>Ga0164290_1000278_pt1 | contig 185738 bp, 167 predicted proteins | sample Micstemetagenome_FD_108782 | JGI IMG/M metagenome (GOLD analysis project Ga0164290, IMG submission 108782) | Contaminated culture microbial community from soil near Moab, Utah, USA - Microcoleus steenstrupii SON62 (Illumina Assembly) | ecosystem: Environmental > Terrestrial > Soil > Soil crust...
GACGGTGCTGCGCGACGGCCGCGCCTGCCTGCACAACAACGCCGCCGAACGGCGCATGCGCCCGCTGGCGCTGGGGCGGAAGAACTACCTGTTCACCGGATCACTCGAGGGCGGCAGGCGCGCGGCGATCATCTACACCCTGGTCGGCACCGCCGAGCTCAACGGCTGGGATCCGCAGGCCTATCTCCGCGTGCTCCTGGACCGCATCGTCAACCACCCGATCTGCCGCATCGGCGACCTCGCGCCCTGGAACCTGCGGCCCAACGCCCTCTGAACTGCGTCAAGCCGCCGACGCCGTAGTCGTCAGCGCACGCTTACCGCGGTCGTGCGCCGCGACGACCAGGAATGGTTCGACGTGGTGCGCTGGATGCTGTTCGGGTTGATCGAGGCCGAGGAACTCGGGGTGACGAGTCAGAACGCCGAGCAGATGCGTGCCACGAGCCAGAACCCGTCGATACGCCGGCTTCTCGGCGCCATCCCGGATCTCGGACAGGCTGTAAAGCTTCAGCCCAACTGGATGTATGACGCGATCCGTGCCGTCGGAAACTATGGCGAAGTCTACGAGCGCAACATCGGCCCCCAAACGTCCATCGGCTTGCCTCGCGGTGTGAACGACCTCTGGACCCGCGGTGGCCTCATGTATGCTTGGCCGATGCGCTGACCCGAACGGGGGTATCAGGACGGAACCCGCCCGCCACCGCGCGTCTTGACCTGGCCGGGAGAGACGACTGTCGGTGGGTGCGCGGACACGCAACCGACAACGCCGATACGTCACGGTGGCTATCTGACGTTAAGGCCGTGGCACCGCGCTGCCACGACAGACGCGCCAGCACCTGGTCGGGCGCTATCACGGTCGCGGCTATCAAGGCCTGCTGGTCAAGATGATGAGCTCCGGGCCTACTGGCGCCCGGACCTTGCTAGAGACGCGGCGTGCGGCGGCCACTCGGCCGGCTTGTGCTCGCCGCCCATGACGCTCGCGGCGACAGCCAGAAGCAGTCGGTCCGAGTGCCAGCGCCCTGCGAGTTGCAACCCGACCGGCAGGCCAGCAGCGGTGCGGCCGCAGGGTACGCTGACTGCCGGGTGGCCCGTGAGGTTGAAGGGGAAGGTGTAAGGGTACCAGGTCGCTCGTATGCGCCCGGCCTCGCCAACGCCGCCTCCCACTGCGAACGGCGCGAAAGAGTCCAGGCCGGCTATGGGTGCCGGGGCACTGATCGTCGGCGTGACAAGCACGTCGATGCGCTCAAAGAGCGCGACTACTCTGCGGAAGAGCACACTGCGCGCCTGCGTAGCAGCCAAGACCTCCGCAGCCGTGCGGCGCTGACCACGCTCGACCGTCTCGACGAAGCTCGGGTCGAACCGGTGCCGCTCTCTTGCCAGCCGGGCACCGAACCGGCCTGCCAAGCTGCTCTGCAACAGCACCAGGAACTGCTCTTCGTCTCCTGCGAAGTCCACCTCGACAGGCTGCACGTTGCCAGCGATCCGGTTGGCGGCAGCCTCCGTCAGGGCTTCGACCTCCGAGTCCAGCAGCTTGTTGCCGACCCGAGCGGCCCAACCGACCCGCAGGACTCCCGGCGCTGGAGAGTCTAGCGGCAGCGCGGTCGCATAGGGGTCACGCGGGTCCGGCCCCTCGATGACGTCGAGCACAAGGCGCGCGTCTGCGGCCGTGCGCGTGATCGGGCCGATGTAGGAGTTGTTCCCGAACGCGTCGGCAGCGTGGATGTGCGGCACGCGCCCGAGCGTGGGCTTCAGGCCCAGGACGCCGCAGCAGGCGGCTGGAATGCGGATGGAGCCCCCGCCGTCGGTGCCGAGCGCGACAGGGCCCAGCCCTGCTGCCACGGCAGCTGCAGCGCCGCCGGAGGATCCTCCCGGCGTGCGCGACAGGTCCCAGGGGTTGCGGGTCGTCCCGCTAACCGGCGAGTCGGTGAACGGCTTGTGGCCGAACTCCGGCGTCGTCGTCTTGCCGAACAGCACAGCGCCGGCCGCGCGCAGCCTCGCCACCGGTACAGCGTCCTCGTCCGGCACGAAGTCGGCGAAGACGGCCGACCCCATGGTGGTCCGCAAGCCCCTCGTCAGCGTGAGGTCCTTCACCGAGAAGGGGACGCCGTGCAGCGGTCCGAGCGGGTCGCCGCTCATGACCGACGCCTCGGCACGCCGCGCGGCCGCGCGGGCCACGTCGACATCCACTGAGACGAACGCGTTCAACGTGGAGCGGGTGCGCTCGACGCCGGCGAGCACCTCGTCCAGCAAGTCTACCGGCGAGAGGCGCCGCGCGCGGATGAGGGCCGCCGCGTCGGTCGCGGACAGCTGCAGCGGGTGCATCAGAGCATCCACCTCCCACCGTCGATCAACAAGGTCTGGCCGGTGATGTAGCGGGCGTCCTCGCTGGCAAGGAAAGCGACCACGCCTGCCACGTCCTCAGGTTCCGCAACGAAGCCCATCGGCACAGACTGCCGTACCTTGTCGATGACTTCGCGCGGCAGCCGGTCGTGGGCACGCGTTCGGATCGCACCCGGCGCGACCGCGTTGACGTTGACCCGGGGGCTGACCTGCAGGATGGCAGGCGCGCAGTCGCACAGATCCCACAGCGCGATCGCCCCGCTCGCCGCGATAGACGTTCCCTTCATGCGTGACCTCCCCGATGGAGGTCCGCAGGTTCGGGATCTTGCGGACATCACGCTTGTCGAGCGAACCGGCCGGCCTTGCAGACGAACCGAGAGTGGTCAGCCGGAGAGCAGGGTCCGGGTGATCTGCCCCCGAGTACGGTGACGGCGTCTCGCTGCGGTGGCGGCTTGATGTGTCGCTCGGCTCCCGGCAGGCTCGTCGCAGAATGACGATGCCCGCCCTCGAGATCGCCGGACTGCGCACCGAATTCCGCATCGGTGGCCGCTGGCACGCGGCGGTACGCGACCTGTCCCTCGCCCTGATGCCGGACGAGACGATGGCGCTGGTGGGCGAGAGCGGCTGCGGCAAGTCCGTCACCGCACTGTCGATCATGGGCCTCGTCCAGCCGCCATTCGGCCGCGTCGCCGCCGGGCGCATCATGCTGGAGGGCCGGGAGATCACCGGCCTGCCCGAACGCGCGATGGAACGCCTGCGCGGCGACCGGATGGCGATGATCTTCCAGGAGCCGATGACATCGCTCAATCCGGTGATGACGGTCGGCGACCAGGTGGCCGAAGTGCTGCGCATCCATCGCGGGCTGGACCATGCGGCCGCGCTCGCGAAGGCGCGCGCTCTGTTCGAGGAGGTCAAGATACCCTCCGCCGCGCAGCGCCTGCGCGAGTATCCGCATCAGTTCTCCGGCGGCATGCGCCAGCGCGTGATGATTGCCATCGCGCTCGCCTGCGACCCTGCCGTGCTGCTGGCCGACGAGCCGACCACCGCGCTCGACGTGACGATCCAGGCGCAGGTTCTCGGGCTGCTGGAGGACCTGCGCGCGCGCCACGGGACCGCGGTCCTGTTCATCACCCACAACCTCGGCGTGGTGGCGCAGATCGCCGACCGCGTCGCCGTGATGTATGCGGGCGAGATCGTCGAGCAGGGGCCGGTCGCAGCGATCTTCTCCGCCCCGCAGCATCCCTATACCCGCGCGCTGTTCTCGGCGATCCCGCGCCTCGACGCGCCGGAGCAGGAATTGGCCGCGATCCCCGGGCGCGTGCCGCCGCTCGATGCCATGCCGGCAGGCTGTCGCTTCGCACCGCGCTGCCCGCTTGTCCGCGCGGGCTGCGAGCAGGAGCAGCGGCTGGCGGAGGTCGCGCCCGGCCATGCGGCGCGCTGCCATGTCGCGACTGGAGTTCTCGCCGATGCTTGATCCGGCTGGACGTGTCGTCATCGTCAGCGGCGCTGCACGGGGCATCGGCCGCGAGATCGCGCGGCGGCTGCTCGGCTCCGGCTGGCAGGTCAGCGCCGGGGTGCGCGATCCGTCCCGCATCGAGCCGGCGACCGCCCTGTTCGCGCACCGCTACGAAGCCGAGGAGGCCGGGAGCGCGGAGGCATGGGTCGCGGCGACGATGGCGCGCTTCGGGCGGCTCGATGCGGTGGTGAACGCCGCCGGCATTAACCCGAAGGCACGCCTGCTGGACGAGGACGAGTCCGCGCACGACCGGATGTGGCGCGTCAACGTCAAGGGACCGATGCGCGTCATCCGCGCCGCCTGGCCGCACCTGGCCGCGGGCGGAGAGGGGAGGGTGGTGAACATCGCCTCGCTCTCCGGCAAGCGCGTCGCCAACGAGAACCTCGGCTATGCGATGAGCAAGTTCGCCCTCGTCGCGATGACGCAGGAGGTCCGGCGACAGGGCTGGGAACTCGGCATCCGGGCCTCCGCCATCTGCCCGGGCTTCGTCGCCACCGACATGACCGCAGGGGCGAACTGGCCGCGCGAGACGATGAGCCGCCCGGAGGACATCGCCGCGCTTGTCGAGACGGTGCTGTGCCTGCCGAACACCGCAACGGTCGGGGAGCTTCGCGTGAACTGCCGCTTCGAGGCCTTGATGTGATGCTGGCACGGCTGCTGGACCAGGACCGCGAGCGCATCGCCTTCACCGTGGACGGCCAGACCGTCGAGGGGAGGCGCGGCGATACGTTGCTGACCGCGATGCTGGCCGCGGGGCTGGGTCATGTGCGCGTGAGCGAGTTTGGCGACGGGCCGCGCGCGGGCTTCTGCTGGATGGGCGCCTGTCAGGATTGCTGGGTGGTGACCGAGGGGCGCGGTGTGGTGCGCGCCTGCACCACGCTGGTGGAGCCGGGCATGACGGTGGTACGGCGATGAGGGTTGCCGTCGTTGGTGCCGGCCCTGCCGGCGTGCGCGCCGTCGAGCAGCTGCTCCGCGCCGGGGTGACGCCGACCTGGCTCGAGGAGGCGGCCGATGGCGGCGGACGCATCTACCAGCGCCCGCCGCCCGGCTTCGCGCGTGGCCCTCGCGCGCTCTACGGCGCCGATGCCGGCCGCGCCCGCGCCCTGCACGCCGCGCTCGACGAGCTGAAGCCCCGCACCGACTGGCGGCCGGAGACGCTGGTCTGGAACGTCCGGCCGCGCGAGCGCGCGTTGGACACTCTGGCCGACGGCAAGCGGCACGAGGAGGTGCACTACGATGCGTTGATCCTCTGCACGGGCGCGATGGATCGGGTGGTGCCGCTGCCCGGCTGGACGCTGCCGGGCGTCACGACTCTCGGCGGCGCCCAGATCGCGCTGAAGGCGCAGGGCGTGGCGATCGGCGCCCGCCCGGTCTTCGTCGGCACCGGCCCGCTGCTGTGGCTCGCCGCACTGCAATACGCCAAGGCCGGGGCCGAGCCTGCCCTCGTGCTGGACACCACCTCCCTCGCCACCAAGGCGATGGCGACGGCCGGTCTTCTCTGGAACCTGCCCACCTTTCTGCGTGGGCTGCGCTACGTGGCCGCGCTGCGCGCCCGCCGGATCCCCGTCGCGGAAGGCGCGACCCCGGTAGCGATCGAAGGCGAGGGCGCGGCGACGGCGCTGCGGTGGCGCGACGCCGGATGGCGCGAGCATGTCACGCCTTGCGACGCGGTGGCGCTTGGCTGGGGGCTGAAGCCGGAGGCGCAGCTGGCCGACCTGGCGGGCATTCCGTTCCGCTTCGACGCGGTCCAGCGCAACTGGGTCCCCGCGCGCGACGCGGCCGGCCGCACGCCGGTGCCCGGCGTCTATCTGGCGGGTGACGGCGCGGGCATCGGCGGGGCGGAAGTGGCCGAGCTTTCGGGCGCGCGCGCCGCGCTCGCCCTGCTAGAGGACAACCGCATCGGCGTGGACCACGCGCTGCGCGTCCATCTCGACCGCCGCCTGCGTGGCGAAGCGCGATTCCGCGTGGCGCTGGAGCGCGCCTTTCCCTACCCCGCGCATCTCGCGCGCCGCATGGAGGACTCGACGATCCTCTGCCGCTGCGAGGCGATCACGGCCGGCGAGCTGCGCGCGGCCGCCCGGGATGGCGCGCCGGAGGTGAACCGCGCCAAGGCGCTCACGCGGGTCGGGATGGGCCGGTGTCAGGGGCGCGTCTGCGGCCCGCCGGCGGCGGAGGTGCTGGCCGCAGCGCTGGACCTGGATGTCGAGCAGGTCGGTCGCCTGCGCGGACAGATGCCGGTGAAGCCTATCCCAATCGGCGGTGCGGCATGACCCTGCAGGCGGATGCGCTCATCATCGGCGGCGGCGGCGTCGGCTGCGCCGCGGCGCTGTTCCTCGCGCGGCGTGGCGCGCGGGTGATCCTGCTAGAGCGCGGGCTGGTCGGCAGCCAGGCCACCGGCGTCAACTACGGCGGCGTGCGCCAGCAGGGGCGCAGCGCCGCCGACCTGCCGCTGGCGCGACGCGCGCGCGAGATCTGGGCGCGCCTGTCCGAGCTGACCGGGACCAGCGCCGAGTTCGAGGCCTGCGGCCACCTCAAGCTCGCCCGCAGCGACGCCGAGGAAGCGGAGCTGCTCCGCTGGCGCGAGCTCGCTGCGCAGCATGGCATCGCCGTGCGGATGATCGGCCGCAACGCGATCCGTGCGGAGCATCCCTATTTCAGCGAGAAGGTCGTGGCTGGCAGCCTGGTCGCCGAGGACGGCGCGGCGAATCCGCGTTTGCTGGCCCCGGCGCTTGCGCGTGCCGCGCGGGAGGCCGGCGCGTCGCTGCTTGAGCATCACGCGGTCACGGCGGCCACCCATGACGGCACGCGCTTCGTGGTCGAGGCCGCAGGCACGCGCTTCACAGCCCCGTGGCTGCTGAACTGCGCCGGCTTCTGGGGCGGCGAGGTCGCCAGGCGTTTTGGGGAGGAGGTGCCGATCACGCCGATCCACCCGAACATGCTCGTCACCGAGCCGCTGCCTTTCTTCTGTCCGCACAGTCTCGGCGTGGTCGGCGGGGATCTCTACCTCCGGCAGGTGGCGCGCGGGAACGTGGTGTTCGGCGGCGGGCGCGGGACGGGTGATGACGATGCCTTGCGGACGCGGCCCCTGCCGGCGGTCGGGTTGGCGGTGATGCAGCGCGCCGCCGCGGTGATCCCACGGCTGGCCGGCGCCATGATCATTCGCAGCTGGACGGGCACCGACGGGATGATGCCCGACAGCCAGCCGGTGCTCGGCCCCTCGCGGCGCGTGGCCGGCCTGCTGCACGCCTTCGGCTTCTCGGGCCACGGCTTCATGCTGGGACCGGGCGTCGGCGCGGTGCTGGCTGACCTGGTCCTCGACGGGCGGACCGACACGCCGATCGCCGCTTTCGACATCGGCCGCTTCTCGCGGCAGGATGCTGTCGGAACTGCCGTTTGAAGGAAGGAAGGGAGGAAACAATGAAACAGCTTCGCGCAGCACTTCTCGGCACGGCTCTCGCCGTCTCTGCCGCCAGCCTCGCCCAGGCGCAGCCTGCGCCGACGCTCCGCGTCGGCATGGCCGCGCAGGATGTCGGGCGCCTCGACCCGCATTTCGCTGTCTCCACCATCGACCGCGTGGTGGTCGCGTGGATGTTCAGCGGCCTAGTGCGGTTCAGGCCCGGCTCGATCGACCCGGCCGAGATCGAGCCCGACCTGGCCGAGCGTTGGGAGAGCAGCCAGGATGGCCGCACCTGGACCTTCCACCTGCGCCGCGGCGTCCAGTTCCATGCCGGCTTCGGCGAGCTGACCGCCGACGACGTCGTCTTCAGTATCCGCAAGGCCGCCAACTCCCAGACCTCCGCCTTCGCCGCCGATTTCCGTGCCTTCGAGAGGGTGGAGGCAGTGGACCCCTACACGGTGCGGATCGTGTTGCGTGACAACGTGCCGAGCCTGCTCGGCATCCTGACGAACTACTCGGGTGGCTTCATCGTCTCCCGCCGGGCCGTCGAGCAGCGTGGCGCAGACTTCGTGCGCCAGCCTGTCGGCACCGGCCCCTTCGCGCTGGAACGCGTGACGCCGAACCAGAGCGCCGAGCTGGTCGCCCACCAGCAGTACTTCCGCGGCAGCCCGCAGCTCGGGCGGATCAGCTACCGCTTCATCCCCTCCGACGCCTCCCGCGACCTTGCGTTCCAGAATCGCGAGCTCGACCTCAACTACGGGCGCGCCGACCAGAACTGGATCAACCGCACGCGCCAGATCCCCGGCGCCGTGGTGGACGTCTTCGAGCCGGGCGAGCTGGCCATCCTCAACCTGAACACCCGTCAGCCGCCCTTCAACGACATCCGCGTGCGACAGGCCGTCGCGCATGCGGTCAACCGCGCCGAGCTCATCCGCTTCCGCGGCCAGGACGTCACGCGCGAGGCGCAGAGCCTCGTGCCACGCGGCTACCTCGGCTTCGCGCCGCAGCAGCTGGTGCCGCATGATCCGAACCGGGCGCGCCAGCTTCTCGCGGAGGCCGGGCATCCGCAGGGGCTGACGGTGCGCGTCATCCACACCCAGCTGCCCGAGATGCTGAACATGATGCAGGTGGTGCAGCAGCAGCTGCGTCGGTCAGGCATCACCCTCGACCTGCAGGTGGTCGAGCATGCCACCTTCCACCAGCAGATCCGCCAGGACCTCTCGCCGCTGGTCTACTATTCCGCGGCGCGGTTCCCGGTGGCGGACATCTATCTGACGCAGTTCTGGCACGGCCGCAGCCGCGTGCAGACGCCGACGGCAGTGACGAACTTCTCGCACTGCGACCAGGCGGACCAGCAGATCGACGCCGCGCGCGTCAGCACCAATCGGGAGGAGCAGATCCGGCTCTGGGCGGAAGCCCAGCGCATCCTGATGGACAATGTCTGCGGCGTGCCGCTGCTCGAGACGCTCCTGGTCTTCGCCCGGCGAGAAAACCTGGACTACGGATACCAGCTCAGTGGCTCCATGTCGCTTGGGCCGGTGATCACCGAGCAGACGCGTCTGCGCCAGTGACGCGCTGATGGTCTGGTTCTTCGCCAGGCGGCTGCTGGCTGCCATCCCGACGCTGCTGGCGGTGCTGACGCTCGTCTTCGTGATCGTCCGCATCGTCCCCGGCGATCCGGCGCTGGTGATCCTCGGCGACCAGGCCACGCCCGAGGCCTCGGCCGCGCTGCGCGAACGGCTCGGCCTCGACCGCTCTCTCTGGGTCCAGTACGTGGACTTCCTGACGAGCGCGCTGATGGGCGACTTCGGCAACTCGCTCGTCACGGGACGGCCGATCCTGGCCGAGGTGGCGGCTGTGCTCCCGCACACGATCGACCTCACCCTCGCCTCGATGCTGTTCGGCACGGTCATCGGCGTGCCGATCGGCATCTGGGCCGCGCTCCATCGCAACCGCGCGATCGACGTGGCGGCGCGCATCCTGTCGCTTCTCGGCCTCTCCTTCCCGGTCTTCGTCTCCGGGATCTTCGCGCTGCTGCTCTTCGCGCTGCATTGGCGGCTGTTCCCGGTGATCGGCAACGCCAACCTGGCGGACCCGATGGACCGGCTGCACAAGCTGGTGCTGCCCACCGTCACGCTCGGCCTGGTGATGGCGGCCTACATCACCCGCGTGACGCGCAGTGCCATGCTCGCCTCGCTGTCCGAGGACTACATCCGCACCGCGCGCGCCAAGGGGGTGCCCTGGCGCCGCGTGGTCTGGGTGCATGGGCTCCGAAATGCCTCCATCCCGATCGTCACCGTCGTCGGACTGTATGTCGGCATTCTGATCGGGAATTCCGTGCTGACGGAGATCGTCTTCAACAGGCCCGGGCTCGGCAAGGTGATCGTCGGCGCCCTGAACCAGCGCGACTACACCATGCTGCAGGGGCTGATGGTCATCTACTGCTTCCTCATCGTCGTGGTGAATGCCGTGACCGACCTGCTCTACGGCGTGCTCGACCCGCGGGTGCAGGCCGCATGAGCGCCGCACCCGGCGACCGCATCGTTGCGACACCAACCGAGGTCGCGCCCCCGCCGTCCCCCTCTGGCCTGCGGCGCGCCCTCGGGAAGGCCAGGAGCAACCCGACCACGACCATCGGTGCGGTGATCTGCATCGCCATCCTGCTCGCCGCCGTCCTCGCGCCGTGGCTAGCGCCCCATGATCCGGCCGACCAGAACATCATCGAGCGCCTGCAGCCGCCCGGCGGCGATTATCCGCTCGGCACCGACCAGTTCGGCCGCGACATCCTCTCACGCCTGATGTGGGGGGCGCGCATCTCGCTCAGCGTCTCGCTCTCGGCGATCGCGATCGCCATGGTGATCGGTGGCGCCATCGGGATGATCTCAGGCTACATCAGCGGGCGCTTCGACCTGTTCGTCATGCAGGTCATGGACGTCCTGCTGTCCTTCCCGTCGCTCATCCTCGGGCTGATCGTGGTAGCGCTGCTGGGGCCGGACCTGGTGAACCTGATTGTCGCCATCGCACTGACCGCGATCGCGCCCTTCGCGCGCATCGCCCGCGCGCCGACGCTCGCGCTGAAGGAACGCGCCTTCGTCGAGGCGGGTCGCGCGCTCGGCTACAGCCACACGCGCATCCTGTTCCGCCACATCCTGCCCAACATCACCTCCGAGGTGATGGTGATGGGCACGCTCTGGCTCGCGACCGCGGTGCGCGTCGAGGCATCGCTCTCCTTCATCGGGCTCGGCGTGAAGCCGCCGACCCCGACCTGGGGCGGCATGACGCGGGATGGCTTCGAGAACATCCTGGACGCGCCCTGGCTCGCCGTCTTCCCCGGCATCGCCATCCTCCTCCTGGTGCTCGGGCTCAACATGGTGGGCGACGGGCTGCGCGACGCCACAGATCCGAAGCTGCGCAACGAATGACGCCGGTCCTGGAGGTCGAAGGGCTCCGGAAGCACTTCGTCACCCGCAAGGGCTTCCCGAAGCCGAAGACCGTGGTCGTGCGCGCGGTCGAGGACGTCTCCTTCCGTATCCATGAGGGCGAGGCCTTCGGCCTGGTCGGCGAATCCGGCTGCGGCAAGTCCACCGCGGCGCGCGCCCTGCTGCGCCTGATCGAGCCCGATGCGGGTCGCATTGCGTGGCGTGGCGAGGATGTGCGCGCCGCCGAGGGGGCGCGGCTCAAGGCGCTGCGCCGGCGGATGCAGATCGTCTTCCAGGATCCGTATTCCTCGCTCGACCCGCGCCAGTCCGTCGGCTCGGCGCTGATGGAGCCGATGCACGTGCACGGTATCGCCACCGGCGCGGAGGCGCGCCGCCGCGCCGCCGCGCTCCTCGAAGAAGTCGGCCTGCCGCCGGCGGCGCTGGACCGCTTCCCGCACGAGTTCAGCGGTGGCCAGCGCCAGCGGATCGGCATCGCCCGCGCGCTGACCGTCGAGCCGGAGCTGATCGTGGCGGACGAGCCGGTCTCGGCGCTCGACGTCTCCGTCCAGGCGCAGGTGCTGCTGCTGCTGAAGGAGCTGCGACGGCGTCGGGGGCTGGCCTTCCTCTTCGTGAGCCACGACCTCTCGGTCGTGCGCTGGTTCTGCGACCGCGTGGCGGTGATGTATCTCGGCCGCATCGTGGAGGAGGGGCCCGCGGCGCGCGTGCTGGCCGATCCGCTGCACCCTTATGCGCGGATGCTGCGCGACGCCTCGCCGGTGCCGGATCCGAGCCGGCGAGGCGCCATGCCGCGAATACTGGGCGAGATACCCTCCGCGGCGAACCCGCCGCCAGGATGCCCCTTCCACCCGCGCTGCACCCACGCCACCGAGCTCTGCGCGCGCGAGATGCCGCGCTGGACCGCCGCGCCGGGGGAAGGGCAAGGCGGTGTCGCCTGTCATCTCCACGCGACCTAGGTGCGGCCTGCCGCTGGCTTGCCTATGCTCATGCCATGCGAAACGCCGCAGCCCCCTCTAGGATCGGAACCGCTGCCCGCATCGAGGCGGCCAGCGATGGACGCCAACGGGGCGAGTTCCGCCACCGCCTCGTCACCATGTCCGAGACGCTTTCTGCGGTCCCGACTGTCCCGCCCGCGGCTCAGGAGGCGGCACGGCGTGCACTGGCGGATCTGGTGACCGCCGCCGTGGTGGGGCACGGCACGCCCGCAGCACGCGCGGCTCGCGCCGCTGCGAGGCGCGGCTTCGGGGCCGGTCCCGCGGCCTCCTGGTTCACCTCGGCTCGCCTGACGGTCCCCGGCGCCGCCTTCGCCAACGCCATCGCCGCCTCCGCGCTCGATCTCGATGACGGCCATCGCGCGGCGATTGGCCATCCGGGCGCTGCCATCATCCCGGCTGTCCTCGCCGAAGCCGACGCTGCCGACCACCCGCCCGAGCGGCTGCTCGGCGCCATCGCCGTCGGCTGCGAGGTGGCGGTGCGGATCGCACGGGCGCGCAACCCCGCGCGTCTCGACACGGTCGCCTCCGGCCGCTGGTGCGGTCAGGGCGTGGCTGCGGCGCTGTCCTGGCTGCGGGGCCTTCCGGCAGGGACGATGGCGCACGCCATCGGCCTCGCGGCGACCACCATTCCCGCGCTCTTTCCCGCGGGGCCCCGGGTGAATTCCGGGCATGTGAAGGAAGGCATCGGCTGGAGCACGGTGACGGGCGCCTTCGCCGCGGACCTCGCCGCGGCGGGCTTCACCGGCGGGCTGAACATGCTTGACGACGAGGTCGCGTACGGTGCGGCAGCGCTGCTCGATGGTCTCGGCGCTGCGGGCTGGCTCATCGAAGGGGTCTACTTCAAGCCCTATAGCTGCTGCCGCTGGGCGCATGCGCCGCTCGATGCGCTCGACGCACTCCTCGCCAGCGCAGGTGCCGTGGCCGGCGACATCGAGAGGATCGAGGTGGGTACCTTCGCGCGCGCGCTCACCCTCGCGAATGAGACGCGGCCAACCAGCCTTGAGGGGGCGCAGTACAGCATACCCTTCGTCGTGGCTCTTCTGGCGTTGCGTGGGCGCGCCGCGCTGCTGCCGCTGCGCGATTCGAGCCTTGCCGATCCCGATGCTCCTGGCCTGGCGGAGCGCGTGGCGCTGGTCGTCGATCCGGAGCTGGATGCGATGTTCCCGGCGCGTGCGCCCGGTCGGGTCACGCTCTGGCTGCGCGACGGGCGCCGCCTCGAGAAGCGCGTGCTCTCGCCGCTAGGAGAGCCGGACAACCCCCTCGATTGGCCGGCGCTGATCGAGAAGTTCCGGCTCGCCACGCTCGGCTGCGCTGATGAGGGCTTCCTCGACGACGTGGCGCGCGCCCTGGTCTCGCTTCAGGCCGGCGACACCGCACCGCTTCGGGCCGCCTTGCGCAGCCCGGCCATGGACGACGTCATGGCCGGATGAGGAGGCGCGGCCGCCTCCCGCCGGTCCCGCCGATCCCGCCAGCGGCAGGCAGCCTAGAGGATGCGCCCGAGGAACTCGCGCGTGCGCGGATCGCGCGGCGAGGAGAAGAGCTCGGCCGGGGGGGCGTGCTCCACGATCACGCCGCGGTCCGTGAAGTAGACGTGGTCCGCCACCTCCCGCGCGAAGCCCATCTCGTGGGTGACCAGAAGGCAGGTCATGCCCTCCTCGGCGAGTTCGCGGATGGTGACCAGAACCTCCTTCACCGTCTCGGGGTCGAGGGCCGCCGTCACCTCGTCGAACAGCATGACCTCGGGCTGCATGCAGAGGCTGCGCGCGATCGCCACGCGCTGCTGCTGCCCGCCGGAGAGCTCGCCGGGATACGCGTTCTCCTTGCCCTCGAGCCGCACCTTGCACAGCAGCTGTCGTGCGCGGGCCTCCACCTCGCCCCTGTCCTGGCGAAGAACGTGGACGGGCGCCATCATCACGTTCTGCAGCGCGGTGCGGTGCGGGAACAGGTTGTACTGCTGGAACACCATGCCGACGCGCCGGCGCAGCGCGATCTTGTCGAGCTTCGGGTCGGTCACCTCGATGTCGCGCACCGTGATGCGCCCGGCTTCCACCGGCACGAGCGCATTGATGCAGCGGAGCAGCGTGGACTTGCCCGAACCGGAGGGTCCGATGATGCAGATCGCCTCGCCCTGCGCCACGTCGAGCGAGACGCCCTTGAGCACCTCCACCTCGCCGAAGCGCTTGTGAACGCCCTGGATGGAGACGAGCGACCCGGCGCTGCGGGGGCGGTCGCGCATCGGCATCAGATCCTCACCTGCGCACGGCGCTCGAGCCAGCGCGTCGCACGCGCGATCGGATAGCAATAGGCGAAGAAGGCCAGCAGCAGCGCGCCATAGACCGGGATCAGCAGGTCGCCACGGCGTTCCGCGTTCAGCGCGCCGCGCGCGAGCGTCATCGCCTCCTCCACGCCGACGATCGAGGCGAGCGGCGTGGACATGATGACGATCGCATAGAGGTTCATCCAGGGCGGCAGCATGCGCTTCAGGCATTGCGGCAGGATCACCATCCGCAGCGTCTGTCCGCGGCTGAACGCAAGGCTCTCGGCGGCCTCCCACTGGCCCCTGGGCAGCGACTGCACGGCGCCGCGCACGATCTCGCTGACATTCGCCATCACCGGCAGCGTCAGGCCCAATGTCGCGCGCAGCCAGTTCGGGATCTCGATGACCTCACCCGCGATCGTCACCCGATAGGGCAGCATGAAGATGCAGTAGAACAGCAGCACGAGCCACGGCGCGTTGCGGAAGAACTGCGTCAAGAACCAGGACCCGGCGCGGAGCGGCGGCAGCAGCGAGATCTGCGCGAGTCCGAGAGGGATGCCAAGCAGCGTGCCGCAGGCCATCGCGATCACGCTGATCGCGATGTTGAGCAGGAAGCCCTGGCCCACCAGGGGCGTCCACTTCCAGATCGCCGCCAGCACGCTTTCCTGTCCCGGTGCCGATTGCGCCTCGGCCATCCCCGCCGAGAGCAGCACCAGCACGAGGATCGCGGCACCCCAGCGCGCATCGAACCGCATGCGCGGCAGCAGCAGGCGGCGTTCCTCCTCGGCACGGCGGGCCAGACGCTCGGCAGCGGGAAGGAGCACCGGCAGGTCGGTGCCGGCGGGCAGCGCGCGGATCCTCATGCGCCGTAGCCCGGCATGCGCATCGCCCGCTCCCAGCGGTGCATCAGCCAGACCAGGAAGCTGACCAGCCCGATGTAGAGCAGAAGCAGCACGTTCATCATCTCGGTCACGTTGAGGGCGTCGGACCAGATCTGGTTGGCGACATAGAGCATCTCAGGCACGCCGATTGCGTAGGCCAGGGTCGTGGTCTTCACCAGATTGACGAGGTTGTTGTTGAGCGCCGGCAGGCAGACGCGGAAGGCAAGGGGCAGCACCACGTGTCGATAGGCGCCGAGGCGCGAATAACCGAGCGATTCCGCCGCCTCCACGGTGGAGCGCGGAACCGCCTCGATCCCGCTGCGGAAGATCTCCACGTTGAAGGCCCCGGCGAACAGCGAGAGCGCAATCAGCGCCCAGGCGAAGTTGGAGACGAGCGGGACCTCCATGCCGATGTCGTCCGGCACGGTGGGCGTGATGGCGCCGAGGGCGAAGAAGAAGAAGTACATCTGCACCAGCGGCGGCGTGTTGCGGAAGAAGGCGATATAGCCGTTGACCAGCCACGCCAGCGGCCGGAAGCGCGCGCCCTGCGCGAAGGCACCGGCGATCCCGATGGCGACCGAGAGCACCACCGAAAGCGCGGCGAGCTCGCAGGTCACCAGAAAGGCGCGCCAGAAGCGGCGCGCGTCGAACGGGTCGTAGAAGATCGTGAAGTTGAAGCCCGTGGTCGCGCGGAGCTCGCGGAAGAACTCGGCGATCAGTTCCATGCGCAGATCCCCCGCAGCGGGGCGGCTCCGGGCGAAGCCGCCCGCCGCGTCGCGGTCACTGGCGGATGTGGTCGCGCAGCGCCTCGTGCATGCGGCGCAGGAATGGGCTCTCGGCGATGCCGGCCTCGCGCTCCCAGGTCAGCAGCTGGCCGCTGCGGTGCCAATGGGCGACCATGCCGGACATGAAGCGGCCCCATGGGCCGTTCAGGTCATTCAGACGCACCGCCAGGCCCCAGGGCGTGTCGCTCTGGCTCGGCAGCGGCTGGTGCCAGTCCCGCCAGCGGCCCGAGGGGTCGCCCAGCATGACCGCGATCAGGTTGTCGTCGTAGATCCAGCCGAGGCAGCGGCGCTGCGTCAGCGCCGTCTCGACCTCCGCGATGCCGGTGAAGGCGACGATCTCAACGCCGAAGCGCTCGGTCGCCGGGCGGTTGTACCAGGCGCCCTGGATGGCGCAGAGCTGGCGGCCGCGCAGCTGTTCCCATTCGCGCACGTTCACGTTGCGCGGCATGATCACGTTGAAGCCCGAGGAATAGTAGTTCGGGTGCACGATGCCGACGATGCCGCGGCGTTCCGCCGTGTCGGACATCGTCGCGATCATCAGGTCGATCTGGCCCTGGGCGAGGAACTGCATGCGGTTCGCGGCGACGACGGGGACGAATTCCGGCTGCACGCCGAGCGTTCGCGCCACGTCCTGCGCCATCTGGATTTCCATGCCCTCGAACTGGCCCTGCGGATTGCGGAAACCCCAGGGGCGGTAGTCGGCCCGCACACCGACGCGCAGCCGTCCCTCGCGCAGGATGCGTTGCAGCGTGTCGGAGGGCTGCGCCTGGGCCGCGGGCGCGGCGGGCGCCTGCTGGGCGCCGGCCGGCGCGGCAAGTCCAAGGCCGAAGGCCGCGGCCACCGCGACCAGGGCGCGCCTGGTCGTGCGTGCAAGGCTCATCGTGAACACCTCCTCTCCCTTGGCGGCACGGTGCCGCGCGCCAGCCTCCCGCGGGAGGCACGGCATCGGCGACGATAGTCGCTGGCGGCGTTCGGCCCGCTTTGCCCGGAAGCGACGGTTTCTTGCCCGCGCGCGACTCCCGTCAGCCCGTCGCGCGGCCGCGCTCCGAGCGCGGCGGCTGGCCGAAGCGGGCGCGGTAGGCGCGCGAGAAATGCGCCGCCGAGGCGAAGCCCGCCGCCATGGCCACCTGCAGCACCGGCAGCGTGGTCTGGCGCAGCAGGGCACGCGCGCGATCGAGCCGGAGTGCGAGGTAATGCGCGCCAATCGTGCGCCCGAGATGCGTCCGGAACAGCCGCTCGAGTTGCCGGACGGAGACGCCGCCGCCCTGGGCCAGCGCCTCGCGCCCGAGTGGCTCCTCGAGCGTCGCCTCCATCCGCGCGAGCACCGAGAGCAGCACGGGATGGCCGACGTCATAGCGCTCCCGCAGGCTCATCCGCTGGCTCTCGCCGCCCTCCCGCACCCGCGTGTGCAGGAACCACTCGGAGACCGCGCTGGCCAGCGGGCGGCCGTATTCCGCGGCGATCAGCGCCAGCATCATGTCGAGCGCCGCGGTCCCGCCCGAGCTCGTGCAGCGATGGCGGTCGATCTCGTAGATGTTGCGGGTGAGGGCGAGGTCGGGGAAGTACTCGGCCATCGCCGGGATGTACTCCCAATGCGCGGTGCAACGATGGCCGGCGAGCAGGCCGGCGCGCGCCAGCACGAAGGGCCCGCCGGAGACGCCGCCGATGCGCACGCCCCGCGCCGCCTGCGCGCGCAGCCAGGCGAGCAGCACGGGATCGTCGAAGACCGCCGGATTGCCGCCGGCGCAGACGAAGAGGTCGTCCACCTCCATCGGCCGCTCGAGCCCCTGGTCGGGCAGGATCGCGACGCGGTTGGACGCGACCACGGCCTGGCCGTCCGGTGAGGCGTGGCGCCACCGGTAGAGCTCCCGCCCCGCCAACTCGTTCGCGGCGCGATAGGGCTCCATCGCGCATCCATAGGCCATCAGCGCGAAGCCGGGCAGCAGCAGGAAGCCGACCCGGCGGGGCCCGGCCCGCCCACGGTCGCGCAGCGGCAGCGCGGCGCGTCCCTGGTGGGCGCGGGGATCAGGCGGGCCGGAGCGGTGGTCGCGCCGCGGCAAGTTTGCGTCGTTCGCAGTCATGGCGACGCATCTGGTCCTGCGAGGATCGGCTGCGTCAACAACCCGCCCGGACCGCCATGCACTACTCGGTCTTCAGCCTGCTGCGGAACGCCTTGACCGGGAACCGATCCTGGGCGCCCGCCTGGCGCGACCCGGACCCGAAGCCGGCCTACGACACGCTGATAGTGGGCGGCGGCGGGCATGGGCTGGCCACCGCCTATTACCTGGCGAAGGAGCACGGCATCACCGACGTCGCCGTGCTCGAGAAGGGCTACATCGGCAGCGGCAATGTCGGGCGGAACACCACGATCATCCGCTCGAACTACCTGCTCCCGGCCAACACGCCCTTCTACGAGAAGTCGCTGCAGCTGTGGGAAGGGCTGGAGCAGGACATCAACTACAACGCCATGGTCTCCCAGCGCGGCGTGCTGAACCTCTGCCACTCGGACGCGCAGCGCGACGCCTATGCGCGGCGAGGCAACGCCATGCGCCTGGCCGGCGTGGATGCCGAGCTGCTGGATGCCGCGCAGGTGCGGGCCATGGTCCCCGGCCTCGACATGGACAATGCGCGCTTCCCGGTGAAGGGCGGCCTGCTGCAGCGGCGCGGCGGCACGGTGCGGCACGACGCCGTCGCCTGGGGCTACGCCCGCGCCGCCGACCGCCGGGGCGTGGACATCCTGCAGAACACCGAGGTCACGGGGATCCTGGTCGAGGGCGGCCGCGTCACGGGGGTGGAGACGACGCGCGGGACGATCCGCGCGAAGCGCGTCGGCCTGGCGGCGGCAGGCAACTCATCCCGCGTCGCGGCGATGGCGGGGCTTCGGCTGCCGATCGAGAGCCACGTGCTCCAGGCCTTCGTGAGCGAGGCGGTGAAGCCGCTGATCCACACCGTCGTCACCTTCGGCGCCGGCCATTTCTACGTCAGCCAGTCCGACAAGGGCGGCCTGGTCTTCGGCGGCGACATCGACGGCTACAACAGCTACGCCCAGCGCGGCAGCCTACCGGTGGTGGAGGACGTGATGGAAAGCGCCGTCGCGCTGTTCCCCGCCTTCTCCCGCCTCCGCTACCTCCGCCAATGGGGCGGCATCATGGACATGTCCATGGACGGCTCGCCGATCATCGACCGCACGCCGGTGGACGGGCTCTTCCTCAATTGCGGCTGGTGCTACGGCGGCTTCAAGGCGACGCCGGCCAGCGGCTGGTGTTTCGCCCACACCATCGCCACGGGCGCGCCGCATGCGCTGAACGCCGGCTTCCGCCTCGATCGCTTCGTCACCGGCCTGGTGGTGGACGAGAAGGGTGCGGGCGCCCAGCCGAACCTGCACTGAAGGCGAGCCGCCATGCGCATCCCATGCCCCTTCTGCGGCGAACGCGGCAATGACGAGTTCACTGTGCTCGGCGCCGCCGGCATCGAGCGTCCCGCGCCGGATGCGGATGCCGGCGCCTGGCACGATTACGTCCACCTGCGTGACAACCCCGCGGGCACGCATCGCGAGCTCTGGCACCATTCCTTCGGCTGCCGCACCTGGCTGGTGGTGGAGCGCGACACGCGCAGCCATGCCGTGCTGTCGGTGACGCCGGCGAAGGAGCGCGCAGCATGAACGCGCCGATCAAGCCTGGCCCCGCCGCCGCCGCCGCCGCTGCCGTCTCGCGCCCCGCCCCGGCGCAGCCCTGCCGCCTGCCGGCTGGCGGGCTGGTGGACCGTGGCACGGGCCTCTCCTTCACCTTCGACGGGAAGCGGCTTTCCGGCCTCGCGGGCGACACGCTCGCCTCGGCGTTGCTCGCCAACGGCGTCCATCTCGTCGGGCGGTCGTTCAAGTATCACCGCCCGCGCGGCATTCTCTCCGCCGGCACCGAGGAGCCGAACGCGCTGGTCGAGCTGCGCTCCGGCGCGCGGCGCGAGCCGAACACGCGAGCGACGACGGCGGAGCTGTTCGAGGGTCTCGAGGCGCGCAGCCAGAACCGTTGGCCGTCGCTCGGCCTCGACATCGGCGCGGTCAATGGGCTCTTCGCGCCGATCCTCGCAGCGGGCTTTTACTACAAGACCTTCATGTGGCCGGCCGGGTTCTGGGAGAAGCTCTACGAGCCGCTGATCCGCCGCGCCGCCGGCCTCGGCCGCGCGCCGGAAGGACCCGACCCCGATCACTACGACCGCATGCACGCCTTCTGCGACGTGCTGGTGGTGGGCGGCGGCCCGGCAGGGCTGATGGCAGCCCTCGCTGCCGGGCGCGCCGGTGCACGCGTGCTGCTGGTGGAGGAGGACCGGGCACTCGGCGGGCGCCTGCTGGCAGAGGCCGAGGAGGTGGACGGCGTGCCCGGGCCCGCCTGGGTACAGTCGGTGGAATCGGAGCTCGCCGCCATGCCCCGGGTGCGGATCCTGCGCCGCACCAGCGCCTTCGCAGTGCTCGACCATGGCGTCGTCGCCGCGGTGGAGCGCGTCGCGGATCACCTGCCCGTCCCCCCCGCGCACCTGCCGCGTCAACGCTACTGGAAGATCGTCGCCCGGCGGATCGTGCTCGCCGCCGGCGCCATCGAGCGGCCGGTCGTCTTCGGCGGCAACGACAGGCCCGGCGTGATGCTCGCCGGCGCCGTGCGCACCTATCTGAACCGCTACGCCGTCCGGCCCGGCCAGCGCGCGATCGTCTTCACCGCAGGCGACGATGGCTGGCGGACGGTTGCGGATCTCGCACGCGCCGGCGCCGAGATCGAGGCCGTGGTGGATGCGCGCAGCGAACTGCCCGCGCATCAGGCCAGTATTGCCTCGCGGCTCGGCGCGCGGCTCGTCACCGGCGGGCACGTGACCGGCACCACAGGCTGGCACCGCGTGGCGACGGTCGAGATCGCCGACGACCGCGGCCGCACGGAAGGCCGTGGCGCGGACCTGCTCGCCATGGGCGGCGGCTGGACCCCCGCCATCCACCTGTCCTGCCATCTCGGCGGCAAGCCGCGCTGGAACGACGCGCTCGCGGCCTTCCTGCCCGGCACGACGCCGCCCGGCATGTCGGTGGCCGGCGCCGCCGCGGGGCGCTTCACCACCGCGGCCGCACTCGCCGACGGCGCGCGGGAAGGTGAAGCGGCCGCGCGCGACTGCGGCTTCTCCGGGCCGGAACCGCGCCTTCCGCGGGCCGAGGACACGCCGGATGCGCGCGTGGCGCTGTTCCATGTCCCGGCCTCGCGCGGCAAGGCCTTCGTGGACTTCCAGCACGACGTCACCGCCAAGGACGTCGCGCTGGCGCATCGCGAGGGCTTCCGCAGCGTCGAGCATGTGAAGCGCTACACCACGCTCGGCATGGCGACCGACCAGGGCAAGACGGCGAACGTCACCGGCCTCGCCATCCTGGCGGAGCTCGCAGGGCGCAGCATCCCCGGCACCGGCACCACCGTCTTCCGCCCGCCCTGGACGCCGGTCGCGATCGGCGCCATCGCAGGGCACCACCGCGGCAAGGCCTTCCGACCCACGCGGCGCACCCCGACCCACGCCTGGGCGGAGGCGAACGGCGCCACCTTCGTCGAGGTCGGCCCATGGCTGCGCGCCCAGTGGTATGCCCGCCCCGGCGAGACCGACTGGCAGCAGAGCGTGGCGCGCGAGGTCGCGGCGGTGCGCGGCGATGTCGGCATCTGCGACGTCTCGACGCTCGGCAAGATCGAGGTGACCGGGCCAGGCGCCGCGGCGCTGCTGGACCTCGTCTATGCGAACACGATCTCGACGCTCGCCGTCGGGCGCGTGCGCTACGGCGTGATGCTGCGGGAGGACGGCTTCGTGATGGACGACGGCACCGTCGCCCGCATCGCGGAGGACCGGTTCTTCGTCACCACGACCACGGCGAATGCCGGCAAGGTGCTGCAGCACATGGAGTTCTGCCACCAGGTGCTGCGGCCGGACCTCGACGTGTCGATGATCTCGGTCACCGATGCCTGGGCGCAAGTCTCGATCGCTGGGCCGCGTGCGCGTGACGTCGTGACGGCCCTGCTGGATCCGGGCCTGGATCTCTCGAACGCCGCGCTGCCGCACATGGCCTGGCGCGCGGTCAGCGTGGGTGGCGTGCCGGCGCGGCTCTACCGCCTCTCCTTCTCGGGCGAGCTCGCCTACGAACTTGGCGTACCGCCCGATCTCGGCGAGGCGGTGATGCGCCGGGCGGTGGAACTCGGCGCAACGCCGTACGGTACCGAGACGCTCGCCGTGCTGCGCATCGAGAAGGGCCATCCGGCCGGGGGCGAGCTCAACGGACAGACCACGGCCCGCGACCTCGGCCTCGGCCGCATGGTCTCCGCGAAGAAGGATTGCATCGGCCGGCGCCTCGCGGAACGGCCCGCACTGGTCGACCCGGCGCGGCCGGTCCTGGTGGGTCTGAAGCCCGTGGACGGCCGGTCGCCGCTCCGGGCGGGGTCGCACCTGTTCACGCCGGGGGCAGAGCCGGTGACAGCGAACGACCAGGGCTACGTCACCTCGGCGTGCCACTCGCCGACGCTCGGGCACCCCATCGCGCTCGGCTTGCTGTCGCGTGGAGCGGAGCGCATCGGCCAGCGCGTGCGCGTGCTCGATCCTCTGCGCGGCGGCGATACGGAAGCGGAGGTCTGCATGCCATGCTTCATCGACCCGGAGGGAGTGCGGACCCGTGGCTGACGTCGCTGAGCTGCGCCCTGGCCGGTATGGCCGCCGAGACGGCGCGCCCGGGGTCGTGGTGACGCTGCGCTCCGACATCGCGCTGGCCGCGGTTTCGGCGCGCGCCGGCACCGGGGCAGTGCTTGCCGAACGCATGGCAGCCGCCGTCGGCCTCGTCCCGCCAGCGTGTCCCGCCTGCGTGACGAAGGGCGACACAAGCCTGGTCTGGGCCAGCCCGGACCAATGGCTCGCATTGCGGCGCGGAGTGACGGGCGTGGCGCGCTTCGGCTTCGCCCCGGAGCTGGCGACGGCGCTCGGCGGGGCAGCCTCGGTCACCGAGATGACCGGCAGCCGGACCATCCTGCGCCTCTCCGGCGCGCGCCTGCGCGACGCGCTGGCAAAGGTCGTTCCCTTGGATCTTGAGGCGACGAACTTCCCTGCCGGCGCAGCGGCGCTCACCAATGGCGGCTACATGCCGATCCAGCTTTGGCGCCTGGGTGGGGATGAGCCGGTGTTCGAGCTCGCCTGCTACCGGAGTTACGGCGAGAGCCTCGCCGAGGCGTTGCTGCACGCGGCGGGCGAATATGGCTGCGAGCTGCGGGCCGGAGGTAATGAAGGTGAGCCAGACCCAGACGAAAGCCTTGCGCCGGATGCACCCCGAGCTGGCGCAGCAAAGGTAGGTCCTTAGGACGACGCCTCCTGATCCGGGAGCATGGCAAGCTCGCGGGCTGGTCCAGGCGCCCTTCGAGTTGCTGGCGCCGCCTGGGCGGAGACACGGGCGGAGCCGGCGCAGCGCGGAACATCTGTGCACCCGCCGCGCAGTCGCGGCTTTGGGAGGCAGCGAGGCATCGCCGCGGGGATGCGGCGAGGCATGCCGACCTGTAGTGTATGCTCTGCCGAAAGCTACGACCCGAGCGGCGCGCCGCCCGGGCCATCGCAGGGATTGAAGACGAGCGGAAGATCCAGGTCACGACACCGATCGGGAGGGAGACGACCATGAAGCGATCCGAGTTCCTCCGTACCGTCGCCGCGACGACGCTCGCCGCGGCGGGTGGTCTGCCGGTTGGCGCGCGTGCGCAGCCGGAAGCGGGCGCGACCTTGCGCGCCGGGATCAAGCTCAGCCCGACCTCGATGGATCCGCACTTCCGTCTCTCCGGCGAGCAGAGCCTGCTGCGCGCGATGCATGCGCGCCTCGTCGGCATGTCGGCCGGCGGCAAGCCCGAGCCCGGCATCGCCGCGAGCTGGCGCGTTGTCGGCGACGGCCGGGTCTGGGAGTTCAAGCTGCGCAACGACGCGCGGTTCAGCGATGGCAGTCGGATCACCGCCGAGGACGTTGCCTTCAGCCTCGCGCGCGTGCCGCGCATCGAAGGCTCGGCAGGCGCCTATCAGATCTTCGTGCGTGCCATCACGCGCGTTGAGGTCAAGGATGCGGAGACCATCCATCTCCACACCGCCTCGCCCTACCCGTTCATGGTCGAGGACATGACCGAGATCGCCGTGATCTCGAAGTCGCTCGGCGATGATCTGCGCACGGCTGACTTCAACGCCGGCAAGGTCGGCGTCTTCTCCGGTCCCTACGCCCTCGAGGACTACCGCTTCGGCGAGTTCGTGGCGATGCGGCGGAACCCGCACTGGTACGGCCCGCGGCCAGCCTTCGAGCGTGCGAACTTCCGCGTCATCCCGACCGATTCCAGCCGCGTCGCCGCCCTGCTGGCGGGCGACGTACAGGCGATCGACGAGCTGCCGGTGCAGGACATCCCGCGCCTGCGGCGCGATGCGGCATTGAACGTGACGCAGATCGCCGGCATGCGCGTCATGTACGTCGCCATGGATATGGACCGCGACGTCACGCCGCATCTCCGCGACGCGAACGGGCAGCCGATGACGCGCAATCCGCTGAAGGACGCGCGCGTGCGCCAGGCGCTCTCCCACGCCATCAACCGCGAGGCGATCGTCGAGCGCGTGATGGACGGCGCCGCGACCGTCGCGTCCAACCTGCTGCCCGACGGCACGCCAGGCACGTCATCGGCGCTGCGCGTGACGCCCTTCGACCCCGAGCGAGCGCGGCGCCTGTTGGCCGAGGCAGGCTACCCCAACGGCTTCCAGGCGACGATCCACGCCACCAACGACCGCTACCCGAACGACGAGCGCGTCGCACAGGCCATCGCGCAGTTCTGGACGCGGGTCGGCGTGCGCACGGATGTCGTCACCATGCCGAACGCGGCCTACTTCCCGGCCGCGGCGCGCCAGTCCTTCAGCATCATGGCGGCACAGTACGGCGCCGACAACGTCAGCTATGCCTACCGCGCGCTGATCCACACCTTCGACCGCGACCGCGGCCTCGGCACCGCCAACCGCACGCGCCATTCCAGCCCGCGCGCGGACGCGCTGGTGGCGGAGGCGCTCACCGTGATGGATGAGGAGCGCCGCAACGCGCTGCTCGCCCGCGCCGCCGACATCGCGATCGGCGAGGAGGCTGTCATCCACATGATCTACCACCCGGCCTATGTCTACGCCGCGCGGAAGCCGCTTTCGGTCACGCCCTACTACAACGGCGCCTTCCTGCCGCAGGCCGTGGGCCGGGGCTGACCACGCGCGGCTTGGTCCGGCCGGTCACCCGCCGCGCCATGCCCAGCCCGCGGCGCAGCCTGCCTCAGTCGAGACGCAGGCCGACCCGCTGGACCACCTCGCGATAGATCTCGAACTGCCGGTCCAGGAAGGCGCGCGTCGCGGCGGGCGTGCTGTTCGGCTCCGGCACGGTGCCGGTGGTCTCCAGGCGGCTGCGGACCGCGGGATCGGCGATCGCCCTGGCGGCCGCCCTGCCAAGGGCCTCGACGATCTCGGCGGGCATCCCCGCCGGGCCGGCCAACACGGTCCAGCTCGCCATCTCGTAGCCCGGCACGCCGGCTTCGGCGACCGTCGGCACGTCCGGGAAGTTCGGATCGCGTTCCCTGGTCGTCACGGCCAGGAGCCGCAGGGAGCCGTCGCGGATCTGCCCGATGTTGGATCCGACCGTGTCGATGGCGAACAGCGTCTCGCCCTTCATGATCGCTTCCGCCGTCTGCGAGCCGCCACGGTAGGGCACGTGCACCGCCTCCACCCCGGCCATCCTGCAGAAATACTCGGACGCCAGGTGCGCGATCCCGCCGACACCGGAACTCGCGAATGAGAAGCGGCCGGGATTGGCGCGCAGGCGATCCACCAGATCCCGCGTCGTGGCGATGCCGCTGTCGCGTGACACGAGCAGGCCCATCGTGCTGATGCCGAAGAAGGCCAGCGGCGTGAAATCCCGCGTCGGGTGATAGCGTGCGGCCGCCGCGCCCGAAGCCGGCGCGACCGCAAGCGTCGAGGCCGAGCCCACGAGCAGGGTGTAGCCATCCGGCCTGGCACGCCGGACCACATCCGCGCCGAGGGCGCTGCCCGCGCCGGGACGGTTTTCCACGACGGCCCGCCCACCTTCCGACAGCAGCGGCCCGATCTTGTCGGCGAGGAGCCGGCCGGCCAGATCGGTCGCGCCGCCGGCGGCGAAGGGGACGATGATCGTGATCACCCTGTCCGGATACGCCGCTTGGGCCGGTCGCGCGCCGATGCCGGACATCGTCGCGCCGAACACCCCGAGCCCGAGGCTGCGCCGCTCGATCATGGTTCCTCCTGGGATGATGGTCTTGGTTGCTGCGCGCATTGGCTGCGCCTGGCCCGAGGCTCCCGGCCTCTCCTGCCGGAGTCAAGCTTCCGGCCCGCTCACCGGGCCCGCGTTCCCCTCAGGCGGGCTCCAGCCGTGCTGCGCAGTATTTGAAGCCGGGTATCCGTCCCTCCGGGTCGAGCTGTGGGTCGGTCAGCAGGTTCGCCGCCGCCTCCCGGTAGGCGAAGGGGATGAAGGCAAGGCCCTCCGGCAGCCCGGGATCCGCGCGTGCCACCAACTCCACCGCACCGCGCCTTGTCGCCACCCGCAGCCGCTGCCCGCTGGCGAGGCCGAGGCGCCGGAGCTCCGCCGGCGCGAGGGAGACGGTCGGCGCAGGTTCCAGCGCATCCAGCACGCGGGCGCGGCGGGTCATCGCGCCGGTGTGCCAGTGCTCCAGCTCACGGCCGGTGGTGAGCACGAAGGGGTATTCGGCATCCGGCATCTCGCCGGGATCCGACAGCCCCGCCGGCACCAGCCGCGCGCGGCCGGACGGCGTCGGGAAGGCGTCGCGGAAGACGATCGCCTCGCCGCGCGCATCGGGCGCGGTGCAGGGATAGGTCACGCTGCCCTCGCGCTCGAGCCGGTCCCAGGTGATGTTGGCCAGCGACGGCATCGCCCGCGCCATCTCCGCGAAGACGTCGCGTGGATGGGCGTACTGCCAGTCGAGCCCGAGGCGCAGTGCGAGATCCACGATGATCCGCAGGTCCTGCCGGGCCTCGCCGGGCAGCGGCACGGCGGCCCGGCCCATCTGCACCTGCCGGTTCGTGTTGGTGACGGTGCCGTCCTTCTCCGGCCAGGCGGAGCCGGGCAGGACGACGTCGGCCAGCGCCGCCGTCTCCGTCAGGAAGAGGTCCTGCACGACGAGATGATCCAGCCGCGCAAGCGCGGCGCGGGCATGCGCGGCGTCCGGGTCGGACATGGCAGGGTTCTCGCCCATCACGTACATGCCGCGGATCTCGCCGCGCTCCGCGGCCCCCAAGATCTCCACGACGGTGAGCCCCGGCGTGGGGTCCAGGCGCGTGCCCCAGAGCTCCTCCAGGAAGGCGCGGGCGGCGGGATCGGCGGTGCGGCGGTAGTCCGGCAGCATCATCGGGATCAGACCGGCATCGGAGGCGCCCTGGACGTTGTTCTGGCCGCGCAGGGGATGCAGCCCCGCGCCCTCGCGCCCGACATGACCGCAGAGCAGCGCGAGGGCGATCAGCGCGCGGGCGTTGTCGGTGCCGTGCACGGACTGGCTGACGCCCATGCCCCAGAGGGTCAGCGCGGAGCGCGCGCCGGCATAGAGCCGCGCGACGCGTCGGACCTGGTCGGCCGGCACGCCGCAGAGACGCTCCATCGCCTCAGGCGCGTAGCCGGCGAGATGCGCGCGCAGCTCCGCGAAGCCGTCCACGCGCGCCGCGACGAAGGCGGCGTCGTGGAGTCCCTCCTCCACGATGACGTGGAGGATGGCGTTCAGCAGCGCCACATCCTGGCCGGGCGCGAAGCGCACCACCTCCGTCGCGAAGCGGTCGAGGCCGGTGCCGCGCGGGTCCATCACGATCAGATTCGCGCCGCGCGCCGCCGCGTCCTTGAGGAAGGTGGCGGCGACCGGATGGTTCTCGGTCGGCCGCGCGCCGATCACCAGCAGCAGGTCGGCCTCGGCCGCCGCGGTGAAGGGCGCGGTGACGGCGGCGCTGCCGACATCCTCCAGCAGCGCGGCGACGCTCGCGGCGTGGCAGAGGCGGGTGCAGTGGTCCACGTTGTTGGTGCCGAAGCCGGCGCGCACCAGCTTCTGGAACAGGTAGGCTTCCTCGTTCGAGCCCTTGGCGCTGCCGAAGCCGGCCAGCGCCGAGGGGCCGGCGCCGTCGCGGATCCGGACCAGGCCCCGCGCGGCCCGCTCCAGCGCCTCCTCCCAGCTCGCCTCGCGGAAATGGTGGCGCGCGCGCGCGGGATCGAGGCAGTCGGCCGGGTCCTTCGGCGCCCTGTCCAGGCGGATCAGCGGCTTCGTCAGGCGGTCGGGATGCACGAGGTAGTCGAAGCCGAAGCGCCCCTTCACGCAGAGCCGGCCCTGGTTCGCCGGGCCGTCCCGGCCGACCACCTCCTCGATCCTGTTGTCGCGCACGCGGAATCCGACCTGGCAGCCGACGCCGCAATAGGGGCAGACGCTCGCCACCTCCTTCACCGGCGGCGCGGCCCGACGGCCGGTCGCGTCCAGCACGCTCCTCGGAAGGAGCGCGCCGGTCGGGCAGGCCTGCACGCATTCCCCGCAGGCCACGCAGGAGGACCCGCCCATCGGGTCCAGCAGGTCGAAGCTGACGACCGTCTCCATCCCGCGGCGGGCGAAGCCGATGACGTCGTTGTGCTGCACCTCCCGGCAAGCGCGCTCGCAGAGGCCACAGGCGATGCAGGCATCGAGCTGCACCGCCATCGCGGGGTGGGAGAGGTCGGGTGCGGGCCGCGCCGGCTCCGGCGCGAAGCGGGATGCGGAGAGGCCGAGTTCCCCCGCCCAGCGCGCGAAGGCGCCAGTGCCGTCGCGCGCGGCGCCGTCCGGCATGTCGGCCAGCAGCAGCTCGAACACCATGCGGCGGGCGTGATGGGCGCGCTCGCTCGCGCTCCGCACCACCATCCCCGGCGCCGGCGTGCGACGGCAGGAGGCGGCGAGCACGCGCTCGCCCTCCACCTCGACGAGGCAGGCGCGGCAATTGCCGTCCGGGCGGTAGCCCGGGCGAGGCAGGTGACAGAGATGCGGAATCCCGACGCCGGCGCGCCGCGCCACGGTCCAGATCGTCTCGCCCGGCGCGGCCTCGACCTCCTGGCCGTCGAGGGTGAAGCGGATCGCCGTCACGGCACCTGCTCCGGGAAGAAGCGGAGCAGGCTGCGCACCGGGTTCATCGCGGCCTGGCCGAGGCCGCAGATCGACCCGTCCGCCATGGCCTGCGCGAGCTCGCCGAGCAGCGCGCGGTCCCAGGCCGGCGCCTCCAGCAGCCGCGCCGCCTTGGCGGTGCCGACGCGGCAGGGCGTGCACTGCCCGCAGCTCTCGTCGCGGAAGAAGCGCAGGAGGTTGCGTGCGACCTCCGCCAGATCGTCCTGGTCCGAAAGAACCACCACGGCGCCGGAGCCGACGAAGCACCCCTGCGCGTCCAGCGCCCCGGTGTCCAGCGGCAGGTCGGCCAGGGCCGCAGGCAGGATGCCGCCGGAAGCACCGCCGGGCAGGTAGCCGACGAAACGGTGGCCTTCCGCCATGCCGCCCGAGAACTCCTCGATCAACTCGCGCGCGGTGACACCGACCGGTGCGCGCTTGACGCCCGGCAGCCGCACGCGGCCGGAGACGGAGAAGAGCCGCTCGCCCTTCGCGCCGCGGCGACCGGCAGCGGCGTAGCGATCGGCGCCGTCCGGCGTCTCCAGGATCTCGGGCAGCCACCAGAGCGTCTCGACATTGTGGACCACGGTGGGGCGGCCGAAGAGGCCGTGCTCGCCCGGAAAGGGCGGCTTGTGCCGCGGATATCCGCGGCGGCCCTCGATGCTCTCGAGCAGCGCGGTCTCCTCGCCACAGATATAGGCGCCGGCACCGCGACGGAGATGCACGGGCAGGGCGAGCAGCCCGGCCGCGCGCAGCTCCTCCAGCGCGTGCACGACGATGCGACGGATGTCCGGATACTCGTCCCGGAGGTAGATCCAGCAGGCCTCCGCACCGATCGCGTCGGCCGCGAGCAGCATGCCTTCGAGCACGCGGTGCGGTTCGGTCTCCAGGCAGAACCGGTCCTTGAAGGTGCCGGGCTCGCCTTCATCCGCATTGACGACGAGATGGCGCGGAGCGGAATGCGACAGGGCAAAGCGCCACTTCCGCGCCGCCGGGAACCCCGCACCGCCAAGCCCGCGCAGCCCGGCGCGTTCCACCGCGTGCACCATCGCTTCCGGCGCCAGCTCGCCATGGCTCACGGCCCTGAGTGCGGCATGGCCGCCGCGACGGCGGTAGTCATCGAGGCCTGGCGGGCTGGGCGCGGCGGGAACGCCGGCCGGCGCGGCGGCGCACAGCGTCTCCGCCGTCGCCGGCGCGACCGGCTCGAGGCCGAGCGCGGCCGCCGGCGCGCGGTGGCAGGCACCCATGCAGGGGGCGCCGAGCACCCGCGTGCCCGGCGGCGCGGCCTGCTGCACCGTCTCGCGCAGCGCGCCGGCACCGGCCATCGCGCAGGGCAGCCCCTCGCAGATGCGGAGCGTCCGCGCCGGTGGCCTGGGCGCACCCGCGGGCAGGATCTCGAAATGAGCGTAGAAGCTCGCCGTCTCGAAGATTTCGACGGGGGCGAGGCGGTGCCATTCCGCCAGCGCCACCAGCTGGTCCTCCGCCAGGAAGCCGGCGGCGTCCTGGAGCGCGTGCAACTGCTCGATCAGCAGGTCGCGCCGCGGCTCCGCGAGGCCGGCCGCGGCCAGTACCGTTTTCACCGCAGCGCGCGCCTCGGCCGTGGCAACGCGGCCCCGCGGGCCGAGCCGCGGCTGTCGCCCCGCGGCGTTGCCCTGCACCGGGGCCAGCGGCATCGCAGACATCTCCATCCTCAACCCGTTCTTGTGCAGGAGAGTAACGCAGGGTCCGCCGGGATGTGAGCCAGTTCTGCAGGGCAACGGGGTTGTGCAGGCGCGTTGCTCTGATGACCTGGCTTCGCTGCCGGAGTGCCGTTCTCCCGCCCGTCACGCGGTTGACCCATCGCACTGCACACTTCAAGGTCCTGTGACAACGCCGAGGAGGAGCCGATGCTGAGACTGCCGGTGACGCGCCGTAACGCGCTCGCACTCGGAACAGTGGGCATCGCGGGCATTACCGTTCGCGACCTCCGCGCGCAGACCCCACGGGCTATGACCTTCGTGACGCCCTTCGCTTACATCCTCGCCTTCGTCGACATCCTGAACGCCAAGGGCGGCGGTTACTTCGAGCGCGAAGGCCTCGACGTCACGATCGAACAGGGCCGCGGCTCGGCCATGGCGCTGCAGCAGATCATCGGCGGCGGCGGGCTGCTGTCGCGCACCGGGGTCGGCGACCACATCCGCGCCTCCTCGCGCCCGGGCGGCCAGGACGTCATCGCGGTCGCGACCATCAGCCAGGGCTCACCCTTCTTCGTCATCAGCCACCCGAGCCGCCCGATCCGCAGGCCGGAGGACATGGCCGGCAGGACGATCGGCATCCTCTCCGTGGGCGGCGCGACCGAGATCGTGCTCGACGTCATGCTGCACGCGCGCGGCGTGGATCGCACACGCGTCGCACGGCAGACGGCACCGAACACGCCGGCCGGCATGCAGCTGATCGAGCAGGGACGCCTCGACGCCTTCATCGTTTCGGCCGGCGTGCCGGTGGCGCTGCAGGCGGCCGGGACACCACATGTCTCGTGGAACACCGACGACGTCGCACCGATCCCGGGCCAGTGCTACATCGCTCGCCGCGCCACCGTGACGCAGAACGGAGACGTCGTGGTGCGCTTCCTGCGCGCGGTCCGCCGCTCGCTCGACGACATGCTGGCCGACACCGATCTCACACGCACGCTCGCGAACATCCGCAGCTTCGAGATCGCGGAGATGCGCAACGCCGCGCTCGCCCCCCAGATCCTGCGCAACGAGATGCAGTTCTGGCTGACGGCTGGGCGCGAGAACCTGCTGCGGAACGTCCCCGACCGCTGGCAGCGCGGCTTCGACCTGATGGCCGCCGCCGGCTTCGCACCTGCGGGCGGCAGGGCGGATGCGCTCTACACCAACGAGTTCGTCGAGCGCGCCCTGGCCTGATGCGGTTCAGGCGCTCCGAAGCGGCCCTGCTCCTCGTCGACCTCCAACGGGGCTTCCTGCATCCGGAGGGCTTCGTCGCGGCGCAGGGGCGCGACGTGTCGCCCTGCACGGCGGCGGCACAGCACTGCTACGCCCTGGCCCGGGCGGCGCGCAGCGCCGGCGTGCCGGTCGTCTGGACCCGCCATGTGCTGCGGCCGGACCACGCGGATGGCGGGCTGCTCACCACCGAGCTGCGCCCGCGGCTGGGCGAGATCCGCGCCCTCGCCCGCGGCACGGCTGATGTAGAGATCCCCGACGAGGCCGGGGTAGACCCAACGGACGTCGTCCTCGACAAGCCGCGCTACTCGGCGTTCTTCGGAACGCCGCTCGACGTCATCCTCGCCGCGCGCGGCATCCGGGCGCTGATGGTGGGCGGCGTCACGACCTCCATGTGCGTCGAGTCGACGGTGCGCGACGCGGCGCAGCGCGACATACGGACCTTCGTCGTGCGGGAGGCCGTGGCGGATTTCGATTCCGCCCGTCACGCCGCGTCCCTCGCCGCCATGGCCTTCGGCTTCGCGCGGATCGTCGGCCTGCAGGCGGCGCTGGACGCGCTCGCGGCCGGTGACGCGAGCTTCCCGCCGGACTAACGGCAGATGGACCCGCAGGCACCGGCGCGCGACGAGAGGCAGGCACAGATGCCGGGCACCACGGCGCCGGTCCACCCCGCCATCGCCTTCCGCGGCGTCGAGAAATGGTACGGCACGCGCGACGAGCCCGTGCACGCGCTCAGCCAGACCGAGCTCGCCGTCGCCGACGGCGAGTTCGCCGTGCTGCTCGGTCCCTCGGGCTGCGGCAAGACGACGATGCTGCGGATGATCGGCGGGCTCATCGAGCCGACCTCGGGCGAGATCGAGATCGAGGGCAAGAGCCTCTGGCGCAACGGGCAGAGGCAGGCGCAGGCTCTGTCGGAACTCGGCATGGTGTTCCAGGATGCCAACCTGTTCCCCTGGCTCTCGATCGAACGCAACATCGCGCTGCCGCTCGAACTGAGGGGCGTGCCGGCCGCGGAGCGGCGGGCGCGCGCCGCTGAGCTGACACGCCTGGTCGGCATCGACGGCTTTGGCAGGCGGTGGCCGAGGGAGCTCTCGGGCGGCATGCGCCAACGCGCCGCGATCGCCCGCGCGCTGTCCTACGAGCCCCGCATCCTGCTCATGGACGAACCCTTCGGCGCGCTCGACGCGATGACGCGAGAGGCGATGAACCTCGAGCTGCAGCGCATCTGGATCGAGACGCGCAAGACAGTCGTGCTGGTGACCCATTCGATTGTCGAGGCGGTGTTCCTCGCCGACCGCGTCGTGCTGCTCTCGCCGCGGCCGGGCCGGATCGATCTGGTGGAGACCGTGCCCTTCCCGCGGCCGAGGGTACCGGACCTCCAGTCGACACCCGAGTTCCAGGCCATCGTGCGTCGGCTGCGTCACCGGCTGAACGAGATCAGCTAGGACAAGCTGCGGCCATGCCCGACGAAGCGCGCCCCCAGGCACTCGCCCCTTCGCCCCCGGCCGCGCTGGCGCGCCGTCGGCTGACGTCGGTCCGGCTTCTACCCTGGATCACCACGCCCGTCCTCGCCGCCCTCCTGATCGCGGTCTGGGACGTCTATGTCCGGCAGGCCGGCGTCTCGCCACTGATCCTGCCGAGACCAGGCGCGGTGTGGCACGCCTGGATGGAGATGCTCGGCGACCGGCGCGCGTGGCACCACACATGGATGACGGTCTACGCCACCCTGACCGGCTTCGCGTATGCGACGGTCCTCGGCGTTGGCCTCGGCGTGCTGATCGCGCGGGCGCGTTGGCTCGAGCTCACGCTCAATCCCTTCATCGTCGCGACGCAGGTGATCCCGAAGGTGGCGCTGGTGCCGCTCTTCGTCCTCTGGTTCGGCTTCGGCCTCACATCGAAGGTGATCGTCGCCGCCGTGCTGGCCTTCTTCCCGATCCTCACCAACACCGCGCTCGGCGTGAAGTCGATCGACGAGGGACATCGCGACGTCATGACCTCGCTGAACGCCAGCCGCTGGCAGGTCTTCAGCCGGCTCGAGCTGCCGTCGGCGCTGCCCTATATCCTCACCGGGCTCGAGGTCGGCATCGTGCTTGCGATCATCGGGGCGATCGTGGGCGAGTACCTGGGAGGAAGCTCCGGGCTTGGCCACCTGCTGATCGCGCGCCTCAACGGCTTCGAGACGGATGGCATGTTCGCGGTGCTCATGCACATGTCCATCCTCGGCTTCACCTTCTACTTCTCGATCGGGGCGCTGCGGCGGCTGCTGATTCCCTGGCACGCCTCGGCGCGGCTCAAGGTGTAGTCGGCGTGCTCGCGGCAGAGACGGCGGAGCAGAGACAGATCCTCGGCACGGTGGAGGCCTTCCTCCACCGGACCCTACCGCCGGAGGAGATCCGCCGGCGCGACGCCGGGCATGTGCCGCCCTACGATCTGCTGCCGGAGATGGGACGCGCCGGCTTCCTCGCCCTTGCGGTCCCCGAGGCGGAAGGAGGGCTCGGCGCCGACTGGCTCACCGTTGCGCTGGTGCAGGAGCGGCTCGGGCGGCACGCCTACATGGCGGCCTCGATCTTCAACCGCGTCGTGGGCTTCGGGCTCATGTCGCTCCTCACCTATGGCAGCGCAGCCCAGCGTCGCGCGGTCCTGCCGGCGCTGATGGCCGGCGAGGCGTTCTGCGCCCTCGCGCTCACGGAACCCCAGGCCGGCAGCGACGCCGCCGCGATCCGGACGCGCGCCGTCCCCGCCGCTGGCGGCTGGCGGATCAGCGGCCGCAAGAGCTGGATCAGCGACGCCCAGGGCGCGCGGTGGCTCATCCTTCCCGCGCGCACCGGGCCCGAGCGCGAGGGGGCGCGCGGCATCTCCCTTTTCCTCGTGCCGACCGATTCGCCGGGCATCGCCATGACGCTGCTCCCGAAGGTCGGCAACAACTGCATGCCGTCCTTCGACATCGGTCTCGACGAGGTGTTCGTGCCGGACGCGGCACTGCTCGGCGAGGAGGGGCGCGGCTTCGCGCAGCTCATGTCGACGCTGCACTACTCGCGCGCCTCGATGGCCGCGACCGTGACGGGGGCGGCGGAGGCCGCACTCGGTCTGGCGCTCGACCACGCACGGAGCCGCGTGCAGTTCGGCCGACCGATCGGCAGCTTCCAGGCCGTCGCGCACCGGCTGGTGGACCTGCGCGCCCGCGTGGATCTCTCGCGGCTGATGGTCGCGCATCTGGCGCGGCTCATCGGGGCGGGCGCACCCTGCCGGCGCGAAGCTGCACAGGCGAAGATCGTCGCCACGGAAACGCTGCGCGACGTCACCGAGGCCGGCATGCAGGTGATGGCGAGCGCCGGATATGCCGCCGAGAGCGACATGCAGCGGCTCTGGCGGGATTCGCGGCTCTACACCTTCGGCGAGGGTGCAAACGAGGTGCTGCGCGACGCCATCGCGCGCGAGCTGGGCCTTGTGACAGGGAACAGGACATGACGGCGCTGAAGGCGATCGACGCGGTCGTCAACATCTGGACACCGGAGGCTCTCGCCGGACGCCCGGACCGGACGGCGTTCTACACGAGCAAGATGCGGGTGAAGCGTGAGACCTTCGCGGGCATGAGCCTGAAGGACATGCTCGCGCGCATGGACGAGGCGGGGATCGAGCGCGCCTTCCTGATCGCCGCGAAGGTTGGCCGGCTGGGTCATCCCGCCTGCTACCATGTGGACTACCGGCTGGTCGCCGATGCGGTCCAGGCCCATCCCGACCGCTTCCATGGGCTTGCCGGGCTGGACCCGACGGAGGGCATGGCAGGCGTCCGCGCGCTCGCGCGGGCCGTCACCGAATACGGCTTCATCGGCGCGCATTTCTACCCGCACTGGTTCGAGCTGCCGCCCGATCACGCCAAGTGGTACCCGTTCTACGCGAAATGCGTGGAGCTCGATGTGCCCGTGCAGCTGCAGGTCGGGCAGTCCATGGTCTACGACCCGAGCTACCCGCTGCGCTCGGTCGGCCGGCCCATCGCGCTCGACGCCGTTGCCTGCGACTTCCCCGAGCTCCGCATCATCGGGATCCATGTCGGCATCCCGTGGACCGACGAGATGATCGCGATGGCCTGGAAGCACGAGAACGTCTTCATCGGCTCGGACGCGCACAGCCCGCGCTACTGGCCGGCATCCTTCGTGCACTACCTGCGGAGCTACGGGCAGGACAAGGTGATCTTCGGCACCGACTTCCCCGTGCTGGACTTCAAGCGCACCATGTCGGAGATCGACACGCTCGACCTGCCGGAAGCGGTGCGCGCGAAGTTCCTCCGCACCAATGCGCTGCGGGTCTACAAGCTGGACGGGGCGGCGGCGTGAACCTGGCCGACGCGCTGGACCTGCACGCCAGGGCGCGACCGACCCACCCGGCACTGATCGACGGGGACGTCACGCTCACCCATGCCGAGTTCGCAGCACGCGTCCGTCGCATGGCCGTGTGGGTGCGCCAACTGGGGCTGCCGGCCGGGCAGCCCGTCGGCGTCTGGCTGCGCGACACCGCCGAGCACGTCGTCGCGCTCTACGCCCTTGCGCGTGCCGGCGTCGCGATCCTGCCAATGGACATCCGCTGGACGGTCGAGGAGGCGTGCAACGTTGGGCGGCATTTCGGCGCCTCGCTCGTGCTGGCCGAGCCGGATGCGCCGGCGCTCGATGGCCTCGTCTGTCGCGTACCGGCGGCGGCCGATGAGGCGGCCGCGGCGGCGCACTGCTTCCCGAGCGACGCCAGCGCACCCTTCGTCCTGTCGCTATCCTCGGGGACGACCGGGCGGCCGAAGGGGCCGCTGATCACCCACGCGCATTTCCTGGCACGCTTCCGGACGCACTGGATCAACCTCGGCCTCAACGGGCGCGACCGTTTCGTCTGCGCCACGCCGCTCTACTTCGGTGGCGGCCGCACCTTCGCGATGTCGGTGCTGTATTCCGGCGGGACGGTCATCATGCGCCCGCCGCCCTGCAGCCCGGAGGACCTGGTTGCCTGCGTCTCCGAGCACGACGCCACCAGCCTGTTCCTCGTCCCGACGCAGTTCCGCCGGCTCCTGGCGCTCGACGACGCGGTGGTGGCGCCGTTGCGCAGCCTGAATCTGCTGTTCTCCTCCGGCGCCCCGCTCTCGACGCAGGAGCGCCTGGCGATCCGCGACCGCCTCTGTCCGAACTTCTTCGAGTATTATGCCTCCACCGAAGGCGGCGGCGTCTCGCTGTTGACGCCCATGGACATCGACACCCACGCGGCCTCCGTCGGTCGTCCCGTCTTCGGCGTGGAGGTCGAGGTCGTGGACGAGGCCGACTGTCCCTTGCCGGCCGGGGAGACCGGCCTGCTGCGCTACCGCGGGCCGGGCTGCGCCACCTCCTACCATCGCGATCCCGACGCATCGGCCGAGGCATTCCGCGACGGCTGGTTCTATCCGGGTGACCTCGCCTCGCTCGACGCCGACGGCTTCGTGACCCTGCGCGGGCGGCAGAAGGACATGATCATCCGAGGCGGCATCAACATCTACCCGGCCGACATCGAGGCCGCGCTCAACGCCCATCCGGACGTTGCCGAGAGTGCGGCGGTCGGCGTTCCGTCCGCGGAGTTCGGCGAGGAGGTCGCGGCCTTCGTCCGCCCGCATCGGCCGATCGATGCCGATACGCTGCTGGCTTTCGCTAAGGAACGGCTTCCGCGTCCGAAATGGCCGCGCCTCGTCTTTCTCGTCGAAGACCTGCCGCGCAACAGCGGCGGCAAGGTGCTGAAGCGTGAACTGGTGCAGCGATTCATCATGCGCGGAGGCTGATGCGGTTCCGAGCCTGGGCCAGTCGCAGCCGCGCGCGGCGGGACCTGAAGAATAGCCGTCGCGTCGCCACCCGCTACGACCAGACCGCCGACAGGTTCCTCGGGGCTTCGCAACCCTGTCCTCAATCCGTCTGTGGATCAGGCCTGTCCACGCGGCCTGATCGCAAGCGTCAGTAGCCCTGATCCTTCGCTGTCCGTTCCCTGATATCGGTGGCCCCGAGCTTGCGGCGCACTCACCCGCGCGACGCGAATTCGCGCGAGATCGCAGCGGCGCTCGCCACCACCAGCGGCGCGAGGTCGCCGCGCACCCGGGCAGGGGTCCAGCGCGGGAAGGGGACCGCGATGTTCACCGCGCCGAGCGGTTCGCCCGACCCGTCCAGGATCGGCGCGGCGACGGAGATGTCGCCGACGAAGGTCTCCTGGTCGTTCAGCGCGAAGCCGTCCCGTGCGGCCCGCGCGATGCGCGCCATCACCTCCGCGCGGCGCCGCGCCGTGCGCGGCGTACGCCGGGGCAGCGGATCGGGCGGCACCAGCGCCGCGGCGCGGTTGCCGCCGAGGCGCGAGAGGATCGCGCGCCCCGGCGCGGTGCACCAGGCGGGCAGGCGCACGCCGAGAGCAAGGTCCACGCTGACCACGTGCCGGCTCGGCACGCGTGCGACATAGACGACGTCGGCGCCTTCCAGCTCCGTCAGGTTCACCGTCTCCTCGCAGCGGCGGGCGAGGTCGTCGAGGAAGGGCAGCGCGACGCGGCGCAGCGCATCGGCCTGCAGGAAGCCATGCGCGAGGTCGAGGACGCGCGCCGCCAGCACGTAGCGGCGGTCCGCCTCCTCCTGCCGCACGAAGCCCAGCGCGCGCAGCGTGTGCAGCATGCGCTGCGCGGTGCTGCGGTCGGTCCCGGCGAGCGAAGCGGCCTCGGGCAAGGTCACCGGCCGGCCGGCGCGCGCGATGGCGGAGAGCAGCGCGAGACCCTTCGCCAGGCTGCCGACGAAGAGCCGCGCATCCACGCCCTCGCCGGGCGGCGCCGTCACGCGACGACCGGCCCGTAGAGATCGGGGCGCCGGTCGCGCCACCAGGGGAAGTCCTTGCGGGCGCGCGTCACCTCGTCGAGGTCGATCTCGTGCACCAGCAGCTCCTCGCCCTGGGTGCCGGCCTCGGCCGCGATCATGCCGCGCGGGTCCACCACCATGGAGCGGCCGAGATGGTGGCGCGGGCCCTCGACCCCGACGCGGTTCGCGGCCAGCACCCAGACGCCGTTCTCATAGGCGCGGGCGCGCAGCGGCACCTCCCAGATCGAGGCGCGGCGACCGGGATCGGCATAGGTCGAGAAGCAGATCGGCATGACGATCGCCTCTGCGCCTGCGAGTGCGAGCACGCGCGACGGCTCGGGGTAGAGCCGGTCGTTGCAGATCTGGATGCCGAAGCGGCAGCCGGCGACGTCAAAGACCGTCAGCGCGTTGCCGGGCGCGAAGTAGAGCTTCTCGAAGCTTCCGGTGCCGCCGGGTGCCTCCGTCGGGAAGTAGGCGGGAATGTGGGTCTTTCGGTAGGTGCCCGCGACCGCGCCGCGCTCGTCCACCACCACGGCGGCGTTGAACCAGCCGCTCGCCGCGCGCTCTCCCACGCCGAGCACCGCGGCGATGCCGTGCTTTGCGGAAAGGCCCCGCAGATGCGCCATCTCCGGCCCATCGGGTGCCACGAACCAGCGGTCGAAGTCCTTCTCCAGCCGGTTGGGGAAGAAGGGCGCGAGGAACAGCTCGGAGAAGACCAGCAACCGGACGCCGCGTGCCGCGGCCTGTTCGAACATCGCCTCGGCGCGGCGGAGGCCGAGCGCGAAGCCCTCCTCCTCGACGGGTCCGGTCTGCGCCAGGCCGACCGTCAGCAGGCGGGCCATCGCGCGCTCAGCCCCGCCAGATCTCGCCCAGCACGCGGCGGAGGTTGGCGCCCATGATCTTCTCCACCTCGCCCTCGCTGTAGCCGGCCTTCAGCAGCGCGTCCGTCTTGCGGGCGAGGAAGCGCGGGTTGTTGAGCTCGTCCGGGTAGCGCTTCTCCAGCGTGTTGCCGAAGGCGCGCACGAAGTCGGCGGTGGCGCCGGCGTACCGCGTGAAGCTCATGCCGAGGATCTCGTTCGCCTTCTCGCTGCTCTCCAGCGCGGCCATGTCGTTGCCGAAGCCCACATGCTCGATGCCGACGAGGTTCACCACATGTTTCAGGTGGCGCAGGAACAGGTCGAGCGTCGGCGGGTTCGCGGGATTGCCGTCCCAGTTCATGAAGCCGTGCAGCGACACGCCGACGATGCCGCCCGTCGCGGCGACGGCGCGCATCACCTCGTCGCTCTTGTTGCGCGGGCGGTCGGTGACGGCCTTGGCGTTCGCGTGCGTGAGCAGGATGGGCTGCCTCGTCGCCGCCGCGGTGTCGAGGCAGGTGCGCTCCCCCGTATGCGACAGGTCGATCGCCAAGCCGAGGCGGTTCATCTCCGCCACCACCTCATGGCCGAAGTTGGACAGACCGGCATTGCGCTTCTCAAGGCAGCCGTCGCCCACCGGGCAGGCCTCGTTGTAGGTGAGCTGGATAATGCGCAGGCCGAGGCGCTGGAAGGCTTCCAGCCGCTCCGCCTTGTCGCCGAGCATCTTGGTGTCCTGCCAGCCCATGATGAGGCCGACTTTCCCCTCGCGCTTTGCGCGGTCGATGTCGGCCGCGCGCTCCACCAGCGTCCAGCCGGAGGCGGGATCGGCGCAGCGCTGGCGCCAGGTGGCGAAGGCGTCGAAGGTCGTCTCGAAATTGTCGATCGGCGAGCGGATGGTGAGGTTGACGGCGGTGATTCCGCCTTCCTTCAGCCAGCGCGGGTCTCCGTCGGAGTGGAAGACGAGACCATCGATGATGGTGAGGCGGTCGTGCAGCGAGGCCATGGCGCGTTCCCCCGGGGCGGCGCGGCGGGGGCCTCCGTCGCGCGCGTTGCCGATTGGATACCGATAGGCTCATATTGAAAAGGGGGCGCGAGGCCCCGCCCCAAACGGACCACGAGAGGGACCACGACGATGCGCGCTGCCGATCCCGTTCTCCCGCGCCGCCTGCTGCTTGGGGCAGCCGCGGCCGCCACGATGGCAAGGCCCGGCTTCGCGCAGGGACAATGGCCCAGCCGTCCGCTACGCATGATCGTCGCCTATCCGGCCGGCGGCAGCACCGACATTGCGGCGCGCCTGCTGGCCGACCGGCTCTCCCGCGTCTGGGGGCAGCCGGTGGTGGTGGAGAACCGCGCCGGCGCGGCGGGGACGATCGGCGCCGAGAGCGTCGCGAAGTCGCCGCCGGACGGCTACACGCTGCTGCTCGCCGCCTCGCCCGAGATCGCCATCGCGCGCAGCACGCAGCGCAACCTGCCCTACGATCCGGTGACGGATTTCGCGCCGATCAACCTGCTCGCGCAGTCGCCCTTCCTGATGGTCGCACATGCGGGGCTGAACGTGTCGAACCTGGCGGAGCTGACGGCGCTGGCGCGCGCGCGGCCGGGCACGCTGAACTACGCGAGCTTCGGGATCGGCACCTCCAATCACTTCGTGGGCGAGCTGTTCAAGGCCGAGACGGGGCTCGACATCCAGCACATCCCCTATCGTGGCAGCGGCCCGATGATGAACGACATGATCGCGGGCAGCGTGCAGCTCGGCTTCGACACGGTGCCGGCGGCGCTGCCGCATGTCCGCTCCGGCCGGCTGCGCGCGATCGGCGCGGCGATGCTGCGCCGCTCCCCCCTCGCGCCCGAAGTGCCGACCTTCGACGAGCAGGGGCTGCGCGGCTTCACCGGCGGCAGCTGGGTCGGCCTCGTCGCGCCGGCCCGCACGCCGGAGCCGGTGATCGCGCGCATCGCCGCCGACACCGACCGCGTGATGCAGGATGGCCTGGCGCGCGAACTGGAGGAGCGCGGCCTCGCTCCCGAGAACCTCGGCCCCGCGCCCTTCCGCGCTTTCATCGAGGCGGAGGTGCGCAAATGGGGCGAGGTGGCGCGGCGCGCGAACATCGCCGCCTCCTGACGCATGCGGGTCCTCGTCGTCGGCGCCGGCATCGTCGGTCTCGCCCTGGCCTTCCGGCTGCGGCAGGAAGGGGCGGAGGTCGCGGTCGTCGATCCGGAACTGCCCGGCGAAGGTGGCGCGAGCTTCGGCAATGCCGGGGCGATCAGCTCCACCTCCGTCGCGCCGCTGGCCATGCCGGGGCTGCTGAAGCAGGTGCCGCGCATGCTGCTGGATCCGGCGGCGCCGCTGCACATCCCGGCACGCTACTGGCTGCGCGCCGCGCCCTGGCTGGCGCGCTTCGTCGCGGCGGCACGCCCCGCCGCGGTGGCGCGCGCCGCCGCCGCGCTCGACGTGCTGCAGAAGCTCGCGCTGGAGCAGCACCTGGCGCTTGCGCGCGACATCGGCGCGCCGGAGCTGATCGTCACGAACGGCAATCTCTACGTCTATCGGACCGAGGCGCAGCTCGCGAAGGACAAGGCCGGCCTCGACCTCCGCCGCGCCCATGGCGCGCGGATCGAGCTCCTCGACCGCGCGGGGATCGAGGCGCTGGAGCCTGGGATCGGCCCGGACTACCGCCTCGGCGTCTTCTTCCCTGACCACGGGCATTGCGCCTCTCCCGCGCGATACGGGCGCGCGGTCGCGGAGGCCTTCCTGCGCGCGGGCGGCGAGATCCGGCGCGACCGCATCCGCGCGCTGACCGTACAGGACGGGCGCGTGACGGGCGCGGGGGGCGACGCGCAACACCATGCCGCGGATGAGGTGGTGGTTGCAGCCGGCGCCTGGTCGGCGCGGCTGCTGGCGCCGCTCGGCTATCGCATCCCGCTCGAGACGCAGCGCGGCTACCACGTGAACCTGCCGTCGAGCGGCCTCAGCCTCTCGCGTCCGATCACCCCGGCCGACCGCAAGGTGTTCATCACGCCGATGGAGGGCGGGCTGCGGGTCGCCGGCACGGTGGAGATCGCCGGGCTCGACGCGGCGCCGAACGAGGCGCGCGCGAAGCTGCTCTACGACGACCTCGCGGCGGTCTTCCCGCAGGCGCGGACCGAGGGCGCGAGCGGCTTCTGGATGGGCCACCGCCCCTGCCTTCCGGACAGCGTGCCGGTGATCGGGCCGGCGCGGCGCATCCGCGGGCTGTGGTTTGCCTTCGGGCACGGGCATCTCGGCCTGACGGGCTCGGCGCCCACGGCGCGGATGCTGGCGCCGGCCATCCTCGGACGGCCCGCGAACGGGGACCTTGCGCCCTACGCGGCCGAGCGCTTTGCGTGATGCGTTGACAGGCCGCGCGGCGCGCGGGGAGGCTTCGATGGGAGCAGGCGGAGGGACCACGATGCGGCGCGGATGGCGGGCCCTGGCGGCCTCGGTGGTGCTCATCGCAGGCGGCGCGGCGCAGGCGCAGCAGCTCACGGTGGGCGTGCAGGCGAGCTTCAACATCGACCCGCACTTCATCTTCCTCGGCCCCAACATGGCCGCGGCGCGGCATGTCTTCGACACGCTGGTCAACCGCGACGCCGACAGCCGCTGGACGCCGGGCCTCACCGAAAGCTGGGCGCCTGTGGGCGAGAATGTGTGGGAGTTCCGCCTGCGCCAGGGCGTGCGCTTCCACGACGGCACGCCCTTCACGGCCGAGGACGTCGTCTTCTCCTTCCAGCGCATCCCGAACATCCCGGGCAATCCCGGTCCCTACACTCCGAACCTGCGCGGCATCACGCGCACCGAGGTCGTGGACCCGCACACCATCCGCCTGCACACCGCGGCGCCGAACCCGGTTCTGCCCGGGCAGATGACCAACGTCTTCATCGTCAGCCACCGTGCCGCGCAGGGCGCGCTGCCGCCCGACTTCGCCGCGGGCCGCGCCGCCATCGGCACCGGTCCCTTCCGCCTCGAGCAGCACCGCGGCCCCGACGGCATGAGCGTGACGCGCTTCGACGATTACTGGGGCACGCGACCGCACTGGCAACGCGTGAACGTCCGCGTGATGTCGAACGACGCGACGCGCATGGCCGCGCTGCTGGCCGGCGACGTGGACCTGATCGAGGAGGTCCCGACCGGCGAGGCGGAGCGGCTGCAGCGGACGGGCCGGGTCTCGATCTTCCGCCGCGCCTCCGACCGCGTGATCTTCCTGCTGCCGCATGTCGGCGCCGAGCGGCTGACGCTGCTGACCGACCACGAGGGAAGGCCGCTCGACCACAACCCGTTCCGCGACCTCCGCGTGAGGGAGGCGCTGAGCCTTGCGGTCAACCGCGCAGCGCTGGTGGAGCGCAGCATGGACGGCATGGCGGTCGCGAACGGCCAGCTCGTGCCGGAAGGCTTCGGCGGCTACGACCCGACCATTCCGGTGCCGCCCTTCGATCCGGCTCGCGCCCGGCGGCTGCTGGCGGAAGCGGGCTATCCGAACGGCTTCGGCTTCACGCTGGCCTGCCCGAACGACCGCTACGTGAACGATGCGCGCGTCTGCCAGGCGCTCGGCCAGATGTTCACCCGCGCCGGCTTCCAGGTGCGGATCGAGACGCAGCCCGGCACGATCTATTTCGCGCGGACCGCGGTGGGGCGGAACGAGGTGCCGCTGGTCTTCTTCGGCCAGTCCTCCTCCTCGACGCGCGACGCAACGCATGTGCTGAGCCTCGCGATGCACAGCCAGCAGCTGCAGCGCGGCCTCGGCCAATCGAACCGCGGCGCCTTCGCCGACCCCAATCTCGACCGGCTGATCCAGGACGCGGCCTTCCGCATGGAAGGCGACCGCGAGGCAGCGCTGCGCGCGGCGATGCGTGAGGCGATGCGCCTGCATGCCGGCATCCCGCTCTACACCCAGATGGTGACCGCCGCCGCACGGCAAGGCATCCACTACACGCCGCGGCTCGACGAGCAGACGGTCGCCATCCATGCGCGGCCGGCGAACTGATGCGCCTCTACCCGATCACGCGCCCGACGGTCAGCGGCACGCGCCACGCGATCAGCGCCGGGCACTACCTCGCGGCTGGCGCCGGCTTCGCCATCCTGGAAGCCGGCGGCAACGCGGTGGATGCGGGTTGCGCGGCGGGGCTCGCGCTCGGCGTGCTGCAGCCCGACCTCGTCTCGGTCGCCGGCGTCGCGCCGATCCTGATCCGCAAGGCGGACGGGACGATGGAGAGCATCGCGGGGCTCGGCCACTGGCCCGCGAGCACGCCGCCTGACGTGTTCCTCCGCGAGCATGGCGGGAAGATGCCGCCCGGCGTGCGGCGCATGGTGGTGCCGGCCGCGATCGACGCCTGGATCCAGGCGCTGGAGCGGCACGGCACCATGTCCTTCGGCGACATCGCCGCGGCCGCGATCCGCTTCGCCGGCGAGGGCTTCGCCACATACGACCTGCTGGCGACGAGCATTGCGGCGCATGAGGACGAATACCGCCGCTGGCCGCAGAACGCGGCGATCTTCCTGCCCGGCGGCGAGGTGCCGCGCATCGGGCAGAAGTTCGTGCAATCCGACCTCGCGCGCAGCCTGTCCTACATGGTGGAGCAGGAGCGCGCGGCGGCGCCGGGCGGGCGCCTCGCCGGGCTCCGCGCCGCGCATGACGCCTTCTATCGCGGCGACCTGGCGCGCGAGATCACGCGCTTCGTCGCCGCCGAGGGCGGGTTCCTCGCCATGTCCGACATGGCCGGCTTCCGGTCCCGCATCGAACCGGTGGTTACGCGGCGCTGGCGCGGGCACGAGGTGACGGTCTGCGGCCCTTGGTGCCAGGGTCCCGCGCTGCTCGAGGCGCTGCTGATCGCGGAGCGACTCGGCCTCGACGGGCTCGCGCACAACTCGGCCGACTACCTGCACCTGCTGACGGAAGCGCTGAAGGGCGCGCTGGCAGATCGCGAATACCACTTCACCGATCCGGCCTTCGGCCATGTGCCGGTGGAGGCGTTGCTGTCCGACGCGCATGTCTCCGCGCGGGCGGCGGCGGTGGACCACGCGCGCGCGCATCCCGCGATGCCGGAGCCGATCCTCGGGCAGGGCACGCGCCTGCCGCCCGCGACGCAGGCCGCGCTTCCGAAGGTGGAGGCGGACACCTCCTACGTCGCGGTGGTGGACCGGTGGGGCAACGCCTTCAGCGCGACGCCGTCCGACGGGTCGTGGAACGTGCCCGTCGTGCCGGGCACCGGCCTCGTCGTCTCCGGCCGCGGCACGCAGAACCGCCCCGATCCGGCGCATCCGGCCGGCGTCGCGCCGGGCAAGCGGCCGCGGCTGACGCCGAACCCGGCGCTGGTCGTCACGCGCGAGGGCGGCGTGATGCCCTTCGGCACGCCGGGCGGCGACGTGCAGATCCAGGCGATGCTGCAGGTGATGCTGAACATCCTGCATTTCGGCATGGAGGTGCAGGAGGCGATCGAGGCGCCACGAGTCGCCAGCTATTCCTTCCCCTCCTCCTTCGCGCCCTACGAGTACTTCCCCGGCCGCCTGGCCGTTGAATCCCGGATCCCCGACGCGGTGCGCGACGAACTCACTTCCCGCGGCCATGAGGTGAAGGCCTGGCCCGAGAGCACCTGGCTCGCGGGCAGCGTCGAGGTTGTGCTGACCGACCCGGTCTCCGGCCTGATCCATGCGGGCGCCGACCCGCGGCGGCCCGCCTACGCCATAGCCGGGTGACGGGATTCACCGGTGCCCGCGAACGGCATGGTGAGCACTGAGGCTGGTCGTCGTCACCTGGCGACCCGCTTCAGGAGCAGCGGCTGGCCGGCAGCCGAGATCGGCAGCTTCGTGCCCGGTCCGGTCATGCAGCAGTGATCGGCAGATGCCTGAAAGCGGACCTCGCCGGCGCCGCGCGTCGATCTCCTCGTCCCTGACCTTGGTCTCGCCGGCCTGAACGGACGTCAGCGCGCGAAGGCCGCGCGCGAGGGGCGGCCGACCCTGCAGTGCTCCCGGTCACGGCCCAGGCCTGGAGGAGCTGCGTCGAGGAGCGTCGACCTCCAGATTGTCCTCGACGACGAGGACGCGCCGCCCGCCGCCCGTATCGGCCTGCACGCGCCTGCCGGCGCCCTCCTCCTTCGCCGCCTCGCCCTGCACACGGGGCAGGTAGAGGGTGAAGGTCGTACCGCGCCCCATTTCGCTCCGGACGTCCACGTCGCCCCTGCTCTGCTTCAGGAAGCCGTAGACCTGCGACAGGCCGAGCCCCGTCCCCTTCCCGATCTCCTTCGTCGTGAAGAACGGCTCGAAGATGCGCGGCAGCTCCCCGGCCGCGATCCCGGACCCGTGTCGGACTCGCAGCGCCGCTTCGATGATGCGAAGGCGCCGGGTCGGTCTGGTGGGACGCCTCGCGCCCAACCAGACCCGACCGGACCGATGTCCAACCCGCGCGGCGCGGCTACTCCGGCTTGATGTTCCCGGCCTGCACCACCTGCCGCCAGCGCGCGATCTCGGCCTCCTGGAAGGCCGCGAACTCCTCCGGGCTGTTCGCGACGACGTCGAAGCCGAGCTCGACCAGGCGCGGCTCCACCGCCGGGTCCTTCAGCGCCGTCCGGATCGCCCCATGCACCTCCCGCAGCAGCGCGGGCGCCATGCCAGGCGGGCCGCCATAGGCCTGCCAGGAATAGACGGTGAAGTCCGCCAGGCCGGACGCGATCGCCGTCGGCACGTTCGGCAGCACCGGGCTGCGCTCCGCCGCGGTGACGAGGATCGCCTTCAGCCGGCCGGACTGGATGTGCGGGATCACCGCGCCGAGGTTCTGGAACGAGACCTGCGTGGTGCCGCCGATCACGCTCGTCATCGCGGGGCCGCCGCCGGAATAGGGGACGTGCTGCATCTCCGTCCCGGTCGCCTGCTTGAACATCTCCGCCGTCAGGTGGTCCGACGACCCGACGCCGGAGGAGGGGTAGCTCGCCGTCCGCCCGTTGCGCTTCAGCCACTCCACCAGCCCCGCGAGGTCGTTCGCCGGCACCGCCTGCGGGTTCGCCACCAGCACGTTCGGCGTGCGCACGGTCTGCGTGATGCGGGTCAGCTCCCGCACCGGGTCGTAGCCGAGGTTGGGCCGCAGCGCGACGTTGATCGCCCAGGTGCTGATCGGCGCATGCATCAGCGTATGGCCGTCGGGCGCCGCGCGGATCACCTGGCGCGCGCCGATCTCGCCGGTGGCGCCGGGGCGGTTCTCCACCACGAAGGGACGGCCGAGCGCCTGCTGCATGTGCTGCGCCGTCAGCCGCCCGATGATGTCGGACGGGCCGCCGGAGGCGAAGGGCACGATGACCGTCACGGGCCGCGACGGCCAGGCGCCCTGCGCGCGTGCGACGACGGGCAGGGCCAGCGCCGCGGTCGCGCCGAGGATCGTTCGTCTCTTCATTGCACGCTTCCCTCCCCCTGCGGCTCAGCGGCCGCGTTGCTTCCGCCAGGCTGCGAAGTCCTCGAGGCTGACCGGATCTGTCGCGGGGTAGAGCCCCACCAGGCTGCGGCCCTGCGCCACCATCTCCGCGGCGAAATCCTCGTAGGCGGTCATCTCGGTGGCCTCGGCCGCGATCTCCTCGGCGAGGTGCGCGGGGATGACGATCGCGCCGTCGGCGTCGCCGAGGATCACGTCGCCCGGGAAGACCGGCGCATCGCCGCAGGCGATCGGCACGTCGATGTCAATCGCGTGGTTCAGGGTCAGGTTCGTCGGCGCCGAGGGCCGCTGGTGGTAGGCCGGGATGCCGAGCGCCGCGATCTCCGCACTGTCGCGGAAGCCGCCATCGGTCACCACGCCGGCGACGCCGCGCGCCTTCAGCCGTCCGACGAGGATCGCGCCGGCCGAGGCCGCGCGCGCATCCTTGCGGCTGTCGAAGACGAGCACCTTGCCGGGCGGGCAGTGCTCGATCGCCTTGCGCTGCGGATGCCCGGGGTCGCGGAAGACGTCCAGCGTGTTGAGGTCCTCGCGCGCCGGGATGTAGCGCACGGTCACCGCCTCGCCGACCATGCTCTCGGCCACGGCGTGCAGCGGCAGCGCGCCCTGGATCATCTGGCCCCGCAGGCCGCGCTTGAAGAGGCAGGTGGCGACCGTGGCGGTGCTGACCTTCTTCAGCTTCTCGCGCGTCGCGTCGGAAAGCGGCATCGGGACCTCAGTAGATGACGGGTTCGGAGACCGGCGCACCGAAATCGGTGCGCAGGAAGTCGAAGTCGCAGCCCTTGTCGGCCTGCTGGATGTGCTTCGTGAAGGCGAAGCCGTAGCCGCGCTCGAAGCGCGGCGGCGGCGGCGTCCAGGCGGCGCGGCGGCGCGCCAGCTCGTCTTCCGAGACGCGCATGGAGATGCTGCGGGCGGGCACGTCCACCTCCACGATGTCGCCGGTCCGCAGCAGCGCGAGCGGGCCGCCGATCCAGCTCTCGGGCGAGACGTGCAGCACGCAGGCGCCGTAGCTCGTGCCGGACATGCGGGCATCGGACAGGCGCAGCATGTCGCGGTGCCCCTGCTTCAGCAGCGCCTTCGGCATCGGCAGCATGCCCCATTCCGGCATGCCCGGGCCGCCCTGCGGGCCGGCATTGCGCAGCACCATCACGGTGTCGGGCGTGAAGGGATAGCTCTCGTCGTCCACCGCCTTCTTCATGGACGGATAGTCGTCGAAGACCACCGCCGGCCCGGCATGCTTCAGGAACCGCTGCTCCATCGCCGCCGGCTTGATGACGCATCCGTCGGGCGCGAGATTGCCCTTCAGCACCGCGAGCGACCCCTCGCCGTAGATCGGGTTCGAGAGGCCGCGGATGACGTCGTCGTTGAAGACGCGCGCGCCCTCGATGTTCTCGCCGAGCGTGCGGCCGGTGACCGTCAGGCAGTCGAGGTGCAGGTGTTCCTTCATCTGCGCCATCAGGGCGCGGATTCCGCCGGCGTAGAAGAAATCCTCCATGAGATAGGTGCTGCCGGAGGGGCGGACATTGGCGATCACCGGTACGCGGCGGCTGTAGCGCTCGAAATCGTCGAGGCCGATCTCGTGCCCGGCGCGGCGCGCCATGGCGATCAGATGGATGATGGCGTTGGTGGAGCAGCCCATCGCCATCGCCACCGCGATCGCGTTCTCGAAGGCGCGGTGCGTCTGGATCCGTGACGGCGTCAGGTCCTCCCACACCATCTCGACGATCCGCCGCCCGCTCTCGGAGCAGAGCCGGACATGGCCGGCATCGGGGGCGGGGATCGAGGATCCGCCGGGCAGCACCATGCCGACCGATTCCGCGATGGCGGTCATGGTGCTCGCCGTGCCCATGGTCATGCAGGTGCCGTGGCTGCGCGCGATTCCGCCCTCCACGCCGAGCCAGTCCTTCTCGGTGATCTTCCCGGCGCGCAGCTCGTCCCAGTACTTCCAGGAATCGCTGCCGGAGCCGAGCACCTTCCCCTGCCAGTTGCCGCGCAGCATCGGGCCGGCCGGGACGTAGATGCAGGGGATGTCCATGCTCGTCGCACCGAGCATCAGGCCGGGCGTCGTCTTGTCGCAGCCGCCCATCAGCACGGCGCCGTCCACGGGATGGCTGCGCAGCAGCTCCTCCGTCTCCATCGCCAGCATGTTGCGGTAGAGCATGGTGGTCGGCTTGACGAAGCTCTCCGACAGCGACAGCGCGGGCAGCTCCACCGGGAAGCCGCCGGCCATCAGGATGCCGCGCTTCACGTCCTCCACCCGCGTCTTGAAGTGGACGTGGCAGGGCTGCAGGTCGGACCAGGTGTTGACGATCGCGATGACGGGGCGGCCCTGCCACTCCTCCGGCGCGTAGCCCATCTGCATGGCACGCGAGCGGTGGCCGAAGCTGCGGAGGTCGGCAGGCCCGAACCAGCGGCGGCTGCGCAGATCCTCGGGCGATTTGCGGCGGGGCGTGTCGGTCATGGCTCTCTCGGGCGGGGTGGAGGTGTGGCCGCTGAGGCGCGGCCGCGATGGGTTGGCCGGGTGCGGTGCATCCCGGCCCCCCGTCAGTCGAGGCGGATCTGCGCGCGGCGGGCGACCTCGCCCCAGCGCGTCGTCTCGGCCGCGACGAAGGCGCGGAACGCGTCCGGCGTGCTGCCGACGGGCGTGATGCCGAGCTCCGCGAAGCGCGTCGCCACCGCCGGCGTGGCGAGCGCCGCCGCGGCCTCGCGCTGCAGCCGGGCGACGATCTCGGGCGACACGCGCGCCGGCGCGAAGAGGCCGTGCCACGACAGGCTCTCGAAGCCCGGCACCGTCTCCGCAACCGTCGGGATCTCGGGCGCCGCGGCGGAGCGCGTGAGGGAGGTCACGCCGAGGATGCGCAGCTTGCCCTCGCGCGCGAAGGGCAGGACGGAGGAGAGGTTGTCGAAGGCCACCGGCAGTTCGCCGCTCAGCAGGGCGGTGATGATCTGCGCGCTGCCGCGATAGGGCACGTGCTCCAGCTCGGTCCCGGTCATCTGGCCGAACAGCGTGCCGGCGAGATGCACGGAGGTGCCGACGCCCGAGGTCGCGAAGGGAATGTCCCGCGGCGGGCGGGCGCGGAGCAACGCGACGAACTCGCCGACCGTGGTCGCCGCGACGTTGTTCGCGACCGCGAGCGCATTGGGCTGCGCGGCGAGCTGCGTGATCGGCGCGAAGTCCCGCGCCACGTCGTAGGGCAGGCGCGGATAGATCGCCGGGTTGATGGCGTGGCTGCTGATCGTGCCGAGGCAGATCGTGTAGCCGTCCGGGGTGGCGCGGGCGCAGGCCTCGCTGCCGATGTTTCCGCCTGCGCCGGGCCGGTTCTCGATGACGAAGGGCTGGCCGAGCGCCTTGCTCATCTCGCCGGTGACGAGACGCGCGACGGTGTCGGAGGTGCCGGCGGCGAAGGGCACGATCACCCGGATCGGCTGGGTCGGCCAGGGCCGCGACTGCGCAAGCGCGGGCAGCGCCGCGGCCGAGAGCAGCGCAGCCATGGCAAGGCGGCGGGCGATGTGTCGCATGGGCGTTCCTCCGTCCGGCGGCATCTGGGCCGCCTTGTGCTTCTTCCTCCAGCAACTGATATATGAGATACGGCGCGTCAACTTAAATTTCGGTTCACCTGCCCGGACTGCTAGGATCACAGGACCATGCCGCCGGACGCCACCCCCCTTCTCGCCCCGGAGCACAGCCCCGACCTCGCCGCAGTCCCGCCCATGGAACGCCGCCGCTCGGTGGCCGAGCTCGCCTATGACGCTCTTCGCGACGCCCTCGTCTCGCTGGCGATCGCACCGGGCACGGTGCTGGCGCGCGGGGCGCTGGCGGCGCGTCTCGGCGTCAGCCAGACGCCTGTGCGAGAGGCGCTGATCCGGCTGCAGGCGGAGGGGCTGGTGGAGGTGGTCCCGCATTCGGCGACGCGCGTGTCGCTGATCGACCTGGCCCATGCGCGGGAAGCGCTGTTCCTGCGGCTCTCGATCGAGCTCGAGATCGTGCGGCGCCTGTCCGGGGCGCCGTCCTCCGCGCTGGCGGCGGAGCTGCGCGCGGAGCTCGCGCGCATGCGCGCGCTGCTCGGCGCCGGCGAGCAGGCGCGCTTCGCGGTGGCGGACGAGGCCTTCCACACCGTGCTCTACGCCGCCGCCGGCGTGCCCGGGCTGCGCGAGCTGGTGCGGATCCGCAGCGGCCATCTCGACCGGCTGCGCCGCCTGCACCTGCCCGCGCCCGGCAAGGCGGAGGCGGTGATGCGCGAGCACGAGGCGCTCGCCGACGCCATCCTGGGCGGCGATCCGTCGCGGGCGGAGGCGCTGCTGCGCACGCATCTCTCCGGCACCTTCGCCGAGGCCGATCGCCTGCGCGCCGCCTCGCCGCACCTCTTCGCGGCCGGCCCGCCGCGCTGAGCGCGCCGGGCCGGTCAGCCCGCCCGCGCGCGCTCCAGGAAGCGGCGGTTGACGGGGCTGTGCGGGCGCAGCGCCAGGCGCTCCTGCGCCAACCCTTCCGCCATCTCGCCCAGGCCGCCGCGGATCGCCGCCTCCGTTAGCGTCCAGTCGATCACGTCGCGCTGCGCATGACTGCCGCCGAAGGCATTGGCGATCTGTCGTGCCCCCAGCAGGCGTTCGACGGCCGTGACGTGGTCGCCACGACGGAAGGCGGCGAAGCCCTCGATCAGGGGCAGTCCCATCTCCCGCATCCAGCGGGCGGCTTCCGAGCCCTCCGCGCGGCGCGCGGCGGCGAGCAGGCGCTCCACCTCGTCCACCCGCCCCGCGCCGAGATGCGCCATCGCCGCGTGCCAGTCGTTGAAGGCGTAGAGCCGCCCATCCGCCTGCGCCTCCCAGGCGGCCGACAGCTCGTCCCAGCGGTCGCCGACATCCACGCCCGACAGGTCGAGCCGCCACAGCAGGGCCGAGGCATCCACCAGGTCCACGGCGACCGCGCTGCGCCCGCCGCGCACCGGCCCGTCATAGAGCGCGAGCGCGGAAGCGGTGTCACCGAGCTCCATGTGGCACACCGCGCGATGCCACCAATTGTGCACGCGGAAGAAGTTCTCCTCGCCGGCCCAGTGCGGCTCGCGGTCGGTCATCCAGGCGAGGCCCTCGGCCGGGCGGCCCTGCATCTCCATCACATGCGCGACGGCGTGGTGCGCCCAGCAGTCGCGCGGATCGGCCTCCACCGCCTCGCGCCCGGCAGCCTCGGCGCGGGCATGGTTGTTGGTTTCCTCGAGACCGAAGGCGTGCATGCCGAGCACGAGCGATCGGCCCGGCACGCCCTGCCAGTGCGGCAGCGCCCGTGCGATGCGGTCGCGCAGCGCACGGGCATTCGCGCGGAAGAAGTCGATCAGGTGCCCGGCCTGCAGCGCCGGCAGGTCGCGCGGGAACAGCATGGAATGCCGCTCCAGCGCGAGGCCGCCGGCGCTCCAGTTGCCGGCCAGGACATGCGACAGCGCCTCGGCATGGCCGGCTTCGCGCCTGCCGAGCGGCAGGGCGACGGCCTCGGCCAGGAGGCCGCGTGCGGCCTCGGTCGCCTCGGGCTCGGTGGTCAGGGCGAAGAGCCAGCCTTTCAACAGGCGCGCCATGGCGAAGCCCGGCGCGATCGCGATGGACTGGTCCAGCAGGCCGACGGGGTCGCCGCGATAGAGGGCGAAGGCCTCCGCGGCGGCATCGAAGAGCCTGGCGGCTTCGGGGGTCGCGCCGGAGAGCGGCTCGGGCGGGCGGGCGATGTGCATGACCATGTCCTTTCGTGGCGGTGCGCAGAACCTGCCCGGACGGCCCGGCGCAACCTAGCAGGCACGTGGTCAAGCAGCGGCAGTTTGGTGCTTTCCTCAGCAGGATCAGCGGATTACTCGGTGTCCGTGGCGCGCCGCGCAGCGCGTCGGGTAAGGGTGGGCGTCCCGGAACCGACCGGAGGTGCGGATATGAGCGGCGCGCGGATGGGCAAGGGGCAGGAGACGCGCACCCGGATCCTCGACGCCGCGCAATCCTCGGTCCTGGCCAAGGGCTTCGGCGCGACCTCGATCGAGGAGCTGATCGCCGAGACGGGTCTGACCAAGAGCGGCTTCTTCTATCACTTCCGCGACAAGAACGAGCTCGCGAAGGCCCTGCTGCGCCGCTACATCGACGAGGATGAGCGGGTCTATGACCGCATCTTCGGCCAGGCGCGGGAGCTGACGGACGACCCGCTGCAGGTGCTGCTGATCGGGCTCAAGCTGCTCGCCGAACTGATGGGCGACCTGCCGAACGGCCACCCGGGCTGCCTCGTGGCGACCAGTTGCTACTACGAACGGCTCTTCGACCGCGATGTGCGCGCCATCAACGCGGAGGCCGCGCTGCTCTGGCGGCGCCGGTTCCGCGCCATGTTAGAGGATGTCGCGACCGCCTACCGCCCGCGCGACGACGTTCCGCTCGACGAGCTCGCGGACATGATCTCGACCGTGCTGGAGGGTGCGATCGTCATGTCCAAGGCTCTCGACGACCCGCTCGCGCTCAAGCGGCAGATCCTGGCCCTACGCGGCCTGATGAAGTCGTTCTTCGTGCCTCTGCCGCGGGACTGATGCCGCGGACGGCGCCCGGCGCGCTCAATGCGACATCAGCACCGGCGCTGTCATCTGCCGCAGCAGCGTGCGCGTCGCGCCGCCGAGCATCAGCTCGCGCAGCCGCGAATGGCCGTAGGCGCCCATGACGATGAGGTCGGCGCCGAGATCCGCGGCCTCGTTCAGCAGCACGTCGCCGGCCGCGATCTCCGATCCGGCCACGTTCCGCACCGTGACCTCGAGACCGTGGCGCGCGAGATGCGCGGCGATGTCGGCGCCGGGCTGCTCGCCATGGCCGGCGGGCCCGACCTCGGCGTTCACGGTCAGCAGCGTCACGCGCTGCATCAGACGCAGCAGCGGCAGCGCGTCGTGCAGGGCGCGCGTCGCCTCGCGGCTGGCATTCCAGGCGACGAGCGCGCGTCCGCCGAGCCGCGCCGGCGCGCCGGCGAAGGGCAGCAGCAGCACCGGGCGGCCGGAGGAGAACAGCACGGATTCGATTATCCCGAGGCCCGCCGGGCCCGGGTCGCGCGGATCCGGCTGGCCCATCACGACAAGGTCGGCGTAGCGCGCCTGCAGCGCGACCTGGGTGACGCTGCTGCCCTCCGCCTGGCGCCATTCGCCGGGCAGGCCGTGGCGGCGCAGCGCCTCGCGGAAGGCGGCCTCGACGGGCTTCGCCGCGGCGAGCGCGTCGTCCTGCAGGCGCCCGATGAGCTCGGCCATTGCCGCGCCGCCGCCGATCTCGGCGCCGGCGAAGACCGGCAGCGGCACGTCCACCACGTGCAGCCCGACGAGATGCGCCGGGAGCCGGCCCGCGAGGTCCGCGGCGAAGCCGAGGCGGGCCTCGGTGGTCGGGCCAGTGTCGAGATGCACAAGCAGGTCGCGCACGGTCATCGCATCCTCGCTCCTGGCGCACTGGTCCGTCCGGCGGACCATGCGCCCGTTGCGACCATCCCGCGCCGCCCGCCCGGGATCAAGTCGCGGTGAGCCGGCGCGTCAGCCCCCGTCGATGAACAGCAGCGCAGGTGTCTCCAGCAGCACCTTCACGCGCCCGATGAAGGCCGCGGCGTCGGCGCCGTCCACCACGCGGTGGTCGAAGGAGGAGCAGAGGTTCATCATGGTGCGTGGCACGAAGCCCTGACCCTCCTGCCAGACGGGCCGCACCTGCATGCGGCTGGTGCCGATGATCGCGACCTCCGGCACGTTCACCACCGGCGTGCTGGCGATGCCGCCCATCGCGCCGAGGCTGGTGATGGTCAGCGTGGAGCCCGAAAGCTCCTCGCGCCTGGCCGAGCCGTCGCGCGCGGCGGCGGCGAGGCGCGCGACCTCGCCGGCGCAGCCCCACAGGTCGCGCGCCTGCGCGTTCCGCACCACCGGCACCATCAGCCCGCCGTCGGCCTGGGTCGCGATGCCGAGATGGATGGCGGCGTGGCGGCGGATGATGTTCGTCTCGTCGTCGTAATGTGCGTTCATCTGCGGGAAGTCGGCGACGGCGCGGACCACGGCGCGCATCAGGAAGGGCAGCGGCGTCAGGCGCGGGCGCCCGCGGGTCGTGGCCTCCGCATTCAGCGTCGCGCGCAGGGCCTCGAGCGCGGTGAGGTCCACCTCCTCGACATAGGTGAAATGCGCGACGCGGCGGGTGGCGTCGGCCATGCGCTCCGCGATGCGGCGGCGCAGGCCGGTGACGGGGATTTCCTGCACGCCGTCCCCCGTTGCAACGGCACCAGGCGGAGGCGCGGCAGGTGCCCCGCGCCGCAGCAAGGCATCGAGGTCGGCGTGAAGGATCCGTCCCTCCGGCCCGCTCCCGGCGATGGAGGCGAGGTCGAGGCCAAGCTCGCGCGCCCGCTGCCGCACCGCGGGCGCGGCAAGCGTCGCGGTGCCGCGGGCGGATGGCGGCTCGGCCGGCTTCGGCGGGGCCGCCGGCGGCGCGGTCTGCGGCGCCTGTGCGGCAGGCTTGGGCGCCGGCTCGGGGTTGGGCTCGGGTGCGGGCTGCGCGGCTGCGACGGGCTGCGCGTCCTTCGTCGGCCGCGACACCGGCGCGAGGCGCAGCAACTCGCCGCCCACCACCATCTTCGCGCCGACCTCCGCACCCAGCGCGACGACGGTGCCGGCCAGCGGCGCCGGGATCTCCACCGTCGCCTTGTCGGTCATCACCTCGGCGACGATCTGGTCTTCCTGCACGAGGTCGCCGGGCTTCACGTGCCAGCCGACGAGCTCGGCCTCGACCACGCCCTCGCCGATGTCGGGCACCTTGACGACAAAGGTGGCACCCATCACGCCGCCTCCATCACGCGACGCAGCGCGCGGCCGACGCGGGCCGGGCCGGGGAAGTAGTCCCATTCATGCGCGTGCGGATAGGGCGTGTCCCAGCCCGTCACGCGCAGCACCGGCGCTTCCAGATGATAGAACAGCCGCTCCTGCACCTGCGCCGCCAGCTCCGCGCCGAAGCCCGAGGTGCGCGTCGCCTCGTGCAGCACGACGCAGCGGCCGGTCTTGCGGACGGACCGCTCGATCGCCTCGATGTCGAGCGGCACGAGCGTGCGGAGGTCCAGGATCTCCGCGTCCACGCCGGCCTCCTCCGCCGCCGCCTCGGCCACATGCACCATCGTGCCGTAGGCGAGCACCGTCACCGCCTCGCCTTCCCGAGCCACGGCCGCGTGCCCGAGCGGGACGGTGTAGTGGCCCTCCGGCGTCTCGCTGCGTGGGTGCTGCGCCCAGGGCACCGAGGGCCGGTCGTGATGGCCGTTGAAGGGGCCGTTGTAGATGCGCTTGGGCTCGAGGAAGATCACCGGGTCCTCGTCCTCGATCGCGGCGAGCAGCAGCCCCTTCGCGTCATGCGGGTTGGACGGGATGACGGTCTTCAGCCCGCAGACATGGGTGAACAGCGCCTCCGGGCTCTGGCTGTGGGTCTGGCCGCCGAAGATGCCGCCGCCGCACGGCATGCGGACGACCATGGGCGCGGTGAAATCGCCCGCCGAGCGGTAGCGCAGCCGCGCGGCCTCGGAGACGAGCTGGTCGTAGCCGGGATACATGTAGTCGGCGAACTGGATCTCCGCGACGGGGCGCAGGCCATAGGCGGCCATGCCGACCGCGACGCCGACAATGCCGGTCTCGCTGATCGGCGTGTCGAAGCAGCGGGATGGGCCGTACTTCTTCTGCAGCCCGTCGGTGACGCGGAAGACGCCGCCGAAGTAGCCGACATCCTCGCCGAAGACGACGACGCGCGGATCGCGCTCCATCGCGACGTCGAGGGCGCTGCGGATCGCCTCCACCATGGTCATGCGGGGCATCGGCGCGTCTCCTTCACTCGCGGGGCAGGCGCGCGCCCACCGAGTCCAGCGCGTGGCCTTCCTCCGCGGGCCGATCGCCGGCCATCTCGGCGCGCTGCTCGCGCAGGTGCCACGGCATCTCCCTGAACACGTCCTCGAACATCGAGGCGGGCGGCGCGTGCGGGCCGTTCTGCAGCGTGCCGTGGCGCTCCGCCTCGCGCTGCGCGGCGATCACCTCATCCTCGATCTCGGCCTGGAGCTGGGTGTGCCGCTCGTCCGACCAGGCGCCGAGCGTGATCAGGTGCCGCTTCAGCCGCTCGATCGGATCGCCGAGCGGCCAGGCGTCGCTCTCCTCCTTCGGCCGGTAGCGCGAGGGATCGTCGGAGGAGGAATGCGGCCCCGCACGATAGCTGACGAACTCGATCAGCGTCGGCCCGAGGTTCCGGCGTGCCCGCTCCACGGCCCAGCACGACGCCGCATGCACCGCGAGGTAGTCGTTGCCGTCCACCCGCAGCGAGGGGATGCCGTAGCCATGCGCGCGCGCGGCGAAGGTCGCGTTCTCGCCGCCCGCCACGCCCTGGAAGGAGGAGATGGCGTACTGGTTGTTGACGACGTTCAGCACGACGGGCGGGCGGAAGACCGAGGCGAAGACCAGGGCGGCGTGGAAGTCGCTCTCGGCCGTCGAGCCCTCGCCGATCCAGCCCGCGGCCACCTTCGTGTCGCCGCTGATGGCCGAGGCCATCGCCCAGCCCACCGCCTGGACGTATTGCGTGCCGAGATTGCCGGAGACGGAGAAGAAGCCCGCCTTCTTCACGGAATAGAGCACCGGCATCTGCCGCCCGCGCAGCGGGTCGCGCGCGTTCGAGAAGATCTCGTCCATCATCTCGACCATCGGGTGGTCCTGCGCGATCAGGAGCCCGGGCTGGCGATACGTCGGGAAGTTCATGTCGCCCCTCCGCAGCGCGGTCTGGAAGGCGCAGGCGACCGCTTCCTCGCCGAGGCACTGCATGTAGAAGGAGGTCTTGCCGGCGCGCTGCGCCATCATCATGCGCGCGTCGAAGGCGCGGGTGCGCATCATGGCGCGCAGCCCCGCCTTCAGGGCCTCGACGTCCAGCTCGGGGGCCCAGGGGCCGACGGCGCGACCCTCGCGGTCCAGCACGCGGATGATGGAGTAGGCCAGCGCGTGGATCTCATGCGCGGCGACGTCCACCGGCGGGCGCCGCACCTCGCCGGCGCGCGGCACGCCGACATGGCTGAAATCCGGCCGCCCGCCCGGGCGCGCCGGGGGCGCCGGGACATGCAGCGAAAGGGGCGTGTCGGTCATCGGCCGCTGTCCTCCCCGCCGGGCAGCCTACACGGAAGTCGGGGCCGGCTTCGTTGACAAAGCGGCGGGGGCGTTCCGGTTCTGCGGCGGCACAGCTTGTGAGGCGCCATGCCGCAGCGCAGCACGCGCGGCCGCCTTGCCCGCACCCGCCTGTCGCGCCAGCATGGAAGCGCGCGCAACGCCGCGCGGGAGGAAGGACGAACGCCATGCAACGACGCCCGCTGCTGCAGGCGGCCGCAGGGGCCGCCACCCTGCTCGCCGCGCCCGCCCTCCGCGCGCAGGACATCACGAGCACGATGCGCATCGTGGTGCCCTTCGCGCCCGGCGGCACGAGCGACATCCTCGCCCGCCTGATCGCGCCCGCGCTGCAGCAGCGCATCGGCCAGAACGTGGTGGTCGAGAACCGCCCCGGCGCCGGCGGCAACATCGGCGCGGACTCGGTCGCGAAGAGCCGGCCGGACGGGACGAGCCTGCTGCTGCTCGACGTCTCGGCGCTGGCGACCAATCCCTTCCTCTATTCGCGCATGCCCTTCGACACGGAACGCGACCTCGCACCCGTGCAGATGGTGATCTACGCACCCTACATCATGGCGGTGAACAATCAGCTCCCCGTTCAGGATGCGGCGGGGCTTGTGGAATGGGTGCGGCGCAACCCGGGGCGGCTCAACTTCGCCCATTCGGGCATCGGCACGCTGACCCACATCGTCGGCCTGTCGCTCGCGTCGCATTGGGGATCGGAGATCACCTCGGTCCCCTATCGCGGCGGCGCGCCGGCGCTGCTCGCGCTCGTGTCGAACGAGGCGAACATGACGCTGCAGGGCGCGACGCAATCCATGCCCTATGTCGTGAACGGCCAGATGCGCGGCATCGCGGTGACCGGCCCCCGGCGCTTCCCGAACCTTCAGACCCTGCCGACCTTCCGCGAGCTCGGCTGGCCGGAACCAGACAGCGGCACCTGGCAGGGCATCCTCGTGCAGGCCCAGACGCCACCCGCGACGGTCGCACGGCTGGAGCGCGAGATCGCGGCGGTGCTTGCGGAGCCGGCCATCCGCGGCCGCATCGCGGAGCTGGGAGGGGACGTCGTGGCCGACGGCGCCGCCGCCTTCCGCACCCGCCTGGCGGAGCAGACCGCCGCCTACAGCCGCGTGATCCGCGCCAACAACCTGCGGATCGAGTGACGCCGCGGCCGGGCCGATGGGACCGGTGCACACCCGGTTTCCAAGCCGGGCGGGATCGGTCTAGCCTTCACGCCGCAAGCCGGGACACAGCCGGCGGCCATTGGGGAGAATGTCCATGGAACGTCGTGCCTTCCTCGGCGCCGCGGGCGCTGCAACCGCCCTTCTCGCCGCACCGTCGGTGGTGCGCGCGCAGGCGCCCATCACGCTGAACGGCGCCAGCCAGTTCAACGACGAGCACGTCTTCAACCGCACGATGAAGCGGTTCCAGGACCTGGTGGTGCAGTACTACGGCCGCCCGGTGAACTTCGTGATGCACAACAACAGCTCGCTCGGTCTCGAGAAGCAGTTCTTCGAATACATGTCGGCCGGCCGCGCGGTGGACTTCGCGATCGTCAGCCCGGCGCACATGTCCACCTTCAGCCGCGCCGCACCCTATATCGACGCGCCCTTCCTGTTCCGCGACCTCGCGCATTGGAACGCGGTGCTCGACGGGGACCTGCTGAAGCCGGTGGCCGACGAGGTGGAGCGGCGCGCCCGCGTCGCGCTGATCGGCTATGCGGGGGGAGGCGTGCGGAACATCTTCTCAAGCCGCCCGGCCACCAACATGGCGCAGCTGCGCGGCCTGCGCATCCGCGTGCAGGGCGCGCCGATCTGGTCGCGCACCTTCCAGGCGATCGGCATGGCGCCGCAGGTCATCGCCTACAACGAGGTCTACAACGCCATCCAGAACAACGTCATCGAGGCCGGCGAGAACGAGGCCGCCGGCGTCGAGCAGATGCGCTTCTTCGAAGTCGGGCCGAACCTGCTGATGACGCAGCACGCCATCACCATCCGCCCGCTCTGCTTCTCGGTGCAGTCGCTGAGCCGCCTGCCGCGCGAGCTGCAGGAGGCGGTCCGCCGCGCCGGCCGCGAAGCCGGCGCCTTCGGCCGCCAGACCGAGAGCAGCGAGGACGGGCAGAAGATCGACGCCCTCGCCTCCGCCGGGCGCCTGCGGAAGGTCGAGTTCACGGAACGGGCGCAGATGAACGCGGCCGTGCAGCCGGTGATGGCCGCCTATGCCCGCGAGATCGACGCGGAGGGGATCCACAACCGCATCAACGCCCTGACCTCCTGACCCGCGCGGCGGGGCGGCGCGCGCCGCCCCGCCGGCCCCGCTCCCGTCCACGCCCGAAGGACCCATCGGATGCCGGCATCCGGCGCGCGCGGGATCTTCCGCCGCATCCTCTTCCTCTACAGCCGCGTGCTCGACCACCTGCTCGTGATCAGCGTCGCCGTGCTCATCCTGCCGGTCACGATGCAGATCTTTGCCCGCTTCACCGACTGGCTGCCGCGCTACATCTGGACCGAGGAGCTGGCGCGCTTCCTGCTCGTCTGGATGATCATGATCGGCGCCATGATCGGGGTGCGCGAGGGCACGCATTTCATGGTGGACCTCTTCGAGAACCTGCGCGGGCGCACCCGCGCGGCGATGGACCTCCTCTCCGGCGTCTTCGTCCTCGTCTTCGCCGCCGTCTTCCTCGTCTATGGCTGGGAGTTCACCGACACGGCCTGGTTCCGCATCAGCGAGCTCGCGGAGCTGCCGCTCTGGACCATCCACATGGCCTGGCCGATCGCAGGCGCCACCTGGCTGCTCTTCGCCGGCGAGCGCATGTGGGACAACATCCAGCTGCTGATCCACGGCGAGCCCGACGAGGCGCAGCGCTGATGGGCAACGTGCTGTCCACCGGAGAGGCGTCCTGGATCCTCTTCGGCATCTTCTTCACCCTGCTCGCGCTCCGCGTGCCCGTGGCGGTCGCGCTCGGCATCGCCTGCCTGCCCCCGCTCTTCATCGAGACCCGGCTCTGGCCGATGGTCCTCGTGCAGGAGACCTTCAACGCCTACAACAGCTTCATCCTGCTGGCGGTCCCCTTCTTCCTGCTCGCCGCCAACCTGATGACGGCGGGTGGCATCACCGACCAGCTCGTGCGGCTCGCGCGGTCCATGGTCGGCCACCTGCCGGGCGGCCTCGCACAGATCAACGTCGTGCTCTCGGTCTTCTTCGCCGGCATCTCCGGCAGCTCGACCGCGGATGCCGCGAGCCAGGGCAAGCTCTTCATCGAGGCGCAGATCAAGGAGGGCTATTCGCCGAGCTTCTCCGTCGCGATCACCGCCGTCTCCTCGGTGCTGGCGGTGGTCATCCCGCCCTCCATCCTGATGGTGGTCTGGGGCGGCGTGCTGACCACCTCGATCGGCGCACTGTTCCTCGCCGGCGTCGTGCCCGGGCTGATGCTGGCCGGCGTGCAGATGGCGACGGTGCATGCCTATGCGAAAAGCCGCCGCTACCCGACCTATCCGAAATCCACCTGGCCCGAGCTGGGCCAGGCGCTGCTCGTCTCGATCCCGGCGCTGATGACGCCCTTCATCATCATCGGCGGCAAGGTCTTCGGCTGGTTCACCCCGACCGAAGCCGCCTGCATCGCCGTGCTCTACGCGCTCGCCCTGTCCTTCCTGGTCTATCGCAAGCTCGACATGAAGGGGCTCTACCGCGCTTTCAGCGACACCGGCCGCTTCGCCGCGATCACGCTGTTCTGCGTCGGCACCGCCAGCGCCTTCGGCTGGCTGCTCGCCTTCTACAAGATCCCGGAGGCGCTGCTGGCCGGTGTCTCGGCCTGGGAGATGGGACCGATCGCGACGGGTTTCTTCGTCGCCGCGGCGTTCCTGGTGGTCGGCTGCTTCCTCGACGCGATCCCGGCCATCATCATCGTCGGCACCATCCTGCAGCCGATCACCGCGGAAGCCGGCCTGCACCCCGTGCACTTCGCGATGATCGCAATCGTATCGCTCGCCTTCGGGCTGGTGACGCCGCCCTATGGGCTCTGCCTGCTGATCTGCTGCTCCATCGCGCAGCTCAGACTGGTGGACGTGCTGCGGGACGTCCTGATCATGCTGCTGCCGATGCTCGGCGTTCTGGCGCTGCTCATCCTCTGGCCGGACATGGCGCTGATGCTGCCGCGCCTGCTCGAGCCGGACTTCCTGAAGTAGCGCGGCGGGCGTACGGCCCGCCCGCTCAGGCGCGGACCAGCAGCCCGCGCCGCACGAGGCGTCGGCAGAACTCCAGCGCGCCGTCGCCGAGCTCGGCCGGCGTCGCGCCCTCCTCCAGCCGCTCGAGCCAGCCCGCCTGCGCCGCGTCGAGCGCGAGCGGCGCGCCGGCCCAGCGCAGGCTGGCCCCGCTCCCGCCGCCGGCGCCCTCCTCCGGCACCAGCGCGTGCAGCGCGCCGGGCGCCAGCACCAGCCGCGTGCCGGCCTCCGGCATCTCGACGAACAGCCCCCGCCCGAGCAGCGCCGGCCGCTCCCCCGCGAGCCGGTCCAGCAGCGTCAGCGACGCGAGCTCCAGCGCCGCCGGCTCCGCCAGCTTCGCAGCCAGCGGCCGCGCAAGCTCGGCCAGCCGGGCCGGCCCGTCTGCCAGGCGCCAGGTCGGGAAGGCCTCGCGCAGCGCCGGCTCGCTCTCCTCCAGCAGATCCACCGCCAGGCGCAGCACGGTGGCGAAGGAGGGGTCGAGCAGCCCGACCGTGACATGCAGAGAGAGCCCGTCGCCCGCCGCCGCGTCGTGCATCACGCCGCGCGGGACATAGAGCGTGTCGCCCGGACGCAGCGTCAGCTCCTCCGCCTCGCCCTCGGGTGCGATGTTGCCGGGCCAGGGCGTACGCCGCGTCGGGCGCGGCACCGGCTGGCCGGGGAACAGCCGCCAGCGCTTCTCCCCCGCCACCTGCAGCACCAGCACGTCATGCGTGTCGTAATGCACGCGGAAGCCCTGCGCGCCCGGCGGGGTGAGATAGATGTTTGCCTGCACGGCGTGGCGGAACACCTGCTCCAGGCCGCGGCAGAAGCGCATCAGCGGGGCGTGCATCTCGTGGAACTGCGAGACGACGAGCGTCGCGCCGCCGTCGAAGGCGTGGAACAGGCCGGGCAGGTCCACCCGGCCGTCCTCGCGCAGATATTCGTGACCCGGCACGGCTGCGCTGCCCTCGCGCCGGCTCTCCGCCATCGACACGCGCGGGCTGCGCGCGGCGTCGGTGGCGAGGAAGGCGTCGAGGTCGGCGACCGACAGCAGCGGCGCATGATGGCCTGGCGCGGCGCCGGCGAAGTGGCGCCAGGCGGCGCCCTCGCGCATCGCCAGCCCCTCCTCGAGCGGCAGCGCGCCGAAGGCCTGGGTCCAGGCCTGCTCGGCCAGCGTCGGGTCGTCCTGCATGGCGGCGGAAGCTAGCCGCCGGCCGCCCCGTTCACCAGCCGCGGCGGCCGAATCCGGCGCCGTCCGACGGGTCGCTGTCGGTCAGCCCGGTGCGGGTGCGCACCACGCGCCCGCCGCCGCGCCCGAAGCCGGGCCCGTCCGACGGGTCCGCATCGGTGAAGCCGGTGCGCACGCGGTTCGGCGCGGTGCGGTAGCCGCCGCGGCCGAAGCCCGGCCCGTCGTTGGGATCGGCATCCGTCATGCCGGTGCGCACGCGGTTGCCGCCGCCGAAGCCGCTGCGCCCGCCGCCGGGCGGATCGGAGGGATCGGAATCGCTGACGCCGGTACGGCGCACCACGCCGCGGCCGAAGCCCGGCGCGTCGGAGGGGTCGTTGTCGCTCACGCCGCTGCCGCGATGTCCGCCACGGCCGGCGCCCGGCGCGTCGGAGGGGTCGGCGTCGCTGATGCCGGTGCGGGCCGGCGCGAAGCCCTGCGGCGCATAGACCACGGGCTGCTGCTGCGGCACGCAGGCCGCCGTCGCGGAACTCGCGCCGCCCAGCGCCGCCAGCCGCAGCACGAAGAGCCGGCGCTTCAGCACCGGCTGGTCCTTCCTCTCGTCCTCGGGAACGTCACCCATGCCTGATCCCCAACCCCTCGCGCCATGGTGATCCGGAAATCGTCGCGCGCCGATGGAGGAAACGACTGGATGAAGAAAAACTAATCCTTCGCGCGCGGCACGCGAGACACGCACCGCCCGCGCACCGTCCCACCCCGGTTACAGATGCCGGATGTCGATCACCCGGGCGCGGTAGAAGGGAAACCAGTCGGGCGTGCCGATCAGGTTGCCGGCTTCGACCCGCGCCGCGAGGGTGAAGCCGCCGAAGCGCCCCTCCTCCCGCACCGTCCCGCCGAAGGGCTGCAGCCGGAAGACGCGGGCCGGGTTGGCGTCGCTCCACCGCGCCAGGCGGTTGCCGAGCAGGCGTCCGGCCTCGTCCACCTCGATCGTCACCGGGATGTCGTCGGCGCCAGGCAGGGTGACGCGCGCGCGGTGGTCGTCCACAGCTTCCCATCGCGCCCCGAAGTCGGGCAGCAGGGAAGCGGGCGTCCAGAGCGCCGCCTCCGCCACGGCGCGCGCCCGGGCGGAGCGCAGCAGGTCCGGCGTGTCCGCCGCGCGCACGACCGGGACCAGGCCGAACAGCCAGAAGCGCGTCCAGGCGGCGTCCGGCGTGCAGCCGTCGGACCCGCCCATCGGCAGGGCACCCGGCAGCGTCGGGCGCCAGACGAAGCCATGCGGCGGGGCCAGGATCTGGCGCGCCCGGAACGGCCGATAGCCCGGCGCGTCGCGCGTGCCGAGGCCGATCGCCCCCTCAATCCCGATCTCCGCGACGCGCGACAGCCTCGTGCCCGGTGCGATGGCGTGGCAGAGCCAGCGCCGCGCCGGATCGGGCAGCCCGTCCGCCATCGCCGGGTCGAAGCGCGGCGGCGCCGGATCCGCCAGCGCGGCGAGCCGCGCCCAGGTTGCGTCGGCGCGGCGCTCGTCCAGCAGGCGGCGCGCCCCGGCGGCGGTGGCGCCGAGCGCGAGCGCTGCGCCGGCGAGCGGCAGGATCGGCATGCCGCGCCAACGCGCCGCGCGGCGGGGCGCGCCACCGCGCACGGCATCAAGGCGGCGGCATCACCACGATGGTGACGGCCCGCGCGCCCGGCTCCTGCACGCGGTGGCTGAAATTCGCCACCCGCGCCTCGGCGCGGATGCGGTCGCGCTCCACGCCGCGGGCGACGAGGGCATTGGTGACGGCACGCGCCCGCTGCGCGGCGAGCTGGACGGAGGTCTGCGCCCCCCCGCCGCGATCGGCGTGGCCGAGCACGCAGACAGGGCGTTCCTGCATCTCGAGCGCGAGCGCCACGGCCGCGTCGATCTGCGCCCGCGCCGCATCGCCCAGCCGGTCGGCGCCGCGCGCGAAGGGGATGGCGAAGACGTCGTCCTCCAGCGCTTCGGCGCCCACGCAGGAGAACGGCCGGGGCTGGGCAAGGGCGACCGCGGGGGCCAGCAGCAGCGCGACGACGGCAGCCCTCATGCCGCCGGCGCGAGCAGGCCCGCGCCCGACAGCTTGCGGAGCAGCGCCTCCGCCTCCACCGCCGGATGGGCCCGCGCAAGCTCCGGCGCGGTGACGTCGGGGCGCGCGAGCAGCCAGGCGGCGGCCTCGGCCTCCACCGGCGTCAGCGCCAGCGTGCCGCCGCCGGTCTTCACCACCCATTCCGCGCCGCGGCGCACCGGCTTCGCGCCGGACACGACCACGCGGAAGGCGGCCGCGCCCTCCGCTGCATCGCCCGGCGCGGGCTCGGCCGCGGAACTGCCGATGCCGCGCGCCGCGAGGATGTCGTAGCCGCCGCGGCTGTAGCGATAGCCGGCGACGAAGCCCGCCAGCACCTCGAGCACCTTCGGGTCCCGGGTGAACTCCGCCAGCTTCTGGCCGAGCAGCCCGGCGCGCTGGGTCAGGGCGAAGCGCGCGGGGGCAGAGCCGTCCTGGCGCGGCAGCGGCTTGCGGAACTCCGGGTCGTGCAGCGCGCGTTCCAGCAGGATGTTCAGCAGGTCCATCCCCAGCGGCGCATGCACGCCATAGGCGATGTGCACGCTGGCCGGCGCTTCCGCCAGCGCGTCGTGGTACCAGCCGCGCGGGAGATACAGCAGGTCGCCGGGGCGCAGCTTCACCACCTCGCGCAGGCCGCCGCGGGCGGTGTCGTGATGCGATTGCGGCAGGCCCTTGAAGACCGGATGCGGGATCGGCCACTCGGCGCGGCCCTCCCAGATGTTCCAGTCCTTCTCGCCCTCCACCTGCACGGCCCAGACGTCGTGGGTGTCGTAATGGGTGCGGAAGGCCTTGTGGCTCTGCCACGAGATGTAGACGTTCGCCTGCGCCTTCCCGAGCCCCGCCGCCTCCAGCGCGTTCGACACGCTGGCCAGGCCCGGCGTCAGGCTGTCCACGTCGTTCATCACCACCGACGCGCCCTTGGCGATCCACCCCTGGACCAGCTTCGCATCCGGCTGCAGCAGCTGCGCGCCGTCGCGGCCCAGCGCACGGCTGCAGAATTGCTCCGGCGGGATCGTCTGGCTGTCCATCACCAGCTTCAACGAGGTGCCCGACCAGATATGCGTCATGTCGAGCAGCCGGTTGATTCCGCGCCAGGACAGCACGCCTGCGAACTTCGCCGGCGTGCCGCGGATGTGCAGCGGCTTGCGGTCGTAATGCTCGGTGAAGAACTGCTCCGGCGTCATGGGCGCGAGCAGCGCGGCGAGGTCGGGGATCATGCGGCGCAACATATCACCGCTTGCGCGGGCGTGACACGCCGCGAAGCTGGACGGCGGGGGCGAAATCATCCCACGCTGCCGGGGAGGAGACGCCGATGACCGATGCACCGGTGCCGGATGATGGCGTGCGGCCAGGGGTGCTCGCCGCGGCCGAGGCCGCGCTGCGGCGTGCCGCCCCCGCCCTGCCCGACGCCGCGGCGGCGCTGCTGCGGCGACTCTTCGCCGCGGTGCCGACCGCGGAGCTCGCCGCCGAGCCGCCCGAGGGCCTGGCCGAGGCCGCCGCGAGCCTCTTCGCCTTCGCCGAATCGCGCCGCCCGCGTGAGGCGAAGCTGCGCGTGCTGCCGCCCGGGCCGGGCCGCGGCCCCTCACCGGTGGTGGAGATCGTCACCGACGACATGCCCTTCCTGGTGGACAGCGCACTCGCCGCGCTGGCGCTGCGCGGGCGCACGGTGCGCCAGCTCCTGCACCCGATCGTCCCGGTGCGGCGCGACGAGGCGGGCCGGCTGCTCGCGATCGCGGAGGGCGGCGCGCGCGAGAGCATGATGCGCATCACGCTGGCCCCGGGTGCCGCGATGACGGTCGGCGCCGGCCCCGCGGCGGCGCCCGGGGATCTCGGCGCGCTCGAGGCGGCACTGGCGCGCGCCATGTCCGATGTGCGGCTCGCGGTCGGCGACTTCGACGCGATGGTCGCCCGGCTGCGCGCGGCGGAGGCGGAGGTGGCGGGCGGCGAGCCGGCCGAGTTCCTGCGCTGGATGGCGGACGACAATTTCGTCCTGCTCGGCCATCGCCGGCTGGAGCTGCTGCCTGACGGCACCGCCCGCGTCGCCGAGGAGGAGAATCTCGGCCTGCTTCGAGATGCCGCCACCCCGGTCTTCGACGCGCTGCGCGACCTGCCGGCCTTGCCGCCCGCGGTGCGCGCGGCGCTGACGCGGCTGGAGCCGGTGAGCATCGCCAAGGCGAACATGCGTGCGACCGTCCACCGCCCGCAGCATGCCGACGTGGTGATCACGCGCATCCGCGACGCGGAGGGGCGGATCACCGGCGGGCGGCTCTTCCTCGGCCTCTTCGCCGCCGCGGCCTACAACCGCAACCCGCGCTCCATCCCGCTGCTGCGGGAGAAGGTGCTGCGCATCCTGGCCCGCGCCGGCGTGGAGCCCGAGACGCATGACGGCCGCGCGCTGCGCAACATCCTCGACACCTGGCCGCGCGACGAGCTGTTCCAGGCCCCCGACGAGGCGATCCTGCAGGGCTGCCGCGTCGCGCTCGACCTCTCGATCCGGCCGCGCGCCGCGCTGGTGCTGCGCCGCGACCCCTTCGAGCGCTTCGTCTCCGCCGTCGCCTGGCTGCCGCGCGACACCTTCGACACCGGCATGCGCGAGCGCGTCGGCGGGCTGATCGCGGCGGCCTTCGGCGGGCGGCTCTCGGCCTTCTACACGCTGCTCGGCGACGCCCCGCTGGCGCGCGTCCACTACGTGATCGGCACCACGCCGGGCGCCGTGCCGGCGGTCGACGATGCCGCGCTGGAGGCCGCCGTGGCGCAGGCCGCGCGCGGCTTCCGCGAGCGGCTGGAGGAGGCGCTGGCCGCCCAGATCGGGGAGGCTGCCGCAGCCCCGGTCCTCGCCGCCTGGCGCGAGGCCTTCCCGCGCGCCTATCGCGAGACGGAAACCGCGACGCAGGGCGTCGCCGACCTGATGCTCGCCCGCCGCGCGGCGGAGAGCGGCGGTGTCGCCACCGCGCTGTCGCGCCCGCCGGGCGCCGATGCGCGGACGCTTGCGCTGCGGCTCGCCCATCCCGGCGGGCCGCTGCCGCTGTCCGACGCGCTGCCGCTGTTTGCCAGCCTCGACCTCCGCGCCATCGAGGAGACGCCGCATCGCCTCGCCCCGGCCGGCCTGCCGCCCGTCGTGCTGCACATCTTCACGCTCGAGGCCGGCACCCCCTGCGAGGAGGCGCGCTTCGCCCCGCTGCTCGACACGCTCGCCGCGCTGCAGGACGGCCGGGCGGAGGCCGATGGCTTCAACCGCCTCGTGCTGCGCGCGGGCCTGACCTGGCGCGAATGCTGGCTGCTCCGCGCGATGTTCCGCTGGCTGAAGCAGGTCGGCTTCGGCTTCGCGCAGGAGAGCGTTGAGACGGCGCTCGCCACGAACCCGGATGCGGCGCGCACCCTCGTCGCGCTGTTCCATGCGCGCTTCGACCCGCGCGGCGAACGCGCCACGGAGGCAGCGCTGGATGCGTCCTGGCGCGCGCTGCTCGACGGCGTGGCCAACCCGGACGAGGACCGCATCCTGACGCGGCTGCGCACGCTGCTCGACGCGATGCTGCGCACCAACTTCTTCCAGCGGAAGGATTTCCTTGCGTTCAAGCTCGATTCGTCACGCGCCGGCGACATGCCCCTGCCGCGGCCCTGGCGCGAGATCTTCGTCCACTCCGCGCGGATGGAGGGCACGCATCTGCGCGCCGGCCCCGTCGCGCGCGGCGGGATCCGCTGGTCGGACCGGCGCGAGGATTTCCGCACCGAGATCCTCGGCCTCATGAAGGCGCAGCGGCTCAAGAACGTCATCATCGTGCCGACCGGCGCCAAGGGCGGCTTCATCCTCAAGCACCCGCCGCCGGCGTCGGACCGCGAGGCCTTCATGGCGGAGGGCATCGCCTGCTACCGCACGCTCGTCCGCGGCATGCTCGACCTCACCGACAATTTCGAGGGCGAGCGCGTGGTGACGCCGCGCGACGTGGTGCGGCGCGACGGCGACGATCCCTACATCGTCGCCGCCGCCGACAAGGGCACCGCCACCTTCTCCGACATCGCCAACGGGCTGTCGGCCGACTACGGCTTCTGGCTCGGCGACGCCTTCGCCAGCGGGGGCAGCGCGGGCTACGACCACAAGGCGATGGGCATCACCGCGCGCGGCGCCTGGGTGATGATCGACCGCCACTTCCGCGAGACGCTCGGCCGGTCGGTGCAGGACGCGCCCTTCACCTGCGCCGGCGTCGGCGACATGTCGGGCGACGTGTTCGGCAACGGGTTGCTCGTGTCGCGGCAGACGCGGCTCGTCGCCGCCTTCGACCACCGCCACATCTTCCTCGACCCCGACCCGGATCCGGAGGCGTCGTATCGCGAGCGGGAGCGTCTGTTCCGCCTGCCGCGCTCCTCCTGGGCGGACTACGACGCGCGGCTGCTGAGCGCGGGCGGCGCGGTGCTGCCCCGTAACGCCAAGTCCCTGCCCCTGTCGGAAAGGGCCCGCGCCCTGCTCGGCATCGCGGCGGAGCGCGCCACGCCCGCCGAGATCATGCGCGCGATCCTCAAGCTGCCGGTGGACCTGCTCTACTTCGGCGGCATCGGCACCTATGTGAAGTCCAACGCGGAGACGCAGGCCGAGGCCGGCGACCGCGCCAATGACGCGATCCGCGTGGACGGCCGCGACCTCCGCGCCCGCGTGGTGGGAGAGGGGGCCAATCTTGGCGTCACCCAGGCCGGCCGGATCGAGGCGGCGCGGCTCGGCGCCGGTGGAGCCGGCGTGCGGCTCAACACCGACGCGCTCGACAACAGCGCGGGCGTCAGCACCTCCGACCACGAGGTGAACATCAAGATCCTGCTCGCCGAGGCAGAGCGCGAAGGATCGCTGACGCGCCGCCAGCGCGACGAGCTGCTGGCCGGGATGACCGACGAGGTCGCGGGCCTCGTGCTCGCCGACAACCACGCCCAGTCGCTCGCCGTCAGCCTCGAGATGCTGCGCGCGACGGAAGAGCTCGCGGCGCATGGCGCGATGATGACGCGGCTGGAGGCGGCGGGGCTGCTGGACCGCGCCGTCGCCGGCCTGCCCGACGAATCCGCGCTGCGCGCTCGCGCCGCCGCCGGGGAGGGCCTCTCCCGGCCCGAACTCGCGGCGCTGCTGCCCTTCGCGAAACTCTGGCTGACCGAGGCGATCGAGGGGAGCGGGCTGCCCGACGATCCGGCGCTCGCCCCCGCGCTCGCGGCCTATTTCCCCTCGGCGCTCCGCGAACGCTTCGGCGCGCTGGTCCCCCGCCACCGGCTGCGGCGCGAGCTCGTCGCGACGATCCTCGGCAACGCCGTCGCCAACCGGCTCGGCGTGGCGGGGCTGGCGCGGCTCGCGGGCGCGGCGCGGGACGGCGCCGACATCGCGCGCGCCGCCTGGCTCGCCGGCGAGCTGTTCGGGATCGACGCTGCGGCGGAAGCCGCCGACGCCGCGCCGGCGCCGGCCGCCGCGCGGCTCGCGACGCTGCTCGGACTGCGGCGGTTGCAGGAGGGTGCGGCGGCCGCGCTGCTGGGCGGGACGGGCGAGCTCTCCGCGGCGCGCGACGCGCTCGCGCCCGGCATCGCCGCGCTGGTCGCGGCTTCGCGCGGCGCGCCGGGCGCCGAAGCGGCCGCGCTGCTCGCCGCCGGCATTCCTGAGGAGGCCGCCGCGCTCGCCTCCGCGCCGGCCCTCGCCGCCGCCCCGGCCATCGTGCGCCTGGCGCAGGAGGCCGGCGTGACGCCGGAGGGGGCCGCCGCCGCCTGGGTCGCGGTGGGCGAGTCCTTCGCGCTCGACGCGCTGCGCGGCGCGGCGGAGGCGGCGCGCGCCAGCGGCCCCTTCGCCGCGCGCGCGCGCGCCGAGGCGTTGGCCGACCTCTCCGCGTTGCAGGCGCGGCTCGCGCGGGCGCGGCTCGCTGGCGGCGCCGTCGCCGAGGAGGCGGCCGTCCGCCTGGCGCGCGACGCGGCCGCGGCCGGCGACCTGGTCGCGATCGGCGTGGCCGCGCGGGCACTGTCCGCGCTCGACTGAGCGACTCGCGCAGCCGTGTCGCCCGGCCGCGCAACGCCGGTCGTATCTCGGTCTTCGCAACGCTGCGAGCCACGGAACCGTGACGGAGCCGATGCCCGCGTTCCTGACTAATCTAGATCGTTCCAGGGTGAACGCCCCGGGGGGAGAGCAATGCTCGTCGAACGACTATCCTCGTCACGCCTCGAGATGGAGGCGGAAGCCCGCGCGCGTTTCATGCAGGACGGCTTCGTTGCCGTCCCCGGTCTCGTGCCGCCCACCGAATTGCCCAAGTTGCGCGAGATCTATGACGAGCTCTTCGCGAGCCGCGCCGGTTACGAGAAGGGCGACTTCTTCGACATGCTCGACCCCGAGGACAAGCCGGAGGCGGCGAAGCTGCCGCAGCTGGCCTGGCCTTCGAAGCATGCGCCCTGGCTGGCGGAGATGCAGACCCGCGCGCGCGCGCATGACCTCGTCGCCTCGCTGATGCCGGGTGCCGAGCTCGTCTGGGAGTTCGCGATCAACAAGCCGCCGCGGCAGGGTGCCGAGACGCCCTGGCACCAGGACGAGGCCTGCTTCACCGTCGGCACGCCCTACCGCGAGGCGATCTCCGTCTGGATCGCGCTGCAGGACACCGATGTCGCGATGGGTTGCATGCGCTACGTTCCCGGATCGCATCTCGGCCAGCTCTGCGAGCATGCGAGCGTCGGCGGCGACAAGCGCGCCCATGCGCTGACCGCGGTGAACCCGGACGTGTCGCGTGCGGTGACGGTGCCGCTCAAGGCGGGCGACGCGGTGATGCACCACTCGCGGACGATGCACGGGGCGGGGCCGAACACCTCCGACGGGCCGCGCCGCGCGCTGACGCTGGAATTCGCCGTGCGCGACCCGGCGGCGATGATCCGACGCGACTTCGTCTGGAACCGCGACAAATTCACCACGCGCGACGCGCGCGAGGCCGCGGCGACGCCGCTGGCCGAGCGGCTGAAGCGCCGGGTGCGGAAGACGCTCGTCCGGCTCGGCTGGTAGACCAAGGCCGGCGGAACGGGCAGGGTTGCGGGCGACGATGCGCCCGCAACCCTCATACCTGGTTCATGAAATGCTGACGCATTTCATCCTCGGGCGCCGGCGCCCGCATCCGCGGGCTTGGAATCCTGCGGACAGCGCGCCTGCGGCGCGACACCGCGCTTGCGGCGGCGGCCATTCGGCCACACGGCCCGCTGCGCGGGCTGCAGGTGGGGCTTTGTGAACTCGGTATCAGGCCCCGCCGCATGACTCGCAAGGCTTGGGCCTGGGCCTTCTACGACTGGGCCAACAGCGCCTTCCCGACGGTCGTCTCCACCTTCGTGATCGCCGCCTACTTCACCCAGGGCATCGCCGCCAGCGCGACCGAGGGACAGTCGCAATGGGGCCTGATGCAATCGGCCGCGGCGCTCGTCATCGCCCTCGCCTCGCCGGTGCTTGGCGCGGTGGCGGATGCGGGCGGGCGGCGGCGGCTGATGCTGGCGCTCTTCACGCTGCTGACCGCGGGCGCCACGGCGATGATCTGGTTCGCGAAGCCCGACCCGTCCTTCGTGCCCTACGCGCTGCTCTGCGTCGCCGTCGCCACGATCGGCTTTGAGCTCGGCACGGTGTTCTACAACTCCATGCTCAGCGACGTCGCCCCGCGGGAGCGGATCGGGCGCGTCTCCGGCCTCGCCTGGGGCCTCGGCTATGCGGGCGGGCTCGCCTGCCTCGGGCTCTGCCTCGTGCTGCTGGTGCAGCCGAACCCCTCGCCCTTCGGCCTCGACCGCGGCGAGGCCGAGCATGTGCGCGCCACCGCCCTGCTCGTCGCCGCCTGGCTGCTGGTCTTCTCCTGGCCGGCGCTGGTGGCGCTGCCCGACCCGCCCGGCCGCCGCCCACCCTGGCGTGAAGCCGTCGCGCGCGGCCTGGCCGAGGTGCGCGACCTGGCGCGCAGCCTGCCGCACCAGCCGGTGCTGACGCGCTTCCTGGTCGCACGGCTCTTCTACACGGACGGGCTGAACACGCTGTTTGCCTTCGGCGCGATATACGCCGCCGGGGTCTTCGGCATGGGCATGGAGAAGATCCTGCTCTTCGGCATCGCGATGAACGTCGCCGCCGGCCTCGGCGCCGCCGGCTTCGCGCTGGTGGAGGACCGCGTCGGCTCGCGCCGGATGGTGCTGATGGCGCTGGCCGCCATGGTCACGCTCGGCCTGCCGCTGCTGCTGACGGACAGCGAGACCTGGTTCTGGATCCTTGCCCTCTCGCTCGGCCTGTTCTTCGGTCCGGCCCAGGCCGCAAGCCGGAGCTTCATGGCGAAGCTCGCCCCGCCGGAGGAGAAGGCGGCGTGGTTCGGCCTCTTCGCGCTCTCGGGCCGCGTCACCGGCTTCCTGGGCCCGGCGGTGCTGGCGGCGGTGACCGCGGCGACCCACAGCCAGCGGCTGGGGATGGCGACGGTGCTGGTCTTCCTCGCCCTCGGCGCGGCGATCCTGGCAACGGTCAAGGGGCGGTAACCGCTGCGGAACCGGGCCGGGACCGCATCCGTTGCCGCGGGAACATCCCGGAGACCGGACCATGCATCACGACCGCCAGTTCCAGGTGGACCCAAGGCTCGCCCTCGTGCTCGGCTCGGCGGCGGTGCTCGGCGGGCTCGCCCTGCAGTCGAACGCCGCGGCGAAGCGCGTGGAGCGCGAGAACCCGCCGCGCGGCCATTTCCTCGAGGCCGGCGGCATCCGCCTGCACTACCTCGCCCGCGGCGAGGGGGATGCACCGCCCGTCGTGCTGCTGCACGGCAACGCCGTGCGCGCCGAGGACTGGGTCGCGAGCGGCGTCTTCGACGCGCTGGCGCGCACCCGACGCGTGGTCGCCTTCGACCGCCCCGGCTACGGCTTCAGCGACCGCCCGCGCGACCGCATCTGGGGCGCCGAGGCGCAGGCGGAGGTCTTCGCGGAAGCCTTCGGGCGCCTCGGCCTGCAGCGGCCGGTGGTGGTCGGGCATTCCTGGGGCGCGATGGTCGTGGCGGCGCTCGGGCTCGACTTCCCCGACGTCGTCTCGGGCCTCGTCCTCGCCTCGGGCTACCACTACCCGACGGCGCGGGTGGACGTGGCGGTCTTCTCGCCGCCCGCGCTGCCCGTGCTCGGCGACGTGGTGCGCTACACGGTCGGGCCGCTGGTCGGCGGGCTGATTGCGCCGCCGATGGTGAAGCGCATGTTCCAGCCCCTGCCGGTCCCGCCGCGCTTCGAGGCGGCGGTGCCGATCCCGATGATGCTCCGCCCCTCGCAGATCAAGGCGAGCGCCGAGGACGCCGCAACGATGACGCCACGCGCCTACAGCGTGCATGAGCGCTACGCCGAGCTCGGCCGGATGCCGGTCGCGATCCTGGCCGGCGCCGAGGACCGCATCGTGGATGTCGGCCGCCATTCCGAGCGGCTGCACGGCGACGTGCCGGGCAGCACGCTGCGCGTCGTGCCCGGCGTCGGCCACATGGTGCACTACGCGGCGCGCGAGCTGGTGGTGGAGGCGGTGGATGAGGTCTCCGGCACCGCCGAGGCGCCGCTGGTCGGCGCCGAGCCGGCCGTGGCCTGAACGGAAAGAGGCCCTTCCGCCGGGGGGAGGCGGAAGGGCCGGGGTCCGGTCATGCGCGCCCGGGGGTAACAGGGGGGAGGCGCGCAGGCCGGCCGCGCCCCGCGATAGGCGGCGGGGCGCGAAGCAGGGTCAGGCGGTGGCGAAGAGGTAGGCCGGCATCGGCTGCGTGTTGTCCACCACGCCCTTCACGCCGGGGATGTTCTCCGCCAGCACGCGTAGCCCGCGCTGCACGGCGGCGCTGCGGCTGAAGCCGTGGAACTCCACCACGCCGTCCTTCACCTCCACCATCGTGTAGAAGGTGTCGGCCCAGGGCTCCTTCTTCATCGCCGCCGTCACCGCGCGGCGGATGCGGTCATCCGAAAGGTCGCCCGCCTCCGGCGGCGGCGCGACGAGGGCGCGCAGCAGGTCGGCCCGGCTCACGATGCCCTTCAGCCGCCCGTCCTGCGTCACGAGCACGCGACGGATGCCGCGATCCTCCATCAGATGCGCGACCTGCGAGGCGAGCGCGTCCGGGTCGACCGCGACGATGTCGCTCGTCATCACGTCGCGCGCCGTCACGCCATGGGTCCGGGCGTAGCGCTCCGCGTCGCGCTCCTGGTTGCCGAAGAGGCTGGCGAACCAGCCGGCGGGCTTGTCGGCCTCCCCGGCCAGGCGGCGGATCAGGTCGGCCTCGGTCACGATGCCGACCGCCGTGCCGTTGGCATCCACCACCGGCACGGCGGAGATACCGCGCTCGGCCAGCAGGCGGGCCATAGCCAGAACGGGGGTCTCGGGCGGAACGGTGACGACGTCGGGCGTCATCAGGTCCCTGGCGCGGAGGCTGGTCATCTGGCTTCTCCCTCGAAGCATTGCGGTGATGGGAAGCCTAGGCCCGCGCCGGAGGCGCGGCCTTGACGCAGGTCAACCCGGCCACCTTCCCCGCCGGCCCGGCCGCCTGTAGGACATGACCAGAAGAAACACAGGGAGGATCCAGGATGACCCAGCTCATCCGTCGCCGCACGCTTGCCCTCGGCGCCGCCGCGCTCGCGATGCCGGCATCGGCCCGCGCGCAGGCCACGCAGCAGATGTCCATCGCCACCGGCACGACGGGCGGCGTCTACTACCCGCTCGGCGGCGCGCTCGCGAACTACCTCTCGCGCGGCATCCCGGGGATGAGCGCGACGGCCGAGGTCACCGCCGGCTCCGTCGCGAACTTCCAGCTTCTCGGCGCCGGGCGCGTCGGGCTGCTGTTCGGCCAGGTGGACGCGGCGGTGGACGCCATCCGCGGCGCCGGGCCGTTCCGCGGCCGCACGGTGCCGGCTCGTGCCATCGCCGTGCTCTACACCAACCGCATGCAGGTGGTGACGACCGCCGACCGCAACATCCGCACCATGGCGGACCTGCGCGGCAAGCGGATCAGCACCGGCGCGCCGGCCTCGGCGACCGAGCTCTTCGCGCTACGCCTGATCGCCGCCGCCGGCCTCGACATCGCGCGCGACTTCCGCGGGCGCGAGCGCCTCTCCCCGGCCGAATCCACCAATGCGATCAGGGACGGCAAGATCGACGCCTACTTCTTCGTCTCCGGCGTGCCGACCAGCGCGATCACCGACCTGGCCGCGACGCCGGGCACGCAGCTCGTGCTGGTGGACCACGACCAGCACCTCGACGCCATCGTGCGCGAGAGCGGGCCGGTCTACTTCCCCGAGGTGATCCCGGCCAACACCTACCCCGGCCAGCGCACCGAGAACCGCCAGCTCTCCGTCGCCAACATCCTCGCGGTGCGCGAGGACATGCCGAACGAGCTCGCGACCTCCATCCTCCGCATCCTCTGGGAGAACCGCGAGGACTGGGCCCGCGTGCACGCCGAGGCGCGCAACTTCACCCTGCAGCAACAGCGCAGCGCCGCCGCCGGCATCCCGTGGCACCCGGCGGCCGAGGCGTTCTGGCGCGCGGCCGGCGCCTCGCTGGCGTGACGCTGGTTGCGGTGACGGGGAGGGCTCCGCCCTCCCCGAACCCCACCCGCCAGGAGCCTGGAGGCTCCTGGACCTGCATTCGGTATCGGCTGGTGAGGGAGGGGGCCTGTTGCGCCCGTGGTGTAGGGTACGCACGTGAGGCCCCCTTCCTCACCACCCGATACAGACGGGGTTCCAAGGGCCCCCGGCCCCTGGTGGGGTGGGTCCGGGAGGGGCAAAGCCCCTCCCGCACGCACCAAGCAGCACAGCCCGCGTAGGAGCCCGGCCGCATGTCCAGCACGGCCTTGCCGCCCGAGGTGCCGCCCGGGGCGCTCGACGATGACACCGCGCGGCGGGTCGAGGCGCTGATCGAGCAGGAGGAGGGGGCGCAGAACCGGCTGAAGGGCTGGTTGGGGCGTGCGGCAGTCGTCGTCGCCGTGGCGATGTCGCTGTTCCACCTCTGGGCGGCGTGGGACATCGTGCCGACAACGACGCTGCGCTTCGTGCATGTCGGCTTCGCGATGGTGCTGGGGTTTGCGCTGTTCCCGGCGGCGGGGCGGTTCCGCAACCGCGTGATGCCGTGGGACTGGGCGCTGGTCGCGGCCGGGATCTACGTCATCTGGTATCTCGTGTCCGGCGGCGACGACCTGCAGGACCGCATCATCTTCCCCGAGCCGATGGACATCGTCGTCGGCTGGCTGCTGATCGCGCTGGTGCTCGAGGTGACGCGCCGCGCGACGGGCTGGATCATGCCGGTCGTCGCGTTGCTGTTCCTACTCTACGGCTTCTACGGCAACCTGCTGCCGCCGCCCTGGCGCCACCAGGGCTATGATGCCGAGCGGCTGATCCCGCACCTGACCATCACGCTGGAGGGGATCTTCGGCACGGCGGTGGATGTCAGCGCGTCGCTCATCGTGCTGTTCACCATCTACGGCGCGATCCTGCAGGCGTCGGGTGCGGGCAAGTTCTTCGTCGATTTTTCCTTCGCGCTGACCGGCGGCAAGGCGCAGAGCGCGGGGAGGACGGTGGTGCTGTCCTCCTTCCTGCTCGGCGGGCCGAGCGGGTCGGGCGTGGCGACGACGGTCACGCTGGGGACCGTCGCCTGGCCGATGATGAAGCGCGTCGGGTATCGGCCGGACGATGCGGGCGGGCTGCTCGCCGCGGGCGGGCTGGGTGCGATCATCTCGCCGCCGGTGATGGGCGCGGCGGCCTTCCTGATCGCCGAGTACCTGAAGATCGGCTACCTCGAGGTGCTGGTGATGGCGATCATCCCCACCTGCCTCTACTACGCCTCGTTGCTGTTCATGGTGGAGCTCGACCAGCGGCGCATCGCGGCGCGGGCGGCCGCAGGGGATGCGGACGCGGCCGAGGCGATCAAGGTGGATCCGGTCGGCAAGCTGCTGCGGCTCTATGGCTTCCACTTCTCGACGCTCGTCGCGATCGTGGTCTTCATGGTGATGGGTTATTCGGCGACGCTTTCGGTGCTCTACGCGATGGGCGTCGCCATCGCGCTGAGCTACCTGCGGCGCGAGACCGCGCTGACGGCGCCGAAGCTGGTCGACGCGCTCGCCAGCGGCGCGGTGCAGTCGGTCGGCATCGCCGCGACCTGTGCCTGCGCCGGGATCATCGTCGGCATCATCACGCTGACGGGGCTCGGGCTGAAATTCTCCGACATCGCCATCCAGGCGGCCGGCGGGTCGCTGGTGGTGACCGCGATCTACACCGGGCTGATCGTCTGGGTGGTCGGCCTCGCCGTGCCGGTGACGGCCAGCTACATCATCTGCGCGGTGGTGGCGGCGCCGGCGCTGATGAAGCTCGGCGTGCCGGACTACGCGGCGCACATGTTCGTCTTCTACTACGCGGTGCTGAGCGAGGTCTCGCCGCCCACCGCGCTGTCGCCCTTCGCCGCCAGCGCCATCACCGGCGCCGGGCCCTACCGCACCACGCTGATGGCCTGGAAGTACACGCTGCCGGCCTTCGTGCTGCCCTTCGTCTTCGTCACCGACCCGGAGGGCGTGGGCCTGCTGCTGCAGCTGCGCGGCGACATGACCTGGATGGACGTGGCCTGGCAGGTGGTGCTGGCGACCGTGGGGCTGGCGGCGCTGGCCTCCGCCTGCCAGGGCTGGCTGCTGCGTGGGCTTGCGGCGTGGGAGCGCTGGGCGCTGGCGCTGGCCGGCGTGCTGATGATCTTCCCGGCCTCGCTGCAGGCGCTGGTGTCCGATGCGCTGCCGCATCCCCACTGGATCGGGCTCGTGCTGGCGGGCATGCTGCTGGCGCTGCAATGGCGACCACGACCCGCTTCCTCCCCCTGATCCTCCTGGCCGGCTGCGCGGCCGCGCCGGAGCCCGCGCGCGGGCCGGTCGCGGTGCAGGGCCCGGCGCTGGTGCTGACCGCGCCGCGCCAGGTGGTGCTGACGCCGGTCAGCGAGTCCGGCGCGCGGCGGCTCTGGCGCGGCGAGGGCGGGGTGGCGGTGGCGACCGACGGCCCGCGCGTCGTGGCGACCGCGGGCCTCGGCCCGGTGCTGATGGCGACGCGCCTGGACGGGCCGGACCCGCTGTCCGACCCGCGCGCGCTGCTGGGGCGCGAGGCGACGGCGCGGCGCACCGTAGACCTCGGCGCGGCGGGCGGCGACCCGAATGCGATGCGCTTCGGCCTCGTGCTGGAATGCCGCCTGGGCGGGCGCATGGACGGCGCCTGGCTGCTGGTGGAGGAGCGCTGCGCGGTGGACGGGCGGGGCGTCGTCAACCGCTTCTGGTCCGATCCCGCCACCGGCGCCGTGCGACGCAGCGAGCAATGGGCCGGCGATGCGCCGCTGGTGATCGAGGCCGTCGGGAGCTGACGGCTACTCCGCCGGCGCCGGCGCGGCCTTCGTCCAGAGCTCCGGCTTCAGCTCCTCCTCCCGGTTCGGGAAGAACAGCGCGCAGACGAGGGTGATGGCGGAGAAGGCCGCGAGCACCACCAGCACGGCCGTGACCGCGCCCGTCGCCTCGTGCAGCAGTCCGACGACGGGCGAGGCGAGCGCGGCGCCGAGGAAGCCAACGGAGAAGCGGATCGAGTAGAGCTTGGCGCGCAGCGCGGGCGCGACGTAGCGCGCCGTCATCGTCTCGTTCACCGTGACCACGCCGAAGACCGAGGCGCAGACGAGACCCGCCACCACCAGCACCGGCCAGCCGGCGAGTTGGGTGAGGACCAGCAACGCCGGCATCTGCACGAGTGCCAACGGCATGAAGACGCGCTTCAGCGTGTGCCGGTCGATCAGCCGCCCGACGGTGAACTGCGTCAGCCCGCCGCAGATCGTCACCAGGAAGGCGAGCGCGCCGACCACCGGCAGCAGGTCGGGCGAGTTGGCCAGCCGCTCCTCCATGAGCTTCGGAATCAGCAGCGTGAAGCCGTTGAAGACGAAGCCGCTGGCGGTCGCGATCGCCAGCAGCGAGATCACCGCGCGCCGCACGACGGCGGGCGGGATGGCGGGAAATGGCTTCGACGCCGCCTTGGCGCGCGCCACGTCCGTCAGCCCGTTCCGCCAATAGGCCAGCCCCGCCGCGATGCAGAGCAGCCCGGGGAGGATGAAGGCGAAGCGCCAGCCCATCCCGGCCGCGACCGCCGCCGTGACCACCGGCGCGAGCGCGACGCCGAGATTGCCGAAGACCCCGTTGAGCCCGACCGCCGCGCCGACGCGATCCCCGGCCGCATCCACCAGCATCGCCGTCCCGATCGGGTGGTAGATCGCGCTGAAGGCGCCGTAGACGAACATTCCCGCCGCCAGGCTCCAGGGCCCCGGTGCGAGCCCCGCCGCGACCATGCCCGTTCCCGTGCCGAGGAAGAACGCCAGCAGCAGCGTCGGCCGCCCGACCCGCTCCGCAAGCCAGCCCTGCGGCAGCGAGCCGAGGCCGTAGATGACGAACATCCCCGTCCCGAGCGCCAGGATGGGCCCGTAGACGGTGCCGAAGGTCGCGCCATCCTGCACCACCATCGCGAGCACGGCGGTGGCCAGGATCAGCAGCCCGTAATGGGTGAAGACATGGGCGATGTTGACGAAGGCGATCTGTCGGGCGGCGGCGTCCATCGGGGGAGCCTAGACCCGTTTGGCCCGCCTTGGTCACCCACGCGCGAAGGCCCTTGCGCGATCGCGTATCGAACATAACATGAACATTCCGCCCCAGGTCGCCCGTCATGGACATCAGGCAAAAACTCGAAATCCTCGCCGACGCGGCGAAATACGACGCCTCCTGCGCCTCCTCGGGCACGACCAGGCGCGACTCGACGCGCGGCGGAATCGGCAGCACGGAAGGCATGGGAATCTGCCACGCCTATGCGCCCGACGGGCGCTGCATCTCGCTGCTCAAGATCCTGCTGACCAATGCCTGCGCCTTCGACTGCGCCTATTGCGTCAACCGCGCGTCGTCGAACGTCCGCCGCGCCCGCTTCACGGTGGAGGAGGTCGTGAAGCTCACCCTCGATTTCTACCGCCGCAACGCGATCGAGGGGCTGTTCCTGTCATCGGGAATCACCCGCTCGCCCGACTGGACGATGGAGCAGCTGGTCCGCGTCGCGCGCACGCTGCGCGAGGAGCACGGCTTCCAGGGCTACATCCACCTCAAGACCATCCCCGACGCCGCGCCCGAGCTGGTCGAGCAGGCCGGGCGCTACGCCGACCGCCTCTCCATCAACGTCGAGCTGCCGGGCGCGGAGTCGCTCAAGGCCCTCGCGCCGGAGAAGGACCTTCCCGCGATCCGCCGCGCCATGGGCGGGCTGCGCACGCGCATCGAGGCCGCGAGGGACGACGTCCGCACTGCGCGGCGCGCCGCCGCGCCGCGCTTCGCGCCGGCCGGGCAGAGCACGCAGATGATCGTCGGCGCCGATGCCTCGGACGACGCCGCGATCCTGACCGCCGCGACGGATCTCTACGCCGGCTACCGGCTGAAGCGCGTCTACTACTCGGCCTATTCGCCGATCCCCGACGCCTCCGCCGCGCTGCCCCCGATCGCGCCGCCGCTGGTGCGCGAGCACCGGCTCTACCAGGCCGACTGGCTGCTGCGCTTCTACGGCTTCTCGCGCGAGGAGGTGGTTGCGGGCGGCGAGGGCGGCATGCTCGACCTCGGCCTCGACCCCAAGACGGCCTGGGCGCTGAAGCACCGCGCCGACTTTCCCGTGGACCTCAACCGCGCGCCGCGGGAGCGGCTGCTGCGCGTGCCCGGGCTGGGGACGAAGACGGTGGAGCGGCTGATCGCCGCACGCCGCCACACGCGCATCCGGCTCGAGGACCTGGCGCGGCTGCGCGTCAGCGTCGCGAAGCTCGCCCCCTTCGTCGTCACCGACGACCATCGCCCGCACCTGCTCGACGCGGGCGACCTGCGCAGCCGCCTGATACCCTCCACCGCCTTCGCATCCGCCGGACTGGGGCGGGCGGGGCGTCCGGTACAGATGAGCCTGTTTTGACCGTCGCAACCGTCCTTCCCGGCCCCGCCGACCTGGGGGCGTGGCGCAGCGCGGCGCGCGGACTGCTCGGCGCGGGCGTGCCGCCCGAGCAGGCGGAGTGGCGCGTGGTGGGCGACACGCCGGGGCTCTTCGCAGTCGCGCCGGAGGCAGGCGGAACACATCACGTCTCGCTGCCCGCCGCACGCTCCCCCTTCCACGTCCCGCGCGCCTTCATGGCGCTCGCCGAGGTCGCCATCCGCCACCGCGATGCGGAGCGCTTCGCGCTGCTCTACCGCCTGCTCTGGCGGCTGACGCATGGCGAGCCGGCGCTGATGCAGGTCGCCACCGACGCCGACGTCGCGCGGCTTGAGGCGATGGCGAAGGCGGTGCGGCGCGACGCGCACAAGATGCACGCCTTCCTCCGCTTCCGGCAGGTCGAGACCGAGGCCGGCACCCGCCACGTCGCCTGGTTCGAGCCCGAGCACCACATCGAGGAGGCCGAGGCCGGCTTCTTCGTCCGCCGCTTCGCCGCCTTGCGCTGGACGATCGTGACCCCGCGCCGCAGCGTCCATTGGGACGGGCAGGAGCTGTCCTTCGGTCCCGGCGGGCGGCGACAGGACGTGCCGCCCGACGACGCGGTGGAGCCGCTCTGGCGCGCCTACTACGCCGCGATCTTCAACCCCGCCCGCCTCAAGCCCGGGGCGATGCGCGCCGAGATGCCGCGCCGCTACTGGCGCAACATGCCGGAGACGGCGGAGATCCCCCGCCTGATCGCCGAGGCCCCGCGCCGCGTCGCCGCGATGGCGGCGCGTGGCGCCAGCGCGCCCAACCCCAACCCGCAGCGCCCGCTGCATCCGCCCGGCGCGCGCGACGTTGGGCAGGACATGGACCTGCTCGACGCCGCCGCCGATCCGAAGGAGGCGCTCGCTGCGCTGGCGCGCGAGATCGCCGGACGCAACGACCTGCCCGACTACGCGCGCCGGGCCACGCAACTCGTCTTCGGCGAGGGCCCGATCGGTGCGCCCATGATGTTCGTCGGCGAGCAGCCCGGCGACGAGGAGGACATCCAGGGCAAGCCCTTCGTCGGCCCCGCCGGGCGCCTCTTCAATCGCGCCCTGGAGCAGGCCGAGGTGCCGCGCGGCGAGGCCTACGTCACCAATGCCGTGAAGCACTTCAAGTTCGAACCACGCGGCAAGCGCCGCATCCACCAATCCCCCGACGCCGGCGACATCGTCTATTACCGCCCCTTCCTGCTGCGCGAGATCGGCATCGTCGGCCCGCGCCTGCTGGTGGCGCTCGGCGCGACCGCCTTGCGCGCGCTCGCCGGCAAGGCGCTGCCGGTGATGAAGACGCGCGGCACGGTCGTGGACGGGCCGGACGGTCTGCCGGTCTTCGCCACCGTCCATCCGAGCTTCCTGCTGCGCGTCCCGGACGAGGAGACGCAGCGACGCGAATACGCGAAGTTCGTCGACGACCTGCGCGCCGCCCACGCGCGGGTGGCGTGATGCCGGCCTCGACCACCGGCGCGTTCCGTGGCTGAGTCCGGCCCATGTCCGACCTCCCCGCCGCCGTCGAGATCCGCGAGGAAGGCCCGCGCGAGGGCTTCCAGATCGAGCCCGGCCCGATCCCGACCCGGCGCAAGGTCGAGCTGATCAATGCCCTCGCCGCCACCGGCCTGAAGCAGATCCAGCTCTGCTCCTTCGTCTCGCCGAAGCTCGTTCCCGGCTGGGCCGATGCGGAGGCCGTGCTGGCGGAGGTCACGCCGCCGCAAGGCGTCGCCTTCACCGCGCTGTGGTTCAACGCCGCCGGGCTCAACCGCGCATTGGCCTTCAAGGACCGGCTGAAACTCTACGGCTCGATCTCCTTCGCCGCCTCCGAGGCCTTCTCGCGCAAGAACCTGAACCGCGACCACGCCGGCCAGGTCGAGGCGATGCGCGCGCTGACGCGCACCCATCTCGACGCCGGCGTGCCGGTCACGCGCATCTCCGTCCAGGCCGCCTTCGGCTGCAACTACTCGGGCGACGTCGCGCCCGCGCTGGTGGTCCAGGCGGTCGCCGACGGCCTCGCCATCGCGGCCGAACACGGTGCGACGATCACCGAAGTCACGCTCGCCGACACCATGGGCTGGGCGACGCCGCTCCGCATCGAGCGCGGCGTGGCCGCGGTGCGGGACCGCTGGCCCCACCTGCCCCTCGCGCTGCACCTGCACGACACGCGGGGCCTTGGCATCGCCAACGCCATGGCGGGGCTCCGCCTCGGCGTCGCGCGCTACGACACGACGGTGGGCGGCCTCGGCGGCTGTCCCTTCGCCGGCCAGCCGGGCGCGCCGGGCAACATCTGCACCGAGGAGCTCGCGCTGCTCTGCACGGAGATGGGCATCGCCACCGGCATCGACCTCGACGCCCTGATCGCCGCCGGCCACCTGGCCGAGGACATCGTCGGCCACCGCCTGCCGAGCGAACTGCTCCGCTCCGGCCCGCTGGACGCCTTCCGCAAGCGCGCCTCGTAAGGAACCGCCGCGGCCCCGGCGCGTCGCTTGCCGCGCCACCCACCGGGAGCAAGCGAATGGCCGAGACGCACCACGACCCGCGCGAACAGCAGGCGCAGGCGCGCTACAAGGTCCGCCAGGTCACCAATATCCAGGCCTCCTGGACCGAGACGGAGCGCGGCGAGGAGGGCAAGTTCACCCTGCAGCTCATCCTCGACAACGGCGTCGAGGAATACATCCTGCAGCCCGATGCCGACGACATCGAGCCGATGCTGAAGCTCTTCAAGCGCAGCAGCCACGTCACCTTCGACCTCGAGCGGAAGGTGCTGATGTTCTCCAACCTGACGGTGAAGTAGGACGGCGAGGCAGCCGGTCAGGCCGCCTGCGCCGCGCGCCTGTAGAGGCGCTCGGTCAAGGGCTGCGTGGCCGCCACCAGGCGCCCCGTCGCGAGCGCCGGCAGCCCGCCGCCGAGCACCGAGGCACGCGCATCCCGCGGCGTCATGCCGAAGGCCTGCCGGAAGGCGCGGGTGAAGACGGACGCGTCCGGGAAGCCGTGACTCTCCGCGATCTGCGCGATGCTCAGCCGCGCCTGCGCCGGATCCGACAGCGCCGCCCGTGCGTAGGACAGCCGGACCGACTGGATGTAGCGCGCGACGCCGCCCTCCTCCTCGAAGAGCCGGTAGAGGCTCGACCGCGACATCCCGGCGAGCGCCGCTAGCCGCTCCGGCGTCAGTCGGGCGGAGCCGATCTGGTCGCGGATGGCGCGGCGCACGCGCTCCTTCTGCGTGACCGCGTTGCCGGGCTGCGCGAGCGGCAGGTCCCCGCTGAGCAGGCAGCTCGCCAGCACCGCGCGCGTCACCTGGGCCAGGGCCGGCACCTGGGCCGGCGCCGCAGCCCGCAGCCGCGCCGGCAGCGCCAGCAGCATGTCGCCGAGGAGGTCGCCGAGCGGCCCCTCGACGGGCCCCTGCCGCAGCCGCGAGAGCCCGGCGCTCAGCGGCACATCCAGGTCGCGGGGCAGGCAGAGCGAGACCCATTCGGCCTCCGTCCACCGGCTCGCCCAGGTCTCGTGCATCGAGAACAGCACCGGCCGGGCTGCCTCGACCACGCCGGAGAAGCCGCCGACGCTCAGCCGGTTGGTGCCCCGGCGCAGCACCCGGACGACCCAGTGGTCCAGGCCGTCGCGGCGCACATGGGCGGGCGTGCGCAGGAAGACCGAGGGCGGCACGCGGTTCACCGCCAGGAGCATCCCGCCCAACCGCCAGTTCTCGCTGAGGACCGCGGGCGCGTTGTCCTGCTCCGGCAAGGCGCGGATCTCGTTCAGCCCGCCGAAGGCGGCATTCCAGGCGTCCAGCCGTTCCGCCGGCGCCACGTCCTCGGTGCCGAACCGGATCGGTTCGTTCAGGGCCGACCGCCGCACCGCCGGCGAAGCTGGATCGGGGATGCCGCCGCGATCGGTTGTGAGGTCGCGCATGCTGCGCCCGCCTGTCAGCGTGCCACCCGGGGGATACCGGACAGCCGCCGCATTGTCGGGCCTCACGGCCCTGCGATCAACGACGGAGACCACTCCCCGGGTCCCGGATCCATGCGGCCTGTCCCATCGGCCCGGGTCGCTGCCTTACCCGGGGCGCGGCGGCGGGCCCGCCCCATGCGGTCGCGCCGCGGGCGGGCGGTCAGTTGAGCCGGTGCCGCAGCTCTTCCAGCAGGCCCCGCACCCGCGCCGCCTGCGGCCCGTCCGGGGACAGCAGCAGGAAGCGCTCCAGCGCGAGGATCGCCGCCGTGACATGGCCGAGGCGCTGGTGCATCAGCCCCGCCTCGCGCCACAGCGGCGCCGCCTCGGGCGCGATGCGCAGCATGTCCTCGGTGCAGGCCACCGCCCCGGCCAGGTCGCCGTCGCGCAGGCGGCGCACCTTGATGTTGTTCTGCAGCCGCAGCAGGACCGCGCGCTTGCCCATCGGCGCCACCGTGTCACGGCCGAGCTCCGCGCTCTCACCGGCGAAGCGCTTCAGCAGGACACGAAGGTCGCGCGCCTCGAGCGGAGCACCGGCGCCGAACACGTCCACCACCACCTGCCCGCGGCCCGACAGCGCCACCAGGAAATGGCCCGGGAAATCCACGCCATGCGCCTCCCACCCCGCCGCCTCGGCGGCATGGAGCCAGAGGATGCCGAGCGCCACGGGCAGGCCGCGGCGGCGCTCGATCACCTTCAGCAGGTTGGCGTTGGAGAGGTCCTCGTAGCTCTCCGTGTCTCCGGCATAGCCGAGCCGGTCGTGCAGCAGTTCCGCCAGCGCGGCGCGGCGGCGCGACAGGTCGCCGGCGTCCGCCTCGGGGTCGGAAGCGGCCGCCTCCACCGCGGCGCGCGCGATGTCGGAGAGATGGTGGTCCGCGCCGCGCCAGTCGGCAGCCGGCGCGTCCACGCGGGCCAGCTGCAGCGCGACCGCGGCGATGTCGAGTTCCGCATCCGGCAGCCGGCCGGCGGCTTCGAGGGCCGCGCGGGCCTCGACGAGCGGGTTGGTCATCGCCGCTCCGTCGCAAGCCGTGGGCCGCGGGTCAAGCGCGGCCGCGCTCACGCCTCCGCTTTCGGCACCATCCGGCCGATGCGGCGGCCGCCGAAGAGGTGGACGTGGAAATGCGGCACTTCCTGCCCGCCATCCTCGCCCATGTTGGACAGGATGCGATGGCCGCCCTCCTCCAGCCCGAGCTCGCGCGCCACCCTGCCCACCGCGCGCCAGAAGCCCGCGATCTCGGCATCGCTCGCGCCGGCGCTGAAATCGGCATGGGAGCACCACGCGCCCTTCGGGATCACCAGCACATGCACCGGCGCCTGCGGCGCGATGTCGTGGAAGGCGAAGGCGAAGTCGTCCTCGTACACCTTCTTCGCCGGAATCTCGCCGCGCAGGATGCGGGCGAAGACGTTCGACGGATCATAGGGCGGCAGGCCGGTCACGCGCATGAGGGTTCCCCGTTCTGGCGGGGCCTTCTGTGGCGAAGCCGCGCGCCGCCCGCAAGCCGGCGCGCCCGCCCGCGATCGGCCTGGGTATGCGCATGGAAGCTGGGCACGGGTATCCGGCTGACGACAGTCAGCCCGATACCGGTCTAGGGCAGCTTCGTGGTCTCCGCCGAGCGCAGGATGCCCTTCGGGCGCGACGCCTTCTCGGCGACGCCGGAGATGCCCTGCCGCCGCGCCAGTTCGGCCCAGACCTCCTCCGGCCGGATGCCGGCATCCACCCACACCACGATCAGGTGGTAGAGCAGGTCGGCACTCTCCAGCACCGTCGCGGCGCGGTTGCCCTGCGTCGCCTCGATGACGCATTCGACCGCTTCCTCGCCGAGCTTCTGCGCGACCTTCGGCGTACCGCGCGCCAGCAGCCGCGCGGAGTGCGAGTTCCCGGTGTCGCCGGCCAGCCGGCGCATCTCCACCGTGCGCCACAGCGCATCGAGGATCTCCGCCCCTGAATGCGCCGAGAAGGGCGTCAGCGCGCCCGCCACCGGATCGACCTTCGCCGCGACGGGCGCCGCCGGGCGCGGCAGGGCGGCCGGCAGCGGCAGCGCCCGCCGCGCCTTCTTCTTCGGCTTCGACTCCGCCTTGCGCTTCGGCTTGGGCTCCACCTTCTGCGGCTTCGGCTCAGCCTTCTTGCGCTTGGCGGGCTTCTTCGCGGCCTTGGCCATCAGGGCGCCTCCGAGACCGGGCGGACCGGCAGCCCCGCGGCGACCAGCGCCGCCTTCGCCTCGGCGATCCGCATCTCGCCATAGTGGAACACGCTCGCGGCGAGCAGTCCGGTCGCCCCGGCCCGCGCGCCGTCGACGAAATGGGCCGTCGTGCCGACCCCGCCCGAGGCGACGAGCGGCAGCCGCACCGCGGCGCGCACCGCGCACAGCAGGTCGAGGTCGAAGCCCGTCTTCGTCCCGTCGCGGTCCATCGAGGTCAGTAGGATCTCGCCCGCGCCGCGCGCCGCCATCTCCCGCGCCCAGCGGACTGCGTCGATCCCGGTGCCGCGGCGGCCGCCATGGGTGAAGACCTCCCAATGCCCGCCGCTGCGGCGCGCGTCGATCGCCACCACGATCGCCTGGCTGCCGAAGGCCTCGGCGCCGCGGGTGACGAGCGCGGGATCGGCGACGGCGGCGGAGTTGATCGAGACCTTGTCGGCGCCGGCCAGCAGCAGCCGGCGCATGTCCTCCACGCTGCGCACGCCGCCGCCCACGGTCAGCGGGATGAACACCTCGGCCGCGGTGCGCGAGACGACGTCGTACATCGTGTCGCGGTTCTCATGCGTCGCGCCGATGTCGAGGAAGGTGACCTCGTCCGCGCCCTCGCGGTCGTAGGCGCGCGCCTGCTCCACCGGGTCGCCGGCGTCGCGGAGCGAGACGAAGTTGACCCCCTTCACGACCCGTCCGTCCTTGACGTCGAGGCAGGGGATGACGCTCAGGGCCAGCACCGGGGCGCTCCGGGGCGGACGCGCCCGCCGGCGGTGCGCCGGAAGTCGAACGGTCCGGTTGCGGGGATCGCGCCGGGGCGCGATCCGCGCGGTTTGCGCCGGCCCGGAAGGCGGGTCAAGCGGGGCGGCGCGGGGCCGCCCCGCCACCGGCTACTCGCGGCGCGGCGCCTGGAGCGCGCGGGCCTGCTCGAGGTGCCGCGCGACCACCGGCTGGTACTTCTGCGCGAAGGCGCGCAGCGCCGGCACGTCGCCATTCGCAGCATAGGCCTGCATGATGGCCAGCGTCTCCTCGTGGCCCTGCACCTGCTGCTGCACGTAGAGGCGGTTCAGCATGTCCTCGTTCTCCGTGCTGCGCAGCGCCGTCAGCATCGTGGCGTGGCGGTCGTCGAGCCGGGCCGGCGTGCGCGTGGTCGCCTCCGGCAGCGACAGCAGCTCCTGCGAGGACATGGTGTGGTGCTCGATCATCGTCTGCGCGAACTGGCGGATCTGCGGATGCTGGCTGCGCGCGAGCAGGATGCGGCTCGATTCGATCTCGAAGTTGTCGCTGATGCTGGCGAGCTCGACGAAGCTGTTGGCGCCGAAGCTCGTGCCGGCCAGGCGCTCGAGCAGCGTCTGGGCGGGGGCGACGGCGGGCAGCCCGAAGGCAAGTGCGGCGACGGGCAGGGCAAGCAGAAGGCGGCGGCGCATGGGGGGGAACTCCGGCGGTTGGATCCGCCAGGAAACGGCGCGGGGGTGGCGGAGGTTTCGCCGCCGCTCAGCGACCCCAGCTCAGCGCGGCACGCAGCCGCTGCCCCGTGGCCTGCGCGCGCCCGATCAATCTGCCCTCCATCCCTTCCACCTTCGCCACGGCCTGCGGCCAGCGGGATCCGATCCAGCCCATCCAGCGATGCGCCCAGAGATACTGGTGGCGCAGGATGAAGGTGCCGAGCACGAGGAAGAGGAAGCCCTGCAGGAAGGGCAGCACGGTGCCAAGCACGCCGAGCATCATGAAGGACCAGCCGGTCACCTTGCGCGGGAGAGAGGGGCGGAACTCCATCATGGCGGCGCAGATGGTCCCGGGCTGGCGTCCGGGCAATACGACTCAGCCGTACCAGTCGTTCCGCGTCGGCGGCAGGCCGGACGGGCCGCGCGCGCGGCGCGTGGCCAGCGTCTGGAAGATGCCGACCGTGCCGCGCTCGAAGGCCAGCGCGCAGCCGGCCAGGTAGAGCAGCCAGATCTGCGTCTTTGCGTGGCCCACCTCGCGCGCCGCGGCCTCGGCATTCGCGTGCAGCCGCTCGGTCCAGGCGCGGCAGGTGCGGCCGTAATGCTCGCGCAGCCCCTCGCAATCGTGGATCTCGAACCCGTTGCGCTCCATCGCATCATGCGTGCCGCCGAGGTGGTCCAGCTCGCCGCCGGGGAAGATGTAGTTCACCAGCGCCTGGAACTCCGGGCGCTTCCTGCGGAACTCGCGCTCGTTCCGCTTCATCGGCCGGGCGATGGCGTGGTGGAGGTAGGCGCCGCGCGGCCGCAGCCGGTCGCGGATGCCGCGGAAATAGCCCTCGCGGTTGTCGAGTCCGACGGCCTCGTACATGCCGATGCTCGACACCTTGTCGAAGGGCGGCACGTCCAGGTCCCGGAAATCCTTCAGCAGGATCGTCACGCGATCCTCGAGGCCGAGGCGCTTCGCCTTCTCGACCGCGTAGGCGTATTGCTCCTCGGCCAGCGTCACGCCGGTCGCGTGCACGCCGTAATGCGTCGCGGCGTGGATCACCATCCCGCCCCAGCCGCAGCCGATGTCGAGCAGGCGCTCGCCCGGCTGCAGCCGCAGCTTGCGGCAGACGAGGTCGAGCTTGGCCACCTGCGCCTGTTCGAGCGTCGTCTCCGGCGTCGGCCAGTAGGCGCAGGTGTAGACCATCTCGGGGTCGAGGAAGAGCGCGTAGAAGGCGTTCGACAGGTCGTAGTGGAAATGCATCAGCGCCTTGTCGTCGCGCCCCTTGCCGTATTGCGCGGCGTCGCCGGGGCCGGTCCAGGCGTGGCTCTTCGTCGCGGTGCCGCTGCCGAACAGGAAGGGCAGCAGCACGCGCGCGGCGAGCCCCTTGTCGAGCTTCTTGAGCAAGCCACGCCGCCCGCCTTCCGCGCGTGCCGCGAGGTCGAGCAGCGTGCCGCCCTCGATCGCAAGGTCGCCCGTGGCGAAGCCCTCGATGATCGTCGTCAGCTTCGGCTTCCGCACCAGGCGCGTGAGCACCGCGGGGGAGCGGATCGCGATGGCCAGGTCGTTGCGCGCGCCAGGGCCCAGCGGCGTCTCGCTGCCGTCCCAGAGGCGGAGCACGAGGTCGGCGCGCAGGTGCTCCGACACGTGCGTGGCGAGGCGGCGGACGGCGTCGGTGCGTGCGTCGGTCATGCGGCCACCCTTACTCAGCCGGACCCGCCGGAGCCACCCTTACCCCCACCAGCAGGAGGGACAGCGCAGGACACACACCACGCCACGAGGATCCGGCCGCACAGCGGCCGGCGCCGCCCACTCGGCAGCGAGGCCAGCGCAACAGCCGCGCGGCGAAGCCAGGCGCGCGGAGCGCGCGCCGGCGCCTGAGGCCATCAAATATGCAGCGCGCGTCCATCCACGGCGAGCGCGGCTTCCTTCACCGCCTCGTTCAGCGAGGGATGCGCGTGGCAGGTGCGCGCGACGTCCTCGGCGGAGGCGCCGAACTCCATCGCGATGGCGATCTCGGCGATCAGCGTGCCGGCGTCCGGCCCGATGATGTGCGCGCCGAGCACGCGGTCGCTCTCCTTGTCCGCGAGGATCTTCACGAAGCCGTCCATGTCGCCCATCGCCCGCGCGCGGCCATTCGCCGTGAAGGGGAACTTGCCGACCTTGTAGGCCTGCCCGCGCGCCTTCAGCTGCTCCTCCGTCTCGCCGATGCTCGCGACCTCGGGCCAGGTGTAGACCACGCCCGGGATCGCGCCGTAGTTGACGTGGCCGTGCTGGCCCGCGAGCTGCTCGGCCAGCGCGACGCCCTCCTCCTCGGCCTTGTGGGCGAGCATGGGGCCGACGATCGCATCGCCGATCGCCCAGATGCCCGGCACGCTCGTCGCGTAATGCGCGTCCGTCTTCACCCGCCCGCGCTCGTCGAGCGCGACGCCCGCCTCCGCCAAGCCAAGCCCGCCGACATAGGCGCGCCGCCCGATCGCGAGCAGCACGACGTCCGCCTTGATCTCCTCAGACGGCCCGCCCTCGGCCGGCTCGACCGTCAGCGTCACGCCGTCATTGCCCTTCCGTGCGCCGGTGACCTTCGTCTTCAGCCTGAACTTGAAGCCCTGCTTGCCGAGCACGCGCTGGAAGGTCTGGCCGACCTCGTTGTCCATGCTGGGCACGAGGCGGTCGAGGAACTCGATCACCGTCACCTCGGCGCCGAGCCGCCGCCACACGCTGCCGAGCTCCAGCCCGATATAGCCGCCGCCGATGACGACGAGGTGGCCGGGCACCTGGTCCAGCTCCAGCCCGCCGGTCGAGGTCACGACCGCCTTCTCGTCCACCTCGACGCCGGGCAGCGGGATGCTCTCGCTGCCGGTCGCGACGACGATGTTCTTCGCCTCGTAGATCGTGCCGTCCACCTCGACCTTGCCCGCTGCGGCAATGCGCGCCGCGCCCTTGATCCAGGTGACCTTGTTCTTCTTGAACAGGAACTCGATCCCCTTGACGTTGGCCGAGACGACCTCGCCCTTGCGCGCCTGCATGCGCTTCAGGTCGAGCGAGACGGAGCCGACCTGCACGCCGTGGTCGGCGAGCTTGTGCTTCGCCTCCTCGAAATGCTCCGACGACTGCAGCAGCGCCTTGGACGGGATGCAGCCGACGTTGAGGCAGGTGCCGCCGAGCGTCGCGCGCTTCTCCACGCAGGCGACCTTCATGCCGAGCTGCGCGGCGCGGATCGCGCAGACATAGCCGCCGGGACCGGCGCCGATGACGATGACGTCGAACTGCTCGGGCATCAGGAAATCTCAACCTTGACGATGGAAGATGCTTGGGTCCGCAACGACCGGCCTCGGACCATGACGCCCGCGGGACAGGAGTCAAGTCGGCAGCCGGGCGCGGAATCGCAAGCATGATCAACCCGATGCGGGACAGGACGCAGCCATGCGGGCAGGGCCCTTCAACTCCGCGGCCCGGTACCGTGGACAGCCGAATAAGTTGAAGCCGGCGCGGCAGGAGCGGCATGCTCGCCCCCGCCGGCGTCGCAGACGCGCCGCGTTGGGAGGATGCTCATGACCACCGGACGTCGCGCTGCGCTTGCGCTGCCACTCTCGACCCTCTGCCTGCCCGCCCTCGGGCAGGGCAGCTTCCCGAACCGCCCGATCCGCTTCCTGATCCCCTGGCCTGCCGGCGGGGTCATCGACGCCTATCTCCGCGCCATGGCCGAGGTCGCCAGCCGGGAGTTCGGCCAGCCCGTTGTGGTGGAGAACCGCCCCGGCTCCCGCGGCCTGCTCGCCGCGGTCCACCTGACCACGCAGGCACGGCCGGACGGCTACACGGTCGCGCATCACCACCTGTCGGTGATCCGGCATCCCTTCATGACGAAGCAGGCCAGCTGGGACCCGGTGAACGACTTCACCTACATCATGCAGCAATCGGGCTTCGTCTTCGGTGTGGTGGTGCGGAGCGACAGTCCCTGGCGCAGCATGAAGGAGCTGATCGAGGCGGCGAAGCAGCAGCCCGGGCGCCTGAGCTATGCGACCTCGGGCATCGCGACCTCCAACCACATCGCGACCGAGGACATCCTGGCGCGCGAGGGCGCGCAGATGATCCACGTGCCCTTCCGCGGCACGACCGAGGGCGTCGCCGCGCTGCTCGGGCGCCAGGTCGATTCGATCTGGGACAGCTCCGCCTGGCGGCCGCAGGTGGAGAACGGCGACTTCCGCCTGCTCTCGGTCTGGACGCGCGAACGGCTTCGCAGCTTCCCCGATGCGCCGACGCTGCGCGACCTCGGCTACGACATGGTGGTGACCTCGCCCTTCGGCATCGCCGGGCCAAAGGGGCTGGATCCGGAGGTGACGCAGAAGCTGCACGACGTCTTCCGCCGCGCCACGCTGGGCGAGCCGGCGCAGGCGGTCATGCGGCGGTGGGAGATGCCGGACGAGTATCTCGGCCCCCGCGAGTATCTGGCCTTCGCGACCGAGCGCGCGGCCTATGAGCGCGAGATGGTGGCGCGGCTTCAGCTCAGCATCGACTGACCCCCGACGCCCTCTCCCCTTGCGGGAGAGGGTTGGGAGAGGCGCCGTCACGGCGTTCTCACGCGAGGTCGCCCGCCGCCGGCAGGACCGGCACGCCCGCGCCCGTCACCGCCCGCGCGCGGAGCACGGCGCGCAGCACCGCGGCTGCCATCACCTCCGCCGCCATCACCGACAGCGCCATCATGTTGCCCGCGAGGCCGCTCCGCCCGGTGGACAGCGCGAAGACCGTGTCGCCGTCCCACATCGTGTGCACCGGGTTGATGCTGCGCGCGAGCCCGTCCTGCGCGACCTGCGCCAGCCGCCGGCACTGCGCCTTGGTCAGCCCCGCATCGGTCGCGATCACGCCGATCGTCGTGGCCATGCCGGGCTGCAGCGCCGCCGGCAACTCGCCACGCATCACGGCGCCCGCCGCGCCGATGCGCGTGCGCCCGTCCGGCGCGTTGCGCGCACCCGCGATCACCGCGCCGCTTGCCGGGTCCACCACGTCGCCCACCGCATTCACCGCGACGATGGCGCCGAGCGTGACGCGCCCGACCCGCGCGCTCGCCGTGCCGATGCCGCCCTTCATGCCGCGGGGGAGGCCGAACAGCTTGCCGACCGTCGCCCCGGCGCCGGCGCCGACGCTGCCTTCCTCCGGCGCGCTGTCGCTCGCGGCGGCGCAAGCGGCGTGGCCCGCCGCCGCCTCGGGCCGGATGCGGTGGTCGCCCATGCCGAGATCGAAGAGGATCGCCGCCGGCACGATCGGCACGCGCGCCGGCCCCGCGGGAAAGCCGATGCCGCGTTCCTCCAGCCAGCGCACCGCGCCCGTCGCCGCCTCGAGCCCGAAGGCGGAGCCGCCGGACAGCATCACGCCATGCACGCGCTCCACCAGGTTGGAGGGGTCGAGCAGGTCCGTCTCGCGCGTGCCGGGTGCGGCGCCGCGCACGTCCACGCCGCCCACCGCGCCCTCCTCCGTCAGGATCGCGGTGCAGCCGGTCGGCCGCCGCGGGTCGGTGAAATGCCCGACCTTCACGCCGGGCACGTCGGTGATCGCGCCGCCGAGGATGCGGGCCAGGATGTCGGCAGGCGCCTGCGCGGCGGCGGGCTGCGCGAACTGCGCGGCGACGAGGCCGAGCGCGGCGGACGCAGTCACGTCGCGGCGGTTCATGGCGCCTCCGAACGAAAAGGGCGGGTCCCCGAGGAGACCCGCCCATCCTGCCACGCGGGGGCTGCGCGGCGCAGCCGAATCAGACGTCCAGCATCAGCCGGCGCGGATCCTCGATGGCGTCCTTCATGCGCACCAGGAAGCTCACCGCCTCCTTCCCGTCCACGATGCGGTGGTCGTAGCTCAGCGCGACGTACATCATCGGCCGCGCCTCGATCTTGCCGCCCACCACCATCGGGCGCTCCTGGATCTTGTGCATGCCCAGGATGCCCGACTGCGGCGGGTTCAGGATCGGCGTGGACATCAGCGACCCGTAGATGCCGCCATTGGTGATGGTGAAGCTGCCGCCCGTCAGCTCGTCGAGCTTCAGCGCGCCGTCGCGGGCACGACGGCCGAAATCGCCGATCGCCTTCTCGATCTGCGCGAAGCCGAGCGTGTCGGCGTTCTTCAGAACCGGCACCACCAGACCCGACGGACCGCCCACGGCGATGCCCATGTGGACGAAGTTCTTGTAGATGATCTCGTCGCCCTCGATCTCCGCGTTCACCGCGGGGAATTCCTTCAGGGCGGCGACGCAGGCCTTCACGAAGAAGCTCATGAAGCCGAGCTTCACGCCGTGGCGCTTCTCGAAGACGTCCTTGTACTCGTTCCGGAGCGCCATCACCGCGCCCATGTCCACCTCGTTGAAGGTGGTGAGAATCGCGGCGGTATTCTGCGCCTCCTTCAGGCGGCGCGCGATGGTCTGGCGCAGCCGCGTCATCTTCACGCGCTCCTCGCCGGATTCCAGCGTGCGCGCCGGGGCCTTCGCGGCGGGCTGACCCGCAGGCGCGGCGGCGGGCTTGTTCAGGAAGGCGAGAACGTCGCCCTTCGTCACGCGGCCGTCCTTGCCGCTGCCGGCGCCAATCTGCGCGGCGGTGACGCCGGCATCGGCCATCGCCTTGGTCGCGGCGGGGCCGTTCGGCAGGTCGCCGGGGCGGGAGACCGGGCCGGAGGGCGCGTGCGGCGCCTCGACCTGCGGCTGCGCCTTGGCGGCGGGCGCGGGCGCCGGCGATGCGGGCGTAGCGCCGGGGGCGGGCTTCGGCGCCGCGGCGCCATTGGCGTTGATCGTCCCGAGCACCGCGCCCGGACCGACCTCGGCGCCTTCATTCGCCGCGATCGCCTCGATGACGCCGGCGGAGGGCGCGTTGACCTCCACCGTCACCTTGTCGGTCTCGAGCTCGACCAGCGGCTCGTCCGCTGCCACGGCCTCGCCGGCCTTCTTCAGCCAGCGCGCCACGGTGGCGCTGGACACGCTCTCCCCCAACGGGGGGACAAGGATCTCGGTCATCTCCGTCCTGCCTCTCGCGTGCTCAGGCCAACCGCAGGGCCTGTCGCACCAGCGTCTCTTGCTGCTGTGCATGGATGCGCGCGAGGCCCGTCGCCGGGCTCGCCGCTTCCTCGCGGCCGACATAGCGCGGCCGCTTCGCCTTGTTCTCGAGCCCCGCCAGCACCTTCTCGATGCGGCGGTCCACGAAGGTCCAGGCGCCCATGTTCTCGGGCTCCTCCTGGCACCAGACCACCTCGGCGTTGACGTAAGGAGCCAGCGCCTTGCCGAGGCTGATCTGCGGGAAGGGGTAGATCTGCTCCAGCCGCACGATCGCGACGTCCGTCACGCCCTTGTCGCGGCGCTCCTGCAGCAGGTCGTAATAGACCTTGCCGGTGCAGAGCACGACGCGCTTGACCTGATCGTCCGGCGCGATCGCGTCGACCTCCGGGATCACGTAGCGGAAGCCGCTGCCGGGGCCGAACTCGGCCAGGCTGCTGACCGCCATCTTGTGGCGCAGCAGCGACTTCGGCGTCATCAGCACCAGCGGCTTGCGGTAGTTCGCCTTCAGCTGGCGGCGCAGCGCGTGGAAGTAGTTGGCCGGCGTGGTGATGTTCGCCACCCGCATGTTGCGCTCCGCGCAGAGCTGCAGGTACCGCTCGAGCCGCGCCGAGGAATGCTCCGGCCCCTGGCCCTCGTAGCCATGCGGCAGCAGCATCACCAGGCCCGACATGCGCAGCCACTTCGTCTCCGCGCTGGCGATGAACTGGTCGATGATGACCTGCGCGCCGTTCGCGAAATCGCCGAACTGCGCCTCCCACAGCACCAGCGTGCGCGGATCGGCCAGCGTGTAGCCGTATTCGAAGCCGAGCACGCCGAATTCCGACAGCAGCGAGTTGAACGCCTCGAAGCGCGGCTGGCCGGCGCGGATGTTGTTCAGCGGGACGTATTCCGCCTGGGTGTTCTGGTCGATCAGGTAGGCGTGGCGATGGCTGAAGGTGCCGCGCTGCACGTCCTCGCCCGACAGGCGGACCCGGTGGCCTTCCAGCAGCAGCGTGCCGAATGCCAGCGCCTCGCCTGTCGCCCAGTCGATGCCCTCGCCGCTCTCGATCGCCGTCTTCTTCGCCTCGAGCTGGCGCGCGATCTTAGGGTTCACCGCGAAATCCGCCGGCACGCGGGTCAGCGCCGCGCCGACCTCGCGCAGCGCGTCGAGCCCGACGGCGGTGTCGTGCAGCTTCTCCACCTCCTCGCCGGTGGTCACGGCCTTCAGGCCCGACCAATGCCCTTCCAGCCAATCCGCCTTGTTCGGCTTGAAGCTCTGCGCCGCCTGGAAGGCATCCTCGAGCGTCGCGTAGAAGGCGTCGAGCATCGCCTTCGACTCCTCGGCCGGAAGCGAACCCTCGGCCGCGAGCTTCTCCGCATACTTCGTGCGGGTCGTCTTCATCTCCTTGATCCGGCCGTACATGACCGGCTGGGTGAAGGCGGGCTCGTCGGTCTCGTTATGGCCGTGGCGGCGGTAGCAGACGATGTCGAGCACGATGTCGGCGCCGAACTGCATGCGGAACTCGGCCGCCATCCGCGCGCAGAACACCACCGCTTCCGGGTCGTCGCCGTTCACGTGCAGGATCGGCACCTGGATGCTCTTCGCCACGTCGGTGCAGTAGAGGCCCGAATAGGCATGCGCCGGGACGGTGGTGAAGCCGATCTGGTTGTTGGTGACGATATGGATCGTCCCTCCGGTGCGGTAGCCGATCAGCTGGCTCATCGCGAGCGTCTCGTAGACCACGCCCTGGCCGGCGAAGGCCGCGTCGCCATGCAGCGTGATGCCCATGACGCTGCGCCGGCCCTTGGTGTCGCCCGCCATGTCCTGCCGCGCGCGCACCTTGCCGACCACCACCGGGTCCACCGCTTCCAGGTGGCTGGGGTTCGGCTGCAGCGAGAGGTGCACCATCCGCCCGCCGATCTCGATGTCGGTCGAGGTGCCGAGGTGGTACTTCACGTCGCCCGAGCCCTGGACGTCCTCGGGCGTCGCGGAGCTGCCGCGGAACTCGCTGAACACGGCAGAGAAGGGCTTCTTCACCACGTTGACCAGCACGTTCAGCCGACCGCGATGGGCCATGCCGATCGTCACCTCGTTCACGCCGAGCCCGGCCGCGACCTCGATCACTGTCTGGATCGCCGGGATCGTGCTCTCGCCGCCCTCCAGGCCGAAGCGCTTGGTGGTGGCGTATTTGCGCGCGCAGAAGGCCTCGAAGCCCTCGGCCTCGGTCAGCTCCTGCAGGATGTTCTTCTTGGCCGCGGCGTCGAAGGCGTTGAGCCAGGGCGCGCCCTCGATCCGGCGCTGGATCCAGGACTTCTGGTCGGGGTCCTGGATGTGCATGAACTCGACGCCGATCGAGCTGCAGTAGCTGGCACGGCAGATCGCCAGGATCTCGCGCAGCGTCGCGTATTCCTTGCCCAGCACGAAATCGAGGAAGATCGGCCGGTCCATGTCGGCATCGGTGAAGCCGTAGGTCGCCGGCGTCAGCTCGGCGTGGGGCTTCGGCTTCTGCAGGCCGAGCGGGTCGAGCTGCGCTTCCAGGTGGCCGCGCACGCGGTAGCTGCGGATCAGCATCAGCGCGCGGATGGAATCCAGCACCGCGCGCTGCGCGGCCGCCTTGTCCATCGTGTCGGTCTTCGGCAGGACGGGCGCCGCGCCCTTGTCGCCCTTCTTCGGTGCCGGCGGCGGCTCCGGGTCCGGGCCGAAGCGGCCGCGGGTGCGCGGCGCCCAGCTCGCGCCGGTCGCGTCCGTCAGCACCGACCGCGCCTCGTCGTTCAGCGCGGCGAAGAGCTCGGCGAAGGAGGGGTCGACGCTATCCGGCTTCTCCGCCCAGCGCGCGTAGAGATCCGCCAGGAAGGCGGCATTCGCCCCCGACATCGCGCTCGCGAGGATGTCCACACCGGCCATCTGCGTCCTCCTCGGCGGAGATCCCCCCGCCGGCCTTCCTCGATCCGTTGCCGGGGTGGCCCCCGGATATGCGACCGCCCCCGTTGGGGGGCGGCCGCGCGTCACATACATAGGGCGAAGGGCGGGATTGGGGCAGCCCTGCGCCCCGCGGCCCCGCCCCGCGCCTTCAGCGCGCCAGCGCCTTCACCATGGTGGAGCCGAGCGAGGAGGGGCTGTCCGCCACCCGGATGCCCGCCTCCGCCATCGCGGCCATCTTGGCTTCCGCCGTGTCCTTGCCGCCCGAGATCACCGCGCCGGCGTGGCCCATGCGGCGGCCCGGGGGGGCCGTGGCGCCGGCGATGAAGCCGACCACCGGCTTGTTCGGCTTGCCCGGCCCGAAGTTCTCGCGCTTCAGGAACTCGGCGCCGACCACCTCGGCCTCGCCGCCGATCTCGCCGATCATGATGATCGACTTCGTCTCGTCGTCCTTCAGGAACATCTCGAGCACGTCGATGAAGTCGAGGCCCTTCACTGGGTCGCCGCCGATGCCGACGCAGGTGGACTGGCCGAGGCCCGCGGCGGTGGTCTGCGCCACGGCCTCATAGGTCAGCGTGCCCGACCGCGAGACGATGCCGACCGAGCCGCGGCGATGGATGTGGCCCGGCATGATGCCGATCTTGCAGGCGTCCGGCGTGATGACGCCCGGGCAGTTCGGCCCAACCAGCAGCGACTTCGAGCCCTGCAGCGCACGCTTCACCTTCACCATGTCGAGCACCGGGATGCCTTCGGTGATGCAGATGATCAGCGGCACCTCGGCGTCGATCGCCTCCAGGATGGCATCCGCCGCGAAGGGCGCGGGCACGTAGATGACGCTCGCATTGGCCCCCGTCGCATGCACGCATTCGGCGACCGTGTTGAACACCGGCAGGTTCAGCTCCGGATGCATCGTGCCGCCCTTGCCGGGCGTCGTGCCGCCGACATAGGTCGAGCCGTAGGCGATGCCCTGCGACGCGTGGAAGGTGCCCTGGGCCCCGGTGAAGCCCTGGGTCATGACGCGGGTGTTCTTGTCGACCAGAACGGCCATGGCTCAGGCCCCCTTCTTCACGGCCGCGACGACCTTCTGCGCCGCATCCGCAAGGTTGTCGGCCGCGATGATGGCCAGGCCGCTCTCGGCCAGGATCTTCTTGCCGAGGTCGACATTCGTCCCTTCAAGGCGCACGACGAGCGGCACCTTCAGCGACAGGTTCTTCGACGCCTCGACGATGCCGGTCGCGATCATGTCGCACTTGGCGATGCCGCCGAAGATGTTGACCAGGATCGCCTTCACGTTGGCGTCCGAGGTGATGATGCGGAACGCCTCCGTCACGCGCGCGGCGTTCGCCGTGCCGCCAACGTCGAGGAAGTTCGCTGGCGAGGACCCGTACAGCTTGATGATGTCCATCGTGGCCATCGCCAGGCCCGCGCCGTTCACCATGCAGCCGATCTCGCCGTCGAGCGCCACGTAGTTCAGGTCATGCTTCGTGGCGTCGAGTTCCTTCGGGTCCATCTCGCTGTCGTCGCGCAGCGCCTCGAGGTCCTTGTGGCGATAGAGCGCGCTGTCGTCGAAGGACACCTTGGCATCCAGCGCCACGATCTCACCCGCACCGGTGACCACCAGCGGGTTGATCTCGACGATCGCGCAGTCGAGCTCGAGGAATGCCGCGTACAGCGCGGTGACGAACTTCGTGAAGCTCGACACCTGCCTGCCTTCCAGGCCGAGCCCGAAGGCGAGCTTGCGCGCATGGAAGCCGGAGATGCCGGAAGCCGGGTCCACCGCGACCTTGAGGATCTTCTCGGGGTGGTTCGCCGCCACCTCCTCGATCTCCATCCCGCCCTCGGTCGAGGCCATGATGAGAACGCGCGACGTGGTACGGTCCACCAGCAGGCCGAGGTAGAGCTCACGCTTGATGTCGCAGCCATCCTCGACATAGACGCGGCTGACGACCTTGCCCCCCGGCCCGGTCTGCTTCGTCACCAGCGTCTTGCCGATCATCGCCTCGGCCGCCGCGCGGACGTCGTCCACGGACTTCACCACGCGCACGCCGCCCTTGCCGTTCGGGTCGTTCGCGAAGCGGCCCGCGCCGCGGCCGCCGGCATGGATCTGCGACTTCACGACATAGACGGGGCCGGGCAGCTTCCGCGCCGCCTCGGCCGCCTCGTCCGCCGTCCAGGCGACATGGCCGTCGAGCACGGCGACGCCGTAGCGCCGCAGCAGCTCCTTGGCCTGGTACTCGTGGATGTTCATCCGGGTCTCCGGTCAGAAGGGGGGAGCGGCTGGAAGGCCGCAGGCCCCCCATCCGCGCGGAGGGTCAGGCTCTCAGACGCCGAGCTTCCGAAAATCCTCGATCAGCTTCTTCACCGCGTCGCAGGACTTGTCGAAGGCGGCCTTCTCCTCCGGCGTGAACTGCACCTCGAGGATGCGCTCGACGCCCTTGGCGCCGATCACCACCGGCACGCCGACATAGAAGTCCTTCTGGCCATACTCGCCGTTCAGCAGCACCGCACAGGGCAGCACGCGCTTCTTGTCGAGCAGGTAGCTCTCCGCCATCGCGATCGCACTGGCCGCGGGCGCGTAGAAGGCGCTGCCCTTCTCGAGCAGCTTCACGATCTCGCCGCCGCCATTGGCGGTGCGGCTGACGATGGCGTCGATCCGCTCCTGCGTCGTCCAGCCCATCTTGACGAGGTCCGGCACCGGCACGCCGGCGACGGTGGAGTAGCGGGTCAGCGGCACCATCGTGTCGCCATGGCCGCCGAGCACGAAGGCGGTCACGTCCTCGACGCTGACGCCGAATTCCTGCGCGAGGAACAGGCGGAAGCGCGCGCTGTCGAGCACGCCCGCCATGCCGACGACGCGCTCGGGCGGCAGGCCCGACTTCTGCTGCAGCACCCACACCATGACGTCGAGCGGGTTGGTGATGCAGATGACGAAGGCGTTCGGGGCATAGGTCTTGATGCCCTCGGCCACCTGGCCGATCACGCCGGCGTTCTTGGTCAGCAGGTCGTCGCGGGTCATGCCCGGCATGCGGGGGAAGCCGGCGGTGACGATCACCACGTCGGCGCCCGCGATCGCGCTGTAGTCGCCCGCACCCGTCATGTGGCTGTCGAAGCCGTCCACCGGGCCCGACTGCATGATGTCGAGCGCCTTGCCGGCGGCCACGCCCGGGAAGACGTCGAACAGCACGACGTCGCCGAGCTCCTTCAGTCCGATGAGATGAGCAAGCGTGCCGCCGATATTGCCGGCGCCGACGAGGGCGATCTTCTTGCGGGCCATGAGCGGTCCTCAACCTGGCCCGGCAATGCGGTTGGTCCCGGGCGCGTCGTTTTTCAAGGGCATTGAGCCCCGCCGGTTCCTACTCCCGCAGCGCAACATGGGCAAGGCGGCGGCGGCCGTTCGCCCAATGTTCAGGAACACGATCGAGAAGAAAGGGCGCCCGAAGGCGCCCCTTGTGGAAGCTCGTCCACCTCCCGCTGCCCGGCCGAGGCGTCGTGCCGGAGGCGCGCCTCCGGGGTGACGCCTCAGCGGGATGAACCATCACCCCAGAACCAGCACCGACACGAGGCCCCCGCGGCGGCGCCGCAGGCGGCGTCGTGGGGAAGTCAAAGAGGCATGCACCGCACGACGTTCTCGTGCCCGCGCGCCAGCGTCGCGAAGGTGCCCTCGGGGCATTCGCGCTGCGCGTAGTCCACCGGCATCAGCCCCGACTGCCAGCCGGCCACGGACCGCCGCGACATGGCGTCCCGCGACACCGTCGCCGCGCTGGCGCTCCGCAGCAGCACGCCGCTGCGCGAGGTCCGCACATCGCCCGGCCGCAGCGCCGCCTGGCGCATCGTCGCGCCCCGCGTATCCCGGCGAGCCGTCCCCTGGCGCGCCGCCGGCTGGCGCGTGGCCTGCCGGGTCGCCCGCGGCGCGGCCGCCGGGCGCTGCGTCTGGACGGCGCGGGTCTGCACGGGCGGCTTCGACTGCGGCGCGGTCCGGCTCACGGCGGGTCCCCGCTCGTCGCGCCGGGCGGCTTCGGCCGCCGGCACAGTGCAGGCAAGGGCAATCAGCGCGAGCACGATTTTCCGCATGCGTCCCAGTCCCCCTGTACGTGCCCCCGCGAACGGGCGGGTCCCCCCGGACCCATTGGCACCCCCTGCGCATCACTAGCCCCAGCCCGCCGTGGCCTGTCAACGCGCATTTCCAATTGTTACTGGGGCGTTCCCAGCGAGGGTTCAGGGCAGGTGCGGCTGCGCGCGCCAGTCGCGCGACTGCATCTCGTGCAGCCGGCTCGCCGTGCGCGCGAACATCGCCGCGTTCTCGCCGCGCTCGTAGATCGCATCCGGCGCCGCCGCGGCGCTCGCCACCAGCTTCACGCGATGCTCGTAGAGCGCATCCACCAGGGTGATGAAGCGCTTCGCCTTGTCGAAATTCTCCGCACCAAGGCGCGGGATGCCTTCCAGGATCAGCGTGTGGAAATGCGTGGCGATGGCGAGGTAGTCGGCAGGTCCCAGCGGGCGGCCGCACAGCGCGTCGAAGTCGCAGCGCGCCACGCCCTCCGCCGCCTGCGGCACCTCGATCTTGCGGCCGAGCAGCGTGAGGATCATCGGCTCGCCGACGTCGCGCCCCGTCAGCTCGCGAAAGGCGGAATCCAGCGCGGCCTCCGCGCGGCGATCGGCCGGCATGTGCCAGCTCGGCAGGTCCATGATGCGCTCGCGGCGGTAGTCGCGCGCCGCCTCCAGCACCAGCACCTCAAGCCGCCGCTTGATGAGGCCGATGAAGGGCAGGAAGGCGTCGCGGCCCGGCTTCCCCTTGAACAGGTCGTCCGGCGTCGTGTTGCTCGTCGCGACCACTACCGTGCCGCGCGCAAACAGCGCCTGGAACAGCCGCCCGAGGATCATGGCATCCGCGATGTCGTGCACCTGGAACTCGTCGAAGCAGAGCAGCGCGGCCTCGGCCGCGATCGAATCGGCCAGCGGCGGGATCGGGTCGCCGTCGTCGCCATGCGTCTGCTTCCACGCATGGATGCGTGCATGCACGCGGTGCTGCATGAATTCGTGGAAGTGGATGCGCTGCTTGCGCGGCACCTCGGCGGTGGCGAAGAACAGGTCCATCAGCATCGACTTGCCGCGCCCCACCTCGCCGACGAGATAGAGGCCCATCGGCGTTCCGGCCGGCGCCTCCTCCGGCGCCACCGGCTTGCGGCGCAGGAAGCGGGCGAAGAAGCCGCCGCCCTCGTGCTCCTCCGGCTGCGGGTCGTAGCCGCGGGTGCGGCGCCAGAGGTCCTGCAGCACCTCCGCCGCGCGCGCCTGGGCCTGATCAGGCGCCAGCACGCCGCGCGCGATCAGGGCGCGGTAGGCGGGCAGCGGGCCTTCGTTCGGGACCGTCGCAACCGGAAGATCCATGCCGCCCGCGATACTCCCGGGACCAGGGGGCGGCAACCGGGGCCCGGTCCCCGACCCGCGGCAACACGCGCGGGAACGTCGGTTGACGGCCCATCGTTGCAGCGCCGAGCCTGCCCTCGCCCATGCCCGCCCTGCTCTACGCCCCCGACGGCTTCGACACCTCGCGCCCGCGCCTGATGGGCCGGCACGCGGCGGGAGAGGGCTTCCTCGGCGCCCTCATCCGCCATGCCGGGCTCGACCGCGCGGTCGCCTTCACCGCCGGCGCCGCCGATGCCGAGGCCTTCCGGGCCCAGGCCGCCGCCCTCGGCGCCCGCGCCGCCGAGACGATCGGCCCGGAGGAGCCGCACCGCCTCGCCGAGCATGGCTGCCTCCTGCTGCCCGGGCCCGGCCTCGGCGCCGAGGCCTGGCGCCGCCGCCGCGCCGGGGACGCGCGCGCCTGGTCGCTGATCGGCGTCACCCACACCATCGCCTCCACCGGCGCGATGGATGCGATCATCGAGAGCCTGGCGGCACCCGTGCAGCCCTGGGACGCGATCGTCTGCACCTCCCACGCGGTGCGCGGCGCGGTCACGCGCCTGCTCGACATGCAGGGCGACTGGCTCCGCCACCGCCTCGGCGCCACCCGCATCGAGGGCCCGGCGACCCCCGTCATCCCGCTCGGCGTGGATTGCGCGGCGCTCGCCCCCGACCCGCGCGCGCGCGCGGAATGGCGCGGGCGGCTCGAGCTCGGCGCGGGGGACGTCGTGGTGCTGCATCACGGCCGGCTCTCCTTCCACGCCAAGGCGCAGCCGGCGCCGATGTTCCTCGCACTCGCCCGCGCCGCCGCCGCCGTGCCGGAGGCCCGCGTCGCGCTGGTCCTCTCGGGCTGGTTCGCCGACGACCACCAGCGCCGCGCCTTCCACGAGGCGGCCCGCGCCCTGGCCCCCGGCCTCGTCATCCGGCTGGTGGAGCGGCCGGACACCGCGACCACGCTCCGCAGCGCTGCCGACCTCGCCGTCCTCCTCTCCGACAACATCCAGGAGAGCTTCGGCCTCGTCCCGGTGGAGGCGATGGCGGCCGGCCTGCCGGTCGTCGTCGCCGACTGGGACGGGCTGCGCGACACGATCCGCGACGGCGTGACGGGATTCCGCGTGCCCACGACCCTCGCCGGCCCGATGGAGGACCTCGCCGCGCGGCACGAGGCCGGGCTCGACAGCTACGACGCCTTCATCGCCGGCGCCGCCCAGTTCACCGCCGTCGACGTCCCCGCCGCCACGGAGGCCTTCCGCGCGCTCATCGCCGATCCCGCGCTGCGCGCGCACATGTCGGCGGCCGCGCGCGCCGAGGCGCTGGCCCGCTTCGACTGGCCCGTGGTGATCCGCGCCTGGCGCACGCTGTGGGAGGAGCTCGGCACGGTGCGCGCCGCCAGCCGCGCCGAACGCGCCCCGCCGCTCCGCGGTGCGCCCCGCGTGCCGCACCGCCCCGACCCCTCGATCCTCTTCGCCGATTACCCGACGCGGCGGCTGGCGCCGGAGACGCGGCTGATGCTCGTCCCGGGCGAGGATGCCCGCGCGGCGCTGACGCGGCTGCAGGCGATGGTGGCGCTGCCCGGCACGGCGCCGCGGCGGGACCTGCTGCCCGGCCTCGACGCCTTCGCCGAGGTGCTGGTGCTGCTTGAAGCCGGTCCCGCGACCGCGGCGCGGCTGACCGCGGCGATGCCACCGGCGCGTGCGGTGCGGATGCGCCGCGCGCTTGCCTGGTTGGCGAAAATGGACCTGCTGCGTTTCGCCTGAAGATTGATTGCTCGCGCCGCCGCTCGATTTCGTCGTTCTTTCGCCGCGTCTTCGAGTTTCCCGGACGCTGCGGGTCTAAGCCTCCGCCCGCCGACACGGAGGGCCTTCGGATGCACGCCGCCGTCCTGCGCCGCGATGCCGTTGCGAACATGGTTCGGACCGCCGTTCCAATCGTCTCGAATGGCGCAACAGTCACTTTGCTGCGCCGCGATAAGCTGTCACCGTCGCGGTCAACGGGAGTGGTGCGGGGGCTTGGACAGGTGGCGACGGCGCCCCAGGGCAAGATCCGGTTCGGCTGCTGCGTGCTCGACGACGGGCGGGGCACGCTCTCGGCGCCCGACGGCGCCGAGACGGTGCTGCGTCCGAAGACGCTTGACCTGCTGCGCCTGATGCTGCGCAACCCGGGGCGCGTGGTGTCGCGGCAGGAGATCCTGGACGCGGTCTGGCCGAACCTCTTCGTCACCGACGACAGCATCACCCAATGCGTCGTCGAGATCCGCAGGGCGATGGGTGCCGGCGGGGTGGAGCTGCTGAAGACCGTCCCGCGCCGCGGCTACCTGCTGCAGGCCGAGGTGGCGGCGGAGCCTCCGAAGAATGGCCGGGCGAACGGCCTGCTCGGCGCCGCGCCGGCGCAGCCGGAGGACCGCCCCTCCATCGCCGTGCTGCCCTTCCGCAAGGACGGCGCCGACCCGCAGGAATCCTACTTCGCCGACGGCATCATCGAGGGCATCGTGCATGTCCTCTCGGGGCTGGAGCGGATCGTGGTGGTCTCGCGGGGGTCTGCGCTGGCGCTGGCGGAGACGACGGTGGACCCGCGCGAGGTCGGCCGTGCGCTGGGCGTGCGCTATGCGCTCTATGGCGGCGTGCGCCGCGCGGGCGAGCGCCTGCGCATCACGACCGAGCTGAGCGAGACGGAGACCGGCGCGATCATCCGGTCCGACCGGTATGACGGCGACGCGGGGGACTTGTTCGCGCTGCAGGACCGGATTGCGGAGCAGGTGGTGGCGACCATCGCGCCCCAGGTGCGTGAACGGGAGTTGGCGCGCGCGCTGCGGAAGGCGCCGGAGAGTCTGACGGCCTATGATCTGGTGCTGCGGGCGCTTGATCGCTTGAAGAACCTCGACCGGTCGAGCTTCGCGCATGGCCGCGACTTGCTCGAGCGGGCTGTCGCCCTCGATCCGAAGTATCCGTCCACGCACTCCTATATCGCTTGGTGGCACATGGTGAGCATCGGCCAGGGTTGGTCGCCCGACAACCACGCCGACATGGCCGAAGCGGAGCGACATGCGGAACTGGCGACGGCGCTCGATCCACAGGATCCGCTCGCCTGGGCGATCCGCGGACACGCGCAATCCTACCTGTACAGGAATTACGACGGCGCTTTACGCATCTTGGAACGCGCCATGGCACTGGGCCCCAATTGTCCTTGGGCGTGGAGTTTCGGCAGTGCCACGGCAGGATATCTCGGCAATGGCCCAGAAGCGGTTCGCCTTGGCGAACAGGCCGTGCGGCTTGCCCCTCTCGATCCTCTATCGCCTCTTCACGAGCATCTCCTGTCGCAAGCCTATTACATTGCAGGCCGCTTTGAGGAGGCGGTGACCTGGGCCAACAAGGTCAGGTCCCGCAGCCCGGGGTTCACATCAAACTTGCGGACGCTGGGTGCCGCGCTTGTGGCCGTGGGGCGGAATATCGATGCGCAAGAGGTGGCGCAGCGCATCTTGGCCGAAGATCCGAGCTTCCGCCTGAGTGCCTTTGCCGCCCGCACGCCGCTTCCAACCTCGGTGCGGGTGCTCTTTGTTGACCGGCTCCGCGCCGCTGGCTTGCCGGACTGAGGCGTACCGTCACTTCGGGGGAGAGGGACATGGCTGGAAATGCGGGGAACGCCGGCAATGCTGGCAACGCCGGAAACGCGGGGAATGCCGGCAACGCAGGCAATGCCGGCAACGCAGGGAAGAACGGAGGCGGCGGCGGAGCCTTCTTCGCCGACCGCGTGGACCTGCCCTTTGTCACCATTGCAGGAGTCGCAACCGGACGTGTCGCACCGGCCCGCCGCTTCGGCCGACACTGGACTGCGGGTTGGAAATCCTGGGCGCTGCTCGCCGCGTTCGCCGACACGCCAGACTGGCGCCTACGGCAGACGCGCGATGATAACGGCAAGGTGGTGGCTGCCACGACCGATGCCGTGACGGGGCTGACGGGCCTCTCCGTCACGCCCTGGTTCCAGCGCACCGAAACCGATCCGAAGAACGCCAGGTTCACCTTCGGCGCCGCCGCCACCACGCTCCGCGTCGAGGACCTGACCGCCGCCGAGGCCACGGCCGTCGAAGCGGCCGTGGATGAGGAGATCAAGCTCCTGCTTCTCGCCGCCGAGACCGAACGCGCCGATGCGATGGGCGAGATACTCGGCCAGAGCTTCGAGTTCGTCTCCGACTTCATGGGCCTGCTCGACGTCAACCCGGCCAGTCATCCCGCAACCTGTCAGCTGCTCGACGTCGCCACGCTCATCGGCGGCTTCGCCGCGCAGCATTTCAAGCAGGTCAACGACCGCCGGCGCCCGTCGCAGGTCTGCCCGGCGCTCAAGCCCCCGATCGAGGTGCCGGGCCACGCCTCCTACCCTTCCGGCCACGGGACGCAGGCGCATCTGATCGCCAATTTGCTCGATGCGGTGCTGACCGGCGCCTCCAACACGCCGCATCCCGCAGTGGCCGCGATCCGCGCTCTGGCCGACCGCATCGCGCGCAACCGCGAGATCGCCGGCATGCACTACCGCTCCGACACTCTGGCAGGGAGGGAACTGGCCGACGCGATCGCGCCCGTCCTCGCGCGCATGGCCGAATTCGCCTCCACCACGTCGCTCATGACGGTCGGGCCGCAGAAGCGCGGCCTGCTCGTCGAGGCGGCGGCGGAGTGGAACTGACGCCATGGTCCTGCCGCAGGATCCTGTCCTGGCGAGGCTCGCGGGCAACGAGATCGACGCCCGCATGCGGCGCCGCGACCAGGCGACGCTGCCACAACCGGGTTTCGACATCCGCGACTCGGCCGTGGCCGATCCCGACACGCTGCGGCGCGTCGGCCTGACGTCGAGGCCCGATCCCGGCACGAACGCGCGCCGCTACCGGTCCTGGGAAGCCGCTTATTTCCCGATGCCACGCTTCATCCATGTCCGACCGGAGGACCTGGAGATCCAGACCGCCTTCCTGCTCGCGCGCGGCGGAGCGGGCGGCGGCACGCTCTCGGGCGCGACGGCCGCGATCGGCGGCCGCTGGGGCACCAGCCGCAACTGGTCCTGCGCCGTGATCGCCGCCCGTGATGGTGGGCGCTTCACGGGAATCGAGGCGCGCTGGACGGTGCCCGCGGCTGCGCGACCAACCGGCGCTGCCAATGCCGCTCCGCCTGGCGGCGTGTGGAAGCAATCGGTCTGGATCGGCCTCGACGGATACCGCCTCTGCTCCCGCTCCCTGCCGCAGGTGGGCACGGCGTCGCTCTTCGACCCCGACAAGGCCGACCCCACAAGCCTGAACCACGTGCCGAACTACGCCGGCGAGCACTATCTCTGGGTCCAGTGGTGGGTGCGCGACGCGTTCTACGGCGAGGCGAAGGTGAAGGGGTTCGACGTCGCGGAAGGCGACCGCATCCGCGCCGAACTCGAAGTGCAGCCCAATGGAAATGTCCGCTTCGTCGTCACGAACAGCGGCAACGTCGCGACGAACCCTCAGCCCGTGGCGGTGACTATCGACTGGGCTGCCGGGAGCTATCTGGGCGACGGAGGATTGTCCGGCCTGATCGTGCCCGAAGGCGTCTCGACGCTCGAGCGCGGCCACGCGCCGGTGGAGGGTCGCCATGCCGTGTGGTGCGTCGAGCGCCCCTCGGTCATGCCGCCGTCCCACGAGATCCCGACGACGAAGCCGCACGAGGTGGAGAGCTACATGCTGCCGGAGTTCGGCCATGTCGTGTTCACCGACGCGCTTGCCGCCATGACGCTTCCCGACGGCACGGTGGTGGAGCGCGACATGACCGCGGCGCGCCGCATCCGGATGATCGACCCGGACCGGACCGCGCTGCGGGTTGCGGTCGCGACGACCCCGCAGCAACCGGCGCCGGCCGGCTACCCGCTGCCCTTCGCGCGCGACGCCCTGCCGGTGGACCAGCGCTGACGCCGCCTCACCCCCGCCGCCGAAACCTCTCCACCGCGCCCACCAGCGCGGTCCTCACCCCCGGCTCCAGTGCCGAATGTCCCGCATCCGGCACCACCGTCAGCCGCGCGCGCGACCAGGCGGCGGCCAGGTCGAAGGCGGTGTCGGGCGGGCACACCATGTCGTAGCGCCCCTGCACGATCTCCGCCGGGATGTGCGCGATCCGGTCCATCTGCCCGAGCAGCCCGCCCGGCGGCAGGAACAGGTCGTGCGCGAAATAATGCGCCTCGATCCGCGCCAGCCCGAGCGCGCTGCGGTCCTGCGCGAAGCTCGCCACCGTCTCCGGGCTCGGCAGCAGGGTCGAGCAGGATCCCTCATAGAGGCTCCAGGCCCGCGCCGCCGGGCCGTGCACCAGCGGATCGGGATCACAGAGCCGCTTCAGATAGGCCGACAGCAGGTCGCCGCGCTCGGCCGGCGGGATGTGCTCCGCGAAGGCGGCCCAGGCATCGGGGAAGACCCGCCGCAGGCCGTAGAGGAACCACTCCACCTCCTGCGGCCGGCCGAGGAAGACGCCGCGCAGCACGCAGCCGGCCACCCGCTCGGGGTGCGCCTGGGCATAGGCCAGCGCGAGGGTCGATCCCCAGGACCCGCCGAACAGCAGCCAGCGCTCGATGCCGAGGAAGCGGCGCAGCACCTCGATGTCGGAAACCAGGTGCGGCGTCGTGTTCTCGCGCAGCTCGCCCAAGGGGCGCGACCGGCCGGCGCCGCGCTGGTCGAAGATCACCACCCGCCAATGGCCGGGGTCGAAGAAGCGCCGATGGATCGCGCCCGCCCCGGCGCCGGGGCCGCCATGGAGGAACAGCACCGGCTGGCCGCGCGGGTTGCCCACCTGCTCCCAGTACATGACGTGCCCGCCGGTCAGCGGCAGCAGCCCGGTCTCGAAGGGTGCGATGTCGGGAAAGAGGTCGCCACGCGGCATGCCAGGGTTCTAGCCTGCGATCGACCCGGCTGTGAACGCCGAAGGCGGGCACGGGCCGGTCGTGGATGGCCGCCCGCGGCCGCCTGCGACCGGCCGCCGCCCGCCCGCGACCGCGCCGCCCCGGCCGCACGCGCGGAGTTGGGCACGTTTCCCCCTTCGCCCCGGCGCCGATCCTCCCTAGGTTCAGGGCGATGGCCGAGATCCCCGCGCCCGGCTCCCACTCCCCCGGCTCCCGCCCGGCAGCCGAGACGCTGCGCTGCGGCGTCTGTGGGACGGAAAGCCGGCACCCGCCCTTCCGCCCGAGCGCGCCGGAGCAGCCGCCGGACCTCGACCTCCGCCCGGGCGAGCCGGTGCGCTCCACCATGCCGCGCTGGCTGCAGCAATGCCCGGGCTGCGGCTATTGCGCCCCCGACATCACCCGGGCCCACCCCGCCGCGGCCGAAGCCGTGCACGCCGCGCCCTTCCGCGCGCTGCTCGCCGACAATACGGTCCCGCCGCTCGCCCGCCGCTTCCTCGCCTGGGGCCTGGTGCTCGAGGAAACGGGCGCGCTGCACGCCGCGGCCGAGGCGACGCTGCAGGCCGCCTGGGTGGCGGACGACCTCGGCCGCCCCGACCTGGCGCGGTCCTGGCGGCTCGACGCGGTGGCGCTCTGGCGCGGCGGGCCGCAGCTCGACGCCGAGCAGACGGTGCGCGTGGTGGACGCGCTGCGCCGGGCCGAGGCCTGGGACGACGCCGCCGCGACCGCCGCCATCCTCGCCGACAGCGAGCCGCCCGAGGCGGTGGCGCAGGTCATCACGCTGGAACGCCGCCTGATCGAGGCCGGCGATGCCGGCCGGCACACGGTGGCCACGGCGCTACCCCCGCCCTCGCACCGCCCGCATGCCAGCCACCACAGGATCGCGGCGCGCGGCGAGGGTTTCTGGGCGAAGCTCCGCCGGCTGTTCGGCAAGGGCTGACACAGGGCGCGCGACGTTCGGCCCCGCGGCGACCGCAGACCGGGACTCCCGCCGGCTGGGATCAGTCCTCCGCCCAGCGCCTGGTCTGCGCCGCGCCGTCCCAGCCGTAGAGCACCTTGCTGCGCGGCGCTTTCGACGCCCAGGCCTCGCCCCCGGCGCGGGTGCGCTTGCGGCCGCGATCCTCGCCGTCCCGCACCACCGCCACCTCGCCGGTCCGTGCGGCGAGCTCCGTGGCCACCCCCTCGGCCCGCAGCGCTGCGTGCAGCCGGGCCGCGAAGGACCGGTCCTCGGCCTCGTCCGGCGCCGCGGCCGCCGCATCGGCGACGAGGCTGACGCGCCCGGCTGCGCGCAGCCCGGCCGTCGCCAGCAGCGCCGCCAGTGCCTCCGGCGCATGCCCGCCCGTGCCGACGAGATAGAGGCGCGAGGCCTCGGTAAGCCCGTCGAGGCAGCCCGCCGGCAGCGCCCCGCCCGGGGCCGCGGCCACGAGCGCCGAGGCCAGCCCGCGCCCCACCGCCTTGTCCTGCAGCGCGGCTGCCGCCGCCGCGGCGTCGTCCCCGTCCCACGCCGGCAGCGCGAGCACCACCTGCCGGTCGCGGGCGGGCGTCATGTGGTGGTGGTCGACGGGGCGGAGGGATTCGCCTCGAGGTGGTTGATCGCGTATTTCCGCGTGCCGGCGATGCGCGAATAGCCGACATGCACCGGCACTTCCTTCGTCGAATCCGCCGCCATGTTCGTCAGCGCCTTCCCTGCATCCATCGTCCGGACCGAGCCGGCGGGAAGATAGACCACGGCATCGCCTGTCGTGTCGTTGCCTTTCAGCAGCGCGTTGGCGAAGCGCAGCTTCAGCTCCGCGGCCGTCAGGTCGTCGCAGACGATGAAGGTGTTGGCTGGCGCCTTGGTCGGCGAGTACTTCGCGATCACCCTGTCGGTCTTCGCGCGGAGCGCGAGGTCGGCGATCTTCGTCGTGTCCTTGCGCTGGTTGTTCGACACCCCCGCGAATTGCCGCTTGTCGAGGATGCGGCCCATCTTGGCCGAGATGTCCTCCTTCGCGCCGTCCGCCCGGCCGCCCTTGAAGGTGAGCAGGTGCTTCTTCGCGAAGGAGGTGCTGTTGAGCGCCGTGCCGTCCGACCTGAGGAATCCCTTCCCGGTCAGGTCGCCCTGCACGTAGATCTCGAGCGACACGGCGGTCTTCCCGTCGGTGTCGGTCGCGGCGACGTTCCAGACCTGGATCGGGTCGCGATGCCCGCCGGTGAAGGTGAAGTAGTCGTTCTTCGCCGGGGGTGGCGTGACGGTCGCCGTCGTGCTGCCGGACATGCCGCTGGACCTCTTCGATCGGAACCAGCGCGCAGGTTGTCAGGTCGCACCGGAAATGCAACCGCAAGCTCGGTCCTGGAACCGGAGGCACGGCCGCAAGGGCAGCCCAGGCCCGCGCGGACGTGATCGCGGAACGGGGCGTCGCGCCGCAAGATTCTGCAGGACCGCAGGACGGCCTGCCGCGTTCCCTCCGCGCGCCCGCGCCGGGCGGCGACCGATCCCGTCGCCGGCCGCGGCGGGCTTCGTGAGAGAGGCCCCATGCGCGCCGCGCCCGTGTTCCTTGCCCTGATCCTCCTCGCCGCCTGCGACGATCCGCCGCGCGAGCCGCGCCAGGGCCAGGCGCCGTCCGGCGGGGTGTCCGCCGCCCAGGCCGCCGCGCCGGGGGCGACCGCCGCGACGGAGCGCACGACGGCGGCGCTGCGCGTCGCCGAGGAACGGGTGCGCGCCCGCTTCCGCCCCGACGAGCCGATCGCCACCCGCGCCGTGCAGGTGCACCGCCAGCAGATGCCCGATGCGCTCGCGGTCTGCGGCCAGGTGAACCCGACCGGCCGTGGTTCCGAGGCCTGGATCCCCTATGTCGCGCTCATCGGCTTCGACGGCGCGACCCCGGCCCGCGTCGAGTTCCACCTCGCCGGCACCACCGCCGAGGCGACGCGGGTCTATTTCGAGATGGTGGACCGCTGCTTCGACGGCGGCGGCCCGCCCACCGGCCGTGCCATCAGCCGCCCGCTGCCGCCCGCGCCGCTGGGCCTGCCGAGCGGCCCTGGCGACACCGCGCCCCGCGCCGCCCTCGTCCCGCCCGTGCCGACGCAGCCCCCGGTGATGTCCGGCATGAGCACCCCGGCCGCCGGCGTCGCGGGACCGATGTACGGCGCAGTCACCAGCAGCCAGCGCAGCCCGGTCAACCTCCGCGCCGCGCCCGGCGGGCCGGTGGTGGCCACGGTGCCGCGCGGCACGACGCTGCAGGTCTTCGACATGGCGCCCGGCGGCTGGCTGCTGGTCGGCGACGTGCAGCCCGCCGGCTGGGTCCACACCTCCGGCGTGGAGCGGTAGTCAGCCCGCCGGCCGCGTGCCGACGCCCGAGCAGAAGCGCAGCAGGTAGCCGTCCGGGTCCTGCACGAGGAATTGCCGCTGCCCGAACGCCACCGCGCCGGCGCGGTACCATTTCGTCTCGGGCGCGAGGTAGAGCGGCCAGCCCGCGCCCTGCAACGCGACCAGGATCGGGTCGAGCGCCGCCACCTCGATCTGCAGGTTCATCCCCCGACCGAAGGGCCGTTCGGGCGACGCTGTGACCCAGCGCCGCCCTGGGGCGCCCGCCTCCTCCAGCATCACCTGCGCGGCGCCCTGGCGGAGATAGGCGAAGCCCTCCTCCGGCCGGTCGTAGAGCACCTCGAAGCCGCAGAGCCCGCACCAGAAGCGCAGGCTCGCCGCCAGCTCCGTCACCGTCAGCTCCGGCACCACCGCCGCGCCGACGAAATCCGGGGGCGGCGTGCCCGGCACGGCGCTATGCGTCGGCGGCGGGCGCCTTGAAGAAGGGCTCCACCTTGCCCTGCAGCTTGATGGTCAGCGGGTTCCCCTTGCGGTCGAGCGTCTTGCCGACCGCGACACGGATCCAGCCCTCGCTGATGCAGTACTCCTCGACATTGGTCTTCTCCGCCCCGTTGAAGCGGATGCCGATGCCCCGCTGCAGCAGCGTGGCGTCGTGGTGGGGGCTGCGCGGATCCACCGAGAGGCGGTCGGGCAGGCTGTCCTGGGTGTCGCTCATCGAGGCGGGCTGATACGCCGCGCCTTCGCCCGCCTCAAGCCGCCCGGCGCCACACCCCCCCGCCCCGCATCACGAAGCCGGCACGCCGCACCAGCCCGATGCCGCCCCGCGGGTCGCCCGGCGCGCCCACGATGCCGGCCTCCATCCCCGGCGCGAGCGCGCCGATCCGCCCCGCCCGCCCCTTCACGCCAGCGCCGGACGTCGCCCGCCGCGCAGCAGCAGCGTCGCGACGATCGCCACATTCGCCGCATTCCACGCCACGCCGTTCAGGAACGCCGCCGCGTAGCTGCCCGTCAGGTCGAACACCAGCCCCGACAGCCAGCCGCCGAAGGCCATGCCGACCAGCGTCGCCATCAGCACGATGCCGACGCGCATGCCCACCTCCTTCGCCGGGAAGTGCTCGCGCACGATGACGGCGTAGGACGGCACGATGCCGCCCTGCATCAGCCCGAACAGCGCCGAGAGCACATACAGCGACGCGAGCCCGTCGAAGAACAGGAACAGCGACAGCGACGCGCCCTGCAGCACCGATCCCAGCAGCAGCGTGCGCAAACCCCCGATGCGGTCCGCGATCAGCCCCGAGGCGATGCGCGACACGATCCCGCAGGCGAGCATGAGCGAGAGCATCTCCGCCCCCCGCGCCACGCCGTAGCCGAGGTCGCCGCAATAGGCGACGATGTGCACCTGCGGCATCGCCATCGCCACGCAGCAGGCCACGCCCGCCGTGCAGAGCACGACGGTCAGCCCCGTGCGCGAGAGCCCGAGCGGCCTCTCCTGACCCGCATCGCCTGCCAGCACCGCCCCGCCGCGCTGCCCCGGCGGCCGCGCGCGCAGCAGCAGGGACAGCGGAAGCATGGTGACAAGGCAAACCACGCCCACCACCACATGCGCCGTGCGCCAGCCATGCGCCTCGATCAGCGCCGTCAGGATCGGCGGCCAGACGGCGCCCGCCAGGTAGTTGCCCGAGGCCGCCAGCGCCACCGCGATGCCGCGCCGGCGCCGGAACCACAGCGAGGCGTCGGCCATCAGCGGCCCGAAGGCGGCCGAGGATCCCAGCATCCCGATCATCACGCCCTGCGCGAGCGCATAGACCGTCAGGCTCGGCGCATTCGCCGCCACGACGTAGCCCGCGGCCAGCACGACGGTGGCGCCGAGCAGCGGCTTCATCACGCCGAAGCGGTCCGCGAGCCGCCCCATCAGGATCCCGCCCGTGCCGAAGCCGAGCATCGTCAGCGTGTAGGGGAGCGACGCCCCGGCCCGCGTCGCGCCGAACTCCGCCTGCACATGCGGCAGCGCGACGACGACCGACCACATGCCGACCCCGCCGAGCGTCGCCAGCGCGACGATCGCCGCCAGCCGCAGCCAGGCCGCGCGCGAATCAACCAGCGCCTCGCTCACGCCTCCGCCCCGAAGGTCACGAACTCCGCCACCGGCACGCGTTCGGTCACCAGCCGGTTCGCCGGTTCCTCCGGATCAGCGCGGCCGAGCGCCATGCCGCAGACCAGCACCTGGTCCTCGCCTATTCCCAGCTCGCGCCGCACCACCGCATGATGGTCGCACCACGCCGCCTGCGGGCAGGTGTCGAGGCCGAGGCCGCGCGCGGCAAGCATCACGTTCTGCAGGAACATCCCGCAATCGATCCACGACCCCTGCTCCATGTCGCGGTCCATGGTCACGAACAGCCCGACCGGCGCGCCGAAGAAGTCGAAGTTGCGCAGGTGCTGGGCCTCGGTCGCCGCGCGGTCGCCCTTCGCGATGCCGAGCAGGCCGTAGAGCCCCCATCCCGTCGCGCGGCGGCGCGAATGGTAGGGCTCGCGCCATTCCCGTGGGTAGTACTGGTATTCCCGCTGGCCCTTCGCGCCCGCCGCGATCGCGGCGCGCACCGCGGCGGACAGCCGCGCCTTCTCCGCCCCCGTCGTGACGCGCACATGCCAGGGCTGGATGTTCGACCCGGACGGCGCCCGCGACGCCGCGGCGAGGATCCTCTCCACCGTCGCGCGCGGCACCGGGTCCGCCAGGAAGCCGCGGATGGACCGGCGCGACGTCATCGCCTCGATGACATCCATCACCCGACCCGCTCCGCGATCGCATGCGCCACGTCGCGCGTCCCCGCCCCGCCGAACTCCGCGCTGCGCAAGCCCGCGGCGAAGGCCGCATCCACCGCGCCCTCCAACTCCACCGCCGCATCCGCCCAGGCCTGCCCCGCCCCGCGCTCCGCCAGCCAGTCGAGCATCAGCGCCACCGACAGGATCGTCGCCGTCGGGTTCGCGATGCCCTTCCCCGCGATGTCGGGCCCGGTGCCGTGGCTCGGCTGGAACACCGCATGGCCGTCGCCGATATCAGCCGACGGTGCATAGCCCATGCCGCCGATCAGCCCCGCGCCGAGATCCGACAGGATGTCGCCGAACATGTTCTCCGTCGGCAGCACGTCGAAGTCCCAGGGACGGCGCACCAGATCGAGTGCCATCGCGTCCACGTAGTGGTGGTCGGCGGGCACGGTCGGAAACTCGCGCGCCACCTCGTCGAAGACGCGCCGCATGAAGGCCATCGAGGTGAAGACATTCGCCTTGTCCACCAGCGTCACCCCCCCTGCCTTGCCGCGCCTCGCCGCGCGCCGCTCCGCCAGGCGGAAGGCGAAGCGCGACAGCCGCTCCGTCGTCGCGCGCGTGATCACCATCGTGTCGCGCGCCTCCGCGTCCCCGATCACCTCGCCGCGCCCACGCGCCCAGAACAGCCCCTCCGTGCTCTCGCGCAGGATGACGAGGTCGATCCCCGCCGCGCGCGGATCGGCCAGCGCAAGCGGCACGCCCGGAATGGCGCGGATCGGCCGCACGCCGGCATAGAGGCCGAGCCGGAACCGCAGGTCGAGCTGCGGCGCGATCTCCGTCCCGTCCGGATAGCGGATGCCCGGCCAGCCCATCGCGCCGAGCAGGATCGCATCCGCGCCCTCCGCGCGGCGGAATGCCTCCTCGCTCAGTGCCGTGCCGGTCCGCTGGAAGGCGAAGGCGCCGGCCTCCAGCGTGTCCGTCCGCAGCCCGATGCCATGCCGGCGCGCGACGCGCTCCAGGACGAACAGCGCCGCCTCGGTCACCTCGACGCCGATGCCGTCGCCGGGCAGCACGGCGATCAGCGGGGCATTGGCGGTCATGCGGCATCCTCCCGGGGCGTTGCCGCATCCTCGCCCCGGCTGACAGACGGCGCCAGTTGGGCGATAACCATTTTTAACGCCCTTTTCCAGAACGGAACGGCCGATCCGCAGCGAGGATGATCGCATGCGCCGCCTTCCGTTGCTCCTCGCCACCACCGCCCTCGTCGCGCCCGCGCTCGCCCAGTCGCCGGACACCGCCCCGCGCGGCGGGGTCGTCGTCGCCGGCCAGGCGAGCATCACGCGCAGCCCCGGCCGCACCCAGGTCACCCAGACCAGCGACCGCGCGGCGATCCAGTGGCAGGGCTTCGACATCGGCGCGAACCATCAGGTGGACATCCGCCAACCCGCGCCGTCCTCCTTCTCGCTGCAGCGGGTGACCGGCCCCGATCCCTCCGCCATCGCCGGCCGCCTGACCTCGAATGGCGGCGTCGCGATCGTGAACCCGGCGGGCGTCGTGTTCCACCGCGGCGCGCAGGTGGATGTCGCGTCCCTCATCGCCACCGCCTCCGACATCACGGATGCGAACTTCATGGCCGGCCGCATGGCTTTCGACGGTGCGCCACGCCCCGGTGCGCGGGTCGAGAACCATGGCGGCATCACCGTGCGCGACGGCGGCCTCGTCGCTCTCGCCGGCCCCGTCGCCGCCAATTCCGGCACCATCCGCGCCCGCATGGGCCGCGTCGCCATCGCCGGGGCCGAGGCCGTGACCATCGACCTCGCCGGCGACGGCCTGCTCTCCTTCGACATCACGCGCCAGGTCGGCACCGCGCCGGCCGGCGCCACGTCGCTCGCCGCCAACACCGGCACGATCGAGGCGCCGGGCGGCCACGTCCTGATCACCGCCCAGGCCGCGTCGAACCTGCTGGAGACGCTGGTCTCCGCGGGCGGCGCCATCACCTCCGGCACGATCACCGCGAATGCCCCCGGTGGTGGCGTGCTGGTGCCCGCGGGCGCGGCGCTCGACGCGCCCGCGGGACGGGTCCTGGCGGGCGCCGCCGCCACCTCGCGCATCGGCGCGCCCGATCGCCTGTCGGCCCGCACCACCGTGGCGCGCGGCGCGAACATCCGCGCGGAGGGCGGCGAGGTCATCGTCCACTCCGCGCAGCGCACCGCCATGTCCGGCACGATCACCGCGCGCGGCGGCCGGGTGGAGGTCTCCTCCCGCCGCGCCCTCGCCCTCGACGGCCGCGTCGATGTCGGCCCGACCGGCACCGTGCTCGTGGACCCGGAGGAGTTGCGGATCGTCGATACCCTGTCCGGCTCCACCGAGCCCGCCGAGGTCACAGCCGACTTCGTCAACACCACGCCGGGCCTGCTGACGCTGCAGGCCGACCGCACCATCCGGGTGGCGGCCGAGGTGAACCGCACCGAAGGCCCGCTGACGCTCGAGACGCTGAACGCCACCGCGCTTCCCGGCGAGGGCATCTCCATCGAGGCCCCGCTCGCCGTCCTCGGCGACCTCCGCCTGATCTCGGCCGGCGACATCACGCAGGCGGCCGGCGCGCGCCTCTCCGTCGGCACGCTCTTCGCCGAGAGCCGCGCCGGCGCCGTGCGGCTGGAAGCGGCAGGCAACGCGATCCTTGCGCTGGATGGCGGCCGCGCCGCGACGCGCTTCGACGTGCTGACCTCGACGGGCCTCGCCGTGGACGCGCCGGTCACCGCCGCCGCGATCCGCCTGACGGCAAGCGGCGCGCTCAGCCTCAACGCGCCGCTCGCCGCCGACGCGGTGGAGCTCGTCGGCCAGGGCAGCATCACGCAGTCGGTGGGCGGCGCGATCACCGCCGGCACGCTCGCGCTTGAGGCCAACTTCGCCCCGGTCGCGCTGGACACCGTCGGGAACAACGTCACCGCGCTCGCCGACGTCACCGCGCCGGCCGGCCTCGCGCTGCGCAACGCCGGCGCGCTCGTCGTCGCCGGCACGCTGAACGCCCTCGGCGCAACCGCCGCGCTGCGGGTGGAGTCGGGCGATCTGACGCAGGACGCCAATGCCCGCATCCTCGCCGACCGCCTGATCGTCGCCGCGCCGGCCGGGGCCGTCCGGCTCGACGCCGCGCAGAACGTGATCGCCCGCCTCGCCGGCTCCGCGCGCGACGACCTCTCGGTCGAGACCACCGGCACCCTGACCCTCGACGGCGAGTTCCGCGCCGCGCGGGTCTCCCTCGGCGCCGGCGACATCACGCAGGAGACCGGCACGCTGGTGGCCACGCCGCGCCTGAGCCTGCGCGCCGCCGGGTCCGTCTTCCTCGACGACCCGCTGAACGAGGTCGCATCGCTCGGCGACAGCACGGCGAACGGCGCGCTCTCGCTCGCCACCTCAACCGACATCACCATCGAGGGCCGTGTCGCCGCGCCGCTGGTCCGCCTGCTCACCGCCGGCTCGCTGCGCCAGGGCGCCGGCGCGATCACCGCGACGGAGGCGCGGCTGGCCGCGCTCACCGGCGGCATCGCGCTCGACGGCCCCGGCAACGAGATCGCGATCTTCGACAGCACCTTCGCGCGCGACGGCGTGGCCGTGGCCGTCACCGGCGCGCTCGAGCTCGCGGGTGCGCTCGACGCCGGCGCGCCCGTGACGATCGACGCAAGCTCGATCTCCCTCGCCCTGCTGCCGGTCACCGCCCCCGCCGTCACGCTGCGCGCGACCGGCGACATCACCCAGTCGGGCGGCCGCATCGAGACCGCCGCGCTGCGCGCCGAGGCCGCCCAGGTCACGCTCGACAGCCCGGGCAACGCGATCGCGTCCGTCTCCGGCCGCAGCGCCTCCTTCCGCGTCACCACCGCCGGCATCCTCGCGCCCGACGACATCGCCGCGACGACCCTGTCGCTGGCCGCGGCCTCCATCGCGCAGCCCGTGAAAGGCGCCGGCATCACCGCCGACCTGCTCGACGTCACGGCGAGCGGCCGCGTGGAGCTCGCCGCCACGACCAACGCCATCCGCGCCCTCGGCACGGTGACCGCGCCCGGCGGCCTCGCGCTGACCACGAGGACGATGCTCGACCTCACCCAACCGATCGCCCTGCCCGACGCGTTCCTCGCCACCGGCGGCGACCTCACGCAATCCGCCTTCGCCACGCTCTCCGCCGGCACGCTCCGCGTGACCTCGGCCGGGGCGGTCCTGCTCGAGGATCCCGGCAACGCCCTCCCGCGCCTGCTCGGCGCCGCCGCCGCCGGCGCGCTCCGCCTCGCCACCTCCGGCGCCCTCGCGCTGGAAGGCGAGCTTCGCGCGCCGTCGGTGTCGCTGACCGCCCAGGACTCCCTCACCCAGCCCGCCGGCACGATCGAGACGCCGTCGCTGACCGCGCGCTCCGTCCTCGGCGCGGTCACGCTCACGGGCGCCAACCGGCTCGACGCCGTCGGCGGCGGAGCGGCGGGCGACTTCGCGCTGCGCCAGGACGCCGCCGCGGATCTCCGCCTCGGCGGCCTCGTCGCCGCGCCCTCCGTCACGCTGATCCTCGCCGGCGGCCTGTCCGACGCGGCGGGCGCGCTGCGCACCGAAGCGCTCGCCCTCGATGCAGGCGGCGGCGTCGCGCTGGATGCCGCCGGCAACCGCGTCGCCGCGCTGTCCGGCCGCGCGCCCTCCCTGTCGCTTGCCAGCCTCGGCGTCACCGAAGTCACCGGCGCGCTCTCCGTTTCAGGCGCGCTCGGCCTCTCCGCCGAAGCCGTCACGCTGCTCGCGCCCGTCGCCGCCGGCGCGGCACGCCTCGAAGCCCGCAGCGGCGACGTCGCGCAATCCGCCGCCGGCGCGCTCTCCGCCGCGACGCTGCGCGTGGACGCCGCCGGTGCCGTCGCGCTCGACGCCGCGCCCAATGCAGTCGCCGCGCTCACCGGCGGCAGTGCGGGGGCGGGCTTCGCCCTCGCCAGCACCACCGCGCTCCGCATCTCCGGCCCGCTGAGCGGAGAGGCGCTGACACTCCGCGCCGCCGGACCGCTGACGCTGGACGGGGTCGCCTTCCGCGCCGGCTCCGCCGTGCTCGTCTCGGCGCCCGCCGGCCTCGCCGCCGCGGCGCCGGTCACCCTCGACCCGCTCGACCCGGCGCGGCTGCCGGTGCTGATCCTCGATGCGCGCGCGGCCGCGCTGGCCGCGATCCCGGCCTTCGTGGCGCCGGACCTGCCCGGCCTGCCGAACGCGGCGCAGCCGACGCAGCTCGCCATGTTCGGCACGACGAGCACGGCGCCGGCGGCCGGCGCCGCCTTCGACATCCGCGCCGGCGCCTCGCCGGTCTTCCTGCTGCTCGACGGCGGCGCTTCGGTCGGCGCGGTGGAATCCGGCCGCCTCGGCGTCGCCGGCGCCGGGGCGAGCGCCTTCCTCGTCGGTGCCGTGGGCGGCGTCGGCGGCGAACCGGCCGCCGCCCTCGTCGCGCTGAACGGCGGCGGGCCGCGCTACCTGTTCAACGCCTGCCCGATGGGCGCCGCCGGCTGCGGCAGCGTCGCCCCGCCGCCCGATGAGGGAGGCGGCGGCGGTGGCGGCGGCGGTGGTGGTGGCGACACGGGCGGCGGGGGCGGTGGCGGCGACACGGGGGGTGGGGGCGGCGGCAATCCCGGCCCCCCGATCCCGCGCGCCCTGCCCCTGATCCCCACCCGCACCGGCCTCTTCGACGCGGACGCGCCCGGCAACCCGCCCTCCGCCCTGCCCGGCGGTCGCACCCCGCGCCCGGCTGCCCGCCCCTGGCCCCTGCCGCCCCTGCTCGACCCGGAATGACCGTCGAACCCTCGCCCGGACGCGGCGTTGCCTCCCCGACACAGCAACCAGGGGGAAGCACCCGCCATGCCGACCGACCCGAAGCGCGACCAGATCCAGGACGCCGCCGTCGCGGGCACCTTCCCCGCCAGCGACCCGCCCACCGGCACGCCCGAGCGCGGCACACGCGCCGTCCCGCCCGAGCAGATGATGGGCAGCGAGACGCCGATGCCCGCCGACGCCGTCACGCTGCGCCGCCGCTTCCCGAGCGCCGAATCCGCCAAGCTCGCGCTCGAGGCGCTGGTGCGGGAGGGCCCGGTGGACCGCAACGCCGCCGAGATCGTGCCGCAGGGCGAGGAGACGGAGCTCCGCATCGCCGCACCGGCCAACGACGTGCAGCGCCTGCGCGACCTGCTCGCCAAGGCATCCTGATCCGAAATCGGGACGAAAAAGGTATTTCGTCCTAGATTTCCATTGCATCGCGGAACGGCCCCGGCCTAGCCTCGCACCGGTTGCGAGGGAGGGCGGCGCATGGCGCGGCATCGGCTGGTCCCGCAGGCGGCAATGGCGGCCCTGGTCCCGCTCCCCGCCTTCGCCCAGGACGCGGCACAGCAATCGGCACAGGCCGCGCCCGCGACGCCCGTCGCCATCTGGCTCTTCATGCTCTTCGTCGCGGCGCTCGCCTTCGGATTGGGCCGCTACGCCTGGCAGCTCCGCCGCGACTACATCCACCTGATCGGCAGTGCGCCGCGCGAGCCCGGCGCCACCACCGACCGCCTCGCGCTCCTGCGCGACAGCCCGGGCGGCCTGCCCGACGGCACGATCCGCGCGGCACTCGCGATCGCCATCGTCATGCTGACCATCCCCGCCATCGTGCTGTCGCGCCAGCTCGGCCTGTCGAGCACCGGGGAGCTCGGCACCATCCTCGGCGGCGTGCTCGGCTTCTACTTCGGCACGCGCACCGGCGGCGCCGAGACCGATGCGGCGCGCCGCCAGGCCGACGCATCGCTGAAGCAGGCCCAGGCCGCGCAGGAGGAGAAGCAGCAGGCCCAGGCCGACGCGACCGCCGCCCGCGACGCCCAACTCCAGGCGGAAGCCGAGGCCGCGCGCCAGGCCCAGGCGGCCGAGGGGGCCGCCGCCGGCGCACGCGAGCAGGCGAAGGCGACCGGGGAGGCCGCGACGCGCCTCGCCCAGCTCGCGCAGCGCGCCGCCGAAGGTGTCGCCGCCGCCCGCGCCATCGCCGCCCTCCTCCCCGCCGGACCCGCCGCCACCGCCATCACCCAGGCGACGACGACCGCCGGCGCCGTGCTGGCCGAGGCCGGCAAGGCCACCGCCGCCATCCAGGCCGCGCTCGCCGATCCCAGCACGGCTCGCGTTCAGGACGCCGTCTCCGCCGCCTCCGCCGTGCTGAAGAGCGCGGGCGAGGGCACGGAAGTCGCCGAACGCCTGCGCGCCGCGCTCGACGTGGTGCGGGAGGCGACGGGCGCGATCGGCAAGGTGCGCGACGCCGTCGCCGACCCGACGCCGGAGAGCATCGCGGCGGCCATGGCCGAAGCCGCGCGGATCGTGGAGACCCGCGCCGATGGCGGCCTCGGCGGCGCGCTGGCGCCGGCGCTCGGCGTGCTCGGCTCCGTCATGCGCACCCCCGCCCTGCTCGGCACGCTCGGTGCGCCGACGCCGGTCGGGCTCGCCGCGGCGGTGGCGCTTGGCGCTTGGCAGGCCGCGGCGCTCGGCCGCGCGCATTACCTGCGCTGGATGGCGCGCGTGCTGGACCGGCCGGTGTCGCGCGACCTCTTCCCCGGCGGCGAATGGGACGGCGAGGCGGCGCGTGCGCTGATCGCGGAGAACGCGCCGCTCGCAGCAGCCCTCGCCGCGCGCCTCTCGCCCGACGCGCCGCAATCCGCAGCGGCCGAGGCGCTGTCCCGCCTGCTGGAACCCGAGGCCGGCGCCTGGCTGTGCGAACAGGCGCCGCGCGCCTTCGCGAGCGTGGAGGAGGCGGATGCCGCCGTCGCCGCGCTGCGCCGCCGCGTGCTGGAAGCGGAGCTCGATCGGCTGGACAGCGCGCCGGTGCGGCTCGGCGACGACCTCGCCGTGTCGCAGGGGCGCCTGCGCGACGACCTCGACCGCCTGCGGGAGGCCGGGGCGGGCGGCGCGATCGACACCCTCGCCCTGCTCGCCGACGGCATCATCGCGGCACGGCCGGAGGTGCCGGGCAGCGGGGCGGCGGGGTTCGACGTGCCGGCGCTGCTGCGCCGCGCCGTCGCCGCCGCGGCCGAGCCGGCCCGCGCCCTGGAACGCCCGACGCCGGCGCCGATGCCGGTGGGGGAGGGCGACCTGTGAGGGTTGCGCTCCTCCTCCTCGCGCTTGCGTCCTGCGCGCCCGCGTCGGGGCCGGACCTCGCCGGGCCCGGCGCGCTGCGCGAGCTCGATCGGATGAAGGACCTCGACGGGCGCGGCGACTGGGCGGCGCTTGCCGCGACGACTTTGTCCGAATGCGGCGGTCCGCGCGATTCCGTCTGCGCCGAGCGCCACGCGCTGCGCGCCCGCGGCTGCGCCCGCATGGCCGACGCGGCGAATTTGTCCGAAACCGCACGCCGGGGTTTCCGCGACTGCGCCGTCGACTCCGGCCGCGCCGCGCTCGCCGCCGCCGACGCCACGCCGCGCGCCGAGCGCACCGCCTGGCGGGAGGCCTACGCGACCGCGCTGTTCGACCGCCGCCAGGCCCGCCCCGGCACCGAGGCCTGCGCCGACAACGCGCTGCTGCGCGAGGAGGCCGACCGGCTGCGCGCCGAGACGACGGCGCCACGCGCCCGCTTCCTCGCCGCCAGCGCGCGGCTGACCGACGCGGCGCGCGGGTGCACGCCGGCCGCCACGCACTGCGCCGAGCTCGCCACCGCGCGCGCCCTGCTGCGCGACCCGCCGGCCGACGCCGCCGCGCAATGGCAATCGCTCGCCGCCGGGATCGACGCCACCCAGAGGAGGCTCGCATGTCGGACGTCCTGACCGCGCCGGTCCGCAGCACGACGCGGCTGCTGCCGCGCGTCATGCGCTATGCCCAGCCGATGCAGCGCGGCGAGGACATCCTGCTGCTGCAGCGCCTGCTGGTCCGCGCCGATCCCTCCGGCGCGGGGCGGGAGCTGCGCGTGGTGGACGGCTTCTTCGGCCCCGCAACCCGCCGCGCCGTCTTCGCCTTCCAGGAGAAGGCCGGCATGGCGGAGGTGGACGGCGTCGTCGGTCCCAAGACCTGGGCCGTGCTGCAGCTTTGGCAGAACGGCAACGGGCCGAGCGCCGGCACCGCGTCGGCCGCCATCGCCGAGAGCAGCCGGCGCAATGGCGCCGCCGCGATCCTCGACGATGCGATGGACGCGCTGCAGGCGGAGCATGCCGTGTTCTCCGGCGGCGTCACCTGGCGGCTGACGCCGGCAGGCCTCGTCGTCGAAGGCACGACCCCCGGCGAGGGCGGCGAGATGCTCGCGGCCCGCCGCGCCTTCGACTGGTACGGCGACGCGATCCGCCGCGCCGCGACCGAGACCGGCGTCCCGGTCGAGCTGATCGTCGCCTGCGCCTGCACCGAGGTGCTCGGCGCCACGCGCCGCTACGCGACGGCGGACGCCGCCGCCTGCGCCGCGCGCGAGGAGCCCGGCTACATCTGCGACGAGACGACGCCGCACCGCGTCTCTGTCGGCGTGATGCAGACGCTGATCAGCACCGCCCGCCAGGTCATGCCGCTGCCGCCCGAGGATCCCGTGATGTGGCGCATCACCCGCGCGACGCTCGAGGACCCCGCCGCCTCCATCATGGCGGGTGCGAGCTACATCGCGAGCCAGGCGCCGCGCACGCGACTGGACCCGCCGGTGGTCGCCTGCGCCTACAATGCCGGCTCGGTCTACGAGCAGCGCGGCCCGATGAATCGCTGGCGCATGCGCCAATACCCGATCGGCTTCCCGAACCACGCCGACCGCTTCGCGATCTTCTTCAACCACGCCCTTCGCCTGGTCGGAGCCGACCGCAAGCTGCTGGGCCGCACGGAAGCGCCGAGCTTCTGGCGGAGGCTGAATCCGCGGTGACCGGCTTCTCCCTCCCCCCGTGCGGGGGAGGGGTGGGGGGTTCACCCCGCGCTGATCTCCGCCGCCCCGCCCGCGCCCGCGACCGGCAGCCCCTTGGACGTGCTGTACTCGAAATGCAGCGCCTCTCCCGGGAACACCCGCGGATGGATCGCATGCGCCGCCATCGCGGCCTCGCTGAACCCCTGCAGGATGAGCTTCAGCTTCCCCGGATAGGTCGCGATGTCGCCGATCGCGTGCACGCCCGGGATGTTCGTCTCGCAGGTCGCCGGCGCCACCCCGACATGGCTGCGCTCGATCCCGAGCCCCCAGTCGGCAATCGGCCCGAGCTCCATCGACAGCCCGTAGAAGGGCAGCAGCACATCGGCCGGCACCGACTTCACCTCCCCCTTCAGGGTCGCGAGCTCCACAGCCTCCAGCGCGCCGCCCGTGCCGCGCAGCCCATGCAGCTGGTAGGGGATCGCCATCTCCACCTCGCCGCGCTCCGCCGCCGCCTTCAGCTGCGCGGCCGATTCCGGCGCGCAGCGGAACTTGTCGCGCCGGTGCACCACGGTGACCTTCGCCGCCACCTGCTTGAGGCTCAGCGCCCAGTCCACCGCCGAGTCGCCGCCGCCCGCGATCACCACGCGCTTGCCGCGGAAATCCTCGCGCCGGGCGACCATGTAGCGCACCGCGCCGGTTGCCTCGTAGGCCGCCAGCCCGTCCAGCGGCGGGCGGTTCGGGCCGAAGGCGCCGGCGCCGGCGGCGATGATCACCGCCTTGCAGCGGATCGTGTCGCCCTCGCTCGTCGCCAGCTCGAAGCCGCCCTCGACCCGCGCCAGCTTCTCCACCCGCCGGCCGAGCAGCATCAGCGGCTTGAAGGGTGCCGCCTGCCGCTCCAGCGCGGCGATCAGGTCGGCGGCGGCGATCTCGGGATGCGCGGGGATGTCGAAGATCGGCTTCTCGGGATAGAGCGCGCTGCACTGCCCTCCGGCGGCGTCGAGCGCGTCGATCACCACCGATTTCATGCGCAGCATGCCGCATTCGAAGACGGCGAAGAGCCCGACGGGCCCCGCGCCGATGATCGCCACATCCGTCTCGACCTTCGCCGGCATCGCCTGCGCCACCCTTGAGGAAAAGCCGCCCCCTCTAGCGGGTTCGTGCCCCGGGATCAAACCGCGAACCGCCGCTTGTGCCGCGGGTCCCGGCGGGGGCAGATTGAGCCGCCCCCGATGCAGCAAGTGACCGTGACACTTCCCGATCCCGCCGCGACCGAGGCGCTCGCCGCCCGCATCGCGACCCGCGCGCGGCGCGGCGACGCGATCCTGCTGGAAGGCCCGCTCGGCGCCGGCAAGAGCACCTTCGCCCGCGCCTTCCTGCGCGCGGCGAGCGGCGACCCGGCGCTGGAGGTGCCCTCGCCCACCTTCACCCTCGTCCAGGGCTACGACCTGCCGGCGGGCCCGGCCTTCCACTTCGACCTGTGGCGGCTGGACGGACCGGCGGACCTCGCCGAGCTCGGCTGGGACGAGGCGCGGGAGGGGATCGTGCTCGTGGAATGGCCCGACCGCCTCGGCACGCTGCGTCCCGACGACGCGCTGACGATCGCGCTCGCCCCTGGTGATGGCGACGAGTCGCGGATCGCCACCCTCGCCGGCTGGCCCGGCCGGCTGGAGGCGCTGTCGTGAGGGACGGCGCCGACGCCTTCCTCGCCGCCCATGGCTTCGGCGATGCGGCGCGGGAGGCGCTGCCCTCCGACGCCTCCTTCCGCCGCTACGTACGGCTGCGCGGCGGCCCGCGCCCGGCGCTGCTGATGGACGCGCCGCCGCCGCAGGAGGACCTCCGCCCCTTCCTCCACGTCGCCGCGCATCTGCACCGCGCCGGCCTCGCCGCGCCGGAGGTGATCGCCGCCGAGGTGCCGCAGGGCCTCCTGCTGCTGGAAGACCTCGGCGAGCAGACGATGGCGAACCGCCTTGATGCCGGCGCCGATCCCGCGCCGCTCTACGCCGCGGCGGCCGAGGCGCTGGCCGCGCTGCACGCGGCGGCGCCCCCCGAGGGCCTGCCGCGCTGGGACGCCGCCCGCATGGCCGAGACCGCCGCCGCCACCTTCCTGCAGTGGTGGTGGCCAGAGAGCTTCGGCGCGCCGCCCTCCGAGGACGTCACGCGCCGTTTTCGCGCCGCGCTCGATGCGATGCTCGCACCCTTCGCCGCGCGCGGCTTCGTGCATCGCGACTACTTCCCCGCCAACCTCATGCCGCTCGACCGCCCCGCGCCGCGGCACACCGGCATCATCGACTTCCAGGACGCCGCCCTCGGCCATCCGGCCTACGACCTCGTCTCGCTGGTGGAGGATGCGCGGCGCGACGTGGCGGAAGACCTGCGCCAGCGCGCGATCGCGGCCTACCTTGCGCGCCGCCCGGATCTCGACGGCGAGGCCTTCCGCGCCGCGATGGCGGTGCATGCGGCGCAGCGGCATCTGCGCGTCGCGGCACTCTGGGTGCGGCTGGCGCGGCGCGACGGGAAGTGGCACTACCTGCGCCACGGCCCTCGCTGCTGGGCGCTGCTGGCGCGCGCGCTGGAGCATCCGGCGACGGCGCCGCTGCGCCGCTTCCTCGACGACAACGTGCCGCGGGAGCTGCGCGCCAACCCGGCCTCGCTCACGGAGCACGCGGCATGATCGCACCGACCCACGCCATGGTGCTCGCCGCCGGCCTCGGCACGCGCATGCGGCCGCTCACCGACGACCGCCCGAAGCCGCTGCTGCCGCTCGAGGGCCGCTCGCTGCTGCACCACGCCATGGACCGGCTGCGCGATGCCGGCGTGCGGCACCTGGTCGTCAACGCGCATTGGTTCGGCGAGCAGGTGGGCGACGCCGTCGCGGCCTATGGCGCCGAGGACGCCGTGGTGCTGCGCGAGCCCGTGCTGCTCGAGACCGGCGGCGGGGTGAAGGCCGCGCTGCCGCATCTCGGGACCGATCCCTTCGTGGTGGTGAATGGCGACGCCTTCTGGCTCGATGGGCCGAGCGGCGCGCTCGCACGCATGTCGGCTGCCTTCGATCCGGCCGAGATGGATGCGATGCTGCTGCTGGTGCGCACCGCGACGGTGGATGGCGATGCCGGGCGCGGCGACTTCCTGCTCGACCCGCTCGGCCGCGCGCGGCGGCCGAAGGAGCGCGAGATCGCGCCCTATCTCTTCGGCGGCGTGCAGATCCTGACGCCCAACCTGTTCGAGGGCATGCCGGACGGCCCCTTCAGCCTCAACCGCGTCTATGACCGCGCGATCGAGAACGGCCGCCTCTACGGCCTGGTGCATGACGGCGCGTGGTTCCACCTCTCGACGCCACGCGACCTGACGCGCGCCGAGACCATGCTGCGCGCCGGGATCCTGCCCGCGCTGTTCTGATGCAGCTCTTCGACATCCCGGCGCACCTGCCCTTCCTCGACTGCCTCGCGGCAGGCGTGCTGGAGCGGGTGCGCGGGGACGCGCCGGAGGCGCTGGCGCGCACCACGATCCTGCTGCCCACCCGCCGCTCCGCCCGCGCGCTGCGCGACGCCTTCCTCGAGGTCGCGCGCGAACAGGCGATGCTGCTGCCGCGCATGCGCGCGCTCGCCGGCCTCTCGACCGAGGATGCCGACGAGCTCGCCCTGCCCGCGCTGCTCGACCTGCCGCCCGCGGTCTCCGGCCTCACGCGGCAATCCGTGCTCACCGGCTTCGTCATGCGCCTCCCCGCCCGCCACGGCGGCCCGCAGACGCCGGAGCAGGCCTGGCAGCTCGCCGGCGAGCTCGCCCGCCTCTTCGATGAGGTCGCGTTGGAGGAGAAGGACCCCGCGCTGCTGCACGAGGCCGACCCGATCCGCTTCGCGGAGGCCTGGCTCGCAAGGCTGGATGCGCTGGTGCCGCAGGAACAGGCCTCGCACTGGCAGATCACCACCACCTTCCTGCGCGGCGTCGCGCAGGCCTGGGCGGGCTGGCTGACGGAACAGGGGCTGCTCGACATCGGCCTGCGCCGCGCCCTCGCGCTGCGCGCGCAGACCGAGGCCTGGACGCGGGAGCCGCCTGCCGACCACGTCATCGCCGCCGGCATCGGCGTCGGCGGCACGGTTCCGGCCGCGACGGAGCTGCTGCGCGTCGTCGCCACGCTGCCGCGCGGCGCCGTCGTGCTGCACGGGCTGGACCGCAAGGCGCTCGGCCGCATCTGGGCGGCGGTGGAGGGCGCGCCGACGCATCCCTTCTGCTCCCAGGCGCGGCTGCTGAAGGCGATGGAGGCCGACAACACGCGCATCGCGCCCTGGCCCGGCTGCGACGCGGTCACCGAGCGGCGCGTGCCGGAGGGGCGCGGCCACCTGATCGAGATGGCGCTGCGCCCGCCGGAGGGCCTGGACGACTGGACGCGCCCCGAGCCCGCGCTGTGGCGCCCCGCGCTGGCCGGCCTCTCGCGCCTCGACGCGCCCGATGCGCAGACCGAGGCGCAGGCCATCGCGCTGACGCTGCGCGAGGCGCTGGAGAAGCCCGGCGCGCGCGCCGCCCTCGTCACGCCGGACCGCGACCTTGCGCGCCGCGTCTCGGTGGAGCTGACGCGCCACGGCATCGTCGCGGACGATTCTGCAGGCGAGCCGCTCGCCACCACGCCGGCCGGCGCCTTCCTGCGCCTGCTCGCGCGCATGGTCGCGGAGGAATTCGCGCCGGTGCCGATGCTGGCTGCGCTGAAGCACCCGCTCTGCGCCGGCGGGATGGAGCGCATGGAATGGCTCTCCGGCTTGCGCGCGTTGGAACGCCGCGTGCTGCGCGGCCCGCGCCCGCAGGGTGGGCTGGCGGGGCTGCGGCGCGCCGTCAGCGCCGCGATGGGCGACAGCCCGGCGCTGCCCCGCGTCGCCGCGCTGCTCGACGCGCTGGAAGCCGCTCTCGGCGACTTCACCCATCCGGCCGGCGTGCGCCCGCCGGCCGATCTGCTCGACGCGCATCTCGCCGCGGCCGAGGCGCTGGCGGCGACGCCGGACGCGCCCGGCAGCCTCAGGCTCTATGCCGGGGAGGAAGGCGAGGTGCTGGCGAACCACCTCGCCGACATGCGCCCGGCGATGGCGGCGCTGCCGCCGCTCGATGCGCGCGCCTGGCCGGCGATCTTCGACGCGGCGCTGGACGGGCCCACGGTGCGCACGCGCCGCACCGGGCGCGGCCGCGACGCCGCCGCGCATCCGCGCGTCGAGATCCTCGGCCTGCTCGAAGCGCGCTTGCTGTCCTTCGACCGCGTCGTGCTCGGCGCGCTGGACGAAACGGTCTGGCCGCTCGCGACCGATCCCGGGCCATGGATGAGCCGGCCGATGCGCCTGCAATTCGGCCTGCCGGAGCCGGAGGCGCGCATCGGCCGCGTCTGCACCGACTTCCTGCTGACCGCCTGCGCGGCACCCGATGCGGTGTTCTCCCGCGCCGCGCGGCGCGGCGGCGCGCCGACCGTCCCGGCGCGCTGGCTGACGCGGCTCGAGACCTTCCTCGCCGGCCAGGACCTCGCCTTGCCGGAAAGCGAGGCGGCGCGCTGGGCCGCCGCGCTCGACCGGCCCGAGGCGGTGCGACCGGTGGACCGCCCGCGCCCCGCCCCGCCCGCGGCACTCCGCCCGCGCGAGATCAGCGTGACGGAGGTGTCGGAGCTGCTCGCCGACCCCTATGCCTTCTACGCGAAGCGCGTGCTGCGGCTGCGCCCGCTCGACCCGCTGGACGCCGATGTCGGCGCGATCGACTACGGCACGATCGTGCATGGCGCGCTGGCGGGCTTCGTCAACGGGCTGTCCGCCGCGCGCGGCCTCTGGCCCGGCGACGATGCGGCACGCGCGATCTGGGACACGGCGGCCGAGGCCGCGCTGGAGGCGCAGGGCCCGCGCCCGGCGCTGGCGGCCTTCTGGCGCCCGCGCCTGTCCCGCATCGGCGGCTTCGTGGTGGAGCTCGAGAAGGCGATGCGCGAGGGCGGCGGCATCGCGGCGAGCCACACGGAATGCGACGCGCGGATGGTGCTGCGGCGGCCGCGCGGCGAGGTGGTGCTGAAGGCGCGCGCCGACCGCATCGACCGGCTCGGCGACGGCAGCCTCGCGATCCTCGACTACAAGACGGGCGAGCCGCCGGCGCCGGATGCGCTGATGGACGGCCGCGCCCCGCAGCTTCCGCTGGAGGCGGCGCTGGCGCTGGAGGGCGCGTTCCGCGACGTGAGGCACGCGCCGGTGCGCGCGCTGACCTACTGGAAGCTCACCGGCGGGCAGGCGCCTGGCGAGGTGAAGCACATGCTGACCGAGCCCGGCGACATCGAGGCGCTGGCCGCGTCGTCGTTGGAGAATCTCGGCAGGCTGGTGGATCGCTTCCTGCTCGGCGACGTGGCCTTCCTCGCGCGGCCGCATCCGCTGCGCGCCCCGCGCGGCGGCGATTTCGACCACCTCTCGCGCATCGCGGAATGGGCGAATGCGGAGGATGAGGTGGAATGAACGCCCCCCTCTCCCCCCGCCAGGAAGCCGAGCTCCAGCAGGGCCTCGGCTCCGATCCCACCGCCTCCGCCTGGGTCACGGCGTCGGCCGGGTCGGGCAAGACGAAGGTGCTGACCGACCGCGTGCTGCGGCTGCTGCTGGCCGAGGATGCGCGGCCGAACGCGATCCTCTGCCTCACCTTCACCAAGGCCGCGGCGGCGGAGATGCAGTCGCGCCTGGCGCGCAAGCTCGGCCAGTGGGCCGTGCTGCCGGAGGTCAGGCTCGCGGAGCAGCTCTCGGCGCTGCTCGGCCGCGTGCCGTCGCGCGACGACATGGATTGCGCGCGCAAACTCTTCTGCCGCGTGCTCGAGCTGCCGGGCGGCATGCGCATCTCCACCATCCATGCCTTCTGCCAGTCGCTGCTGCGCTCCTTCCCGCTGGAAGCGGGCCTCTCGCCGCAATTCGGCGTGGTGGAGGATGCCGAAGCCGCCTCGCTGCTCGCCGATGCACGGGAGGAGGTGCTGGCCGGCCCCCGCACCCCGCGCGAGACGCTGGAGGCGCTGGCCGGCCTCGTCCCGCCCGATGCCTTCGCCAAGCTCGTCGCCGCGCTGCAACGCGACCGCGAAAGGCTGGGCGCGGCGCTGCGCGGGCATGCCAACAGCCTCGACGCGCTCTGCGCCTCCATCGCCGCGCATCTCGGGCTGGAGGCGGAGCATGAGGCGGCGCTGGTCACGCAGGCCTGCGCCGCGGTGCCCGATCTCATCGCCGTGGCGCGACTGAAGCAGGCGAGCCGCACCGCGAGCGACCAGGAGCGCGCGGCGAAGCTGCTCGCCTGGCTCGCGCTGGACGCGACGCAGCGCGCCGCGCGCTGGGGCGAGTGGTGCGAGATCTTCCTGACGAAGGACCACGCGCCGCGCGCCAGCCTCTGCACCAAGGGCGGGCTCAAGGACAATTACGACCGCGTCGCCGCCGCGATGCTCGCGGAAGCCGAGCGCGTCGCGGCGGTGGAGGGCAGCCGCCGCGCCTGCCGGCTGCTCGCCGCGACGCGCGCGCTGCTCGGCCTCGGCGCGCCGGTGCTGGAGGGCTACCGCGCCCGCAAGCTCTCGCGCGGACTGATGGATTACGACGACCTGATCCTCGCCGCGCAGGCGGTGCTGCGCGATCCGGGCAGCGCCTGGGTGCTCTACAAGCTCGATGGCGGTCTCGAGCATGTCCTGCTCGACGAGGCGCAGGACAGCAACCCCGCGCAATGGGGCATCGCCGCCGCGCTGACGGAGGAGTTCTTCGCGGGGCGTGGAGTCGAGCGGGACGCTCGCGGACGAGAATCACGCGACCGCCCGCAGCCGATCCGCACGGTCTTCGCGGTGGGCGACGTCAAGCAATCCATCTACGGCTTCCAGGGCGCGGATGCGACCGGCTTCGGCCGCTGGAAGCACCATTTCGCGCAGGCCTGCGACGCGATCAGCAGCACGCTGCGCGACGTGCAGCTGAAGGTCTCCTTCCGCTCCACCGCGCCGGTGCTGGCACTCGTGGACGCGGTCTTCGCCAATGCCCCCGCGCGCGCCGGCGTGGTGGAGGACGGTGCGGTGCTCGAACACCGCGCCGACCGCACGGGCCATGCCGGCTGCGTCGAGCTCTGGCCGATGCTGGAAGCGCCCGAGACCGAGCCGCCGCCGCCATGGGAGGTGCCGGAGGCGCCGGGCCGGAGCGCCGGCGCGGATGCGCTGCTGGCCGAGGCGCTGGCCGCGCAGATCCGCCACTGGCTCGACACGAAGGAGATGCTGCCGTCACGCGCGCGGCCGATGCGGCCGGGCGACATCCTGATCCTCGTGCGCCGCCGGACGGGGGGCTTCGTGCCGCGGCTGCTGCGCGCGCTGAAGGAACGCGGCGTGCCGGTCGGCGGCGCGGACCGCATGCGGCTCGCCGAGCAGATCGCGGTGCAGGACATGCTGGCGCTCTGCGACGTGCTGCTGCTGCCGGATGACGACCTGCAGCTCGCCGCGCTGCTGAAGTCGCCGCTCTTCGGGCTGGATGAGGACCAGCTCTTCGCGCTCGCGCATGACCGGCCCGGCAGCCTCTGGGCGCGGCTGGCGCAGGCGCGCGGGAGCGACACCGCGGAGGGGCATGCCGCCGACCTGCTCGCGCGGCTGATGGCGCGCGCCGACCTCGTCACGCCGCATGCGCTGCTGGCGGAGGTTCTGGGTGAGCATCGCGGGCGCGAACGCCTGCTGGCCCGCCTCGGCCCCGACGCGGCGGATCCGCTCGACGAATTGCTGAACGCCGCGCTCGACCACGAGCGCCGCCACCCGCCGAGCCTGCAGGGCTTCGTGCAGTGGCTCCGCCGCGGCGGCGCGGAGGTGAAGCGGGAGCAGGAAAGCGCCTCCGACTCCGTGCGCGTCATGACGGTGCACAATGCGAAGGGGCTGCAGGCGCCGGTCGTCATCCTGCCCGACACGGTCGGCAGCGGCCGCGACGACCGCATGGTGCGCTGGCACATGGCGGGCAACACGCCGATCCCGCTCTGGGCGCCGCGCAAGGAGTTCCACGCACCCGCCTACACCGATCTGCTGGACGCCGAGAAGCGCGCGCGGGCCGAGGAGGAGCACCGCCTGCTCTACGTCGCGCTGACCCGCGCTGAGGACCGGCTGCTGGTCTGCGGCTGGCAGCGCAGGCGCCCGACGAAACGCGACTGGCCGGAGGGCTGCTGGTACGACCTGGTGGCGAAGGGCTTCGACGGACTCGGTGCGGCGGAGGAGCCCTTCGAGCCGGCTTCCCTCGGCGCGCCGCCCGACTGCGCCTTCGCCCGTCCAACGAAGCGCCGGCACGAATGCCGTCAGGCGGTCGATCCGAAGCCCGATGGCCGTGACGCGCCGGCGCCGGTCGCCGCCGACCTGCCCGGCTGGGCAAGCCGCCCGGCGCCGGTGGAGGCGGGGGTCGAGGACCTCGCCCCCTCCGCCATCCCGGCCGAGGACGAGACGCCGGCCGCCGCGCCGCATGGGCGCCTTGACCCGACCGGGCAGCGCTTCCGCCGCGGCCGCCTCGTCCACGCGCTGCTGCAGCACCTGCCCGATCGCGCGCCCGCCGAGCGCGAGGCGGCAGCCCGCGCCTTCCTCGCCCGCCCCGGCCACGGGCTCGACCCGCGGGAGGGGGCCGCGACGCTCCGCGAGGTCATGGAACTGCTGGCCCATCCTGACCTCGCCGCTGCGCTCGGCCCCGGCAGCCTGGCGGAGGCGCCGCTGGCCGGTCGGATCGGCGAGCGCGTGGTGAACGGCCAGGTGGACCGGCTGCTGATCGCGCCCGACCGCGTGCTGGTGCTGGACTACAAGACCAACCGCCCCCCGCCGACCCGGATCGAGGAGGTGCCCGCGCTCTACCTGCGCCAGATGGCCGCCTACCGGGCCGTGCTGCGCCTGGCCTATCCGGGGCGGGCCGTGGATTGCGCCCTCGTCTGGACCTATGGCGCGCGGTTCATGCCGCTGCCGACGGAGTTGCTGGACGCGCATGCGCCCCGTGCATGAGTGGCTTTGCTTGACCCGGGCCGGGCGCGCCACGATCTTGCCACGAACTGTGCCGGCCCCCCGGCCGGCGGATGGAGAATGCGCATGGGCGACCTGACCAAGGCCGTGACCGACGACAGCTTCAAGCAGGACGTGCTGGAGGCGCCCGGCCCCGTGCTGGTGGATTTCTGGGCCGAGTGGTGCGGACCGTGCCGGATGGTCGGCCCGATCCTCGACGAGATCGCCAAGGAGTACGAGGGCAAGCTGACCGTCGCGAAGGTGAACATCGACGACAATCCGATGACGCCGAACGACTACGCGGTGCGCGGCATCCCGACGATGATCCTGTTCAAGGACGGCAAGCCGGTGGACACCAAGGTCGGCGCGCTGCCGAAGAGCGCGCTGAAGGACTGGATCGCCGGCAAGGTCGGTTGACCACGTTGCCCCGGCGCGGCGTCCTCTTCGCCGCGCTGCTTCTCGCGCTCGCCGCACCCGCGGCGGCGCAGCCGGGCGAGGTGGTGCGGAGCGAGCGCGCCGCCTTCCGCCTGACGACCCTCGCCACCGGGCTCGAGCACCCCTGGGGCGCGGCCCTGCTGCCCGACGGGCGGCTGCTGGTCACGGAACGGCCGGGGCGGCTGCGCGTGGTCGCGACGGACGGGTCGGTCTCCGCCCCGCTCAGCGGCGTGCCGGAGGTGGTGGCGGAAGGCCAGGGCGGGCTGCTCGACGTGGCGCCGGCGCCCGATTTCGCCACGACGCGCGAGATCTTCCTCTGCCACGCCCAGCTCGTCGCGCGCGGCGCGCTGACGCGGCTGACCCGCGCGCGCCTCTCGCCCGACGCCACGCGGCTGGAGGCGGTGACGCCGGTGGTCGATGCCGCGCCGCCGCAGTTCCGCGGCCGCCAGCACTATGGCTGCCGGATCGCCTTCGACCGTAGCGGCTTCCTCTACCTCTCGACCGGCGAGCGCAACGACCCCGAGCGCGCGCAGCGCCTCGACGACCTCGCCGGCAAGGTGCTGCGGCTCGCGCGCGACGGGCGCGTGCCGGCGGACAATCCCTTTGCGGGGCGGCCGGGCGCGCGTGCGGAGATCTGGTCCTACGGCCACCGCCACCCGCAGGGCCTGGCGCTCAATCCCTGGACCGGCAGCCTCTGGTCGGCCGAGTTCGGCCCGCGCGGCGGCGACGAGGTGAACCTGATCCGCCGCGGCGCCAATTACGGCTGGCCGGTGGTGAGCCACGGCGTCAACTACGGCGGCAGCGCCGTCGGCACCGGACAGCGCGCAGCGCCGGGGATCGAGGAACCGCTGGCGGCCTGGGAGCCGGGTCGGAACTTCAGCCCCTCCGGCATCGCCTTCTACGACGCGGCCGCCTTCCCGGGCTGGCGCGGCAGCCTGTTCATCGCGGCCCTGAACCCGCCCGGCCTCGTGCGCCTGACCACCGAGGGCGACCGCGTGACCGGGGAGGAACGCCTGCTGTTCGACCGCCGCATCCGCATGCGCGACGTCGCGGTGGCCGCCGACGGCGCGCTGCTGGTGCTGACGGACGAGCGCGCCGGGCGGATTCTCCGCCTCGCGCCGGCGGATTGACCGCTACCGATCGAGCGACTGCGGCCAGGTGATGAAGATGCCGACCTCGCCGGGCATGCCGTCGGGGAAGGAGATCACGCGGGCGGAGAAGCCGAAGCCGCCGGGCTTCAGCTCCGCCTCCCACCAATCATAGACCTCGCGGAAGGCGCCCGGCAGCGTGTCCTGCCAGCCGTCGAGGCTGTTGTTGATGCGCCGCCCGCCATCCTCGCAGATCTGGCAGGGGAAATGCGCCAGCATCACCTCGCGCTCGCCCTCCTCGAAGGCCTTGGCGATCTTCGCCCGCGCACGGGCCTTGTCTTCTTCCGTCAGCTGATAGGCCATGACACGCGCGGCGAAGGTGGCGCGCTCGGCGCGCGCCGCCTCCGCGGCGGCCTCGGCCTCGGCGCGGCGCTTCGCGGCCTCGGCGGCCTTGCGGGCGAAGAGCTCGGCGACGGACAGCGACATGCGAGTGCTCCGGGAATCTAGAGGGTCCTGATGTCCACACGGCGGAAGCGGATCACGCCGCGGTCGTTGCCGCCGACGCCGGCGCCGTGCTGGAGCGCGATGCGTCCGTTGGCGAACTTGCCGTCGCGCACGTTGTCCGCCGTGCGCTGGCCGTTGAACACGGCGCTCAGGGCGTCGCCACGGGCCGTGATCTCGAAGGTGCTCCAGCGGCCGCCCGCCTTCGGCATCGGGTCCACGGCGGCAAGGTCCACGATCGCGCCGGTGCCGAAGCGCGGCTCCGGCCGCTCGTCCCAGATGTTGGCCTCGTAGCAGCTGGCCGTGCCGACATTCGCCGGGTCCGTGCAGCGGATGTAGATGCCGCTGTTGGTGTGCGCGTCGGCCCAGAATTCCGCCCGCAGCTCGAAGTCGCGGTAGTCGTTCGGCGTCACCAGGAAGCCGTTGCCACGGTCGGCGACGATCGCGCCGTCCTCGACGCGCCAATTGGCGTCGCCGATCCGCTGCCAGCCCGCAAGGTCGCGCCCGTTGAAGAGCGGCGTCCACGCCGCCTGCGCCCGCACGGGATGCGGGCCCGCGACCGCCGCGGATCCGGCCAGCATCGCCATCAACGCCCTGCGCTTCATGCCAGCCTCCCTTGCACCCGGTTCGCCCCGGGCATTGCGGGGGGAAGCTTGGAACGAGGCGTCAGGCCGTGTCCAGCTTCAGGACCTCGCCGGCGAGGTAGAGGCTGCCGCAGACCAGCACCCGCGCCGGCGGCCCGTCCTTCGGCAGGGCCTGCAGCGTCTCGACCACGGTGCCGCCCTCGCGCGCGATGCCGCCGCTCGCCGCGACGATCGCCGCCAGCGGCATCGCCAAGTGCTGGCCCGGCTCCCGCACCGCCCAGAGCGTCGTGGCGCGCGGCACGATGGGTGCCAGGAACTCGGCCGATTGCTTGCCGCCCTTCATGCCGACCAGGACATGCAGGGGCCGGTCGGCGAAGGACTGGGCGAGGTGGTCGGCGATGGCGAGCCCCGCACCCGCATTGTGACCGCCATCCAGCCACAGCTCCCAGCCCTCCGGCAGCAGCGCGGCGAGGCGCCCGGTCAGGCGCTGCATCCGCGCCGGCCATTCGGCGCGCGTCACGCCGGCGCGGATCGCGTCGTCGCTGAGCCAGGGCGGGTTCCAGGCGCGCAGCGCGGCGACCGCGATGCCGGCATTGTCGGCCTGGTGCGGCCCGGGCAGGCCCGGGCGCGGCAGGTCGAGCGCCGCCGTCGCGTCGCGCCAGGTGAGCGTGCCGTCGGCGTGGCGCGCCACGTCCCAGTCGCGGCCGCGGGCCAGCAGCGTCGCGCCGCAGCCGGTCGCGGCACGCCCGATCACCTCCGCCGCCTCCGCCGGCTGCGCGCCGGTGGCGCAGGGCACGCCGGGCTTCATGATGCCGGCCTTCTCGAAGGCGATCCTGCCGAGCGTGTCGCCGAGGAAGTCCATGTGGTCCATCGAGACCGAGGTGATCGCGGTCGCCGCCGGCCGCTCCACCACGTTGGTCGCGTCGAGCCGCCCGCCCAGCCCGACCCCCAGCACCAGCAGGTCGGCCGGCACGGTGGCGAAGAGGTGGAAGGCGACGGCGGTCGTCACCTCGAAGACGGTGATGGGTTCGCCGCCATTCACGCGCTCCACATGCTCGAGCGCCGCCGACAGCGCCGCTTCGGAGACGAGTTCCCCGGCCAGCCGGATGCGCTCGTGGAAGCGCACCAGGTGGGGCGAGGTGTAGACATGCACGCGCAAGCCGGCGGCCTCGGCGATCGCGCGCAGGAAGGCGCAGGTCGAGCCCTTCCCGTTGGTGCCGGCGACATGCACCACGGGCGGCAGCCGCCGCTCCGGATTGCCGAGCGCGTCGAGGCAGCGCTGCATCCGCCCGAGGCTGAGGTCGATCAGCTTCGGATGCAGCGCATGCAGCCGGTCGATGATGGCTTCGCTGCGCGAAGCCGGGACGCCACTCACGCCGGCTTCGGCGCCTCTGCGGGCGCCGCGGCCACCGGCTCCGGCGCGGGGAGCGCCGGCAGCGCCTCCACCGGCTCGACGACCGGTGGCAGCTTCTCCCGCAGCAGCGAGATCACGCGCGCCAGCGTGGCGCGCATCTCGTGCCGCTTCACCACCATGTCGAGGATGCCGTGCTCCAGCAGGTATTCGGCACGCTGGAAGCCCTCGGGCAGCTTCTCGCGCACCGTCTGCTCGATGACGCGCGCGCCGGCGAAGCCGATCAGCGCGCCGGGCTCGGCGATCTGGATGTCGCCGAGCATCGCGAAGCTCGCCGTCACGCCACCCGTCGTCGGATCGCAGAGCACGACGATGAAGGGCAGCCCCGCCTCCTTCACCATGCGCGTCGCGATCACCGTGCGCGGCATCTGCATGAGGCTGACCGCGCCTTCCTGCATGCGCGCGCCGCCGGAGGCGGTGAAGACGATCAGCGGCGCGTCCTGCAGCACCGCGAGCTTCGCCGCGGTGACGATCGCCTCGCCCACGCCGGCGCCCATCGACCCGCCCATGAAGGCGAACTCGAAGGCGGCGACGACGGCCTTGCGGCCCTCGATCGTCCCCTGCGCGACGACCACCGCGTCGTCCATCGCGTTCTTCGTCTGCGCGTCCTTGAGCCGGTCTGAGTAGCGGCGCTGGTCGCGGAAGCGGAGCGGGTCGGCCGGCGCCTTCGGCAGCTCGATGCGCGACCAGCCCTCGTCGAGCGTCGCCTTGATCCGCGCCCCCGCCGAGAGCCGCATGTGATGGCCGCAGCTCGTGCAGACCATCAGGTTCCGCTCGAGGTCGCGGTGGAAGATCATCTGCTCGCAGGCAGGGCATTTGTGCCAGAGGTTCTCGGGCACGTCGCGCGTGCCGCCGAAGATCCCCTTGATCTTGGGCAGCGCCCAGTCACTGATCCAATTCATCGCGCGGTCCGCATCCTTCGCGCCCCGGAGTAGGCGCGGGCGGGCCGGGCGCGCAAGGGGTGGCGGCCGCTCAGGCGCGGGCGTCCCTCAGGGCCTCCGCTTCGCCGCAGTCGCGGCGGGCGCTTGGGAGCAAGGCCAGGCGGTATCAGGCGGGGGCGGCCACCGAGGCCGCGATGGCCGCGCCCAGCACCTCCTGCGTGAAAGGCTTGTGGAGGCGCGCGACGCCCTCGGGCGCCGGCGCCGGCATCTCGCCATAGCCGGTCGCCAGGATCACCGGCAGGCCCGGGCGCATCCGCAGCACCTCCGCGGCCAGTTCGGCGCCGGACAGGCCCGGCATGCCGTAGTCGGTGACGAGGAGGTCGACCGCCGCCCCCTCCCGCAGCCGCGCGAGGGCGCCGGCGCCGTCCGCGGCCTCGATCACCGCATGGCCCAGGTCCTCGAGCATGCCGGCGGTGCTGGCGAGAACCAGCGGGTCGTCATCCACCAGCAGCACGCGCAGGCCCGGCGCGGCACGCCCCGGCGGCGCCGCGGGCGGCTCGGCGGCCGGGGCCGGCGCCGGCTCGGCGCGGGGCAGCCAGAGCTCGGCCACCGTGCCCTCGCCCTTGCGGCTGTGCAGCGCGAGCCGCCCGCCGGATTGCTCGGCCAGGCCATAGACCATGGACAGCCCGAGCCCGGTGCCCTTGCCGACGCCCTTGGTGGTGAAGAAGGGCTCGGTGGCGCGGGCGAGCGTCGCCTCGTCCATGCCGATCCCGTCATCGGCGACGGAGAGCACGACCTGGGCGCCAGCCCCGTCGCCGGCCTCCTCTCGCGCGGCAATCGCGATCTCGCCGGCCGCGGGCAGCGCGTCGCGCGCGTTGAGCACGAGGTTCAGCAGGGCAAGCTCGAGCTGGTTGGGATCCACGGCGACAGGCGGCAGATCGGGCGGGACGCGGATGGCGAGCCTGTGCCCGGGGCCGATGGAGCGGCGCAGCAGGCCCTCCATGCCGTCGAGCAGCGCGGACAGCTCCACCGTCTCCGCCCGCAGCACCTGGCGGCGGCCGAAGGCGAGCAGGCGCTGGGTGAGCGCGGCGCCGCGGTCGGCGCCCTGCATCGCGTTGTCGAGCAGCCGCGCGGCGCGCGCATCGCCGGGTGGCAGGCGCTTGCGCAGCAGCGCCAGGCTGCCGAGCACGACCATCAGCAGGTTGTTGAAGTCGTGCGCGATGCCGCCGGTGAGCTGGCCGAGCGCCTCCATCTTCTGCGCCTGGTGCAGGCTGGCCGCAGTGGCGCGGTGGTCCTCCGTCTCCTGCCGCAGCTTCGCCCTCGCCTCCGCCAGCTCGCGCGCCTGCTGGCGCAGGTCGTGGCGCAGGCGGTCGAAGGTGCGGAACTGCGCATTGGCGCGGCGCGCGACGGTGGCGAGCGCGGCGAGGAAGACGAGGATCATCGCCCCGGCCGCGAGCCCGGTCTCGGTGCCCTCGGCCGCGTAGCGCAGCGCGATCGGCAAGCCGGCCGGCAGGATGAAGGCCAGCACGACAGGCAGGTAGGCGTAGTGCAGCGCGGCCGCGCCGGTGCACATGCCGCCGACCACGAAGACCCAGAGCAGCCGCGCCGCGTCGGAGGCGGGCCACAGCAGCGCGGCGCCGCCCCCCCAGGTCAGCCCCGCCAGCGCGGCGGTGACCGTCGCCATCCAGCCCCAGTGCCGCGTCCGCTCGACCGTCGCGCTGTCGCGCCCATGCGCCCGCCAGAGCACGAGGCGCAGCGCCGAGACGGCCACGACCGCGGCGAGCCAGCCGAGCCCGGCCGCGTCCGGCCAGCCGCCGCCGAGCGCGACCACGAGCAGAACGGCGTTGACGGCCGACACCGCCACCGCCAGCGGCAGCTGGCCATAGACCGCCCGGACCTGCGCGGCCTGCACCTCGGCTTCGGGGGACGCCGGCGCCGACGTCATCGAGCCCCTCCAGCGGATCACCGTGGAAGGGCAGATCTACCCCGGATCAGGGAAGCCCGGTCATACAATCTTCGCGCGGAGCAAGTGCCGCGCGCGCGGCGTCACGCCGCCCGCTTCTTCGCGGCGCGGATCGCCCCGGCCAGCGCGCCGACCTGCGCCAGTACCTTCGGCGCCGTCTCCGCCGTCGCCCGGCCCTCGGCGTCGAGCGTCGCGGCCAGCGTGTCCACCAAGGCGGTGCCGACCACCGCGCCGTCCGCGACGGAGGCGGCGATCGCCGCCTGTTCCGGCGTGCGGATGCCGAAGCCGATCGCGACCGGCAGGTCGGTGTGGCGCTTCAGCGCGGCGACGGCGGGCGCGAGCGACGCATAGTCGGCGCTGCGCGTGCCGGTGATGCCGGTGATCGAGACGTAGTAGATGAAGCCCGTCGTCGCGCCGAGCACGCGCGGCAGCCGCGCCTCGTCCGTCGTCGGCGCGATCAGGCGGATCAGGTCGAGCCCGTTGGCCCGCGCATCCGGCTCGACCTCGTCGGCTTCCTCGGGCGGCACGTCCACGATGATGAGGCCGTCCACGCCCGCGGCGGCGGCATCCGCGCAGAAGCGCGCGACGCCGTAGCTCAGGATCGGGTTGTAGTAGCCCATGAGCACGACGGGCGTCGCGGATTCCGTCGCGCGCAGCTCGCGCACCAGGTCGAGCACGCCCGGCAGCGTCGCGCCTGCCTTCAGCCCGCGCTGCCCGGCCTTCTGGATCGACGGGCCGTCGGCCATCGGGTCGGTGAAGGGGACGCCGATCTCGATCACGTCGGCGCCCGCCGCCGGCAGGCCCTGCAGGATCTTCAGCGACGTCGCGCGGTCCGGGTCGAAGCCGGTGAGGAAGGTCACCAGCGCGCCGCGGCCCTCGGCCTTGAGCGCGGCGAAGCGAGCGGCGATGCGGCTCAAATGCGCTCTCCCAGATGGCGCGCCACGGTGAAGATGTCCTTGTCGCCGCGGCCGCAGAGATTCATCAGCACGATCCGGTCCTCCGGCAGCGTCGGCGCCAGCTTCATCACATGCGCCAGCGCATGCGCCGGCTCGAGCGCGGGGATGATCCCCTCGAGCCGCGAGCAGAGCTGGAAGGCGTCCAGCGCCTCGTCGTCGGTGGCGCCGACATATTGCACGCGGCCGATCTCGTGCAGCCAGGAATGCTCCGGGCCGACGCCGGGATAGTCGAGGCCGGCGCTGATCGAATGCGCCTCGGTGATCTGGCCGTCGCCGTCCTGCAGCAGGTAGGTGCGGTTCCCGTGCAGCACGCCGGGGCGTCCGCGCGACAGCGCCGCGGCGTGTTCCGGCGTATCGAGGCCGCGGCCTGCCGCCTCCACGCCGACCATTGCGACGTCCTTGTCGTCGAGGAAGGGGAAGAACAGCCCCATCGCGTTCGACCCGCCGCCGACGGCGGCGACCAGCGTGTCGGGCAGGCGGCCCTCGGCGGCCATCATCTGCTCGCGCGCCTCCTCGCCGATCACCGACTGGAAGTCGCGCACCATCTGCGGGTAGGGGTGCGGGCCCGCGACGGTGCCGATGCAGTAGTAGGTGTCGTGGACATTCGCGACCCAGTCGCGCAGCCCCTCGTTCATCGCGTCCTTGAGCGTCGCGGCGCCGGAGGTCACGGGCCGCACCTCCGCGCCGAGCAGCTTCATGCGGAAGACGTTGGGCTGCTGCCGCTCGACGTCGGTCGCGCCCATGTAGACGATGCAGGGCAGGTCCATCAGCGCGCAGGCCGTCGCGGTGGCCACGCCGTGCTGGCCGGCGCCGGTCTCCGCGATGATGCGCGTCTTGCCCATCTGCTTCGCCAGCAGGATCTGGCCGAGCACCGCGTTGATCTTGTGCGCGCCGGTGTGGTTCAGCTCGTCGCGCTTGAAATAGACCTTCGCCCCCATGCCCGCGGGCGCCGCCTTGCGCAGATGCGCGGTCAGGCGTTCCGCGAACCAGAGCGGGCTCGGGCGGCCGACGTAATGCGTCAGCAGGCGGCGCCATTCGGCCTGGAAGGCGGCGTCCTTCTTCGCGGCCTCGTAGGCGCGCTCGACCTCGAGGATCAGCGGCATCAGCGTCTCGGCCACGAAGCGGCCGCCGAAATCGCCGAAGCGGCCGCGACCGTCCGGGCCCTGGCGGAGCGAATTGGGGAGGGGCTTGTTCACTGGCGGTTCCCTGGGCTGGCGGAGGTCTTAGCGCAGGGCCCGCGCCGGGTCACGGGGCGGACAGGCCGCGGCAGGACAGGCCGCCCGCCCCGACCACCCGCGCGGTGCGGAAGCCGTCAGGCCGGCGGCGCCGAGGCCGCCGCCATGCGCGCCGGCTCGCGCGGGGCGGATGTGCCGGGCGTGGTCCGACCCGTGTCGGGCAGCCCCGCGGCCATGGCGATGCCGTCCCCCTTCGCGGCACCGCCAGGCATGAGCCGGGCCATCGGCAGCCAGGCCTCCCACAGCAGGCCCTCGCTGAGCCACTTCGTTTCGAACTCGCCGCCGAGCTGCCGCGCGACGGTGGCGGTGATCAAGGTCGAACCGAAGCCGCGCGGCCCTGCCGGGGCAGCAACCCTGGGGCCTCCGGACTCGCGCCAGACGAGGTGCAGCGCCTCCGCCTCGCAGGTCCAGGACAGGTCCAGCCGCCCGCTCGCCACCGACAGGGCGCCGTGCTTCGCGGCATTCGTCGCAAGCTCGTGGAAGGTCATGCACAGCGCCTGCACGGCTGCCGGCGAGAGCGCCAGGGACGGGCCGCTGACACTCGCGCGCGGGCCATCCGGCCCGCCCACGAAGGGCGCAAGAGCATCCTCCGCCACGGCGCGCAGGTCCGAGCCGTGCCATCGCGCGCGCGCCAGCAGCGTGTGCGCACGGGCCAGCGCACCGATCCGCCCCTCGACGGCCTGCGCGAAGTCCTCGGCATCCACCCTCGGCGTCAGCCGCAACGCGGCCTGCACCACGGCCAGGGTGTTCTTGGCCCGGTGGTCGAGCTCGTGGATCAGGACCGACTGCCGCTCCTCCGCCTCGCGCCGGGCGGTGACGTCCTGGCTGGTGCCGATCAGGCGCGTGGGGCGGCCTGTCGCCGGGTGATGCCCGGCCGCGCGGGCATGGCTCTCGATCCAGACCCAGCGTCCGTCCGGGCGAAGGAAACGGTATTCGATCCGGTAGCCGTCGGACTTGCCCGCGCGCACGGCCTTCACCTGCTCGGCGAGACGCGCGCGGTCGTCCGGGTGGATGCGGTCCCGCCAGGACGGATAGACCGCCGTTTCCTCCTCCGCGCCGAAGCCGAAGATTTCCAGCGCGCGCGGCGTCCGCGCCGCGCGACCGCTCACCAAGTCCACCTCCCAGGCGCCGAGCTGCGCGGCCTCCAGCGCCAGCCTGAGGCGCTCCTCGCTGTCGCGCAGCGCGGCTTCTGCGGATTTGAGCGCGGTGACGTCGACATGCGCGCCGACCATGCGGAGCGCGCGTCCCGCGGCATCGCGCTCGATCTCGGCACGGGCATAGATCCAGCGCACCTCGCCCTCGGGCGTCAGGATCCGATATTCCTGCTCGTACTCGGTGTCCCGCGCGCCATCGGCCACCGCGGCCAAGAAGCCGCGCTCGGCACGCTCCCGGTCATCGGGATGCAGGCGACGGACCCAGTCCTCATGGGCCTCCTGCGCCGGGCGGGGCGCGAACCCCTGCAGCGCCATGTATTCGGCGGACCGACGGCTCGCCCCGGTGCGGAGGTCGATCTCGAACCCCCCCACGCGCCCGATCCGCTGCACGCGGCGCATCGCTGCCTCTGCATCCGTCACGGCCCGGCGCAGCCGCTCGAATTCCGCCACCGCGGCGGGCGGCACCGGCGGCGCCTGGTCCTGCCCGGGCAGGCCGGTCGAGACCGCCTCGGCACGCGCCACGAGCGCCGCGACCGGGTCGAGCAGGCGGCGCGCGATCAGCGCCGCGCCGGCCAATCCGATGGCCAGCGCCAGCGCCGCGCCACCGGTCAGCGCCAGCAGAGGCGTCCGCCGCGCCGCGGCGAAGGTGGCTTCCGGCTCGTTCACCCAGACATGCCAGCCGGGTGCGGTCGCAAGCGGATGGAAGGCGGTGCGGATCGGGTCGCCGTCGGGCAGGCTGCGCCCGCGCAGCACCCGCGCCTCGCCGAGCGGACCGTCCTGCCGCGCCGGCCGGGGCACGCCGATCACCTGCTCGGGGTCGCGCGATCGTGCCGCAAAGACTCCGCGGCTGTCGGTCAGCGCGATGGCGCCCTGGCCGCGCGAGGCCTGGCCGCGCAAGGTATCCGACAGCCGTTCGGGCAGCAGCGGCATGCCCAGGACCCCGTGCACGACCCCGTCGCGCACCACCGGCACGAAGACGAAGGCGGTCGGCCGGCCGGAGATGCGACCCTCCGCCACGTCGGAGACGACCGGCCGGCCGGTCGCGAAGGCCCGCTCGATCGCGATCGCGCCGCCGCCCGGGCCGCGCGCGCCGCCGGGGCCCGGCAGCGCGGCCCCCAACGGAAGGCGCGTGGTGAGCACCTGGCTGCCGTCGCGGCGATAGAGATTCACCCAGGTCTCGAAGATCTCCGCCGTGGTTCGTGCATGCAGATAGAGATGCTCGCGCGGAGCGCCGGGATCCGATTCGGGCGCGACGGCGAGCACGCGCAGCGCGGCGAGCTTCGCGCCGATCTGCGTATCCACCGCGGCCGCGATCGCCTGCGCGGTGTCGATCAGCCGCGCCTCCTCGGCCTTGTCCTGCCGGCGCAACGCGTCCCAGGCCGCGGCCGCGCCGAAGGCGAGTGCCGGGAGCAGCACGGCAAGGACAAGGGCCAGGAGATGTCCGCGCAAGCCGGGGCGCCGGCGTACCGCGCCATGTGCTGCGGCCGGCACCTCAGCCGGGATGGGGCGTGCCTGCCCCAGGGATTCGAGTGTCATGCCTTCTGCGGGTTGCGATCCGCGCAGCCTCCGGGCGAGTTCTCAGTCTGTGAGCCCTGGCGCCCGTATGGGCAACCGACGAAGGGGTGCGCCGGCGCCGTCCGTATCGCGTCCGGGCTGACGTTCGCGTGATCAGCGCTGCGCATGCGAGGACCGGCGCACGAACCGCTCAGGTTCCCTACGGCCGTCCCATGTGTCCCTGCGCTGTCGGGCCGTGCGCCGCCTGCACGAAGTCGACGATGCGCGACGGATCCTTCACGCCCCGCGACCGCTCCACGCCGGAGGACACGTCCACCCCGGGCGCCCCGGAGGCCGCGATGGCCTCCGCAACGTTCGCGGGCGTGAGGCCGCCGGCGAGGAGCCAGGGCCGAGGCACTGCAACGCCTTGCGTCAGCGTCCAGTCGAAGGGCGCGGCGTTGCCGCCCGGCAGGGGCGCGCCGGGCGGCGCCTTGGCGTCCAGCAGGAAGCGGTCCACGGCGGGGGCGTAGGCGGCGAGCGCCGCCAGGTCCTCGCGCGCGGCGATGCCGAGCGCCTTCATCACCGGCAGGCCGAAGCGGGCCTTCACGGCGGCGCAGCGCGCCGGCGTCTCCTCGCCATGCAGTTGGATGACGTCGAGCGGCAAGGCGGCCAGCACCTCCGCGATCTCGTCATCCGCCGGGTCCACGAAGAGCCCGACCTTTCCGGGGCCCGGCCGCGCGATCGCAGCCGCCTGCGCCGGCGTCACGGCGCGGGGCGAGGGCGGGAAGAAGACGAAGCCGACGAGGTCCGCGCCGGCGGCTGCGGCGGCCTCCATCGCGGCGGGACCGTTGATCCCGCAGATCTTCACGATCACCCGCCGAGGCTCCGCGCGATCGCCGCCGCGGCGGCGCCGGGATCGGCAGCCTTGGTGATCGGGCGGCCGACCACGATCCAGTCCGCCCCGGCGCGCGCCATCTCCTCGGGTGTCGCGGTGCGCGCCTGGTCGTCGGCGGCGCTGCCGGCCGGCCGCACGCCGGGCACCACCAGCGCCGGGCCCTCGCCGAGCGCGTCGCGCAGCGGCGCCACCTCTCGCGGCGAGCAGACCAGGCCGTCCGCGCCCGCCGCCACCGCCAGCCGGCCGAGCCGCAGCACCTGCTGCACCGGCCCGCCCGAGACGCCGGTTTCCGCCAGCGCCGCGGCGTCGAGGCTGGTCAGCACGGTGACGGCGAGGACCCGCATCCGCCCCTCGCCGGCCCGTTCCGCCGCTTCCCGCGCCGCGGCGACCATGGCGGCGCCGCCGGCGGCGTGGATCGTGAGGAAGGCCGGCCGCAGCGGCGCGAGCGAGCGCACCGCGCCGGCCACCGTGTTCGGGATGTCGTGCAGCTTGAGGTCGAGGAAGACCGGCCCATGCGCCGCGATCCGCCGCACCGCCGCACCCCCTTCGGCCGAGAACAGCTCGAGCCCGACCTTCAGCAGCCCGGCGGGCGGGGCGACGGCGCGCGCCCAACCCTCCGCGGTCGCGAGGTCGGGCGCGTCGAGCGCGACGCAGAGGCCGCAGCGCCGCATGCTCAGCGACGCCCGGCGAGCGCCGGGACGACCTCGTTCTCCGGCACGCGGCCCATGTCGGCGGCGCGGCGCGCCGCTTCCTCCCGCGCGCGGATCGCCGCCAGCTCGCCTTCGAGCAGCTTCGCCGCCTGTTCCATCTTCGCCGCGCGGCGGCGCATCGGGAGCGACGCGCCCCAGACGATCAGCGCGCCGATCAGGAAGGCCGCCGCGCAGAGGATCAGCACCGCGATGCCGAGCGAGGAGACCCAGGCGATGTCGAAGGGCCAGAGCCGGATCTCGACATCCTGCGGGTTGGACAGCGCGAAGAGCGCGAGCAGGATCAGCAGGGGTACGAACATCAGCCAGCGCATCGGCATCCTCGCGGATCGTGGGCGGTCCTTCTGGCCCCCAGGCTTACGCCCGCGCGCGCCCAACCGGAAGCGCCACCCGCCTGACAACACGCGCAGCCCGCGGGCCCGTGTCGGCCCACCCCGCTGGCCGCCCCCCGATGCCCTGCCTTGGCTTCGCCAAGGCAGGATGAGCCGTCATCCTGGGACACGCGCCAATCCGGGGCCCCCGCGGCGGCGCCGAAGGCGACGTCGTGGGGAGAACCTAGGCCGGCGTCGCCACGCGCGGCTTGCGGGCGACGACCTGCAGCGGGCCGCCGTTCACGCGCTCCCGCAGCTCCTTGCCCGGCTTGAAATAGGGCACCGACTTGGCCGAGACCTCGACCGCCGTGCCGGTGCGCGGGTTCCGCCCGGTGCGCGGGTCGCGCCGCTTGATGGAGAAGGCGCCGAAGCCGCGCAGCTCCACCCGGTCGCCGCGCGCCAGCGCGTCGGTGATCTCGTCGAAGATGGTGGAGACGATCAGCTCCACATCGGGCTGGCGCAGATGCGGGTTGGCCTGCGCCAGCGCGGCGATCAGCTCCGATCGCGTCATGACGGCCCGCCGCCCCCTCAACCTTTACAGTGCGGCAGGCTGCCAAAGGGCGCGGACGCGGTCAACGAGAAGCCATTCCGTCACCAGTGCATCCGTCACCGCGCCGACCGCGGCGCGCAGGTTCCGCTCGGCGAAGCCCCGCGTCTCGATGTCGCGGACGGGCAGGTTGGCGGGGACCGAGCGCGCCTCGGCCAGCCAGGCCCGCGCCTCCGGCTCGCCGCCGATCGCGTCCACGAGGCCGAGGCCGAGCGCCTCGCGCCCGGTGAAGACGCGCCCGTCGGCGAGCTCGCGCACGCGCTCGGGCGGCATCTCGCGCCCGGCGGCGACCTTCGCCACGAACTGCTCGTGCAGGTCGCGCACGACCCGCATCAGCTCCGCGCGGCCTTCCTCCGACAGCGGGCGGAAGGGGCTGAGCTCGTCCTTGAAGCGGCCGGAGACGAGGGACTGGCCGCGGACGCCCAGGCGCTCCAGCAGCTGCGACGCATCCACCGACTGCAGGAGGACGCCGATGGAGCCGGTCACCGTCGCCTCGCGCGCGAAGACGCGGGCGGCCGGCAGCGCCACCATGTAGCCGGCCGAGGCGGCGGTGCCGGCCATGGTCGCGACGACCGGCTTGCGTTCCGCCAGCTGGCGCAGCGCGGCGTGCAGCGCCTCCCCGCCCGCGACGCTGCCGCCGGGGCTGTCGATGGCGACGATCACGGCGCGTGCGTTGCGGTCGCGCCCGACGCGGTCCAGCGCCTCCTGCAGCTTGCGGTCGTCGCCGATGAAGCCGCTGACGTTCAGCCGCGCGACATGCTCGCGCGCGCCGGGCAGCAGCCCGCCGTCGCGCGGGGCGAAGGCGACGGCGGCGACGAGGCCGAGGACCGCCAGCACGGCCGCGCCGCGCCAGAGGGAGAGGCGCCGCTTCAGCTTGCGGCGGTCGAGCAGGAGATCGGCATCGAGGGGCATGCGGCGCATATGGCCCGCTTCCCCGCATGCGGCCAAGGCCCTGATCTTCCGCGGCGTTGACGGATCCTTGAACGGAACCCGCGCAACCGCGGAACGGTCCGCGTGCTTCGCAGGTTGTCGTGGTGGAAAGGGCCTCCCGCCCCCGCGGCGGGGGATCCGGGGCCATGTTCCGATTGTCGGTCGCCTTCTTCTGTTCGGGCTTCGCCGCGCTGCTGTGCCAGATCGCGTGGCAGCGCATGCTCGGCATCTTCGCCGGCTCCGACACCGTCTCCGCCGCGCTCGTCGTCGGCGCCTTCCTCGCCGGGCTCGGGCTCGGCTCGATCATCGGCGCGCGCATCGCCGACCGGCTGTCGCCGGCGCGCGCATTGCTCGGCTTCGCGCTGTGCGAGGCGCTGGTGGCGGGCTTCGCGCTGCTGTCGAAGCCCTTCCTCTACGACCTGCTTGCGGTGCGGCTGGCGGGGGTGGTGGATTCGCCCGCCGCGATCTTCGCGCTCTGCTTCGCCGGGCTCGTGATCCCAACGACGCTGATGGGCGCGTCGCTGCCGCTGATCGCGCGCGCTGTGGCGAGCAGCCTCGATACCGTGGCGGAGCGCATCGGCTGGCTCTACGGGCTGAACACGCTCGGCGCGGGGCTCGGCGCTCTTGCCGGCGGCTGGGTGCTGCTGGGGACGCTCGGCTTCACCGCCTCGCTCGGCGTCGCGGCGGCACTCGACCTCGCCGCGGCGGCGCTGGCGCTGAGCCTCGTCGGCCGCCTGCGCCGCGCGCCCGCGCCGGAGGGCGCGCCCGCACGCGCGACGGCACCGGCATCGGGCGGCAACCTGCCGCTCTGGTGCCTGCTGGTGTTCCTCTCGGGTTACGTGATCGTGGCGCTCGAGATCCTGTGGGTGCGCGTGCTGGGGCAGGTCGGGCAGTTCCACGCCTATCTCTTCCCGACGGTGCTCGGCGTCTTCCTGCTGGCGGACGGGCTCGGCATGGCGGTGGCGTCGCGGATGGTGCGGCGCATGGCCGATCCGCGGCCGGCCTTCTTCCTCGCGCAATCCGGCGGCTTCGTGCTGGCGGCGGCGCTGCTGCTGGGGCTGTGGGCGGCGCTGCCGCATCCGCCGCTCGGCGGCTACCTCATGCCCGACCAGTGGCGGCTCGGCGGGCGCGGCTTCCTGATGGGGCTCGCGCTGATCGTCCTGGTGGTCGGGCCGCCCTCCTTCCTCATCGGCATGACCTTCCCCTTCGTGCAGCGCGCGGTGCAGCGCGACCTCGCCAGCGTCGGCGCGCGCGTCGGGTCGGTGCAGCTGGCGAATATCCTCGGCAACGCGGCGGGGTCGATCGGCACGGGGCTGGTGACGCTGCACCTGCTCGGCACGGCGGGCACGCTGACGCTGCTGGCGGGGCTGTCGGTGATCCTCGCGCTCGGCTGGCTCGCCTGGGCGCCGCGACGCGCGCGGCGGCCGGCGCTGGCGGCCGCGCTGGGCTGCGCGGCGGCGCTCGTGCTGGTGCCCGACAACGCGACGCTCTGGCGCCGCGCGCATGGCCTCGCGCCCGGCACCGACCATGCCTGGGGCGAGGATCGCTCCGGCGTCGCCTTCTGGCGCGACGACACGCTGCGGCGCGCCGGCGCCGAGGGCGGGCGCGGGCCGCTCTTCATCATGGGCCATGCGCAGGCGACGATCCCCTTCTCGCCGCGCCACGTCGCACTCGGCGCGGTCGGGCCGCTCCTGCACCCGGCGCCGCGGCGCGTCTTCGCCGTCGGCGTCGGCAGCGCGGGCACGCCCTGGGGTGCCGCCGCGGTGGCGGAGGTGGAGGAGCTGCGCGCGGTGGAGCTCGTCGCCCCCGTGCTCGACGCGCTGCGCCAGCACGCCGCGCTGCGCCCCGCCGAGGCGGTGGCGGCGCTGCTTGCCGACCCGCGCGTCCGGCTCGAGGCCGGCGACGGCAGGCGCGCGCTGGCGCGGGGCGCGCCGGGATCCTGGGACGTGATCCAGGCCGATGCGGTGCTGCCGCAGACCTCGCATAGCGGCCTGCTCTATTCGCGCGAGTATCTCGAGCTGGTGCGCTCCCGCCTCGCGCCCGGCGGGCTCGCGGTGCAATGGGCGCCGAGCTGGGCGGTGGTGGAGACCTTCGTCGCCGTCTTCCCCCATGTCGTGATGCTGCGCCCCGCCAATGTGCTGATCGGGAGCGAGCGGCCGATCCCCGACGCGCAGCGCCGCCTGCTGGAGCGCATGGCCGAGGCGGCGGTGGCCGCGCGGCTCGGCCGCGGCGATCCGGCCCGCGCCGAGGCGGTGAGGGCGGAGGTGTCGGGCGAGATGCTGAGCTGGACGCCGGAGGTGCCGCGCGGCCCCGCGCCGCTGACCGACATGGCCCCGCGCGACGAGTTCTTCGTCAACAACCCGGTGCGCGACACCTGGGACAGCGCGGCGCCGGCCGCGCTCGGCGCGCGGCGGGGCGAGCTGACGGCGGCGCGGTAGGCACGAAAAACCCCGGGCAGCGGTGCTGCCCGGGGCTGATCGAAGCGCCGCAGATGCGGCTGAGGCTTACTCTTCCCCGGCCTGACGGCGGCGGATCGCCGCGCCGAGGATGTCGCCGAGCGAGGCGCCGGAGTCGGAGGACCCGTACTCCTGCATCGCCTGGCGCTCCTCCTCGACCTCCTTGCCCTTGATCGTCAGGGCGAGGCGGCGGCCGGCGCGGTCCACGGCGGTGACCTTCGCATCGACCTTCTCGCCGATGGCGAACTTGTCGGGGCGCTGGTCGGCGCGGTCGCGGGCGAGCTCGGCGCGGCGGATGAAGCCCGTCAGGACCTCGTCCACCTTCACCTCGATGCCGTTGGCCTCGACCTTGGTGACGACGCAGGTCACGACCTCGCCCTTGCGGACGCGGTCGAGCACCTCGGCGGCCGGGTCGGCCTGGAGCTGCTTGATGCCGAGGGAGATTCGCTCCTTCTCGATATCCGTGTCGAGCACCTTCGCCTTGACGGTGTCGCCCTTCTTGTAGCGCGCCATCGCCGTCTCGCCGGGCTCGTCCCAGCTGAGGTCGGACATGTGCACCATGCCGTCGAGATCCGGGCCGAGGCCGATGAAGAGGCCGAACTCGGTGATGTTGCGGATCTCGCCCTCGATCACGCTGCCGGGCGGGTGCTGCTCGGCGAAGACGTCCCAGGGATTGCCCACCGCCTGCTTGAGGCCGAGGGAGATGCGGCGCTTCGGGCCGTCGACGTCGAGGATGACGACGTCCACTTCCTGGCTGGTGGCGACGATCTTGCCCGGATGGACGTTCTTCTTCGTCCAGGACATCTCGGAGACGTGGACCAGGCCCTCGACCCCCGGCTCCAGCTCCACGAAGGCGCCGTAGTCGGTGATGTTAGTGACGCGGCCGGAGAACTTGCCGTTGACCGGGTACTTGGTCGCCACGTTCTCCCACGGATCGGCCATCAGCTGCTTCATGCCGAGGCTGATGCGCTGCGTCTCCGGGTTGAAGCGGATCACCTGCACCTTCACGGGCTGGCCGATGGTCAGCGCTTCCGACGGGTGGTTGATGCGGCGCCAGGCGATGTCGGTGACGTGCAGCAGGCCGTCCACGCCGCCGAGGTCCACGAAGGCGCCGTAGTCGGTGATGTTCTTCACCACGCCGTCGAGCACCATGCCTTCCTTCAGGCCCTGGACGAGCTCGGCGCGCTGCTCGGCGCGCGTCTCTTCCAGCACGGCGCGGCGGGAGACGACGATGTTGCCGCGGGCGCGGTCCATCTTGAGGATCTGGAAGGGCTGCGGGCTGCCCATCAGCGGCGTCACGTCGCGCACTGGGCGGATGTCCACCTGGCTGCCCGGCAGGAACGCGACCGCGCCGCCGAGGTCCACGGTGAAGCCGCCCTTGACGCGGCCGAAGATCACGCCGTTCACGCGCTGCTGCGCGGTGAAGGACTTCTCGAGGTTGGTCCAGGCTTCCTCGCGGCGGGCCTTCTCGCGCGAGAGGATGATCGCGCCGTCGCGATCCTCGTAGCGCTCGACGAAGAGCTCGACGCTGTCGCCGACCTTGACGTCGGGCTTGGCGCCCTGGGGCGCGAATTCCTTGAGCGGGACGCGGCCCTCGCTCTTCAGGCCCACATCCACGACGGCGACGTCGTCGTCGATCCGGATGATCTTGCCGGTGATGACCGAGCCGGCGAAGCCGGTGTTGTCGCCGAGCGTGGCGTCGAGGAGGGAGGCGAAATCCTCTTCCATGCCCGCTTGTGCGGGGCGGGCGAGGGTGGTGGCGCTTGCCATGCGGTATGAGGTTCCTGGGTGCTGGCCCCGTAGGGCCAAGGGGTATGCGCCTCCGCGCCGTGACGCGGACACGACCTGGCCGCGTCGGTCCCCTGTGGATCCGGGCGGCCCCTGGACGGGTGGCGGAATGACGGCCCGCCGCTGCCGGCCCCTGGGTGGCAGCCCGCGCGGGGCGGGCAGGCCCGCCGCGCACTCCCCTGGCTGCCAAAGCAGGGGCACCGCAGCGCCCGAAGGCGCGCGGTTCGCCGGGGGCGTTACGCCGTCGGGTCAGCAGGAGTCAAGCCGAATCCGGGATTTCGGCGGCGCGCCGCGCGAAAAACCCCCGGTCCGCCGCGCCTTTCAGGCAAGCTCGGCGCCGCAGCAAGGAAACCGCCCATGTCCGCTCGCCTGATCCCACCGCTCGGCCGCGACTTCGTGCCCTCCGCCGATGCGGAGGTAACGCAGATCACCGAGGTCGAGGGCCGTCCGCTCGGAAGTCCGGTCCAGCTCAGGACCCTCGCGGCGACGGAGCGGATGGTGCTGGTGGAATGCACCTTCGCGCCGGGCCAGGCGAGCAAGCCGCACATGCACCCGGACCACGACTCCATTGTCTATGTGGTGAGCGGCAAGGTGAAGGTCACGATCGACGGACGCGAGTTCATCGCCGGCCCCGGCGACGCCTGGACCAATCATCCCGGCGTCGTCCACCACATCGAGGCGCTGGAGCCGACCGTCTCGGTCGAGGTGAAGAGCCCGCCGATCAAGGCGTGGTGAGACGCGACCGCACGAGCTTCAGCGCCATCTGGAAGGCGTGCTCGGCGTCCAGCTCCGTCGTGTCGAGAATGATGGCGTCCGGCGCCGGCTTCATCGGCGCCGCGCTGCGGCCGGCGTCCTGCGCGTCGCGCGCGGCAAGCTCCGCGGCGACCTCCGCCAGGTCGCGCAGGACACCCTTTCCCTGCAGCTCCAGCCAGCGCCGCCGCGCGCGCGCCTCCGCGCTCGCGGTCACGAAGAGCTTCGCGGGCGCGTCGGGGAAGATCACCGTGCCGATGTCGCGCCCATCCATCACCGCGCCGTGCCGTCGCCCGAAGTCGCGCTGCCAGTCGAGCAGCGCGGCGCGCACGCCCGGGATCACCGCGACCGCGGACGCCGCCATGTCGGCCGCCGGCCCGCGCAGGTCGCCGCGTTCCAGGTCCTGCGGCGCCAGCGCGCGCGCCTGCGCCTCGGCGGTCACCGCATCACGCGGGTCGCCGGCCGCATCCAGCACCCGCCGCCCGACGGCGCGGTAGAGCAGCCCGGTGTCGAGATAGGGCAGGCCGAGCGCCGCCGAGAGACGCCGCGCCAGCGTGCCCTTGCCGGCGGCCGCCGGGCCATCGACGGCAACGACGCGCGGCGGCGTCACGGCGCGGACAGCGCCTCCCCGCCCGCCAGCCGGTTCATCAGCGCGGCGAAGCCGGGAAACGACGTCTCGATGAAGGCGGCGTCGTCCACCGCGACCGGCGCGCGCGACGCCATGCCCAGCACCAGCGCGCTCATCGCGATACGGTGGTCCATATGCGTCACGACCGCACCGCCGCCCGCGGGCGGGCCGCCCGCGCCCTCCACCACCAGGTCGTCGCCCTCGATCGCGACGCGCACGCCGTTCGCCGCGAGCGCCGCGGCGGTCGCGGCCAGCCGGTCGCTCTCCTTCACCCGCAACTCGCCCAGCCCGCGCATCCGCGTGGTGCCCGAGGCCGCGGCGGCCGCGACGGCGAGGATCGGGTATTCGTCGATCATCGACGGCGCGCGGTCCGCCGGCACGTCCACGCCGCGCAGCGCCGAGGCGCGGATGCGGAGATCCGCGACCGGCTCGCCGCCCTCGATCCGCTCGTCCATCCGCGTGATGTCGGCGCCCATCTCCGCCAGCGTGGCGAAGAGCCCGGCGCGCAGCGGATTCATGCCGATCCCGCGCAGCACGACATCCGACCCCGGGACCAGCAGCGCCGCGACGGCCGGGAAGGCGGCGGAGGACGGGTCGGCCGGCACCACCACGGGTGCCGCGACCAGCTCCGGCTGGCCGGTCAGCTCGATGACCCGGCCATGCCCCTCGGCCGTCACCGCCACCGTCGCGCCGAAGTGACGCAGCATGTTCTCGGTGTGGTCGCGCGTCGCCTCGCGCTCCACCACCCGCGTGATCCCGCGCGCGCAGAGCCCGGCCAGCAGCAGCGCCGACTTCACCTGCGCGGAGGGCACCGGCACGACGTAATCCAGCGGCAGCGGGTCGGCCGCACCCTCCACCGCCAGCGGCAGCCGCCCGCCGGCCCGCGTCGCGAAGCGCGCGCCGGTGGCGGCCAGCGGCTCCGTCACGCGCTTCATCGGGCGCCCCCGCAGGCTCGCATCCCCGGTCATCACGGCGAAGATCGGATGGCCGGCCAGCAGGCCGCAGAGCAGCCGCGCCGCGGTACCGGAATTGCCCATGTCGAGCACGTCCGCGGGCTCCACCAGGCCGCCGATCCCCCGTCCGGCGACGCGCCAGCGCCCCGCGCCGAGATCCGTAACCTCGGCGCCCAGCAGCCGCATCGCGGCCGCGGTGCGCAGCACGTCCTCGCCTTCCAGCAGGCCGGTGATCTCGGTGGTGCCGACCGCCAGCGCACCGAACATCAGCGCGCGATGGCTGATGGATTTGTCGCCGGGCACCTGCGCCTCCCCCGTCAGGGGCCGCGCCGGCGCGGAGGCGATCAGGGGTCGAGGCGCGGAACCGTGCATGGGGCGGGCGTTTGACATGGGGGGCGCGAAGTGGCAATCGCGCGTGCCTTTTTCGCCGCACGGCGCGGAGCCGCCACACCCGTAGCCGCGCGGTGCGGAGCCGCCACACCAACCCTCCGCACCGCGCGGATGATCGCGAGACCTGGAATGGCCAAGCCTGAACTCGGACTGAAGCGCGTCTGCGTGTCCTGCGGGACGAAGTTCTACGATATGATGCGCGCGCCGGCGACCTGTCCGAAATGCGGCACCGAGCAGCCGGCCGAGCAGCCGAAGCTGAAGCGCGCGCCGATGCCGGTGGACGACCGCGTGAAGAAGCGCGTCGTGCCGGCCGAGGCCGATGCCGACGAGATCGTCGAGGTCGAGGCCGACGAGGCGGACGAGGCGATCGAGGATGCGGAGGAGCTCGAGGACGCCGACGAGACCCTCGGCGAGGACATCGAGGTCGAGGCGGACCGGGAAGAAGAGACCTGAGGTTTCCCCACGACGTTGCGTCGTGCCGAAGGCACGCCTTCGGCACGACGCAACGCCGTGGGGGCGGCCCGGATTGGCGCTGATCCGACGAGGCTGGCCCATCCTTCCGCGGCGAAGCCGCGGAAGGGCACCGGGGGGCTCCTGGCGGGACTGACGTCCACGACAGCGCGGGCAGGGTCAGGGAGCGATGAGAGCTTTCCGCGCCGGGCTGACCGAGGCCCTCGGCGCGCCGGCGCTGGCGATGGGCGCCACCTTCCTGGCCTTCGGCGCCGCGGTCGCCGAGGCGGGGCTTCCACTGGCCTGGGCGCTGCTCTGTTCCGGCGCGGTCTATGGCATGGCCGGGCAGCTCGTGCTGCTCGGCGTCGGCACCACCCTGTCCGGCGCGATCCCGGCGGCGATCGCAGCCACCGCGGCGAATGCCCGCTTCCTGCCGATGTCGGTCGCCATCGCGCCGCTGCTCGGTCGCCGGCGGATGCTGGCGCTGCCCTTCGTCGCGATCACGCCCTGGGCCGCCGGGATGTGCCGGCTGCCGGCCCTGCCCGAAGCGGAACGGCCGCGCTGGTTCATCGGCTTCGCGGCCACCTCCTGGACCATCGCGCTGGCGACGACGGCGGCTGGGCACGGGCTCGCGCCGCATCTCCCGCCGGCGCTGCGCGCCGCGCTGCTCTTCGCCAACCCGCTCTACTTCGCGCTGCTGCTGGCGGCCGATCTCGGGCGGCCGGGGATGCGGCCGGCGATCCTCGGCGGCGCGGCGGCTTCGCCATTGGCCTTTTGGCTCGGGCCGGCCTGGGGGCTGCTCGCGGCGGGGCTGGTCGGCGGCACGCTCGCCTTCCTGTGGTCCCGCCATCCGGCGAAGGCCGGCGGCACAGGGTGACTGCACCCGACCTCGCCCTGCTGCTGACGGCCCTTGCCGGCCTCGCGCTGCGCGGGGCCGGGCTCGCGCTCGGCGGCGCGCTCAGGCCCGACCACCCGGCCATCGCCTGGGCCGGGGCGGTCTCAGTCGCCACCCTCTCTGCCTTCGTGGTCATGGCGGTGGTCGCGCCCTCCGGCGCGCTGGCCACCGTGCCCTGGCCGGCGCGCGGTGCCGGTGCCGTGTCCGCCGCGGTCGGCTGGGTGGCCTTCCGCGGGCGGCTGCTGCCGGCGATGCTCGCCGGGCTCGGCGGGCTCGCCGCGGCATGGATCATCCTGTGAGGCGCCCGATGCGTGTCCTGCTCGCCCATACGCCCGAGATGCGCGCCAACTACTACGGCGACCGCGCGCTGGCCGCGCTGCGCGAGGTGGCCGAGGTCGTGCTGCACGAGGACGAGGCGACGCTCGCCGGCGCCGCCCTGGCCAGGGCCGCCGCCGGCTGTCAGGCGATCGTCGCCGACCGCGCCACGCCCGGCACGGCCGAGACCTTCGCCGATGCTCCCGACCTCGTCGCCTTCCTGCGCGTCGCGGTCGATGTCTCCACCATCGACATCGCCGCGGCCTCGCGCGCCGGCGTGCTGGTGACGCAGGCCACACCCGGCTTCGTGGACAGCGTCGCCGAGCTCGCGGTCGGCATGACGGTCGACCTCGCCCGCGGCGTGTCGCGCCACGCCGCCGAGTTCCACGCGCGCCGCGTGCCTGCGCCGCAGATGGGCCGGCAGCTCGCCGGCCGCACGCTCGGGCTGATCGGCTATGGCCGCATCGCGCGGCGCGTGGCGGAGATCGCGTCGGCGCTCCGCATGCGCGTGCTCGCGCACGATCCCCATGCGGCGGTCGAGGGCGCCGACGCCGTCGCGCTGGACCGCCTGCTGGCCGAGAGCGACGTGGTGATGCCGCTCGCGGTCGCGAACGAGACCACGCGGCACGTGATCAATGCGCGCAGCCTCGCCCGGATGAAGCGCGGCGCGCTGCTGGTGAACCTCTCGCGCGGCGGGCTGGTGGAGGAGGCCGCGGTCGCGGCGGCGTTGGAGTCCGGCCAGCTCGGCGGTTTCGCCTGCGACGTCGGCAGCGCGCCCGACCAATGGCCCGACCCGGACCTCGCCGCGCGGCCCGACGTGGTCGCGACGCCGCATATCGGCGGGCTGACGCCGGAGGCCGCGGAGCACCAGGCGATGGACACGGTGCGCCAGGTCGCCGCCCTCGCGCGGGGGCGCGTGCCCGACGGCGCGCTGAACCTGCACGATGCGCACCGCCTGGCGCGGCTCGGGATCAACGCGTCGGGATGACCCAGCGCCGGATCGCGACGGCGAGCGCCACCACGCCCGCCGCCGCGACGAGGAAGCCCGCCGCGAAGCCCGCGCCGCCGATCAGCGCGCCGAAGGCGACGGTGCCGAGGCTCTGGCCCATGAAGAGCGACATGGCGAAGCCCGCCACGGCGGTGCCGCGCGCCTCCGGCAGCGCCTCGGTCGCGCGCGCCTGCAGAACGCCGTGCAGCATGAAGAAGAGCAGGCCGAGCGGCGCGATCGCCGCCGCCACCACCCACCAGGCCGGCGCCAGCGCGATGACGGCGAAGGCCGCCGCCATCCCGACCCCGCCGGTCAGCACCAGCCACCCCTCGCCGAGCCGCGCGACGAGCCACGGCGCGGCGCGGGTGTAGAGCAGCGAGCCGAGGCCGAAGCCGGCCGCGATCAACCCGGCCTCGGCGGCGGAGCGCCCGAAGTCCTCGATCAGCAGCGAGGCCAGGAAGGGCAGCACGCCGCCGAACAGCAGGAACCCGTCCGCCGCCGCGGCCAGCATCAGCACGCGCGAGCGCGGCCGGCGGAACAGCGCGAGGAAGCCGCCGAGGCTCAGGCCCGCGCGGCCGCGCCCGCCGATCCGCCAGGCCGGCCCGATCCGGAACGCGAACAGGCCGGTGATCGCCGCGGCCAGCGTCCCGAGCACGAGGAAGGCGGCGCGCCAGCCCGCGAGGTCGCCGACGGCGCCGGCGATCGGGCCCGCCAGCAGCTGCGCCATCACCATCCCCGTCAGGAAGCGGCCGAGCGTCGCCTGGCGCTCCGCATAAGGCGTGGTGTCGCCGATATGCGCCATGAAGAGCGGGATGGTCGCCGCCGCTGCCAGCCCCATGGCGATGCGCAAGGCCAGCAGCCCCTCGAGCCCCGGCGCGAAGGACGCCGCGATCAGCATCCCCGCGTAGAGCGCCATCGCCACCGCCGCGACGCGCAGCTTGCCGAGCGCATCGCCGACCGGCCCCGCGAGCAGCTGCCCGAGCCCATAGGCGAGCGAGAAGCCGGCGATGAGCTTCGCGACGCTCGCCAGGCCCACGCCGAGGTCGCGCGCCATCATAGGCAGCAGCGGGTCGAGCATCCGCATGCCGCAGCCGACGGTGAAGGCCGCGGTGGCCATCAGCCAGATCGGCGGGGATGCGGTCGTGCTGTCGCCTGGCCGGGTCACGGCTCAGACGGGCTGCAGCGGCTCATGCGGACCGCGCGGCAACTCGACGCGGATCGGGTCGCCGGGCGCGACCTCGCCGCCGGCCAGCACCACCGCCATGATCCCGGCCTTGCGGATGGGGTTGCCGGCCGCGTCGCGGCCGAGGGTGGCCGCCATCAGCCCGGGCGCGAAGGCGTCGAGCTGGCGGCAGGGATTGCGCAGCCCCGTCGCCTCGACCACCGCGGCGGCGCCGAGATGCAGAAGCGCGCCGCGCGGCAGGCCGAGGAGGTCGAGGCCCTGCGTCGTCACATTCTCCCCGAGCTCGCCGGGTGCCACGCGAAAGCCCCCCGCGGCGAGCTCCTCGAAGAGCTCGGCATGGAGAAGGTGGACCTGCCGCAGGTTCGGTTGGCTGGGATCGCGCGCGACGCGGGAGCGGTGCTTCACCGTCACCCCCGCATGCGCGTCGCCATCGACGCCGAGCCCCTCGCGCAGGCGGATCGAGAGAAGCGGCGACTTGCTGAAGCGGTGGGACGGCGCGGCGGCGACGCCCAGGACGCGGCTCACGCCGCGTCGGCCTTCTTGCGCGCCCGCTCGCTCGCCGTCTTCAGCTGCCCGCAGGCGGCCAGGATGTCGCGCCCGCGCGGGCGCCGGATCGGGCTGGAATAGCCGGCCGCCTCGACGATCGCGGCGAAGCGCCGCACCTGCTCGGGGCGCGATGTCTGGTACGGGCTGCCGGGCCAGGGGTTGAAGGGGATCAGGTTCACCTTCGCGGGCAGACCCTTGATCAGCCGCACCAGCTCGCGCGCCTCGGCCTCGCTGTCGTTCACGTCGCGCAGCATGACGTATTCGAAGGTGATGCGCCGCGCGTTGCTCGCACCCGGATAGCGCCGGCAGGCGGCCATCAGCTCCTCGATCGGATACTTGCGGTTCAGCGGCACGATCTCGTTGCGCAGCTCGTTCGTCACTGCATGCAGCGAGACGGCGAGGTTGACGTTCAGCTCTTCCCCGCAGCGGTCCATCATCGGCACGACGCCGCTCGTGCTCAGCGTGATGCGTCGGCGCGACAGCCCGATGCCCTCGTGATCCATGATGATCTTCAGGGCCTTCGCCGTGTTGGCGTAGTTGTAGAGCGGCTCGCCCATGCCCATGACGACGATGTTGGACAGCAGGCGCGGCGTGCCGTCCTTCGGGCTCGGCCATTCGCCGTAGCTGTCGCGCGCCGCCATGAACTGGCCGACGATCTCCGCCGCGCCGAGGTTGCGCACGAGCTTCTGCGTCCCCGTGTGGCAGAAGGTGCAGGACAGCGTGCAGCCGACCTGGGTCGAGATGCAGACCGCGCCGCGATCCTGCTGCGGCGAGGGGATGTAGACCGTCTCCACCTGCTGCCCGTCACGCCAGCGGAACAGCCATTTTTCCGAGCCGTCCTCGCTCTTGAGCGCTGTCGTTGTCTCCGGCCGGCCGACGACGAAGCGTTCCGCAAGCTTCGCCTGCATCGACTTGGCGATGGTCGGCATTCGGGAGAATTCGGTCTCGCCCTGGTGGTAGATCCAGTGCCAGAGCTGGCGGGCGCGGAACGGCTTCTCGCCGATCGCGACCATCTCCGCCTCGAGCTCCTCGCGCGACAGGCCGACGAGGTCGCGGCGGCCGTCGGGCAGCGTCGCCGGCGGCGGCGCAAACAGCGCGGCCTTGGCGAGGATGCGGTCGCGTTCCGACGTCGAAAGCTCGCTGGCGTCGCTCATCGCGCCGGCCTCGGCGCCTGCGCGGGGCACTCGCGCGAGATCGCGTCATAGGCCGCGGCGAAGCCGGCGAGCGGGAAGGTGTCGGTCACCGCGCTCCGCCCCGGCGGCCCCGGGCTGCGCACCACCGCCTCGCGTCCGTTGCGGAAGGCGCCGATGAGCTGCGCACCGTTCTGGAAGAAGGCCGAGGACTGCACCACGCCATAGGACCGGAACTCGCCCGTGCCGACCGTCAGCAGCGCCTCCGACTGCCGCGGGAGCGGATAGCCGACCGAGGCCGCGACCTGGTCGCGTCCGCCGGGCCGGTGCGTCACGGTCAGCGTCGCGGCGCCGCGATTGCCGGGCGCGCCCTCGCTGCGGGCGGCGCGGGCGAAGGCGTAGCAGACCTTCTGGCCGTTCTCCTGGTACGTCGCGGCGGTCCAGGACCCGTGGGTGCCGAGGCGCTGCGGACCCTCGCGCTGGGCCAGGGCGGGCGCGGCCGCCAGCGCCAGGGCCGCGCAGGATGCGGCGACGAGGAAGGGGTTGCGGGGCATGGGCGGCTAGATACGGCGCGCCCGACCTGTGGACAACCGGCCGGCTTCCGCCCCCTGCGACGCGCCCCTATGCAGGAACACCATGACTGACACCGCCGACCGCCATCTCGCCGCCCAGTACGAGGCCTATCCCTACCCGGCGCGCGACCCGCGCGACGAGGCGAAGCGGCTGGTCGTCGGCAGCCCGTCCCACCTGCGCGAGGTGGACCACTGGATCTTCGGCGCGCGCCGCCCGGCCTCCCAGCCGCTGAACGCGCTGATGGCCGGCGGAGGGTCGGGCGACGGGACGATCATGCTGGCGCAGCAGCTGACGACGCTCGGCCGGCCCGGCCGCGTCACCTGGCTCGACCGGTCGGCGCATGCGCGCAAGGTCGCCACCGCCCGCGCCGCTTCACGCCGCCTCGACAACATCGCCTTCGAGGAGGGGTCGATCCTCGAGCTGCCGCGCTCGGGCCTCGGGCCTTTCGACTACATCGATTGCTGCGGCGTGCTGCACCACCTGCCGGATCCGGCGGCGGGGCTCGCAGCGCTGGTGTCGGTGCTGGCGCCGGGCGGCGGGATCGGGCTGATGGTCTATGCGCCGCATGGCCGCACCGGCGTCTACATGCTGCAGGATGCGCTGCGCCTTCTCGCGCCGGCCGAGGAAGACCCGCCGGCGCGCGTCGAGGTCGCGAAGCGGCTCTGGAAGCAGCTGCCGGAAACGGCATGGCTGCGGAAGAACCCCTGGATCGAGGACCACATCAAGGGCGGCGATGCGGGCCTGTATGACCTGTTGCTGAACCCGCGCGACGTCGCCTTCACCGTGCCGCAGCTGGCGGCGCTGGTCGCCGGCGCCGGGCTGCGCATCGCCTGCCTGGTGGAGCCGGCGCGCTACGATCCCGACACCTGGCTTGCCGATCCGAAGCTGCGCGCGCGCACGGCAGGGATGGACCCGATCGGGCGCGCCGCGCTGGCGGAGGCGATCTGCGGCAACATGGGCATCCACATCGCCTATTGCGTGCGCGCGACCGATCCTGTCGTGGCGCCCCGCTGGGAGGACGACGCCTCCGTGCCGGTGCTGCGCGAGCTGGACGGCCCGGCGCTGGCGAAGTCGCTGCGCGGGGACGTGCTGCCGGTGACCTGGGACGGGCTGCGCGCCATGGTGCCGATCCCCCGCCTCGCCGCCGCCTTCCTGTCGCGGATCGACGGCCTGCGGAGCTGGGGCGAGATCACCGATGCGGTGGTCGCCGCCGGCGCGCCGCGGGAGCAGGCGTTGCGCGACCGTGCCGCGCTGGCGGCGGCCATGGAGAAGCTGAACCGGTTGCTGCTGGCGGCGACGTAACGCGAAGCTCCACCCCGCCCCTCTCCGCGAAGCGGGGGAGGGTGCCGAGCGGAGCGAGAAGGGGGGACGCGCGCCTCAGTCCGCCGTGATCCCCGCCTCCCGGATCAGGGTCCCCGTGAACTCCCGCTGCCGCGCGAGGAACGCCGTGAACTCCGCCGTGCTGCTGCCCACCGGCTCGGCGCCCGCCGCCGCAAGCCGCGCGCGCACGCCCTCGTCGTGCAGCGCCGCCAGCACCGCCTCGCGCAGCGCCGCGATCGCGGCCGCCGGCGTCGCGACCGGCGCATAGAACCCGTTCCACTCGTTCAGCTCGAAGCCCGGGAAGCCTCCCTCCGCGATCGTCGGCACCTCCGGCAGCGCCGCGATCCGCGCGGCGGTGGACACGCCGAGCGCCTTCACCGTCCCCGCCCGCACGAGCTGCGTCGAGGAGGAGACGGTGGCGAAGACGAAGGCCAGGCTGCCCGTCAACAGGTCCTGCAGCGCCGGCCCGCCGCCGCGATAGGGCGAGTGCTGAAGATCCAGCCCCGCGCGCCGCAGCAGCGCGACCGAGGCCAGGTGCGCCGCCGTCGCGTTCCCCGACGAGCCGTAGGTCAGCTGCCCCGGCCGCGCGCGGGCATGGGCGACGAACTCCGCCAGCGTCGAATAGGGCGCGCGCGCATGCGCGATCATCAGTTGCGGCAGCGTCGTCAGCTGGGTGATCGGCGCGAAGGCGGTCGCGTAGTCGAAGGTCACGCGCAGCAGCACCGGCGTCGAGACATGGCCGAGCGCGTCGAGCATCACCGCGTGCCCGTCCGGCGCGGCGGGCGCGACCTCCCCCGCCCCGATCGAGCCGCCGGCGCGGCGCGCGCGACCTCCCCCGCCCCGATCGAGCCGCCGGCGCCGCCGCGGTTCTCCACGACCACGGTCTGGCCGAGCGCGGCCGACATCGGCCCGGCGAGCAGCCGCGCCGTGGTGTCCGCGCCGCCCCCCGGCGCATAGGGCACCACCATCCGCACCGGGCGGGACGGCGCCCAGCCCTGCGCGAGCGCCGGCAGCGGCAAGGCGAGGAGGGCGGCGAGCGCGGCGCGGCGGGTGGGCATGGCGTCCTCCTGGCGGGCGGTCTCGGGCCGCCGCGCCGGCAACCCTAACGCAGCCGGAAACTCCTGCAAAGGACCGCAGGACTAGCCAGCGGGGCGGGCCCGGTGTTGGATGGCGCCATGCCGGCCCCGCTGCCCGACACCCGCCTGCCGCTGCATGCCCGGCTGCGCGACGCCCTCGCCGCCCGGCTCGCCGCCGGCGAGTGGCCCCCCGGCACCGCCCTGCCGGCCGAGGCGCAACTCGCCCGCGACTACGGCGTGGCGCTGCAGACGATGCGGCGCGCGCTCGGCGACCTGGCCGCAGAGGGGCTGCTGGACCGCCGGCACGGCCGCGGCACCTTCGCCCGCCACGCCCCCGCCGCCTCGCTGCTCCGCTTCTTCCGCCTGTCGGAGCCGGACGGCACGCCGATCCTGCCGGAAAGCCGCATCCTCGCCGCCGGCCAGGTCGCGCTGTCACCGGGGCTGGCGGCGCGCCTCGGCCGTCCGGCCGGCTCGCCCGCGCTGCGGCTGGAGCGGCTGCGGAGCTGGCGCGGCGAGGTGCTGCTGGCCGAGACGATCCGCCTGCCCCTGCCCGAAGCCGCGCCCCTGCTTGCCCTGCCGCCCGCCGACTACGGCGCCCTGCTCTACCCGCTGCTGCTCGAGCGCTGCGGCGTGCTGGTGGCGCGCGTCGAGGACGAGATCTCGGTGGCCCGCGCCGATGCGCGCATCGCCGCAGCGCTCGGCGTCGCGCCGGGCGAGGCGGTGATCGCCGCGGAGCGCATCGCCTACGACGCCGCCGGCCGCGCGGTGGAAGCGCGGATCGCGCATGGCCGCGCGGACCGGTTCCGCTACCGGGCGGTTGCGTCTTGATCGACGCGCATTTCCACGTCTTCGACCCGCGCTTCCCGCTGCCCGGCCATGACGGTTTCGTGCCGGCGGCCTTCACCGTTGCCGACTACCTGGCGCAGGTGCGGCCGCTGGGCGTGACGGGCGGCGTGCTCGTCGCCGCCTCGACCCACGGCCTCGACCCCGCGCCGATCCTCGGCGCGCTGGCGGAACTCGGCCCCCGCTTCGTCGCGGTGCTGAACGCCGATCCGGCGACCGACGACGCCGCGCTGCGGCGCCTGGCCGGCGCAGGCGTGCGCGGGCTGCGCCACAACCTCTACCGCGGCATGGGATCGCTCGACGCCGCGCTCGACCTCGCGCAGCGCGCGCGCGACGCGGCGGGGCTGCATGCGCAGGTCTATGCCGACGCCGCCGCGCTGGCGCCCGCCCTGCCGCGACTGCGGCGGATGGCGCCCTGGCTCGTGCTGGACCATCTCGGCATGACGGGGGCCGGGCTGCCCGCCGTGCTCGACCTCGTCGCCGCTGGCGCGAAGGTGAAGGCGACCGGCTTCGGCCGCGTGGAGCTCGACGTGCCCGTGGCGCTCGCCCGCATCGCCGCGATCCGCACCGACGCGCTGATCTTCGGCACCGACCTGCCCTCGACCCGCGCCCGCCGCCCCTTCGAGGCCGCCGACATCATGCTGCTGCGCGAGGCGCTGGGCCCCGCCGCCGCCCCGGCCCTGGAGGGGAACGCCCGGGCCTTCTACGATCTTTAGCGCCCAGCCCCTCCGAGGAGACACCATGGCCACCGGCCTGCTCGCCCTGCTCGACGACATCGCCGGCATCGCCAAGGTTGCCGCGGCGTCCGTGGACGACGTGGCGGCGCAGGCCGCCAAGGCGGGCGCCAAGGCGGCCGGCGTGGTGATCGACGACGCGGCCGTGACGCCGCGCTATGTCGTCGGCTTCGCGGCGGTGCGCGAGATCCCGATCGTGCGCCGTATCGCGATGGGCTCGCTGAAGAACAAGCTGATCTTCCTGCTGCCCGCCGCGCTGATCCTCAGCGCCTTCGCGCCCTGGGCGATCACGCCGCTGCTCGTCCTCGGCGGCCTCTTCCTCTGCTACGAGGGTGCGGAGAAGGTCTATGAGGCCGTCTTCCCGCACGCCGCGCACGACCACGAGGAGAAGGTGGGCGCCGCGCCCGCCGACCCGCAGGCGCTGGAGGATGCGAAGGTCGCGGGCGCGATCCGCACCGACTTCATCCTCTCCGCCGAGATCATGGCGATCACGCTCTCCACCGTGTCGGAGGCGTCGCTGGTGATGCAGGCGGTGATCCTCGGCGTCGTCGGCGTCGCCATCACGGCCGCGGTCTATGGCGCGGTGGCGCTGATCGTGAAGGCGGACGATGCGGGCGTGTCGCTCGCCGCCACCGGCTCCGGCGTGCTGCGCGCCATCGGGCGGGGCCTGGTCGCGGGCATGCCTGTCTTCCTGCGGGTCCTCGCCGTGGTCGGCACGGCGGCGATGCTCTGGGTCGGCGGCGGCATCGTGATCCACGGGCTTGAGGAGTTCGGCTTCACTTGGCTCGGCCACCTGCTGCACGACGTCCCGCACGCCCTGCCGGGCTTCCTCGGCTGGCTGGCGGGCGCGGCGCTGTCGGGCGTGGTGGGGCTGGTCCTCGGCGCGATCCTCATTCCGATCGTGGAGCGGCTGCTCGCCCCGGCGGCCAAGAGCCTGCGCTGGGCGACCGGCAAGGGCTGAGGGGCCGTCCGAGACTGGCCAAGCCGGCGCCGCTGGTGTTTCTGTCGCGCCGCATCGAAAGGGAGACGGCCGGGATGCCGATTAAGATGGACGACCTCGCCGAGGGCAGCGGCGCGATGGCGATGTCGGGCAAGACGGTGCATGTGCACTATACCGGCTGGCTGTTCGACGCGTCGGCGCCCGAGACCAAGGGCCGCAAGTTCGACAGCTCCCGCGACCGCGGCGAGCCCTTCACCTTCCCGCTCGGCGCCGGCCGCGTGATCCAGGGCTGGGACCGCGGCGTCGCCGGCATGCGTGTCGGCGGGCAGCGTCGCCTGACCATCCCGCCGGAGTTCGGCTACGGCGCGCGCGGCGCCGGCGGCGTGATCCCGCCCAACGCCGCCCTCGTCTTCGACGTGGAGCTGCTCGGCGTCGAGTGACGTCGCGCCGGCAGGCGCGCCCGTCGTCGCGATGCCGGCAGGCGCGCCCGTCGTCGTCGCGCCGGCAGGCGCGCCCGTCGTCGCGATGCCGGCAGGCGCGCCCGTAGTCGCCGCCCGGCCGCGACGGTATCGTTGCGGCCATGGCCAAGCACCGCGTCTTCCTCGCCGCGCCGCCCGGCGCGGACCGTGCCGCGTTCCGCGCGGGCGTGCTCGACCGTGCGCGCGCCTTCGACGCGGCAGGGCTCGCTGCGCTCTCGGTGGACCTGGTCGATGCGACGCCCGCCATCCCGCCCTGGCAGCGCCCGGGCGAGAACGTCGCGCCCTCCGGGCCCGCCTTCGACGCCGTGCTCGACCTCTGGGGCGAGCCGGACGCGCTGGACGACGCGCTGCTCTCGCTCGAGCCCGTGCTGCGCGACCTCCCGCACGCCTCGGTCCGCGTCGCGGAGACGGTGGAGAAGAACGAGCTGCCGCGCCCCGCCGGCCGCGCGCCGGGGGTCAAGTTCCTCTCCCTGATGACCTTCCACGAGGACCTCCCGCCCGCCGCCGCGCGCCGGCTCTGGACGCATCACGCCGCGCTGGCGCTGCGCGTGCACATCGGCATGGCACGCTACGTCCGCGACTGGGTCGTGGCGGAGCCGCCTGGCGAGATCCCCGTCCCGCGCTTCCACGGCATCGCGGAGCTGCACTTCCCGAGCGAGCAGGCGATGACGGAACGCTGGTTCGACAGCGAGGCCGGGCGCGCCGCCATCATCCACGACGTCGGGCATTTCCTGTTGCGCGCCACGCGGCTCTACACCACCGAGCACGTGCTGAAGGCCGGGCCGTGACCTCCGCCGCGACGGCCACGCTGGTCGCCACCCTCGCGCTCGGGCTTCTCGTCGGCGTCGCCTGGCTGCAGGGCCTCCGCCGGCCGCTCTGGGTCAAGGCGCATCTCTACGTCGCGCTCGCCGCGGGCGCGCTGGTGCTCGCCGCCGTTGCGCTCCGCCTGCCCGGGCCGGGCGGCCCGCCGGGCTTCGTGCCGCCCCTGCTGCTCGGCCTCGCGATCGCCGCCGGCTACTTCGCCTATCGCACCCGCGGCCTGCGCCGCACCGGCGCGGAGCGGCTGCTGGCGCTGCACATCGTCGCCGGCATCGCCGGCTTCTTCGCCTTCCTGTCCTGGATGGCACGGCTGTAGCGCGAAAGCGCTTGACGCGACTGGCGCACGGGCAGATAGTTAGCCACATGGCTAAGCATATCTCGGAACCCCTGGACCGCGTCTTCGCCGCGCTTGCCGACCCGACCCGGCGCGCGATCCTCGCACGGCTCGAAGCGGAGGACAGCGCCACCGTCAGCGAGCTCGCCCGGCCGCTGCCGATCTCGCTGCCCTCGGTGATGAAGCACCTCGACGTGCTGGAGGGTGCGGGGCTGATCGCGCGCCGCAAGACCGGCCGCACCGTCGCCTGCCGCCTGACCGCGGCGCCGATGGAGGACGCCATGGCCTGGCTCGCCCGCTACCAGCGCTTCTGGACCGAGAGCCTCGACCGCCTCGCCGCCGTGGTGGAGGACCCGGAATGACCGCGACGGTCCCGAGCCTCACCCTCGTCCGCCGCTTCCGCGCGCCGCCCGCGCGCGTCTGGGATGCCTGGACGCGGCCGGAGGTGATGGTGCTGTGGTTCGGCCCGCACCACACCCGTGCGGAGGAGGCCGAGGCCGATCTGCGCCCCGGCGGCCGCTTCCGCGTCGCGCTGCGCGAGGACAACGGGGAGCGCCACGCGGTGACCGGCCTCTACCAGGAGATCGAGGCGCAGCGCCGCCTCGTCTTCTCCTGGAACTGGGTCAGCATGCCGGAGCGCGTCAGCCGCGTGACCGTCGTGCTGCGCGAGGTGCCGGAGGGCACCGAGGTCACGCTGACGCATGACCGCTTCGCCGATGCCGACACCGCGACGCGCCACCGGCGCGGCTGGACCGAATCGCTCGAGCGGCTGGACGCGCTGCTCGCCACGTGACCTGCGCAGTACTGCGGAAGGAGAAGGACACACCATGGACACGCATGTCGCCGACCGGACGCTCGCCATCACGCGCCTGATCCCGGCCTTGCCGGAGAAGGTCTTCGCCGCCTGGGTCGAGCCGGAGCGGGTGAAGCAGTGGTTCGGCCCGCGCGCCATGACGACGCCGCGCTGCGAGGTCGAGCTGCGCCCCGGCGGGCTGCACCACACCGTCATGCGCGACACGGCGGGCAAGGAATACGACAACCCGATGGTGATCGAGGCGGTGGAGCCCGGCCGGCGGCTCGTGCTGCGCGTGCCGGAGGCGACGGACTGCCCCGTCCCCGGCGCGATCGGCACGCTGCTCTTCCTGCCCGACGCGCAGGGCACGCGCTTCGAGGCGCGCTGGGACCACCCGACGGCGGAGATGCGCGCCAGGCATCTCGAGATGGGCTTCGAGCGCGGCTGGGGCGAGACGATCGACAAGCTCACCGCGCATCTCGCCTCCCCCGAACCCGGCCTCTGCCCGATGGCGGCGCCGCTCTCGCCCGAGCATGGCTGGCTGCACCGCCTGCTCGGCGAGTGGCGCTACGAGACCGAATGCACCGGCCCCGACGGCACGCCGATGCGCTCCGCGGGGCGGGAGAGCGTGCGCTCGCTCGGCGGCCAATGGGTGATCGGCGAGGCGGAGGGCACGATGCCCGGCGCCGGCGCCGTGCGCTGGGTGGTGACGATGGGCTTCGACGCGAAGGCCGGCCGCTTCCGCGGCACCTGGGTCGGCTCGATGATGGCGCACATGTTCCTCTACGACGGCGCGCTGGCCGAGGACGGCCGCACGCTGACGCTGGAGAACGAGGGACCGTCCTTCGACGGCCAGGGCACCTCCCGCTACCGCGACATCGTCGAGCTGCGCGACGCGGACACGCGCCTGCTGATGTCGGAGGTGCAGGGCGCGGATGGCGGCTGGACCCGCTTCATGACCGCGACCTTCCGGCGCGCCGGGTGAGCGTGATGCGCGTCCAGCCCTACCTGTTCTTCGACGGCCGCGCGGAGGAGGCGATCGCCTTCTACCGCGCGGCGCTCGGCGCGGAGGTGACGACGCTGATGCGCTTCCGCGACGCGCCGGACCCGCCGCCGCCGGGCGCCACCGCGCCCGGCAGCGAGGACAAGGTCATGCATGCGGAGATGCGCATCGGCGAGACGGTCGTGATGCTGTCAGACGGAAGCTGCGCCGGGCGGCCAGCCTTCCAGGGCGTCTCCCTCGCGCTCAACGTCGCGGACGCCGCCGAGGCGGATCGCGTCTTCGCCAGCCTGGCCGAAGGTGGCCAGGTGCAGATGCCGATCGGGGCGACCTTCTTCTCGCCCCGCTTCGGCATGGTGGCCGACCGCTTCGGCCTGTCCTGGATGGTGATCGCCGCGCCGGCCAGCTGACCGGCGCGGGACTGACCATCAGACGTCGAGGTTGGCGACCTTCAGCGCGTTCTCCACGATGAAGTCGCGCCTAGGCTCCACCACGTCGCCCATCAGGGTGGAGAACACCGTCTCCGCCTCCTCGATGTCCTCGACCCGCACGCGCAGCAGCGTGCGGTTCGCGGGATCGAGCGTGGTCTTCCAGAGCTGGTCGGGGTTCATCTCGCCGAGCCCCTTGAAGCGCTGGATCGTCAGTCCCTTGCGGCCCTGCGCGATGATGCGGTCCCACACCAGCAACGGGCCGTGCTGCGCGCTCTCGCTCGAATCGAAGCCGAGCGTCGCGGGGCCGGCGCCGTAATCGGCGGCGAAGCTCTCGCGCCGTTCGTCGAGCCAGCGTGCCTCCGCGCTCTTCAGCGCGGCGGTGTCGAGGGCATGGCGCTCCGTCACGCCGCGCACCGTGCGATAGAGCGAAAGGCCCGTCGCATCCGCGGTGGCCTTCCAGCCCCGCTCATTCTCCGGCGCCAGCGCATCCAGCCGCCGCGCCAGCACCGCGGCGCCGTTCAGCGCGCGGTCTGCATCGAGGGTCAGCGCGCCGGCCACCGCCGCCTGCTCCACGATCCCCGGCGGCACCTGCGCGGCCAGGCGCCGGATGCGCGCCTGCACCTGGCGCAACGTCTCCACGGCCTCGCGCAGCTCTGCGCCGCGCAGATCGCGCCCGTCGGCGAGGCGCAGATGCGCGTTCGCCAGCGCCTTCTCCAGCAGGAAGTCCTCGAGCGCGCGGTCGTCCTTCAGGTAGCGCTCCTCGCCGCCACGCTTGGCGCGGTAGAGAGGCGGCTGCGCGATGTAGAGGTGCCCGCGGCCGATCAGCTCATGCATCTGGCGGAAGAAGAAGGTCAGCAGCAGCGTGCGGATGTGGCTGCCGTCCACGTCGGCGTCCGTCATGATGACGATGCGGTGGTAGCGCAGCTTCTCCGCCGAGAAGCCGCCCTTGTCGGCCGGACCGGGGCCGATCCCTGTGCCGAGCGCGGTGATGAGCGTGCCCACTTCCGCGCTCGACAGCATCTTGTCCATGCGCGCGCGCTCGACGTTCAGGATCTTGCCCTTAAGCGGCAGGATTGCCTGGAAGCGCCGGTCGCGGCCCTGCTTCGCCGAGCCGCCCGCGCTGTCGCCCTCGACGATGAAGATCTCGGACTTGGCCGGGTCCTTCTCCTGGCAGTCGGCGAGCTTGCCGGGGAGCGTCGAGATGTCGAGCGCGTTCTTCCGCCCCACCTTCTCCCGCGCCAGCTGCGCCGCCTTGCGCGCGGCGGCGGCCAGCACGACCTGCTCCAGCACCTGCTTCGCCTCGCGCGGATGCGTCTCGAACCAGTGGGACAGCGCGTCGGCGACCGCCATGTGCACCACAGGCTGCACCTCGGACGAGACGAGCTTGTCCTTGGTCTGCGACGAGAATTTCGGATCCGGCACCTTCACCGACAACACGGCGGTCAGGCCTTCGCGCATGTCGTCGCCGACGAGCTCGACCTTCTCCTTCTTCGCCAAATCCTCGGCGTATTTCATCACCACGCGCGTCAGCGCCTGGCGGAAGCCCGCCTGGTGCGTGCCGCCGTCGCGCTGCGGAATGTTGTTGGTGAAGCACAGCGCCACCTCGTGCGGGCTGTCGTTCCACCACATCGCCAGCTCGACGCGGATGCCGACATCGGTGTCCTTGCTGATCAGCGAGATGGGCGGCTTGAAGATCGGCTGCTTCGACCGGTCGAGCCATTCGACGAAGGCGACGAGGCCGCCGTCGAAGCGGAACTTCGCCTCCTTCACGTCGGCATGGCGCTCGTCCCGCAGGTCGATCGCGAGCCCGCTGTTGAGGAAGGCGAGTTCCCGCAGGCGGCGCTCCAGCACCGCGAAGTCGTATTCGGTCTTGGTGAAGGTCTTGTCCGACGGCTTGAAGGTCACCTCGGTGCCGTTCTGGTGGTCGGACGGGCCGATGACCTTCAGCGGCTGCACCGTCTCGCCATGCTCGAAGCGGATGAAGTGCTCCCGCCCGTCGCGCCAGATGCGGACCTCCATCCACTCCGACAGCGCGTTGACCACCGCCGCGCCGACGCCGTGCAGGCCGCCCGAGACCTTGTACGAATTCTGGTTGAACTTGCCGCCCGCATGCAGGCGCGTCAGCACGACCTCGGCGGCGGAGACGCCTTCCTCGGCATGCATGTCCACCGGGATGCCGCGCCCGTCGTCGGTGACGGTGACGCTGCCGTCGCCGTTCAGCACGACGGCGCACCGCGTGGCGTAGCCGGCCTGCGCCTCGTCCACCGCGTTGTCGATGATCTCGAAGGCCATGTGGTGCAGGCCCGAGCCGTCATCGGTGTCGCCGATATACATGCCCGGCCGCTTGCGCACGGCCTCGAGCCCCCGCAGCACGGTGATGGAGGCGCTGTCATAGGCGTCCGGACCCTCGGTCGAAGGCGTCGGGGGCGTGGCGCGCGCGGCGGCGTCGGACATGCCGGCGGGAACTCCTGAAGAATGCGGCTGAATCGTCTGAGGCATATAGGGATTCAGGCGGGTTTCGGCACGGGAAAATCGGCCAGCGGAACGAGCCCGGACGGGGTGGCGCCGAAGGCCTCCGCCGTGCCGCGGAGGGGGGCGAAGATATCCGCTTCGGTGCCGGTCAGGAACACCTGGGCCGGCAGCCCCGCCAACGCGCCGTAGAGCGCCGCCCGCCGCCGCTCATCCAGGTGGGCCGCCACCTCGTCCAGCAGCAGCAGCGGCGCGAAGCCGCGCATGGCGCCGATCAGCGCCGCATGGGCGAGGACCACCGAGACGAGCAGCGCCTTCTGCTCGCCCGTGGAGCAGAGCTCGGCCGGCAGGTCCTTCGGCAGATGGGTCAGCGCCAGATCGGCCTTGTGCGCCCCCACCGCCGCCCCGCCCGCCGCCGCGTCGCGCGCCCGGTTGGCGGCGAGCTCGTCGCGGAGCCGGTCCTCGACGGCCAGCGCGGGCGACCCGTCCAGCGCCGCCGCGACCGGATCCAGCAGGTCGAGCCGGGCGGCCGGGAAGGCGCCGGTGGCCGTGCCGGCCTCCAGCACCGTGTTGAGCCGCACCACCAGCGCCCGGCGGGCCGCGGCGGCGGCGACCGCGTGGCGCGCCATCGCGTCCTCAAGCGCGGCCAGCCAGCGCGCGTCGCGCCGGCCCTCCGCCAGCAGCCGGTTGCGCCCCGACATCGCCGTCTCATGCGCCGCGACCTCCCGCGCATGGCCGGGCTCCAGCGCCCATACCAGGCGGTCGAGGAAGCGCCGGCGGCCCGACGCTCCCTCCTGGAACAGCCGGTCCATCTGCGGCGTCAGCCAGACCGCCGCGGCGCGATCTGCGAGTTCGGCGCCCGACCGCAGCGGCTCCCCGTCCAGCCGCCATTTCCTCCGCGCCTCCGGGTTCTCCTCGCCGACGGTGCCGGTGGCGATGTCGCAGGCGCCCTGCGGCCCCTCGAAGCGGCCCCAGGCGGCCCAAAGCCGGGCCTGCCCGCCCGCGCGCCGTCCGATCTCGCCGGCCCGCGCACCGCGCAGCCCGCGCCCGGGGCCGAGCAGGCTGATCGCCTCCAGCAGGTTCGTCTTGCCCACCCCGTTCTCGCCCGCGATCGCGACGATGCGCCCCTCGAAGCGCGCATCGAAGGCGGCGTAGGACCGGAAATCGGTGAGCCGCAGGCGCGCCAGGCGCAGCGGCGGCGGGGCGTCGGTCAGGGCAGGTCGTCCAGGCCGACGATCCGGACACCCGGCACCTGCAGGCGGCGCAGCCGCCGGTCCGCGGTGACCAGGGGGAAGCCGGTCATCTCCGCCGCCGCGATGTAGAGGCAGTCATGGACCGGGTGCCCGAGCTCAAGCGCATGGGCCATCGCGGCCGGCAGCAGCGCCGCGTTCGGCATCCGCCCGACCGGCGCGTCGCGCAGGGTTTCGAACCGCGCAAAGGCCTCGTCGGGGCCAAGTTCGCCGCGCCGCACGGCCTTCCAGAGGATGCTCGCGCATTCGATGTCGAGCAGTTCGGGCGCCGCAAGACGACCCCCACTCACTCTCGCCGCCACGTCGCTGTCCGCTTCGGGAAGCACCCACTTGGCCGCGATGCTGGCATCCACCACCCAGGCATCGCTCACCGCTCGTCACGCGCTTCGCGGAGCAGCACCTCGGCCGCCGTGACGCGGCGACCGGCGAGCTCGGCGCGCAGCTTCGCCGCGCGCTCCCAGAACCCCTCGGGCGCGCCAGCCGCCCGCGCCGCCCGCAGCACTTCCCGGTGCTCCGCCTCGACCGAGCGGCCATTCGCGGCCGCCCGCGCCTTCAGCCAGGCCACCGTCTCCTCGTCAACGCCGCGCACCAGAAGCTGGCCCATGGCCTGCCGCCCGCCTTGCTATCACTGATAGCAAATTGAGTGAACAGAGCCGGAACGTCAAGCCGCGGAGGGCGTCGCCGGACCGCTCGGCACGACACCGGCGATCTCCATCACCAGCTTGCGACGGATGGCGTCGGGGAAGGTCTCGAAGCCCTGGGTCGGCAGCACGAAGGCGCGCGCGCCGCCGGTCACCATCGTCCGGTAATGCTCCTCCAGCGCCGTCTCGCCGGGCAGGCCGGTGCTGGCCATGCGCGAGTTCGGCCGGAGGATCGGAAGGCCGTTCACCACGATGCCCTCGGCCACCGTCCTGTCGCGCTCATCCTCGACCGGCGGGCCGTGGTTGTTCTCGCCGTCGCCCGAGACGTCCACCACCTTGCGCTGCGCCTGGAAGGGCGAGGCGGCGATCAGCCGCCGCGACATGGCGAGCGCGTTGGAGATCGAGGTCCAGCTGCCGCTGCGCAGCGGCGCCGCCTCGAGCGCGAGGGCGATGCGCGCCGCATCCTCGGCGTCGCCGATGCGCGTCCACGGCACCACCACGCGCTGGTCGTCCATGCCGGACCATTCGAAGTAGGTCACGGCGACCGCGCCGTAGGCGCCGGAGCACGCCGCCTCCATCACCTCGCGGTCACGCAGCGCCGCGACGTAGCCGTCGCGCTGGAGCTTCAGCTCGCGGTTCTGCATGGATTGCGAGACATCGGCGGCAAGCACGAGGAGGAGGTCCACCTCCGTCTCGTCTGCGCTGGCCCGGGCGAGGCGGGGCGCAAGCAGCGCTCCGCACCCCGCGGCGAGCAGGGTCCTGCGACGCATCGGCACGATCTCCCGCGACTTCGGTCCCTGTCGCGGGGAGAACAGCGGGGCGCGCCTGGGGTTCGCGGGGAAGATGCAGGAGGAAGCGCATGCACACGCGGCCGCGGAGGCCATCCACGGGCCGCCGCGCCGCATCCGTCCCGCGCGAGGACGGGCCAAGTCCAGAGGCTTAGGCGAGGCTGCGCCACGTCGTCGCGCGCATCAAGCCCGCGCCCGGCCACCTTCCCGCGCCCGTGGTCACGATCGACGGAGCCCGGCCGCGCCGCTGGCCGGGGCCCTCGGCTTCCGGCGCGGCGCACGCCCGGGCACCATCGCACGCCGCAACCTGTCGAGGCCCCGCATGGACGCGCCCGTCTTCCTCACCCTGCCCGACGGCCCCGACCGCGTCGCACCGTTCAGCCATGCGGTGCGCTGCGGGCCTTGGCTGCTGGTCACCGGGCAGATGCCGACCGACCCGGCCGACAACAGCCGCCCGCTGCCGGACGGCGTCGAGGCGCAGACGCGGCAGGTGATGGAGAACCTGCAGCGCGTGCTCGCCGGATGCGGCTTCGCCCTGGCCGATGTCGTGCAGGCGCGCATCTACCTGACGGCGTTCGAGCGCGACTACGAAGCGATGAACCGCACCTACGCCGCATATTTCCCGTCCGACCGCCTGCCCGCGCGCACCACCGTCGGCGTCACCGGCCTGGCGCGCGGCGCGCTGGTGGAGATCGACCTCGTCGCCTGGAAGCCCTGAGCGATCGTTCGGGACGGCCGGGCGAGGCGGCTCAGCCCGCCGCGCGACGGCGGGGGGCGTCGCCGGGCGGCGTGCCGCGCAGCCCGATCGCATCGCGGATCGCCGCCAGCCGCGGCCCGCCCAGCAGCACCGGCACGCAGGGCGTCGCCTCCTCCGTGGCGCAGCTGTCCAGGGGGCCGGCCACCGCCATCAGCGCGACATCGGCATTGGCGAACCAGGGCCGGTTGCCGGCGTCGAGCCAGCTCTCCGCCGCCGCGCCCTCAGCCAGCAGCACGGCATGGCCCTCGAGCTCGACATGCAGGTAGGTCACCTCCGCAAGGCTCGCCTCCACGGTGATCCCCGCCCCGTCCACCAGCAGCCGCGCCGGCACCAGCGCGCCATCCAGCAGCAGGCAGTGATCGGGCGAGACGAGCAGGTCGCGATGCGGCGTGGCAGGGCCCAGCGCGCCGGCGCGGATCCGGACCGGCGCCAGCTCCGCCGCCTGGGGATGCCCGGCCAGCGCGATGCGGCGCCGTCCGATCCAGACCACCGGCTGCACCGGCGGCCCCTCGCCCGCCACGGTGGCGACGAGGTCGCCCGGCTGCAGCCGCTCCACCTCCACTTCGCCCCGCGCGGTCAGGATGCGTGTGCCTTCGGCGAAGCAGACGGCGAGCGTGCCTGTGGTGCCGCCCCCGAAGATGCTGGCGACCGAGATCGGGTTCCCCGCGGCATCGCGGATGAACTCGATGCTGCTGCCGATGCCGGTGCCGCCGCCCGGCAGGGTGTAGGTGAAGTCGGCCAACGAGCCTGAGATGGTCACCACGCCGTCCAGCTCGAAGGCGAGCGTGTCGTTGCCGGTGTCACCGCTCGCAAGGTCGCCGCCGCCGCCGACCAGGAGGTCGTTGCCACTGCCCGCGAAGAGGGAATCCTCCCCCGCTCCACCGATCAGCGTGTCGTTGTCGCCGCCGCCGATCAGGCTGTCGTTGCCGGCACCGCCGAACAGGATTTCCTGGCCGGTTCCGTCCGTGAAGGTGTAGCCGCGTATCGTGTCGTTGCCCGACGAACCGATAACTGCCTCGAAACCCGAGCCGAAATCGCCTTGCGCGTCGCCACCCGTGCCGTTGAAGACGTCGCCCTGGTCGAAAACAATGTTCACCGGGGCGGTCGAGGCGGAGTAGTCGAGCGTATCGGCGCCCGAGCCGCCGAGCAGATTGTCGGCACCGCCACCGCCGGCAATGAGGTCGTTGCCGCCCTGCCCCGTGAGGTTGTTCGAGAGGATGTTCCCTGTCAGCGTGTCGCCCAGGTTGGACCCGCCGAGGTCCTCGAAATTGGCGAAGCTGTCGCCCGCGGCGTCGCCCCCGCTGGCCGCGCCCGTCGCCAGGTTGACGTTCACCCCGGCGGAGGAATTGGTGTAGTCGAGCCGGTCGAAGGACCCGCCGCCGCCGTCCAGGCTATCCGCGCCGGCTCCGCCCGCGATGAAGTCGTTGCCGTTGCCACCCTGAACCGTGTCGTTGCCGGCGCCGCCGTCGAAGGTGTCTTGGCCGGGGCTGCCGATAAGGCTGTCGTTGCCTCCGCCGCCGACGATCGAATCATTGCCGTCGCCGCCACCGCCAAAAATCGTGTTGTCGAGATCGTTGCCGACCAGCGTGTCGCGCCAGTTCGAGCCGATCAGGACCTCGAATCCCTCGGTCACGTCGCCCGTGGCTTCGCTGTTCGGCAGTTGGGCGTTGGGGAGGGAGGAGTCGAGCAGCGCGTAAACGCCCTGGCCGGCGCCGACATCGCCGGCTCTGCGCCGATGCCGCCCTCGATGAGGTCGTTGCCATCCCCACCGAGGACCGAGTCGTTGCCCGTCCCGCCGAGCAGGACGTCGTTCCCGCCCTCGCCGAACAGCGAGTCGTTGCCCGTGCCGCCGATCAGCGTGTCGGCATCGGCCGCGCCACCGCTGATGCTGTTCGCGCCGGTGCCGCCCGCGAGGACGTCGTCGCCATCGAAGCCGAGCAGGCTGTCGGCGCCCGGCGATGCCCCGCCGGCATCATCGCCGAACACCGTGTCGGCGCCGCTGCCGGCATCGACCGTGTCCTGCCCGTCGCCGCCACGCAGCAGGTCGAGGCCGTCGGAGCCGTAGAGGAAGTCGTTGTCGGCGCCGCCGTCGAGCGTGTCGTTCCCGGAGCTCTCCGCCGTGCCGCCCGGCGTCGTGGTTTGCCCGCCGCCGAAGAGCGAGTCGTTGCCCGATCCGCCGCTGATGGAATCGCCCTGACTCGTTCCACTTTCACCCGGCCCGGTGCCATCGCCGAACACCGAGTCGCTCCCGCCCAGCGCGTCGATCGTGTCTGCGCCGCCGCGCCCGACGAAGGTGTCGTTGCCGCTGGAGAGCGTGTTGAACTCCGGGCCGGATCCACCGAACACAACCGACATCGCGGACCGCTCCCGGCAGGCAAAGGGCCGAGGCCGCACGGTGCCATCGGCATGTCACCGTCAAGGATACGTGACCAAGATTGACTTGGAAACATTTCAAAGCCGGCGCGAGGCCACCGCATCGCGGATCACCCGCGGCCGGGCTCCGCGACGCAACGGACTGTCCTGGTCAGTATCCGACCAGGTTACAGCCGGGGCCCATCCGCCCCGGCGCCTTTACCCGCGGCTCACACCCGCATCGGCATCAGCACGTACAGCGCCTCCGGCTTCGCGCCGTCCATGACGATGGTCGGCGCCGAGCCGTCGGCGAACTTGAACACCACCTTCTCGGCGATCTGGTCGGTGATGTCGTTCAGGTAGCGCGCCTGGAAGCCGATCTCGAGCGGGGTGGAACCGTAGCTCACCACCTCCCCGTCCAGCTCCTCCTGCGCCTGGCCGAGCTCCGGGCTCGTCGCCGACAGCAGGAGGTGGTTGCGGTCCACGCTGAGCTTCACCGGCCGCGACCGCTCGCTGCTGATGCCCGCCACGCGCGCCACGGCCTGGGCGAAGACGTCCTTCGACACCTCCAGCACCTTGTCGTTGCCGCGCGGGATCACGCGCTCATACTCGGGGAAGGTGCCGTCGATCAGCTTGGAGGTCAGCTGCACCGGCCCCAGCGTGAAGCGGATCTTGGTGTCGGAGAGTGCGACGGCGATCTCGTCCTGCACCTCCTCGGCCAGCTTGCGGAGCTCATTGATCGTCTTGCGCGGGATGATCACGCCCGGCATGCCGGAGGCACCCTCCGGCAGCGGCTCCTCGACGCGGGCCAGCCGGTGGCCGTCGGTCGCCACGGCGCGCAGCACCTTCGCACCGCCCGATTCCGCGGCGTGGAAGTAGATGCCGTTGAGGTAGTAGCGCGTCTCCTCCGTGCTGATGGCAAAGCGCGTGCGGTCGATCAGCTCACGCAGCTGCCCGGCGGGAAGGGCGAATTTGTGCGGCAGCTTGCCCTCCGTCATGGACGGGAAGTCGTCCACCGGAAGCACCGCGAGCTTCGCGTCGAAGCGCCCCGCGCGGAGCGTCAGCTGCGCGTCGCCGCCGGGATGATCCAGCTCGAGCTTCGCCGTCTCCGGCAGCTTGCGGACGATCTCATAGAGCGTCGCGGCCGGCGCGGTGGTGCGCCCCTGGCGCGTCACGGTGACGCCCGGCACCTCCTCGACGACGGCGATCTCCATGTCGGTCGCCGTCAGCTTGAGCCCGCCCTCGCGCGCCTCGAGCAGGACATTGGCCAGGATGGGGATGGTGTTCCGCCGCTCCACCACGCTCTGCACATGCGCGAGCGCCTTGAGCAGCACGGCCCTGTCCACGGAGAACTTCATCGCCCGACTTCCCGACGCTGGACCCGGCGCCGCGGGGGTCTTGGCCCCGCCGCGTTCCAGGGTCCCGTTGGCCCCCACCCGCTTCCGCGGATCGGGCACCTTACCAGCCGCGACTCGGGAGTTGAAGGCGGGGTTGAGGCGAGGTTACCCGGGCCGTTGCGCCGCCGCCTCCAGC
>Ga0164290_1000279_pt1 | contig 185497 bp, 194 predicted proteins | sample Micstemetagenome_FD_108782 | JGI IMG/M metagenome (GOLD analysis project Ga0164290, IMG submission 108782) | Contaminated culture microbial community from soil near Moab, Utah, USA - Microcoleus steenstrupii SON62 (Illumina Assembly) | ecosystem: Environmental > Terrestrial > Soil > Soil crust...
CTCAACTTTATCGTCATCCCGGCGAAGGCCGGGATCTCACCCTATCGGTTTGCCGCACCGGCGAGATCCCGGCCTGCGCCGGGATGACGGATAAGGGAAAGGCAGGAATCCACCCCAAAACCGCCGCCTCAAAAAAGCCTTTCCTACACAGCTCCGCTATGCTCCAAACTCGTGAATGGACCCCACACCCCCCGCCCCGCCGCTGCTCGCCGGCACCAGCCTCGCCTTCCACCCCGTCGCGCAGCAGCGCAAGCGCGCCGACGGCTGGACGCCCGAGGTGCAGCAATGCTTCATCCGCGCGCTCGAAGCGATGGGTTCGGTCGGACAGGCGGCCCGCGCAGTGGGGATGGGCCGCCGCTCCGCCTATCGCCTGCGCGAACGCCCCGATGCCGCGAGTTTCGCGGCCGCGTGGGACCGCGCCATCGCCATGGGGCGAATGCGGCAATTCGACTATGCGATGGACCGCGCGATCAACGGCATCACCACGGTCCGCATATTGCGTGGCGGTGCGATCGACGTCACCGGCGGACCCGACATGGCCATTGTCCATTCGGCGCTGCGCGAGGATGCGGCACCGCTTAAAGCCACAAAGGACACAGTTTGAGTGCGCACGTGCGGGGCTTTTGTGGCTTTAAGCCCGGCCTATTCGGCCTCCGCCCCTTTCGGCTTGCGGACTTCGGTAACGAGCAGCTTGTCGATCTTGCGCCCGTCCATGTCGATAATCTCGAACTTCCAGCCCTTGTCGGTGAAGCTTTCGCCCTCTTCGGGCAGATGTTTCAGGATCGCGAGCGCGTGGCCCGCCGCGGTGGCATAGTCGCGATCGTCGGCCAGCTCGATCCCCAGTCGCTCGGCCATCTGGTCGGCGGGCATCGCCCCGGCGATCAGCAGGCTGCCGTCATCGCGCTCGACCACGAAAGGTTCGCTGCCGATGTCCTGGTCCGACGCAAATTCGCCCGCGATCGCCGAGAGCAGGTCGGCCGGCGTCACCAGCCCGTCGAAATGGCCATATTCGTCGTGGACGAGCAGCATCGGGACTTCGGCGACGCGCAGGGCTTCGAGCGCGTCCATCGCGTCGATCTGGTCGTGGATGACCTTGGCCGGACGCATCAGCTGTTCCAGATCGAGCGTCTGCCCGGCGAACAGCGCCGCGGCGATGTCGCGCGCCTGCACCACCCCCGCAATCTCGTCGACCGACCCCCGCGCGACGGGCAGGCGGCTGTGCGGCGTTTCGAGCAGCCGGTCGCGCAGCGCGCGCGCGTCGAGCGACATATCGATCCAGTCGACATCCTTGCGCGGCGTCATCACCTCGCGCACCGGCCGGTCGGCAAGGCGCACGACGCCCGAAATGATCGCGCGCTCGCTTTCCTCGATCACCCCCGATTTCGACGCTTCGGCGACGATCAGATGCAGCTCCTCGGCGGTCACCCGCTCTTCCGATTCGCGGCTGAGGCCGAGCAGGCGGAACACCAGCCCCGAACTGTTGTCGAGCAGCCAGACGAGCGGCGCCGCGATGCGCGACAGCCAGAACATCGGCACCGCGACAAGGATCGCGATCGGTTCCGGCGCCCGCAGCGCGAACTGTTTGGGGACAAGCTCGCCCGCGATCAGCGAGACATAGGTGGTGAGCGCGATCACCGCGGCGAACCCCGCCGCCTCGGCGGTTTCGGCATCGAGCCCCAGCCAGGCGGCGAGCCGGTCGGCGACCGGCTGGCCCAGGCTGGCGCCCGAATAGGCGCCGGTAAGCACGCCGATCAGCGTGATGCCGACCTGTACCGTCGACAGGAAGCGGCCGGGGTCCGACGCCAGCTGGCGCGCGATCTTCGCGCCGCGGCTGCCGCGCTTTTCGGCCGCCTGCAACCGCGGCTGCCGCGCTGACACGATCGCCAGTTCGGACATGGCGAACAGGCCGTTGAAGAGGATGAGGATCGCGATGATCGCGACGTCGGACCAGGGAAAAGGGGTCATCGGGCGGCAATGCGGCGCGTCGGCGCCCGGCCCCTGTCGGCTTCGGTCATGGCTCCCTATAGGCGAAAGGCGCGGCACTGCACAATGGCGCAACGCTGAACGCCCGGCTCAGCCGCCATTCAGTCATATTCTGGAACCAGAACGCCCACCATATGTTATCGGCAAGTAGCGGCGTGCACAGGACCAGAGGCATCCGCCCGAACAAGGGAGCGACATGATGAAAAGCAGGACGACCAGGCTCGCAATTCTGACCGGTCTCGGCGCGATCGCGCTGACCGGCTGCGTCACCGATCCGGTGACCGGCGAACGCAAGATTTCCAAGGCCGCGATCGGCGGCGTCGGCGGCGCGCTCGGCGGCTATCTGCTCGGCGACCTGATCGGCGGGCGCAGCGACCGCACCGAAAAGATCGTCGGCGCGGGCATCGGCGCGGTCGCCGGCGCGGGCGTCGGCTATTATATGGACCAGCAGGAAAAGAAGCTGCGCGAACGCACCGCGGGCACCGGCATCGACGTCGAGCGCCAGGGCGACCAGCTCGTGCTCAACATGCCCGGCGACGTCACTTTCGACTATAACAGCGCGCTCGTGAAACCGCAGTTCCGCAGCGCGCTCGACAATGTCGCCGCGACGCTCGCCGAATATCCGAGCACCTATATCGACGTCTATGGCCACACCGATTCGACCGGCAGCGAAACCTATAACCAGGGCCTGTCCGAACGCCGCGCCGCCTCGGTCGCCGACTATCTCGCCGGCCGCGGCATCCAGCGCGCGCGGATGGCGACGCTGGGTTATGGCGAATCGCAGCTGAAATGCGCGCCCGAACGCAGCGAGGCCGATTATCAGTGCAACCGCCGCGTCGAAATCCGCATCGCGCCGGTGACGCAGGCCGACGTGAACGCGGCGGGGTAAACGGTTTTCCGGCTAACGCCGGAAGCGGCACCGGCCCGCTCCCCCACCCGGCCTCCCATAGGCTATTATCGTCGGGGAGGCCGGGTGGGGGAGCGGGCCGGTGCCGCCGCTTTCCGCGCAGCGGAAAGCGCACTCACGTCAGCGTCGGAAAGCTCGCCTTCAGCCCGTCGATCACGAACTGCGCCGCGAGCGCGGCGAGCAGCACGCCGAGCAGGCGCGTGATCACCGCCTCGCCCTTGTGGCCGATCAGCCGCATCAGCGGCCCCGCCGCCAGCAACGCCGCCAGCGTCAGAAGGAGGACGAGCAGCAGCGCGCCAAAGATGACGAAGGCGCGCTCGATCCCGCTGTTCTGCGACACGAGCAGCATCACCGAGGCGATCGACCCCGGCCCGGCGAGCATCGGCATCGCCATCGGGAACACCGACACATCCTCGACCTCCGGGGTCGCCTTGATCTTTTCGGCGCGCTGCTCGCGGCGTTCGGTGCGTTTCTCGAACACCATGTCGATCGCGATGATGAACAGCATGATGCCGCCCGCGATGCGGAAACTGTCGAGGTCGATGTGCAGGAAGCCGAGCAGCGCCTCGCCGAACATCGCGAAAAAGACGAGGATCGCCCCGGCGATGATCGTCGCGCGAATCGCCATCGACCGGCGCTGTTGCGCGCTCGCCCCGCTCGTCAGGCTGGCATAGATCGGCGCGCAGCCCGGCGGGTCGATCACGACGAACAGCGTGACAAAGGCCGAGACGAACAGGTCGATCATGGCTGCTTCGGCGCCGCGACCCGGTCGTCGATAACCACCGCCATATCCTTGCCGTCCCACAGGCGGACGGTGACGCGCCGCGACCTGTCGGCGCGGACGGTCGAGGTCCAGCTGAGCGTCTGGTCGGGCGCCAGGCCGACCGCCATATCCTCGCCCTCGCCGCCCGCCTCGATCGGGACGGCGGGACGCGACCCGCACGCCGCCTGTTTCGACGCGATGAACTCGGGCGCCGGGCGCGGGCTCGCCAACCCGTCGCCATGGTCGAGAATCCACTCGGTCTTGCCGCTTCGGGGGTCGCGCAACCAGACGGTCGTGAAATAGCCGTTCGCCGTCCCCTTCTGCCACGCCCCGGTCGTCGCCGCGGCGTTGCCGTCGCAGCTGACATAGACGGCGTGCGGCTGCCACTTCACGGCTTCGGCAGGATCGGTCTGCGCCTTCAGCCAGTCCCGCGCCCTGACCCGCTCGGGCACGAACATGACGGCGTCGGGATGCGCGGTTTCGCGGAACGCGGTCCACTGCCCTTTTTCCTGCGCGAGCCGCGCAAAGGCGATTTCGGCCGCGATGAAACCACTGGGGTTGGCGGCGAGCGGCCGGTTGCGCGGCCCGCCCTGCGGCCCCGCACAAGCAGCCAGCATCAGGGCGACAACCATCGCAGGCAGCAGGCGCATCAGAAGCCCTCCGGATCGGCGAGCCCCGCGCGGCGGTGCGCGGCGACGAGCGTGTTGCGCAGCAGGCAGGCGATGGTCATCGGCCCGACCCCGCCCGGAACCGGAGTGATCGCGTCGGCGACCTCCGCCACCCCGGCATAATCGACATCGCCGACCAGCCGACCCTTCGCCGCGCCCTCGGCGGGCGGAAGGCGGTTGATTCCGACGTCGATCACGATCGCGCCGGGCTTGATCCAGTCGCCCTTCACCATCTCGGCGCGGCCGACCGCGGCGACGACGATGTCGGCACGGCGGACGAGCGCGGGCAGATCGCGCGTCCGGCTGTGTGCCATCGTCACCGTGCAATTGGCGCCGAGCAGCAGCTGGCCCATCGGCTTGCCGACGAGGATGGAGCGGCCGACGACGATCGCCTCCTTGCCCGAAAGATCGCCGAGCCGGTCCTGGAGGAGCAACAGGCAGCCATAGGGGGTGCAGGGCACCATGCCGGGGATGCCGAGCGCAAGCCGCCCGGCGCTCACCGGGGTCAGCCCGTCGACATCCTTGTCGGGATCGATCGTCGCCACCGCCGCCTGTTCGTCGAGATGGCCGGGCAGCGGCAGTTGCAGCAGGATGCCGTCGACCGCGTCGTCGGCGTTGAGCTGGCGAAGCAGCACCTCGACCTCATCCTGCGTCGCCGTCGCGGGCAGGCGATGCTCGAAGCTTGCCATGCCCGCTGCGAGCGTCGCCTTGCCCTTCGAGGCGACATAGACCGCGCTCGCCGGATCGTCGCCGACGAGCACGACGGCAAGCCCCGGAACGCGGCCCGTCGCCGCCTTGAACGCGGGAACCGCGTCGGCGATCCGCGCGCGCAGCCCGGCGGCGAACGCCTTGCCGTCGATCGCTTTGACGTCGGTAACGGCGCTGGTCATGCGTCAGGCCATCCCCGTCTGCATACCGAGCCGGTAGAGATAGGTCATCACGGGCCCCTGAAGGATGATGAGCAGGATCAGCACCACCATCGGCGTCAGGTCGATGCCGCCGAAATCGGGCATGATGCGACGAAAGGGGCGATAGAGCGGCTCGGTAATCCGGTCGAGCACATACCAGAGCTGCCCCACAAAATCATTGTGCGTGTTGATGACGTTGAAGGCGATCAGCCACGACATCACCGCCTGGACGATGATGATCCACCACAGGATGTTGAGCAGGATCGACAGAATATCGAGAAGCATGAAATACAAGGACAGTCTCCGGCCGAAAGGTCGATGGCGGCGATGTTAGCGGTGAATGAGCGTCCCCGCACCCCTTGCGGTGAAAATTTCGAGCAGCATCGCGTGCGGGATGCGCCCGTCGAGGATGACCGCAGCCTCGACCCCGGCATCGACCGCGGCGACGCAGGTTTCGACCTTGGGGATCATGCCGCCGGTGATCGTCGCATCCTCCTTCAGCGCATCGATCGCCGCGCGGTCGAGGTCGGTGAGCAGTTCGCCCGCCTTGTCGAGCACCCCGGCAACATCGGTCAGCAGGAAGAAACGCCTGGCGCCAAGCGCTCCGGCGATCGCCCCCGCCATCGTATCGGCGTTGATATTATAGGTTGCGCCATCGGCGCCGAGCGCGACCGGCGCCACCACGGGGATGAAATTGTCGCTCGCCAGATTTTTGAGGATCGTCGGATCGACCGCGACGGGCTCGCCGACGAAGCCCAGGTCGACGTGGCGCTCGATCCCCGAATTGGGGTCGGCCTCGGTGCGCTTCACCTTTTCGGCGAGGACGAGATTGGCGTCCTTGCCCGAAATGCCGACCGCACGGCCGCCAAGCCCCGCGATCCAGCCGACGATTTCCTTGTTGATCCTGCCCGCGAGCACCATCTCGGCGACCTCGGCGGTCGCCGCGTCGGTAACGCGGAGGCCCCCGACAAAGGTCGATTCGATCCCCAGCTGTTTCAGCATCGCGCCGATCTGCGGCCCGCCGCCATGGACGACGACGGGGTTGATCCCGACGGCCTTCAGCAGCACGACATCCTCGGCGAAGTCGCGCTGCGCCTCGGGATCGCCCATCGCGTGGCCGCCATATTTGATGACAAAGGTTTCGCCCGCATAGCGCTGCAGATAGGGCAGCGCCTCGACGAGCGTTTCGGCCTTGGCGAGCAGGTCGGGCATTTTCGAGGGATCGGTCATCGATATCATCCGGCGTTCTTCGCATCGAGGCTGCGGCCCAGCGCGACCAGCCCGGTGATGACGAAAGGAATGACGAGCACCGACAGCACCACCTTGGCAAGCATCTGCCCGCCCATCAGGTTGGCGATCGGGAACACGCCGTAAAAAGCGATCGTCACGAACAGCAATGTATCGACGATCTGGCTCAAGGCGCTGGCGATCGCGCCGCGGATCGCGAGCCAGGTCGTTCCGGTGCCGGCGCCATCGCGCCCGCGCAGCTTGGAAAAGATGGTGACGTTCAGGAATTGCGAGGTGCCATAGGCGACGATGCCGGCGGCCATCAGGCGCGGGCTTTGCCCAAGGATCGTGTCAAAAGCCGCCAGCCGTTCGGGCTGCATTTCGGGAGAGGCCGGAAGCGCGAGGACAAGGGCGGTCAGCATGATCGACAGCACCAGCGGAACGAAACCCCACAGGACGATCCGGTTCGCGACCGATTGCCCATGCAGTTCGGACACGGCGCTCGACAGCGCGACGAGCATCAGGAAGGCAAAAATCCCGGCCTCGACCGCCAGCCAGTCGCCGAGCGCGACCTGCTTGTTGCCGAGCACCCCCGCGAGCACCACCATGCCGCCATAGACGATCGAGAAAAGGAAGAGCGAGGGCGAGAGCGTGCGCGGCAGCGCCGCCGAGGTCGTGTCGGTCATGCCGCCCGATAGTCGCTTTTGCGCAGCGTGGAAAGATGCCGGTCAATCGGGCGGATTATGCTTGGCGAGAAAGGTCTCGATCGAGGTCAGCAGCGTCATCCGGTCGGCCTCTCGGGTGAAATAATGGTCGGCGAGCGGGATCGAGACGAATTCCACCACCTTGCCGGCCTTGCGCATCGCGCCATACATCTTCGCCGACTGGGCATGATCGACGGTGACGTCCTTCTTGCTGTGAATCAGCAGCAGCGGCGTCTTGATCCGGTCGATCGCGTTGATCGGCGACACCGCGGAAAAATCGGGCGTCATCTTCTGCCATTGGGTCCGATAGAGGCGGGCGCGGACATCGTTACCGAAATCATTGACCTCGCGGCGCAGGTTGGAAACGCCGTTGATCGAGATCGCGCAGCGATACTGGTCGGGATCCTTGGCGATCCCCCACATCGCGGCATAGCCGCCATAGGAGGCGCCGACGATGCACACGCGCTTCGGGTCGACGATCCCCTCGGCCACCGCCCAGCGCACGCCGTCGCTCACATCGTCCTGCATCGCAAAACCCATCTGCCCCTGCCCGGCCTTCAGGAATTTTTCGCCATAACCGGTCGAACCGCGAAAATTGGGCTGGAGCACGGCATAGCCGCGCTCGGCCAGAAACTGCGCCCAATAGTCATAGGTCAGCTCGTCATGCCCCCACGGCCCACCGTGCGGCATGACGATGAAGGGCAGGTTTTTCGTCGCCCGGCCGCGCGGCATCGTCAGCACGCCCTCGATCTCGAGCCCGTCGCGCGCCTTGTACTGGACGAGCCGGGCGCGCGAGAGCCGCTTGGCGCCGATCACCTCGTTCACCGCGGCAAGCCGATCGAGCGACCCTGTCGCGGCGTCGAAGAAATAAAAGAGGCCCGGATTGTCGGGCGTGCTGATCCGGACCAGCAACTTGGACAGATCGCGGCTATAGCTTTCGATGCGGACGCGTGAGCGCGGCGAAGCGGCATCGAGCGTCGCTTGATGCGCGGCCATTTTAGGATCGATCCAATGGATCGGCCGCGCATCGTCCGACGTATAATAGCCAAGGAGCCCCGCCCCGTCGGACGACAGAATCGCGCCTTCAATATCGGCATTTTCGGCCGTGTAAGCGATCCGCACCTCGCGCCCGGTCGTCAGATCGATTTCGGCGATCGCCGTCCGGCCGTCGGCGGATTCCTTGTAGACCAGGCCATGGTCGGTGCCGGGCACGAAGAGGAAGGGGATCGTCAGTTCCTCCTCGTCGCGCAGCGACGCGCTGTCGATCGAGCGGAAGGCGCCGCCGCCGTCGCGGCGATAGAGCAGGGTCGCCTTGGTCGACTGGTCGCGGTAGCCGATCCCGTAGCGAACGCGGCCGAGATGGTCGGCGCCCCAGTCCATGACGCTCGTCCGCCCGTTCACCTCGGTCTTCTTGCGGCCGGTCGCGACATCGACGCGATAGACGGCGGGCCAGAAATCGTCGCCCTCATAGATGCTGTTCTGCCCGGCGACCAGAATCTCGCGGCTGCCGTCGGTCGGCACCCAGAGCAGGTCGGCAGCATTCTGGCCCTTGAGATCCCACAACAGCCGCGTCGCCTTGCCCGTCGTGCGACTGAGTCCGAGCAGGCGCGTGATATACCAGTTTTCGGCCTCGACCGGCAGCAGCGCCCGCAATCCGATGACGATGTCGTCGTCGCCGACCCAGCGCAGCCAGTCGATTTCGGTCTGGTCGGGCACCCCGATAAAGACCGCGGCCGCCGTATCGCCGCGCAGCGGCAGAATGCCGATGCGCTGCTCGCCCTTGACCCCGAAAAGCCCTGCGACATGCCGGCCGTCGGGCGAAATTTCGGGCATTTCCATGAACGGCAGCCGCGCGAAAGCGGCGGTAGGAAGCGGCTCGAACGTCGCCGCAGCGCGCGGCGCAGCTGGTGCGGCGCCCCCCTCTTGGCCAAGCAGCGGCGACGAAAAGGCGAGCGCGACCCCCGCCAGGATGAAACGAAGCATGCTTACCCCCGACGCCAACGCCCCAATCTAAAACGGAAATTCCGGGAGGCCAAGTCGATTTGCATCGACCCAGTCGACGGGAGGCCGAATTTCTTGCCCTGACGCCAAAGCCCGCTAGACAGGCGCATTAACTTGCGGGGGACGCATCGACATCATGGAACGCCTGATCGGTCTTGCCGGCATCGTCGCTTTGCTTGCGATTGCCGTGCTTTTTTCATCGAACCGCCGCTGGATTCGCCTGCGCGTCGTCATCCCCGCCTTTCTGCTCCAGGCCGGGTTCGCGGTGCTCGTCATCGGAACGCCGTGGGGCCGCGCGGTGATCCAGGCGATGTCGAACGGCGTGTCGAACCTGCTCGGCTATGCCAAGGCGGGCACGGATTTCATCTTCGGCCCGCTCGCCTCGCCCGAAATGGGGGCGAACAGCTTTGCGATCGCCGCGCTGCCGGTGATCGTCTTCTTCGCCTCGCTCATCTCGATCCTCTATTATCTCGGCATCATGCAGCTCGTCATCAAATGGGTCGGCGGCGCGATCCAGAAGGTCACGGGCATCACCAAGGTCGAAAGCCTGGGCGCCGCGGCGAACATCTTTGTCGGCCAGTCCGAATCGCCGCTCGTCATCCGCCCCTATCTCGCGGGCCTCACCCCGTCGCAGCTGTTCACGGTGATGACCGTCGGGATGGCGGGAGTCGCGGGCACGATCCTTGGCGCCTATGCGAGCATGATCGGCGAACAATTGCTGCCCTATCTGCTCGCCGCCAGCTTCATGTCGGCGCCGGGCGGCATATTGATGGCCAAGATCATGATGCCCGACGATCCCAAGGATCTGGGCATCGAACCCGTCATCATGCCCGAGGCGAGCCATGACGAGGAAAAGCCCGCGAACATCATCATGGCGGCGGCGCAGGGCGCGCAAACCGGCGTGAAGCTGGCGGTCGCGGTCGGCGCGATGGTCCTCGCCTTCGTCGCGCTCGTCGCGCTCGCCAACGGCCTGCTCGCGGGCATCGGCGGCTGGTTCGGCTATCCGGACCTGTCGTTCCAGGCGGTGATCGGGGCGATTTTCCGCCCGGTGATGTGGCTGATGGGCGTGCCGTGGGACGAAAGCGCCATCGTCGGCGGCCTGTTCGGCAGCAAGGTCGTGCTCAACGAATTCGTCGCCTTCATCGATCTTGGCCGCGTGCAGGGCGACCTGTCGATGACCGGGGTGGCGATCGCGACCTTTGCGCTGTGCGGTTTCGCCAATTTCAGCTCGATCGCGATCCAGATGGCGGTGACGGGGGGGCTGGCGCCCAACCAGCGGCCGATGATCGCCAGGCTCGGGCTGAAGGCGCTGCTTGCGGGCAGCCTGTCGAACCTGATGTCGGCGGCGCTCGCCGGGTTGATGATCGGGCTGGTTCCTCCGATCGGATAATCGGCCGGAAACAGGCGTGATGATTGCGGGTCACGGACAAATGACTTAAACTCGGCACAAAAGACGTGTCCCGGGTCGCATTCGTCAACAGGGAGGCTGTCATGAAATCCGCTTATGCCTTGTCGCTGCTTGCCGCGGTTGCGGCGGGCTGGCTCGCCACCGCGAACGCTCAGCCCCCCGAAGACAAAATGTATCGCCCGCCGGAGGCGACCATCTATCGCGATGCCGGTTTCCGCGGTCCCGCGGTCTTCGTCGGCGAGGCCAAGCCGAATCTCGGTCTCGCCTGGCCGGTCAATTCGGTCCGCGTCGCGAGCGGCCGCTGGGAGCTTTGCGAGCGCACGCGCTATCGCGGAAATTGCCGGACGATCGACCGCGACACACCGATGCTCAACAATATCCTGCGCGGCCTGACGATCCAGTCGATCCGCCCGGTCGGCAATGGCGGCGGCTGGAGCCCGCATCCGCCTGCCAACGATCAGAGCGTACGGGGCAATTTTGCCGAGTTCCATACCCAGCCGTCGAGCGGCAACACTCGCGTCCCTGCCTGCACGCAGGGATCGGCAACCGCCAATTGCGCGGCGCGCGCTGCCGACAACTGGTGCCGTTCGATCGGCTGGAACGGGTCAGCGCGCGAGCATATGGAAACGGTCGGCGGGCGCGTCTATCTCGCCGATGTGCTGTGCGTCCGCTCAGGCTATTGAGGAGACAGAGCATGGCTGGTTTCAAAATCCTCACCGGCGGCGGAGCGGCCGTGCTGCTCCTGTCGGCCTGTGCCTCGGTCGGCGGCCCCGGCGTCAGCACCTATTATGAATGCGACCGCGGAACGCGGTTGAAGGTCGATTTTGTGGGCAACCGCGCGCTCGTCGGCGTCAACGGCGCGCGTGCCGTCGCGATGCGGCAAACCCCGGCGGCGAGCGGCGTCATCTACGAAAATAATCAGGGCTGGCGCCTGCATACAAAGGGCAATGAGGCGATGTGGAACACCGCCGCGCGCTCGGCACCCGAAAGCTGCCGGCAGGTTGCCGTTCCCCGCTAATAGCGTCAGGGCCGGGCCGGCGCCTTGCAGCCGCGCTCCAGCCCGACGCCTTTCAGGAAGCCGCGGCGCACCGTTCCCGCATAAACGGCGAGCGCGTAGCGCCGCCGCTCGGCGTTGGCGCCTGTAATCTCGCCGATCAGGCCACGGAAGGGAATGATCGAACCCGCAACGGTGCCGGCGACGCGGCCCGCGGTTTCCTCCCGCTTTTCGGCGCGGCTCTTGTCGACCTGTTCGTTGACGTCGGGACCGAGCACCGCGTCGAGTTCCTGCACTTCGCGGATGATCGCCGCACAGCGGCCGAGGCCCGCCAGCGAATATGGGGCCTCCTGGATTTCAAGCAGCTTCGGCGGCACTTCCTTGCCGTCGAACGGCTCGGTCACCTGGTTCGCGGTATCCTCGATCGTCGAATCCTCGGGCGCGCCCTGCTGAGCGTTGGCGGGCACGGCCATGGCCGAACAGATGGCGGCCGCAAAAAATAGAGCCTTGTTAAGCATGGTGATGTCGATTCCCGGTTTTCTCAACAATCCAACGCATCAGACGCCTTTCGGCTCCGCCGAGCCGCTCACCGCGTCGGCACGGGTTCGGCGCCGGTCCAGTCATAGAAGCCGCGCCCGGCCTTTTTGCCGACCCAGCCCGCCTCGACATATTGGACGAGCAGCGGCGCGGGGCGGAACTTGGGGTCGCCGGTGCCCGATTGCAGCACGCGGATGATTTCGAGGCAGGTGTCGAGGCCGATGAAGTCGGCGAGCGTGATCGGTCCCATCGGGTGATTGAGGCCGAGGCGGCAACCGGCGTCGATGTCCTGCATCGTCGCGACCCCCTCGCCCAGCGCGAAGATCGCTTCGTTGATGAGCGGCATCAGCACGCGGTTGACGATGAAGCCCGGCGCATCGTTCGCGTGGACGATTTCCTTGCCGAGCCCGCGGCCAAAGGCTTCGACCCTGGCCAGCGTGTCGTCGCTCGTCGCGAGTCCGCGGATCAGTTCGATAAGGCCCATCACCGGCACCGGATTGAAGAAATGGACGCCGATGAAGCGCGCCGGGTCGGGCGCCGCCTGCGCGAGACGGGTGATCGGGATCGAGCTTGTGTTGCTCGCGAGGATGGCGGTCGCCGAGAGATGCTGGCCGACGCTGGCGAAGATCGCGCGCTTGATTTCCTCGCGCTCGGTCGCCGCCTCGATCACCAGATCGGCGGGCGCAAAGGCGGCGTGATCGGCGACCGGGGTGATGCGGCCGAGCAGCGCATCGGCGTCGGCCTGCGCCATCTTTTCCCTGGCAACGAGGCGGGCGAGCGCCTTGGCAATGCCCACCTTGCCCGCTTCGGCGCGCGGGAGGTCGATGTCGGCGAGCAGCACGTCATGCCCCGCGCCCGCCGACACCTGCGCGATGCCCGCGCCCATCTGTCCTGCCCCGATAACGCCGACGATCATGCCCTTATTCTCCAATAGAAATCCTGAGACCCATCGTCATCCCGGCGAAGGCCGGGATTCCGCCGTTTCCGTGAGCCGCACGGGCGAGATCCCGGTCTTCGCCGGGATGACGACAGGGATGATTGCCCTACGTGATCGACCGTCTCCGTCAAGAGGCGCGGATCAGGGGGCGGAACGAAACTCGGTCGCTTCGGCGAGGATCAGCGCAAAGGCCGGATCGGCGTCATCCCACGTCGCGATCGGGGTCCAGCCGCCCGCGCGGAGCAGCAGATTGGCGTCGCGCGGGCCATATTTATGGCTGTTCTCGCTGTGGATCGTCTCGTCCTTAGCCATGTGATAGGCTTTTCCATCGACGGTGAAGTCCATGTCGCACGTCGCGACGAGGTGCATTTCGACGCGCGCATGGGTGTCGTTCCACACCGCGCGATGCGCGAAATTGTCGGTCGCCATATTGCCGCCAAGCTCGCGGTTGATGCGCTCGATGAGGTTGAGGTTGAACGCCGCGGTCACCCCCGCCGGATCGTCATAGGCGCGTGTCAACACCGTCACATCCTTGATCCGGTCGATGCCGATCAGCATCAGCGACCCGTCGCCCAGCACCGCGCGCCAGCCGCGCAGCAGGTCGATCGCGGTGCGCGCGACCATGTTGCCGATCGTCGAGCCTGGAAAGAAGCCGAGCTTGGGCAGTGCGCAGATTTCGCGCGGCAAGGCCACTTTCTGCGTGAAGTCGGCTTCGACCGGATAGACAGGAAGGCGCGGAAAGCGCGCCGCGAGCGCCTCGGCGCTGCCGCGCAGGAAATCGCCCGAAATATCGACGGGCACATAGGCAGCAGGGTCGATGGCGGAAAGGAGCAGCGGCGTCTTGGTCGAACTGCCCGATCCCAGCTCGACCACCGCGCGGCCGGGCCCGATTGCGCCCGCGATGTCGGCGGCGTGCCGCGTCAAGAGATCGGTTTCGCTGCGCGTCGGATAATATTCGGGGAGTGCGGTAATATCCTCGAACAGCGCCGAGCCCGTCGCATCGTAGAACCAGCGCGCGGGAATCGCCTTCGGTGTCTGCGAAAGCCCGGCATGGACATCGGCGCGGAAAGCGACATCGACGCCCGCATCATCCGCGGAAACCTGCCGAAGTTGACGCACAACGCCCATGATCAAATGTCTTTCGCAAGGCGCAGGCCGGTGAACTGCCAGCGCTGGTGGGGATAGAAGAAATTGCGATAGGAGGCGCGGCAGTGGCCGCGCGGGGTGGCGCAGCTGCCGCCGCGCAGCACGAACTGGCCGCTCATGAACTTGCCATTATATTCGCCGACCGCGCCCGGCGCGGTGCGGAAGCCGGGATAGGGGCGATAGGCGCTGCCGGTCCATTCCCACACGCTGCCGAACATCTGTTGCAATCCGGTGTCGCCGTTGGCCCCAGCTGGTTGCACCGGCCCCGCGGCGTCGAGCTGGTCGCCGCCGCCGGGATCGAGCGCGGTGGCCGCCGCCTCCCATTCATACTCGGTCGGCAGGCGCGCACCGGCCCAGCTGGCAAAGGCGTCGGCCTCGAAAAAACTGATATGTGTCACGGGCGCTGCGGCGTCGATGTCCTGCCAGCCCGACAGGGTGAAATGTTGGTCCTCGCGCCAATAGGCGGGCGCGTCGACGCCCTCCGCCTGCACCCACGCCCAGCCGTCGCTGAGCCAGAGCGCGGGGGTGCGATAGCCGCCATCGGCGATAAATTGCTGCCACTCGCCATTGGTGACGGGACGGTTGGCGAGCGCGTGCGGGGCGAGCAGCACCTCGTGGCGCGGGCCTTCGCAGTCGAAGGCGAAGCCCTCGCCCGCATGGCCGACTGCGGCGATCCCCGCCTTGCCCTCGATCCATTTCATGGCGGAAAACTGCGCAACTTCACTCGCAATTGCGCTTTTTTGCCACGCCGCCGGGCCGAGCGGGTTTTGCGCGAAGAGATGCTTGAGATCGGTGAGCAGCAGTTCCTGATGCTGTTGCTCGTGATGGATGCCGAGATCGACCAGCGCAAGCGCCGCCGGGGGCAGGCCGGGCAAGGCGTCCGCGACCGCCGCATCGACATGCGCGCGCCACGCACGCACTTCGTCCAGCGACGGGCGCGTCAGGAGGCCGCGCTGCGGACGCGCGTGGCGCGGCCCCTCGGCCTCATAATAGCTGTTGAAGAGATAGGGGAAGCGGTCGTCGAAGAGCGTATAGCCTGGCACATGATCGCGCAGCACGAAGGTTTCAAAAAACCATGTCGTGTGCGCGAGATGCCATTTGGCGGGCGAGGCGTCGGGCATCGACTGCGCGCTGGCGTCGGCGTCGGACAGCGTCGCCACGAGGTCGAGCGAGAGTTGCCGGGTTGCCGCGAAGCGTCCGGTCAGCGCCCCAATCGGGTCGGCAAGAGGCGAAGCGTCGGTGCGGCTGGCCATGCTGAAACAATTCCCCGAGGTGCGATTCGGTTTCGCAGTTCGACGGATTATGGTTACGCCGCAGCGAGTTGTCTAGAACATTTAGGGAACAAGAATCGTCGCCCCCGCGAAGGCGGGGGCGACGGTCTTTACCGCGTCGCGCCCGGTTTCCAGAGTATGTCGCCGCCCGCCCCGGCGTTGATGTGGCGTGCGAGCACGAACAGATGGTCCGACAGGCGGTTCAGATAGGTGAGCGCGAGCGGATTGAGGTCGCGTGTCGCCGCCGCGGCGACCGCCGACCGCTCGGCGCGGCGCGTCACCGCGCGCGCGAGGTGGAGCCGCGCCGCGGCGTCGGTGCCGCCCGGCAGGATGAAGCTTTTGAGCGCGCCGAGCGAGGCGTTCATCGCGTCGATCTCTTGCTCCAGCCGCGCGATCTGGGCGGGGACGATGCGCAGCGCCATGTCGTGCGCACCGAAGCCGCGCTCGGCGTCGGGCGGGGTCGCGAGATCGGCGCCGAGGTCGAACAGCTCGTTCTGGATGCGCGTGAGCATCGCCGCCTCGTCGGGCGCGTCGTCGAGCGCGACCGCCGCGAGGCCGATCCAGCTGTTCGCTTCGTCGACATCGCCGATCGCCGCCATCAGCGGCGCCGATTTGGCGATGCGCGATCCGCCGACGAGGCCGGTGGTGCCGTCGTCGCCGGTGCGCGTGTAGATTTTGTTGAGCTTGACCATCGATCGGCGTCGGGCGTCGCCCGATTATGAACTGCCCGCGGCGAACAGGCCGATGAGCACAAGCAGGATGATGGTGATCGCCTGCCATTTGACGCGCGCCATCATCATCCGGTTCTGCATCAGATGATTTTCCTGCACCGTGCCGTCCATCTGCGCGCGGTGCCCCTGCGAGAAATAGAAGAGTCCGCGCGCGAGCGCGAACAGGACGAGACCGGCGGCGATGACGACGCCAAGGACGAGCAGGATTTCCATGACCCCTATTTAGGGCATTTGCAGCGAATATCCAGCGGGAAGCCGTCCGCCCCGCAAATCGGCGGCGAGCGCCCGGCCGTCGACACCGGCGGCGCGCAGCGAAGCGAGCGAGGCTGCGGCGTCGCGCTTCGCCAGCCTTTTGCCGTCGGGACCACAGACGAGCGCATGATGACGATAGAGCGGCACCGGCAGATCGAGCAACGCCTGGAGCAGCCGGTGAACGTCGGTCGATGCGATGAGGTCGGCGCCGCGGATGACATGCGTGATCCCCATGGCGGCATCGTCGAGCGTGCTCGCGAGATGATAGCTTGCGGGCGCATCCTTGCGCGCGAGGACGATGTCGCCGTGCGCGGCCGCATCGGTGGCGCGCAGCCCCTGCCCTGTCTCTTCCCGGAAAAGAGCGCCTGTCTCCGCCACCGCGCGCGCCATGTCGAGCCGCCAGCAATGCGGTTCGACCGCCATGCGCCGCATACGCTCGCGCGCTGGCAGATTGCGGCAGGTGCCGGGATAGACGGCGCCCGACGGCCCGTGCGGCGCCGACAGGCTCGCGGCGATGTCGGCGCGGGTGCAGAAACAGGGATAGACGAGGTCACGCATTCGCAGCGTGTCGAGCGCGGCGGCATAATGTGCGAGCCGGTCCGACTGGCGCACCGGATCACCGTCGCGGTCCAGCCCGAGCCAGTCGAGGTCGGCGAGCGACGCCGCGACATATTCCTCGCGCGAGCGGCGGCCGTCGATATCGTCGATGCGGATCAGGAACCGTCCGCCCGCCGCGCGCGCGGCCTGATGCGCCTGCACGGCGCTATAGGCGTGGCCGAGGTGAAGCTCGCCGGTCGGGCTGGGCGCGAAGCGGGTCAGCATATTGCTCCCATGAATCCATATGCTGTGGCGAGTCAAAGCGAATCATTCCATATCTTGCGGCACATGCCCCCTTGACGCCAGATTCTGATGCGGCATGTAATGATGTTGTCACTCGGGAAAGGCAGTGGCGCGCCATCCCGCGCAGCAAAGGGGGCAGCGTTACCCAGCCATGTTCCATCCCGATCTTGCCCGGCATCCCGATAGCTGTCCGGCGCTCGTCCTCAACGCCGATTACACGCCGCTGAGCTATTATCCATTGAGCCTTTGGCCCTGGCAGACCGCGGTGAAGGCCGTTTTTCTCGATCGCGTCACCATCGTTGAAAATTACGAGCGCGAGATTCATTCGCCGACGCGGACGATGCCGATCCCCAGCGTCATCGCGCTGCGTCAATATGTGAAACCGTCGGAGCATCCGGCCTTCACGCGCTTCAACCTGTTCCTGCGCGATCGTTTTGCGTGCCAGTATTGCGGATCGGGCAAGGATCTGACCTTTGATCATGTCGTGCCGCGACGGCTGGGCGGGCGGACGACGTGGGAGAATGTCACGACCGCCTGCGCGCCATGCAATCTGAAAAAGGGCGGCCGCACGCCACAACAGGCGCATATGCCGCTCCATCGCCAGCCGTGGCGCCCGACGAGCTGGCAGCTCCAGGACAATGGCCGGGCCTTCCCGCCCAATTATCTGCATGAAAGCTGGATCGACTGGCTCTATTGGGATGTCGAGCTGGAGGGTTAGGCCGCTCCCCTCTCGTCATTGCTGCCCTTAGCTCATCCGTCATCCCGGCGAAGGCCGGGATCTCGCCGGTGCGGCAAACCGAAAGGGTGAGATCCCGGCCTTCGCCGGGATGACGATCGAATGAAGGTCGTCTTTCGGCGGAAACGCGCCTTCCATCTCCAGCTTGCGCACTGTAGACCTTCGCCTTCGGAGAAGGTTTCGAGGAGAGGGAATATGGTTCGCACGGTCTTTCTCGGGCTATCGCCCCTCGCGCTCGCCGCGTGCGCCACCACGCCCGCCGAGCAGCCCGTGACCGTCACCGGCAGCATCACCTATCGCGAGCGGATCGCCCTGCCGCCGACGGCGCAGGTCGAAATCACCCTCGCCGACGTCAGCCTGGCCGATGCGCCGTCACGGACGATCGCGCAGCAAGCCTTTACCGCCGACGGGCGGCAGGTGCCCTTTGCCTTTTCGCTGACCATCGACCAGCGCCAGCTCGACCCGCGGCACAGCTATGCCGTGTCGGCGCGCATCACCGACGCGTCGGGCAAGCTGATGTTCATCACCGATACGCGTAATAGTGTTGCGTTCGATGGACGCCGCGCGATCGATATGGACATGTTGACCCTCATCAAGACGCATTGATCTAACCCACGCATAGCTATGCGCGGCTTGACCCTGCACCTTCGCAGGTGCAGCAAGCGGCGCATGGGCCCACCGATCCAGATCTCGCAAAATCCGGACATCCGCTATCTGGGGCGGATCCTCGGCGACGTCATCCGCGCCTATGGCGGCGACAAATTATTCCGCCAGACCGAATATATCCGTTCGTCGAGCGTCGACCGGCATCGCGGCATCGCCGGGGCGGAGGCGATCGACCCGGGCCTCGACGCGCTGAGTCTCGACGACACCATCGCCTTCGTGCGCGGCTTCATGCTGTTTTCGATGCTCGCCAATCTGGCCGAGGATCGGCAGGGCGTCGCCGCGGAGCCCGAAGCGACGGTTGCGGCAGCGCTGGAGACGCTTAAGGGCGACGGGATTGGCAGTGAAGCGATCGCCGCGCTGCTGAACGCGGCACTGATCGCGCCCGTGCTGACCGCGCACCCGACCGAGGTGCGCCGCAAGTCGATGCTCGACCACAAGAATCGCATCGCCGAACTGATGCGGATGCGCGATGCCGGGCTCGACGAAACGCCCGAGGGCGATGTGATCGAGGACGCGATCCGGCGGCAGGTGGTGCTGTTGTGGCAGACGCGCCCGCTGCGCACGCAGAAATTGTTCGTCGCCGACGAGATCGACAATGCGCTCACCTATTTGCGCGACGTCTTCCTGCCCGTGGTGCCCAAGCTTTATGCGCGCTGGGAAAAGGAGCTAGGGACGCGCCCCGCAAGTTTCCTGCGCGTCGGCAGCTGGATCGGCGGCGACCGCGACGGCAATCCCTTCGTCACCGCCGAGACGTTGCGCATGGCGACCAGCCGCAACGCCGCGGCGGTGATCGGCCATTATATCGACCAGGTCCACGCGCTCGGCGCCGAACTGTCGGTGTCGTCGGCGCTCGCCCCGGTGCCCGAAGCGGTCGAGGCGCTGGCCGAGGCGAGCGGCGATACCGCACCGAGCCGCAGCGACGAACCCTATCGCCGCGCGCTGTCGGGCATCTATGCGCGGCTGTCGGCGACTTATGCCGCGATCACGGGCAGGGCGCCGCCGCGCCCCGGCGCGCTGAAGGGCGAGCCCTATGCCGCGCCCGCCGATTTCCGCCGCGACCTCGTCACCATCGCCAGCGGCCTGTCGTCGAGCGGCAAGGGCCAGCTCGCGGGCATCGGCGCGCTGGGACGGCTGATCCGCGCGGTCGAGGTGTTCGGATTCCACCTCGCGACGCTCGACATGCGGCAGAACAGCGCGGTCCACGAGCGCGTGCTCGCCGAGTTGCTCGCGGTGTCGGGGGTCGAAGCCGATTATCTGGCGCTCGACGAGGCGGCGCGCGTCGCGTTGCTGCGCCGCGAACTTGGCGTCAACCGGCCGCTCGCCGCGCCGTGGCACGCATGGAGCGACGAGACCGCGGGCGAACTCGCGATCGTCCACGCGGCGGCGGACGTGCGCAAGAGGCTGGGCAATGACGCGATCGTCCAGTGGATCATCAGCAAGGCCGAAAGCCTGTCCGACCTGCTCGAAGTGCATGTGCTGGCACGCGAGGGCGGGCTGTGGTCGGCCGAGGGCCACGACAATCTGATGGTCGTGCCGCTGTTCGAGACGATCGCCGACCTCGATGACGCGCCGGCGATCATGGCGGCCTATTTCGCGCTGCCCGAAATCGCACCGCATGTCGCGGCGCGCGGGCATCAGGAAGTGATGATCGGCTATTCGGATTCGAACAAGGACGGCGGTTATCTGACCTCGACCTGGGGGCTGCATCAGGCATCGGCGGCGCTGACCCCGGTGTTCGAGGAAGCCGATACGGCGATGCAGCTGTTCCACGGGCGCGGCGGCGCGGTCGGGCGCGGCGGCGGCAGCGCCTTTGCCGCGATCCGCGCGCAGCCCGCAGGCACGGTGCAGGGGCGCATCCGCATCACCGAACAGGGCGAGGTGATCGCGGCGAAATATGGCACGATCGACAGCGCGGCGACCAATCTGGAAGCGATGGTGTCGGCGAGCCTGCTGGCGAGCCTCGAACCCGAGGCAATGGGCGCGAAAGAAGCGGCGCGCTTTACCGCGGCGATGGATGCGCTGTCGGACACCGCCTTCGCCGCCTATCGCGGGCTGGTTTACGACACGCCGACCTTCAAGGATTTTTTCCGCGCGATGACGCCGATCGCCGAGATTGCGACGCTCAAGATCGGGTCGCGGCCGTCGAGCCGTACCAAGTCGAGCGCGATCGAGGATCTGCGCGCGATCCCCTGGGTGTTCAGCTGGGCGCAGGCGCGCACGATGCTGCCCGGCTGGTACGGCACCGGCGAGGCATTCGCGGGTTTCGACGACAAGGCGCTGTTGGCGGACATGGCGGCGAGCTGGCCCTTCTTCGCCGCGCTGCTCGGCAATATGGAGATGGTGCTCGCCAAATCAGACATGGGGATCGCGGCGCGCTACGCCGGGCTTGCGGGGCATGTCGACGGTCACGACATGATCTTCGGGCGGATCAAGGACGGATGGAACCGCGCGCACGACGGGCTGCTCGAGATTACCGGCCAGACGCGGCTGCTTGAGAAGAACCCGGCGCTCGAGGCGTCGATCCGGCTGCGGCTGCCCTATATCGAGCCGCTCAACCTGCTCCAGATCGAACTGATGAAGCGCCACCGCGCGGGCGAGACCGATCCGCGCATCGCCGAGGGCATCCAGCTGACGATCAACGCGATCGCGACGGCGCTGAGGAACAGCGGGTAGGCTCTTTCTGCGCTCGCAATGACGAGGTGATTGGGGCCGCCTCAGCTCTTGCTGATCAGCACCTCGCCCTTCGACGCCTTGCCGTCGGGGGCGAAGCGGATCGTGAAATTATCACCGTCTTTCGCCCGCCCCGCCAGCGTGTCGCCGCTGCGCGTGACCTTGATTCCCTTTTTCGCGAACTCGCCCGCCATCCAGTCGGCCGCGACCCCGGGCGCGGCGGGGGCGGTGAAGCCGAGCTTCACGGCGGCGGTATCGGCGCCCTTGCGGTCGTTCGCGTCGATGTCGACCCGCGTCACCTTGCTGCCCGGATAGAGTTTCACGCCATCGATGTCGAAATCGCTTTCGATGTCGAGGTCGACAAGGTCGGGGACGTCGATGTTGATCGCGGCGTCCTGGCCGCCGATGCTGATCCTGCTGCCATCCGCGCCGGTCCGGATCTTCACCCCGCCCTCGCCGCCGGCATTGATCGAAACCTGAGGGTCATCGCCGGCCTTTGTGCCCTCCGCGCCGCACGCGGCGAGGAGCATCATCGGGGGAATGAGGAACGCAAGACGCATGGAGACTCTCCTTGGTGCATTAGTTGAATAATACACCTTGGCGATGGGCGAGTCAACTTGCCGTTCGTCATGCTGAACTCGTTTCAGCATCCATGGCCGGACGCCGCCGCAACCACGGCGTCGATTTCGACGGCAGGCCATGGACCCTGAAACAAGTTGGCGATTATCCCCTTACCATAAGGAGACCCCACTCGTCATTGCGAGGACCCCGGACTTGATCCGGAGGACGAAGCAATCTCCAGCCATCGTTCGCGTGCTACGCAAGCTGGAGATTGCTTCGCTGCGCTCGCAATGACGCCTACGGATGCGAGCGGGATAAGCGCCAAACAAGTTCAGGGTGGCGGGGAAACGGAAGACGGCCTTACGCGTCGATGCTCGTTTTCAGGTCGCCGTGGACGAGGCCGCCATCGACCGTGATCGTGTCGCCGACGACATAGTCGCCCGCTTTCGACGCGAGGAAGATCGCGGCGCCCGCCATGTCTTCCGGCACGCCGATGCGCTTGACCGGGATGCTCTTCGCGACCGCGTCGCCATGGTCGCGCGCGGCCTTGTTCATGTCGGACTGGAAGGCGCCGGGGGCGATCGCGGTGACGAGGATATGATCGGTGACGAGCCGCGCGGCGAGGCGCTTGGTGAGGTAGAGGATCGCCGCCTTCGACGCGTGATAGCTGTAGGTTTCCCACGGATTGAGGCGCATGCCGTCGATCGAGCCGATGTTGATGACCTTGGCGGGGCGTTCGTGCGAACCGCCCGCCTTGAGCAGCCCGTGCAGCGCCTGCGTCAGGAAGAAGGGCGATTTGACGTTGATGTCCATCACCTTGTCCCAGCCCGCTTCGGGGAAGCCCTCGAAGGGTTCGCCCCACGCCGCGCCGGCGTTGTTGACGAGGATGTCGAGCCGTTCCTCGCGCGCTTCGAGTTCCTTGGCGAGCGCGCGGCAGCCTTCGACCGACGACAGGTCGACAGGAAGCCCGATAACCTTGCCCGGATAGCGCGTTTCGAAATCGGCGACGGCTTCCTCGATCTGCGCCGTCTTGCGCGCCGAGATATAGACGCGCGCGCATCCTGCGGCGAGATAGCCCTCGACGATCATCTTGCCGATGCCGCGCGAGCCGCCGGTGACGAGGGCGATGCGGCCGTCGAGGCCGAACATGTCCTGGAGGTTCATAAAACTTTCCTTTCGACTCCCTCCCCTTCAGGGGAGGGTTGGGGTGGGGCCTGTGGGCCGTCTGCCCTCCCCGCTGCGACTAGGGAACAAGTTCCCAAGTCTCGCTGCCCCTCCCGCAAGCGGGAGGGGATGGATTCAATTCAATAGCCGTTCATCCGCGCGACCTGGTCGATGTGATAATGCACATCGCCCATATATTCGGCGAGCGCGCGGTCGCGTTTCATGTAGAGGCCGATGTCATATTCGTCGGTCATGCCGATGCCGCCGTGCATCTGCACGCCCTCGCGCACCGCAAGATTGGCGGCGCGGCCGGCCTTGGCCTTGGCGACCGAGACCATCAGCTTCGCGCCGTCGCTGCCGTCGTCCAAAAGCTGCTGCGCCTTCATCACCGCGGCGCGCGCGACTTCCATCTCGCCATAAAGATGCGCGGCGCGGTGCTGGAGCCCCTGAAACTCGCCGATCAGCCGCCCAAACTGCTTGCGTTCCTTGAGGTAGGCGACGGTCATGTCCATCGCCCCCTGCCCGACGCCGACCATTTCGGCGGCGGCGCCGGTGCGCGTTGCGGCGAGCAAGGCATCGAGGATCTCCCCGCCCGCATCGACTTCGCCGATCACCGCATCGGCATCGACCTCGACGCCGTCGAGCGTGACATGGCTTGCGAGCGACGAGTCGACGAGACGGCGCGGATCGGCGGTCACGCCCTTGGCATCCTTCGGCACCGCGAACAGCGTGATGCCGCCGCCACTCTTGGCCGCGACGATGCTCATGTCGGCGACATGGCCGTGGAGGACGAAGCTCTTTTTGCCGTCCAGCCGAAAGCCGTTTCCGGCGCGCGTCGCGGTGGTGGCGATGCGGTCGGGGCGGTGCTTCGCTCCCTCGTCGATCGCGAGCGCGACGATTGCCTCACCGCTGGCGATGGCGGGGAGCCAGCGGCCCGCCTGCGTGCCGCCCGCCTTCGCCAGCGCGGCGACCGCGCCGACGCTTGTCGACAGGAAGGGCGACGGGGTCAGGTTGCGGCCGATTTCCTCGAGCACGATGCCCGCCTCCATATGCCCCATGCCGAGCCCGCCATGCGCCTCGGGAACCAGCATCCCCGGCAGGCCCATTTCGGTGAACTGCGCCCAGAGGTCGCGCGAGAAGCCGGTGGCGTCGGCGCTGTCGCGCAGGTGGCGCAGGTGCGACACCGGCGCCTGTTCGGCGACGAAGGGCGCAACGCTGTCCTTGAGCATCGCCTGGTCGTCATTGTGGTAGAGTGGCATATTTTGTTTCTCCAGTTCCCCTCCCGCAGGCGGGAGGGGTTAGGGGTGGGCCAGCGACGTCGCATTTGCCCACCCCGCTGCGGCTAGCGAACAAGTTCGCAAGCCTCGCTGCCCCTCCCGCAAGCGGGAGGGGAGAATGGTCAGGCCCCCGGCAACTCCAGGATCCGCTTGGCGATGACGTTGAGCATGACTTCGCTCGTCCCGCCTTCGATCGAATTGGCCTTGGTTCTGAGCCAGCTGCGCGCACGCGCGCCGCCCTTGCTTTCGGTGCTGTCCCATTCGAGCGCGTCGCTGCCGCCGCCCGCCATGACAAGCTCGTGGCGGCGCTTGTTGAGCTCGGTGCCGACATATTTCATCATGTTCGATGATGCGGGATGCGCGCGGCCGGTCTTCCACATGTCCATGAAGCGCTCGCCCATCGCGCGATAGGCGAAGACGTCGGTGTCGAACGCCGCCATTTCGGCGCGCAGGATCGGGTCGTCGAGTTCGCCCGCCGCGTTGAGGCCGAGCGACTTCGCAAACAGCGCGCCGACGCTCACCATGTCGCCGCCCGCGCCGCCGCCCGAGATCATCTCGCGTTCGTGGCCGAGCAGATATTTGGCGACGTCCCAGCCGCGGTTCACCTCGCCGACGAACTGGTCTTTCGGCACCTTCACATCGTCGAAGAAGGTTTCGCAGAAGGGCGAATTGCCCGAGATGAGAAGGATCGGCCTGGTGGTGACGCCGGGGCTTTCCATGTCGAAGAGCATGAAGGTGATGCCCTGATATTTGTTCGCCTTGTCGGTACGGACGAGACAGAAGATCCAGTCGGCCTTGTCGGCATAGCTCGTCCAGATTTTCGACCCGTTGACGACCCAATGGTCGCCCTTGTCCTCACCGAAAGTCTGCAAGCTCACGAGGTCGCTGCCCGAACCGGGTTCGCTATAGCCCTGGCACCAGCGGATTTCGCCGCGCGCGATCTGGTTCAGATAATGGACCTTCTGCTCCTCGGTGCCGAACTTGAGCAGCGCGGGGCCGAGCATCCAGATGCCGAAGCTGTCGAGCGGCGAGCGCGCCTTGATGCGCTTCATTTCCTGTTTGAGGATCTTGGTCTGTTCGGGGGTCAGCCCGGCGCCGCCATAGGCCTTGGGCCAGTCGGGGACGGTATAGCCCTTCGATACGCAGGCTTCGAGCCACGCCTTCTGGGCGTCATTCTTGAACACCCATTTGCGCCCGCCCCAGCAGACATCGTCCTCGTCGCGCACGGGCTCGCGCATTTCGGGGGGGCAATTGGCCTCCAGCCATTCGCGCACCTCGGCGCGGAAAGCGTCCAGTTCGCTCATCCTTTTCGGCTCCTCTTCTCTGCGGCGAACCTACGTCCGCTTCGCTGCTTTACGCAAGCGTCAACTTGGCACGCCGCACTTGCCGTTACGGCGCCGTAACGTCGGACAGGCCAGCGTTGACGCGGCTTCCCGCGCGCCTAAGCTGAGTAGCAAAAGAAAACGGGAGAATGGGTGATGCGATTCGCGGGCAAGATTGCCGTCGTCACGGGTGCGGCGTCGGGCATCGGCAAGGCAGCGGTGCTGAAACTGGCGGGTGAGGGCGCGCATGTCTTTGCCGCCGACATCGATGAAGCAGGCGGCCGCGCGCTCGCCGAAGCGTCGAACGGCAGGATCGACTTCGTCCGCTGCGACGTCACCGTGCCTTCGGACATCGAGGCGCTGATGAACGAAGCGGCGGCGAAGGGCGGCGGTATCGACATCGTCTTCAACAATGCCGCCGCGGGCGGCGATCGCGCGCCGATCGACGAGATCACGCCCGAGGGCTGGGACCGGACGATGGACCTGGTGCTGAAATCGGTCGCAATGGGCATCCGCTATGCCGCGCCGCACATGAAGGGCCGCAAAGGGGCGAGCATCGTCAACACCGCGAGCGTCGCGGCGCTCGGCGCGGGCTATTCGCCGATCGCCTATGCCGTCGCGAAGGCGGGCGTGCTGCACCTCAGCAAGGTCGCGGCGACCGATCTGGCCCAATATGGCATCCGGGTGAACGCGATCTGCCCCGGCTTCATCAACACCAATATCTTCACCGCGTCGCTCGATGTGCCCAGCGAACTCAAGGCGCAAGCCAATGCGGTGATCGCCGAGATGAGCGCCAAGGCGCAGCCGGTCGCGCGCGGCGGCCAGCCCGAGGATATCGCCAACGCCGTCGCCTATCTTGCGAGCGACGAGTCGAGCTTCATGACGGGCACCCACCTGCTCGTCGACGGCGGGCTGACGATCGGCCAGCGCCATGCGTGGGACAAGGAAACGCCGGGGATGTTCGACGCGCTGGTGGCGATGGAGGAAGCGGCGAAGGCCGGAGCCGCAGCGTGAGCGCGGCGACGGCCGCGGTCCCGCGTCGCGAGCGCCTGCCCGTCTGGCTGAAGGTCACGCACGGGCTCGGCAGCATCGCCTATGGCGTCAAGGATAATGGCTTTTCGACCTTTCTGCTGCTCTTTTACAATCAGGTGATCGGGCTCGACGCGGGAATCGTCGGGCTGGCGATCATGGTCGCGCTGATCGCCGACGCCTTTGTCGACCCGGTGATCGGCGAGCTGACCGACCGCACGCGCAGCCGCTGGGGCCGCCGCCTGCCCTGGCTCTACGGCGCGCCGATTCCGCTGGCGATCATGTGGATGCTGCTGTGGAACCCGCCCGAAATGAGCGACACGATGACCGTCGCCTGGCTGATCGGTTTCGCGATCATCGTGCGTTCGCTCGTGTCGATGTGCGAGGTGCCGTCGGTCGCGATCGTCCCCGAACTCACCGCCGATTATGACGAGCGCACCGCGGTGATGCGCTATCGCTTCCTGTTCGGCTGGGGTGGCGGGCTGCTGATCCTGCTGCTCGCCTATGGCGTCTTTTTCGGCGGCGCGAAGGGGCTCGTCGATCCCGACGGCTATTTCCCCTATGCGCTGACCGGCGCGCTGCTGATGACGGGGGCGGTGATGCTGTCGGCGGCGGGGCAGCACAAGCGCATCGCGGTGTCGAACCTTGCCGACGTCAAACCCGGGACGACGCTGCGCCGGGTGCTCGGCGAAATGCGCGATACGCTGTCGAACCGCGCTTTTCTGTGGCTGGTGTTCGCGGCGCTGTTCGGCTTCGTCAATCAGGGAATCACCTTTTCGATGAACAATTATCTGCTCGGCTTTTTCTGGCAGTTCACGCAGGGCGAGATGGTCGCTTATGTCTTCCTGCTCTTTGCCACGATGGTCGCGGCGTTCATTCTGGTCGCGCCGATCTCGACGCGGCTCGGCAAGCGCGACGGCGCGATTTTTGCCGGCGCGGTCGCGCTGCTCGTCAACAGCGGCATCTATTTCGCCTATATCCAGGGCATTTTCCCCGGCCTGCCGGGCAAGCCCAGCGTGGCGACGATGTTCGCGCTGGTGTTCGTGAGCAATACATTTTCGATCATCCTGATGATCCTGTCGTCGTCGATGATGGCCGATGTCGTCGAGGCGTCGCAGAGCGAAACGGGGCGGCGGTCCGAAGGCCTGTTCTTCGCCGGCTATTTCTTCATGCAGAAATGCGCGACGGGCATCGGCATCTTCGTCGCGGGGCTGATCCTGTCGCTCGCGGCCTTTCCGGCGAATGCAAAGCCGGGCGAGGTCGGCGCGGACGTGCTCGGCAATCTTGCGCTCGGCTATGCGCTCGCGATCCTGGTCATCGGCACGCTGGGGCTGATCGTGATGCGCCGGTTCCCGATCTCGCGCGCCGACCATGAAGCGCGGCTCGCGATATTGAGCGATGCAGCGCGCGCCGAGCCGGATGCGAGCGGCGCGCATCCGTGAGCGAAAACTGCGCGGTGTGACCAAATGAGGTAATTTTCGGACCGCAGGACTTGGCAAGGCCGCCGAATCGGTCCAAGGGTTTACGTGAACGTAAAGGGAAAGGATGCGTCGCATGGATTTCGATCTCACCGAACGACAGAAGCACTGGCAGGGCCGCGTGCGCGAGTTCATCGAGCGAAAGGTCCGCCCCGCGGTGCCGACCTATTATGAACAGGATGCGCAGGGCGACCGCTGGAAGGTGATCCAGGTCGTCGAGGATCTGAAGGCCGAGGCGAAGGCCGCGGGCATCTGGAACCTGTTCATGCCGCCGCGCAGCGCCGCGCACCATCATGTCGACGAGACGTTCGAGTTCGAGGGGCCTGGCCTCACCAACCTCGAATATGCGCTGTGCGCCGAGGAGATGGGGCGCATCGGCTTTGCGAGCGAGGTCTTCAACTGCTCGGCGCCCGACACCGGCAATATGGAAGTGTTCCACCGTTACGGGACGCGCGCGCAGAAGGACAAATGGCTGAAGCCGCTGATGAACGGCGAGATCCGCTCGGCCTTCCTGATGACCGAGCCCGCGGTCGCTTCGTCCGACGCGACGAATATCGAGACGCGAATCGAGCGCGACGGCGACGATTATGTCATCAACGGCACCAAATGGTGGTCGTCGGGCGCGGGCGATCCGCGTTGCTCGGTGGCGATCGTCATGGGCAAGACCGATTTCGGCGCCAAGCGCCACCAGCAGCAGTCGATGCTCGTCGTGCCGCTCGACGCGCCGGGGATCACCATCAAGCGCCACCTGCCCGTCTTCGGCTATGACGATGCACCGCACGGCCACATGGAAATCGAGCTGAAGGACGTGCGCGTCAACGCCGAGGAAGCGATGCTGCTCGGCGAGGGCCGCGGCTTCGAGATCGCGCAGGGGCGCCTTGGGCCGGGCCGCATCCATCACTGTATGCGCACGATCGGCGTCGCCGAAGAGGCGCTGGAGAAGATGTGCAAGCGGCTCCAGTCGCGCGTCGCCTTCGGCAAGACGATCGCCGAGCACAGCATCTGGGAACAGCGGATCGCGCGCGCGCGCATCGACATCGAGAGGACGCGCCTGCTGTGCCTGAAGGCCGCCGACATGATGGACAAGATCGGCAACAAATCGGCCGCGGCCGAGATCGCGATGATCAAGGTTCAGGCGCCGAACATGGCGCTGCAAATCATCGACGACGCGATCCAGGCACATGGCGCGGGCGGCGTCAGCGAGGATTTCGGGCTCGCCAAGGCCTATGCGCACCAGCGCACCTTGCGCATCGCCGACGGCCCCGACGAAGTTCATGCGCGCGCGATCGCGCGGATCGAGTTCGCGAAACATTCGCCCGCGGCCGACCCCGGTTTCTCGTCGGGCGACATCGGGGTTTCGCGGTAAACACGCTCCCCTCCCGCTTGCGGGAGGGGAATGATACGGAGCTATAAATGACCAAAGCCGCGATCCTGATCGAACCGGGCAAGCCGCTCGTCATCGAGGACATCGTCGTCGACAGGCCCGGCCCGCACGAGGTACGCATCCGCACCGCCGCGTGCGGCCTCTGCCATTCGGACCTACATTTCATCGACGGCGCCTATCCGCACCCCCTGCCCGCGATTCCAGGCCATGAGGCGGCGGGCATCGTCGAGGCGGTCGGCAGCGAAGTGCGAACGGTGAAGGTCGGCGACGCGGTCGTCACGTGCCTCAGCGCCTTTTGCGGCCATTGCGAGTTCTGCGTCACGGGCCGCATGTCGCTGTGCATGGGCGGCGACACCCGGCGACCCGCCGGGTCGGCACCGCGCATCACGCGCCCCGACGGATCGCCGGTCAATCAGATGCTGAACCTGTCGGCCTTTTCGGAGACGATGCTGGTCCACGAACATGCGTGCGTCGCGATCGACCCCGACATGCCGCTCGACCGCGCGGCGGTGATCGGCTGCGCGGTGACGACGGGCGCCGGAACGATCTTCAACGCGTGCAAGGTAACACCGGGCGAAACGGTTGCGGTGGTGGGTTGCGGCGGCGTGGGCCTCGCCACGATCAACGCCGCGAAGATCGCGGGCGCGGGGCGAATCATCGCCGCCGACCCGATTCCCGAGAAGCGCGAACTCGCGATGAAGCTGGGCGCGACCGATGTGGTCGATGCGATGGACGGTGATGCCGCGAAGCAGATCGTCGAGCTCAGCAAAGGCGGGGTCGACCATGCGATCGAGGCAGTCGGACGTCCCGCCTCGGCAAGCCTCGCGGTCGCGTCGCTGCGCCGCGGCGGCACCGCGACGATCCTGGGCATGATGCCGCTTTCCGAAAAGGTCGGGCTGGGTGCGATGGACCTGCTTTCGGGCAAGAAATTGCAGGGCGCGATCATGGGCGGCAACCGCTTCCCGGTCGACATCCCCCGGCTGGTCGATTTTTACCTGCGCGGGCTGCTCGACCTCGATTCGATCGTCGCCGAGACGATCCCGCTCGAGAAGATCAACGAAGGGTTCGACAAGATGAAGAAAGGCGACGCCGCACGGTCGGTGATCGTTTTCGATCAATGAACGCCCTGACACCCCAGCAATCCTCCCCGTCGAAGATGGGGAGGGGGACCGGCCGCAGGCCGGTGGAGGGGCAGCGAGCGCAGCTCGCCGACTTCGTCGGCGGCCCCTCCACCATGCTTCGCATGGTCCCCCTCCCCACGCTTCGCGCAGGGAGGAACAAATGACTCTCGACGCCCAGAAAGCCTTTAGCGGCACCGTCGCGCCCGAAGGGGCGGACGTGCTCGACGAGGCGAAGCTGACCCAGTGGATGGAAGCCAATGTCGAGGGTTTCCAGGGACCGCTGACGCAGAGCAAATTCGCCGGCGGCCAGTCGAACCCGACCTATAAAATCTCGTCGCCGTCGGGAAATTATGTCCTCCGCCGCAAGCCCTTCGGCCCGCTGCTGCCCTCGGCGCACGCGGTCGACCGCGAATATAAGGTGCAGGCGGGCCTGTATAAGATGGGCTTTCCCGTTGCGCGCCAATATGGGCTTTGCACCGATGATGATGTCATCGGCAGCTGGTTCTATGTCATGGACATGGTCGATGGTCACACGATCTGGGACGGGTCGATGCCCGGATCGACGCCGGAGAACCGCCGCGCGACCTATGAGGCGATGATCGACACGCTCGCCGCGCTGCACAAGGTCGATGTCGAGGCGGCGGGCCTGTCCGATTTCGGCAAGCCGGGCAATTATTTCGGGCGCCAGGTCGACCGCTGGACCAAACAGTACAAGCTCGCCGAAACCGAGACGATGGACGAGATGGAACGGCTGATCGCCTTTCTGCCCGCCAGCCTGCCCGAACAGACGCGCACCAGCGTCGTTCATGGCGATTATCGCATCGACAATATGATCTTCGCCAGGGACCGGCCGGAGGTGCTCGCGGTGCTCGACTGGGAATTGTCGACGCTGGGCGATCCGCTCGCTGATTTCACCTATGTCGCGATGGCGTGGGTCACCGAAAACGGCGGGCGATCGGGGGTGATGGACCTTGACCGGAAAGCGCTCGGCATCCCGGAACTCGACGAAATGGTTGAGCGTTATTGCACCATCACCGGGCGCGAGGGCGTGCCCGACATGAACTGGTATTTCGCCTATAATTTCTTCCGCCTTGCGGGGATCATGCAGGGCATCAAGAAGCGCGTCATCGACGGCACGGCTTCCTCCGCCCATGCCAAGGCGATGTCGGAGCGCGTGCAGCCGCTCGCGCAAAAGGCGTGGCAATTTGCACGAAAGGCGGGCGCATGAGTCTGTTCGACATGAGCGGCCAGGTCGCGCTGATCACCGGATCGTCGCGCGGCATCGGCAAGGCGACGGCGGAAGCGATGGCCGAACAGGGTGCGAAGGTCGTGATTTCCAGCCGCAAGCAGGACGCGTGCGACGCGACCGCGGCGGAGATCAACGCGAAGTTCGGCGAAGGCACCGCGATCGCGGTCGCCGCCAATATCTCGTCGAAGAACGATCTTCAGAACCTCGTCAACGAAACGCGCGCGGCCTTCGGCAAGATCACAACGCTCGTCTGCAACGCCGCGTCGAACCCCTATTATGGTCCCGGCCTGGGGATCAGCGACGAGCAGTTCCGCAAGATCATGGACAATAATATCCTGTCGAACCACTGGCTGATTTCGATGGTCGCGCCCGAAATGCTCGAACGCGGCGACGGGTCGATCATCATCATCAGCTCGATCGGGGGCCTGAAAGGATCGCCGATCATCGGCGCTTACGGGATTTCAAAGGCCGCCGACATGCAGGTCGCGCGCAATTTTTCGGTCGAGTTCGGGCCGCGTGGCGTGCGCGTCAACTGCATCGCGCCGGGCCTCATCCGCACCGACATGGCCCGCGCCTTGTGGGAAAATGAAGAGAATCTGCGACGCTCGACCGCCGCCTCGACCCTGAAGCGCATCGGCGAGCCGCACGAGATCGCGGGCGCCGCGGTCTTCCTCGCCAGCAAGGCGGGGGCATTCACCACCGGCCAGACCATCGTGTGCGATGGCGGTGCCACGATTTCGGGAGGCGCATGATGGGCGCATTGGACGGCAAGGTTGCGATCATCACCGGCGCGGGCAGCGGCATCGGCCGCGCGAGCGCGCTGCGCTTCGCCGCCGAGGGCGCGAAGCTGGTGCTCGGCGACAAGACGGCGGCGGTGCATGAAACGGCGCAGCTGGTGAAGGACGCCGGGGGCGATGCGGTCGCGATGGAGATCGACGCGGGGGTCGAGGCCGACGTCGCGGCGATGGTCGCCGCCGCGAAGGAGCGCTTCGACGGCCTCGACGTCGCTTTCGCCAACGCCGGGATCATCGGCGACATGGGCGGTATTTTCGATTTCGATCCCGCCGCCTGGGCCGAGACTTTGCGCGTCAACCTGATCGGCCCCGCGCTGATGGTGAAACATGCAGGCAAGGCGATGGTCGACCAAGGCCGCGGCGGCGCGATCGTGCTGACCGCGAGCGTGGCCGGGCTCAATTCGGGCGCCGGTCCCGGCGCCTATTCGGCGTCGAAGGCGGGGGTCATCAACCTCGCCAAGGTCGCCGCGCAGCAGCTGACCACCAGCGGCGTGCGCGTCAACGCCATCTGTCCCGGCCTCACCGAAACGGGGATGACCAAGCCGACCTTCGATTATGCGCGCGCCAAGGAGGTTACGCACAAGCTCGGCCAGCTCAACCCGCTGAAGCGCGCCGCGCAGCCCGAGGAGCTGGCCAATGTCGCGCTGTTCCTGGCAAGCGATCAGGCGAGCTATGTCAACGGACAGGCGATCGCGGTTGACGGCGGACTCACCAGTTCGCATCCGGTGACGCGCCAGCTGCTTGGCCAGACATCGCATTGATGGGTGGCTCGCAAATGATGCGCCTTGTTATAAGCCGTGTATCCCCGCGAAAGCGGGGATCCATCTCCGACCGGTTCAAACTGGCACCATCCGGTGATGGGCACCCGCCTTCGCGGGTGCGCACAATCTGTTCAGTTCGGATTTGATCGCATGACCCAAGGCTTCGACCCCGCGCGCCTCGACCGCATTCCCGCCTTTCTCGAGGCGAAATATGTCGGCACCGGCCGCCTGCCGCATGCGGCGACACTCGTGTCGCGGCGCGGCGAGATCGCGCATCTCTCGTGCATCGGCGAGGCGCGGCCCGGCGAGCCGCTGAAAGAGGACGCGATCTTCCGCATCGCGAGCATGACCAAGCCGATCACCAGCGTCGCCTTCATGATGCTGGTCGAGGAAGGCAAGGTCGCGCTCGGCGATCCGCTCGTGAAATTCTGCCCCGAGTTCAGAGATACCGGCGTTTTTGTCGCGGGCGGCGGCAATGTCCCCTTTGTGACGCGACCGCCGACGCAGCCGATCCGCATGGTTGATTTGCTGCGCCATACAACGGGGCTGACCTATGGTTTCCAGGAGCGCACGCCGGTCGATGCGGCGTACCGCAAGGCGCGCATCGACGACTTCGACGCCGATTATACGATGGACAGCTTCATCGCCGCGCTCGCCAAAATCCCGCTCCAGTTCGACCCGGGCGCGCACTGGAATTATTCGATGGCGACCGACGTGCTCGGCGCGGTGATCGAGCGGATCGAGGGCAAACCGTTCGCAGAGGTGTTGCAGGAGCGCATTTTCGGCCCGCTCGGCATGGTCGACACCGGATTCAAGGTGCCCGCCGAGCAGCAGCACCGGCTCACCGACGCTTACGCCTTTCACCCCAGGGACAAGATGCAGGGCTTCGACGAAGGCAAGCGCAGCCGCTGGGCGAAGGACAGGAGCTTCCATTCGGGCGGCGGCGGGCTCGCTTCGACGCTCGCCGACTATCACCGCTTCTGCCTGATGCTGCTCGGCGGCGGCAAGCTGGACGGCACGCGCATCATCAGCCGCAAGACGCTCACTCTGATGACGTCGAACCACCTCGTCGGCGGCGGCGACCTGACCGAACACAGCGTCGGCGTGTTCAGCGAGGATGAAAATGCCGGGGTCGGCTTCGGGCTCGGCTTTGCGGTGACGCTCGATCCGGCGCGCGCGGGCATTCCGGGATCGGCGGGCGATTTTTACTGGGGCGGCATGTTTTCGACCGGCTTCTTCGTCGATCCGGTCGAGGAAATCTGCATGGTGTTCATGACCCAGCTGATGCCCTCTTCCACCTATCCCGTGCGGCGCGAGGTCAAGACATTGATCCACGCGGCGCTTGATGACTGAAGATGCAACACCCGCTTTCCGTTCGTGTCGAGCGAAGTCGAGACACCCATCGACCGGATGCCTAGCTCGATGGGCATCTCGACTTCGCTCGATGCGAACGGACCTATTTGAAGGAGTTCTCCCATGACCGAAGACACCCCCGTATCCGTCACGATGGAAAAGGATGGCGAAATTGCCGTCATCATCGTGAACAACCCGCCGGTGAACGCGCTGAGCTGGCACGTCCGGCAGGGCCTCGAGGATAATTTCAAGGCCGCGCTCGCCGACGACAGCGTGAAAGCCATTGTCCTGCGCTGTGCAGGGGCGACTTTCATCGCGGGCGCCGACATCAGCGAGTTCGGCAAGCCGCCGCGCGGCCCCGATTTCAACGCGGTGCTCAACAGCATCGAAGCGGCATCGAAGCCCGTCGTCGCGGCAATCCACGGCACCGCGCTCGGCGGCGGCTTGGAAACCGCGCTCGTCTGCCACTACCGCATCGCGGTGCCTTCGGCGAAGCTCGGCGTTCCCGAAGTCAAGCTCGGCCTGCTCCCCGGCGCGGGCGGCACGCAGCGCCTGCCGCGCATCGTCGGCGTCGAAGCCGCGGCGACGATGACCTCGACCGGCGATCCGGTTCCGGCGCCGAAGGCGAAGGACATGGGGCTCGTCGACGAACTGGCGGGCGAAGCCAGCCTGGCCGCCGACGCCATCGCCTTCGCGCGCGCGAAGATCGCCGACGGCCCGCGCCCGACGCGCGAACGCCCGGTGTTCGGCGACGTTGCCGTCATCGAAGAGCTGAAGGCGAAGAACGCCAAGCGCTGGCGCGGTTTCGAGGCGCCCTACGCCAACCTCGCCTGCGTCGAGGCCGCGACGCGCCTGCCCTTCGACGAAGGCCTGGCCTTCGAGCGCGAGCAGTTCATGAAGCTGATGTTCGGCAGCCAGTCGGCGGCGCAGCGCCATATCTTCTTTGCCGAGCGCCAGGCCGCGAAGATCGACGGCCTGCCCAAGGATACGCAGCTGCGCGACATCAAGAAGGTGGGCATCATCGGTGCCGGGACGATGGGCGGCGGCATCATGATGAACTTTCTGCAAAAGGGCATCCCCTGCACGATCGTCGAAATGGCGCAGGATGCGCTCGACCGCGGGCTCGGCGTCGTGCGCAAGAATTACGACGCCTCCGCCGCCAAGGGCCGCTTCACGCCCGAACAGGTCGATGCGATGATGGGGCTGATCACCCCGTCACTCAGCCTCGACGACCTTGCCGACTGTGATCTCATCATCGAGGCGGTCTATGAGAATATGGACGTCAAGAAGGATATTTTCGGCAAGCTCGACAAGATTGCCAAGCCCGGCGCGATCCTCGCGTCGAACACCTCTTATCTCGACATCGACGAGATCGCGACCGCGACGAACCGCCCCGGCGACGTGCTGGGGATGCACTTCTTCTCGCCCGCCAATGTCATGAAGCTGCTCGAAGTCGTGCGCGGCGACAAGACCGCGCCCGATGCGCTGGCGACGGCGATGGCGATCGGCAAGAAGATCGGCAAGGTCGCCGTCGTCGCGGGGGTGTGCGACGGCTTCATCGGCAACCGGATGCTGAAACCCCGCCAGATGGAGGCGATGAAGCTGCTGCTCGAAGGCGCGACCCCGGCGCAGGTCGACAAGGTGCATGTCGATTTCGGCATGCCGATGGGGCCGTTCCAGATGAGCGACCTCGCCGGCGTCGACATCGGCTGGCACCGCGACCCGAACCGCATCGAAAGCATCCGCGACGCGCTGTGCGCCGAAGGCCGCTGGGGGCAGAAGAAGCAGGCGGGCTTTTACGACTATGACGACAGGCGCCAGCCGTCGGAAAGCCCGCGCGTCGCCGAGATCATCGAGGAGTTCCGCCAGAAGGCGGGGGTCGAAAAGCGCGAGATCACCGATCAGGAGATCATCGAACGCACCCTCTATCCGATGGTCAACGAAGGCGCATTGATTCTCGAGGAAGGCAAGGCGCAGCGCGCGAGCGACATCGATGTCGTGTGGATCTATGGCTATGGCTGGCCGGTCTATCGCGGCGGCCCGATGTTCTGGGCGGGGCTGGAAGGCACTGACAAGATCGCCCAGGCGCTGGAAAAGCACGGGTTCGAGATCGCGCCGTTGCTCAAGGAGAAGGCGGAGGCGAAGTCGGGGTTCTAAGCCCGCCTGGGCTTACGAAACCAAGGCCGTCTGTCCCGCTGCGGGGCAGGCGGCCTTTGCTTTGCCTTGGGAACGCCGAAGGCGTGACCGAAAAGCTGCGATTCAAGGTTAAAGCGCTGGCAAGACCTGCCGTTAGGGCTGAGCATGAACGCCATGTCCCTTGCCGCCGCCCTGATGCTTGCCGCAAGCGCACCCGCCGCCGCGCCCATAGCGCAGCAGCCGAAGGCGAGCGCGGTCGGCATCGCGCGCGTGCGCATCCTGGCCCCCGCCGAGGTCCGACGCGTGGACGGGCGGCTGGAGGTGCGAAGCGGCAGCCGCGACGCACCGACGCAGGTCCACCGCACCGAACGGCGCGACGGCGGCGAAACCGCCGATTTTTACTGAGTTATGGGCCTCAACCCTTTTCGCCTGGAAAGAAGCGCGCGATCACATCGCTCGCGAGCCGCGCGGGGCGCAGCGTTTCGGCGTCGATACAGCACCAGCTCGACTTGACCTCGGCCAGCACTTCCTCGCCGCGGCGGATGATCGTTTCGTAAAAGGCGCGCGCGCCCTGCACCTTTTCGAGGATGACCGTCGCGATGACCTGATCGTCGAGGAAGGCGGGGCGGCGATAGGTGATTTCATGCTTGAGCGCGACCCAGAGATGCGCGGCGACCGCTTCGGGCGGCGCGATCTTGCGCCAGTGCGACAGCACCGCGTCCTGCACCCAGCTCAGATAATGGGCGTTGTTCACATGCCCCATGAAGTCGATCGCGTCGGCGCCGACGGCAATGGGATGGTCGTGCGGAAGCGAGGCTGTCGTCATATCGTTTACACTAGTGTCAACAAAATGTGTCGGAAAGATGAAATATCAGCCGCGCCCGCGATAGGGCGCGACGCCCTGGTCGGGGAGCCACAGCTCCGCGGGCGGCGGTCCCGACTGCCAGAAAACGTCGATCGGAATGCCGCCGCGCGGATACCAGTAACCGCCGATGCGCAGCCATATGGGCCGCATCTCGTCGAACAGGCGACGGCCGATACCGACGGTGCAATCCTCGTGGAAACCGGCATGGTTGCGAAAGGAACCGAGGAACAGCTTGAGGCTTTTCGATTCGACGATTGTTTCGCGCGGCGCGTAGTCGATCACCAGATGCGCGAAATCGGGCTGGCCGGTAACCGGGCAGAGCGACGTGAACTCGGGTGCGGCGAAGCGGACGAGATAAAGCTCGCCCACGCGTGGATTGGGCACATAGTCGAGCACCGCGGCCCCGGGCGAGGCAGGCAGTTCGCTCGATTGGCCGAGATGTTTGGGCGCGAGCGGCGTAGGGGTGGAATCGGTCATGGAAACGCTCTAGTGCGCAGCGCGGCCGATGTCACCGACCTCGTGGGACTGCGGGCCGCGAGGTTCAGCGCCAATTCAGCGGCGCGGGCAAGATATGGACGGTTTGGGATCGCGACAGGATGAGCGTGCGGATATTCGGGCAGGATCGGGCGGCACGGGTCGCGCTGGCGGCAGCGATGCTGGTCGCGAGCGCGTCCGCGGGCGCGCAAGACAGTGGAACCGCCACGCAAAATCCGCCGCGCCAGATCGATTTCCGCCTCCAGCCCGAAGACGATGGCCGCGCGCCGGGCGTGCAGGGGCCCGCCGACAACGGCCTGCCCCCCGTCGCGCCGGGCGAGCGCCGCGGCCAGCCGACGCCTGCGCCCACGCCTACGGTCACGACCACGCCGACAGCGCCCGCCATCCCGCCGCGCGTCGTCCCGACCCAGCCCGAACCGCCAGCGGCGCCCGAGCCGACGGCCGCCCGAGGCCCGTCACCTGTAGCATCCGAGGCGCAGCGCACTGCCACGCCGACCCCCACACAGCAGCTCGACCCAGCGGCCGACGCGGAGGAGTTGCCGCCGGTCGATTCGGAAGCTACCGCGCCGGACCTCGTCACGCGCGAATCGGCCGATGACATTCGGGCGGTCAACGTGCCCGCGTCGGGCACCCCGCCTTGGGCGTGGGCGCTCGCCGCGCTCGCCGCGCTGGGCGCAGGCCTCTGGTACTGGCGCCGCCGCATCGCGCCAGCGGGACCGGCGCTGGACGAAACGCCCGAAGCCGCATCGCCGCCCCCCGCGCCGCGTCCGGTCCAGCCGCCGCCCGCCAAAACCGCAACGCCGCGTCCGCCCGTACCCGCTACTCCCGCCGCATCCCCGGCCGCACCGCGCCCGGCTTCGCCGCTCGTCACTCGCCCCGCGGCCGAGCGCCGTGCGATCGTCGCCATGGCGCTCGAGATTCGCGCCATTCGCTTTGCCGCCGATCATGTCGCGGTCGCCTTTGCGCTCAACCTGGTCAACCAGGGCAGCGCCGACGCGACCGGGCTGATGGTGCGCATCGCGCTGAATCAGGGATCGGCGATGACCGAACCGGTGCTCGGCCGCTTCTTCGACGGCGCGGGCGGCAGCGTGCTGCGCGACGACATGATGCTCGCGCCCGGCGCGGGCGAGCTTTTGTCGACCGAAGTGATGCTGCCGCGCGCCGCGATCGAACCGCTGATGATCGGCGGCAAGCCGATGCTCGTCCCCGTGATGGCGATCGACGTCACCTATCATTGGGACGGCGAAGGTGACGCCTTCGGGCAGAATGCGGGCAGCTTCGTCCTCGGCCGCGAACAGGGAGCGGCCAGCGACAAGCTTGCACCGCTCGCGCTCGACCGCGCCGCCTATGCGGTCGACCGCCCCGCCGCCCGGCCGACCGCGATTCGCCGCAGCCAATAGGCGCGCAGGGCTGCAATCCGCCGCTTTTATTGTTGCGGTGCAGCAAAGGCTGGGGCAGAGCGGACCCGCTTGAAAAAGCACAGGTGGGGGCATAGGCTGACGATCCCCGGAAAGAAGCCACAGCAGGATGGCCGGACGAGGAACAGGCAGAAGCTTCCCGACCGGCGGTAACAGGAGCATGACATGGACGCCTTGGTTTCAACCGACTGGCTGGAACGCGAACTGGGGGCATCGGACCTGCGGGTCGTCGATGCGACGAAATTCCTGGGGACCGATCGCGACGCGCGCGCCGAATATGAGGCAGGGCACATTCCCGGCGCGGTGTTCATGGACCTGGCCGAACTGACCGACACGTCGAGCGCGATCGAGAATATGGCGCCGCCCGCCGAAAAATTCGCGAGCCGCATGCAGTCGCTCGGCCTCGGCGATGGCAGCCGCATCGTGCTGTATGACGACAGCCCGCTCAAGAGCGCGGCGCGCGCCTGGTGGCTGCTCAAATTGTTCGGCGCACACGACGTTGCGCTGCTCGACGGCGGCCTCGCCAAGTGGAAGGCCGAAGGCCGCGCGCTTGAAATGGGCAAGCAGACGCTGCGCCACCGCCACTTCACCGTTTGGCGCGACGCCAAGGCGGTGCGGACGAAGGAACAGATGCTCGCCAATCTCGACAGTCGCGCCGAACAGGTGGTCGACGCGCGCCCCACGGCGCGCTTCACCGGCGAGGAACGCGACCCGCGCCCCGGCCTGGCGCCCGGCCATATTCCGGGATCGCGCAGCCTGCCGCACAGCGAATTGTTCAACGCCGACGGCACCTGGAAGCGCGGCGATGACCTCAAGGCCGCTTTCGACGCCGCCGGAATCGACCTCGACAAGCCGCTCGTCGCGACCTGCGGCAGCGGTATGACCGCCGCCGTCGTCGCCTTTGGCGCGCATCTGCTCGGCAAGGACGACGTCGCGGTCTATGACGGCAGCTGGCTCGAATGGGGGGCCGACGCCGCGACGCCCAAGGCGACCGGCGCGGCCTGATCGGGCGCGGTGGTCGAATTGCCGCCTCTTGTCATTCCCAGCTTCGGCGCGGCGGTGCGCGTCTATGCGCGTATCGGCTTGCTGAGCTTCGGCGGCCCCGCAGGGCAGGTCGCGCTGATGCACCGCGAGTTCGTCGACGAGCGCCGCTGGGTCGACGAGGCGACCTTTCTCCACGCGCTCAATTTCTGCAATTTGCTGCCCGGCCCCGAAGCGCAGCAGCTCGCGACCTGGATCGGCTGGCGGCTGCACGGGCTGCGCGGCGGGCTGGCGGCCGGACTGCTGTTCATCGTTCCAGGCGCGCTGGTGATGCTCGGCCTGTCGCTGCTGTATGTGATGGCGGCGGGGCTGGGCTGGTTTACCGCACTCTTCCTCGGCATCAAGGCGGCGGTGCTGGCGATCGTCGTGCAGGCGTTGCTGCGTATTGCCGGACGTGCGCTCAAGACCCCGCTCCAGCGCGGCATCGCGGCCGCCTCCTTCGTCGCCATCGCCATCCTGACCTTGCCCTTCCCGCTCGTCATTCTTGCAGCATTGCTGACCGGCTGGGCGGCGGGGCGCTGGCGGCCGGGCTGGCTCAGGCTCGCACCCGCCGCCGCGACGCCCATTGCGCCTTCGCGCTCGGCGTGGCGGCAGAGCGTTTCGGCGGTGCTGATCTGGGGCGCGATCTGGGCGGCGCCGATGCTGCTGATCCTCGCCACCCTGGGGCAGGAGCATGTCCTCTGGGACATCGGTGTCTTTTTCTCGCAGCTCGCCGTCGTCACCTTCGGCGGCGCCTATGCGGTGCTTGCCTATATGGCGCAGGAAGCGGTCGGCGGCTTCGGCTGGCTGCGGCCGGGCGAGATGGCCGACGGGCTGGGACTCGCCGAAACGACGCCGGGGCCGCTGATCCTGGTGACGCAGTTCGTCGGCTTTCTCGCCGCCTACCGCGACGCCGCGCCCTTCACGCCCTTTGTGGCCGCCCTGTTCGGCGCGGGGCTGACGCTGTGGGTCACCTTTGCGCCTTGCTTCCTGTGGATTTTCACCTTCGCGCCGTGGATCGACCGGCTCGAACGCGCGGCGGGCCCGAAAGGCGCGCTCGCGGCCGTGACCGCGGCGGTCGTCGGCGTGATCGCCAACCTGTCGCTGTGGTTCGCGCTGCATCTGCTTTTCCGCGAGTCCGTCCGCAGCGGATGGGGCATGGAACTGCCGGTGCTTGCCAGCCTCGACCTTCGCGCGCTGCTGCTGGCGCTGCTCGCGGCGCTGCTGCTCTTTCGCTTCAGGATGGGGATCGTGCCGGTGCTCGCAATCTGTTCGGCGGTGGGGCTCGTGGTCGGCTTTGCCGGTGCGCCACTGGATTTTACCTAGCGCTTCGCTAACAAGGCGGGGATGAGCAAGAACGACGATGACGGCCTCCGCCCCGCGACACGGCTGGTGCGGGGCGGGCGGCGGCCCGAATGGACCGGCGACCCGCGGCTGGGCGGCGGCATCGTCAACCCACCCGTCTGGCGCGCTTCGACCATCCTTTACGACAATGTTGCCGATCTCAAGGCGCGCGGCCATGCGACCCACGACAGGCTCTATTACGGCCGTCGCGGGACGCCGACGGTGTGGGCGCTCGCCGACGCGCTGACCGCGATGGAGCCGGGGGCCGAGGGGACATTGCTCTATCCTTCGGGCGTCGCCGCCAATTCGGCGGGGCTGCTCGCGCTCTTGTCGCCGGGCGATCATCTGCTGATGGTCGACAGCGCCTATGAGCCGACGCGCGCCTTTTGCGACGGGATGCTCGCGCGGCTGGGCGTCGAAACCACCTATTATGATCCGCTCGTCGGCGCGGAGATTGCCGCGCTGATCCGCCCGGAAACGAAGCTGATCTTCCTCGAATCACCGGGCAGCCTGACCTTCGAGGTGCAGGATGTACCCGCGATCACCCGCGCCGCGCGTGCGCGCGGCGTGCTGACGATGATCGACAACAGCTGGGCGACGCCCCTGCTGTTCCCCGCGCTGGCGCACGGGGTCGATGTCGCGATGATGAGCCTTACCAAATATGTCGGCGGGCACAGCGACGCGATGATGGGCTCGCTCACCGCGACGCGCGCCGTCTGGCCAAAGCTGCGCAGCGCGGCGTACCAGCTCGGCCAGTCGGTCTCGCCCGACGATTGCGCACTCATGCTGCGCGGGCTGCGCACGCTCGACGTGCGGATGCAGCGGCATGGCGAAAACGGGCTGACGATCGCAAACTGGCTCGCCGGGCGCAAAGAAGTCGGCCGCGTGCTCCACCCCGCGCTTGCAGGTGACGCGGGCCACGCCATCTGGTCGCGCGATTTTGCAGGCACCAGCGGACTGTTCGGCTTCACGCTCAAGGGCGCCGACGAGGGCGCGCGCACGCGCTTCATCGACGCGCTCACCCATTTCGGCATCGGTTTCAGCTGGGGCGGCTATGAAAGCCTGATCGTGCCCGCCGATCCCGCGGGCATCCGCACCGCGACGCGCTGGGCCGACCCCGACCCCCTCGTCCGCCTGTCGATCGGGCTCGAAGACCCCGCCGACCTGATCGCCGACCTCGCGCGCGGCTTTGCGGCGATGACGGCGTGAACAGCCTCGACGCCCTGCTCGCCCGCATGGGTTTTCCGGCGCTTGCCGAAGCGCAGCTGGTTGAGCTCGGCGTCGCCGCGGCGCTGGCGGTGCTCGCACTCGCCGCGAACTGGCTCGTCAGAAAGCGGATCGGGCCGCGGCTCGCCGACTGGCTGCATGGGCAGGATTTCGGCGCGCGCGGGCCGCTCACCGAACGCGCCGGCGCAATTCTCGGCTGGATCGCCGCGCTGCTGATCGTCGGTATCGCAGGGGCGCTCTGGCCCTGGCACCCCTATGCGTTGCTGCTGCTGAACCTGCTGTTCGCATTCGGCGCCGCGGCGCTGGTGCGACATATATTGATCGGCGTGGGGCTCGGCGACGGGGCGGCGCTGGCGGGGGCGTTCGTCGCGCTCGTCATCATGTTGTCACGCGCGGTCGGCGGGCTGGAACTGTTGCAGGAGCGGCTCGACGCCTTTGGCTTCTCGATCGGTGCGCGGCATTTCTCGCTGCTCACCGTCGTCAACCTGCTGGTGACCGTGGTCATTCTCTTCACGCTGGTGCGGCTCGCGACGCGCGTGCTGCGCCGGGCGATCAGGCGCAGCGATCGTTTCGATCCGACACAGCGGTTGCTTATCGAAAAGATCTCGGCGGTGGTGATTATCGTCGCCGCCTTTTTTGTCGGCATCGACATATTGGGCATCGACCTCACCGCCTTTGCGGTGTTTTCGGGCGCGCTCGGCCTGGCAATCGGTTTCGGGCTGCAAAAAACCGTCGGCAATCTGATCGCGGGGATCATCCTGCTGATGGATCGTTCGATCAAGCCGGGCGACGTCATCGCGGTCGGCGACAGCTTTGGCTGGGTGAACAAGATCGGCGTGCGCGCGGTGTCGGTGATCACGCGCGAGGGCAAGGAGCATCTGATCCCCAACGAAATCCTGATGACGCAGGAGGTCGAGAACTGGAGCTATTCGAGCCGTACGGTGCGCGTGAGCATCGCGGTGGGCGTCGCCTACGACACAGACCTGCGGCTCGCGCAGCAGCTGATGATCGAAGCGGCCAGCGAGACGAGGCGCGTGCTGGCCGAGCCCGCGCCCGTATGCTGGATCACCGCTTTCGGCGACAGCAGCGTCGACCATGAAGTGCGCTTCTGGATCACCGACCCTGAGGCCGGGATCGGCAATATCAAGGGGGACGTCTTTCTGCGCATCTGGGACAAGTTTCAGGCGTCGGGGATCGAAATCCCCTATCCGCAGCGCGACCTGCACGTGCGCTCGATGCCCGCGCCCCAAACGGCGTCGGCGCCGAAGCCGAAAGATTGAATCGTCGCCTTCGCGGGGGCGACATATGCTTCAGAAGCCGACTTTTTTCGCGCGCTCGACCGCTTCGACAATGATGCGCTTGGCCGCATCGACATCGCCCCAGCCGTTGAGCTTCGCCCATTTGCCGGGTTCGAGATCCTTGTAATGGGTGAAGAAATGCTCGATCTGTTGCAGCACGATCGGCGGCATGTCGGTGTAGCTTGCGACATCCTTGTAATAGGGGAAGGTCTTGTTCACCGGCACGCACAGCAGCTTCTCGTCGCCGCCGGCGTCATCCTCCATCATCAGCACCCCGATCGGGCGGCATTTGACCACCGCGCCCGCGACGATCGGCGAGCGCGCGACGACGAGCGCATCCAACGGGTCGCCATCGTCGCCGAGCGTGTGCGGAATGAAGCCGTAATTGGCGGGATAGCGCATCGGCGTGTGCAGGAAGCGGTCGACGAACAGCGCGCCCGACGCCTTGTCGAACTCATATTTCACCGGCTCGCCGCCGATCGGCACTTCGATCAGGACGTTGAGGCTGTCAGGCGGGCTGTCGCCCGCCGGAATGAGGTCGATACGCATGGGAGAAATCCTGTCTTTTCTTGATTCGCGCGCGGCCTTAGCCCCGGAGGGCGCGACAAGTCGAGGGCAATCAACCCTGCAAGGTGCGGATGATCGCCGAAAAGTCGTGGCCGTCCTTGTCGGCCTCGACAAACGCCTCGTATAGCTCCCGCGCCTTTGCCCCCATTGGCACATCGGCGTTGACGCTGGCGGCGGCCTCCATCGCGAGGCGCAGATCCTTGAGCATCAGCGCCGCCGCGAAACCGCCCTTGTAATCATTGTCGGCGGGGGTCGTCGGACCAACGCCGGGAAGCGGCGCATAGCTGGTGAGCGACCAGCATTGCCCCGACGACACGCTGGCGATGTCGAAAAATGTCTGCGGATCAAGGCCGAGTTTCTGAGCGAGCGCGAGCGTCTCGCACGTCGCGACCATCGACGCGCCGAGCAGCATATTGTTGCAGATTTTCGCCGCCTGCCCCGTACCCGCATCGCCGGCGTGGATCACCGCCTTGCCCATTTTGGCGAGAATCGGCTCGGCGCGTGCAAAGCCTTCATCGGTGCCGCCGACCATGAAGGTGAGCGTTCCGGCATTGGCGGCGGCGATGCCGCCCGACACCGGCGCGTCGACAGCAACGAGGCCCTTGGCGGTCGCCGCCTCGATATTGGCGCGCGCGGTCGCGACGTCGATCGTCGAGCAGTCGAGGAGCAGCGTGCCGGGCGCGGCGTTGGGATAGACATCGCCTTCATAGACGCCTGCGACATGCTTGCCCGCAGGCAGCATTGTGACGACGGCTTCGGCGCCGGTCACCGCTTCAGCGGCGGAGGCGGCGCGGGTGCAGCCCGCTTCGACGGCGCGCGCCAGCGCCTCTTCGCTGAGGTCGAAGGCGCGGACCTCATGCCCCGCCCTGGCGAGGTTCGCGGCCATCCCGCCGCCCATATTGCCGAGTCCGATAAAAGCGATCTTCATTTGTCTCTCCATGAGCCCTCTCCCCTTCAGGGGAGAGGATTGGGAGAGGAGGACGTGGTCACAAGCCCCTCTCCAACTCCGGCCAGGCGCTACGCGCCAAGCCTCCATATCCTCTCCCCTGAAGGGGAGAGGGTTTAGAAGGTCACCGCCCCTTCCACACGCCTTCGCGCTTCTCGATAAACGCGGCCATGCCTTCGGCCTTGTCCTCGGTCGCGGCGAGGATCTGGAACAGGCGGCGTTCGTAGATGAGGCCCTGGTCGAGCGTCGTCTCGAACGCGGCGCCCACCATCTCCTTGTTCACCATCGCGGCCATCGGCGGCATTGCCGCGATCGTCGTCGCGGTCTTCACCGCTTCGTCGATGAGGCTTTCGTGCTGGACGACGCGCGCAACCAGCCCCGATCGCTCGGCCTCCTCGGCATCCATCATCCGCCCGGTGAGGCACATTTCCATCGCCTTCGCCTTGCCGATCGCGCGCGTCAGCCGCTGCGACCCGCCCATGCCCGGCGCGACGCCGAGCTTGATTTCGGGCTGGCCGAATTTCGCCTTGTCCGACGCGATGATGAAATCGGCCATCATCGCAAGCTCGCAGCCGCCGCCGAGCGCAAAGCCGTTCACCGCGGCGATCCAAGGCTTCCTCACCTTCTTCACGAAATCGCTCGTCCATTTCGAGAAAAAATCCTCGAGGTAGAAATCGGCGGCGGGCTTGTCGGCCATTTCCTTGATGTCGGCGCCTGCGGCGAAGGCCTTGTCGCCCGCGCCGGTGAGAACGGCGCAGCGCTGGCCGGGGTCGGCCTCGAAGGCGGCGAAGGCGGCGATCAGCTCGCCCAGCACGCCCGAATTGAGCGCATTCAGCGCCTGTGGGCGGTTGAGCGTCACCAGGGTGACGGCGCCGCGCTGTTCGACGAGGAGGGTTTCGTAGGTCATTCGCTATTCTCCGGATTTTCGTCATGCCGGACTTGATCCGGCATCCATGGCCGCCTGGACCCCGGATCAAGTCCGGGGTGACGAGCTAGGTGAGCGGGGTCCATTTCTCATTCTCAGGCAGCGGCGCAAAGATGGCGTCGATCCAGTCGTCGGTCACCGCCTCGGGCGTCGGCGGATTCCATTTCGGGCTGTTGTCCTTGTCGATGATCAGCGCGCGCACGCCCTCGATGAAGTCGTGCATCGTCACGACGCGGCTACCGATCGCATATTCCTGCGCCATCTCGGCAGCGAAGTCGTGCATCTCCGCCCCCTCCTTGAGCTGTCGCAGCGCGACCTTGCACGTTTGCGGCGATTTGCTGTGCAGGGTTGCAAGCTCCCTTTCCGCCCATTCGCCGCCATCGGCTTCCAGCGCGGCGAGAATCTCCTCATAGGTGTCGCTCGCGAACAGCCGGTTGATCCTGTCGATCTGATGGGTGATCGTGGCGGGCGGTGCGGTGATCGACAGCTCGCCCAAAATGCCGCCGATGCGATCGGGATGCGCGGCGATGCGCGCCTTTGCCTCGGCGAGCTTTTCTGACGGCAGATAATGCGTCGCGAGGCCGAGCGCGAGGCATTCCGCCCCGTCGAGCCGCGCGCCGGTGAGCGCCAGATATTGCCCGACGCGCCCTTCGAGCCGCGGCAGATACCAGCCGCCGCCGACGTCGGGGAACAGGCCGATTCCCGTTTCGGGCATCGCAAAGCGTGTGTGCTCGGTCGCGACGCGATATTTCGCCGGCTGCGAAATGCCGACGCCGCCGCCCATGGTGATGCCGTCCATGAAGGCGACGACGGGCTTGGGATAGGTGAAGAGCAGATGGTTGAGCCGATATTCGGTGTGAAAGAAGGCGCGCGCCTCGACCCCGTCCTTCGCGCCGCTTTCCGCGAGCATGCGGATGTCGCCGCCGGCGCAGAAGCCGCGGCCCTCGCTATGGTCGATGATGACGGCTTCGACCGCATCGTCGGCGCGCCACTGCAAAAGCGCGTCGATCATCGCCTGACACATTGCGAGGTTCAGCGCGTGGATCGCCTTGGGGCGATTGAGCGAGATTCGGCCGACGCGGCCGCAGGTCGAGATGAGAACGTCTTCGGTCATCGCCGATCCTCCCCCAAGGGGGGAGGGGGACCACCGAAGGTGGTGGAGGGGTACGGGAGGTCATACGCAGCGCTCGACACCGCGTACCCCTCCACCATGCTTCGCATGGTCCCCCTCCCCGTGCCGGGGAGGATCTTTTCGATCGTGATCATTGGCGCAGCAAATCCCTTCCGACGATCATCCGCATCACCTGGTTGGTGCCCTCGAGGATCGAATGGACGCGCAGATCGCGCCAGAAACGCTCGATCGGATAATCCTTCAAATAGCCATAGCCGCCGAACAGCTGGAGCGCGTCGTTGACGATCCTGCTGCCGTTATCGGTCGCGAGCCGTTTCGCCATCGCCGAAAAGCGCGACTTGTCGGGGGCGTTGGCGGTCACCTTGGCCGCCGCCATATAGAGCAGCGCGCGCGCGGCCTCCAGATCGGTCGCCATGTCGGCCAGCATGAACTGGGTGTTCTGGAAATCGGCGATCGGTTGCCCGAACTGCTGGCGGTCCCTGGTATAGGCGATCGCTTCGTCGAGGCATCGCTGCGCGCCGCCCAGCGAGCAGGCGCCGATGTTGAGGCGGCCGCCGTCGAGCCCCGCCATCGCGAAGCGGAAGCCGTCGCCCTCCGCGCCGACAAGATTCTCCACGGGCACGCGGCAATCCTCGAAAATCACCTGCGCGGTCGGCGAAGCGTTCCAGCCGAGCTTTTTCTCGGGCGCGCCGAACGACAGGCCCGGCGTGTCCTTTTCGACGACGAGGCAGCTGATCCCTTTCGACTTTTCCTCGCCGGTGCGCACCATGCAGACATAAATGTCGTTGACCCCGGCGCCCGAGATGAACTGTTTGGTGCCGTTCAGCACATAATGATCGCCGTCTCGCCTTGCCGTCGTCTTGAGCGCCGCGGCGTCCGACCCCGAACCCGGCTCGGTCAGACAATAGCTCGCTATTCTTTCCATGCTGACCAGCTGCGGCAGGAAGCGCGCCTTGATCTCCGCTCCGCCGAAGCGGTCGATCATCCACGTCGCCATATTGTGAATCGAGACATAGGCGGATGTAGCGGGACAGCCATAGGCCATCGCCTCCATGATGAGCGCGGCTTCCAACCGGCCGAGCCCGATGCCGCCCGATTCCTCCGCGACGTAAATCGCGCCGAAGCCGAGCTCGCCCGCGGCCTTCCAGACATCGACGGGATAATGGTGCGTCTCGTCCCATTCGGCCGCGAAAGGCGTGATCCGGTCGGCGGTGAACTTGCGCGCCATGTCCTGGATGGCGAGCTGGTCGTCGGTCAGCTGGAACTGGTCGGTCATGCGGTCTTCTCGATAATGATGGCTTCGGCTTCGATTTCCACTTTCCACTCAGGGCGGATCAGCGCGGGGATGACGAGCATCGTCGATGCCGGGCGGATGGCGCCGAACATAGCGCCATGCGCGCGGCCGACGAGATCGGCATCAGCGGGGTCGGTGACATACATGCGCGTGCGCACGACGTCGGCGGGCGAAGCGCCGAGCGCCTCCAGCGCCTCGGCGATGATCGCCAGGCAGCGCGCGGCCTGCACCCCCGCGTCGCCGACGGTCGAACTGCCGTCCGGCTCGATCGGCGCACAGCCCGCAACGTCGATGCGGTTGCCCACGCGCACCGCGCGGCTGTAGCCGTATACGGGCTCGAACGGGGACGCCGAGCCATGATTGCGGCGCGTGCCGTCAGCCACAGGTGACCTGCGTGATCTTGTAGGCGTCGTCGTACATGATGTTCACCCGGTCCTGGCGGTAATCCATCGTCATCGCCGAACGCGGCGGCCCCCAGCGCAGCGTGCGCGCGCCGGTGGCTTTCAGGATCGCCGCGCCGACAGCCCCGGTCGCGGTCTGCCCGACGTAGGATTGCGCCGCATCGGCGTTGCACGTCATTTCGGTGGGCGGCGGCGGGGTCGATTCGACAGGCGCCTCGCCGCCCATGCAGGCGGCAAGCGGCAGCGCGGCGGCGATGGCAAACAGGCGGATGTCCATGGTGAATCTCCCTTTCAAAACGACGCCGTCATCCGGCACAGCGCGTATAGCGCATCGCGCCCGCCACGGCACCCTCGCCCATATCGCGGCGCACGAGCGCCTTGCCGCCGTCGGCGAGGGTGAGCGTCATGCGGCGGTCCCATTGCTCGCCCTCGCCGCTGAACCGATAATCAGCGACGATGCGGTTCGCATCGCTTTCCCGAACGCGCACAAGTTCGCCGTGCGATTCATAGAAGCGCAAATCGGTCGCGCCGATCGTCAGCACGGTGAGGTCGGCGCCCTTGCGCGCCGTGCAATCGGCGGCGCTCAGCGCCCAACGTCCACGGATTGCGGGCGGGTGCGTATCGCCGTCGACGCGGGCGCCGTCCTCGTCCGGCGCGGGGGCTTCAGCGTTGACGCCCGCAGTCGGCATTTCGGGCGGCGCCGCACGCTCGGCCTTTTGTACCGGGCTGATCGCGGCGCTGTCCTCGGGGCCCGTCTCCCCATCCTGACCGCCGCCGCACGCGGCAAGCAGCAGAAGCGCGGCGGGCATCATCCATCGCATCATCGTCCTTCTCCTTTGCCCGGAGAAATGTCCGACCCGGCGCATGGGTTTCATCGGCGCTTGCCGATCAACCCATCGTCGGGATGACGAAGGCGTTGCCGCCGTCGGGCGATCCATCGGGCCAGCGCGCGGTGATCGTTTTCACCCTGGTCCAGAACCTCACCCCTTCCATGCCGTGTTGGTTGGTGTCACCGAACGCCGAGCGCTTCCAACCGCCGAACGTATGATAGGCGACGGGCACCGGAATCGGCACGTTGATGCCGACCATGCCGACCTGCACGCGCGCCGCGAATTCGCGCGCGGCGTGGCCGTTGCGCGTGAAGATCGCGACGCCATTGCCATATTGATGCTTCGACGGCAGTTCGAGCGCGGTCTCGAAATCGGGCGCGCGGACGATCTGGAGCACGGGGCCGAAAATCTCTTCCCTGTAGCTTTCCATGTCGGGGGTGACATGGTCGAACAAGGTCGGACCGACGAAAAAGCCCTTTTCATGCCCCTGAAGCGTGAAGCCGCGGCCGTCGATCACCAGCTCGGCACCCTCGTCGGCGCATTTGGCGATCCAGCCTTCGACCTTTTCCTTGTGCGCCTGTGTCACGACGGGACCATAATGCGCCTCGGCATCGGTCGACACGCCGACGCGGAGCGCCTCGATCGCCGGGATCAGCTTTTCGCGGAGACGATTGGCGGTATCCTCACCCACCGGCACGACGACCGGCAGCGCCATGCAGCGTTCACCCGCCGAGCCGAAGGCGGCGCCGGTGAGGTCGTTCACGACCTGGTCGAGATCGGCGTCGGGCATGACGATGCCATGGTTCTTGGCGCCGCCCATCGCCTGCACGCGCTTTCCGTTCGCGACGCCGCGATTATAGACATAATGCGCGATGTCCGACGAGCCGACGAAGCTGACCGCGCCGATGTCGGGATGGTCGAGAATCGCATCGACCATTTCCTTGTCGCCGTGGACGGTCTGGAAAATCCCCTCCGGCATCCCGGCTTCGAGGAACAGTTCCGACAGGCGCACCGGCACCGACGGATCGCGCTCGCTGGGTTTCAGGATGAAAGCGTTGCCCACGGCAGTCGCGACGCCGCCCATCCACAGCGGGATCATGGCGGGGAAGTTGAACGGGGTTATGCCCGCGCCGATGCCGATCGGCTGGCGCATCGAATAGACGTCGATGCCGGGTCCGGCGCCTTGCGTATATTCGCCCTTCAGCACATGCGGGATGCCGCAGCAGAACTCGATGACTTCAAGGCCGCGCTTGATGTCGCCCTTCGAGTCCGCGATCACCTTGCCATGCTCGGCCGACAGCATTTCGGCGAGCTGGTTCATATTGGCTTCGACGAGGCGCTTGAACTCGAACATCACGCGTGCGCGGCGCTGCGGGTTGGTCGCGGCCCATGCGGGCTGCGCGGCCTTTGCCGCGGCCACGGCGCGGTCGAGAACAGCGCGGTCGCCGAGCGCGACCTGTGCCTGTACGCCGCCATTATTGGGGTCGAGGACATCGCCGAAGCGAGCGGAGCCGGCGGAACCGCCGACGATGTGATGGTCGATCTGTCGCATATCCGAGTCTCCCATAAGATGTTGCCGCTGCCACAGCCGAGTTGCGGGGCGATTGCAAGGGATAGACTTGCAGAGTCATCCTGCATATTTGCAGGTTATGGACTGGGACAGGCTGCAATATTTCCTGATGGTCGCACGCCATGGCACGCTCGCGCGCGCGGCGGCGGCGCTGCATGTCGATGCGACGACGGTGAGCCGCCAGGTCAGCGCACTGGAGGCGGCGCTCCAGCAGACCTTGTTCGAACGCGCGCCGACGGGTTTCGTTCTGACCGCGGCGGGCCGGGCGCTTGTCCCGCACGCCGAGGCGATGGCGACGGCGGCGGCGCGCATCCATAAGGCGTCCGAAGGCTCATCGGCGCTGTCGGGGCAACTCCGCGTCAGCGTCTCCGAAGGCTTCGGCAACAGCTTTATCGCGCCGCGGCTCGGCGGCTTCGTCGCGGCGCATCCCGAGCTTGAGATCGACCTTGTCGCCTCGTCGGGGTTTCTGAACCCGTCGCGGCGCGAAGCCGATATGGCGGTGCTGCTCGCGCGGCCGCGCAAGGGTCCGCTCATCACGCGCAAGCTCGCCGATTACAGCCTCGGCCTCTATGCCCCGGCGAACCGCCCCGATTGGCAGGAAGCAGTTGGCAACACGCCGCTGTCGCGCGCGGGCATTCCGGTGATCGGCTATATCCCCGACATTCTTTACGCCCCCGAACTCGACTATCTGGGCGAGATCGAGCCGGGGTTGCGAGCCAATGTCCGCTCATCGTCGATCCTCGCCCAGCGACGGATGATCGCCGGCGGCGCGGGCGTCGGCGTGCTGCCCTGCTTCCTCGCGAGCGGCGATCCTGCGCTGGTCCGTGTGCGGAGCGATCAGGCGATCGCGCGCGCCTTCTGGCTTGCGCTTCACCGCGACATCGCGCCGCAACCGCGCATCAGGGCGTTTATCGACTGGCTGGATGGCGAGGTGAGGGAGAGCCGGGGGTTGCTGGTTCCAAGCTAACCCCTCCCCGTCATTGCGAGCGGAGTGAAGCAATCCAGGGCGGTTTACGCAGACTCTGGATTGCCGCGTCGCCTTCGGCTCCTCGCAATGACAGCGGTTAGATAGTGGTTTCCGGCCGCCATTCCGACGCGATCAGGCCGCCGTCGCCGAACAATTTTGCTGTCGCGTCCGGACCCGCCGCCGCCTCGCGCAACCTGTCCGCCAGCGGATCGTCAATCGGATGCCCGCTCCGCAGAAAGGCAATCCACGCCGCAATCGCCGTTTCGAGCGACGGACAGCGCGCACCGCGCGCCTGATGCCACGTCAGCGTCTCCAGCCAGCGCTGCGGAATCTTCTGGCTGCCGTCCATCGCGATCTGAATCAGCCGGTGGTCGAGCGCGGGATTGGCGAAGCGGTCCAGCAACGCATCGGCATAGGCGCCAAGATCCTGCCCCGGCGCGGCGTCGATCGTCGGCGCGGCTTCGCCCAGCATCAGCCGTTCGATCACCGGGCGGATGGCAGGATCGGCGATCGCCTGATGGACAAAATCATGTCCGCGCTCCAGCCCGATATAGGCGAGCGCCGAATGCGCGCCGTTGAGCATCCGGAGCTTGGCGGTTTCATAGGGCGCGACGTCGGCAACGAGTTCAGCCCCGACCGCCTCCCAGCGCGGTCGCGGGCCCGCGAAATCATCCTCGATCACCCACTGGCTGAAGCCTTCGGTGACCACCGCTCCCGCGTCGCGCGCGCCGAGTTCGGCTTCGACCGCCGCGCGGTCGGCGTCGGTGGTTGCGGGGACGATGCGGTCGATCATCGTTGCGGGGCAGGCGCAGGTCGCATCGAACCAATCGACCAGTGCCGGATATTCGGCGGCGAGATATTGCCGCATCAGCCGCCGCAGCACGGCGCCATTGCTCGCCAGATTGTCGCAGCTCAGCAGGGTCAGTCCCGGCAGGCCCGCCGCCCGGCGGGCGGCGAGCGCGGCGCCGACGAAGCGGTAGAGGCTCGACGCCCCGCGTGCCGCATCAAGGTCGAGCGATCCGTCGGCGCGGCGCAGATAGCCCTTCTCGGTGACGGTGACGCTGACGATATGCGTCGTCGGCGCGGCGATGGCGTCGATCACGGCTTGCGGATCGTCGGCGGCGACGAGCACATGCCGCACCGCACCAACGATGCGGAGCCGTGTGCCCGCCGCGCTGCGGCTGCTCACCGAATAGAGTCCCGCCTGCGGGTTCAGCTGCGCCGCGACGTCGCCCGACCGCAGCGACACGCCGATGATGCCCCAATCGCGGTCGCCGGCGTCCATCGCGTCGTCGGTGTACACCGCCTGATGCGCGCGGTGGAAAGCGCCGATACCGAGATGGACGATGCCCACGGCTTGGGCGGAGCGGTCGTATCGCGGCCGCCGCACCGACGCCGGGAGCGGCGTGTCGGCACCCAGCCTCACAGCTTGTAGGCCGCCTTGGCGAGATTGTAGCTGAGGTCGGCCGCGAGTTCGGCGGCTTCCCATTCCTCCAGCCGATGTTCGGCGACCAGCCCGGCGAGAAAGCCGCAGTCGATGCGCCGCGCGACATCGTGCCGCGCGGGGATCGACAGAAAGGCGCGCGTGTCGTCGTTGAACCCGACCGTGTTGTAGAAGCCCGCCGTCTCGGTCATCTGCGAGCGGAAGCGCCGCATTCCTTCAGGGCTGTCGTGAAACCACCACGCCGGGCCGAGCCTCAGCGCCGGATAATGGCCCGCGAGCGGCGCGAGTTCGCGCGCATAGCTCGTCTCGTCCAAAGTGAAGAGGATGATCGTCAGCGCGGCTTCGTTGCCATATTTGCCGAGGAGCGGACGCAGCGCGTGGACAAAGTCGGTCGCGGTCGGAATATCCGCGCCCTTGTCGCGGCCATAGGTCGCGAACAGCCATGGGTTATGGTTGCGGAACGCGCCGGGGTGGATCTGCATGACCAGCCCGTCGTCGAGGCTCATCCCCGCCATCACCGTCAGCATATGCGCGCGGAACAGCTCGGCATCGGCGGCGCCGACATCGGCGCCGGTGACGCGCATGAACAAGGCTTCGGCCTCGGCGTTGGACAGGTCGGCAGTTGCCGCGCTCGGGTGACCATGATCGGTCGAGGTCGCGCCCATGCTGGCGAAGAAGGCGCGGCGACCCCGATGCGCGGCGAGATAGCCGGCATAGCTGAACGCATCCTCGCCCGACAGCTCGGAAAAGCGTTCGAGGTTATCGCGAAAACCCTCGAACTCGGGATCGACCACGGGGTCGGGGCGATAGGCGGTGATCACGCGCCCGCCCCATTCGCCGCACGCGTTGGCCGCGCGGATGACGGCGTGATGGTCGAGCGTGTCAAGCGGGCTTTCGGTCGTCGCGATCACCTCGATCCCGAAACGGTCGAACAGCGCGCGCGGGCGAAAGGCGTCGGTCGCCAGCGCTTCGGTGATGCGGTCGTAATAAAGGTCCGACGTTTCGGCCGAAAATTGCACCTCGATCCCGAAGGCTTCGGCGAACACCCAGTCCATCCACATGCGGCTGGGGGTGCCGCGAAAGAGATGATAATTCCCGGCGAACAGCCGCCAGCTCTCGCGCGGGTCGGCGTCGGGGTTGCCGATGCCCAGCGCGTCGAGCGACACCCCCTGCGAATACAGCATGCGGAACACATAATGGTCGGGATGGAGCAGCAGCTCCGCCGCATTGCCGAAGGGCGCATTGCCCGCAAACCAGGCCGGATCGGTATGCCCGTGCGGGCTGACGATCGGCAGGCCCGCCACCTCCTTGTAGAGTCGGCGCGCGATATCGCGCTGTGCCGGCTCGGACGGAAAGAGGCGGTCGGGAGAGAGGGTCAGCGGGCGTGGCATGACGCTATTTTGCGCCTTCCACGCTGACCGGCGCGAGGCGCGGGCTGAGGATATGGACCGCGAGCACCGCGAGGAAATAGACGGTCGTGCAGGCGGCGAAGATGAGCGTGTAATTGCCCCCCGTCGCGTCGAGCACAAGTCCCGTCGACTTCGCCATGATCATCCCGCCGACGCCGCCCATAAAACCGCCGAGCCCGATCACCGACCCCACCGCGCGTTTCGGGAACATGTCGGGCGGGATCGACAGGATCGTCGACGAAAAGGCCTGGTGCCCCGCAAGCGCAATGCCGATGAGCACGACCGCGAGCCACATATTGTCGAGCCCCGTCACGAACAACAGCGGCAGCACGCAAAGGCCCGCGCCGATCATCGTCACCTTGCGCGCAAAATTGACGCTGCGGCCGGTCTGGATCAGCTTCGACGACGCCCAGCCGCCAAGGATGCTGCCGACGTCGGACAGCAGATACATGATGATCATCGGCAGCAGCACGATCTTGAGGTCGACGTCATAGGTCGAGGCGAAATATTTGGGCAGCCAGAAGAGCATCAGGAACCACACCGGATCGGTCAGGAACTTCGCCGCCGCAAAGGCCCAGGCTTCGCGCTTGGTGACGATCCTGCCCCAGCCGATGCGCTCGACCTGTTCGGGCGGGTCATGCTCGATCCACGCGAGCTCGGCCTCGCTGACCTTCCCGCTTTCGCGCGGATTGCTGTAGAGCCAGAGCCAGAGCAGCAGCAGCACGGCGCCGAAAATGCCGGTGTAGATGAAGGTTTCGCGCCAGTCGAAACCCAGCACGCGCATGAACAGCGCGACGGTCGGCGCGGTGAGAATGACGCCGATCGTCGTCGCGCTGTTGACCCAGCCGATCGCGTAGGAGCGTTCCTTTTGCGGGAACCATTCGCTCGACGCGCGGACGACCGAGGGGAAATGCCCCGCTTCGCCGACGCCCAGCACGACGCGCGCGAGCATGAAGGAAGCGACCGACGACGCAAAGCCGTGCGCGACATGGCCGATCGTCCAGATCGAGATGGCGATCGCATAGCCGATCTTGGGACCGAAACGGTCGATCAGCCAGCCCATGACCAGAAAACCGAGCGCATAAGCGGCCTGGAAAGCGGTGACGATGTTGCCATAGTCATTCTCGCTCCACTGAAGCTCGGTGCCGAGCGTCGGCGCGAGCAGGCCGAGCATCGTGCGGTCGATATAGTTGACGGTGGTTGCCGCGAACAGAACCGCGACGATCATCCAGCGATAGCGGCCCGTGCGGGGCACCGGCACCGCCGCACCCGTGTCTGCGATTGCCTGCGCCATCATCCTCTCCCGTGTTTGCTTCTAATAGCTTGTGATCGTGCAGCCGACGCGGATTTTTCCGTCGAACAGCGCCTCGGCCCGCTGGCCGGGCCGGACCTCGTGAATACCCGTGATCGCCCCCGCCGACACCCAGGTGCCCGGCGCGATCGCAATGCCGCGCGCCCGCAGGATGCCGATCAGGAACAGCGCCGATCCGAACGGGCCGTCGAGCATACCCGCCATCGTCGCGGCGCCGACGCGCGCGCCATCGATGAACATCTCGACGGGCATATGGATCAGGTCTGCGTCCCGCCAGTCGGGGATTGACGGACCGAGGATCAGCCCCTTGTTATTGCCATAGTCGGACGCCGTCACTGCGGGACCGTGCCGGTTGATTTCGGGAAAGGGGGAACTCGCGATCTCGATCCCCGTGCGGACATCGGCGATGCACTGTTTCACGCTGTCGATGTCATAGTCGCGCGCGCCGACATCGCCGAAGCAGAGCAGCACCTCGGCCTCGGCCGCGGCGAAGCCGTCGGCATAGACGGGCATCGCCGGGTCGGTGGCGCTATCGACGATTTCATCGGCGAAGATCGGGCCGGTCAGGCGGTTGCCGCCGAAGCGGTCGACGAGTTCGGGCGCGATTCGCCCGACCTTCCATCCGCCGACGCGCCGCCCGTCGAGCGCGATCGCCCGATCCTGGATCGCATAGGCCTCCGCCATCGTTTGCGGCATCGCGCCGGGATAGACGGTAAGCGGTGTCTTTCCCGCACGCGCGTCGATTAATACGCGCGCCACATTTTCCGGATCGCTGATAGCCGCCATCTTTCTCATTTCCCTCTTCCGCGAAGCGGTGTAAGAGACACCGGTGTCAAAGGCAAGCGAATATCCGATGAATTGCGCGATCCGTATCGCTGGTGGCGACAATGTGGCGACCGCGATTGCCGACATTGCGCCGGGCCAGCCGATCCTTGCCGGGACCGACCTTCGCGCCGCCGCGCCCATTGCACGCGGGCACAAGGTCGCCCTCGCCGCTATCGGGCGCGGCGCGGCAGTGATCAAATATGGCTTTCCGATCGGCATCGCGCAGGCCGACATCGCGCCCGGCGAGCATGTCCACAGCCATAATCTGGCGACGGCGCTGGGCGGTGACGACGATTATCACTATGCGCCGCCGCCGGTTCGCGCGATTCCCCCCGGTTCGGCACCCCGCTTTCGGGGCTATGTCCGCGCCGACGGCCGTGTCGGGACGCGCAACGAAATCTGGGTGCTGCCGACCGTCGGCTGCGTCGGCAATCTGGCCGCGCGCGTCGCGCGGATCGCGGGCGAGCGCCTCGCCGGGCGCGTCGACGGCGTCCACGCCTTCAAGCATCCCTTCGGTTGCTCGCAGCTCGGCGACGACCTGGCGCATACGCGCGCGCTGCTCGCAGCGCTCGCGCAGCATCCCAATGCGGGCGGGGTGCTGATCGTCGGGCTGGGGTGCGAGAGCAACCGGCTCGGCGCGCTGCTCGACCTGATTCCCGCCGACCGTCGCGGGCATATCCGCATTGTCTCCGCGCAAGCGGTCGAGGATGACGAAGCCGCGTGCCTCGCGCTGATCGACGAGCTGATGGAGGGCTGCGGCGACACGCCCCGAACCGATGTGCCGCTGTCGCAACTGGTGCTGGGGGTCAAATGCGGCGGATCGGACGGCCTCTCGGGCCTCACCGCCAATCCGCTCGTCGGGCGCATGGCCGATGCCGTCGCGGCGGCGGGCGGCAAGGTGGTGCTGACCGAGATTCCGGAGATTTTCGGCGCCGAACAGATATTGATGGACCGCGCGGTGTCGCGCGCGGTGTTCGACGACGCGGTCGCGCTCGTCCGCGACTTCAAAGACTATTTCATTCGCCACGGCGAGCCGGTGAGCGAAAATCCCTCACCCGGCAATATCGCGGGCGGCATCACGACGCTGGAGGAAAAGTCGCTCGGCGCGGTGCAAAAGGGCGGGCAGGCGCCGCTCGTCGATGTCCGCCGTTATGGCGATGAGGCGACGATTCCCGGCCTGACCCTCCTCGAAGCACCGGGCAACGACGCCGTCTCCTCGACCGCGCTGACCGCGGCAGGGGCGACGATCATTCTTTTCACCACCGGACGCGGCACCCCGCTCGGCTTTCCGGCGCCGACGCTGAAGATCGCGTCGAACAGCGACCTGGCCGTGCGCAAGGCGGGGTGGATCGACTTCGATGCGGGGACGGTGCTCGACACGGGATTCGATGGCGCGGCGGACGCCTTGCTCGGCCTGATCGCTGCAACGGCCTCGGGCGCCGCAACACGCGCCGAGAAAAATGAGGAACGCGACATCGCCATCTGGAAATCGGGTGTGACGCTGTAATTGCTCACGAACAAAAGAGCGATTCTCGCACAAAGTCACGAAGCCACAAGGGGGGCTGCCCAGCAAGATTTTGTGGCTTCGTGGCTTTGTGCAACAAAAACGCTATCCCAGTGCCTTAAAGCTGAAATTGCGAAAGCGCGCTTCGCCTGCCCCCGCCGAATAAAGTCCAGGGCGCAGCATCAGGAAGCCCCCGCGCACATTATGGTGGTATCCTGACACTTCCATGCCGCGATCGAAACGCACCCACGTTTTTCCGCCGTCGCCGCTCGTGTCATAAGTGACGATATGCCGGTCGTTCGTGACGCGCATCCGCATCGTTCGGCCGTGCGGATTGGCCGGGCGCGCGCGTTCGATGCCATATTGATGCGTCACGAAACGGTCGCCGTCGAAGCCGAGCCCGCAATAGAGTTTTTCGTCGTAAAAGAGGATCAGCCCGGCAGTGCCGCCGGGCGCGACTTCGATATCGCATTCAAAGCGGTAGGCCTGGTCGCCCGCGATGAGCAGCAGGGGCGATGAGTCGGCGGGCGCCGAGCCGCGCGCCGCCAGCACCAGCGCGCCGCCCTCGACGCGCGCGCGGCGATGTTCGCCCGGCGCAGGTTTGAAGAAGTTCCATTTGGCGCCGAGCGCGAGCGATGAAAAATCGTCCGACAGCGCCATGCCGTGCGGCCCCGCGACCGTCCCGCCCTTTGGCTTCGCGATCGGTTGCGACAGGTCGCCGCCGGTCATGCGCAGCCAGCCGTCGGCGGTCCATTCGACCGGATCGAGCAAGGCCTGTCGCCCCAGGGTCCAGAAACCATTTTCATAACCGTGATAGACCGCCCACCAGTCGCCCGCCGGTCCCTCAACGAGCGTGGCATGGCCCCGCGACCACCATTTTTCGCTGGCCGAGCGCGTGCGCACGAGCGGGTTCGCCGGGCAATTTTCCCACGGCCCGTGGATCGATTTCGCGCGTGCCGCAATGACCATATGCCCCGTTGGCGGGCCCGCCGTGCCGCCGACCGCGGTGATCATGTAATAATAGTCACCATGCCGCGTGATCTTTGGCCCCTCGGGCGCGAAGCCTTCGACCACCCAGTCGGCGGGGTAGCGCCACGGGTCATAGACATGCTCGGGCTCGCCGATGCGCTTGAGGCCGTCGTCCGACAGGCGCACCCGGTCGCCGCCCGACAGGAACAGCCAGCGCGACCCATCTTCGCCGACCGCATGGCCGGGGTCGATATGGTTGGGCAGGTTCAGGTCGACGGGATCGCTCCACGGCCCCTCGATCCGGTCGGCCCAGATCACCCAGCTCGTGTTCGGGCCTTTGGTCGGGATGTAGAGATAAAAGCGCCCCTCGTGCTTCACCAGTTCGGGCGCCCAGACCGACCCGATATTCCGGTGCAGCGCGGACCCGACCGGCCGCCAGTTCACCAGATCGCGCGAGTGCCAGATGACCAGCCCCGGATAGCTGTCGAAGGTCGAGAAGGTCATGTAATAATCGGCGCCGTCCTTCAGGATCGACGGATCGGGATGATCGCCCGCCATGATCGGATTGAGGAAGCGCCCATCGCCCAGGTCGGCGATGCGCTGGCCATCGAAGCCTTTGGCCCAGGCGGGCGCCGGACCCTCGGGCGCCGGAGCCGACCGCCCCAGAACGGCAGGCGCCGCGAAGCCCGAAAGACCTGTCGCGAGAAGGCCGGTCCCGGCCAGTTTGAGCATCTTGCGGCGACCCGTCACCCATCTCTCCTTTCCAAAGAAAAAGGCCCGGCCCTTGCGAACGCAGGCCGGGCCTTTTCCGGGACAACCCTATTGGTCAGATTTTCACGCGCGCACCGAAGAGGAAGGTGCGGCCGAAGTGGTTATTCTCATAATTGCGGTCGGCATCGAAATCGGTGAAACGATACCGATATTCGTCGGTCAGATTGATCCCTTCGACCGAAATCTCGATATTCTCGGTGATCGCATAGCGCATCGACGCATCGACGTTGATCGTCGAGCCATAGCCTTCGAATATATTGCCGGTGCCACTGTTGGAGTCGACATAGCGGCTGCGGTAGCTGATCGAGCCGCGTGCGCTGAACTTGCCGTCGTCATAGTAGAGCGTACCGTTGAATGCGCGCTTCGACAGGCCGAACAATGTGCTGGTGCGGGTGGTGCCCTGAAGGCCGCCGCCGGGGACGATCGCCGGGCCGCTGACGCGATAGTCGGCATCGGAATCGACAAAGGTAGCGTTCACGATCCCGCCGAAATTGGACAGGAAGCCCGGCAGGAACTTGAACGGCGCCTGCAGCGACACCTCGACGCCCTTGAGGCTCGCGCCTTCGCCATTACCGATCGAATTGATCGTCCACAGCTGCCCTTCCGGATTGATCGCGGCGGGACTGCTCGGCGGGATGATCGACAGCGGCAGTCCGGTCGAGGCGAAAGTGCCGCTCGACGTCGTCGAAACCGGGAAGCTCGCGACATCCTTCTTGAACAGCGCGACCGAAAAGATCGACTGCGGCGCGAAATACCATTCGAACGCAAGATCATAGGCGGTCGCACGGAACGGGTCGAGGAAGGGGTTGCCGTAATTGATGCGATAGTTGAACCCGTCGACCGATCCGCCGGGGGTCAGATTGCCAAGCGTCGGGCGCGTCATCACATCGGCGACCGCCGCGCGGATGATTATGTCGTCGTGCGGGAACAGCGCAAGGTTCATCGACGGCAGCCAGTCCTCATAGCCGCGCTCGACCGTCACGGCCGTGCCGCTGGAAAGACCGCTCGACGTCTGGTCGGTGTGGACATAACGCACCCCGGCGTTGAGCGCATAGCGCAGCCCGCCGAGTTCGCCCTTCGCATCGAATTGCAGATAGGCGCCCTTCACCTCTTCACGCACCGAGCGGTTATTGCCGGCGTCAAGCGCCGGGGTGCGATTGTACAGACCGGTGAAATCGGTCGCGGCGTCGAGATTGGGCACGAGCCATTCGGTCGTCGTCCCCGCCGGTTGTCCCGCCTTGCCGAGCTGGAACAGCTGCGAAAGCGCCGGAGTTACCGCAAAGCCATAGACGGCCGACGGGCCGAACGCGCTCGACGGCGAACAGGTGATCGTGCCGAGCACACGATCGACGCCGCCATTGCCGCACACCACCGTATCGCGCGTGAAGGCGACGCTCGCGAAGTCGAAGCGGCGATAGACGCCCCCCGCCTTGACGGTGAAATCCTCGCTGACGTCCCATTCGGTGCGCAGCTGGACGGTGCGGAACTTGTTTTCGACCTCCGACGGGCGGTCGCGGATTTCGGCGAGCTGGAAATTGGCCGGATCGGTGACGCTGGTGCCGAAGCTGAGCAGCGGGCTGCCCATGTCGCTATAGTCATAGCGATAATCCTGCGCGTCGCGATCGTCGAAAACGATCGTCGTTTCGAGCGGGATCGACGCGGTCGACTTCGACATGCCGCCGAGCAGGGTGAAGCGGAAGCTGTCCCCGACGTCCTGGTCCCAGCTGCCGCCGATCTGATAGAATTCGGTTTCGGCCTTGCGCAGATAATGTTCGGTGCGCACCCAGGCATCGTCGAGCGTTGCCGAAATCAGGTTGTTGTTCGCGTCGATCTCATAATCGCTGACGTTGATCGAGCGTTCGTTGCTGCGCAGCAGCACTTCGGCCCATTGTTCGCGGCGCTGGTGCTTGAACTTCGAATAGAGCGCGTCGAGCGAAATCTTGGTCGCATCGGTCGGCGCGAACTGCACCGATCCGGTCAGACCCAGCCGCTGCTTGTCGTGGGCGATTTCGCCATAGCGCGGAATGCGCGGATGGAACGCCAGCGCGACCTCGTCGCAAGCGGCGCTCGGCACATAGGTGCCGCCCGAATTGGCGGTGGTGAAGCAAGGCGTGCCATCGACCGAATCGAAACGCGCCTGCGCCCAGCGAACCGTGTTATTGCCGAGTTCCAGCGTCTTCTGGTCCGAATAGGCCGCCGAGACCGAGACGCCGAAGGTGCCCGCATCATTGACCCAGCTGAGCAGCCCGGCGACGCGTGGGCCCACCTTGTCCGACAGGTCGTTATAGCTGCCCTGCGCCGACAATGCGCCCGAGAAGCCCGAACGGCCGCCGAGCGGATTGCCCGTGTTGAGGTCGACGACGGCACCGAGCGAGCCTTCGTCGAGCTCGGCCGAGGCGGTCTTGTGGACGACGATCGAGGTGAACAGCTCCGACGCAAAGACGTTGAAGTCGAAGGCGCGGTCGCGGTTCGCCGACGCGCCATCGGTCGAGGTTGCGACGGTTTCGAGCCCGTTGACGCGAACGCGCGTGAATTGCGAACCGAGCCCGCGCACCGTGATCGCACGGCCTTCACCGCCGTCGCGCTGGATCGTGATGCCGGGAATGCGCTGAAGCGATTCGGCGAGGTTCTGGTCCGGGAATTTGGCGATGTCTTCGGCAACGATCGCATCGACCGCAGCGACCGATTCGCGCTTCACGTCGAGCGCCTTGTCGAGCGAGGCGCGGAAGCCGGTGACGATGATCTCGTCTTCGCTCGCAACCGCTTCATCGCCGGTGGCCGCATCCTGCGCCCAGGTCGGCGACGCCGCCAGCACGGCAAGCGAGGCCCCGCACGCCAGACGGGTCAAAGTGCGAACGCTCCGCATTGCTTGAATTGACATTTTCATCCTCCCTTAATCGCCCCGCATCCTCGCTCGCACAAGAAATGACACCGGTTACTTTGCTCGACGAAATGACGCGGCGCGCCACCCTGTCTATTGATTGTCAGAGAGCGATAAGGGTCCGCGCGTCGTCGCGGCGGCCCCGATCAAAGCCTCTCCTTCGGAAACATTTTCTCGTTGACCGATTGGGGTAACCGGTGTCAGAAAGATTGAAGGATAGGCGACGCCCTGTCAAGACCCAAAGAATGAGGGAGAGAATTATGCGCCCGACCCCGTGGATAGCCGCGCTTTTGCTGGCCTTTGCGCTGCCCTCCACGCCGCTTGCTGCGGCCGAAGCGGCACCGCGCGCCTTTCCCGGCGCGGTCGGCCCGGCGGCCGAAACCCCCGGCGGGCGCGGTGGCAAGATACTGCGCGTGACGACGCTGGCCGCCGACGGGCCGGGGTCGCTGAAGGCGGCGATCGACACGCCCGGACCGCGCATCATCGTGTTCGAGGTCGGCGGCGTGATCGACATGGGGCGTCAGCCCATCGAGATCAAACATCCCTATCTGACGATCGCGGGGCAAACCGCGCCCGGCCCCGGCATCACGCTGATCCGCACCGGCATCGACGTGAAGACGCACGACGTCATCCTGCGCCACCTGCGCGTCTATACCGGCGTCGATGGCCAGCCGAAGCGCAGCGGGTGGGAAGCCGACGCCTTTTCGACCGTCGCCGCGCACAATGTCATCGTCGATCATTGCACCTTCCTGTGGGCGATCGACGAAAATATGTCGGCGTCGGGGCCGCGCTTCACCGGCAAGAGCGTCGAGGAATGGCGTCAGGGCACGAGCCGCAACATCAGTTTCTCGAACAATATCGCCGCCGAGGGGCTTGCCGATGCGAGCCACCCCAAGGGCGAACACAGCAAGGGATCGCTGATCCACGACAATGCCACCGGCATCGTCTTTTACCGCAATATCTGGGCGCATAATGTCGAGCGCGCACCGCTGGTGAAGGGCGGCGCGCAGGTGCTGATGATCAACAATCTGATCTATAACCCCAAGCACCGCGCGGTGCATTACAACCTGATGAACCTCGAATGGACCGGGCACGACTATGTCACGGGACAGATCACCGCGATCGGCAATGTGCTGCGCGGCGGCAACGACACCGACGACGGCCTGCCCTTTCTGATGCTCGGCGGCGACGGCGACCTCGACTATTATGGCAAGGACAATCTGGCGGTCGATCGCCACGGCCAGCCGCTGCCCGAATTCGGCCGTTATGGCGAGACGCGCGCCGAGCTGATCCGCGCGAAGGCGCCGCTCGCGCCGGTCGAGGGTTACCATATCCTGCCAGCGCGCGACGTCGAAACGTCGGTGCTCGCGACCGCGGGCGCGCGGCCGTGGGCGCGCGATGCCGAAGAGATTCGCGTGCTCTTCTTCGTGGCCGAGGGGCGCGGCGCGATCATCGACGACGAAAGGGAAGTGAGCGTCTATCCCGCGGTCAAGCCGCCGGTGCGCGCGCCCTTCGTCGAGGCCGAGTGGGATCTCGCGACGATGGAGCCCAAATCGGGCCGCTATCCGGGGCAGACCGCGCCGATGCCGCAGGAACATCTGTCGGCGCGCGACCGCGCCTCGCGCGGAGAGGCGCCATGAGCGCGCTGCTCGCGATGTTGCTGGCCAGCGTCGGCGCCGCGCCCGCGATGGTCGTGATCGACGAAGCCGCGACGGTGCGCGAGGAAGCTCCGCCGCACGGGCAAATCGGCATGTCGACCGCATGGCGGATCAGCGACGCCGTGCCCGCGCCGCGCAGCTTCGAGTTCCGCAAGCGCGCGCTGCACGTCGGCGCGGCGATCGGCGTGCATCCGATCGACCATGACGAAATCTATTATGTCCTGGCAGGGACCGGCATCGTCCATTCCGACGGCGAGGAAAAGGCGCTGAAGGCCGGGACTGCGGCGTGGCTCTACAAGGGCGCCAAGGTCGGCATCCGGCAGACAGGCACCGAGCCGCTGGTGCTCATCATCGCCTATCCGAACAAGGCCGCCGGATCATGACTGTCGGCCGCCGCGAACTCCTTACCGCTGGTCTCGCGCTGCCCTTCGCGAGTGTGGCAGCGCGCGAGGCGTGGACGCGCCCCGCCGGGGTCGCGCCCGATGTCAGCGTGCCGCTCTGGCCCGAAGGCCATCTCACGCGGCCCCCTGGCCTCGCCGAGCGCGTCGTCCAGCGCAGCGACGACCCCGACGCCAGCGACCGGATGCTCGAAGGCATCACGCGCCCGCGGCTCGACATCTTCCGCCCGGCGCAGCCCAATGGCGCCGCGGTCATCCTCGCGCCCGGCGGCGGCTATCGCTATGTCGTGATCGACAAGGAAGGTTATGAGCTGGCGCGCTGGCTGAAGGAACGCGGCGTCACCGTTTACGTTCTTTTCTATCGCCTGCCCGGCGACGGCTGGACGAACGGAGCCGACGTGCCGCTCGCCGATGCGCAGCGCGCGGTGCGGCTGGTGCGCAGCCGCGCAGGCATCGACGGCATCGATCCGGCGCGCGTCGCCTTCGGCGGCTTTTCGGCGGGCGGGCAGGTCGCGACGAGCCTGCTCACGCGCTTCGACGCAAAAGTCTATGCACCGGTCGACGCCGCCGACGCGCTGCCCGCGCGGCCCGATGCGCTCGCCGCCATTTATCCGGTCGTGTCGATGGACCCCGCGATCGCCCATGCGGTGAGCCGCGAGAAGCTGATCGGAACAAACCCCGACGCGGCGCGCGAGGCGCTTTACTCGCCCGACCGCAATGTCCGCGCCGACCAGCCGCCGCTCTGGCTGCTCCACGCCGAGGATGATGATGTCGTCAAGGTCGACAACAGCGTCCGCCTGCGCGACGCGGCGCGCGCCATCAATGCGCCGTGCGAAGCGCATTTCTTCGAGCGCGGCGGTCATGGTTTCGGGCTGATGAAAACCGCGGGGCTGCCCGTCGCGATCTGGCCCGACTTGCTGTGGAACTGGCTGGGGTCGCACCGGATCGTCTGACCAAATCATCATGCCGGCGAAGGCCGGGATCTCACCCTCGCCCCCTCACGCACCGGCGAGATCCCGGCCTTCGCCGGGATGACGAACAAGGGCGTTGTGACTGCCGCTTAACTCCCCGGCTGGATATAGGGCACGCGCGCGAACAGCTCGCGCTCCCACCGGCGCGGATCGCTCTCGACGCGGCTGTCGGTGTCGAAGATCATCGTCTGCCGCGTGCCCAGATCATAGGCGGGCCAGCCCGGATCGCCCGTGCGCGCGAAGCGGACGAAGGCATCCATCATCCGGTCGCTCATCGCCTGCTGCGCCGGGCTTGCATCGGGGGTGGTGCCGAAAGCGAAACCGATGTCGTCGGTGTGCTTCGCATCCTCGAAATCGAGCTGATAGACAAAGGCGGGCGCCCCGGCGCGCGCACGCGCCTCGGCCTCCTCGACCTGCCCGCGCCAGCTGCGCCCCGCGGTAACGATGCGGTGGAAAAGGTCGAGTGGCGCGGCCTTGGGATAGCGCGCGCGAAACTGCGCGACGACCCATTCGGGGTGCGCATCGACCTTGATTTCGGGGGCGATCCGCGCCGCAAGATTGTCAAAACTCAGCCCCGCCAGCGGCTTGCCGTCGGGCGCATAAAAGGCGCGCGTTTCCAGCACCGTGTTGCCGAGCATCATCGGGATGTCGAGCGACTGCGGCGCTGCATCGGGCCAGAAGGGGTGGCGCGTCAGATGCGTCATGTCGAGCACCGGACCCATGTAGACGGAGCCGCCCAGAATCGGGTCGGTCGCCTCCAGCGCTGCGATCAGTTGCCCGATGGGTGCGGTCGCGGGATCGACGCCCTTGCCGAGTGCGTCCAGGAAAGCTTCGGCACGCTTCGTGGCGTTGAGCGGGCCCGAGGCCGTAACCTGCTGCCCGCTCATCGTGATCGCCTTGTGGAACAGGCCCTTCGCCGCCGGCATCGCCATCAAGGTCGCAATCTTCGCGCCGCCGCCCGACTGGCCGAAGACGGTGACATTGCGGGGATCGCCGCCGAAGGCCGCGATATTGCGCTGCACCCATGTCAGCGCCGCGATCAGGTCGAGCTGCCCGGCATTGCCGCTGTCGGGAAAACGCGGGTCGAGCCGCGCGAGATACAGATAACCGAGCGCGTTGAGCCGGTGGTTCACCGTCACGACCACGACATCGCCGCGCGCCGCGAGCGCCGCGCCGTCATTGATCGGATCGGTGACGCTGCCGGTCGAATAGGCGCCGCCGTGGAAATAGACCATCACCGGCCGCCTGGCATCGCTTGCCGTCGCGGGTGTCCAGACGTTGAGGAACAGGCAGTCTTCGGACTGCGGGGCATAGCGATCGCCGCGCTGCGGGCAGGCGGGGCCGAAGTCGCCCCGCGCGGTGCGATTATCGGGCGATGGCACCGGCGCCTCGAAGCGCCTGGCCGTCGCGTAGCGAATGCCTTTGAAGGTCCGGACGCCTCCCCCCGTTCGCGCAAAAAGCGGCGGCGCCAGCACGGCGCCGGCGCCTGCCGCGAGCAGCGCGCGGCGGGTCAGCTCAGCGCCGGACATCGAGTCCGCCGCCGTGGAAAGCATCGATGTCGGCCTGGCCGAAGCGGCTGGCGTCGCCGGGGAGCGAATGTTTGAGGCAGGTGAGCGCGAGGCCGCTCATCGCCATCGTTTCGGCGGTGCCTCCGCCCAGATGCGCGTGGAGCACCCCCGCGGCAAAGGCATCGCCCGCGCCGATGCGGTCGACGATTCCGGTTACGTCGACCTCGTCAGTCTGGTGGCAGCCATCGCGAAGATCGACGCGCGCCGCGATGCGGTGGTGGTCGGCGGTGACGGTATGGCGCGCGGTCGAGGCGATGAGGCTGAGACCGGGAAAAGCCGCGAAGCCCGCTTCGGCCGCCTCGCGCCGCCGGTCCTCGCCTTCGCCACTGAACTCCTGCCCCAGCACCAGCGACAGGTCGCGGTGGTTGCCGAACAATATGTCGGCGCTGCCGATCAGCTCGGAAAGAATCGCGCGCGGATCGCTGTCCCACGCCTCCCACAGCATCGCACGGTAATTGCCATCGAAGCTGACGGGCACGCCCAGCCGCTTCGCCATACGCGCCGCCGCGAGCGCCGCCTCGGCCGAGCGCGGGCCCAAGGCAGGGGTGATGCCCGACAGATGGAGGAGCGCTGCGCCATTCAGCAGCGCGTCCCAGTCATAATCGTCCGCGCCGCTCGCCGCAAAGCTCGATCCCGCGCGGTCATAGACGATTTCGGACGCGCGCAGCCCTGCCCCGACGCTGAGGAAATAAAGCCCCATGCGCCCCGGCGCGGTCGTGACAGCGGTGCAATCGACGCCCGCGCCGCGCACCGCCGCCACTGCGCCACGACCCAGCGCATTGTCCGGAACCCGCGACACCATCGCGCAGGCATGGCCAAGATGCGCGAGTCCAATCGCCACATTGGCTTCGGCCCCGCCGACGTGAAGCGCCAGCGTGGGCGACTGCATCAGCAGCTCGTTGCCCGGCGCGTTGAGGCGGATCAGCAGTTCGCCGAAAAAGACCAGCTTGCCTTGCGCCATTCCTACTCCGTTCGCCCTGTCCCGGACCTGATGCGGGATTGTCGAAGGGCTGTGTTTTTTTTGCGCCAAAGGAAGAACGGTGCTTCGACAAGCTCAGCACGAACGGTCCTTTGAAATATATTTACCGAGCCAGCCAGCCGCCATCGACGGCGAGGATATGGCCTTGCACATAGTCCGACGCGCGCGACGCCAGGAACACCGCGGCGCCGCCGATATCGGCGGGGTCGCCCCAGCGACCCGCGGGAATGCGCTCCATGATCTGCCGGTTGCGCGTCTCATCCGATTGCAGCGCGGCGGTGTTGTTCGTCGCGATATAGCCCGGCGCGATCGCGTTGACGTTGACCCCCTTTGCCGCCCATTCGTTCGCGAGCAGCTTGGTGAGTCCGCCGACCCCCGATTTCGACGCGGTGTAGCTCGGCACGCGAATACCGCCCTGAAAGGTCAGCATCGAGGCGATGTTGATGATCTTGCCCGACCCGCGCGCGATCATGTGTCGCCCGACGCTCTGGCAGAGGAAGAAGAGCGTCTTCAAATTGGTGTCCATCACCGCATCCCAGTCTTCCTCGGTGAAATCGACCGCATCGGCGCGGCGGATGATCCCGGCGTTGTTGACGAGGATGTCGATGCGCCCGAACGCGGCGAGCACCGCATCGACGAGCGGCTGCACTGCGCCGACGCTCGACAGGTCGGCGGCGAAATTGTCGCCGCGGCGCCCGATCGCGCGCACCTTGCCAATGGTTTCATCGGCGGGCGAGCGGCCCGCCGCGGCGATGTCGGCGCCCGCACCGGCGAGCGCGAGCGCAATCCCCTGCCCGATGCCGGTGTTGGCGCCGGTGACCAGCGCGACGCGTCCGGCGAGATCAAAGAAGGATGCGCTCATGTCAGGCGAGCGCCGGCTCCGCCGACAGGCTCTTCAGATAGGCGCTGATCGCCTCGTCCTGCGAATTGGCGTAGAAATAATCGGCGAATTTCTCGCCCGCGATCGCCGCACGCAGCAGATCCTGATCGACAGTCTTCAGCACCGTCAGCATGTCGTGGCACGCCGCCGCCTTCAGTTCCTTCAAAATGCCGCGGTTCGTCCGCATGATTTCGGCGCGCTCCTTGGGATAGCCGAGGCCGCGCTCGCCGTCGAACAGCTTGGCATAAACATCCCGGAGGTTGAGTTCGGCGGCCCAGCCGAAACCCTTGGCATAGGGCATCGAAATGGCGTTGCCGTCGTTGATCTGGCCGAACAGAAAGGCATCGGTCGGATCGATCACCAGACCGCAGAACACGCCGGGCATCGCGTTGCAGGCGAGCATCGAACCCATGCCGGTTCCGCAGCCGGTGACGACGAAATCGGCGGCCTTCGAATTGAGCAGGATGCCCGCGAGCAGGCCGTTCATGACATAGGTCAGCGACGCCTTGTCGTCGGCCGAATACATGCCATAGTTGAAAACCTGATGACCCAGCGGCTCGGCAACCGCGGCCAGTGCTTCGTGGATGATGCCGTTCTTGGCGGCCTGGCTGTTCTCGGTGATCAGCGCGATCTTCATGTCCGGTTCCTTTGCTGCTTTCCAGACAGGCTACTCATTCAGGTAACCGGTGTCAATATCTGAAGCGGCCCGACGACAGCATTGCGTACCAGACACCGGTATCAATAATCAGCGCGCGCGCCTCGCGATGGTTGATTTTGGCGCGGCGAGCGCCCATCACACGGCGGGAAAGGCGGGGCAGAAGCCAAAACCACCCGCGGAGGAACAAGCGCATATGGCGGCACAGACCAAGGGGCCGGGGGGCAAGCAGCCGACAATCAACGACGTCGCGGCGTTGGCGGGCGTATCGAAAAAGACGGTGAGCCGGGTGATCAACCGGTCGGAGTTCCTGACCGAAAAGACGCGCGCCGCGGTCGAAAAGGCGATCGAGCAGCTGGGCTTCGTCCCCAATCCACAGGCGCGCGCGCTCGCCTTTCGCCGCAACTTCCTGATCGCGCTGCTTCACGACAATCCGAACGCGCAGACGGTGCTCAATTTCCAGCGCGGCGTGCTCGACGCGATCAAGGATAGCGATCTCGCGCTGCTCGTCCGCCCGGTCGATCGCGGGTCGGACAAATTGCTCGACGATGTGCGCACTTTTCTCGAAAAGCAGCGGCCGATCGGCGCGATGCTGTTGCCGCCAATCTCCGAGAATGACGAGCTAGCCGGGCTCTGCGAGGATCTGGGCGTGCGCTATGTCCGCATCGGCTCGGCGCCGCTCGACGACCCCAGACATTGCATCTCGTCGAACGATCGCGAGGTGGTGGCGGAGGCGGTGCGCGGGCTCATCGCGCTTGGCCATCGCCGCATCGGTTTCGTGCGCGGCCCGGTGGGTTTCCGCTCGGCCGCCGAGCGCGAAAAAGGCTTTCTCGAAGCGCTCGCCGAGGCGGGACTCACGCTGCCCGACGAACTCAACGCTCCCGGCAACTACCGCTACACGGCGGGGATCGAGGCGGGCGAGGCGCTGCTGGCGCGCGCCGATCCACCGACCGCGATCTTCTGCTCGAACGACGAAATGGCGGCGGGAGTGCTGAGCGTTGCACACGGCAAGGGGATCAAGGTGCCCGCCGAACTGTCGATCATCGGCTTCGACGACAGTCCGACCGCGACGCATATCTGGCCTGCGCTCAGCACGGTGCGCTGGCCGATCCGCGAAATGGGCGTGCGCGCCTCGCAGATCCTGGTTCCCGATTTCCTCGGCCCCGGCGCAAAGCTGGACGAGGAAGATAATGTCCTGCCCTCGACCTTGATCGAGCGGCAGTCGGTCGCGCCACCGCCCGGCGGCTCGAAGCCGTAAATCCATGAACGAAGAAGCCCGGCGAATCGCTCCGCCGGGCTATCCGAAACATTCCTATGGCGGTCCGCTTATTCGCGGCTGCCCAGAAGGTTGAGCAGGAAGGTGAACATGTTGACGAAGTCGAGATAGAGCGACAGCGCGCCCATCACCACCGACTTGCCGACAAAATCGGTCCCGCGAACATAGAAATACATGCTCTTGATCTTCTGCGTGTCATAGGCGGTCAGGCCGGCGAAGATCAGCACGCCGATGACGCTGATCGCGAGGCTGAGCGCGCTCGACTGCACGAAGAAGTTGATCAGCATCGCGACCAGGATGCCCACGACGCCCATGATCAGGAAGGTGCCGAAGCCCGACAGATCCTTCTTGGTCGTATAGCCATAGAGGCTGAGGCCAAGGAAGGCCGCCGCGGTCGCAAAGAAGGTCGTCGCGATCGACGTGGCGGTAAAGGCCAGGAAAATCGTCGACATCGACAGGCCCATCACCGCGGCATAGACCCAGAAGATCGCCTGCGCGGCCGGAGTCGACAGCTTGTTGATGCCAAAGCTCAGCACCATCACGAAGGCCAGCGGCGCCAGCATCACCACCCACATCAGCGGACTGCCGATCAGCGATGCGGTAAAGCCCGACTGAAAGGCCAGCAACGCGACGATGCCCGTGAGCAGCACGCCCGAGGCCATATAGTTGTAAACCGACAGCATGTACGACCGCAGACCGGCATCGACGGCCTGGTCCATTGCGTTCGCGCCGGCGCCAAAACCGGAAGCCGCCATATTGGGGTCGTTCCAATTCGCCATTTTTCATCTCCATCACCGGCCAGCCCATACCGGCCGTGACCGCAATATCGGGACTTTTCCTGTCCGATTCAAGCGAAACCGGACAGGAAGGTGGCGACGGGGGACTCGCGGCAAGCGGCGGTACGCCCTATGCTCATGCCATGTCGACGCACCGCCTGTTTGTCGCGCTGCGACCGCCACCGCCCGTCCGCGCGCTCTTGCTGCGCGCGATGCACGGCATTTCGGGCGCGCGCTGGCAAAGCGACGAGCAGCTTCACCTGACGCTGCGCTTCATCGGCGAGGTCGACCACCACCTGGCCGAAGACATCGCCGCGGCGCTGGGCGCGCTCCACGCGCCGCCGATCACGGCGCGAATCGCGGGTGTCAGCCTGTTCGAGCGGCAGGGGCGGCCGCACATGGTCTGGGCGCGCGTCGCCCCCGAAACGGCGCTCGCGGCGTTGCACCGCAAGGTCGAACAATGCCTGGCGCGCGTTGGCATCGCGGCCGAAACGCGCGCCTTTGTGCCGCACATCACGCTGGCGCGCCTTAACCGCGCGTCCGGGCCGGTCGCGCCTTTCCTCGCGCTGAACGGCGACCTCGCGAGCGACCCTTTCCCCTTCGGCCATGTCACGCTTTACGAGAGCGAAATGGGGCACGGCGGTTCACGCTATCACCCCGTCGCGCGCTATCCGCTCGTCGACCAGCGCGCGGCGAGCGCCGACGCGACTGCCGCCACATCCTCCCACGTCGCGGCAAAACCCTCGTCCGAGCCATAATAGGGATCGGTCACCCCCTGCCCCGCGCGTCCGGCAACGAGGTCGAGCATCAGGCATAGCTCGGCGATCGCGTCGTCGGGGCGGATTGCCAGCGCGTCGCGCAGATTGCTTTCGTCGGCGGCAAGGATCAGGTCGAAGCGGTAAAAATCGTCGCGGACGAGCTGACGTGCGCGCAGCCCGGAAATGTCGATGCCGCGACGCCGCGCCTCGGCCTGTGCCCGGCGATCGGGCGGATGGCCGACATGCCAGTCGCCCGTTCCCGCCGAATCGATATGCGCGTCGATCCCCGCGGCGGCGAAGGCCGCACGCGCCGCGCCCTCGGCGAGCGGCGAGCGGCAGATATTGCCGAGACACAGAAACAGGATTGCCCGCGGCGCGCTTCCGTCCTTGTTCATCTCGCTCCTGCTCCACCAAAGTTGAACCGAGTTTCAACTTGCGCCGCCGTGCGGCTCTGCTAGCCATGATGCGCAACAGATAGAGGGTCAGGGAGAGGGTTGCCATATGGCCGATGCCGCGAGCGAAAACAGCATGTCGGGTGCATCGGCACCCTCCGAACCCAAGGCCACCGCATATAGCTGGTATGTGCTGGCGGTGCTGGTGGTCGTCTATATCCTCAATTTCATCGACCGGCAGATCATCAGCATCCTCGCGGTCGACATCAAGGCCGACCTGCAGCTCAGCGATTCGGACATGGGCTTCCTCGGCGGCGCGGCCTTTGCGGTCTTTTACGCGCTGTTCGGCATCCCGCTCGGCCGCCTCGCGGACAATTGGAGCCGCGTGCGGCTGCTGTCGATCGGCCTGACCCTGTGGTCGGCGATGACCGCGGCCTCGGGCTTCGCCTATGACCGGCTGACGCTGACGCTGGCGCGCATGGGGGTCGGCGTCGGCGAAGCGACCGCGAGCCCGACCGCCTATTCGCTGATCTCCGACTATTTCCCGAAGAGGCAGAAGGCGACGGCGCTCGCCATCTATTCGTCGGGCCTTTATCTCGGCGGCGGCGTGTCGCTGTTCATCGGCGCGGTGATCGTCGAAAGCTGGAACCGCGCCTATCCGGCGGGCGGGCCGCTGGGGCTCGTCGGCTGGCAGGCAGCGTTCCTCGCGGTCGGCATTCCCGGCCTGCTGCTCGCGCTGTGGGTCGCCAGCCTGCGCGAGCCGGTGCGCGGCGCGATGGACGGCGTGCCGACGCAAAGTTCGCCGACGCCGTTCCGCGCGTTCGGCAGGGATCTGTCGATGATCGTGCCGCCGCTCACGCTCTATGGCGCGTGGCAGCGCGGCCCCGCGGCGCTCGCGATCAACGTCGGCGTCGCCGCCGCGCTCGCCGCCTTTGCCTGGTGGATGATCGAGCTGACGGGCAATTTGCCGCAATGGTCGGCGGTCGCGCTCGGCTATTATGCGGTCTTTTCGTGGGCGAGCACGCTGCGCGCCAATGACCCCGCGACCTTTCGCCTGATCTGGGGCACGCCCGCGTTCATCTGCACCACGCTCGGCTATGGCCTCGTCGCGCTCGCCGCCTATGCGCTTGCTTTCTGGTCGGCGCCCTATGCCGAAGTCGTGCTGGGGCTGCCCAAGCAGCAGCTTGCCTCGATCCTCGGCGCCAATGGCGCGCTCAGCGGCTTCATCGGCGTCATCATCGGCGGCCGCGTCGCCGACGCGCTGCGCGCGCGCCACCCCGCGGGGCGCATCTGGATGATCCTGTTCGGCGTCGTCGCGCCGATCATCCCCATCTGGATCGGATACACCACCGAAAACGCCGCGCTTTTCTATGTGATGAACTTCCTCGCCGGGCTGTTCGGCGCCGCGGCACTCGGCGCGGCGGCGGCGACGACGCAGGATCTGGTGCTGCCGCAGATGCGCGGCACCGCGACCGCCGCCTTCTTCCTTGGCACGACGCTGATCGGCCTGTCCTTCGGCCCCTATATGGTCGGGCAGATTTCGGACCTGACGGGCACGGTGGTGAACGGCCAGCCGGTCGGCAATCTGCGCACCGGCATATTGTCGCTGATCGGCGTCGCGCCGGTCGCGGTCGCGCTGCTCCTCTATGCCTATCGCGCGCTGCCCGAGGCGGAGGCGACGCTTGTGGAGCGGGCGGCCGCAGCGCGCGGCGAGGGCTGACCGGTCAGCCGCCGACCGTCGGCGCGCCCGCAACGATCACGCCGCACGCGACGCGCCCGCCGCTGTTGCCGCTGGGGTCGGTCCGGTAATCATCGGGGCCGGCGTGAATGACGAAGGCCGCGCCGTCGGCGTCGAGCAGCCCGCCGTCGCCTTCAAAGCGTGAGCCGACCATGCGCAGCGTCGCACGGCCGATCTGGTCGGGTTCGACAACCAGGTTGGGCAGGTCGCCATGGTGCGCGCCCATCGGATTGTCGCGGCCGTGCTGAACCCCCGTCGGGTTCCAGTGCCCGCCCGCGCTCGTGAAATCGGGCGGCGCGCACTGGCCGACGGCATGGACGTGCATGCCATAGGTGCCGGGCCCGAAACCGCGCGCCACCAGCTCGATGCGCAGCCCGCTGGCGTCGCGATAAATGTCGGCGCGGCCGCGGTCGGCGCCGCTCGCGTCGTAAAGCTGGGCATGGGCGTCGGGCGGCGGCAGCGTCGTCGTCGGCGCCTTGCCGCCCATCCCCGCGCAGCCCGCAAGGAGCAGCGCGCAGGCGAAGGCGCCACCGCGGGCGAGAAACTGTTTGTGGTGCGAACCGATCGTCATGTGGCGGCCTCCCTGCTGTTCCATCGGGATCAGAACGCCGTAGCGGCGCGTTTCGATCCCCAGCCACGATGCCGCTTTTTGGAGCAGCTTCCAAGGGCATAGTGGCGCGCAGCGTGCGGTCGTCGCATTTCATCGTCGCCCGGTGCGACCGCGATCCGGTCGGCGCCGGAGGACTCCCGATCGGCCCAAAGGTCAGGGAAAGTCGGCCCTGTGCGGCCCCCCGGCCGGCAGCGCTCGGCGGACAGTTCGACCGGGCCCCTGTTCACTTCGCGATGCCGGTCAGCCACCGCAGTTTCGTGCGCCGATGGAAAGAACCGGGGTAGAGCTTCGCACAGGCGGAGCATGTAGGACAGCGTTATTATGATGGCCGCTTTGGGGTGGGAAGCGGCCGTTGCCGATCCTCCTCCAACGGGGGAGGGGGACCACCCGCAGGGTGGTGGAGGGGTACGGGAGGTCATACGCCGCGCTCGACACCGCGTACCCCTCCACCATGCTTCGCATGGTCCCCCTCCCCGTGGCGGGGAGGACCATCAACGTCCGCTTCCGGTCGTTTTCAGCCCTTGTCGGCCGCCACGGCAAAGGGGCCGCGAATCGCTTCGCGGCCCCTGGTCTTGCCGTGCGGCGCTGATGTCAGAAATCAGAAGACGCGGGCATATTGTTCGTTGCCGACGAAGCCGAGCTTGCCGACGCCGCTGCGCTTGATCACCGCCATGACATTGTCGACGACGATATAGCGGGCATAGGGGTCGGGCTGAACCTGCAGTTCGGGTTCGACCGGCAGCGCCTTGGTCTGTTCCAGATATTGCGCAAGCTGCGCCAGATCGACCGGCGTGCCGTTCCAGGTGATCGTCCCCGCGCGGTCGATCATCACCTTGTTCTTTTCGGGGTCGACATTGCTCTGACTGTCGGTCGGGACCGGCAGGTCGATCTTCACCGCGTGAGTCTGGACCGGGATGGTGATGATGAACATGATGAGAAGCACGAGCATGACGTCGATAAGCGGCGTCGTGTTCATGTCCATCATCGGTTCATTGTCGTCCCGTTCGCCAACTGACATGGACATTGGTTATTCCTTCATATCTGGGCGGAGCGCCTTAGAGGCGGCCCACCGTGCCCGAGCCAGGAGCCGGTTCCGAAATGAACCCGATCTTCTGGAAGCCGGCATATTGCATCGTGTAGATCACGCCGCCGATGCACTGGTACGGCGTGTTGACGTCGCCGCGGATATGCACTTCGGGGAAGTTTTCTTCGGTGATGTTCTGCGGCCCGCCGATATCTTCGAGCAGCTTTTCCAGCTTCGCCTGTCCGCGTTCGAGCAACTGCCGCGAATCAACCGGGGTCTGACCCCAGTAAACTTCGCATGCCGTGCTTTCCGGATTGGGCAGGCCATCGCCGTCGGTGTCGGCCGACCGGATCGACAGCAGCACATTTTCAGGCTTCGTCGTCGTCGGTTCAAAGACCACGTCGGGCAGCTCGAGCTCCACCGTCTCCAGCACCACGGGAACCGTGATGAGGAAGATGATGAGAAGCACGAGCATGATGTCCACGAGCGGGGTCGTGTTGATTTCGGACATCGGGGCGTCTTCGCCGCCCTTGTCGCCTACACTCATCGCCATAGGATTAGCATCCTGTCACAAAATTATCTGTCATGGACGGCGATTATGGGCCGTCCAGCGGACCCCGCCCGTCCCAGGGGACGGGCGGGGATCCAGGAGCCGAATCAGGCTTTCTTCGGCGCGGCGGCCGGAGCAGCGGCCTTTGCCACCGTCGGCGACGCCGGCTTCACCTGGCCGTTCGACATGATCGAGCCGAGAACGTCGTTCGAGAAGATCGAGAGACGGCGCGCGATCATCTTGTTGCGGCTCTGGAGCCAGTTGAAGGCGAGCACCGCGGGAACCGCGACGATCAGACCGATGGCGGTCATGATGAGCGCTTCGCCGACCGGACCGGCGACCGTGTCGATCGACGCCTGACCCGAGGCACCGATCTTCACCAGCGCGCGCAGAATGCCGATAACGGTACCGAACAGTCCGATGAACGGCGCGGTCGAACCGACGGTCGCGAGGAAGGCGAGGCCGCTGTTCAGCTTCGAGTTGATGTGGTTCTGCGAACGTTCGAGCGTACCGTGCATCCAGTCATGCGCTTCGACGGGGTCGGTCAGCTTGTTATGCTCTTCGTTCGCGCGGAGGCCGTCTTCGACGACCTGGCGGTAGGCGCTGTTCTTTTCGAGCTTGGAAACGCCATCGGCAAGCGTCGGCGCGCGCCAGAAGGTGGCGTCGACGGTCTTGCCCTGGTTGATCACCTTGTTCTGCTCGAACAGCTTGGTGAACAGGATGTAGAGCGTCCCGACAAACATGATGAGCAGGATGAGGAAGGTGAGCTGCGAAACGATGCCGCCCTCGCAGAGCGCGGGAACCAGACCATAGGGGTTCTGGCCTTCTTCCTTCACGCACATGGATGCGGGCATCAGGCTGAGGCCTGCGTCGTGAGCGGCGGCCGGCGCCGCGGCGGCGGCGTTTGCGATCAGATTAAACATACTGGAAATTCCCTCTCAAAGAATTTGTTCAAATCGAAAAACTTAGGATCGCGTCAGATCAGCGGGGGATCTGCCAACGGATACGATTGCTGTAGGTGCCCCCTGTCGGATTGCCCGCGCGGTCCTTGCCCGGATTGAACCGGGCGCGGCGCGTGATCAGCTTGCAGGTTTCGGCATCGAGGTCGGCGTGACCGCTCGACGACGTAATGTCGCACGAGGTAACGCGGCCATCGACCCCATAGGTCACACGGAATCCGGTCGTGCCTTCGCGCTCTTCGCGCATGGCGCGCGCCGGATAATCGTCGTTCGTCGCCCAGCGCGCCGGGTTGCCGCGTGGCGAGCCGGCCTGGCTGAGATCGGGCGGCGGGGGCGCGGGGGGCGCGGGCGGCGTGAACACGGGCGGCGGCGGCGTCGGCGGCGCCTTCGGCACCGACTGAATCGTGTTCGTCGTGACCGGCGGAGGGATCGGCGACGGCGGCGTCACCACCGGCGGCGGCGGCGGCAGGACATTGTCCGGCGGCGGCGGCGGCGGCGGTTCCTCCGGCGGCGGCGGCTCTTCAACGTCCACCACGTCCAATTTTTCGGCGATCTTCTTGACGATGCTGATGTTCAGGCCGTTGACCAGGCCGTAGCCCAGAACAGCGGTGAACAGACCGACCAAGACGATTGCCACTACCCTGTTTTTAGGGTCGACACTATCACCATAAGCCATTCAGGGACGACGCTCCTTGCTAGATCATCCTGACACCAATTCCCAACCATCGGGACGGTTGCCAAATGCCCGGATGATTTCCGATGCGCTTTCACAGACCCGACGGCACTGCATCCGGCATATTATGTTCTCGCCGGACACTTCGCGCCCGTCCTATCGCGGTGGCGGCACATTCGCAAACCCTTTATCAGCGGTTAATGTGCCCTGTCCCATGATGGGGTTTCCGGCACCGATACCGGTGTCACCGACGATGCGAAAAAATGGAAAGAGGATCGACCATGCGCCTCCCCCACGCCGCCTTCATCGCCGGCGCCCTGACGCTAACCCTTGGAATCCCGAGTGTTTCGGCGATGCAGACGAATGAGCCGGCCACCGGCACCAGTCCCTACAGCTATGCCGACATCGCCGACCTTGCCACCGCGGCGCCGATCGTGCTGCACGCGCGCATCCACCGCGCCGCCGCGCTGAAAGCCGAGCGTGCGCCCGGCGTCGCGCCCGCCCACACGCGATTCTATGTGGAGGCCGACGTCGTGCGCCTGATTCGCGGGAGCGATCCACTGGCCGCACGAATCTCCTATCTGGTCGACCTGCCGGACGACGCGCGCGGCAAGCCCGCGAAGCTGAAGCGCAAGCAGCCGGTCCTGCTCTTTGCCCGTCCCGTCGCGGGCGCCGCCGCCGGAACGAACGACACGGGCAGCGTCCAGCTGGTCGCGCCCGACGCCCAACTGCCGTGGGATGCGGCGACCGAGGCGCGATTGCGTGCGATCCTGACCGAGCTCGTCAAACCCGGCGCGCCGCCCGCGATCACGGGCATCGCCAACGGCTTTCACGTCCCCGGCACGCTGCCCGGCGAGGGCGAGACGCAGCTGTTCCTGAACACGGCGACGGGCGAACCCGTATCGCTGACCGTGCTGACCGCCGCCGACGGGTCGCGGCGCTGGGCCGCGGCCTTCGGCGAGATTGTCGACGGGTCGGCGGCGGTCCCCGCGCGCGACACGCTCGCCTGGTACCGCCTCGCCTGCGGCCTGCCGCGCCAGTTGCCGCTGGACAAGCTGGCGGGCACCGCGCCCGCGGATCGGCGAAAGGCGGCGTCGGATTATGCCGTGGTGCTCGGCGCGCTCGGCGAATGCACGCGAACGCGCAAGCCACCGGAGGGATAAGCCAGGGGATAAAGATCGGCTTCGGCGCGCGAAAGGCGCAGCGGGCTTGTCTCCAGTGGAAAAGCCGATAGGGCGGCGGCAATGACGGGGGCTGCCCCCGCGAGCCCTGGCCTGGAGTCTTTGATCATGTCGTCCCCTGTCGCCCCGCCCGTCCCCCGCCCGCCGCTGCGCGTCGCGCTTGCCGGGATCGGTGTCGTCGGCGGCGGCGTCGTGCGGCTGCTCGAGGCGAATCGCGGGCTGATCGCGCGGCGCGCGGGTCGGCCGATCGAAATCGTCGCGGTGTCGGCGCGCGACCGGCACAAGGATCGCGGCATCGACCTGTCCCCCTATCGCTGGGAAGACGATATGGACGCGCTCGTCGCGGCGGGCGACGTCGATGTCGTCGTCGAGATGATCGGCGGCGCCGACGGATCGGCGCTGACGCTGGCGCGCCGCGCGCTCGGCGCGGGCAAGGCGCTGGTCACCGCGAACAAGGCGATGATCGCGCATCACGGGCTGGATCTGGCGCGAATCGCCGAGGAAAAGGACACGCCGCTGAAATATGAAGCCGCGGTCGCGGGCGGCATTCCCGTCATCAAGGCGATCCGCGAAGGCGCGTCGGCGAACGAGATCGCGCGCGTCTATGGCATCCTCAACGGCACCTGCAATTATATACTGACCCAGATGGAACGGAACGGCGCGAGCTTCGCCGACGCGCTCGCGGCCGCGCAGGCCGAGGGCTATGCCGAGGCCGATCCGACCTTTGACGTCGACGGCATCGACGCCGCGCATAAATTGTCGATCCTCGCCGCGCTCTGTTTCGGGACGCGGCTCGACATCGGCGCGGTGACCGCCGACGGCATCCGGGGCCTGATCGCCGCCGACATCCGCGAGGCCGAAGCGCTCGGCCACCGCGTCCGCCTGATCGGCATGGCCGAACGGGGGGCGACCGGCCTCTACCAGCATGTCCAGCCATGCCTGGTGCCCGCCGACCATCCGCTCGCCTATGTCCCCGGCGCGCTCAACGCCGTGGTCGCCGAGGGCAATTTTGTCGGCCGCCTGTTCTTCGAGGGCGCGGGCGCGGGCGCCGGGCCGACCGCCTCCGCGATCGTCGCCGACATCATCGACATCGCGCGCGACGAATATGGCCCCGCCTTTGCGATGCCCGTCGATGCGCTCGACGCCGCGCCCGCCGCCGATGCCGGCGCGCGCGTCGGCAAACATTATGTCCGCCTGATCGTCGAGGACCGGATCGGCGTGCTCGCCGAGATCGCGGCGGCGATGCGCGACGCGGGCGTGTCGATCGAAAGCCTGATCCAGCGCGGCAGCGAGGATGGCAACGGCGTCGTCATCGTGCTGGTGACGCACGAGGGCCCGGCCCGCGCGATCCATGCGGCGCTCGCGGCGCTCGGCGCGTCGGAGCATGTCGTCGGCGCGCCGATGCACATGCCGATCCTGGCGCTTTGAACTGTCCCTTCCTGCCGTCATCCCGGCGAGGGCCGGGATCTCGCCGGTGCGTCACACCGTAAGGGAGAGATCCCGGCCTTCGCCGGGATGACGAAGTGAGTTGCCGGGATGACGAAGTGGGTTAATGTTCCGGCTCTTCCGAGGGCGGCGGCGTTCCCGTCTCGGGATCGGTGCGTTCCTTCGCCATCTCGTAAAGCGCATTATATTCGGGGCCGGGCGCATAGCGGCCGCCGATCGAGATCCAGTTATAGGGCAGCTTGTCGAGGCTCATCGCCCGCGCTTCGGCGCGCGGCAGCTTCGGCGACGCCTCGCGGCCGACGCCCGCTATCGCGCGCAGTTCGGGAGTCAGCCGGTGGCGTTCGGTGTCGGTGCCGCAGACGGTGATCGTCCCGTCACCGGCAGGCTTGCAGCGCCGGATCGGATCGACAAGCTCCCTGGCATTGGCGACCGCGCTTTCGGCATCGCGCGGCGGCGGCGGCGCGGGCGGCCCCTGCACCTGCGCCCCCGCCGTCACGGGGATGACGCATGAGAGCGCGAAAGCCGCGGCGAATCGGGCGAAGCATTCTCGACAAGCGGGGCGGCGCGCCATATGGCGCCCACCATGCCGAAGGGGCGCAGCAAGTAAAGACGGAGAGTGGCGGAAATGACGAAAAGCGGCAGCAACCTCGACCGGGTGCTCGTGCTCGAAATGGTGCGCGTCACCGAAGCCGCGGCGATCGCCGCCGCCCGGCTGATCGGCCGCGGCGACGAGAAAGCCGCCGACGCCGCCGCGGTCGAGGCGATGCGGGGCGCCTTCAACACGCTCTATATGGACGGCACGATCGTCATCGGCGAGGGCGAGCGCGACGAGGCTCCGATGCTCTATATCGGCGAGAAGGTCGGCAATGCGCCCGGCAAGGGGCCGAAGATCGACATTGCGGTCGACCCGCTGGAAGGCACGACGATCACCGCCAAGGCCGGCCCCAACGCGCTCGCGGTGCTCGCGATCGCCGAGGAAGGCTGCCTGCTCAACGCGCCCGACGTCTATATGGACAAGCTGGCGGTCGGCCCCGGCTATTCGCCCGACATCATCGGGTTCGACAAGAGCGTGCAAGAGAATGTCGCCGCGGTCGCGCGCGAAAAAGGCGTCGCGCCCGAAGAGATTATCGTGTGCGTGCTCGACCGCCCGCGCCACGAGGCGATCATCGCCGAACTGCGAGCGATCGGCTGCGGCGTGGCGCTGATCCCCGACGGCGACGTCGCCGGGGTGATCGCGACGACCAACCCCGACACCAATATCGACCTCTATATGGGGTCGGGCGGCGCGCCCGAGGGCGTGCTCGCCGCCGCGGCGCTGCGCTGCGTCGGCGGCCAGTTCAAGGGCCGCCTGCTGTTCCGCAACGACGACGAGCGGCTGCGCGCCAAAAAATGGGGGATCGACGATCTCGACCGCGTCTATGATCTCGACGATCTGGCGAGAGGCGATGTGATCTTCGCCGCGACGGGGGTGACCGACGGGTCGCTGCTGCGCGGCGTGAAGCGCCGCCGCGGCGGCGTGCTGACCACCGAAAGCGTCGTCATGCGCGCTTCGTCGGGCACGGTGCGCTGGGTGCGCGGCGAGCATCGCGCGGGCTGACCCTTTGCGGGCGCTCATGCGGCCCGGTCGGGCGCGCCGACGCAAGGCTTTGCCTTGGCGCGCCAGCCTTGCTATCGGCGGCCGATAATGGCCAGCACAACCGACGACCTTCCCCCTTCCGACCCCGGCAACAGCATCGATACCCCGTTCGACAGCGCGCTGTCGCAGCGCTATCTCGTCTATGCGCTGTCGACGATCACCGCGCGCTCGCTTCCCGACCTGCGCGACGGATTGAAACCCGTCCACCGCCGCCTGTTGTGGGCGATGCGCGCGATGCGGCTCGACCCGAGCCAGGGTTACAAGAAGTCGGCGCGCGTCGTCGGCGACGTCATCGGCAAGTTCCACCCGCACGGCGACACCGCGGTTTACGACGCGATGGTCCGCCTCGCGCAGGATTTTTCGCTCCGCTATCCGCTCGTCGACGGTCAGGGCAATTTCGGCAATATCGACGGCGATAATGCCGCCGCCTATCGCTATACCGAGGCGCGGCTGACGCGCGTTGCGATCGACCTGATGGCGGGGCTGGACGAAGGCACCGTCGATTTCCGCCCCACCTATAATGGCGAGGATGAAGAGCCCGAGATCATGCCGGGCCTCTTCCCCAACCTGCTGGCCAATGGCGCGAGCGGGATTGCGGTCGGCATGGCGACCAACATCCCGCCGCACAATGCCGCCGAAGTGATCGACGCCGCGCTGCTGCTGCTCGACAATCCGAAGGCCGAGCTTTCGGACCTGCTCACCCATGTCAAGGGCCCTGATTTCCCCACCGGCGGCATCGTCGCGGACAGCGCCGAGACGATCGCGCAGGCCTATGAAAGCGGGCGCGGCAGCTTTCGCGTCCGCGCGCGCTTTTCGACCGGCAAGGATGCGGGCGGCCAATGGGAAGCCGACGGGGTCGAGAAGCTGTCCGGCGGCACCTGGCAGCTTGTCATCAGCGAAATCCCCTATGGCGTCGCCAAGGGCAAGCTGATCGAACAGATCGCGCAGCTGATCGCCGACAGGAAACTGCCGATTCTGGAAGATGTCCGCGACGAAAGCGCCGAGGACATCCGCATCGTGCTGGTGCCCAAGAGCCGCAACGTCGACCCCGATGTGCTGAAGGACAGCCTCTATCGGCTGACCGACCTCGAAAGCCGCTTCGCGCTCAATCTGAACGTCCTCGACGCGACGCGCACGCCGAAGGTGATGGGGCTGAAACAGCTGCTCGCCGAATGGCTCGCGCATCAGATCGTCGTGCTCGTCCGCCGCGCGCAGCACCGGATCGCGAAGATCGACGACCGGCTGGAGCTGGTTGCCGGCTACATCATCGCCTTTCTGAACCTAGACCGGATCATCGAGATCATCCGCACCGAGGACGAACCCAAGCCGGTGATGATCGCCGAGTTCGCGCTGACCGACCGCCAGGCCGAGGCGATCCTCAACATGCGCCTGCGGTCCTTGCGCAAGCTCGAGGAAATGGAGCTGAAACGCGAGCAGGCCGACCTGACCGCCGAGCGCGAGGAGCTGGCCAGGCTGGTCGAAAGCCCGGCGCTGCAACGAAAGCGGTTGCGCGCCGACCTCAAGAAGCTGCGCGACGTCTATGGGCTCGAAACGCGGCTCGGCGCGCGGCGCACGACGATCGCCGAAGCCGCACCAACGCGCGAGATTCCATTGGATGCGATGATCGAAAAGGAACCGGTGACGGTGATCCTGTCGAAGCGCGGCTGGATCCGTGCGCAGCGCGGCCATGTCGCGGAAGGTCAGTGGGGCGAGTTCAAGTTCAAGGAAGGCGACGAGCTGCTCTTCGCCGCCCATGCGCAAACCACCGACAAGCTGTTGATCGCCGCGAGCGACGGGCGCTTTTTCACCGTCGGCGCCGACAAATTGCCCGGCGGGCGCGGATTCGGCGAGCCGCTGCGGCTGATGGTCGACATCGACCCCGACGCGCGCATCGTCGCGATGCTCCCCGCGAGCGCCGAGGGTCGCCTGCTGCTCGCCTCGACGAGCGGACATGGGTTCATCGTCCGGACGGATGACGTCACCGCCGAGACGCGCAAGGGCCGCAACGTCGTCAACCTGAAGCCCAGGGCGACGCTTGCGGTCGTGCGCCCGGTCGCGCCGGGCGACGACAGCGTCGCGGTGGTCGGCGAGAATCGCAAGCTCGTCGTCTTTCCGCTCGCCGAAGTGCCGGTGATGGCGCGCGGCCAGGGGGTGATGCTGCAACGCTATCGCGACGGCGGCCTGTCCGACGCGGTGAGCTTTGTCCTCGCCGACGGGCTGAGCTGGGCGATGGGCGGCGACAGCGGCCGCACGCGCACCGAAACCGATCTGGCGCCGTGGCGCGTCGCGCGCGGCGCGGCGGGACGGATGCCGCCGACCGGTTTTCCGCGCAACAATCGCTTCGACTGAGCGCAAAAGCGCGCTGCCGTAAATCCCTTCTTTACTCCCCGCACCCTAGGCATGGGTAAATGGGGAAAGGTCGCACAAAACCCGCTGTTATGCCTATTGATCGAACCGGCGAAGACCGGCCTTTGTTGTTTGTCGGCTGGATCGACGCGCTGCCGGTGCCGGCCGCGCTGGTCAGGCCGATGGCGCGCGGCAATTTCCGCCTCCACGCGAGCAACGCCGCTTTCGACCGGCTGAGCCTGTCGCCGGTCGGCGCCGACGCGCCGATCGAGCTTCTGCGCGCGGTCGAACGCGCATCGCAACAGCCGGGCGAGGCGCAGGAGTTTTCGTGCCAGCTGGGCGAGGGACCGGCAGCGCGCGACCTGCGCGGGCATATCGGCCCGCTGCCCACCGAAACGGACGACGACGGGCTTTTTCTGCTGACGCTGATCGATCGCACCCAGGAAATGATGACCGAGCGCAACCTGCGCCGCGAACTGGTGTCGGACAGCCTGACCGGCCTGCCCAACCGCGCGGGGTTCGAGGAACTGGTCGAACAGCGCGCGCATGGCGAGGCCTCCGGCGCCGACCATGCCGTGCTGCTGCTCGACCTCGCACGCTTTTCGCGCATCAACGAACATATCGGCCCGATGGCGGGCGACGAGCTGATCATCACCGTCGCGCGACGGCTGAAATCGAGCCTGCGCAGCGGCGATATACTGGCGCGCACCGGGGGCGACGAGTTCGCAATTTCGACGCGAATCGTCGGCGGACGCGCCGATGTGCGCGAAATGGCGCGGCGCATCCGCGGCTGTTTCGACCATCCGTTCCGCATCGGCGAGCTGAAGGTCAGCGTCGATTGCGCGCTCGGCTGTTCGATCCTGCCGACCGACGAAATCGACGTCGCGGACCAGATCCGTCACGCGCAGATCGCGCTCAAGCGCGCGAAACAGACCGATCGCATCGAAATCTATGAGCCCGAAGCGGCGATGCTGTCCGACAACCGCTTCGGACTCGAAACCGAACTGCGCAACGCGATCGAGGAGGATCGGCTGCACCTCGCCTTTCAGCCGCTCGTCGAGATGGCGACCGGGCGCGTCGCGGGGTTCGAGGCGCTCGCGCGCTGGGACAATGGCAGCGGCGTCGCGGTGTCGCCGACCGAGTTCATCCCGATCGCCGAGGATTCGGGGTTGATCGTCCCGCTCGGCCAATGGGCGATCGGCAAGGCGGCGGCAGTGCTCGCCGACTGGGACCGGCAGAACGGCGGACAGATCGTCAACGCCTATTTCTCGGTCAATGTCTCGGCGATCCAGCTGGTGCGCGACGATGTCGCCGGGGTTGTGCGGCAGGCGCTCGAAAAACACGGTATCGGCGGCGAACGGCTGATGATCGAACTCACCGAAAGCGCGATCATCGGCGATCCCGACCTGGCGCTGTCGGTGCTGCGCGAACTGAAGGCGCTCGACGCGCGCGTCGCGATGGACGATTTCGGCACCGGCTATTCAAATCTGGCCTATCTGCAGCGGCTGCCGATCGACGTGCTCAAGATCGACCGCAGCTTCGTCGAGCATATGGTCGACGACCGCGACAAGGTGGCGATCGTCCGCACCATCCAGAGCCTCGCCGAAGTGCTAGGGATGAAAACCACCGCCGAGGGGGTCGAGACGACCGATCAGGCGCGGCTGCTCTCGGCGCTCGGTTGCGACTTCGGGCAGGGATATTTGTTCGCGCGGCCGATGGATGGCGAGGCCGCGCTCGACTATTGGCGGCGGTCGCTCACACGGCCGATCTTCTGATCGACCAGCTCGGCGACGCGCGCGGCGCCGGGAAAATCCTCCGCCACCCACGCCGCCTCCACCGCCTTCAGGATGCGCGCCACTTCCGGCCCCGCGGCGATGCCGCGCGCGACGATGTCGCCGCCCTTCAGCGGCAGCGCCGGAACCTGCCAATCGGCGAGGGCAGGAAGCGCCGCGGGGTCGCCCGCGAGCAGATGCACATCGCGCGCCGCGTCGACGCCGATCGCGTGCGCGAGCTGGCGCACCGGGCGCGCGACATCATGGCGATGGCCGCCAAGCGCGGCGAGATGCTTGCGCTGGCGCGTCGACAGGCGCAAACGGCTCGCCACCTGTTCGGCGATCGCGGCATCGGCCGGGAGCAGCGCGGCGAGGCGGCGGAGCGGCGCCGGCGGGATGCCCGCCGCGGCTTCGCTGGCGAGCAGCCGGTCGAGCGTCGCGGCAAAGCCCGTGTCGAGTTCGGGCAGCAGCACCGCGAAAATGCCGTCACCGTGCATCTGCGCGACGATCGCGCGCGGGTCGGGGAGCGCCAGTATCTTGGTGAGCTCGTCGGCGATGCGCTCGCGCGACAGGCTTTTGAGCGACTGGCGCGCCGCGACGACCGCGGCGTGGCTGGCGGGATCGAGGTCGCCGCGCCCGAAGCGCGCGGCGAAGCGATAGAAGCGCAGGATGCGCAGATGATCCTCGGCAATGCGCGTCGCGGCGTCGCCGATGAAGGCGACGCGCCCGGCCGCCAGATCGGCGAGGCCGCCGAACCAGTCGTCGATTTCGCCGCTATCGGGATCGGCATAGAGCGCATTGATCGTGAAATCGCGCCGCGCCGCATCGCCCCGCCAATCGTCGGCAAAGGCCACCGTCGCGCGGCGGCCGTCGGTCGCGACGTCGCGGCGCAGCGTCGTGATCTCGTGATGATCGCCGCTGGCGATCGCGGTGACGGTGCCGTGCGCGATGCCCGTCGGGATCACCTTGATCCCCGCCGCCTCGAGCCGCCGCGTCACCTCCTCCGGCACCAGCGGGGTCGCAAGGTCGATGTCGGTGACGTCCAGACCCAGCAGCGTGTCGCGCACCGCGCCGCCAACGACCTTGACCGCGCCGCCATCGGCAGCAAGCGCGGCGACGATGCGGCGCAGCCCCGGCCGCTGGCGCCATGCCGCATCGGGCAGGCACGTCACCGGTGCCACCCCGCGGGCAGGCGCCGCGCCAGATTGACGATGATGCCCGCGGTCACGCCCCAGATCCGCCGTCCCTGCCAGTCCATGTCATAATAATGCCGGTCCTGTCCCTGCCAATGCGCGTGCTGGCGCGCATAATTGTCGGGGTCGAACAATATGTCGAGCGGCACCTCGAACCAGTCCTCGACCTCGTCGGGATTGGGGTCGAGCGGCAGGTCGGGCGGGATGACGCCCAGCACGGGGGTGATGCGATAGCCGCTGCCCGACCGATAGGGCTCGGTAACCCCCGCGATCATCACGTCGCGGCGGCTGAGGCCGATCTCCTCCTCCGCCTCGCGCAGCGCGGCGTCGATCGCGTCACGGTCGCCGGGGTCGATCTTGCCGCCCGGAAAGGCGACCTGCCCCGCGTGGCTGCGCAACCATTGCGGCCGCTGGGTCAGGATGACGCCGGGGTCGGCGCGATCGGTGAAGGCGATGAGCACCGCGGCATCGCGCAGCGTCGGCGTGCCCAGATAGGCCTCGTCCTCCCCCGGTCCGGGGAGCAGATTGGCGAGCGCGTCGCGCAATTTGGCGGAGAGCATCAGCGGTCGACCAATGGAAATTGCGCGCCGTTCGACCAGATCGCGATGGGATCGCCGCCCTCCGCCAGCGCGATGTCGGCGAGTTCATAATAGAGCGCCCGGTCAATCCGCGCCTCGAGCCCGTTGCCGATTGCGCCGCGCACATGCAGCCGCGGGTCGGGATGGTCGGGGTCGCGGCCGAAGCTGAGCGGGTGATCGGCGCCCGCGAGTATGAGGTCGTCGGTGTCGAGGCGAAAGATGAGTTTGCGCGTCGCGCCGGCGCCTTCGCTCTTCATCTCGACCGCGCGAAAGGGCGTGTCCTCGACCGCGATGACGAGCTTTTCGGCCGGGGTGACAAGAACATGGCTGCCGTCGGCCTCGCGGCGGAGGATCGTCGAGAAGAGTTTGACCATCGCGGGCCGGTTGATCCGCCCGCCCTCATGATACCAGCTGCCGTCGGCGCGGATTTCCATCGCGCTGTCGCCGGTGCGCTCGGGGTGCCAGCTTTCGACCGGCGGCAGCTTCCGCGCGGCGAGCAGTTCGGCGGCCTCGGCCAACGAGAGCTGCGAAAAATCCTTGGGGAGCGAGGGCGCGAAGCTGACCATCCACCCGACATAGGAATGTGCGGGCACAAGTAAAGCCGCACCTGGAGGAGACGATGGAGACTATCGCCAAATACCATGCCGCGCGACCGACGGAGGGCGCCGGTTTTGGCGGCGCGATCAGGCCGCCCTGGCCGATGCCCGAAGATGGAGACGGCCGGTGGTCGAGATTTCCTATCCTGACAGCGTCGCCATTCCCGCGAGCGCGGGAATGGCGGGCGTTCGGTATGTCCCTTCCCTACCCCTCAGCAGACATATTCAGCGCAGCACGCCATTCGCCGCCTGCGCGCGCGCATAAAGGAACAGCGCGATCACGATCACCCAGATCACCGCGGTAAAGATCATCGGGAACGTCCCGAACATCCGCTCCAGGTCGCCATAGTGCATCCCGAACTGATAGATGCTGCTGATCGCCAGCCCGACGAGCGACAACAGAAAGGCGGTCACCGCATGGCGGCTGCGCGCGAGCAGCAACACCGACCCCAGCACCGATCCCCACACCCCCAACGCCCAGCCGACATTGGCCCAGAGCGGAAAATTATAGAAATACGCCTGCTGTTCGGGCGTGAACGCCGCCATATAGCCGGGATTCTTGAGCTTGGTCATCACATAGTCGAACGCGCCAAAGGCGTTCCACAGCAACGACACGATCCCCACCACCCACAGGTGCAAGGGCGTCTTTACGGCATCCGTCATCATCGTCTCCCCCCTCCAGAAAGATCAGACGAAACTATCACGCTTCGCCGTCGCCAGCAACATGGTGATATAGTCGCGCAATACAGCAATGTTGCGGTCGAAATAGCCGATGTCGCGATAGGTGCGCGCCTGCATCACCGCGCCCTCCATCACCGTCAGCACGAACTCGCCGAGCGCCTTTGCGTCGGTGCCGGGCGGCAGGCGGTCGGCGGCCGCGTCGAAGCAGCGCGCGATCGCCGCGGACCAGTTGGTGAAGTTCGCCGCCATCAACTCGCGCACCACGGGGTCGGGCTCGTGGATTTCGAGCGCGAGGCTGCCGATCGGACAGCCATAGGTGCAATCGGTGACGATCAGATGGGTGCGATACCCGCCAAGCAGTGCAAAGACGCGCTCGATCGGATCGTCGACCCCCGCCCAGTTGGGCGCGAGCAACATCTCCTCGATCCCGTCGCGATAAAGTTCGAGCACGCCGACGAGCACGTCCTGCTTGCCGGGGAAGAAATGATAGAGGCTGCCCGAATGAACCTGGCTGCGCGACAGGATGTCGGACACCGAGGTCGAGAGATAGCCTTTCTCCCAGAACAGCTCCATCGCGGTCGCCAATATGCGCTGGCGTGTATCGGCGGCGTTCATCGCGAACCCTCAGCCCGCACGATCGTAGGCCGCGCGCAGCCAGTCCGCCACCGCGCCCCCCGGCTCCTCGCCCGCGTTGATGCGGATGCGGTGCGAGACCATCGCGTTCCAGCTCCCCGCCAGTTCGAGCCTGCCGACCGGTTCCTCCCCCTTCAGCGCGAGGCCGATGTCGAAGCGATCCTTGGTCGAGGGCATCAGCAGCGCAAACTGCTTCTTGCGGCGGAGGCTGACATAGCCCTTTTTGGGCGCCAGCCCGACATCGCCGCCAAAACCCCGAACCAGCGCCACCAGCCGGTCGTAGAGCGGCCGCCAATGCGCTTTGGCGCCGTCGAACGCGGCATCGACCAGCGCGTCGTCATCCTGCGACAGCGACGACGAGGCATTCGCGGCATGGACGATCATATTGGCATAGCCATGACCCAGCCCATGTTCGGTTTTCAGGTGATTCACCAGCGCCATATGGCCGGCGATCCCGGTGCTGCGCGCGGTGGCCACCCATTCATCCAGCCCCTTGCCCGTCTTGGCGCGCAGGCTTTCGCCCATCTTCGCGAACTCGTCGGCCATCGGCGACCTCCCTCGACAAAGAAGTTGATTGAACATTCAACCAAGGAACTTGTCAAGAGGCTTGGCAAGGCCGCCGGTCGACCCGATATGGGCGCGCATGTGCGTCGTCGCCCTTGCCTACCGCGTCCATCCCGACTGGCCGATCATCCTCATCGGCAATCGCGACGAGTTTCATGCACGCCCCGCCGCGCCGCTCCATGCGTGGGACGACGGCAGTGGCATTGTCGCGGGGCGCGATCTCCAGGCGGGCGGCACGTGGCTCGGCGTCCACACCCAGAGCGGCCGCGCCGTCGTCGTGACCAATGTTCGCGGCGCGATGCCCGATCCGGCGAAGGACTCGCGCGGCGCGATCGTGACCGATCTGCTGAGCGGGCAAGGCCGCTTCGCCGACCCGGCGGCGGCCGACCTCGACCGCTTCAACGCCTTCAACCTGTTTGCGGTCGGCAGCCACGGTCCGCGCCGTTTCACCAACCGGCCGCGGCCGCAGATTTCAAGCCTTGCGCCGGGCGTCCACGCGCTCGCGAACGAACCCGTCGACCGCCCCTGCCCACGCGCGGAGCGGCTGCGCGCCGCGCTCGCGGCGGTGGCGGCGGCGGGCGGCGATCCCGAAGGGCTGCTCGACACGCTGACGGCGGAAGGCAGCCCGGCGCTGTTCCTGATGGGTGAGGTTTATGGCACGCGCGCCTCGACACTGATCGCGGTGGCGACGGACGGCAGGGCCCGGATGGTCGAGCGCCGATATGAAGCGGGCGGCCGCCCCGGTGGAACGACCGCCCTCGATTTTCGGATCGGCGAATGATCTCGTCGTCCCCGCGAAGGCGGGGGTGACGGCCCGCGATTCGCCCGGCGCCTATTTCGGCGCCAGCACCATCAGCATCTGACGGCCTTCGGTGCGCGGGTGCGCCTCGACCTTCGCGACCTCGGCGGTCAGTTCGGCGACGCGCTGGAGCACGTTGAGGCCCAGCTGCGTGTGGCTCATCTCGCGGCCGCGGAACCGCATGGTCATCTTGACCTTGTCGCCTTCCTCGAGGAAGTCGAAGACCTTCTTCATCTTCACATCGAAATCATGGTCGTCGATGTTCGGACGCATCTTGATCTCCTTGATCTCCTGCGTCTTCTGGCTCTTGCGGGCGAGGTTCGCCTTTTTCTGCGCCTCATATTTATACTTGCCGACGTCGAGGAACTTGCACACCGGCGGGTCGGCGTTCGGGGACACTTCAACCAGGTCGAGTCCGACCTCGGCCGCCTGTTCGATCGCTTCGGCAGTCAGCATTACGCCCAGATTTTCGCCTTCCTCGTCGATCACGCGGACTTTCGGGGAGGCGATGAATTCATTGTATCGCGGGCCGTTCTTCGGCGGCAGCGGCGCCATCGGGCGACGGGTCATGGGCGGGCGTATAGCTGTATCTCCTTGATCATTTCACAGGGGCGCGCGGCATCAAGCCGCGGCGCGACCGTTGTTCATATAGTGATCGCGGCGGCGCCGTAAAGGTGGCGGCGGCAATCTGGCGCCGCTTTTCGGCCGACTGTGGCCGCTTGGTCACGCAAGCGCGCGCTCACCATTTGGTCGGCGCGGGGTCGATGACGCGAAAGCCCCCGGCGCCGATCTCGCTCACCTCGAGCGCGCGCTCGGCGATGCCGCGGTTGTTGAAGCGGAAAATGCCGTCGATGCCGCCGAAGCCGTCGGCGGCGAGCAGCCGGTTCACCGGGAAATTGGTCCCCGGCTTCCAGTCGCGCGCGATCCGAACGGTGAGCAGCACCGAATCATAGCCAAGACTCGCCAGCCGGTACGGCGCGCGGCCGAAGCGTGTGCGATATTTGGTCGCGAGCTGGCCATAGAGGCCGTCGGAGACGCTGGCGAACCACGCCCCGCGCATCGCCGCATTGCCCGCGAGCGCGGCGTCGGTGTTCCACAGCTCGGTGCCGAGAATCTGGCGCTCGCCCGCGCCCTTGACCACCGGTACGGCGCGAATGGCGTTGCCGCCGCTGTCGGCGATCAGCACCGCGTCGATCGCGCCCGCATTGGCCAGCCGCCGCGCCGCGCCGGTCAGCGCTGCCGCGCTGCGGTCATAGCTTTCGAGCGCGACGAGCGTGCCCCCCGCCTCGGCCACCGCGGCGCGGAAGGCCGCCGCCGAGCGGTCGCCATAGACATTCCTGGGCACCAGCGCGCCGAAGCGTTGATGCCCCCTGGCGCGCGAAAAGGCGACGATGCGCTCGACCGACTGGCCGGGGACGAACCCCATGATGAAGACGCCATTGCCCGCAACGCTCGTGTCGTTTGAAAAGCTCAGCACCGGGATTTTCGCGCCGCGCGCGATCGGCGCGACCGCCGCGACATCTTCGCTCAGCAGCGGCCCCAGGATCAGCTTGTTGCCGTCGGCGACCGCCTGCCGCGCCGCCGCGGCCGCGCCGAGCGCCGTGTCATAGGTGGTGATGCGCACGCGCTCGGTGCGCGAATCGAGCAGCGCCATCGTCGTCGCATTGGCGATCGCGGTGCCGACATCGGCGTTGGGTCCCGTCTGCGGGACGAGCAGCGCGACGCGGTGGCGGTCGGTGTCGGTGGGCAGGCCGGGGCCGACGCTTTCGCCCGGATCGCTCGGCGGCGGCGGGGTCGCGGGGCCGCCGGTCCTGGGCACGACCTGACACGCGGCGAGCACCCCCGCCAGCGCCACCGCGCCGAGTCCGCGCAGCAATTGCCGCCGCGGCGACGCATCATTTTGGCGCGAGCCGTCATAGCAGTTTGGGGCAGTTTCTGCCATTTTCGGCGTCATGCCAGATTCGACCATCTCAGATTCTCCCTTGCCCGGTCTCTATATCGTCGCGACCCCCATCGGCAACCTCGGCGACATCACCGCGCGCGCCGCGGCGACGCTGGCGTCGGCCGACCTGATCGCGGCGGAGGATACGCGCGTCACCGCCAGGCTGCTGGCGCACCTTGGCCTGCGCGTGCCGATGACCCCCTATCACGACCACAGCGACGACCGCACGCGCGCCGCGCTGGTTGCCCGCATGGCAAGCGAGGTCGTCGTGCTGGTGTCGGACGCCGGAACCCCGCTGATTTCGGACCCCGGTTACAGACTGGTTCGCGACGCGCGCGCGGCGGGGCGGCACGTCACCACCCTGCCCGGCCCCTGCGCCGCGATCGCCGCGATCACCCTCTCGGGGCTGCCGAGCGACCGCTTCCTCTTCGCGGGCTTCCTGCCGAGCAAGACCAAGGCGCGCGCCGACACGATCGCCGAGTTCGCGGGCCTGCGCGCCACGCTGGTTTTCTACGAAAGCGGCCCGCGCCTCGCCGCGGCGCTGGCCGCGCTCGCCGCCGGGCTCGGCAATCGCGAGGCGGCGGTCGCGCGGGAAATTACCAAGCTTTACGAGGAATGCGTGACCGGCCCGCTCGCCGACCTCGCCGCGCGCTATGAAAACGCCCCGCCGAAGGGCGAGATCGTCATTATCGTCGGCCCGCCCGGCGAAGCGGCCGCCGAAGAGGCCGACGACGCGACGCTCGACGCCGCGCTGCACGCCGCCATGGCCGACAAGCCTGTCGCGCAGGCGGCGAAAGCGGTCGCCAAACGCTTCGGCCGCGACCGCCACGAAATCTACGCCCGCGCGCTCGCGCTCAAGGAACAGGCTTGACCCGCGCCGCCGCCGAAGCGCGCGGCCGCCGCGCCGAGCGCCGCGCCGCCTGGTGGCTGCGTCTCCACGGCTGGCGCATCCTGGGCGAGCGGCTGCGCGTCCCCGTCGGCGAGGTTGATCTGGTCGCGCGCCGCGGGCGCACCGTCGCCTTCATCGAGGTCAAATGGCGCGACCGCGCCGCCGACCTCGACCTCGCCATCGATCCTTATCGCCTGCGCCGCGTCGCCGCGGCGGCGGCAATGCTCAGCCCGCGCTTCGCCCGGCCGCACGACGACATACGCATCGACGTGATGCTTCTTGCGCCGCGGCGCCTGCCACGCCATCTGGTCCACGTCTGGCAACCGTGACGGGTGGCAGCAACAACGCTCCATTCCGTCATCCCGGCGAAGGCCGGGATCTCGCCGGTGCGTCCGATTGCGACGACGAGATCCCGGCCTTCGCCGGGATGACGATTCAGGTTAGGCGCGCGGCCTGATGGCGCGCGCTGTGAGGAGAATAAAATGACCCTGCGCGCCGCGGTGCAAATGGACCCGATGGACAATATCAACATCGGGGGCGACAGCAGCTTTCACCTGATGCTGAAGGCGCTCGAACGCGGCTATGACCTCTATCATTACGACGTGCGCGGCCTGACGTGGGAGGCTGGGCGGCTGACGACGAAGGCGCATCACGTGGTCGAGGCAAAGCGCGAGGCGGGCGATCATTACCGCTTTGGCGATTCCCTCACGCTCGACCTCGGCCGCGACGTCGATGTCGTGCTGATGCGGCAGGATCCGCCCTTCGACCTCGGCTATCTCACCGGAACCTGGCTGCTCGAGCGCATCGCGGGCGAAACTTTGGTGGTCAACGACCCCGTGTCGGTGCGCAACGCCCCCGAAAAGATCTTCGTGCTCGATTTCCCCGAATATATGCCGCCGACGATGGTGACGCGCGACTTGGGCGCGGTGAAGGATTTTCAGGCGCGCCACGGCGCCATCGTCATCAAGCCGCTGCACGGCAACGGCGGCAAGGCGGTGTTCCGCATCGACGCCGACGGCGGCAACCTCGGCGCGCTCGTCGAGCTGTTCGGACAGGTGTGGCCCGAACCCTTCATGGTCCAGCAATTCCTGCCCAGCGTTGCCCAGGGCGACAAGCGCATCGTGCTCGTCGATGGCGAGGTCGCGGGCGCGATCAACCGCAAGCCCGGCGAGGGCGAGTTCCGATCGAACCTCGCGGTCGGCGGTTATGCCGAAGCCGCCGACCTCACGGCGCGGGAGCAGGAAATCTGCGCCGCGCTCGGCCCCGCGCTCAGGGAACGCGGGCTGATCTTCGTCGGCATCGACGTGATCGGCGGCGAATGGCTGACCGAAATCAACGTCACCTCTCCCACCGGGATCGTCGCCATCGACCGTTTCAACAACAGCGATACCGCCGGCATGATCTGGGACGCAATCGCGCGGCGGATCGGCGGATAGCGTCATTGCGAGGACCCCGGACTTGATCCGGGGGACGAAGCAATCTCCAGCTATCGCTTGTGTGCTGCGCAAGCTGGAGATTGCTTCGCTTCGCTCGCAATGACGGCTAGAGATCGTCCAAACCCGATAAGGAAACCCCATCTCCCATGACCGACTTCATCCTCGATCTCATCCATTCGTGGGGCTACCTCGGCATCGCGATCCTGATGTTCCTCGAAAATGTGTTCCCCCCGATCCCGTCGGAGGTCATCATGAGCCTCGGCGGCGTGATGGTCGGACAGGGGCGCTTCGATTACTGGACATTGGTGGCGTTCGCGGTCGCGGGCACGACGCTCGGCAACTGGGTCTGGTACTGGATCGGCCGCTGGTACGGCTATGAACGGCTGAAGCCGCTCGTCGACCGCTACGGCCGCTGGCTGACGCTCGACTGGGACGAGGTCGAAAAGCTGCACGACTGGTTCATCCGCTATGGCTCGGGCATTGTCTTCGTGATGCGCTTCATGCCGATCGCGCGAACGATGGTGTCGCTGCCCGCGGGGATGGTCGCGATGAACCAGGCCAAGTTCCTGGTCTGGACCGCCGCCGGCTCGACGATCTGGATCGCCGCGCTCGCCGGCGCGGGCAGCTGGTTCGGCCGCCAGTTCGCCGAGGTCGAACGCTTGATCGGCCCCGTCGCGCTGATCGCCATCGGCTCGATCATCCTGCTCTACATCTATCGCGTCGTGACGTGGAAGCCGAAAGTGCGCGAGGATTGATATCGGCTTGCGGCGAAGGCGGGGCGACGGTCAATTGGAACGTCCGCTTCGCACTCCCGAGGCCGATCTTCCGGGGTCACTCCGCCCGCGGATGCGCGCTCCGGTAAATGTCGAGCAGATGCGCCGCGTCGACCGCGGTATAAACCTGCGTCGACGCGAGGCTGGCGTGGCCGAGCAGTTCCTGCAGGCTGCGCAGGTCGGCGCCGCCCGCGAGCAGGTGCGTCGCGAAACTGTGGCGCAGCGCGTGCGGCGTCGTCCGCTCGTGCAGTCCCAGCGCGCGCCGCGCCGACCGCACGCTGGCGCGCACCACGCCGGGCCGGAGCGGCCCGCCGCGCGCGCCGAGGAACAGCGGCGTCTCTTTCGCGATCGGCCAGGGGCACGCCGCGACGTAACGCGCCACCGCCTTTGCCACCGCGGGCAGCACCGGAACGATCCGCGTCTTGTTTCGCTTGCCGGTGACGCGCAGCGTCTCGCCCAGCGGCAGCGCCGCGCCGGTCAGCGCCAGCGCCTCGCCGATGCGCAGCCCCGCGCCATAGAGCAGCAGCAGCAGCGCGAAGTCGCGCGCGCCGACCCAGGTTTCGCGCGCATTTTGCTCGACATCCTGCGCCAATCGCATTGCTTCGGCGGGCGAAACCGGGCGCGGCAGGCCTTTTTTGACGCGCGGGGCGCGCATCTGCGGGACGCTGGCGCCCGATCCGCCGACGAAGCGCAGGAAGGTGCGCAGCGCGCTGAGTTCGCGCGCCGCCGACGCATTGCCCAGCCCCTCGGCCCGGCGGTCGGCGAGATAGGCGCGCAGGTCGTTGGCGGTCAGCGCCTTCAGCATCGCCGCATCGACCGCGCCGCCGCGATGCCGCGACAGAAAGGCACAGAAACGCTCCGCGGTCGCGATATAGGCGCGGCGCGTATGCTCCGACCGGCGCTTCTCGTGCGCCAGATGGGCGTCCCAGTCGCGGATCAGATGTTGCGGCAAAACGGCTCCTCTCAATCCGCTCGTGTCGAGCGAAGTCGAGACACCCATCGACGTGGCACAAGGCTGCGGGGCATCTCGACTTCGCTCGATGCAAGCGGGTTTGGCGAGCCTAACCCGTCCGCACCACTTCGGAAAGGATCGAGTCGAGCAGCAGGATTCCCGCATCGGTGACGCGCAGCCGATCGCCGTCCGCGACCATCAGCCCCTGTCCCGCCAGCCGCGCCGCCGCGCCCGCATCGACGAACGCCGCACGCCCCAGCTCGCACCGCGCCTCGATGCGCGCCAGATCGACGCCTTCGGTCAGCCGCAGCCCCATCAGCATCGCCTCGGTCGCGCGCTCGTGCGCGGGCAGGTCGCTCTCGACCTTCAGCCCGTGGCCGTTGCGCGCCACCGCGGCCGTGAAGTTTTCGGGCTTCCGGTGGCGCTCGGTCGCCTGCGCGAGCCGCCGCCCGTGCGCTCCCGGCCCGACACCCGCATAATCGCCGTAGCGCCAATAGGAGAGGTTATGTCGGCTCTCTTCGCCCGGCCGCGCATGGTTCGACACTTCATAGCGCGGCAGGCCCGCGGCGCGCGTCATCGCCTGCGTTGCGTCGAACAGGTCGGCCGCGGCGTCGCCGTCGGGAATCACAAGCTCGCCCCTTGCCGCGAGCGCCCAGAAGCGCGTCCCCGGCTCGATGGTCAGCTGATAGAGCGACAGATGGCCGGTGCCGAAGCCGAGCGCGTCCGACAGTTCGCTTTCCCATGCCGCCAGCGTCTGCCCCGGCCGTGCATAGATGAGGTCGAAGCTGACGCGCGCAAAATGCTCCTGGGCCACCGCGATCGCCCGCCGCGCCTCATCCTCGCTGTGCGCGCGGCCCAGAAAGGCAAGCGCCTCCGCGTCAAAGCTCTGGACGCCCACCGACACGCGGTTGATCCCCGCCGCCGCCAGGTCGGCAAAGGCCGCGATTTCGACCGAATTGGGGTTCGCTTCGAGCGTGATCTCGCAATCGTCCGCCAGCCCCCAGCTTGCGGCGGCTTCGGCAATCACCGCCGCGACCGTCGCCGGCGGCATCAGGCTGGGCGTCCCGCCCCCGAAAAAGATCGACGTCACGGTCCGCCCCGGCAGCAACGCCGCCTCGTGCCGCAAATCGGCGATCAGGGCGGCGCGCCAGACTTCCTGATCGACGCTGTCGCGGACATGGCTGTTGAAGTCGCAATAGGGGCATTTGCTGACGCAAAAGGGCCAGTGAACATAGAGGGCGAGCGGTTCGGGCATGGGGGGCCTATAGCGACGATCCTCCACCACCGTCATGCTGAACTTGTTTCAGCATCCATGGCCCGCATTCGCATTCTGTGCTGCGCCTGGCGGCGGGGTCTGGCCATGGCCCCTGAAACAAGTTCAGGGTGACGAAACCCCCAAGATGCGAGTATCACAAAACCCCCGCCACCAGCTTCGCAAAGGCATCGGCACGGTGGCTGATCCGATGCTTTTCCGCGGGGTCGATCTCCGCAAACGTCAGCACATTCCCGACCGGAACGAACACCGGATCATAACCGAAGCCCAGCTTGCCGCGCGGTGGCCATGTGAGGCTTCCGTCCGCCCGGCCCTCGAAAACCTCGGCATGACCGTCGGGCCAGGCGAGCGCGAGGGTGCAGACGAAGCAGGCGCTGCGGTCGACGCCCGGTCCCTGTTCGGCAAGCAGCCCTTCGACCTTGCCCATCGCCAGATACCAGTCGCGACCGGGATTGCCCTCGAACCACTGCCGTTCGGCCCAGTCGGCGGTGTAAACGCCCGGCCGCCCGCCGAGCGCGTCGACGCACAGCCCACTGTCGTCGGCGAGCGCAGGAAGCCCGGACGACGCCGCGCTCGCATGGGCTTTCAACAGCGCATTCTCGCGAAAGCTCGTCCCCGTCTCCTCGGGTTCAGGCAGGCCGAGATCGCCCGCCGACACCGGATTGATTCCATAAGGTTCGAGCAGCGCCCGAATCTCGCGCACCTTGCCTGCATTATGGCTGGCGATCACGAGCTTGCCGGGGGCGAGTTTGCGGAAAGTCGTCAAATCAGTCGTTCCAGATAATCCGCGAGCGACTTGAGTGCCGCGTGGCGGGCTTTCCATGCCCGATCGGCTTGGGTGTTGCGAGTAAGGGTCGCCACCGAAACGACAAACATCACGGGCGCGAACACGCCTGCCACCGCGCTGCCGATCGTCAGTCCCCAGTCGACCACACCGCGCCAATTGGCGTTCTTCTGATAACGAACCAGGCGCCCCGCATAGCGCGCCATATGCGTACGCAACTGCTCGCGCTCGCTGTGGGTCAACGCTTCGGGGTCGGGGAGCTGCCGCAACCATGGCCCGATCCGGCCGAGAAAATAGTCCAGCTGCCAATCGCCATCGCCGGGCAGGAATGGGAAATTGGCAAGCCAGCCATTCCACTCGTCGCTGGCGGTCAGAAAACCCCGAATCGCTATGTCGGGCGGTTCATCATCCATCGCCGGACCGACGAAGGGCCTGTATCTCGATTTGCAGGAATCGATGCTCGATATCGATCAACTCGCGTTGCCGACGATAGTTTGACCAGCCTATCCATCCGGCGATCGCCAGCGACAGGCCCGCCAGCGTCAAACGTCCATCGGCGTCGATGGCCGCGGCCGATAGCGACGACCAGCCCCCGAAATCGGTCACCGCAAGCAGGCCAAGCGCCACAACAACCAGCGTCCAGCGGACGATATGGACGAAGACCACCGAAGCGGTTTCGGCGCGCATCAACCGCTGCTCTTGCGCGACCAGTTCGGCAAATGCCTCGCTCTGTGACAAATCGACCATGGCTTATGTCCTATCACGCGCGCACGGGGTGGCAAAACGCTTTCAGCGCCCCACCGCCTTCGCCTGCGCCGCGAAAATCTCGCCGCAGCCGATGCGCGCGAGGCGGAGCAGGCGGAGCAGGCCTTCCTCGTCATAGGTCGCGCCTTCGGCGCTCGCCTGAACCTCGACGATCCGTCCCTTGCCCGTCAGCACGAAATTGCCGTCGGCCTCGGCCACCGAATCCTCGTCATAATCAAGGTCGAGGACGGGCGTGCCGTTGTAGATGCCGCATGAGATCGCCGCGACGCTGTCGACGATCGGGTCGTCGGCGATCAGCTTTGCCTCGATCAGCTTGTCGACCGCGAGCCGCAGGGCGACCCAGGCGCCCGAAATGGAGGCGGTGCGCGTGCCGCCATCGGCCTGGATCACGTCGCAGTCGATGACGATCTGGCGCTCGCCGAGCTTTTGCATGTCGACAACGGCGCGCAAGCTGCGGCCGATCAGCCGCTGGATTTCCTGTGTCCGCCCGGACTGCTTGCCCTTCGCCGCCTCGCGGCTGCCGCGCGTATGCGTCGCGCGGGGCAGCATCCCATATTCCGCGGTGACCCAGCCCTGCCCCTTGCCGCGCAGGAAGGGCGGCACCTTCTCCTCGACACTGGCCGTCACCAGCACCCTGGTGTTGCCGAAACTGACCAGCACGCTCCCCTCGGCATGGATGGTGAAATTGGTTTCGATGGCGATGGAACGCATCTGGTCTGCCGCGCGGCCGGACGGGCGCATGAATCTTTTCTCCTCGTGAAGCTGTGCCGCGGCGCTTAGCGGCGCGCGGGGGGATTGGCCAGAGCATAGCTTGCTCTTGCCGCACCCGCTCCCTAAATCCTCCCCATGACAACGCCCCCGATCACCGAACTCACCACGCGCGCGCGCGACGTGTTCCGGCTGGTCGTCGACGCCTATCTGGAGACGGGCCAGCCGGTCGGGTCGCGCACCCTGTCGAAACTCGCGACGCTCAACCTGTCGCCCGCGTCGATCCGCAACGTCATGCAGGATCTGGAGGAAATCGGCCTGCTGGCCAGCCCGCACACCAGCGCGGGACGCCTGCCGACCGAACAGGGGCTGCGCCTGTTCGTCGACGGGATGATGCAGGTCGCCGAACCGAGCGCGGAGGACCGCGCGCAGATCGAGGCGAGCCTGTCCGAAGGCGGGCCGATCGAAAGCGCGCTGGCGCAGGCGACCGCCGCGCTGTCGGGTCTGTCGGCGTGCGCGGGGCTGGTGCTCGTGCCGAAGCATGAGCGCGTGCTGAAACAGCTCGCCTTCGTGCCGATGTCGGAGGGGCAGGCGCTCGTGGTGCTCGTCGCGGGCGACGGCACGGTCGAGAATCGCGTCATCGACGTGCCCGCGGGGCTCAACCCCTCGGCGCTGGTCGAGGCGGGCAATTATATCTCGGCGACGCTGGCGGGCCTCACGCTGACCGAAGCGATGGCGCGCGTGCGCCGCGAAATCGAGGCCGAGCGTATCGCGATCGACCGCGCCGCGCAGGATCTGGTCAACCGCGGCCTGGCCGTCTGGTCGTCCGACGGCGCCGACCGCCCGGTGCTGATTGTCCGCGGACAGGCGAACCTGCTCGACGACAGCGCCGTCGGCGACCTCGACCGGGTGCGGCAATTGCTCGATGAACTGGAAACCAAGCAGGACATCGTGCAACTGCTCGACAGCGCGCGCGAAGGCAGCGCGACGCGCATTTTCATCGGCTCCGAAAACAAGCTCTTTTCGCTGTCGGGTTCGTCGGTTATCGCCGCGCCCTATCGCGGCGCCGACGGGCGCGTCGTCGGCGTCGTGGGGGTGATCGGCCCGACGCGCTTGAACTATGCCCGCATCGTTCCCATGGTGGATTTCACCGCCCAATCGCTCTCCAGACTGATACGATAGGTTTATGACGAACAAGGAAAATGACACGCCCGTCGACGACGGACAGGCCGACGACGCCGCAACCCAAACCGCGGCGACCGAAACCGCGGTCACCGAGCCGATGGATGAGACGGCAAAGCTCGCCGAACAGCTTGCCGCGGTGCAGCAGGACCTGCTCTATGCGCGCGCCGAGACGCAGAATGTCCGCCGCCGCGCGGAAAAGGAAGTCGCCGACGCACATACTTATGCCGCGACCAAGTTCGCGCGCGACATTTTGTCGGTCGCCGACAATCTGGGCCGCGCGCTCGCCGCGCTCAGCGACGAACAGCGCGCCGATGAGGCGATCAAGCCGCTCGTCACCGGGCTGGAGGCGACCGAGCGCGAACTTATGAGCGTGTTCGAACGCCACGGCATCACGCGCATTGCCGCGATCGGGCTGCCGCTCGACCCCAACCAGCATCAGGCGATGCTCGAAATCCCGAGCGACAAGGCGCCCGGCACGATCGTGCAGGAAATGCAGGCGGGCTATATGATGAAGGACCGGCTGCTGCGTCCCGCGATGGTGGCGGTGGCGAAGGCGGCGGAGTGAACAAATCTCCCCTCCCCCTTGCGGGGAGGGGATTAAGGGGTGGGGGTAGCGGCGCGTCCGCGCCGTATAAGAATTTGCGACATCAAGATCAGGGACAGAGTCTCTTCGCGCGCAAGCGCGCGGCCCCCTCCCCAACCCCTCCCCGCAAGGGGGAGGAGCTTAGCGGTTACGCCGCCTTGCGCAGCTTCGCCAGTTTCTTCAGCACCATCTCGCGCTTCAGCCGCGACAGATGGTCGATGAACAAAATGCCCTCCAGATGGTCGTGCTCGTGCTGGATGCACGTCGCCATCAGGCCGGTCATGCGTTCCCGATGAGGCTTGCCGTCCTCGTCCTGCCAGTCGACGGTGACTTCGGCGGGGCGCGACACATCGGCATATTGTTCGGGGACCGACAGGCAGCCTTCCTGATAGACGCTATGTTCGTCCGAAAAGTCGGAAAAGACGGGGTTGATGAACACCCGCGGGTCGCGGATCACCTTCTTGCCCTCGGGATCGTCGGGATCGGCTTCCTGCAGATCGATCACCAGGATGCGCTTCGGCACCCCGACCTGGATCGCGGCGAGCCCGATGCCGGGAGCATCGTACATCGTCTCGAACATATCGGCGACAAGCTGCTTCAGCTCGGCGTCGAAGGTCTCGACGGGCTTGGAAATGACGCGCAGCCGGGGGTCCGGGGTCTCGATGATGGGTAGGATGGCCATGGATGCCATTTAGGTATGCACGGCCGGGCGGTCAATGATCGGCGCGATGCAGATTCAGCCCACCGGCCGCCGCGCCCTGAGCGCCTGCGCCAACGTCCCCTCATCGAGATAATCGAGTTCGCCGCCCACCGGCAAACCATGCGCGAGTTGGGTCAGCCGCACCGGATGGCCCTCCAGACGTTCGGCGAGATAATGCGCGGTCGTCTGGCCCTCCAGCGTCGCGTTCATCGCGAGGACGACCTCGTCGATCCCGCCCGCCGCGACGCGCGCGACGAGGGCGTCGATGCTGAGATCCTGCGGGCGCACGCCCTCCAGCGCCGACAGCCGCCCGCCGAGCACATGATATTTGCCGGGAAACAGCCGCGACTTGTCGAGCGCCCAGAGGTCCGACACCTCCTCGACGACGCACAGGCTGCGCGCATCGCGGCGCGGGTCGGCGCAGATCGCGCAGGGGTCGTGCGTGTCGATATTGCCGCAAATGGTGCAGGTGACGAGCCGTTCGGACACGGTTTGCAGCGCGGCGAGCAACGGCGCGAACGCGCTCTCGCGCTTCTTCATCAGGTGCAGCACCGCGCGCCGCGCCGAGCGCGGGCCGAGGCCGGGGAGCCGGGCGAGTTGCTGGACGAGGGCTTCGATTTCGGTGGAGGCCATGGCGCGTGTTTGGCTTGCGGACTGGCATCGCGCAAGGCCGATAGCAGGAGATTGCTTCGCTTCGCTCGCAATGACGAGTTTTGGCGTCATTGCGAGGAGCGAAGCGATGAAGCAATCTCCGGCTATCGATCTTGCACAACCCCGCATCCTCCGCCAAAGGCCGCACCCATGCGTATCGCCTTCATGGGAACGCCGCCCTTTGCGGTACCGACGCTCGCCGCGCTTCGCGCGGCGGGGCACGACATCGCGGCCGTCTACACCCAGCCGCCGCGCCCCGCGCAGCGCGGCAAGAAATTGCAGAAAAGCCCGGTGCAGGTCTGGGCCGAGGAGCATGGCCTTTCCGTCCGCACGCCGCGCAGCCTGAAAGGCGAGGAGGCGCAGGCCGACTTCACCGCGCTCGACCTCGATGTCGCGGTGGTCGCCGCCTATGGCCTGATCCTGCCGCAAGCGGTGCTCGACGCCCCGCGCGAGGGGTGCCTCAACGTCCACGGCTCGATCCTGCCGCGCTGGCGCGGCGCGGCGCCGGTGCAGCGCGCGATCCTGGCGGGCGATGCCGAAACGGGCGTGACGATCATGCAGATGGACGCGGGTCTGGACACCGGCGCGATGCGGCTGATCGAGACGACGCCGATTGCGCGCAAGAGCGCGGGCGTGCTGACGCACGAGCTGGCCGAGATGGGGGCGCTGATGATGCGCCGCGTGCTGAGCGAGCTTCACGCCTTTCCGCCGGTGCCGCAGCCCGAAGAGGGCGTCACCTATGCGGCGAAGATCGACAAGAGCGAGGCGCGGCTCGATTTCCTGACCAGCGCGGTGCAGGTCGAGCGGCTGATTCGCGCGTTCAATCCGACACCCGGCGCGTTTTTCGAGCTGGAGGGTGAGCGCTATAAGGTGCTGGCGGCCGACGTCGTGCATCCGGCCGATACGGTGGTGGGCGCGGCGCCGGGCACGACGATCGACGATGCGCTGACGATCGCCTGCAACCCCGGCGCGATCCGCGTGACGCGCATCCAGCGCGCGGGGAAGCCGGCGATGGAGGCGGGCGAGTTGCTGCGCGGGCGGGGAATCGCCAAGGGGACGCGGCTGGCATGACTCCCCCTCTCCTCCATCGTCACCCCGGACTTGATCCGGGGTCCATGACTTCAGCGCTGCTATGGACCCCGGATCAAGTCCGGGGTGACGAAAATGGGGTCCGCCCATGACCCGCTTCGCGCTCACCATCGAATATGACGGCCGCCCCTATATGGGCTGGCAGCGGCAGGCGCACGGCCCCAGCGTCCAGCAGGCGATCGAGGAAGCGATCCACCGTTTCACCGCCGAGGAGGTGCAGGTGCTGAGCGCCGGGCGCACCGACGCCGGCGTCCATGCGATCGCGATGCGCGCGCATGTCGACATCGCCAAGCCGTTGACCCCCTTCAAGCTGACCGAGGCATTGAACGCGCAGCTTCGCCCCGCGCCGATCGCGATCATCGGGTGCGAAGTGGTGCCGGACGACTGGCACGCGCGCTTCGCCTGCATCGGGCGGTCATACGAATATCGCATCGTCAACCGCCGCGCGCCGCTGACGTGGGACAAGGGGCTGGCGTGGCAGGTCGCGCGTCCGCTCGACGCCGATGCGATGCACGAAGCCGCGCAGCAGCTGATCGGTCTCCACGATTTCACCACCTTTCGTTCGGCGCATTGCCAGTCGCAAAGCCCCGTCAAGACGCTGGACAGGCTGACCGTCAGCCGCCACGGCGAGGAGATCATCATCGAGGCCGCGGCGCGCAGCTTTTTGCACCATCAGGTGCGCTCGATGGTCGGATCGCTCGCGCTTGTCGGTCATGGCAAATGGTCGGCGCGCGATCTGAAGGCGGCGCTGGAGGCGGCGGACCGGCAGGCGCTGGGGCTGAATGCGCCGCCCGATGGATTGTATTTCGTGGGGGCGGTTTATCCCTAAACCTCCTCTCCCATCGGGAGAGGATAGCAAGCCTTGGCGGCGCAGCCGTCTAGGCGCGCTTGGTGAGGGGATCAGCCCTTACAAAAGCCCGCGACGTCATATCCCCTCACCCAGCTTCGCCTAGGCAGCAAGCTGCCAAGGCTGCGCAACCCTCTCCCAACGGGAGAGGGAAGAACGAAAAAAAGGGCGGCCCTTTCGGACCGCCCCTTTCCTTATCGCTATCCCGCGCCCTTACACCTTTTCGGCGTAGTAAAGCGGCGCATGTTCGTTGAGGATCTGAAGGATCTTCGCCTGCGCGGTCTTTTCGTCGCTTTCCTCCATCGCGGCGAGTTCGCGCGCGAGGCGGCTCGACGCCGCTTCAAAGATCTGGCGCTCCGAATAGCTCTGTTCGGGCTGGTCGTCGGCGCGGAACAGGTCGCGGGTCACTTCGGCGATCGACACGAGGTCGCCCGAATTGATCTTCGCTTCATATTCCTGCGCGCGGCGCGACCACATGGTGCGCTTCACCTTCGGCTTGGTGGTCAGCACCTGGAGCGCTTCCTTCAGCGTCTTGTCCGACGACAGCTTGCGCATCCCCACGCCCTCGGCCTTGTTGGTCGGGACGCGCAGGGTCATTTTTTCCTTCTCGAAGCGCAGGACATAAAGTTCGAGCTGCATTCCGGCGATTTCGGATTTCTGCAACTCGATGACGCGCCCCACGCCATGTTTCGGATAAACGACATAGTCACCGACTTCGAAGACGAGCGTGCTTGCGGACATTCAAGTTCCTTTCATTGGCCTTGTCGGGTATGGCAGCGCGTCAACAGCAGTATATCCGGCCCTCGCATGAAGGGGGACAAAGGCGGTCAGGGCGGCGCTCGCCGGTCAGAGTGACAAGGGATGTGGCTCCATCGGAAACGCCGAATATGCCCCAGCCCGGCGGCGGGAAGAGGCAGAATGTCGACGCGTTGATATTAATTATAACAGATTCGCAACAAAATTGCCACCCCTGCGCGGAAATGCGCCGCAGTGACACCTTGACGGCTCCGCACACCCGTTTCACCTTGAAACCAAAGCCAGGATAGGGAGCGGGTATGAAAGATCAAATCTGGTGGGTCACCGGGGCCTCGTCGGGGATCGGCGCGGCGCTGGCGCGGGCGCTCGCGGCGCGCGGCGCGACGCTGATCCTCTCTGGGCGAAATATCGCCGCGCTGGAGGCGGTGGCGAAGGATTGCGGCCCCGACGCGATGATCCTGCCGTTCGAGGCGACCGACTATGCCGCGCTGCCCGCGATCGTTCAGCAGGCGTGGAACTGGCGGGGGCGGATCGACGGGCTGGTGAACAATGCCGGCATTTCGCAGCGCAGCCTGGCGGTCGAGACCGACTTTTCGGTCTATCGGCGGATCGTCGACGTCGATTTGCTCGCCCCGATCGCGCTGACCCAGCAGCTGCTGCCGCGCATGATCGGCGCGGGTGGCGGGCAGATCATCGCCATATCGAGCGTCGCGGGCATCGCCGGCGTGCCGCTGCGCAGCGCCTATTCGGCGGCGAAGCATGGTCTCATCGGCTATCACGACGCGGTGCGCGCCGAAAATGAGCATCTGGGGCTGAAAGTGCTGGTCGTCGCGCCCGGATCGGTGCGCACCAACGTCAGCCGCAATGCGCTCAACGCCGACGGCAGCGTGCGCGGGACGAGCGACGCGGCGATCGACAACGGCCTCGCGCCCGACGATGCGGCGGCGCAGATGCTCGCCGCACTCGATGCGGGCAAGCGCGAGATCATTGTCGCCGAGGGCATGGAAGCGGCGATCGCCGACCTGCGCCGCAGCGATCCCGACGCGCTGTTCGACCGGATGAGCGCGATGGTCCAGGCGGGCTATGCGCAGCAGATGAAGGCGGGCCGCGCGTCCTGAGCCTGAAGGCCCGAAGCCCCACGAAAAAGGGCGGCCCGTCGCCGGACCGCCCTTCTCTTCTCCGCCCGTCGGCGGAAGAAACTTAGCGCTTCGAGAACTGGAAGCTGCGGCGGGCCTTGGCCTTGCCGTACTTCTTGCGCTCGACCGCGCGGCTGTCGCGGGTCAGGAAGCCGGCCGCCTTGACCGGGCCGCGCAGCGCGGGCTCGAAGCGGGTCAGCGCCTGCGCGATGCCGTGCAACACGGCGCCCGCCTGACCCGACAGGCCGCCGCCCTTGACGGTCGCGACGACGTCATACTGGCCAACGCGATCGGTCAGGCCGAAGGGCTGGTTGATGACGAGGCGCAGCGTCGGGCGCGCGAAATAGACTTCCTGGTCGCGGCCGTTGACGGTGATCTTGCCCGTGCCGGGCTTGACCCACACGCGCGCAACCGCATCCTTGCGGCGGCCGGTCGCATAGGCGCGGCCCTGCTTGTCGACCTGCTTTTCGCGGAGCGGCGCAGCCGGAGCGGCCGGGGTCGCGGTGCCTTCGACGGCGCCGGCGAGATCCTTGAGATCGGTCATGGTCTGTTCGTCAGCCATTATGCACCCACCTTGTTCTTGCGGTTCATCGACGCGACGTCGATCACTTCGGGGTTCTGCGCTTCGTGCGGATGTTCGGCCCCGGCGAAGATGCGCAGGTTGCGCATCTGCTGGCGGCCGAGCGGCCCGCGCGGAATCATGCGTTCGACGGCCTTTTCGAGCACGCGTTCGGGGAAGCGGCCCTCGAGGATCTTTGCCGGGCTGGTTTCCTTGATGCCGCCGGCATAGCCGGTGTGCTTGTAGTAACGCTTGTCCTGCAGCTTCTTGCCGGTGAACGCCACCTTGTCGGCGTTGATGACGATGACATTGTCACCGCAATCGACGTGCGGGGTGAACGACGGCTTGTGCTTGCCGCGCAGGATGTTGGCGATGATCGTCGCGACGCGGCCCACGACCAGGCCCTCGGCGTCGATCAGCACCCATTTCTTTTCGACCGTGGCGGCGTTCGCCGAAACGGTCGTCTTGGTCAGCGCCTTCATGGCACGCTCCTTGACAGATATGGACTGGGGCGCCCGGCATGACACCGGCCCGCCCCGAAACAGGCGCGCCGCCTGTCCTGAGCGGACGCAGCGGCGCTTCGACGCGGGCCAATGACGCCGAATGCGCGGAAAGTCAAGTATCGCGCGGCTTTGCTGACGGGTATTATGATACCCTGAGCGGTGAGACCTCGCGACCCAGCCGGTGCAGCGCCGCCGCCGCGACGGCAACGAGGATCGCGCCGACGACCTGATGCGCGACGGCCACCCACATCGAGACCCCCGACACGACGGTCCAGATGCCGAGCAGCATCTGCACCGCGACGACGAAGACGAGCGCGCCCGCTTCGCCCCGCGCGCCGCGCCGCGCCAGGGCGCGGGCGAGCAGCAGCAGGGCGGCGGCGGCCACCCACGACCACCAGCGATGCAGGAAGTGGATCAGAAAGGGATCGTTCGTCAGCGCCAGCCAGACGCCGCCGCTCCAGTCGATCCCCTCGGGCACGAAATGATCGTTCATCATCGGCCAGCTGCTCGAAACATAGCCGGCATTGAGCCCGGCGACCCACGCACCGAGCAGCAGTTGCACGAACAGCACCGCGATGACGCCCAGAGCGGCGCCCGTCAACCGCGCGGGCCGCGCCGCCGGATCGCGCGCGAGAGCGCCCAGGTCGCGCGCGGTCCACACCAGCCCGGCGAGCAGGAACAGCGCGGTCAGCAGATGCGCCGCGAGCCGGTAATGGCTGACGTCGGTGCGATATTCGAGCCCCGACGCCACCATCCACCAGCCGATCGCGCCCTGCAAGCCGACGAGCGCGGTCAGCGCGAACAGCCGCGGGCCATATCCGGCGGGGATCGCGCGACGCCATGCGAACCAGATGAAGGGGACGACCAGCGCCATGCCGACGACGCGGCCGAGGATGCGGTGCAGCCATTCCCAGAAAAAAATCGCCTTGAATCCCGCTAGCGTCATGCCGCGGTTGATCTCCCTATATTCGGGGATCTGCTTGTATTTCTCGAACTCCGCGACCCAATCGGCCTCGTTGAGCGGCGGCAGCACGCCCGACACGGGACGCCATTCGGTGATCGAAAGCCCCGATTCGGTGAGGCGGGTGATGCCCCCCACTCCGACGACGATAATCACGAGCAGGGCGACCGCCCACAGCCAGCGCGCCAGCGCGCCGGGGCGCGGCGCCAGTGCGGGAGACGACGGAGAAAGGGCCGAGCCATTGGTCATGGCCGCCCTATCGTCGCTTGCCGCTCGATAGGCAAGAGGTTGGCATGAGCGGGCCGATCCGGCAATTCATGGCCGCGACAGACACCGCTTGATAGGCCATCGACATGCTGCCCTTCATCCGACCGATGCTTGCCGCCCTCACCTTGAGCGCCGCCCCGCTGGTATCGGCCGCGCCGCTCAATGCTCCTTCACCCTATACCGCGCTCGCCGCGACCGAAGCGCGTGTCGCGGCGATCGGCTTTCGCCTGACGACCGCAAACGCCGCCTGGTGCCCGATGCGGCAGCCGCAGTTCGGGTGGATATGGGGCGATCCGCGCCTGTACGACGCCGACCGCCGCGCCGAGGCGCTGGCGGCTTATGACGCGGACGATGCAAGCCACGCCTTCCTTGCCGCCATCGCGCCGGGTTCGCCCGCGGCCGCCGCCGGGCTGCGGGTCGGCGATACGGTCGAGGCGATCGACCTTGCCCCCGTTCCCGACGGCGAAGGCGACCATCCTTTCGCGCGGATCACGGCGATCGAAGCGAAGCTTGCGACGCGGCCCGCCGATGCGCCACTCGAGCTGCATGTCGAGGCGGGACGGCTCGTGCGCCTGACCCCCTTCCCGGCTGCGCCAGCGACTTTCGCGTTGAGCCAAAGGACAAGCCCGGCGCGGTGGCCGACGGACGGCTGGTGCTCGTCAATCAGGGCCTCGCCGATTTCGCCGACGACGACGCCGAGCTCGCCGCCGCCATCGCGCACGAGCTTGCCCATAATATCCTTCGCCACCGCGCGCGGCTCGATGCGGCGGGCGTGGATCGCGGGCTGGGCAAGCAGTTCGGGCGCAGCGCGCGGCTGTTCCGCCAGACCGAGGTGGAGGCCGACCGCCTGTCGGTGTGGCTGCTCGCGGGCGCCGGTTATGACCCCGGAGCGGCGGCGCGCTTCTGGTCGAAGTTCGGGCAGCGCAAGGGGCGGCCGCTGTTCCAGGCGGGCACGCATCCCGGCTGGCGTGACCGCGTCGCGGCGCTGGAGGCCGAAGCCGCGGCGATCGCCGCCGCGCGCGCCGTGGGCCAGCCGCTGCACCCGCCGCTGGTCGACGCGCCGCCGCCCTTGGAATAGCCGCGCGAACATCCTATTTCGGCGGCACCCTATTTCTCCCCGACAAGGATCGACGCCATGACCCAAGACACCGCCATTTTTGCCGGAGGCTGTTTCTGGTGCACCGAAGCCGTGTTCCAGTCGCTCGCGGGCGTCGAAAGCGTCGAGAGCGGCTATATCGGCGGCAGCGTCGCCAATCCGACCTACAAGCAGGTCTGCGGCGGCGACACCGGCCATGCCGAGGCGATCCGCATTAGCTTCGATCCGGCGGTGATCGGCTATGACGACCTGCTCGACGTGTTTTTCGCGACGCACGATCCGACGCAGCTCAACCGCCAGGGGGGCGACATCGGCACGCAATATCGCAGCGCGATCTTTCCGCTGAATGACGCGCAGGCGGATGCCGCGCGTGCGGGCATCGAACGCGCCGCGCCCGACTGGCCGGCGCCGATCGTCACGACGATCGAAAAGGCGACCGAATGGTATCCGGCCGAGGATTATCATCAGGCCTATTGGGAGGGCGAAGGACAGCGCAATCCCTATTGCATGGCGGTGATCCCGCCCAAGCTCGCCAAGCTGCGCAAGGGATTCGCCGACCGCCTTCGCACCTGATTTCATGGGACCGCCATCCCGGCCTTCGCCGGGATGACGCATCATGTGCATAAGTGCCTGGCATCCGGGTTCGGATCGCTGTTGCATTATGGCCGCATGACGTCAGTTTTCATTGACTTTCCAGCCGTTTTGACTAGCGGACGCGCCTTCGCTGGGGCAGGATGGCCCCGAAACGCTTTGGGGGCACTGTCCGGTGCTGGCATCATGGTTTCTGATCGGCGCGTTGACGACGACGCCCCAGATATCGGTTCAGGCCGCGGCGCAGTCGGTCGTCGAAGAGGGCGGGATGACGCCGGCGGTCAACCGCATGGTCGGCGGCATCGCCAGCTACGCCCGCTGGCCGGGCGGGACGGCAACCACCCACCGCCATATGTGCGTTGTCGGAACGCCGCGGCTGGCGCCGCGAATGGCCCCTGACACGCCGGGCCGCGGTTCGATTTCGGTGAGCTATGTCGCGGCGTCGGCCGTCAACGCCCGCTGTGACATATTGTTCCTCGGCCGGATGCCTGCGGCCGACCGACGGCAGCTCATCGCCTGGGTGCGCGGGCGCCCTGTCCTTACCATAACCGACGACGACGACGCGTGCCTCTATGGCGCGATGTTCTGCCTCACCGGCCGCGCGGCAAGCCTCAGCTTTTCGGTCAATCTCGACGCGATTGCCCGCGGGCCGCTCAAGATCGATCCGCGCGTGCTGCGCATCGGAGCAGGCGATGGAGGCACAGGATGAGCGGCCCCGTCGAACGGATCGGCGCGCGCACGACGCTGCAAAAGCTGCTGTCGCGTTTCCATTTCGGCATCACCCTGTTCGCGGTGGCGCTGTCGGGCGTGACGATCCTGCTCGCCGGCGTCACCGCGCTTCGAGGTTATGCCGACCGCAACATGGAACTTGCGGCACAGCTCGGCGCCTATGGCGTCGAACCCGCGCTGGTCTTCAACGACCCCGTCGCCGCGCGCGAAGGAATCGAGCCGCTGACGCGCATCCCCGGCATCGCGCGGCTGCGTGTGCTCGATCATGTCGGCAAACCGGTCACCGAATGGAGCTCCCCTGCCGGAGATCCGGCGCCGCTGCTCAGCCGCGCCTTTTTCCCGCACCCCTTTGCCGTGACCGTCCGGCGCAACGGGTCGGCGATCGGCACGGTCGAGGTCTGGGGCGACAGCTCGACCTTGATCGACTATGTGCGCCTCGGCCTGCTCGCGGGACTGGGCTGCCTGCTCGTCACTGCATTGGGGACGATCTTCCTCGCCCGCCGGTTCGAATATGAACTGGTCAAGCCGCTGAACGAGATTGCGACGGTCGCGCATGACGTGCGCCTCCACCGCCGCTTCGACAAGCGCGTGAAGCCGCTCGGCATCGCCGAGCTTGACCGGCTGGGCGGCGACATCAACGCGCTGCTCGACGAACTTCAGGGCTGGCAGGGGCATATGGAAAGCGAACGCGCGCTGCTCGCGCACCGCGCGTCGCACGACACGCTGACCGCGCTGCCCAATCGCGCCGCCTTCGACGAACAGCTTGCGCTGCGGATCGCTGCGGCCGACGCGCGCGATGGCCGGTTCGCGCTGCTGTTCATCGACGCCGACAATTTCAAGGCGGCGAACGACAATTTCGGTCACGCGGCGGGCGATGCCGTGCTTGCCGCGCTGGCGGGCTGCATCAGGAAAACGCTGCGCAAGGAGGATTTCGCAGCGCGGATCGGCGGCGACGAATTCGTCGTCATCATCGACCCCTTTGATGCGGGCGTCGCGCGCGCCGATCTGGCGAACCGCCTGCGCGCGTGCATCGCCGACCCCGTCACCCTGCCCGACGGCGGATCCTATCGCGCGTCGGTGAGCATCGGCGTCGCGGTCTTTCCCGACGACGGCGGCGACGCCACCGCGCTGCTCACCGCCGCCGATGCGGCAATGTATGCCGACAAAATGACGCATCGTTCCCGATAGACCAGCGGAGAAACGCCCATGACCATCATCGCCCCCCAATCGCTGCGCGCGCTGATCCTGGCCGCCTTTGCCGCGCTGCTCGCCGCGTGCCAGAGCCTGCCCGCACCCGACGGATTCTCCCGCGAACAGGTCGCGGTGCTGCAAGCCGAAGGCTTTGTCGAAACCCCGCTCGGCTGGGAACTCAGCATGCCCGAACGCTTGCTGTTTCCCACCAACGAAAGCACCGTGCCGGTGGAGCAGCAGGACCGGATGCGCGAGGTCGCGGCGCGGCTCGTATCGGTCGGCATCACTACCGCGCGGGTCGAAGGCCACACCGATTCGACGGGAAGCGCGGCCTATAATCTGACGCTGTCGCAGGCGCGCGCGGAGGCGGTGGCGGCGCCGCTGCGCGCGGGCGGAATGACCTTCACGGCCGATCAGATCGTCGGCCGCGGCGAAACGCTGCCGCTGTCGAGCAACGACACGGCGGAAGGCCGACAGGACAATCGGCGCGTGGTTGTCATCGTCACGCCGACGCTCGTGTCGCAATAGGCACCCGGCCCGTCCGCCGCCCCTTTTCCTCCGCGGCGTTCGTCGCTAGGTCCGGCAACCATGAAACCGATCCGCAAAGCCGTCTTTCCCGTCGCCGGCCTCGGCACCCGCTTCCTGCCCGCGACCAAGGCGATCCCGAAGGAGATGCTGCCCGTCGTCGACCGGCCGCTCATCCAATATGCGGTTGACGAGGCGCGCGAGGCAGGGATCGAGCAGATGATCTTTGTCACCGGCCGCGGCAAGAGCGCGATCGAGGATCATTTCGACATCGCCTTTGAACTCGAAAAGACGATGTCCGAACGCGGCAAGGACTTGTCGGTGCTCGGGCCGACACGGCTTGGCCCCGGCGCCTGCGCCTATGTCCGCCAGCAGGAGCCGATGGGGCTCGGCCACGCGATCTGGTGCGCACGCGACATCGTCGGCGACGAGCCCTTTGCGATCTTCCTGCCCGACGAGTTCATGCACGGCTCGCCCGGCTGCATGAAGCAGATGGTCGACGCCTATGCCCGCGTCGGCGGCAATCTGATCTCGGTGCTCGAAGTGCCGCACGAACAGCTGTCGAGCTATGGCGTGATCGCGCCGGGCGCGCGCGACGGCGCGCTCACCGAGGTGAAGGGGCTGGTCGAAAAACCGCCGGTTTCCGAGGCGCCGTCGAACCTCATCATCTCGGGCCGCTACATCCTGCAACCCGAAGTCATGCGCGTGCTCGAACGTCAGGAAAAGGGCGCGGGCGGTGAGATTCAGCTCACGGATGCGATGGCGACGATGATCGGGTCGCAGCCATTCCACGCCGTGACCTTCGACGGCGCGCGTTACGACTGCGGATCGAAAGCGGGCTATATCCAGGCCAATCTGGCCGTCGCGCTTGCACGGCCCGACATCGCCGCCGACGTCCGCGCCTTCGCGATCGACCTGCTGAAATAGGGTCGGCTTACGGTTTCCAAAGCGCCGCGTGCCCCCGCGAAGGCGGGGGCCCATCACCTTGTTGGCGCGATTGCAAACCCAACGGAGATGGGTCCCCGCCTTCGCGGGGACACGGCCTGTGCCGGAACGATTATTCGCCCTCGATATTCGGTTTCGGGAAGCTGTCGGCGCCCAGCGTCTTGTACAGCACGCCGCCGATGATCCCGCCGACGATCGGCGCGACCCAGAACAGCCACAATTGCTGGATCGCGAGGCCCCCGACGACGAGCGCCGGGCCGGTGCTGCGCGCCGGATTGACCGAGGTGTTGGTCACCGGGATCGAAATAAGGTGGATGAGCGTCAGCGCCAGGCCGATCGCGATCGGCGCGAAACCCGTCGGCGCACGCCCGTCGGTCGACCCCATGATGATCCACAGGAAAAAGGCGGTGAGCACGATCTCGATCAGCAGCGCCGACCAGATATCATAGCCGCCCGGCGACCCTCCGCCGAAGCCGTTGGCGGCGAGGCCGTTGGTGGCAAGGTCATAGGTCGGACTGCCGCTGGCGATATAGAAGAGCAGAAAGGCCGCGACGATTGCGCCGAGCAGCTGTGCAATCACATAAAGCGGAATGTCGCGCGCCTCGAAGCGGCCGCCCGCCCATAGCCCGACGGTGACCGCGGGGTTGAGGTGGCATCCCGAAATATGGCCGATCGCATAGGCCATGGTGACAACCGTCAAACCAAAAGCCAGCGACACGCCGAGCAGGCCGATGCCGACGTCGGGGAACCCCGCCGCGAGCACCGCGCTGCCACAGCCGCCGAACACGAGCCAGAATGTGCCGATAAACTCGGCCAGACCCTTTTGGATATTCGTCATGATGACCCTCCTCCCCGCCGACGGCCACAGACGCCTCCGGCGCGCGGGCATCCTATCAGCGCTGGGCCACCGGGCAAGCCCTTGCGATACGCGGCAGAATCACGCTGCGGCGACCGCCTGGACGAAGGTGCGCGCGCGCTGGTCGAGCGACAGCGCCGCGCCCGAAAGCCCCGCCGACAATTGGCCGAGCGCCTGCGCACCATCCCCCACCGCACTCGCCCCGCGACCGATTTCCTGCACGCGCGAATCGATCTCGCGCCCGGCGAAGACCGCCTGTTCGACATAGGATGCGATCGTCAGCGTCGTCGCGCTCTGTCCGTCGACGGCGCGGTCGATCGCGTCGGAAAAGCCGTTGTTCGCTTCGATTGCCTTTTCGACCTCGGCGAAGCCCGCCGACACCTGGCCGACGATGTCGCGGATATGGTCGATATAGCCCGCGATATCGTCGGCGGCGGTGCGCGTCTGGCTGGCGAGCGTTTTCACTTCGGCGGCGACGACGGCGAAGCCGCGGCCCGCGTCGCCCGCGCGCGCCGCCTCGATCCCCGCGTTGAGCGCGAGCATGTTGGTGCGGCTCGCCATATCGATGATCAGCGCGAGCATCTGTTCGATCGACTGGCTCGCCGCCTTGAGCGCGCTCGCACGCTCGTTCGCCTGCCTTATCTTGTCGTGGGCGTCGCTACGCACCGCGCGGGCGCGCGCGCCGTCCTCGACGATCCGCGCCATGGTCGCCGCGAGCGCGCGACCGCGATCGCCCAGATCCTGGAGGCCCGTGAGCGTCTGCGCCGTCGCGCCCGCGACGGTCACCGCATCGCGCCCCGTCTGGTGCGCGCGATGGGCCAGCTCGCCCGCCACCGCCTCGACCTGCCCCGCCATGTCGGACAGGCTCGCGGTCAGCGCGGCAATATCGCGCTGGAAGGCGCGCCCCGCGGCGTCGATATGCGCCGCGCGCGTCGCGCGCTCCTGCGCCAGCTCGACCTCGCGCAGCATCGCCAGCCTGGCAAGCTGGCTGCCGTCGAGCGTTTCGACGAAGCGTCCGCCCTGCACGAGGATCAGATCCTGCCCGTCGGGCGCCCCCGCCGCGATCCGCAGCAGGTCGGTCGTCGAATGTTCGACATCGGCGGTTGGACAATCCTCTATCATCGACGCGATCGAGCCGCCGATCGTCGGATTCTGCATCAGCGAAAACCAGAAGGGACAGAAGAGCAGCTCGCGCACGCGCTGTTCGCGGATCACCCCGACCGGCCGCCCGGCCGCATCGACCACCGCGAGCGTGCGGAGGCCGGGGTTGGCGCGGAACTGGTCGATCACCTCGGACATATGCGCATCGACCCCGACCGCCGCCACATGGCCCGACGTTGGCGAAAAGGCGTTGGCGATGGCGTTCATGGGATCTCGCGAGGCTCCGTCCGATGGGTCCGAGCGCGTCCTACGCCGCCATGGTAAACATGAATTTAACTATTTGTTTCAGTGATGTGACATCCTGGCTCCGGCGAACGCCGCTCTGCCGCAATATGCTGTTCAGATTGCGCCGGTTATGCGATGGGACGCCAGCCGCGAGGAGAGAGACGATGCGCGCCTTGATTTTGCCCCTGATCGCCGCTCCCCTGCTCGCCGGCTGCGTCAGCGCCGTGAAAACGGTCGTCACCGCGCCGGTCAAGGCGGTTGGCCAGGTCGCCGACTGGTCGACGACGAGCCAGGACGAAGCCGACCGCAACCGCGGGCGCGAACTGCGCAAGCGCGAGGAGCAGATGGGCAAGCTGGCGCGCCAGCGCGACAAGGCGGTCGAAAAATGCCGCGACGGCGACGAGGAACAATGCCGCCGCGCCGAGGTGCTTGACCATGAAATCGAGGCGCTGATGGCGGCGCCCTATTAATTTGAAGGTGGCTGAGGCTCTCGGCCATTCCTCAAATTCCGTTGGTGTCGAGCGAAGTCGAGACACCCCGAAGGTCGGCGCTCCCCAAGCGTGTCTCGACTTCGCTCGACACGAACGGGAATGGAGGGCTCACCCCAACGTCGCCGCTACCGCACCCGCCGTCCCGTCCACACGACGCGCCCGACGATCCGGATCGCCGACAGCGGCAGATCGTCCCAGCTGCGATAATGCGGATTGTCGCTGATCACCGATACGCGCCCCGGCCCCGGCGCGCGCGCGATCCGCTTGACCATCAGCACATCGTCCATGCGCAGCACGTAAATGCCGTCGCGCAGCCGCGCCGCCGCGTCGCTGCCGTCGACCAATATGTCGTCGCCGTCGTCGAGCGTCGGCGCCATCGAATCGCCTTCGACGCGAATGATGCTGAGCGCGCGCGGATCGGCGCCAAGGTCGCGCAGCCATTTGGGATCGAAGGCGACCTCGCCCTCGACCGGCTCGCCATCGACGCTCGCGCCCGCGCCCGCCGACGCCCCGATCGCCAGCTTGGGCACCAGGATCATCCCCGGCCCGCGACTCCGCGCCGGGGTCGCGACACGCGCCACCGGCCCACCCAGCATCGCTTCGGACACCCCCAGATAGGCGGCGATGCGCGCGCGATCCTGTTCGGCCAGCCGCCGCGGCGAACCGCGCTTGATATATTGCTGAATATAGGCGGGGTTGCGCCCGATCACCTGCGACAGGCGCGCATAATCGACGCCCTTTTCCGACAATAGCCGGTCGAGCGCCGCGCGCGGGTCGTGAACTGGGTCGATCATGGCGGTCTGGTCCCGTCCTTCCGCATTCTTCCTAGCAAGCGGATTTTTCCTAGACAAGTAGGAAATTGAGCATCAGATAGGAAATATCCTATCGCGCGACTCGCCCGGTTTCGTCGGGTTTCATCAGGGAGGACAATATGGAGCGCAGCCTGTTGCAGCGGATCGAGGCATTTCTGAAGGAAACGGCGATGCCGCCGACGGTCTTTGGCCGCGCGGCGGTGCGCGACCCGCGCCTCGTCAGCGACCTGCGCGGCGGACGCGAACCGGGCGCGAGATTGAAAAGACGTGTGGAACATTTCATGAACAAGTGGCGCGCGGAGCGTGTGAGCGAATGCGCCGAAACGGAAGCCGCGGCATGATGTCCTGGTCGCCCGCACGCCCGCCGCGCCCCGGTTGCCCGCACCGCCGCCTGCGCCACCTGCTGACCCGCGAGCTGCCGCTCGGCCTGGCCGCCGACGCCTCGACATTCCGCCCCTGGGCCAGCGCGAGCTTCGTCGGCGCGCGTCATATCTTTCCCTGCACCCTTGCCGCGGGCGAGGCCGAGCCGATGCGCCGCGCGCTACAGGAGCGGCTGGGCGCGCTCGAATGGCGGCTACCCGGCCATATCGTCGCCGATGTCGCGGTGGAGTGCGGGCGCGATCCGCAGATGCTGCGGATCGAGATTTTGACGGTCGAGGATTAGCCGACCGATTGCCGCGTCATCCGCTGCAAGGTGCCGAGCGCGGCTTCGAGCGCGAAGTCGATCTCGGGCTCCTCGGCGGGAACCGCCGCGTCCGCGCCCGGAATCGCCGCGCGCGCGACCGCCGCCTGTCGGCGCCGCGCGAGGCCCGCCTCGAAGCGCGCGACCATCGCGGCGAGCGACGTGTCGGCGAGGTCGGATGCAGGCGCGGGAGCGATCATTTCGGCGGGCTGGAGCCAGGGCGCGTCGGCGCCGAGATCCTCTTCGGTCGCCAGGTCGGCGAGGATCAGCTCGTCGTCGGCCGCGATGTCGACACCTTCGCCGCGCGCGGGGTCGGCGGCGGCTTGAAGAACGGGCGCCTCGAAACCATCGAGCCCGCCCGCGGGCAGATCACGCCCCGCGCGGAGCGGAGGGCGCAGCGAATCGTCGGGGTGGAGGTCGGCGCGGCGGCGCGTGAACACGGGCTCGTCATCGTCGCTCGCTTCGGCGTGCCGACGAAACGGATTACGCAGCCGCGACAGACCGGCGGCCTCCGGTCTGGCGATCAGCAGCGCGACAAAACCGGCGATCAGCGCCGCGACCGCCGCCATGCCAAAGGCGAGCGCGAGGCGCCCGCCATTGCCGACCGGCGGCACGAACAGATCCGAAAGGCGGTCGAGATAGAGGTTCCAGCTGATCGCGCTGACCCAGGCGAAGGGCATCAGCGCGGCAAAGAGGAAGGTCAGCGCGGCAGCGCCGATCACCGCGGGGATCGCGGGCCTGAGCGCGCGCAGCAGCGCGCCCGCCATGCCCTTTGCCCCATAGTCGCTCGTCTCGTCCATATCGTCCCAAATCCATGGCCCCATCGGGCCCGCGTCGCGTCGTGCCATTTGCCTCATGCGCCGCGCAGCAGTCGCTGGTAAACCGGCTCGTAACGTAAAATGTTTGATGACCAGTTACGATGGCTTTCGACAAAAATACGTGCCGTCCGCCGCCTTTCGGGCCATATCTCGCGATTTTCCAGCAGCTTGTCGAGCGCATCCGCCATCGCTGCCGGATCGTCGGGCGCGAACAGTGCGCCGGTTGCGCCATCCTCGATCAGTTCGCGGTGTCCGCCGACATCCGACGCCGCGACCAGCCTGCCCTGCGCCATCGCCTCGAGCGGTTTCAGCGGCGTCACAAGGTCGGTCAGCCGCATCTTCTTGCGCGGATAGGCGAGGATGTCGATCAGCGAATAATAACGCTCGACCTCGCCATGCGGCACGCGGCCAACGAAATGGATCCGCGCCGAGGCGGGCGACGCCGCCGCCTGGGCCTTCAGCGCCGCCTCCATCGGCCCGCCGCCGACGAGCAGGAGCCGCGCCGTCGGCTGCGCGGCGACGAGCGCGGGCATCGCGGCGATCAGATCGTCGATCCCCTCATAATCGTAAAAGCTGCCGATATAGCCGATCACCGCATCATCGGCCGCGATTCCCAGTTCGGCCGCGAGCGCATCGTCGCGCGGCGGCGGGTCGCCGAACAGGTCCAGATCGACGCCGTTCGGCGACACAATAATCTTCGCCGGATCGATCCCGCGCGCGATCAGGTCGCCGCGCAGCCCGTCGCAGATCACCGCGACCGCATCGGCCGATCGGACGGCGTGGGTTTCGACCGCCTTGGTCAGCCGGTAGCGCAGGCTGTCCTCGCGTCCCGTCCCGTTGCCGACCGCCGCATCCTCCCAGAAAGCGCGGATTTCATAAATGACCGGGATACCCAGCCGCTTGCCGATGCGCAGCGCCGCCAGTCCGTCCAACACCGGCGAATGGGCATGGAGAACATCGGGTTTCCAGTCCCGCGCCAGCGCCTCGACGCGCCGCGCCAGCGCGCCGATCTCGCGCCATTCGCGCAGCGGCGAGCGCGCGGGCGCGATCGGCGGCGTGCGATAGAAGGTCAATCCGTCGACCGTTTCGCCATCAGGGCCAGGCTCGGGATGCCGAACGCCGGTGACGCCCGCGACTTCCCACCCCTTTGCGACCTGCGCCTTCATCAGCGCACGGGTACGAAAGGTATAGCCGCTGTGCGTCGGCAGGCTATGGTCGAGAACATGCAATATGCGGGTCATCGTGCGGGGCTTTGACAGACAAGGCTTAACGCGGCGTCAACCCCGATAGCCTAGGCGGCGTCCGATATGGTCGACAATTTCTCCATTGGCCTGACGCACTTGCTGATGGCGATCGCGCTGGGGCGCCTGCTCTATCGGGGCGATCTCGACCGCGAGGTGAGCCCGCGGATGCTGTGGCAGCAGCGCCGCGACGCCGAACGCGCCGCAGAGGACGCATCGGCCGATGCGTGACCTGGTTTTCGTCGCCTTTCTCTTCGCCTTCATCGGGGTCGGCTTTCGCAAGCCGTTCCTGTTCGTCCTCTGCTTCTGCTACATCGACATCGTCGCGCCGCAGCGGCTGAGCTATTTCCTCATCAATTCGATCCCGGTTTCGCTGATCGTCTTCGGCCTTGCGATCACCGGCTGGCTGGTCGCCGACGACAAGCGCGATACCAGATGGTCGGGGCGCCAGACCTTGCTCGTCCTCATCCTCCTCTATTGCTGGCTGACGACGATCCAGGCCGATTTCCCGGTCGAGGCGGCGGACAAATGGAGCTGGGTGTGGAAGGCGCTGCTGTGGGCGATCTTCCTGCCGCTGACCTTGCGCACCAAGCTGCGCATCGAGGCGCTCGCGCTCATCATGCTGCTCTCGGCCGCGTCCATTGCCATCGCGGGCGGGATCAAGACCGCGGCGGGCGGCGGCGGCTACGGCACGCTCCAGCTGCTGCTCAACGAAAATTACGGGCTGTATGAAGGGTCGATCATGTCGACCGTCGGCATCGCGATCATTCCGCTCATCCTGTGGTATCGGCGCCACGGGACGATCTTTCCGCCCGACTGGCGCGTCTCGCTCTTTGCCTTCGCGCTCTGCTTTGCGTGCATGTTGCTGCCCGTGGGGACGCAGGCGCGCACCGGGCTCGTCTGCCTCGCCGTGCTCGCCGTGCTGTCGCTGCGCGCGGTCAAGCATCGCTTCCTTTACATTGCCGGGGCGGGGCTGCTCGCGGTCGCCGCGATCCCCTTCCTGCCGCAAAGCTTTACCGAACGCATGGAAACGATCCGCGACCACCGCGCCGACCAGTCGGCCTCCACCCGCGTCGCCGTGTGGCAGTGGACATGGGATTATGCCAAGGAAAACCCGTTCGGCGGCGGCTTCGAGGCCTATATCCAGAACCGCGTGCGCGTCGAAAAGGCGGCGAGCGATTACGACCCCGCCGCACCGCAGAACGCCGAACCGACGGTGTATGAGGAACATTCGCGCGCCTATCATTCGAGCTATTTCGAGATGCTGGGCGAACAGGGTTATCCGGGGCTTGCGCTCTGGCTGCTCCTCCATGCGATCGGCCTTGTCCGCATGGAGCAGCTCCGGCGGCGCTATCTCAAGACGCGCCGCGCCGAGGAGCAATGGATCGCACCGCTCGCGACCGCGCTCCAGCACGGCCATATCATCTATATGGTCGGATCGCTGTTCGTCGGTATCGCCTTCCAGCCGTTCATCTATATGATGCTCGCGCTCGAGATCGGGCTGTCGACCTATTGCCGCCGCCGCGAGCAGGAAGCGGGATGGCGCCCGCTGATGGCGCGCCCGGCACAGGTTCCGGCGCGCCACAGCCTGCCCGCGAACCCATAGAAGCGGAACCATCGCAGCGGCCGAGCGCTATGGGATCAGGCATCCGCACAGGTTTTGCGTTACGCGCGCGGATTTTTGACCTATCCGGGGCGCGCCCGACAAGGGCATGATGCTTCGTCCCACCAATCGAACCAGAGGACCAACAGGCCCCGCATGACCGCCACGATCCTGACCGCCGCCGCCAAGACGTCCCCTGCCAAAGCCAGTGCCGCGACCGGCGATCCGCTCGACGCCATGCGCGACTGGCTGGACGGCAGCGTCGCCTGGATAAACAGCCACTGGCTGGAGATCGGCATCGCGATCGCGCTCGGCCTCGCCATCTATTTCCTGCTGTCGATGATTCGCCGGATCGCGCTGAAGCGCGCGCAGGCGGCGCCGGGACAGTTCACGCTGACCGACATTGTCGGGCGCGTGATCCACAAGACCAAGTCGCTGGTGCTCGCGATCATCTCGATCCGGCTCGTCGCGGGTTATGCGCAACCGCCCGCGCTGGTGATGCAGGCGATCCATTACGCCTTCACCGTCGCCGTCGTGCTGCAGGCGGCAATCTGGGCGCGCGAAATCCTGCTCGGACTGATCCAGCGCCGCGCCGCCGAGGGGCACAATGAAACGCTGAGCAACGCGATGGGGATCATCCGCCTGCTGATCAGCGTTGCGCTGTTCGCGGTCGCCGCGATCGTCATCCTCGACAATATGGGGGTCAATGTCACCGGCCTGGTCGCCGGGCTCGGCATCGGCGGCATCGCGATCGGCCTTGCCGCGCAGGGCATTTTTTCGGACCTTTTCGCGTCGCTGTCGATCATCTTCGACCGGCCGTTCCGCGTCGGCGAGACGATCAAATATGACAACAGCACCGCGACGGTCGAGCGAATCGGGCTGAAAAGCACGCGGCTCCGTTCGATAAACGGCGAGCTGCTCGTCATCTCGAACACCAATCTGCTCGCCAAGGAGATCACCAACTATGCGCATCTACACCGCCGCCGCGTGACCTTCATGATCGGCGTCGTCTATCAGACGACGCCCGCGATGCTGCGCGACCTGCCCGCGCTGCTGGAGGAACAGGTGAAGGCCGCGGGCCACGAGTTCATTCGATCGAGCTTTGTCACCTTCGGCGCGTCGAGCCTCGATTTCGAGCTGTTGTTCGACGTGTTCAGCGACGATTATGACGTTGTGACCGCCGCGCGCACCGATGTCGCGATCCGCCTGTTCGAAGCCATGACGGCCGCGGGTTATGATTTTGCCTATCCGACACAGACGACCTTTACCGCGGCGCCCGACGGGACGATGATTCTCCCCTATGCCGACCCGGCGACGACCAGGGCGGCAAAGCCCGCCGGGGGCTGACGCTACGGCGCCGCGGCCAAAGTCCTTGGCCCTTGTGCAATGCGGCAGGAGAGGCCTAGAACGCGCCCCGAACCAGGATTGAGGGGATGATTTATGGCCACCATCACGCCGCAGGAATTGCAGTCAAAGGTCGGGCAGCATCTCGGCACCTCCGATTGGGTGCTCGTCGACCAGGCGATGATCAACAAGTTCGCCGACGCCACCGGCGATCATCAGTTCATCCATGTCGACGAGGAAAAGGCCAGGCTGACGCCCTTCGGCGGCACCATCGCGCACGGTTTCCTGACGCTGTCGCTGATCCCGATGCTCGGCGCGCGCACCGACGGGCCGAAGATCGAAGGCGTCAAGATGGGCGTCAACTATGGCGGCAACAAGGTCCGCTTCCTCGCCCCCGTCCGTTCGGGCAAGCGCGTGCGCAGCCATGTGAAGCTGCTCGAACTCGAAGAAAAGCGCCCCGGCCAGTGGCAGCAGACCAATGAAGTGACCATCGAGATCGAGGGCGAGGAAAAGCCCGCCCTGATCGCCGAATGGATCAGCCAGTTTTTCGTTTGAGCTCAGCCCTCCCCGGCAAAGATTTCGCCAAACTCATCGAAAAGGAATTGCATCATGCGTGACGCCGTTATCGTTTCCACCGCCCGCACCCCGCTGACCAAGGCGGCGCGCGGTTCGTTCAACAACACCCTCGCCCCGACGCTGGGCTCCTTCTCGGTCAAGGCTGCGGTCGAGCGCGCGGGCCTGGAGGGCGGCGAGATCGACGACGTCGTCTTCGGCGCCGCGATGCAGCAGGGGTCGCAGACGATGAACGTCGCGCGCCTGATCGCGCTGCGGTCGGGCCTGCCCGTCACCGTCCCCGGCATGTCGATCGACCGCCAGTGCTCGTCGGGCCTGATGACGATCGCGACCGCGGCGAAGCAGATCATCGTCGACCGCCAGGACATCTGCGTCGCGGGCGGCATCGAAAGCATCTCGAAAGTCAGCGGCAGCGGCAAGGTCTTCATCGAAACCGACGCCGATCTGATCGCGATGCACAAGGACACCTATATGCCGATGATCGGCACCGCCGAGGTCGTCGCCAAGCGCTACAACATCAGCCGCGAATATCAGGACGAATACTCGCTCCAGTCGCAGCAGCGCACCGCCGCCGCGCAGGCCGCGGGCAAATATGACGACGAGATCGTCGCGTGCAAGGCCACCATGGCGGTGATGGACAAGGAAACCAAGGAAGTCAGCTTCAAGGAGGTCGTCGCCGACAGGGACGAGTGCAACCGCCCCGACACGACGCTCGAAGGGCTGGCCAGCCTGAAGCCGGTGATGGGCGAAGGCCACACGATCACCGCGGGCAACGCGAGCCAGCTCGCCGACGGATCGTCGGCGTGCGTCGTGATGGAGGCCAGGGTCGCCGAAAAGCGCGGGCTTCAGCCGCTCGGCCGTTATGTGGGCATGGCCGTTGCGGGCACCGAACCCGACGAAATGGGCATCGGCCCCGTCTTCGCCATCCCCAAGCTGCTCGAACGCTTCGAGCTCAAGATGGACGACATCGGCCTCTGGGAACTCAACGAAGCCTTCGCCGTGCAGGTGCTTTACTGCCGCGACAAGCTCGGCATTCCGAACGAGCTGCTCAACGTCAACGGCGGCTCGATCTCGATCGGCCACCCGTTCGGCATGACCGGCGCGCGCTGCGTCGGCCACGCGCTGATCGAAGGCAAGCGTCGCGGCGTCAAATATGCCGTCGTGACGATGTGCATCGGCGGCGGCCAGGGCGCAGCGGGCCTGTTCGAGGTCTTCTGATGCGCCTCAGCGCTCCGCGCATCGAGCCGGTCGATCTGGACCGGCTCGATGCCGAACAGCGCGCCGCGCTCGAACCCTTCCTTTCCACCGAGGGTGGAAAGGTCGGGGGCGGCAAGATCCTTCATATCTTCCGCACCCTCGCGCACGCGCCGAAGGCGCTCACCGCCTTTCTCGCGTGGGGCAATTATATCCTGTCGAAGCGCAACGCGCTGAGCCCACGGAATCGCGAACTCGTCATCCTGCGCACCGGCTATAATTGCCGGTCGGGTTACGAGTGGACGCAGCACAAACGCATCGGCCTCGATTGCGGACTTTCCGAAGCGGAGATTGTGCGGATCAAGGCTGGACCCGATGCAGCGGGATGGGGCGACATCGAGCGCGCGATGCTCCGCGCGACCGACGAGCTGACCGCCAACCATTTCGTCAGCGACGCGACCTGGGCCGCGCTCGCGCCGCTCGGCGACAAGGGGCGCATGGACCTGGTGATGACAGTCGGGCAATATACGCAGGTCTCGATGATCCTGAACAGCTTCGGCGTTCAGGTCGAGGAAGGATGGGAGGTCGACCCCGACCTCAAGGCCTGACGGGAAGGGATAAGGACATGAGTGCCATCGGCATTATCGCCACGCTGCGCGTGCAGCCGGGCAAGGAAGAGGCCTTTGAGGGCGTCTTCGCCGAACTCGCCGCCGCGGTGAGCGCGAACGAGAGCGGCAACAGCTATTATAAACTGTTCCGCACCGAAACGGCGGGCGTCTACAAGGTCATGGAATGTTATGACAATGACGCCGCGGTCGAAGCGCACCGTGCGTCGGAGCATTTCCGCAGGCTGGGCGCCAAGCTCGGCCCGTGCCTCGCGGGCGCGCCGGAGATCGAGCGGCTGACCGCCGCCTGAGGACCGGTTGCGGACGGCGGGTTTCGGCTGATAGCGGTCTGAGGCGATCCTCCCCAAAACAGCCGCCGCTCACCCCACCTCGGCAATCTCCCCCGCCCGGTCGCCCAGCACATAGCGCGGCCCCGCGCCGCGCTGCGCCGCCTTGTCCTGCGCGTTGTAGAGTCGGCATTTCTTCAAGGACAGGCAACCGCAGCCGATGCACTGGTCGAGCAGGCCGCGCGTGCGCGTCAGCGCCGCGATCTGCGCGTCGATGCGCGCGCGCAGCCCGGTGCTGATCCGCGTCCAGTCGGCGGCATTCGGCGTCCGTCCGGCGGGCAGCCGCGCCAGCTCGGCGCCGATCTCCTCAAGGCTCAGCCCCATCTGCTGCGCGATCAGGATGAACGACACGCGGCGGATGTCGGCGCGCAGGAAGCGCCGCTGCCCGCCGCGCGTGCGCAGCGCCTCGATCAGCCCCTTCGCCTCGTAAAAGCGGATCGCCGATACCGCGACGCCGGTGCGCGCGGCCAGCTCGCCGATCGAAATCAGGTCGGTGCGGTGCATGACATAAACTCCCGTCATTGCGAGGAGCGAAGCGACGCGGCAATCTCCAGCCGTCGGCACAGCCGGGCCGACAGCTGGAGATTGCTTCGCTTCGCTCGCAATGACGGACCAGAGAATGATCGTCATTTCCTCTTGATCTAAACTCGACTTGAGCTTTCATAAGTCGCGGCGTCAACCCGAATCAGGAGTTCCCCCCGTGACGCACCCCTTCATCGAACATGTGAACCTCACCGTCAGCGACCCCGACCGCACCGCCGGCATATTGTCGGCGATCTTCGGCTGGCACGAGCGCTGGCGCGGCCCGGCGCGCGATGGCGGCCGCACGATCCACCTCGGCAGCGACACCGCCTATATCGCGCTCTACACCGGCCCCGACGGCGAGCATGCAGGCGTCCGCTATCCCAAGGGCGAACCGCTCAACCATGTCGGGGTGCAGGTCGATGACCTCGACACCATCGAAATGCGCGTGAAAGCGGTCGGCCTCACGCCGTTCAACCACGGCGACTATGAACCCGGCCGCCGTTTCTATTTCTTCGATCCCGACGGCATCGAATATGAAGTCGTCAGCTATGCCGAGCCGCGTGCGGGCTGAACCGGGCATCAAGTGTCGGTCAAGCGCGCGGTCGGATTGACGACGAAGGACCGCGATCCTGGCAAGCACGCCGCTCTAAGAAGGTTGGAAAATCCGTTCGCATCGAGCGAAGTCGAGATGCCCATCGGTCGTGTATGCCTGTGGGGTGTCTCGACTTCGCTCGACACGAACGGATTTCGCGGTCAGCCCACCGGCGGGCCGATCCGCCCCTCGCGATACTCGAACCCGCCCTCGCGGTCCCGCTCCAACAGCGCCGGACCGTCGAGATCGACCCAGCGCGCGCGCTGGGCGAGCACAAAGGCCGGGGCGATCGCAAGGCTGGTCGACAACATGCAGCCGACCATGATCGCCAGCCCCGCGGCGTCGGCGGCGTCGGCGATGCGCAGCGCCTCGGTCAGCCCGCCCGCCTTGTCGAGCTTGATGTTCACCCCGTCGTAAAAGGCGCCGATCCGCGCGACGTCGGCTGCCGTCTGGCAGCTTTCGTCGGCGACGAAGGGGATCGACGCATAAACGGGATCGAGCAAGGCGTCGGCGCCGACCGGCACCGGCTGCTCGATCATCTCGACCCCCATGTCGGCAAGCGCCTCGGCCTCCTCCAATATGTCGACCTGTCCCCAGCTTTCGTTGGCATCGACGATCAGCCGGGCATGAGGGGCGCCCTTGCGCACCCCGGCGACGCGCAGCCGGTCGTCCTCGCCGGTCAGCTTGATCTTGAGCAGATGATAGCCGTCGGCCTCCGCCGTCGCCGCCTGTTCGGCCATCGCGCCGGGGCTGCCGAGCGAGATGGTGAAGGCGGTCGTGCGCGCGGTCGGCGCGCCGTCGCAGCCCGCAAGCTGCCAGAGTCTCACGCCGCGCTGCCGCGCCTCCAGATCCCAGAGCGCGCAATCGAGCGCGTTGCGCGCCGCGCCCGGCGCCATGATTTCCTGCACCGCGGCGCGCGCCTCGGCCGCGTCCATCCCGGCGAGATGCGCCGCGGCGAGCAATATCTGGTCGCGGCACGCCGCCGCATCTTCGCCCAGATAATAGATCGGCGTCCCCTCGCCGCGTCCCACCGCACCGTCTCCCTCGATTTCGGCGACGACGACGTCGACATGGTCCCTGGCGCCGCGGCTGATGACGAACGAGCCCGCGACCGGCCAGCGTTCGACGCGCGCGCTTTTCAGTTGGATAGCCATGGCGGGACGTTAATGATCGAAGCGATGACCGGCAAATCCCTTTCCGAACGCATTGGCGACGTGGGCCGCCGCCTCGCGGTCGAGGCGCACGCCGCCTGGCTCGCCGCGCGCGACCCGCGCGTGCCGTGGTTCGCGCGGCTGCTCGCGGTCGCGATCGCCGCTTATGCGCTTTCGCCGATCGACCTCATTCCCGATTTCGTGCCCGTGCTCGGCTGGATCGACGACCTCGTCGTCGTGCCGCTCGGCCTGCTTGCGGTGCGGCGGCTGATCGCGGCGCCGCTGTGGGCCGAACTCCAGGCCACGGCCGAAGCGGCAAGCGAGCGCCCTTCGAGCCGCGCGGGCATGATCTTCATCCTGCTGATCTGGGCCGCGCTGCTCGCCATCGTCTATTGGTCGGTCCGCACCTCGCCGCTCCACTGAATCGCTATTTGCCTCGTCATCCCGGCGGAGGCCGGAATCTCGCCGCAGCGCCGGAACGGGGGGGGCGAGACCCCGGCCTCCGCCGGGATGACGATTCAGGCGGGGTCAATCATGCCCCAGCCCCGAATCCGCTTGCCCCACCCTTTTCCATCCTTACATATCGGCGCACGATAATTTCTTTTCAGCATAATGAGGATCGCCTTGCCATGCCCGCCAAACGCCTGTCCGCGCCGCTCGCGCTGGTCGCCCTTGCCATGACCCCCGCCGCCGCGCAGGCCGCCGACGCGGCGGCGGCATCCGCGCCCGCCCCCGCGCTCACCTATCCGGACACGGCGCGCGGCGACACGGTCGATCCGCAGTTCGGGGTCGATGTCGCCGATCCCTATCGCTGGCTGGAGGATGACGTCCGCGTCAATCCGAAGGTCGCGGCGTGGGTCGCGGCGCAAAACAAGGTCACCGACGCCTATCTCGATACGCTGCCCGGCCGCGACGCCTTCCGGGCGCGGATGACCGAGCTGTACAATTACGAACGCTTCGGCCTGCCGACCAAGGCGGGGACGCGCTATTTCTATACGCGCAACGACGGGCTTCAACCGCAGTCGGTGCTTTATGTCCGCGAAGGGCTGAATGGCGAGGGCCGCGTGCTCATCGACCCGAATCTGTGGGCGAAGGACGGCGCGACCGCGCTCGCCGAATGGGAACCGTCGGACGATGGCAGGCATCTCCTCTATTCGGTGCAGGACGGCGGCACCGACTGGCGCATCGTGCGCGTCAAGGATGTCGCGACGGGGCAGGACTTGCCCGACGAGGTGCGCTGGGTGAAGTTTTCGTCGCTCGACTGGGCGAAGGACGGCAGCGGATTTTTCTATTCGCGCTTTCCGGAACCCGAAGCGGGCGAGGCCTTCCAGTCATTGAACGAAAATCACGCCGTCTATTTCCATCGGCTCGGCACGCCGCAAAGTGAAGACGTGCTGATCCACGCGACGCCCGACAAGCCGAAGCTCAACAACAGCGCGCTCGTCACCGACGACGGCGAATATCTGCTCGTCGTCTCGTCGGAGGGGACCGACGAACGTTATGGCCTGACGCTGCACCCGCTCGGCAAGCCGGGCGCGAAGCCGATCACCCTGGTCGACGATTATGCGAACAACTGGGAATATGTGACCAACGCGGGCACGCGCTTCACCTTCCTCACCAACAAGGGCGCGCCGCGCGGGCGCCTTGTTTCGTTCGATATTGCGAAGCCGGGCAAGCTCACCGAACTCGTCGCCGAAAATCCGGCCACGCTGGTCGGCGCGTCGCGCGTCGGCGACCGCATCATCCTCTCCTATCTCGGCGACGCCAAGTCGGAGGCGCGGATGGTGGCATTGGACGGCAAGCCGGTCGCGAACATCAACCTCGCCGACATCGGCGCGGCGTCGGGATTCGGCGGGAAATCGAGCGACCCCGAAACCTTTTATGCCTTTTCCAGCTTTGCGCGGCCGACGACGATCTACCGCTTCGACACGCAGACCGGAAAGAGCGAGATTTTCGCCGAGCCCAGGCTGACGTTCGATCCCGCCGACTTCAGTGTCGAGCAGCGTTTCTACAAATCGAAGGACGGCACCGAAGTCCCGATGTTCGTCGTGATGAAAAAGGGCATCGACCGCAGCAAGGGCTCGCCGACGCTGCTTTATGGCTATGGCGGCTTCAACGTTTCGCTGACGCCGGGCTTTTCGCCGACGCGGCTCGCATGGGTCGACAAGGGCGGCGTGCTCGCCATCGCCAACCTGCGCGGCGGCGGCGAATATGGCAAGGCGTGGCACGACGCCGGCCGCCTCGCGAACAAGCAGAATGTCTTCGACGACTTCATTGCCGCGGGCGAATATCTGATTGCTCAGGGCATCGCGGGCAAGGGCCAGCTCGCGATCGAGGGCGGCTCGAACGGCGGGCTGCTCGTCGGCGCGGTCACCAACCAGCGCCCCGACCTGTTCGCCGCCGCGCTGCCCGCGGTCGGGGTGATGGACATGCTGCGCTTCGACCGCTTCACCGCGGGGCGCTATTGGGTCGACGATTATGGCTATCCGTCGAAGGAGGCCGATTTCCGGAACCTGCTCGCCTATTCGCCCTATCACAATATCAGGGTCGGCGTGGCCTATCCGGCGGTGCTGGTGACGACCGCCGACACCGACGACCGCGTCGTTCCGGGGCACAGCTTCAAATATACCGCCGCGCTCCAGCACGCCAAGGCGGGCAGCAAGCCGCACCTCATCCGCATCGAAACGCGCGCAGGCCATGGCAGCGGCAAGCCGACCGACAAGATCATCGCCGAGGCCGCCGACAAATATGCCTTTGCGGCGAAGTGGACCGGGCTGGACGTCGAATAGGATGAGCTACACCCTCTCCTTCACCGCCGCCGATCCCGCCGAACGGTGGGCCGAGGCGGGCGACGCCGCGGTGGCGCTCGTCGCGGGCGAGCATGACGGGATCGCCAATATGGCGAATGTCGCGGCGCTGATCTGGCAGGCGATCCCCGACCTCAACTGGGCGGGCTTCTATCGCTTCGACGGGCAGGAACTGGTCCTCGGCCCGTTCCAGGGCAAGGCGGCGTGCATCCGCATTCCGCTGGACAAGGGGGTGTGCGGCGCCGCCGCGCGGCTGCGCGTGGCCCAGCGCGTCGACGATGTCCACGCCTTTCCCGGCCACATCGCCTGCGACGCCGACAGCCGCAGCGAACTGGTCGTGCCGGTGATCGCGAACGACCGGCTGATCGGCGTGCTCGACCTCGACAGCCCGCTTCCCGCCCGCTTCACCGCCGCCGACCAGGCCGGCGCCGAGGCGCTGGTCGCGCGCATCGCGGCGGCGCTGGCGTGAAGCGGCGGCGGCGCTGACAAAAGCGGGACCATGCGCGGGGCAATGGCGGCTTTGGGGTAGGGAGCGGACGTTCGCCTTATTGTTGTACCCCGGCGAAAGCCGGGGTCCAGGGCGCCCAGGAGCAGGCGTTGGCTCATCCCGCTCTGGACCCCGGCTTTCGCCGGGGTACGGCAACGATCGGTCGAAACCGGATATCGACTCCCATCCACCTGACCCAAATCGGGACGCAATCCTTAGGGTTAACGGATTCGCGAATCCGCGCCCTTTTTGCTAACAACTTGTTAACCAAACGGTTCGCGCCGGGGAACAGGGAGCTTAGGCATGCGCACCATCTTGCTATTGGGTCTGGCCGCGGGATCGGTGCTGCTGACAGAGCATGCCCACGCCGAACCGCCCGCGCTCGACTATGGCGTGCCCGCCGATCCCGACGCGCGCGTCTACACCGGCTATCCCGACCGCGTGCCCAGCGAAATCGAATATCGCCGCGTCAGCGGCTATGATGCCGAGGGTCGCTGGACGGGCACGTGGGACGGCACCTACGAGACGCCTGACGGCCGCCGTTACGAGGGCCGCTATGAAGGCACGGTCGAAGGGCATGGCGCCCCCTACCCGCCACCGCCCTATGGCCATGCCTGGTATCACGGCGATTATGATCCGCGTCATGACGCCGAAATGGAACGCCGCTGTGGCCGGGGGGGCACAGTCGGCGGCGCGGTTGCCGGTGCTGTCGTGGGGGGCATCGCCGGCAACCGCATCGCCGGGCGCGGCAACCGCACCGAAGGCACGCTCATCGGCGGCGGGCTCGGCGCGCTCGCGGGCAGCGCGATCGGCAGCGCCGAAGACAGGAAGAAATGCGAACAATGGTGGGCGCGCAGCCGCGGCCACCATCGGGGCGGCCATGTAACCACGCATTACCACGGCGGCTACGGCTATGGTTATGGCTGGTACACGCCGGGAGTCGTCGTTACCACGATCATCAATGGCGCGCCCGTCGTGACCGAAACGGTCGAAACGACGACGCGCACCTATTATGAAAATGTGCCGGTGCGCAAACGCCATGTGGCGAAGAAAAAGTGGAAGCCGAAACCCAGGCCGAAACCGCGCTGCGTCTGCTGACAAGCCGCACGCGCTGGTCACCCGTGCCCGTCCCGAAGGCCCGTCGTCCGCTGGATGGCGGGCTTTTCGCCGGCTCACCCGTCGCCGCAAGATGAACCTCGGCCAACCAAGGCTGAACGCCGGATAAGCGCCGGGTTCAGCGCCGTGTCACCACCGAATCGCTAAACCCTCCCCAACAGGCCGCGACGTGCCGCCTGCGCTTGTTTGAGGAGACCGAACCATGGCTAGGAAGGCCAATCTGACCAGGGCCGCAATTGGGGCGGCCACCGCGGGAGCGTTGGCGATGAGCGCGACCCCCGCGATGGCGCGCGACCATTATGACGACGACGGAATCGGCGCGGGCGAGATCATCGCCGGCGCCATCGTTCTGGGCGGCCTTGCGGCGATCCTGTCGTCGGACAATGACCGTTATGACCGTTATGACCGTTATGACCGTTATGATTATCGCTATCGCGATCGCTATGGCGATCCGCGTTATGGCTATGGCTATGATTATCGCCGCTATGGCAACAGCCGCCGCGCGGTTCGCCAGTGCGTCAATGCCGTCGAATATGGCAGCCGCCGCTACGGCCGCACCGACGTCACCGAGGTGACGAGCATCGACCGCAAGCGCGACGGCTACAAGGTCAAGGGCCGCGTCGTCGTTCGCGACGGATACGGCGGTCGCTGGGGTCGCGGCGGCTATTATGATCGCGGCAAGTTCACCTGCGACGTCCGCTACGGCCGGGTACAGGACATCCGTTTTTCAGGCCTGCGTTAACATCCCGAACCTATGGCAAGGAGCCCGCCCGTGCCCCGGCACGCGGCGGGCTTTGTCATGTCCGCGCCCTTCCTTTTGCCATGAGCAAATATCGAATCCGACCTTGCTAAGCCGCCCGCGTCCCGCAACAGTGGATTTTTCACAAATGAGGGATCCCAGTTCATGCGCCGCCGCACACTCCTCGCCGCCGTCCCCGCCGCCGCGCTGTTGCCGACAGCAGGCCTCGCGCAAGGAAGGAAGCCCAAGGCAGCGCCCGCCGCCGCCAGGCCGGACGGTTCACTGCCGCCGGTATGGGAAGCGGGCGCCGACCGCTTCGTGCGGCCCGACGTGCAAAGCGGCGATCGCCCGGTCGGCGCGAGCTTCGCCTCGCGCACCGCCGTTTACGGTCTCAGCGGTGCGGCGGGCACCGCGCACCCGCTCGCGACGCAGGCGGGGATCGACATGTTGAAGCGCGGCGGATCGGCGGTCGATGCGGCGATCGCGATCAACGCATGTCTCGGACTGCTCGAACCCACCGCGAACGGCATCGGCGGCGACGTCTATGCGATGATATGGGATCCGAAGACGAAAAAGCTCGCGGGACTGGCCGGATCGGGGAAAAGCCCGCGCGGGCTCGATCTCGCGACGGTGCGTAGCCGCGCCAGGGGCGGCACGCTGCCCGCCTATGGCGCGATCAGCGTATCGGTGCCGGGCACCGTCGACGGCTGGTGGACGATGCACCAGCGCTACGGCAAATTGCCCTGGAAAGACCTGTTCGAGCCTGTCATCGCGCATGCCGAAGCGGGGGCGCCAGTGCCCGACCTGATCGCTTATTATATGCGCCGCAGCCTCGCCGGTTTCCGCCAGCCGGGCCGCGGGATCGAAGAGATCGACAATGCGCTGCGCACCTATGGCCTGAACGACGGGAAGGGACCGGCGGCGGGGCAGGTTTTCCGCAACCCCGACCTCGCGCGCACCTTTCGCCTGATTGCCGAAGGCGGACGCGACGCCTTTTACGAGGGCGACATCGCACGGACGATCGACGCCTATTTCAAACGGATCGGCGGCTGGCTGCGCTACGAAGATCTGGCCGCGCACCGCTCCGAATGGATCGAGCCGCACAAGATCGATTATCGTGGCACCGACGTCTACGCGCTGGGCGCCAACACACAGGGCATCGCAACCTTGCAGATGCTGGGCATTCTCGAACATTTCGACCTGAAGGGCGCGGGGTTCCAGTCGGCGCTGTCGATCCATCTGCAAGCCGAGGCGAAGCGCCTCGCCTATGAGGATCGCGCGCGCTACTATGCCGATCCGCATTTTGCCGAGGTGCCGGTCGAATGGCTGATCTCGAAGGATTATGCGGCGAAACGCGCCAGGCTGATCCGCCCCGACCGCCTGCTCACCCCCGTCCATCCGGGACAGGCGCCCAGCCACGGCGACACGACCTATTTCAGCTGCGCCGACCAGGACGGCATGATGGTGTCGATGATCCAGTCGAACTTCCGCGGCATGGGATCGGGACTGGTCGCCGACGGTCTCGGCTTCATGTTCCAGGACCGCGGACAATTGTTCAGTCTGGTCGACGGGCATCCGAACATCTATGCGCCCGGCAAGCGGCCGTTCCAGACGATCATCCCCGGCTTTGCGGCGCGCGGGGACGTGCCGTGGATGAGCTTCGGCGTGATGGGCGGCGACATGCAGCCGCAGGGCCAGGCGCAGATCGTCATTAACCGCGTCGATTATGGACTCGAAATCCAGGCTGCGGGCGACTCGCCCCGCTGGCATCACGAGGGGTCGTCCGAAACCATGGGCGAGGATGCAGCCGATCTGGGCCCGACCGGCCTCTTGCGGCTCGAAAGCGGCGTACCCGAAGCCAGTCGGCGACGGCTTGCCGACATCGGCTGGACGCTCGGCGAACCCGACGGCGGGTTCGGGCGCTATCAATGCGTCGAACATCGCATGGACGGCGATACGCGCGTTTACGCCGCGGCAAGCGAAATGCGCGCCGACGGATGCGCGCTGGCCTATTGAGACGGGCGGGCGGCGAGGCAGCACGACTGCCGCCCGGAAAATTACCGCGCGCGATATCCGAATATTTACCTTCTTCCTTTAGAAGATGGGTCGGGACCAATAAGATAACCGTCCGAGGTGGGAGTCGGGCGGCAGATGTTGAGTCGCGCATGTCCTATTCCGAGGCCACCCCCGCCTCACCGCCCCCGGAGGAGAAGCGCCAGCCGCGCCAGTCACGGCTGGTGAAAGCGGCGCTCGGCTGTGAACGGCTGGGGCGCTTCGACGTCACGTTGCGCAATGTCTCGCTCACCGGGATCGGCGGACAGGGGCCGCACATGCTGCAGATCGGCGAACGGATCAGCGTATTCCTGCCGGGGCATCAACCCATGCTGGGGACGGTGCGCTGGGTCGCGGGGACGCGTTTCGGCATCCAGACCGACCGCGAGATTGAAACCGTCCGCTTGCGCGCGGCGCATGACGATCAGATCGTCCCGGCCGACAGCCGCCTCGATTTCCAGATCGTGCCGCCGCCGCAAATCGACACTTGGCGACCCGGCGTGACCCGCGCCGCCAACCTGCCGGGGCATTTCGGCCGAAAGCGCTGAACGCGGCTCCCGACCGACCGTCCGGTCAGCCGTCAACCACCGTGCGCGCGGATCCACTCCTCGACCACCGGCGCGATCGCCTCGCGCCACTTGCGGCCGTTGAAAATGCCATAATGGCCGACGCCCTTGGCCAGCAGATATTTCTTCCGCTCGGCGGGCAGCGCCTTCGCCAGCGTCAGCGCGGCCCTGGTCTGGCCGATCCCCGAAATATCGTCGCGCTCGCCCTCGATCGCCAGGATCGCGATATCCTCGATCGCGCCGATGTCCACCAGCTCGCCGCGATGCTCGAACGCGCCCTTGGGCAGCAGGTGGCGCTGGAAAACCGCATCGACGGTCTGGAGGTAAAACTCGGCGGTCATGTCGCACACCGCGCGATATTCGTCATAGAACTCCTTGGTCTTGTCGGCGCTTTCGCCGTCACCCTCGACCAGATGCTTGAACATTTCCCAATGGCTCATCATGTGATTGCCAAGGTTCATCGACATGAAGCCGGCGAGCTGCAGGAAGCCCGGATAGACACGGCGGCCCGCGCCCGGATAATAGGCCGGCACGGTCGCGATGACATTTTCCTGGAACCAGGCATAGGGCCGCGTCGTCGCATGTTCGTTCACCGCGGTCGGCGCCTTGCGCGTGTCGATCGGCCCGCCCATCATCGTCAGCGTCTTCGGGCGGCATTTGTGCCCCGACGCCGCCATGATCGCCGCGGCGGCGAGGCTCGGCACCGACGGCTGACAGACCGCGAGCATGTGCGCACCCGGCCCGATATGTTCGAGCCACGAAATCAGATAGTCGATATAGTCATCGAGATCGAACTTGCCCGCTTCCAGCGGAACGTTGCGCGCGTCGCGCCAGTCGGTGATCCACACGTCATGGCCCGGCAGCATCCGTTCGACCGTGCCGCGCAGCAGCGTCGCATAATGGCCCGACATCGGTGCGACGATCAGCAGCTTGGGCGCGTTCTTCGTGCCCTTGTGCCTGAAATGCTTGAGCTGGCCAAAAGGCCGCCGCGCCTCGATCGCCTCGGTCACGCGCACCGTCGCGCCATCGACGACCGTTTCATACAGTCCGAACCGCGGCTTGCCGCGCGGCGCGGCGGCATGGGCAAAAACCTCAAGCGCCGAGGCGAACATCGGGCTGCCGCTGAAATAGCCGAGCGGATTGGCGGGATGCTGCATCGCCTGCGCCCCCGCGGTCGCCAGCGCGCTGGCGCCCGCCAGCCAGTTCTTCTGCATGTCAAAGGCGTGATACAGCATTGATCAAGATTTCCTTGCGTCCGATTGGGCGCTCTTCCGGCGTTCCCCTGTCGTCCAGTCTAGGCGTTGATCGCCATTGTGCAACGCATCATTTCGCGCTGCTTCACGGCGTTTGAAGGCGCGGCGGCATTTTGCGGCGTTGAGCGCGCATCGCCCCGCTGCTAGGGCCGACGCCATGGCCAGCCAATCCGACCAGCCCGCCGCGAAAGCCGGTCCCAGCCGCAAGCTCGGCAGTCTGCATATGGTGTGGCACTTTGCCAGCCGTTATCCGCTGCAACTTGTCATCGCCGCCGTCGCGCTCTGCATCGCGGCGCTCGCGACGCTGGCGATTCCCTATCAGTTCAAGGAAATGATCGACAGCGGCTTCATCGCGGGCGGTGGCGACGTCGCGCCGCATTTCCGGCTGTTTTACGTGATCGTCGGCGTGCTGGCGCTGGCGACGGCGCTCCGCTTTTATTTTGTCAGCTGGCTCGGCGAACGCACGGTGGCCGACATCCGCCGCGCGGTACAGCGCAACCTGCTTCGCCTCGCGCCCGGATTCTTCGAGGAAAACCGCCCGTCCGAAATCGCTTCGCGCATGACCGCCGACACGGCGATCATCGAACAGGTCGTCGGCACCACCGTCTCGGTCGCGCTCCGCAACATGGTGATGGGGATCGGGGGCATCGCCTATCTCTTCAGCCTGTCGCCCAAGCTGACCGCGGGCATCTTGCTCGGCATCCCGGTCATCATTCTGCCGATCGTCCTTCTCGGCCGGCGGCTCCAGAAAGTGTCGCGCGCCAGCCAGGATCGCGTTGCCGACATCGGCGCGACCACCGCCGAACAGATGGGCGCGATGAAGATCGTCCAGGCCTTCGGACAGGAGGAACGCGAAGCCGCGCGCTTTGCAAGCGCGGTCGAGGCCAATTTCGTCACGGCCAAGCGCCGCATCCGCCTGCGCGCGATCATCACCGCGACGGTCATCGGCCTGCTTTTCGGCGCGATCACCACTTTGCTCTGGTATGGCGCGGAAGGCGTCGCCCAGGGCACGATCACCGGCGGCACCATCGCCGCCTTTGTGCTCACCGGCGGTCTGGTCGCGGGCGCTTTCGGCGCGCTGACCGAGGTTTATGGCGATCTGCTCCGCGCCGCCGGCGCCGCCGAGCGTCTCAGCGAGCTGCTGAACGCCGGGACCACCATCGCAGCCCCCGCGCACCCGCGCTCGTTCCCCGATCCGCCCACCGGCGCGCTCGAGTTTCGCGGCGTTGAGTTCCGCTATCCGACGCGCCCCGACGCCCCGGCGCTCCATGATTTCAGCCTCACGATCCGCCCGCGCGAAACCGTCGCGATCGTCGGCCCGTCGGGCGCGGGCAAGTCGACGCTGTTCCAGCTCGCCGAGCGCTTCTACGACCCGCAGGCGGGGCAGATTTTGCTCGACGGCGTGCCGCTCGTCGACGCCGATCCCGCCGACATCCGCGCGCGCATCGCGATGGTGCCGCAGGAAACGGTGATCTTCGCCGCGTCGGCGCGCGACAATCTGCGTTACGGCCATTGGGACGCCAGCGACGAGGATCTCTGGGCTGCCGCGCGCGCCGCCAATGCCGAGGAGTTCCTCCGCAAGCTGCCGCAAGGTCTCGACACTTTCATGGGCGAAGGCGGCGCGCGGCTGTCCGGCGGCCAGCGCCAGCGCGTCGCGATCGCACGCGCGCTGTTGCGCCGTGCGCCGCTGCTGCTGCTCGACGAGGCGACCTCGGCGCTCGACGCCGAGTCCGAAAGGCTGGTGCAGGATGCGCTCGAAACGCTGATGCACGATCGCACGACGGTCGTCATCGCGCACCGTCTCGCGACCGTGCGCGCCGCCGACCGCATCATCGTGATGGACGAAGGGCGGATCGTCGAGGAGGGCCGTCACGACGACCTCGTTGCCGCCGACGGCCTTTATGCCCGCCTCGCGCGCCTCCAGTTTCAGGACAGTCTGGCGCCCGCCTGATCGCCCGCCAAGCCGCCCCAACGGGGCCAGCCGCAAAGGATTGCCGATGCTCTACGATCTGACCGTGCCGGCCTATGTGAACGGATTGAAGGCCCTGTCGGCCCAGCTCGACAAGGCATTGGCCTGGGGCGCCGATAGGGGCGTTGGCGAACAGCAGTTGCTGGTTGCGCGGCTCGCGCCCGACATGTTCCCGCTTGCCGCGCAAGTCCGCTTCGCCTGTTTGCAGGCGGTTCAGCCCGCGACGCGCCTCGGCGGGACAGGCGCACCCGGTTTTGCCGAGGATGTCGCCGATTTCGCCGGCCTTCAGGCGCAGATAGCCGATGCGCTGGCGTGGCTGGACACGGTCGATCGCGCGGCATTCGACAGCGATCCGGGCCGACCGGTCGGCTTCGATCTGCCGAACGGCATGGCCTTCGACATGACCGCGCTCACCTATGTCCGCGACTGGGCGCAGCCGCAGTTCTATTTTCACCTCGTCGCCGCCTATGCCATCCTGCGGCATATGGGGGTGCCGCTCGGCAAGGCCGATTATGTCGGCTATATGATGGCCTATCTCCGCCCCGGAACCGCTCCGACGGGATAGCGTCCTGACCGCGGGGCGCGATCAGATCAGGTCGCGATAGCCGTCGATCCCCGGAAAGGCGATTGTCTTCGCGCCATTGCGGCGGATCGCCCCGATCGCCTGATCGACGCGCAGGTATCGCGCTCGCGCATCGGGTTCCAACAGCAGCGTGGCGGGCTCGGCGCGGTCGGCGGATGCCTTTACGAGCTGCCCCAGCTGCGCGAGGTCGACCGCCTCGCCATTCCAGCGGATCACATCTGCCGCGTCGATGCTGATATGATTTTGATCGTGGATCGCGGCCGATCCAGGCTCGGTTCCCGGAAGATTCACGTCGACGCTGTGCGTCGGCCGCGGGATGGTGATGACGAACATCACCAGCATGACCAGCATCACGTCGATCAGCGGCGTCGTGTTGATCAGCGGGCTGGCATTGGGGTTGGTGCGGAAAATGCTGCGGCGTCGGCGCATCGTCTCTCTCCCGGTCGGTGGAGGTGTCGCGGCCGATGATCGGGCGATCCCCCGTTCGACGACACCAGGGCTCTTGGCATGGCCCTTTGGCATCAATGTAACGGTATAACATTATTCCCCAATGACAAGCCCCGATCGAACGCGATGAAAGAACGAGCAAACAATGATCATGAAGAAAGGGCGGCGCCTTTCGGCACCGCCCTTCTTTTTCTTCCAGTCCCCGTCGGGGATGGAAACCGGTCTTACATGCCCGAATTCGGACCGTAAGTGATTTCCACGCGACGGTTCTGGTCGTTGCGGACGCCGTCGGCGGTCGCAACGGCCGGACGGGTTTCGCCGAACGCCTGCGCGCTGATCGAGCTGTCCGCGATGCCGCGAGCGGTCAGATAGCTGCGGACCGCGTCGTTGCGGCGTTCCGACAGACCCACGTTGTACCTGGCCGAACCCGAACGGTCGGCGTGACCGGCGAGCATGATCTGCGTGCCCGTGCAACCGCGGTTGTAGGCGCTGATCGCGTTGTCGAGCGTCGAAGCCGCTTCCGGCGTGATGTTCGACTGATCCCAGTCGAAATACACGATGTACGGTCCAGGCGCACATTCCACAACCGGCGGCGGCGGCGGGGGCGGCGGGGGCGGCGGGGGCGGCGGCGGCGGGGGCGGCGGCGGGGGCTCGACCGGTTCCGGCGCACCGCCGAAGTTGTAGGTCAGCGTGCCGAGGATCGAGTGCGAGCGGAAGCGCGTCGAAACGTCGCGACCGACCTGATCGACCAGATCGACATTGTCGACGTTGAAGAAGCGATACTTCAGCCCGACATCCCAGTTGCTGCTGAGCGGCGCGCGGACGCCCGCGATGGCCTGCCAGGCAAAGCCCGTGTCCGAATCGTCGATGAACGGCCCGGCGAACACGGGTTCGACCGACACGCGGGCGACACCGGCGCCACCGCCGACAAAGCCCTGCAGGCCGTCGTCGTCGCCGAAATCGAGCATGCCGTTGACCATGAAGCTGAGCGCGTTCGAATCGCCGTTCAGATCGGTCGAACCGGTGTAAAGCGTCCCGGCGCCCGACGCCGACTGCGGGATGCCGGGGTTACCGAAACGACCCGACTTGATGTCGGCTTCGCGATAGCCGACTTCGACTTCCGCGCGGAAACCGCCGAAGTCATAACCGACGGTGCCTTCAAAATCATAGCCAGCGCGATGATCGAGCGTCCCGGCGTTGTTGAAGGTACCGATATCGAGATCAATGTCTTCGACGAGCATCGCGCCCGCGCCGACACCGACATACCAGGAATCGTCACGCGCCATGGCAGGCGACGCGAGGGTGGTGGAGGCCAACGCCACAGCGACGGCAAGCTTCCTCATAATAATTCCCCTTTCAATTTGAGATATACGTCTCGCCAGACGTCCTACTCGCCGCTTTGGTTCCGTGCAAGCTAACAAATCGTCAATCTGTTGCCAAAAAGTCGCACTCGCGCCCCCAAAAATCGCAAAATCAGCCTGAAATCATAAGACCCTGCGCCGCGAGGTTCGTCATCAGCGCGAGCAGCGCCGCGCGTGCTTCCACGTCGATCACGGTCCCGCCATCGGGCGCGGCAATCGTCGCGGGCGCGACCCAGGCGCCGCCATGAAAGCGAAGCCGCGCGCCATCGCTCGGCCGGACGATCCGCATCGCTTCGCGCGCGGCGAAGAACCGCCAGCCGCCGCTTGTCCACAGCGCGATCGACCCGCCCTGCCCTGCCCACGCGCCGGTCGGCGCCGCACCGACGATCCAGCATTGCCCTTCCATCGGCGCGCCGGGCGGCGCCGCCAGCGGACCGTCTTCGACGGCGGCGTGCAGCAGCGCGTCGATCAGCGTCAGCGCCTCATTGTGCGTCGCCTCCTTCTGCGCCTGCGCGACGGCAAGCAGCGGCAGGGCAAATCGCGGCGTCGCGAGCGTGTCGGTCATCCTGTCCTCCTATGTCAGCGGTATGAAAAGCGGCGGGGACTGGTCGAAATCGCCGACCTGCCGAACCTCGATCGCCGTTCCCGGCGGCACGGCCGCCAGTTCGTCTGCCGTTATCGCCAGCAGCGGCGATGCAAGCGTCCACGGTCCGATGCCCGGCGCCGGTGGCGCCAGCGCGGCGCGCCACGCTTCGCGGCTTTCGCCGAGCGGCAGCTCGACATGATCGCGCCATCCGTTATCGACGCGGCTGCGCCGCACCCAGCGCACGATCGCCCCGCCCGCCCCGTCGGGCGAGACTCGACCATGCACCGGCGCCAGCGGCCGCAACGCGCGGCCCGCCGCCGGCACCGCGACCTCGTTCAGCGCCGCGCCGCCGCGCGACGCCCATTGCACCATCGCGCCGCCGCTTTCGGCCCAGTCCGCCAGCATTTCGGGCAGCATCAGCGCCGCCGGGTCGTCCAACAGCACAAAGGGCTCGCCCGCCGCATGGATCGTCGCCGCGTCGGTCCCCGCGCGCCCGCGCAGCAGTCGCGACAGACGCCAGACGCCGGGCGCAACGATCTCCGCGCGCCCGAATTGCAGCAATTCGCCGCCCAGCATCGCCCGGTTCGCCCCGCCCAGCAGCGCGGCATCACTCACCGATTCCAGCGTCATCGCCGGATTGACCAGCTCGACGAGCACCGCATTCGCCAAATCGAACAGGCTCGCGCTTCCCGCCGCCAGCAGCGCGGTCAAATGCCCCAGCGCCGCCGCCGGGCGCGCCGTTCCGATCGCGATAGGCTCGGCGCCGGGCGCGGGCACGAACCAGCAATCGGCGCCTCGCCAGCCGTCGTTGCTACCCGCCCCCGCAATCAGGACGTGCGGCGCCGACGCGGCCGGGCTGCCAAGGTTGGGCAGATCAAGCACATGGACGGTCCCGACGGCATCGGGCCAGTCGGGCGCACCGACCGGAGCGCCCGGATCAGCCGGCACCTCGTCGGCAGGAAGCGGCTGGTATCGCTTCAGTTCCAGCCAGATGTCGTTCCCGCGCATCGTGCGTTCGGCCAGCCGCCAGCCGCTGCCGTCGGCCAGTGTCACCACCTGCCCCACCGTCAGCGCCGCGGCCGCCAGGTCGGCGCGCAAAATCATCGTGTCGCGACCGTCCGCCGCAGCCCCCGCCAGCCGCGCGGCCAGCGCGCGCGCCGAGGCGGCGGGCAGCGCGGCGGGCAGGTCGATCCGCTCCTCGCGCGCCCCGCCGCCCGCGACGCCGCTCGCCTGCTGGCCGAGCTGATAATCGCGTCCCGGTTCATAATGGCGCAGCCGGATCGTGCCGGGCAGCGACGCCAGCGGCGCCCGTCGCCGCTCGGTATCGGCGCCCGCTTCCTCGCCCCGTCGCGCCTCGCGAAAATCGGCGAGCGCCACCGCTTCCCCGGCCAGCGCGGCGGGCGCCAGGCGCCACCCGCCCGGTCCGCTGCACAGCCGCACGCCGTCGGCCTCGAACAGCGGCGCCAGCGCGTCGCGCGCGCGGTCGCCCGACGCCGCATAGCCCGAAAAGCCCCAGTCGCCGTCGCACCGATCGGCATCGTCCAGCAGCCGCGCGCCGACCAGCCCGGCGTCGATGCTCGCCGCGTCGGCTTCGACCTCAAAGGTCAGCGAGGGAATGCGGTTGCCAAAGCTGCCCAGCTCCAGCTCCTCGAACAGCGCATAGGCCAGCCCGCGAAAGCCGCTCGCCGACGCGATCCCCAGCGCCGACGCGATCAGCGGATCGACCGCCTGATCCTCGCCGCCGTCATACCAGCGAAAGGTGCAGCGCTCGCGGAACGTCCCGCTCGCCCCGCGCAGCAGATTGCCGTCGGCCCAGATCCGCCGGATCGCGCGGATCGGCCGCGACGACAGCGCGATCGCCAGCGACACCGAATAGCTATATTCGGTCACCGACGGGCGCCCCTTGCCGCCGCCGCGCTTCTCGCGCCGCTCGATCAGGTCGGTCGCCCAGATCACGCTGCCCGCGACGCGCATCGTCCCGAACAATTGCGGAATCTGCTGGCCATAGGTCGACGCCTGCACTTTCAGGTCGGCGAGCCGCGGCCCCTCGCGTCCCTTGGGCGCCAGGATCGCCGCGTCGACCTGCTGGCCCAGCGCCGCCCCGATCGCCGCGCCCACCGGCCCGCCGATCAGGCCGCCAGCCACCGTCAGCACCAAAGTCGCCATCCTATCCCCCTTGTCCGAAGCGCCATCGCGGCGCCGCGCGCACCGCGGCATCGACGGGCGCCTCGACGACGCGCCGCAGCCCTGCATGGGCGTGAATCCAGTTGTCGGTGCCCATCAGCCCCAGATGAAATTGCCCCGCGGGCAGCGCGACCAGCGCCACATCGCCCGCTCGCCCCTCGCTTTCGGCGGGCACGAACCCCGCCCCACTCAACGCCGCCTCGACCCGCGCGCGCGCCCAGCCGCGCAGCGGATAGCCGTCCGGTCGCGCAAGCCGGACGCCCGCCTCGGCATAGGCCGCCCAGACCAGCCCGACACAGTCCAGCCCCGTCGCCGGATCGCATCCCTGAAAGCGGAACCGCGCCCCGACCATCGCCCGCGCCGCCGCAAGGGCGCGCGCGCCGACGTCATCCACCGGGATAGCGCGTCAGCAGGTCGTTGCCCGGCAGATGCGCCTCGCCGCGAAAATTGACCGCATTGGCAAAACGGTCGCGACAGGTGGCCAGCTGCTTGTCGCATCCCTCGGTCAGCCGCACGCGCACCGGCGCGGCTGGCAGAAACGCCGGGGCTTCAGCCAGATGCAGTGCGGCCCCGTCGGCGGCGATCACCGGGCTCGCCAGCCCGCAATTGGCGCCCTCGATCCACAACAGCTCGCCGAACGCCATATGTGGCGCGGCGGCGTCGAGCGTCACGACGCGCCCTTCGACGGCTACAACGTGCCGGATATGCGTCAGCGGCGCGAGGTCGACGCGGCACGCGCGATCGCCCAGCGTCGCGCGGCACGACGGTGAGGTCGCCGGGCACACCGGCCGGTCGAGCAACTGCGTCACACCCTTCAGCTCGGCGGCAAAGCTCGCGCCGCGCCGCTCGATCGTCCCCAGCGATCCGCGCGCGATCGTTACCGGCGCCGCATCGGGCGCCGTCCAGTCGGCCAGGAACAGCTCCAGCCCGGCGCCGTCCCAGCGCCCGGCGTCCAGATCGCGCGTCGCAATCGCGTCGCTCGCGATCGCCCCCTCGATGTCCATCGTCGCCGCGTCCAGGCTGTCGCGCGTTTCGATCGCCGATGGCTTCATCCCCGGCGCCGCGCGATAGGGCAGCCCGTCGATGAACAGATCGCGGTCGTGCGAGGTCAGCCCGATCACCACCCCGTCGCGCCGCGACAGCCGCCAGCACCAGGCGAGCGTCACCAGTTCCGCGCGCAGCCAGTCCGGCGCCGCGCTCAATCCGATCGGCGTCACCATGGCGCGCGCACCTCGACCAGCGGCACGCTCGCCAGTTCGCCCGCGAGGAAGGTCGCGCGGCTCACCTCCAGCCGGTCCTCGGCAAAGCGCACCGGCACGTCGAAGCGAAAGCCCGCGCGCACCGCGGCGCCCTCGGCAGGCGCCGCGTCGAGCAGCACTTCGCCCTCGCCCGTCACCAGAAAGGCCGCCGTCTCGATCCCACCCACCGACACGCTGACGCTGCCCGCGACCGGCAGGCGGATCGGCCGCACCACTTCGGCGTCGCCTTCGCCATAGCGCTTCACCAGCGCAAATTGCCGCCGCACCCCGTCGCCTGTTCCCAGCAACTGATCCTCGGCGGTCGGCAGCCCGTTGTCGGCCGCCGAACTGCTGTCGAACGGATCGCGAAAGCGGAACGCGCGCGCCGCACCGCGCCGCGCGCGGAAAAACGCCGTCAGCGCGCGCACATCGGCCTCGGACCTTATCCCCGGCCCGGCGTCATAGCGCATCCGTGCCTCGGCCCATTCGCTCGCGCGCTGTTCGTGCCCCGATGGCGAGCTGACGATCTGCGTCGAAAATTCGGTCAGCGCCACCGCCTCGCGCCCGATCGCGATCGGGAAATCCACTGCATCGAACGCCTGCACCCTGTCCTCCCCGTCAAAGGCCGTGAAGCCGTCGCGCGCCACCTGCGGCAGCGCCCAGATAAAGGTCCGCGCCACCCCCGCGCGCCGCGCCGCGTCGGCGGCCTCGGCGATCGCCGCCCACTGGCCGCGCTGTTCGGGCAGCAGCACGAACCCCGAAAAATAATGCTGTTCCGCAATGGGATAACCGAGCCGCAGCGCCATCGCGGCGCGCGCGCCAGCGGTCTCGCCGCTGCGCCCGCCGGTCACCCAGTCATAATCCTCGAGCTGGAGCACGTCGAACGCCGGCGCCGCCCAGCCGAGCGGCACATTGGCGCGCCGCACCTCTGCCGCCGCCGGGTCGAGCACCGGCGGCAGATAAACGAGCAAGTGGCTGACTAGCCCCGCCGCACCCGCCTCCTCCCGCGCCGCCGCGACCAGCGCGGCGGTCGAATCGGCGAGCAAGGCGCCCAGCGCATCGAGCATCGCCCGCTGCGGCGCATCGAGCGTCCCCCGCACGTCGGCGATCGGCACGCTCGCACTGCCCAGCATCGCGGTCGCCGCGGCGTCATAGGCACAGATGCGCCCCTCGCCCGCGATCCACCACCAGGGCTCGCCGACCTGGAACCTGCCCGCCAGCCCGGCGTCGCGCCCGATCGCGACAAATGCCCGCGCCACCGCCTGCAAATAAGCCATCGCCGCCGCATTGGCGGGCGACAGCAAGGTCGAGGGCGGCTGCCACCCGGTCAGCGCGGGCGCGCCGTCGGCGTCGCGCTGCTTCCAGTCTGCGGGGCAATAGGCGTCGAAGAGTTCATAGGAGAGCGACCAGATCAGCCCCAGCCCCGCCGCCGCGCAGGTCGCGGCGAAATCGCGGTGCCACGCGGCGCACGGGCCGTTGAGCGCGCCCCCCGCCGCATCCGCGAGCAGCCCCGCGCCCGACGGCGCCAGCCGCATATAATGGCTCATCCCGACATAATGGACGACGTCGCCGCGATAGCCCAGCTGCACGATCTGCCGCACCACGCGCGCCGGGGTCAGGTGGTAACAATCGTCATAGCCGTTCGTCATGCCCAGCGCCGTTTCGGGCAGCACCGCATCGCCGATCGCCAGTACCGATCCCGATCCGGTGCAGACGATGTCGCTCATCTCGGCCCAGCCCTCGGCGGGCGCCGCCAGCTCGCCCGCGCCGCCGTCATAGGTCGGCGGCACCAGCGAGACGAACATCCGGTCGATGTCCCCGGCCCACACCGGATCGGCCTCGCCGGGGAGCAGGAAGCCCCCGTCGAGATCGTCGAAATCGAGCGCGATCACCGCATCCTCGCCGGTCCCGTCGGCATAATTCCACAGCCGCACATACCAGGCGCGCGCATTGCCCGCCCCATCGCGCCCCTCGATCGTCAGCGTCGGCCCGTGCAGCGCGTCGAGCGGCTTCACCCCGCCCGACCGCCACCGGAAGCTCAGCTGCGTGTGCCGGAAATCGCGCCGCGTCTCATAGGCGAGCAGCGGATGATCCCAGCGGTCCGCCGCCTCCCAGATCAGCCCCGCCAGGTCCTGCTTGCGATAAAAGACCGCCTCGACGCGCAGCGAACCCGGCGCGTTGCTCGTCACGCTAGCCATCATCGGCCGCGCAAAATCGACCGTCCAGAACCGCGGGTCGAACCGCTTGATCCACCCCTTGCGATGATGCGGTTCGGCCGCCACCAATGCCCAGCCCATCACAAAAGCCTCCCCCTCCCGCCTGCGGGAGGGGCAGCGAGACTTGCGAAGTTGTTCGCTAGTCGCAGCGGGGTGGGCAGTCGCGACGTCGCTGGCCCACCCCCAACCCTTCCCGCAAGCGGGAGGGGAGCGAACGCATCACTCTTGATATTTGCATATAGGATCATGCCGTCGCTCCTAATCCTCCCCCGCCGCCACCGCGCGCCGCACCGCGCGCGCCAACTGCCGCCCCGTCTGCGCCAGCCGCTGCGGATCGCTCCCCGCCGCGCCCTGCACATTCACCGTGATCGCAAGATTGCGCACCGGCGCCCCCGCCGCCTCGATCCGCCCGCTCGCGGTCGGCACGAACAACTCGGGGCCCCGCTCGCCGACGCGATAGGCGCGCCCCGCGCTCACCGGCCCGCCTGTCGCGCGCCCCGGCGCGCCGAACAGCGCCATCGCGATCGACGAACCCAGCGACAGCAGCCCGCCGCCACCGCTCCCGCCGCCGCCCAGCGCCGCCCCCAGCCCGCCCGCCACCGCCGCGCGCGCGATGTCGGCCATCACCGACAGCGCCAGCCGCTTCAGATCCTCGAACCCCAGCTTGCCGGTGGTGATCGCGCGCGACAGCGCCCGCTCGATCGCGCGTCCGGCATCCTCGGCCCCGGCGACCAGCGGGCCGCGCAATTCCTCGCGCAGCGCCGCGATGTCGCGCCGGAACGCCCCCGTGTCGGCGCGCACCGCGACGACCATCTCGTCGATCTCATCCATCGGGAAATTGCTCCATCATTGCGCTCAGCGCCGCGCGGTCGAAACCGGCAACGCCGCTCTCGTCGATCCACCCCGCCAGCACCGCCGCGACATCGGCAGGCGTCGCCGCCCAGAAATCCTCCGGTCGCCACCCCGCGACGCGCGCCATCACGCCGAGCAGCCGCGCCGCGCGCGGACCAAAAGCCTGCTCGCGGGCGGCGTCGGTTTGGGACATCATCGCCTTTCGCTCCCTCACCCCCGGTTCAAAGGAATCTCACACAAAGGCACAAAGGTACGAAGAAGGAGGAATCGCGGCGAAGCCGCCTCCACCACAGCATCGCTCCGCCGTGGCGCAACGCTCACATGACCCGATAACCCCTCGCCGATCACGACATCTTCGTGCCTTTGTGTCTTTGTGTGAGACTCTTTTTCTTCCCACGGAACGCCCACTCTCACCGCCCCTGCAATATCTGCCCCAGCAGCACGCGCAGCGCCGGGGTCACCGCCGCCAGCCCCTGCGCCACGACCGCCTCGCCGACATCCTCGCGCGTCAGCGCGTCGGGCCGATCCTTCACACAATGCCAGAACAGCGTCGCCAGCTCGCCCAGCGCCAGCCGCCCGTCGGCCGCGCGCTCGACCAATGCGAACAGCGGCCCCAGCTCCGCCTCCGCCGCGACCAGCGCGGCAAAGCTCGGGCGCAGCACCAGCCGCGCGCCCGCGACGCACAGCTCCGCCTCGCCGCGCAGCGCGTTCGCTCCCATCCTTGCCGACGCGCTCACAGGCTCACCACCGCGCCGCTCGATTCGAGGTTCAGCGTATAATTGCGCTCGCCATTATAATCGCCGGCATAGTCGAGCCGCGTCACCAGAAAGCGTCCGCGCATCCGCTCGCCGCTCTCGAAGCTCAGCTCATAATCGTCGATCGCGCCCGACAACGCATGGCCGCGCAGCCGCAACTCGGCGTCGGAGCCGGTAAAGATGCCCGCGGCGCTCACCGACACCGACCGCACGCCCGCGCCCGACAACAGCTCGCGCCATCCGCCCGAATCCTTGGTGGTGACGTTCACCGCCTCGCCATTCACCGACAATTGCGTCGTGCGCAGCCCCGCCACGGTCCGATAGGTCGGCGGAGCGCCGCCGTCGCCGACCTTGAGCAGAAAAGCGCTCCCATTTTCGATTGCCATCGTCTAACCTCCTTGAAAAATAATCGTGCGGAATGGGGAGTCGCAGGATGCTGATCACGACACTGGTTCTGGCCATGATGGTCCAGTCGCCCGCGGCGACGGTCGACCGGACGCGCGCCGCTTTCACCAAATGCCTTCGCGACGATCTCAAGCGGGCGCTCGAGGCGAAGGTCGAAGAGGCCGAATATGTGATGACGCTCAAGGCGAACTGCACGGCCGAACGCGACGCCTTTCGCAAGGCGGTGATCGCGCTCGGCCGCGCCGCGGGCGATTCCGAAAAGGTCGCGACCGAGGACGCCGACTGGCAGGTCGTGGATTATCACGATAATTTCACCGAGAAGTTCAGGGATTATAAGGCGACCAACACGCTGCCCGGCGACTGACCGACGCGCTTCCCGATCTTCAGGCCACGAGGCATCGGCATTGCACGATCATCTCGTGCCGCCAGCCGCCCTCGCGCGCAAAGCCAAGGCGCGTGCGGATCGTCCGCGCGCCCACGATCGTCCAGCCGCCCGCCGCCCCCCGCATCGTCGCGACGACGCGTTCGATGCGCTCGGCGGCGCCTTCATCCACCGTGCCGCCGACACCCGCCAGCACCAGCGTCAGCCGAACCTCGCGCCCCGCGCGATCCTTCGTGCCCCAGTCGCGCCCCTCGACGCCGCCGACCGTCACAAAGGGCGCGCTCGCGCGCGGCGGTGCGCCGTCGAAGACGCCATGGACGATCCCCGCCAGCGCTTCGTCGCGCGTCAGCAGGTCGAGCGCGCGGGCGCGCACCGCGCTCTCGGCGCTCGTCACCGCCCGCTCCCCAGCGTCAGCCGCCGCCACGGCTGCCACAGCGCGGCGATGGCGGCGGGCGGGGCGGTGCCCGACCCGTCGCGCGCGTCGTGCAGATGTTGCGTCATGCGCAATATGCCCTGCCTTATCGCTTCGGGCACGCCGTTCGGCCCATCGGCGATGCCCGCGCGATAGGCGACGCGCAGCCGCTCGGCGTCGTCCGCCCGTTCGACCGCGATGCGCGTGCTGCCATCGCGGCCGACGGTTAGGCGATATTCGCCCTCGGCGAGCGGTCTTTCCCCGCCGCCCGGCACGAGCAGCGCCAGGCTGTCGATACCGGTCACCGGCTGCGCGGCCAGCCGGACCGCGCCCGCGTCGATCGGCAGTCTTTCCTCGACCGCGCGCACGATCAGCCACTGGCCGATAAAGGCCTCGCAGATATTGGTCGCGGCGCGGATCAGCCCCGCCACCACCGCATCGTCGACCGTCGCGCCCATCCTTAACCAGCCGCGCGCTTCATTCAGGCTTACCGGCGCTTCCCCCGGCAACAGACTCTCGGCCATCATCGCTCCTCCACCCGCATCGACACCGATCGCTCGTCGATCTGTCCATCGCTCAGCGTCACCCGGTTGGTGACGCGATAGAGGCGGCCCGCAACGCCGCCCGTCAGCGTGACGGTGGTTTGCAGCAGGCCGTGCGCCGCGCCCGCCACGCTCACGCCCCCCGCCTCGGCCGGGATGACCGACCAGTCGCTCGCGACGATGGCGGCCCCGTCGGAATAAGCGGCCGCCCAGTCGAACTCGAAATCGATCCGGGTGCCCGGATCCTTTACCATCATCGTCATCATCGGCCCTTTCCGTCAGGGTTTGCGTGGTGTCGCACGCCGCGCGATCGCGCGCGGCATCGGCAGCATTGTCTGCGGCGCTGCGGGGGCCGGCCCGGCCCATTCGCTCGCGAGGTCGCGTCGGCCGACATCGCCGATCGCGCGCGCCGCCAGCGCCGTTCCGCCGGTCACGCCGCCGCCTCCAGCGCCGCGATCCGCGCGTCCTGCGCGGCGATCAGGAACAGCGCGAGCTGGTCGACGCGGACCCCGAAGCGGCTTCCGGCGGGGCGACCGGCCTGCGCCGCGCGCACCGGGGCGATGAGGTTGCCTTCCCCGTCGCGGACTTCGTCGGTCGCCGTGACCGGCTCCACCGCGTCCCACTTGTCCCAGCAGAGAAAGGCATAGGCGCTGCCCGGATCGACGCCCTCGGCAAGCGGCTCGATCAGCCCCTCGTCGGCCATGATCGCCCACACCGCCTGCGCGCGCACGCCGAAGTGCATCCGCGCACCGTCCGCGCCCTTCGCGGCGATCGCGTCGTTCCACTGATAGAAACCGAGTTCAGCCGCGATCCGCCGCGCGGCGCGCAGTTCGGCTTCGGTCGGCGCGCCGCGCCACGTCTTGTCGCGCGCGTCGGATGTGTTGATCGTGCCATTGACGGCATAGATTTCGCTGACCCGGTTGACGCCGCCGCCAATCGTATAGGCATTGTCGGCGACCGGATAAAAACCGCCCGCCGACGAGATCGCCCAGCGATAGGTGCCATTGGTGCCAAAGCGTATCTGGTGGTTCAGGCTGTTCCAGATGTCGAAACCGTCGTCGATTGCCGAATAGCCGCAAAAGCCCTTCGCCCCCGACGGATCGTAAAAGCCCTGATAACAGGCGCCGCCGCCGCGCGCGGTGGTCGTTTCGAGCCGCTGGATTTCGCCGCCCGACACGATATGCAGGCGCGCGTTCGGCGCTCCCGGCATCGAACCGATGCCCAGATGGCCTGTCGCGCTCAGCCGCATCCGTTCCAATCCACCGGACACAAAGCCGATATTGTCGGCGGCGGGTTGCCAGAATCCGGTGTCGGCGTCGGCGGCAAAGCTGATCGACGGCGCCGCTGCGCTGCCCGCGGCCGCGCCCAATGCGCCGTCCAGCGGATAGCGCCCGCCGGCATCGCGAAACGCCAGCGCCGACAGGGGGATGTTGACCCAGTCCGCGCCGCGCCGAACGGTCACCGCGTCGCTTGCCTCACCCCCGCTCGCGCTGTCATGCGATGTCGAGATCGGTTGCCTCGCAGCAAGCGCGTCGTGCACGCTCGTCAGCTGGCCCGACAGCCCCGCCACCGCGGCCGCCAGCGCCGCCGTCTCCATGTCGCGCGCCGCGAACCAGTCCGCGCCCACCGTCAGCGCGATCGTCTTGAGGCCGACCGCGAAATCGACCGCCGCGCCGCCCGCGGACGAAGCCGCCACCGCGTCGCGCAGCAGCCGCCCGTCGCCGCCGATCCGGCCGGTCCCCACCTCCCATTCGGCGGGATGCGCTATCCCTGCGATGGCATAATGAAACGACACGCCGGGCGGCACGACGCCCGAAAAACGGCGATGGCCGGGCACCGCGCCGGTGGGCGTCAGCGGCCCGGTCCCGCCCTCCTGCGCCAGCTCGCGCACCAGGTCGGCGAAAAAGGGAGTCGGCATGGCAAAGCCATCCTTTCCAATCAATTTTAGATGAGAAGAATGTCGGTCGGCATTTGGCGCCCGGCTCCGCCCCGAAAGGGTTGGACGGGCCGGGCGCCCTCGCGCGCCTGCGCTGCCTTCGGGTCAGCTGGCGGCGAATTTCATCAGCTTGATCGCCTGCGAATCGATGATCGCGCCGCCCACCCTTTTGGTTGCATAGAAATGCACAAAAGGCTTGTTGCTGAACGGGTCGCGCAGGATGCGCGTCTCGCCGCGGTCGGCGATCAGGTAACCGGCGCGGAAATTGCCGAAGGCGATCGACAGGCTGTCGGCCGCAATATCCGGCATGTCCTCGGCCTCGACCACCGGATAGCCGAGCAGCGTCGCGGCCTGTCCCTCGACCATCCCCGGCTGCCAGATAAAGGCGCCGTCCGCCGTCTTGAACTTGCGGATGCGGGCAAGCGTGTCGCTGTTCATCACCCACACCGCGCCCTGCCGGTATGGCGCTTTCAGCGCATGGACCAGCTCGACCAGCCTGTCCTGCGGGTTCGACGCCGGAAAGGCGCCCGCGCTGCCCGTCGCCAGATGCTGCAAGGTGCCAAAGGCGCGCGCGCCGTCGCCCTCGTCGCTCGTCGCATAGGTCAGGAAGCCCCTGGGGCGGTTGACGCCGTTGCCGGTCACGAACGCCGCCCCCTCGGCGACCGCGAACTCGCGCGCGATCTCGTCCGCCAGCCAGTCCTCGACGTTGAACATCGCATCGTCGAGCATCGCCTGGCTCGCCGCCGGATTGGCGTAAAGCTCGCCCGACGGCGGCGCGATTTCGGCAAAGCTGCGCGTCGCCGTTTCGGGCCGCGCGTCACTCTCGCCGACCCAGCCCGCGCCCGTCGCGCCCGTCGCGACCAGCTTGCGATACCCGCTCGTCCCCGTCTGCACGACGGTCGCGATGCTGCGGATCGGCGACAGCGCCTTCAGCGTCGCGGCGATGCTGGTGTCGATCTCGCGCGGCACCGCATAGCCGCCCTCGGCTCCGCTCGCCCCCGACAGGCTCTTCATCTCGACGCCCGCGTCGATGCCGCGCCGCAAATATCGCTCAACGAACGCACCCAGCGCCGGATCGGCCGCCTTCGCCCCGTCGAGCGGCAGTCGCGCCGCCGCGACCGCCTGGGCGTCGACCTGCGCCTTCAGCGCCGCGACCGACGCTTTCAGCTCGTCGACCGCTTCCGCCGCCAGCACCGCATCGAACGCCCCGTCCAGCGCATCGGCCTTCACTTCCATATCCATTTCCATGCCCGTCACTCCTTCAACGAAATCCATCGCCCACTTTCCTCGTCATCCCGGCGAAGGCCGGGATCTCGCCCTTTCGCTCGCCTCAGCCGTCGAGATTCCGGCCTTCGCCGGAATGACGATGGAAGGAGACACCCCCACCACCCGCGCCAGCGGCTGCATCGGCGCCGCCACCAGGCTCACTTCGGCCAGGTCGAGCGCCAGCAGCTCGCGCGGCCGCGCCCCGCGCGCCGCCCGCACCCGGTATCCGAACGACAATCCCGTCAGCGCCCCGCGCGCCACCAGCCCCGCCGCCGTCGGATGCGTCACCCGCGCCACGACGCGCAGCCCGCGCCGATCCTCCGCCAGTGCCTCGATCATGCCGATCACCGCCCCCGGCCGATGCTGCCACAGCAAAGGCACCGCCCGCCCCTCGGCCAGGCTCGCCGCAAACGCCCCCGCGCGCACAATGTCGCCGCCGCGATCGACACGGTCGAACACGGCAGCGTAACCGGCGAAACGAATGGACAGAGGTTCACGCGGAGACGCGGAGACGCGGAGATTCTCCAACCCCGCTCGCCCTGAGCTTGTCGAAGCCTGTCCTGAGCGCCTGCAAGGCAGTCGAAGGGGGTTGTTCTTTTTTCCGACGTCATCGAAGGGAAAACGGTCCTTCGACAAGCTCAGGACCAATGGAGAGGGGCAAGCCTTTCTCCGCGCCTCCGCGTCTCCACGTGAACCTTTATCCAGCGCCGACGCCCCCCTCACCGCAAGAGCCCCGGCAGCCCCAGCTTCACCGCCAGCCCGACGACCAGCAGCGCCAGCATCGCGCGCACCGCCCAGTCGACCGCCGCCTTCCACGCGCTCCTCTTCGCGTCGCGCCACGCGCCCAGCAGCTGCCGCAGGTCCGCCACATCGTCGCGCGCCGCCGCATCGGCCAGCCCCAGCCGCGCCAGCGCCCGCCGCGCCCCCAGCTCGCTCGCCTCCTCGACCACCGCACGCAGCAAGGCCGCGTCGGGCGCCCCGGACGCTCCGGCCGCGCTCGTCCCCGCCAGCGCGATCAACCGCGCCAGCGCCTCTTCCTCATCCATGTCGTTATCCTCACAAAAAAACCCTCACCCTGGGATGGGGGAGGGTTGCGCAGCCTTGGCAGCTTGCTGCCCAGGCGAAGCTGGGTGGGGGTGGGCCGTCGCCCGCGAACGCTACGCCACCCCCAGCAACGCCTTCTTCTCGTCCGCGCTCAGCCAGTCCGCCGCCGACACCTCGCGCCACAGCGCCATCCGGTCCTCGGCCAGCGCGGGCAGCTTGTTAAGGTCGACGCGCAGCTCGGCGCCGTCGAACCAGCCGCGCAGCCCGTGCGCGATCGCCCCCAAAATCTTCGCGCACAAGGGCAGCACCGTCAGCCGCCACAGCGCGCGATTGGCTTCGCGGTAGTTGGCATAGGTCGCATCGCCGGGCAGCCCCAGCAGCATCGGCGGCACCCCGAAGGTCATCGCAATCTCTCGCGCGCTCGAATCCTTCAGCGCCAGAAAATCCATCTCGGCGGGCGACAGCGACAGCGCCTGCCACCGGAGCCCACCCTCCAGCAGCAACGGCCGCCCCGCATTGGCGCGTCCCGAAAAACTCTCGGCCAATTCCTCGCGCAGCCGCTCGACCTGTTCGGTCGACAGCGGCATTCCCTTGTCGCCCGGATCATGCACCAGCGCCCCCGACGGCCGCGCCGCATTTTCCAGCAGCGCCGCATTCCACTTCGCCGCCGCATTATGCGCCGCAATCGCCCCCGCCGCGGCGCCCAGGCACCCCGCGCCATAATGATCGTCCAGGGGGTGCAGCGCCTTCACATGCACCACCGCCACGCGCCCCGCGCCATCCTCGGCGGGCAGGACCGCCGCCGACCCGCCCGCCTTGTAGCGATAGGCAACCGGCCACCCCCGGCTATCGGCCTCGACCGTCACCCGCTCGGGCCGCAACGCGAACAGCTCGGCCGGCACCCCCGCGCCATCGGTTAATATCTGCACATAGCCATTGCCGTGGAGCAGCAGGTGCGACGCCAGCGTTTCGAGCAGCCCCTGCCCACCCGACGGCCCCGCGACGAGCGCCAGCAACGCCGGATCGCTCGCCTCCAGCGGCGCACTCGCCGCCGCCTCGGCGACCAGCCGCACCGATCGCTGCACGATCGCATTCGCCAGATACCCCTCGCGCACCTGCGCCTCCCACGACAGCGGCGCGGGCGCCGACCAATTCCCATACACACGCGACAAAGCAGGCCGCGCAGCACCCTGCGCAGCCTTCCGGCCAAACCAGTTCATGATGTTCTCCTCACGCCGCGCGCAGGGGATGCCCCCTCGTCACCCCGGGCTTGACCCGGGGTCCCGCTTCAATCCTCAAGCCAGCCTGTCGGACAGATCCAGCCAATCGGGATTACCCCGCTCGATCAGTTCGAACTTCCATTGCCGGTGCCACCGCTTGATGCGCTTCTCCTGCGCGATGCACAGCACAATATCGTCGCCTCGCTCCGCCCAGACGAGGCGGCCGAGCCCATAACGCGCGCAAAAATCCGATCCGTCTCCCGTCCGGTGCTGATGGATGCGCGCCGCGAGATGCGCGGTCACACCGACATAGATCGTGCCGCGATAACGGTCGGCCATGATATAGACCCAGCCTCCCTTCCGTTCGCGTTCCATTCGCTTGCCATCAGAAAAGCGGGACCCCGGGTCAAGCCCGGGGTGACGAGGATGGCGTGGAGAGACGTCGAAGGGGGCGTGAATCGCGTCCATATTGGCGCTTTCGCGCCTGAACTGTCGCGGAAAGCTGACTGCAATCGTCACCCCGGGCTTGACCCGGGGTCCCGCTTTCGGGCGAGCGGCAGGCTCAAACCACCCGCACCCCCGGCCCCCGCCCCTTGCGCATCCCCGCGCGCAGCGCCGCCAGCGCCCACACACACGCATCGGCCCGATCCGGCGACCGTCCCGGTCCCGCATAACCCCCGCCGATCTGGAGCCCGCAAAGCTGGTCCTCCAACTCGGCGAACACCCCCGCATGGACCACCTGCCCGCGCTCATAGGCGAGCGCGACCGGCTCGGCGCGCCGCACCTTGCCCGCGCTCGCGCGCACCGGAACGACGGGCAGCGCCATGTCGGCCTGGCGCAGCACCGCCTCGACCATCTCGCCGCCCATATTGCTCTCGGCGACCACGCGCTCGGCGCCCCACCGCGCCGCCGCGGCGGCCACCGCCTGCGCCCACACGCCCGGCACCGCGCGCTCGACGCTCGCATCCTCGACCACCGCCAGCCGCCCGTCGCGCAGCTCGGCGGCGACGATGATCCCGCACGCGTCGCCCCCCGCGCTCGCGGGCGGATCGACGCCGATCACGACGCGCACATATTTGCCCACGCTCTCCGCATCGACCCGGCACCGCTCGATCAGCGCGCGCGTCCACAGCGCGCCCTCGACATCCTCCAGCAATTCGCCGTCCAGCTCCTGCCGCCCCAGCCGCGTCCCGCCGTAACTCGCCAGCATCGCGACGACGAAATCGTCGGGCAGGTGCGGGTTGTCGCGCGTCCGGCCAAAGGTTTCGACGATCCCCGGCGCCGCCATCACCTTGCGCATCACCGCATTGGGGCGCGGCGTCGTCGTCACCAGCACGCGCGGCCGCTCGCCCAGCCGCATTCCCAGCATCAGATTGTCCCACGCCGCCTCGCCGCGCCGCCATTTGGCCAGCTCGTCGCACCAGGCGAAATGATGTTCGGGCCCGCGCAGCTCCTCGCCCGCCTCGGCCGAATAGAGCGTCGCCACCGCGCCGCTCACAAAGCGCAGCTCGCGCCGCCCCGCCACCCAGAGCGGTTCCTCGCCCCTGCGCGCCACCGCGATCAACCCGCTCGGCCCCTCGATCATCACGCGCATGGCATCGGCCTGCGTCGCGCCGACCAGCGCGATGCGCGCTTCGGGCCAGTCGCGCGCGATCTGGCTCACCCATTCGGACCCCGCGCGCGTCTTGCCGAACCCGCGCCCCGCGCGGATCAGCCAGATGCGCCACGCCCCCGGCGGTTCGCGCTGCCCGTCGTTTTCGAACCCGTACCAGCGCGCGGTCAGCTCGTCCTTCTGCGATGGCGACAGTCCCTCCAGCACCGTGCGCTGGTCGCGCAGCTTCATCGCGGCCAAGGTGCCCATAATGTCAAGCGACCGGGTCCGCCGCTCGGCCGCGCTCGCGCGCCGCGCCGCCGTCATGCGCCGCTCCCCGCGGGCGGCAGCGCGACCAGTTCGCCGCCATCGACCGTCCCCAGGCGCCGCGCCTGCTGGCGCTTGACCATCGCGATGCGCTTCAGCAGCACCGCGTCGGTTTCCTCCTGCGTCGCGATATGCCGCGCCTGCGGCCGCCGCCGATGGGCAAAGCCCTGCTGCACGCTCCGCCGGTGCTGGTTGAGCAGCCCGATCGCCTGTTCGACCGTCATTTTCTCGACCGGCTGCTCGCGCTCGTCGAGCGCAATCTCGCCGACCACCTCCAGCGCGCGGCGCAGCAACGCCGTCTCCAGCCGCTCGAAGCCGACCTCCAGCGCCCCCTGCCACGCCTGCGCAAAGCCCGGATCGCGCTGGCGGAGCACATAGCCGCTGCGGTCGCCCATGCCCGCCGCCCTGTGCGCGCGCGTCACATTACAGCTATGCGCCAGCTCGGCCAGAAACGCCGCGCGCCGCGCCTTGGTCCAGCTTTGCGGCTTCGCTTTGCGCCGTTGCAACGGCCCGCTCTGGAAGCCCGCAATTTCCTCGTCGCCACTCTCGTCCGCCATCGCCCATCGCCTCCAAAAGCGATCGGGCCGGAACACCCTCCCGCCACTGGGGAGCGCGCCGGCCCGACTCGCAATTCTTCATGATGTGACACTTGTGCCATATCAGCGTGACGATGTCAATAGAAAATAACCAATATGGTTATCTCATGGTCGCCAACCCATCCATCACCGCCGTCAGCGCCAGCGCATTCTCGCGCTCCATCGCGCTGTGCCCGGCGTTGGTGACGACATAGGACACCGGCTCCGCCCCCGCGGCGCGCAGCGCGGCGACCAGCCGCGATGCCTGTGTCAGCGGGCAGACTTCGTCGAAACGGCCGTGGACGATATGGATGGGGATCGCCGCCAGCACGTCGATATGGTCGAAAAAATGGCCCGCGGGCAGGAACAGGTCGTTCGCGAAATAATGCGCCTCGATCTGCGCGAAACACAGCGCGAAATCGGCCTCGCCGAACTTGCCCGTATCGGCGCTTTCGGGGATCATGTTGGAAATCACCCCTTCCCAGAGCGACCAGGTGAGCGCGGCGTTCAGCTGCCGCTGCTTCTCGGCGGGGGTCGCGGGGACCATATCGAAAATCGCCTTGTACGACGCCATGACGTCGCGCCGCTCGTCGGGCGACAGCACCGAGAGCAGCGCCGCCCATTCGTCGGGATATTTGATATAGGCGCCGGGCGCGGTCAGCCCGAACGGGTCGTCCCCCCACGTCGCGGCATTGCCCTGATACAGATAGAGCAGATCCTCCGCCGCCCCCAGGAAGATGCCGCGCAGGATCAGGCTGGCGCAATGCGCGGGGTGCCGGGTCGCGTATGCCATCGCCAGCGTGCTGCCCCAGCTCCCGCCAAACACATGCATCGGCCCCGCAATCTCCAGATGATCGCGCAATTTCTCGATGTCTCCGATCAGGTCGGCGGTGGTGTTTTTCGCCAGCGCGACCGCCGGCCCGGCCGAGGCGACATTGGGCTCGCTCTTGCCGCATCCGCGCTGGTCGAACAGGATCACGCGGTATCGCTTCGGATCGAAGAATCGCGCCATCACCGGCGCGCATGCGCCGCCGGGGCCGCCGTGCAGGACCATCACCGGCTCGCCCGCCGGATTGCCATATTCCTCCCAATAAAGGCGGTGCGCGGGATCGCGATCGACCTCCAGCCACCCGAAATTGAGGCAGGGCGGCTGCGGATAGACCCAGTCCTCGCCGATCTTGCTCGACGCCTGAAGCCGCGAAAAATCCATGTCCATAACCCCATCCGCTCCCCGACAAGCCCCTCCCCTGAAAGGGAGGGGCTCGATTCCGCCCGACCCGAACAGACGCTCGACCCGCAAAAACCCCAAACCCTTGAACCATCAGGTAGTTGACCGCCCGCCCCCGAATGTCCAGACCCTGCACTTCGGGAAACAGGGAGCGATTACGGAACTCGACGTCGGATCGGCAAAGCGTCGCGACAAGGGAAAGCTGTACCCCGGCGGAAGCCGGGGCCAGGGCGTCCAGAAGCCAGGCGTTGCGCCAGGACGCTCTGGACCCCGGCTTCCGCCGGGGTACGTATGACGGCTTCGATAAGGCATAACCGCCAAGCCAAACCGCCCGCCGCTTGCCGACAGGCAGGAAGCAGCAAGGAAAAAGGGAAAGATGTTGATGCGCAAACTGGCCTTGTTTGGAACCGCCCTCCTCGCCCTCACGGCGCAGCCGCTCTGGGCGCAGCAGGAAGAGGCCCCCGCGCCGCAGCAGCCCGCATCCGAACCCGCCGCCGCCACCCCCACCCCGATGCCCGCCGCCGCGGTGGGCAGCGCGCGCACCGGCCCCGAACGCCGCTTCACCGGCGCCGACCTGTTCGACCTCGCGATCGCCGCCGATCCGCAGATCAGCCCCGACGGCCGCCACATCGCCTATGTCCGCCGCGCCAACGACATCATGACCGACCGCGCGGTCAGCTCGATCTGGCTGATCGACACCGCGACGGGGCGCGAAACCCCGCTTGCGGGACAGGACGGCCCGGCCTTTTCGCCGCGCTGGTCGCCCGACGGCGCGCGCCTCGCCTATGTCTCGGCCGCGGGCGGCAGCGCGCAGCTCTGGGTGCGCTGGATGGACGGCGGCGAAGCCGTGCGGCTGACCGGCCTGCCGACCAGCCCGTCCAGCCTGACCTGGGCGCCCGACGGCCGCTCGATCGCCTATACGATGCTGGTGAAGGACGAAGGCGCCAAGCTCGGCAGCGCGCCAGCGAACAAGCCCGAGGGCGCCAAATGGGCCGAACCGCTCGACATCCGCACCCTCCTCACCTACCGCGCCGACGGACAGGGCTATGTCGAGCCGGGGTTCGAGAAAATCTTTCTCATCCCCGCGACCGGCGGCGCGCCGCGCCAGCTGACCTTCGGTCCTTACCATGATGGCGGGCCCTTGAGCTGGTCGCGCGACGGCCGCACGCTCTATTTCAGCGCCAACCGCCAGCCGGACTGGGAAACCGACCCGCTCGAAAGCGAAATCCACGCGCTCGATGTGGCCAGCGGCGCGATCGCGACGCTCACCGATCGCAACGGCCCCGACGCCAATCCGCTGGTGTCGCCCGACGGCCGCCTCATCGCCTGGCTCGGCTTCGACGACGCAAAGCGCGCCTATGAACAGACGGAGCTTTATGTGATGAACCGCGACGGGTCGGGCCGCCGCCGCGTCGCCGCCAACTGGGACTACAGCGTCGATGCCGTGCAGTGGGCCGCCGACAGCCGCAGCCTCTATGTCCAATATGACGATCATGGCGAAACGAAGGTCGCGCGCGTCACGCTCGACGGCGCGGTGCGCGACGTGGCGAAGGGGTTGTCGGGCGGCGGGATGGACCGGCCCTATACCGGCGGCAGCTTCACCGTCGCCGACAATGGCGCCATCGCCTTCACCGGCGGCACCGCCACGCGCCCCGCCGAGGTGCAGCTCGCGCGCGGCGGCGGCGAGGCGCGCATCCTCACCGATCTCAACCGGACTTTACGCGAGGTCAAATCGCTGGGGCAGGTGCGCAAGATCACCGCGGCGTCGAGCCTCGACGGGCTGCCGATCGAGGGCTGGCTGACCTTGCCGCCGGGCTATGTCGAGGGACAGCGCGTGCCGCTGATCCTCGAAATCCATGGCGGACCCTTCACCGCCTATGGCCCGCATTTTTCGACCGACAACCAACTCTATGCCGCCGCGGGCTATGCGGTGCTGTCGCCGAACCCGCGCGGCTCGACCAGCTATGGCGAGGCCTTCGCGCAGCAGATCGACAAGGCCTATCCGGGCAATGATTATTTCGACCTCATCTCGATCGTCGATCAGGCGATCGCGCTCGGCATCGCCGATCCCGACGCCCTGTTCGTCACCGGCGGGTCGGGCGGCGGCGTGCTGACCAGCTGGATCGTCGGCAAAACCAACCGCTTCAAGGCGGCGGCGACGCAGAAACCCGTCATCAACTGGGCGACGCAGGCGCTGACCGCCGACGGCCCCGCCTTCTTCGGCCCCTATTGGCTCGGCGCCCAGCCGTGGGAACGGCCGGAGCTGTTCTGGGAGCGCTCGCCGCTGTCGCTCGTCGGCAATGTCGAAACCCCGACGCTCGTTGTCGTCGGCGGCGAGGATTATCGCACCCCGGTCAGCGAATCCGAACAATATTACACCGCGCTTCGCCTCCGCGGCGTGCCCACCGCGCTCGTCAAGGTGCCCGGCGCCAGCCACGGCAGCATCGCCGCGCGCCCGTCGCAATCGGCCGCCAAGGCCGCCGCGATCCTCGCCTGGTTCGACAAATATCGGAAAGGCTGGACGCGGCCCGCGCCATCGGATTAATCCCGGTGCGATGAGCGACGACAAGATTTTCATCAGCGCCAACGAACTGCTCGCCGATTCGCTGCGGCTGGGCCGGCAGGTGATCGAAAGCGGGTTCAAACCGACGCATCTCGTCGGCATCTGGCGCGGCGGCGCGCCGGTGGGGATCGCGGTGCAGGAACTGCTCGACTATCATGGGCACGCCTGCGACCATATCGCGATCCGCACCTCTTCCTACCGCGGCATCGACGATCAGGACACGCGCGTGCGCGTCTTCGCGCTCGGCTATCTCATCGACACGCTGAACCCCGACGACCGCCTGCTCATCATAGATGACGTCTTCGATTCGGGTCGCAGCATCCGCGCTTTCCTGTCCGAATTGAAGGCGCGCTGCCGTCATAATATGCCGCGCGACATCCGCATCGCGACCGTCTGGTTCAAGCCGCGCCGCAACGTCACCGACCTCCGCCCCGATTTCTTCGTCCACGAAACCGACCAGTGGCTGATCTTCCCGCACGAGATCGACGGGCTGACGGTGGACGAGATCCGCCGTCACAAACCCGAAGCGGCGATCATCCTCGGCGAAGCGGAGGTGCCGGGTGCCTGACGGCTTCGCCTCGCGCGAGGAGCGCGCCGCCTTTATCGCCCGCCTGCCCAAGGCCGAACTGCACCTCCATATCGAAGGCTCGCTCGAACCCGAGCTGATGTTCAGGCTCGCGCAGCGCAACGGCGTCGCCATCCCCTTCGCCAGCATCGACGACGTGCGCGCGGCTTACGCCTTCTCGAACCTTCAGGACTTCCTCGACATCTATTATCAGGGCATGGGCGTTCTCCAGACCGAGCAGGATTTTTACGACCTCACCGCCGCCTATTGCGCCCGCGCGAACGCCGACAACGTCCGTCACATCGAAATCTTCTTCGACCCGCAGGGTCATACGGCGCGCGGCGTCGCTTTTGAAACCGTCATCGCCGGCATCACCCGCGCGCTGGACGACGCGGAGGCGCGGTACGCGATGACCTCCAGGCTCATCCTCTGCTTCCTCCGCCATCTCAGCGAAGCCGAGGCCGAGGCGACGCTCGACGAAGCGCTGCCCTTCCTGGGTCGCATCGTCGGCGTCGGTCTCGACTCGTCCGAACTCGGCCACCCGCCCGCCAAGTTCGAGCGCGTGTTCGCGCGCGCCCGCGCGCTCGGGTTGAAGCTCGTCGCCCATGCGGGCGAGGAAGGCCCGCCCGAATATGTCCGCGAAGCGCTCGACCTCTTGAAAGTCGACCGCATCGACCATGGCAACCGCAGCCTCGAAGACCCCGCCCTCGTCGCCCGCCTCGCGGCATCGGGCATGACGCTTACCGTCTGCCCGCTCTCGAACCTCAAGCTGTGCGTCGTGCGCGACATCGCGGCTCACCCGCTGAAAACCATGCTCGATGCGGGCCTCAGGGCCACCGTCAACAGCGACGACCCCAGCTATTTCGGCGGCTATGTGAACGCCAATTACCAGGCCGTCGCCGACGCGCTCGACCTGTCGCGGGACGATCTCGTCATGCTCGCGCGCAACAGCTTCACCGGCTCCTTCCTGAGCGATGCCGAAAAGGCACGCCACCTCGCGGCGATCGACGCCTGCGCCTGATCGCGTGCGCGATGTTCGCTAACGACCGAAAGCGGACTTCTCAATTCTCGTCACCCTGAACTTGTTTCAGGGTCCATAGCCCAGCCGTTTCCTCCGGCGCAGCGCTGGATCAGAGGTCAGGCCATGGATGCTGAAACAAGTTCAGCATGACGAAATCATAGGGCAGCTCCTCACCCCATTCCGGCCCCGAACAACCTCACGCCGCGATCAGCACCCCGTGATAGGTGCGATCCTCGAACGCCCGCCCGGCGCCCATCGCGACGCAGATCAGCGCGTCGTCGGCGACCACCACCGGCAGTCCCGTCGCGCGCGCGATCGCCGCGTCCATCCGGCGCAGCAGCGCGCCGCCGCCGGTCAGCGTGATCCCTTCATCGATGATGTCGGCCGACAATTCGGGCGGCGTCTGTTCCAGCGCGGCGCGCACCGCGCTCACGATCTGCCCGACGGGTTCGGCCAGCGCCTCGGCGATTTCGGCTTCGGTCACCTGCACCTCGGCGGGTCGGCCGGTCACCAGGTCGCGACCCTTCACTCCCAGGACCATGCCGTCGCCGTCGGGCGGCGTCGCGCAGCCGATGGTCAGCTTGACGCGCTCGGCGGTCATTTCGCCGATCATCAGATTATGCTTGCGGCGGATGAACGACGAAATCATCTCATCCATCTTGTCGCCGCCGACGCGCGCCGAATTGCTATAGGCGATGCCGCTCAGCGACAGCACCGCAACCTCGGTCGTGCCGCCGCCGATGTCGACGACCATCGCGCCCCTCGGTTCGGCGACCTGCAACCCCGCGCCGATCGCCGCGGCCAGCGATTCCTCGATCAGCTGCACCGACGCTGCGCCCGCATTGCTCGCGGCGTCGCGGATCGCGCGGCGTTCGACCATCGTCGACCCGCTCGGCACGCAGATGACGACATGAACGCGCTGTGCAAAGCGGCTCGCGCCCCCCTGCGCCTTGTCCATGAAATGCTTCAGCATCTGCTCGGCGACGTCGATGTCGGCGATCACCCCGTCGCGCAGAGGACGGATCGCTTCGATATTGCCGGGGGTCTTGCCCATCATCAGCTTGGCTTCATCGCCGACGACTTTGACACGGCGGACGCCGTCGCGCGTCTCCAGCGCGACCACCGACGGCTCGTTGAGCACAATGCCCCGGTCCCGCGCATAAACCACGGTATTCACGGTCCCCAGGTCGATGGCCATATTGTGCGCGGCCGACGCAAAGCGGTCAAAAAACTTCATAGGTGGGGCAAATGCCTTCGCGAATGGAGGAAGAGCAGTCGCAGCTGGCTCGTCGGCGCCCGCAACGTCTGTCGCAATTTCGACTGCGTAAAAGGCGTGAGCGCGTCAACGAAGCGCGTCGGCAATAGTGCCAGAACGGTGGTTTCTCAGGCCCGGCCGTGCGTTTCGTTCAAAATTCGCGGTCAGCCGTCCTCCGGCACGAGGAACTTCAGCCCTTGCAGCCTCACGACGCGATCCTCCTCGCATACCGGGGCCGCTATCAATCGCATCCAGCGGCGCGGGGCCTGAGCAGGACAGATTTCGACGTCGATCGTGAAGCCGCGCCGGTGGCGGATCGCATAGGCGCGCAGCTTTTCCATCGCGGCGCGCGACGCTTCGGCATAAAGCGCCACCGCCTCTTCGCGGTGGACGACGGCGCCGCGCGGGATCCCGAAAATGTCGTGAACTTCGTCCGACCAGCGCAGCCGGTTGTTGTCGATGAGGTCGCAGTCCCATTCACCAACGCGAACGCGCGACGTCCCCAGCCGCGCGGCAATATCGACGACATCGGGGATCGGATCGAGCATGTCCGCCCTATGCAATTGCCCCAGCTCGAAAAAGCGGTCGCGCTCGTAAAGCGGCCAGCTATGATGAACGGGCAAGGGATAGGTCGGTTTCAATGCTGGCATCTTCCGCTGTTCGCGACGATAGCCTTTGCCGCTTAACGATTGATGATCCAGCTTTCCAGCGAAGCGCCCCGTCTCACAAAAAGGGCCCGCCTTTCGCTTGAACGGCGAGCCTTTGACGCAGGGTTGGCGTTCAGCCCTTTTCGGGCGGCGCCACCGTGATGCGCACCCGTTCGCCCGAATTGCCGGGGAAGCCGGTGAACATCGCCTCGACCAGATTGGGGACGAGCGCCTGCAGATCATTGTCGCGCGACTGCGCCTCGGCGCGCCCCTCGAACAGCCGCGTGCCGTCGGCCGCGCGATTGATCTGCAACGTCAGTCCGCTCGTATAGACGGTGTAGCTGCTGATGTCGCCATATCCCCAGCTCGGGCCGAAACCGCCCCACAGAAAGGGATCACGATAGCCATAGACATAGCGGCGCCCGCCCGGACCGCGGACGATCACCGGGCGATAGAAGCCGCGGCCGTAATAGCCGCCGTACCAGGGATCAGCGAAACCGGGGCTCGACACCACGCGCTCGCGGCCCTTGTCGACGCCATAGTCCATGCGCACGATCAGGTCGGCCTTCTCGCCATTCGCCGCCGGGCGATAGCCATAGCGCGTCAGCTCGCCCGCCACGATATTGGCATATTGACCGAACTCGATGCCGCCTTGCAGCGCGGGGTTGCTCGCTTCGACGACGAAGCTCTGCCCCTGCGGCGCCGGGAGTTGCGACTGGAAGCGCGCAACATCGGCCTTGAACGGCGTCGCGCAGCCCGCAAGCGCGAGCGCCGCGCCCGTCAGGGCGGCAAGGCCCCATCGCCGGAAGTTCATCTTGCTCATCGATCTGGCTCCATGATTCGGTGCGCCGTCAGCCTGCGCCTTCATAGCATAGACTATGCCGATGCGACTTAACCTTGGTTGAACCCGGTTCGTCGCACCATCCTTCCCCAAGGATATGGAGCGTAATCGCCGATCCGCAAGCTCTTCCAGCCGGTTAGCGGCAAAGCCCGAGCGCCGCATAGGCGGCATCGAGCGTCGGCTTCGCCAGCGCCGATGCCCGCGCCGCCCCCGATTCCAGCGCCGCGTCGATCGCCGCCGGATCGCCCTTGAGCTCGGTCAGCCGCGCCGCGATCGGGCGCAACGTCTCGACCAGCAGTTCGCCGAGCGCGGGCTTGAACGCCCCGAAACCCTGCCCGGCAAAGCGCGCGAGCACCTGATCGACGCTTTCGTCGGCCATCGCGGCATAGATGGACACAAGGTTCTTCGCCTCGGGCCGCCCCTCCAGCCCCGCCGCCTCCGACGGCAAAGGTTCGGGGTCGGTCTTTGCCTTGCGGATCTTTGCGATGATCGTGTCGGCATCGTCGACCAGATTGATGCGGCTCAAGTCGCTCGGGTCCGACTTCGACATTTTCGCGGACCCGTCGCGCAGGCTCATGATCCGCGCCGCCGCCGCCGGGATCGTCGGTTCGGGCAAGGTGAACGTCTCGGTCCCCGTGTCGAGGTTGAACTTGGTCGCGATATCGCGCGCCAGCTCCAGATGCTGTTTCTGGTCGTCGCCGACGGGAACGTGTGTCGTCTGATACAGCAGCACGTCGGCGGCCTGGAGCACCGGATAGGCGAAGAGCCCGACGCTCGCGCCCTCGCGGTTCTTGCCCGACTTTTCCTTGAACTGCGTCATGCGGTTGAGCCAGCCGATGCGCGCGGTGCAGAACAGCAGCCAGGCGAGCTCGGCGTGCGCGGGTACGCGCGCCTGATTGAACAAGATCGCCTTTTCAGGATCGATCCCCGCCGCCATCAGCGCCGCCGCCATCTCGCGCGTGTTCGCGGTCAGTTCGGCGGGATCGTTATGGACGGTGATCGCGTGCAGGTCGGCAAGGAAATAGAGCTTCTCGCCCTCCATTTCGTCCTGCATTCGCACCCAGTTGCGGATCGCGCCCAGATAATTGCCGAGGTGCAAGTTTCCGGTGGGCTGGATGCCCGATAGCGTCCGCATGTCGATAATCCCGTCTGTGTTTACAGTTGCCGTCGGCGCAGCTGGCCGACGGTGTCGCGATTGACCACGCCGAAAAGCAAGGCGCAACCAAAGAATATCATCGCCCCCACCGCAACGATCGCACCGAGCGCGGCGATCCGCTCGAACACGCCGCCGGTGAAGGCGTCGCCCGCCAGCGGAACGGCGAAATGCAGCCCCGCCGCCATCGCCGCCGCGGCGAGCGCGATGCGCGCGATCCGGCTGAGCACCTGCCCCGTCAGGTGGAACAACCCGTTCCGATGCAGGATCGCATAGAGCATCGCGACATTGCACCAGGCCGCGATCGACCCCGCGAGCGCCAGCCCGACGATGCCGAGCGGCGGGATCAGCAGCAGGTTGAGCCCGATGTTGATGATCAGCGATGCCGCCGCGGTCCAAACCGGCGTGCGCGTGTCCTTGCGCGCAAAGAAATTGGGGACCAGCACCTTGACCAGCACATAGGCGGGCAGGCCGACGACCAGCCCCCCGACGACCGCCCCTGTCGCCAGCCCATCGGCCGCGCTATACGCGCCACCGACATAAAAGGCGCTGGTGATCGCGGGTCCGGCGACGAACAGCGCCACCGCCGCGGGCATGGTCAACAGCATCGACAGCTCGACCGCATTGCTTTGCAGGCGAAAGGCGCCGTCGCGGTCTTCCTGCGCGACAAAGCGCGACAGCGCGGGGAGGATCGCGGTGCCGAGCGCGATGCCGATGATGCCGAGCGGCAGCTGGTTGAGCCGGTCGGCCATCGCCAGATAGGTGATGCTCTTGTCGGGCAGCATCGCGATGAAGAACAGATCGACGAAACGGCTGATCTGATAGACCCCCGCGCCGAACACCGCGGGCAGGATCAGCACCCCCATCTCGCGCACCCCCGCGGTCAGTCGCGGGCGGCGGAGCGCCGGGCGAAACCCCGATTTCCGCACCCAATAATAAAGCCAGCCCAGCTGGAACAACCCCGACAGCGACACGGCGATCGCCAGATACAGCCCCGTCGCCGCCTTGGCGTCCTCGCCGCCATCGCCGGTGAACATTCCCAGCAGCAGCGCCGCGATCAGGCAGATGTTGAGCAGGATCGGCGCCGCCGCGGCCGCCGCAAAGCGCGACAGGCTGTTGAGGATCGCCGCAAACAGCGTCGCGACGCTCATGAAGGCCAGATAGGGAAAGGCGATGCGCGCCATCGTCACCGCCAGGTCGAACCGCGCGCCGTCGGCTTCCAGCGCGTCGCTCGCGAACAGCCCCATCACCCATGGCATGACGATCAACAGCAGGGCCGAAAAGACGATCAGGATCGGGATCAGCACCGCCAGCACCGCCTCGGCAAAGGCACGCGCCTCGCTTGCCTCGCCATCCTTTGTCATCCGCTGGTTGAACAGCGGGACAAAGGCGGCGGCAAAGGCGCCCTCCGCGAACAGGCGGCGAAAGATATTGGGGAGCTGAAAGGCCAGCTGCCAGGCGTCGGCGATCCCACCCGCACCCAGGATACGACTCAGCAGCATGTCGCGCGCAAAGCCGAAAACGCGGCTAACCAGCGTCAGCCCGCCGATCGTCCCGACGCTTTTGACCAGGTTGCTCAATGCGTTGGTCCGCTCCCGATGCCGGGGTCAGGCCTGCCCCACTGGTGCGCCTTCGCCGACCCGCTCGCCTTGCGCTGCCTGGACCTGTTGCATGAAAAGACCATGGAAATCGATCGGCTCAAGCAGCAGGGGCGGAAAACCGCCATCCTGCACGGCGTCGGCGACGACGCGACGCGCGAAGGGGAAAAGGATGCGCGGCGCTTCGGCAAGGAAAAAGGGCTGAAGCTGATCGTCGGGCACATTGCGAACCCCGAACAGACCCGCATATTTCAGCTCGATCACAAAGCTCGTGCCATTATCGGTCTTCGAGGTGACGTCGATCTTCAGCGTGACTTCATACAGATTTTCGCCCACGCCGTCGGCAGCAATGTTGAACTGGACATCGACCTGCGGCGCGCCCTGCCATTGGTAGACCGCGGGCGCGTTCGGATTTTCGAACGACAGATCCTTTACATATTGCGAAATCAAGCCAATCGCCGGGCTGGTGTCTTCACCATTGGGTTGCAATGCCGGATTGTTGATGTCGGGGCTCGTCTCGTCGGCCATGATGAGAATGCTTTCGCTGAAAATATGGACTGCCAATGCCGCGAGCCGTATCGGGACCGCGGCGAACGGTTGCGCCGGCGCTTAGCAGCGACGGTTCAAGAGCACAATGGTGCGCCAGAGGGGCGCAAGCCGAGGCCGAAATCATTGACGCGCCGGACGCCAGCGACCATGGCCATTTGAAACACGACAACGTATCGCCTATGTATTACGCGACATGTTGCCATTGCTCGCATTGGACCTTTGCCCGTGACCGCTTTTTCGATTGTCCTGCTCGCCATGATCGCCGCCTTTCTGGGAATGCGGCTCTACTCGGTGCTCGGCAAGCGGACGGGCCATGAACAGGAGCCTGTGCTGCCGCGACGCGACGATCGCGCTACCCCAGCGCCGATCCGCCTGGACGACGGCGACGCACCGGCGCTCGCGACTCCGGCCACCAATATGGCGGGCCTTGTCTATGAGCCTGCCGCAGAAGCGGGCCTCCGCCAACTGCTTGCCAACGATCGCAGTTTTGACGCCGGCCGCTTCATGGAAGGCGCAAAGGCAGCCTATCGCATGATTCTCGAGGCCTTTTGGAAAGGCGATCGCGAAACGCTCCGCGATCTTTGCGACGACGACAGCTACGCGGCCTTTGTGGAAGCGATCGACGCGCGCGAGACCCGAGGCGAGACGCTGGAGAACCGCCTGATCGGCATCGATTCGGCAAAGATCACTGCGGTTGAGTTGCGCCGCGGCGAAGCCCGCATCACTGTGCGGTATTGCGCCGACATCAGCGCCGTCACGCGCGACGCCGACGGCAAGCTGATCGCCGGGTCGATGAGCGACGCGGCGCAAACCGACGACCTCTGGACCTTCCGCCGCCAGATCGGCAGCAACGATCCCAACTGGCTGCTCGACGAAGCCGAATCGGCCTGACCCCATGATCCGGATGGCGGCAGCGTCGCGGGCGCGTCTTTTTGGGCTCGCGCTGCTCGCTGCCTTCCCGCTCCTGTCGGGCTGCGCGTCGGTCATCCCCAACACGGCCGACCCCGCCCGCCCCGCGGTATCGCCCTCCGCGCCGTCGCGGCCGCTGGGCCAACCGCGCCCCTATATCCCGCGCCCGTCCGAACGAGTCGGCATCGTGGTCCAGCCGATCCCGGCCACCCCGCGCGCGCCGCTTGCCGCCGCTGCCGTTCCCGCCGACGCGACCACTGCGGCGAACAGCGGGGTGACGCCCGGCCCCGACTTTTCCGTCCTGGGTGTAACCGCCGAACAGGCGGCGGCGGCGCTCGCGGCCTTTCGCATCAGCTGCCCGTCGGTCCAGCGCCGCGCCGACGCCAGCGGCCTCACGCAAAATGCCGACTGGACCGAAAGCTGCGCCGCTGCGGCCAGCTGGGCCGACAGCGACGCCGCCGCCTTCTTCGCACGCTATTTCGGTACGGTGCAGATCGGCACCGGCGCCGCCTTCGTCACCGGCTATTACGAGCCGGAGATTGCGGCCTCGCGTACCAGGCAGCCGGGCTATGACGTCCCCATCTATCGCCGCCCCGCCGATCTCGTCGACGCCGATCTCGGCCAGTTCGCCGACGATCTCAAAGGCCGCAGGATCCGCGGCCGCGTCGATGGATCGAGCTTTGTGCCCTATTATGACCGCGTTGCGATCGAATCGGGCGCGCTCGAAGGGCGTGGACTCGAACTGGCGTGGGCCGCCGACGCCGCCGAGTTGTTTTTCCTCCAGGTGCAGGGTTCGGGCCGCCTCCGCCTTCCTGACGGCGGCGTGATGCGCATCGGATATGACGGTCAGAACGGCCGCTCCTATGTCGGCATCGGCAAGCTGCTGCTCGATCGCGGCGAACTGCAGCGCGGGCAGGCGTCGATGCAAGGCATCCTCGATTATCTGCGCGCCGATCCGGTGCGCGGCGCGGCGGTGATGAACGAAAATCCCAGCTGGGTTTTCTTCCGCGAACTGACCGGCCCCGGCCCGCTCGGGGCGCTCGGCGTGCCCGTGACGGGCCGCGTCAGCGTCGCCGCCGATCCCAAATATGTGCCGCTCGGCGCCCCTGTTTTCCTCTCGCTCGACCGCGCCGAACCGAACGGCCTCTGGATTGCGCAGGACACGGGCGGCGCGATCAAGGGCGCCAACCGCTTCGACAGCTTCTGGGGCGCGGGCGAAGAAGCGCGCGCAATCGCCGGTGGCATGTTGGCGCGCGGGACCGCGCTCTTGCTGCTGCCCCGCGCCAGCATCGCGCGCCTGCTTCCCGAAAGCTGACCGGGGATGCCGCGGCGCCTCGCTCCCGAAGAAAGCGCGCTGTGGAAAAAGGTCGCGGCGACGGTGACGCCGCTGCCGAAGCCGCCCTCGCCGCTCGCTCCTGCCGCGCCGCCGACGGCCGTGCCGCCCCTGCCCGCGCCGCGCAGCACCGCGCCGCGTGCCGCCGCGCCGCCGCGCAGCGCAGCACCGCTTCCACCGCCACGCCGCACCCACGGCGCCGCCACGCTCGACGGCCATTGGGATCGGCGCCTGCGCAAAGGGCTCGTCCGCCCCGACATGAGCATCGACCTGCACGGTCACACGCTCGCCTCGGCGCAGGCACTGCTCGACGACGCCATCGGCCGCGCGCTGCTCCGCGGCGCGCGCGTGCTGCTCGTCGTCGCCGGGCGCCTTCGCCCTGGCGCCGACCGCTTGCCGCAGACGCATGGGGCTCCGCGCCCGCGCGGCGCAATCCGCGCCTCGCTCCCCGACTGGCTCGCCGTCTCGCCCCACGCCGACCAGATCGTCGCGCTGCGCCCCGCGCATATCAGCCACGGCGGCGCGGGCGCACTCTATGTGATCCTGCGACGCTCAAGAGACGATTGATCTCACGCAAAGGCTCAACGGCGCCAGCCTGAACAAGCGCCACTGGCTGCGGATCGCGCGAAGCGCCTTTATTGATCGCCTGCGGCAACAAGCCCGTATCGCGGACTTTCGCCCCATCTTCGTGTCTTCGTGTCTTTGTGTGAGATTATTCTTCTTGGCGCCTTCGCGCTTTTGCGCGAAACAAGTTCAATCCAGCAGCGCCCGCATCAGAATCCCCCCATAAATCGCCGTCAGCTTGTGCAGATCCTCGACCGCAACCGCCTCATCGAGCTTGTGCATCGTCGCATTGGTCAGCCCGAATTCGACCACCGGGCACAGCGCGTGCAGGAAGCGCGCGTCCGACGTGCCGCCCGTCGTCGACATTTCGGGGCGAATGTCGGTTTCGGCATGGATCGCCTCGGCGACCAGCTCGGACAATTCGCCCGGCGGCGTCAGAAACGCCTCGCCCGAAATCTTGCCCAGAACTTTCGCATTTGGCTCGACCTCATGCGCGATGCGCTCGATCATCGCCACCAGCTCGGTGCCCCGATGCTGGTCGTTGAAGCGGATCGACATGCGCGCGCGCGCCGAGGCGGGAATGACGTTGGTCGCGCCGTTGCCGACCTCGATGTCGGTGAACTCGATATTCGACGGCTGAAACCAGTCACTGCCTTCGTCCAGCACCACCGCATCGATCGCCGCCAATATCTTCACCAGCTTGGGAATCGGATTATCGGCGAGATGGGGGTAAGCGACATGCCCCTGCGTCCCCGGCACGTCGATCCAGATATTGACCGACCCGCGCCGCCCGATCTTCACCATGTCGCCCAGCCGGTTCACCGACGTCGGCTCGCCGACGACGATCATGTCGGGCTTCACCCCGCGCGCGTCCATATGCTCCATCAGCGCGCGCGTGCCGAAGATCGCCGGGCCTTCCTCGTCGCCGGTGATAATGAGGCTGATCGTGCCGGCATCCCGCGGCGTCGCCGCGGCCGCGGCTACAAACGCTGCAATTGATCCCTTCATGTCGACCGCGCCGCGTCCGTAGAGCAGCTCGCCGCGCACTTGCGGATCGAAGGCATCGCTCGTCCATCCCACCCCCGGCGGCACGACGTCGAGATGTCCAGCAAAGCCGAAATGCCTTGGCCCGCTCCCGCGCCGCACCGCGAGCAGGTTCTCGACCGGCCCATCGGGTTCGATCCCGTCGATAAAGCGCTCGACGGTGAAACCGAGCGGAACGAGCGCCGCTTCAAGCACATCGAACACCGCGCCCATAGCGGGGGTGACGGAGGGGGCGGCGATCAGTGCCCTGGCTAGCTCGATGGGGTCGATGCTGTGTGTCATGCCCGCCCTTTACGCCTTCGCATGACGCGAAGTCGAGGCTTTGCATCGCGCACCAATTATGCGAAACAAAGGCAGAACAGAAAGCAGGACTGCATCATGCCCAAACTCGATCTCGATACCATCCCGCAAACCAATGTCACTGGCTATCCCGCGCCCTATGACGCGCCCGTGCAGGGCCGCTGGTACCGCCGCCTCGCGCCGCCGACGGGGCTCAGCGATTTTGCCGCGAGCCATGTGGTGCTCAAACCCGGCGCCTGGTCGTCGCAGCGCCACTGGCACGACGGCGAGGATGAGATGCTGGTCATGATCGCAGGCGAGGCGGTGCTGGTCGAGGACGACGGCCGCCACATCATGCGCGCGGGCGACATTGCGGTGTGGCCAAAGGGCAGCACCAACGGCCATCACCTCATCAACGAATCCGATGCCGACTGCGTCTTCGTCGCACTCGGCGGCGGCAAGAAATATGACACCGGCGGCGGCTATTCGGACATCGACATGATCTTCACGCCCGACGGTTATTTCCACAAGGACGGCACCCCCTATCCGACCAAGCGGATTCCCTGAGCGGGGATAGCGTTGGACACATGGGCCCGCACATCCCCATCGCGCTCACAACAATACCCCTCGATAATGTCTCAACCCCCTAACCCCAGCCAAGGCATTCCTTACCCGACTGGTGCACTCCAAATGTGAACCCACCCCACAGGCTTCGCCGGGATCACGGATAATGCTGGTGCCGGTGTTCAGCCCGGCCTTTCCGCCTTCAATTCGCGCACCAGCGGCTGCAACCGCTCGTCATATTTCGCCAGCATCGTGTGTGCGCCCGCATGGTCGTAGAAACTTACCAGTTCGCGCCCGTTCCAGCGGTGGAGCGCATAGGCGGGATCCTCCGCAACGATCATCGGGCGGTCGTCGGGGTGATTTTCGTCGATGGGCCTGAGGTCGAGCGACACCTGCGGCGCGGTCGATGAGCAGATCGCGATCGTCCGCCCCTCCCACGCCACCGTCACGCTGCGGTGGAGGTGGCCGCAGATCAGCCCGCGCACCTGCGGATGACGCCGCACCACCTCGGTAAAGGTCGCCACCCATGGTTCGTCGGGATGGGTGTTCATCCATTCGATCCCGCTTTCGACCGGCGGGTGGTGCATGACGATATAGGTCGGCTTGGCAGGCTCCTTTGCGAGTTCGGTGTCGAGCCACGCCGCGCGGCGCGCGCAAAAGGCGCCGCCGTGGCGTCCCTCCTCCAGCGTGTCGATCGTCACCAACCGGAGTTCGGGCAGTTCGACCGTATATTGGACAAAGCCGTTGCCGTCGTCGAAACCCGGAAAGCGCGCGTGGAAATTGCGACGCAAATCATGGTTGCCGACGCTCGGCCACACCGGAAAGGGGCAGCGCGAAAAGGCGGTCGCAAGGCGACGATAGCTGTCGGCGTCGCCACGGTCGGTGATGTCGCCGGTGGCGAGTAACAGGTCGGGGCGGTTCGGCCCCTCGATCAGCACGTCGAGCACCTCGTCGAGGCGCTTGCGATTATATTCGGCCGGATTGTCCGGATCGAACCCGATATGGATATCGGTGATCTGGGCGATCAGCATATCCGTCCCCTGCTGTCACCGGCTGGTCCCGGCCCGATAGTTCACCCGCCCCGCCTTGCCCCGTGCAAGGCGGGTGTGCGCCACGTCACACGATAAAGACCGCGCGCCGCGGTTCCTGTGATCGCGCTCACACCCGCACTAGCATCGGCACGTTTATTTGTAATTGCCGCGCTGTTAACCCTCCGCTGACGGTTCGGCACCCACGGCTTCCCGCCGTCCGAATGATATTCGTGGCACATCGCGCACGGCGACACGGTCGCGGTCTCGACCTTGACCAGCCGCGCCCCGCCCTCACCGACATGACAATCGCGGCATTGGCGGAGGCCGGGGACGAGCAGATCGGTCGAGCTTTTCGACGCGGGCGCCGCGGTGTGGCAATCGGCGCAGGCGGTTTCCTTGTGCGCGTCATGGTCGAACCAGCCCTTTTGCAGATAGCGCGGCGTCTGGTTGACCGCCGCGACGCGCCAGCTGTTCCCGGCTGCGGGCGCAAAGATCGTGTGGCAGTCGTAACATGCGCCGCCTTTTGAAAAGACGGCGCGGACCGCATCCTGCGCGCGGCTCGGCCGCACCGCCACCTCGTTGAAATAGATGTTATAGACTTGCCCCTCGGCATAGGCGCCCGGCCGCCGCCGCTGCATCCCGCCGAGCTGGAGCGGCCGCGACGGCGGGGTCGAGCGATAATAGGCGGTGAGGTCGGCGACGACCTGTGCCGGTTCACCGTGGCGCAAGGTTCGCGTCACCCCGCCGACCGTCTCGAATGCCAGGCTGTGGCACATGGCGCAGTCGCGTTCCATTTCGACCGGCTTGACGCGCACCCCGTCGGTCTCGACGCGATGGCAATTTTCGCACTCCAGCTTTTGCCCGAAATCATGGCGCCCGCGGAAGCTCGCCGCCATGCGCGCCACGCCGCCGGTCGCCTGAAGATGCAGGTCGTGCGGGAACTTCAGCCCGTTGTAATCGACCGTCGCCTTGCCCGGGGCAGCGCGCGCCGGCTGCGCTCCCGACGCCGCGCGGACGAGCGGGCGGAACTCGGGGTGGGCGGTTCCGAAATCGCTGGCATCGGCCAGCATCGTCGGATGCCCCGCGTTTTGGAGCCGACCCTGCATCCCGTCGTGGCAATCGGCGCAGAACTTTTGCGGCGTCGCGGCCATCGGCCCCGCGCCTTCATGTTCGGTGTGGCAATCGACGCAGCGCCCCTGCGGCCGGTTGAACGCCTCGCCGACATTGGCGAGCAATTTGTCGAATCCGCCCGTCGGCGCGCGCGCCGCGAGCAGCATCGCGGTCGGCGCACCCGCGTGCGCCATGCTCATCGCCTTGTGCTCGCCGGTGTGACAGTTGACGCAGGCCGTGTCTGTCACCGCGACGAAGGGCTCGACATGGCACGACTGGCAATCCTTGGTCAGATTGGCGTGCGCGCTCGACAGCGGACCCGAAATCCAGGTGCGATCGGCGTGGAAATTGCCCGGCCGCTCGTCGACATTTTTATAGCTGTACCACGCCCAGATCGGGCCGATCAGAAACGCCAGCAGCATGAGCAGGCCAAAGGTCCACGCGCCGACGCGCTTGCCCGGCATCACGCCCGCGAGCGAAAAGGCCTTTACCTCGTCGACATCCTTCGACGATTGCGACAGTTCGTCGATGCGCTCGACGAGCAGGATGATCTTGTCCTCCTCGCGCGCGATCGTCAGCCGGTGCCCGCCGAAACGCAGCTCGGCGCCCGCGGCGCTGTCGATGTCGGCGACAGTTTCGGTGCGGCCGTTGAGGTCGAACCCCAGCCCTTCCTGCGCGGTCACCCGCACCGTGCGCCCGTCGCTGCTGGCGATCGTCGCATGGTGCGGGTTCACCGCCAGATCGGCGATGTGGATCGTGCTCGCGCTGTCGCGCCCCAGCGTGATCCTGTCGCCGGGAAGGGCCAAATCGCGGACGATCTGCTTGCCCGTCTTGGTCGTTGCGATGCGGCGCAGGATGAAGCTCATCGTCCCTGCCTCACCAATAGAAAAAGACGCTGACGATATGCGCCGACAGCGCCGCGATCAGCGCAAAGGTCAGCGGCACATGCACATAGAGCCAGATTTCGAGCAGCGCGCGCAGCCGCAGATGTTCGCGCAGCCGCGCCAGCGCCGCCTCCTTCTGCAACAACAGCTGCACGACCTTGGCGCGCGCGTCGGCGTCGCCGCCCTGCGATGTCGCGAGCGCGCTGCGCGCCGCGGCGGTGGCGCAGGCGGGATAGCGGCCGCGCAGCCGCGCCCACGCGCCGCCCGCAAACGGATCCTGGTCCAGCGAGGCGAGCACCGCGGCGCTGTCCGTCGGGGTCAGCGGCTGCGCGGCGCTGTGCAGCTGGCGGTCGAAGGCGCGGATCGCCTCCAGCATCTGCATCTGCGTCATCTGCTCGCGATTGTTCGACAGCGCGGTGGGCAAGGTCGCATAGACGATGACGCCATAAAGCCCCGACAGGATGACAAGCATCATCAACGCCCAGGCGAGCGTGTGGACATTCCAGCCGAGCTGAAAGCCGGTGTGCCAGGTGCCGATGACGATCAGGCTCAAACCCAGATAGACATGCGCCGAGGTCCAGGCTTTGAGCGACCAGTAATCGCGCGTCATCCGGCGCTTGCGATAGCCGAGCGCGGTCAGCCACAGGATCAGCAGCGCGCCGATCGTCCCGAGCGTATAGCCGTACCAGCTGCCGCCATTGTGCCGCGGCGTCACGTCGACAAGCGCATAGGAGAGGATGACGAGCAGGCAGATCCCCCCCGAAATCTTCGCCCAGCGGAACCCCGCATAGCGCAGAAAGCCTTCGTGCTGGCGCTCGCGCACCCGCTCGACCTGCGTGGCTTTCGACCGGCGGCGTTGGAACAGGCTGGCCATCAGTCGGTCGCCTCGTCGAGTCGCGCGATCGACAGAAACTCTTCGGGCGAGACGCGGATCGCGGCGCCGGTCGGGCACGCCCGCACGCACGCCGGACCGCCCGCAATGCCCTTGCACATGTCGCATTTGACCGCGATCTTCTTGGGCTTCTCGTCGCCCAATTGCTTCTTGGTCCATTTGGGCGAGGGTTCGCCCGGCCCCGGCCCGCGCCCGAACAACAGCCAGCTCAAAAGCCCCGGCTTGGGCGGCGGCGCCGCTTCCATGCGGATCACGCCATAGGGGCAGTTGCGCATGCAGTTGCCGCAGCCGATGCAGCCCGGCTCCATGAATACCTCGCCGTCGGGGCCGCGGTGGATCACGTTCGGCGGGCAGTCGGCCATGCAATGCGGATGCTCGCAGTGGCGGCAGCTGGTGGGGACGTGCAGATGGGCAAAGGTCTTGCCCGCCTCGCGGTCGAGCCGCGACAGCCCTTCGTGGCTGTCGGCGCACGCCTTTTCGCAATTGTCGCAACCGACGCACAGATTCTCGTCGATCAGCAGCGCGTCGGTCGCCTCGCCCAGCCCCTCTTTCATGATGAAGCTGGCGGTGTCCGAATAGAGATCGACCGCGCTCGAATAGCTCGCCTTGCGCGATTCGATAAAGCTGTTCATCGCCGCGCGCTCGGCGACCGCGGCCTCGGTCGCCGCGCGCACCTGCGGCCGCGCGGCGAGCATCTTGCGGAAACTGTCGCCGGTCAGCTTGATGACCTCGCTGCCGACCGCGGCCTTCACCGTGGCGTTGCGCGGCTGTCCGCTCAGCACCCCCATTTCGCCGAAGAAGCTGCCTGCGGGCAGGTAGCGGAGGAAGATTGGTTTGCCGCCGATGTCCTTTTCGACCACCATCGAGCCCGACCGGATCACATAGACATCGTCGCCCTGCTCGCCCTCGGTCAGTACCGCCTTGCCCGCGGGGACGCGCTCGACCTCGGCCGCCTCGACGACCGGCGCCAGATCCTCGGCGGTCAGCCCGCCCTTGAAGATTTGCAGCAACTGGCGTTCGAGCGAAATGCGGTTGATCGCGCGCTTCGCCCCCGGCACCGCCGCCATCAGCTTGAGCGCCGCGGTGCGCGACACTTCGACGAAGATGCTGTCGGCGCCCGCGCGGATCGTCGCGCCGCGCTTGCGCCCCGAAATCAACCCGACCTCGCCGAAAATCGACCCCTGTTCGATCGGCACGGTGACGCCAGGACCGACCTCGACCTCGGCGAAACCATCGGCGATCGCGAACAGTGACGACCCCGGTTCGCCCTTCTCGAACACCACCTCGCCGCTGCGATAGAAAGCGACCGTCGAATCGAGCATGAACTCGCGCATCTGGAGCGGTGAGACATCGGCAAAAATGCTCACCCGTTCGCGCAGATAGTCGAGCCATTCGCTCACCGATTTCTGCTGCGGCAACCCCGCAAAGATCGCCGCCAGATCCTTTTCGTCGGCGGGGGTCAGCGCCGTGTTGCCATTGATGAACTCGACGACGTCATAGCCCTGGTTCATGCAATGCTTGATCAGCGGATAGCCCGCGAGCGCGCCGATCACGAAAATGCCGGGCACCGTCGATTCAAAGGTCGGCGACAGCTTGGGAAACGCCTCGCGGTCGGGTCCGGTGAACTCGATCCCCATCGATTCGACGAAGGCGCGCGGCGCGACCGACCCCAGCCGCGCGACGATGACGTCGCACGGGATGCGTTCCTCGCCATCGGGGGTGTCAAGCGTCAGCCAGCCGGGTTCGACTTTCTTCGGCTGTGTCTCGGTGCGGATCGCGATCAGTCCGTTTTCGCCCGCTTCCATCAGGTCGGAGACATTCTTGGCCTTGGCGCGCGCAAAATCCCTTGATCGGTTGAGGATGGTGACAGTGTTTTCCAGCGCCTCCTCGGCCACCCCCAGTGCATTCTCGATCCCCGCGTCGCCCGATCCGACGACGGTGATGTGCTTGTCCTTGAAATCCTCGGGATCGTCGACCTGATAGATGATGTGCGGCAGGTCGTAGCCTTCGCAGCGCAGGCGGTTCGGATTGCCCTGCGTGCCGATCGCCAGCACGATATTTTCGGCGTGAAAGACGTCGCCCTTCGCGGTCTTGATCGCAAACGCGCCCTTCTCGCCCGTTACCTCGGCGACGTCGGCGCGATAGGCCACATTGACCCCGTTGTTCGCGGCATCCTCGTCCCAATTGGCGAGGATATGTTCGCGCGCGCCCTCGGCAAAGCGGCAGTCGGAGCGGAGATCAAGGCGTTCGGGCGTCGCGAGCACGCGCTTGCCCTTTTGATATTTGAAGATGGTGTCGGACAGATGGTCGGTCTTTTCGAGCAGGACGTGGCTCATCCCCAGCTGCGCCGCGCGCGCCGCGGCGCTGAGGCCCGCCGGACCCGACCCGATGATCGCGACCTTTACGCGATCAAGAGCGGCGGCCTCGTTCATGCGCGCGCGCCGTCGCGGGCGGAGCGACCATCCGCGAACAAGCCATCGGCGAACGCATGTTCGGGCATCCCATTTCCCCCAATCGCCCACCCCTGAGCGACCACCAACACTGGATGCGACCCGGACTTATGTCCTGACGGCAAGCTATGCCCTTGAAAGCGGGAAAAGGTCAACCGGCGACGCGGCAATTCCCGCTGCGACGAGACGTTCGCAGTCTTTTGCCGTCAGAAGACGCGAACGACCGAAACCAGACCTTCATTCCATCGCCATCCTGGCGAAGCCTGTTCTGAGCGCCTGCAAGGCAGTCGAAGGGGCCGGGATCTCACCGGTGCGTCTTTGCGATAGGTCGAGAGCCCCTTCGTTCACAAACGAAGCGCAACCCCAGC